>Ga0182006_1000011_pt1 | contig 408647 bp, 392 predicted proteins | sample Sormic07211104_1_FD_123022 | JGI IMG/M metagenome (GOLD analysis project Ga0182006, IMG submission 123022) | Rhizosphere microbial communities from Sorghum bicolor, Mead, Nebraska, USA - 072115-104_1 MetaG | ecosystem: Host-associated > Plants > Roots > Rhizosphere | place: USA: Nebraska...
AAACTCCTGCAATCATAATACCTATGTCCTGAACATAATCATATACAAGTTCTTGGAAAGTATCAAAATAGGGAAGGTTTTTTTGTAATAATAAAAACTCTTCTAAATAATTATCATGTAGTTAATAATTTCCGAACCGTATTGCAATTATTCAATTAAATTTCAATAAGAAATCACTCAATCACACCTTGGAAGACCTTGTCATAATTCTATTGGCAATTGCCGGAAACAGAAGATGTAACTAAATTGCTATATTAACCGATATTGGCTTATTAATTGATATTAAATTTTAATTTTTAATTATTGATGAACAGATCGATCGTAATTCTTATTTTCTTTTTAAATTGTTTTTTCTTTTTGAATGCACAGGAAAGAAAGGATTCTCTTTACTATAAAATTGAAAATTTTTCTGACAAAAGAAAAGTTACCAAATTTATTCACCGTTTCATATTTCGTAGGGAAGCGGATTCTGCATCTGTTAAAACAAGAACTGAGAAACTTTTACAAAAGACTCACAATGGAAAATATATCAGAAATATCAGGATAGAAACAATTGACCCGTTTGGATACGGTTCAAAAGAGAAAAAAGAAAAATCCAGATGGTATGATTGGTTCACAAATCATCTTCATGCCAATACACGAACGTCTACTGTTAATCATTATTTACTTTTTCAGGAAGGTGAAGAATATAATGCCCAGAAACTTTATGAATCTGAACGTTTGCTAAGAGCAATGCCTTTTATAAACAGGGTGAATATTAGTGTTTCCGACAGTACTTCCAGCAAAGATTCTATTGATGTTGTGGTAAAAGTTCTCGATTCCTGGAGTTTAAAGCCGAGAGTCAGCTATTCAGGAAGTAAAATTGGTTTGGGTGTTACCGAAGAAAATCTTTTGGGACTGGGACACGAATTGAATCTACTTTATAGAAATGATTCCAAAGAAAAGCAGGACTATCTTTTGGGGAGTTACACGGCATTTAACCTTTGGGGCTCTTATATTAATGCCCAGATATTGGGTGAACGGGATTTTTTGAAAAATGAAAGAATTAATTTCAATGTCAGAAGAGATTTTTTCTCGCCCCTTACAAAATGGGCAGGTGGTTTCACTTTCGAATATTTTATGCGGAATGTTTCACTTCCAATAGAAACAGCCACCACTTTTCCGGAAGTTCAGATCAAGGTGTACAGCCAGGATTTATGGGGTGGTTATCAAATCCCTGTTTCAGCTGATTCAAATGAAAAGGTCGACAGCAATATTGCATTGATAGGAAGATTCCAGAATTATCAATATAAAGACAGTCCGGGAATCGACCAATATCAATATTTTAGTTCTTACAGCAGTTTTCTGATGTCTGCCGGTTTTATTCGCAGAAACTTTTCAGTTCAGAAGAATATTTTTCAATATAATTTGCCGGAGGATATTGCTTATGGTCATTCAATGAATCTTACGGCCGGAGTTTTATCAAGAAGTAATGAAGTGATGCCTTACGTGGGAGTTTCTGCATCATATGGTAATTTTATAAAGATTGGTTATTTCAATCTGAAGGCTCAGTTTGGAAGGTTTTTTAATGAAGACAGTCAGAACCGCGAGTCTTTTCGTTTGGATGGAACTTATTTTACCAATCTTATGGATTGGAAATTTGTCAAAGCAAGACATTTCTTTTCTCCAACTTTAGCATTAGGAAATCCGCAGCATAATTATTCTTATAAAGACAGAATCAATCTCTCTTCTGCAGATGAATTTCCTGTGTATAATTCAGATTACATAGGAACAAAAAAATTGGTCTTGAGATATCAGCTTCAGCTTTTTATTAATAAAACCTGGAAGAATTTTCATTTCAGTCCTTATCTAACTGCAGCAGTCGGATGGCTGGGTATGCCTGATGATAAATTACTGAAAACAAAAAGTAACACTAAAATAGGAATTGGTGTTTTGATCAATAATCCGTACTTGGTTTTCAACAGAATACAAATTTCTTTTACTTACTATCCCCGCGTTCCTTTTGATAATAATTCAATTTTTGATTTTAACAGCAACCGGAACAATGTGTTGCCGGTGAATGACTTATCAACAGAAATCCCGCACTTTGTGAATTTCGGAAACTGATGATGTTATTTTATATTTAAAAAGAGCTGGTAACTTGACTTCTTGAAGCTTTGCTCGATATTTACACTTAAAAGTTTAATTACTTAAAAAAGTTATGCTTAATTTTTAATCCCCGGAAACAAAAACCAGAGCAAACCGTTTGGTGTATGTTGATATATGATTTATCTGGTTACCAATTAAATGACAGCAGCCCAGATTCATTCTGTGATGGGCTTTACAACTTGTTTTTTTATGTTTCAATTTTCTTTAAAGGTTTCTCAGAAGAAGTCGGGGATTTGTGTTGTCACGAAACCGGAATCGACATAATTAATGCAAAAAGTATATCGCAATCTAAAATAATCATGATTACCCATTGTATGTGATTCGAAACTATGAATGAAGGTAGCTTTATGGGTATTAAATTACGTACTTACTGTCCCTAATTTTCTGAAATTTAAATAAAAGCATCATAAAACTACGATATATCGTAGTTTTTAAAATTCCATTTATTATTTAATTATTTGATTTACAGTATTTTAAATCTTTAGCGTGCTTATTGAAATTAACTCTTTGAACTTAATTATCAATCAAAAAATTTAAAACAATGAGTACATTAAAATTAAAAGACGGTACAGAAATTTTCTACAAAGACTTTGGAAAAGGGCAGCCTATCATGTTTCACCATGGATGGCCTTTATCATCTGATGACTGGGATGCTCAGATCATGTTCTTTCTGCAAAAAGGATATCGAGTAATCGCCTTCGACAGAAGAGGGCACGGACGTTCGGGCCAGACTACTACCGGACACGAGATGGAAACTTATGCTGCTGATGTTGCTGAACTGACAGTATATCTGGATTTAAAAGATGCGATCCACGTAGGTCACTCAACCGGTGGAGGAGAGGTGATCCGTTACGTCAACAAATATGGCAAAGACAGAGTTGCCAAAGCAGTTTTAATCAGTGCTGTTCCGCCAGTAATGGTAAAAAGTGAAAATAATCCTGATGGAGTTCCCATGGAGGTATTCGACGACATCAGAAACCAAACTCTTACCAACAGACAACAGTTCTATATCGATTTGACGATTCCTTTTTATGGGTACAACAGAGAAGGTGCTGTGATAAAAGAAGGGGTGCAGAGAAATTGGTGGAGACAGGGAATGATGGGAAGTATTTTAGCCCACTACGAATGTATAAAAGCATTTTCAGAAACCGATTTTACGGAAGATTTAAAAGCTGTTGATATTCCTGTTTTAGTATTACACGGAGAAGATGACCAGATTGTACCTTATCAGAATGCAGGTGTAAAATCTGCCCAATTGCTGAAAAACGGCACATTGATTACTTATCCGGGATTCCCACACGGAATGCCAACTACGGAGGCAGAAACCATTAACAATGATATACTGGCATTTATAAAAAAGTAAAAGTTTTTTATTCAGTAGGTAAATAGTGATTTATTCTAATTCAGAAAGTTTTTATGGAAAATTCAAATACAAAACAATCAGCATTTAATCCTGAAGATTTTTCAATTGTACCGGCTCGCAGTTTCGATCAGCTGGCAATAGGCGAGGTATTCAGAGCTCCAAGCAGAACGTTGACAGATGCTCATACTTCAGCTTTTCAAACCGTATCATGTGATAACCACCCCATACATTATGATGCGGAATATGCCAAAAGACAGGGACATGATGCACCGGTAGTTCATGGTTTACAGGTTTTGGCCTTTACTGCGCCTGGGGCAACCTTGCTGCCGCATTATTTCGGGAAGGTTTTCATCAGCTTTTTGGAACTCTCATGTAGTTTCTTGAAAGAAGTTCATTCGGGAGATACATTATATTCTTCGCTCACGATTACGGATCTTAGTCCGCAGGGAGATAACGGTATTGTGACGACAAAAGTAACAGTGTATAATCAAAAATCTGAACTTGTATTGGAAGGTCAGCATAAATACTTATTGAAGAGATAAATTATGACCTATCATAACAGTTAATAGCTGATATTCTCTTTTTTGATCCTCTGCCTCATTCTTCCACAGGAATAATCAGCTTTGGAACATAGAGCAGCGGATTTGAAAAAAACTCTGTCAATTCCCACAATACTTATTCGTTGGATGTGATTTTTTAAATACATCTCTAAATACTTTATATCATGAAAATTAAACCAATGATCAGTGCGGTTATTGTATTAACTACACTATTCGTTTCGTGCAACACGAAAGATAAATCGGAAAAAAAGACTGAAAAAACAGCTGCAGCAAGAGCTGAATATATCGAAGTTGAGTCCAATGTAAAACTGCATGTTACCGATCTGGGCCAAGGAAAGCCGGTTATTCTCATCCATGGGTATCCTTTGAGTGACGCTTCATGGGAGTATCAATACCATGCGCTGCTAAAAGAAGGTTACCGGGTAATCGGAATCACCTTGAGAGGTTTCGGACAGTCCGATAAACCTTATGGAAAATATAATTACGATCAATTTGCGGCCGACATCAAGGCTGTTCTTGATCAATTGGACATTAAGGATGCGACATTGGGTGGACATTCCATGGGAGGTGCAATTGCCCTGCATTACGTAGCAAAATATAACAGTGCCCATGTAAGCAAATTGGCCTTATTTTCAGCCGCCGCTCCCTGCCATACCAAAAAAGCTGATTATCCCTATCCGTTTTTTACCAAAGAAGACATCTCCAAGTGGATTGAACTAAACAATACCGACAGACCTGCATTATTGGCAGCCATCGGTGAAAAATTTGTGTATTCCCCGACTTCCGTATCTCCCGGAATCGGAGCCTGGCTGGGCAGTATCGAGATGCAGTCATCCCCGTATGCAATGGAACAGGCATTAATTGCTTTAAGAGATGAAGATCTGCGCGGTGATCTTCCAAAAATTAAAATCCCCACTTTAATTCTTCATGCGAAAGAAGACAAAATTGTGTCTTTTGCATTGGCGGAACAGATGCATAAAGCTATTTCAGGATCTCAGTTGGTTCCTTTCGACAAAAGTGGACACGCTTCATTCCTGGAAGAAAAAGATAAGTTTAATGCAGAATTCATCAAGTTTTTGAAACAATAAGTACAGTCAATACTTATTCATTTAACCAGAATAAATACATAATAATAAACAGATAAATTTTATGAAACCATCAACCAAACTACTTTCTCCGGATAATCATGCGCTCGTATTGATTGATTTTGAAGGTCAAATGGCATTTGCCACCAAAAGTATCTCAATGAATGAGCTGCGTAATAATGTGGCTGTAATCTGCGGAGCTTCCAAAATATTTAACGTACCTACGATTGTAACGACAGTCGCTGAAGAAAGCTTTTCAGGACCTGTGTTCCCTGAAATCGAAGAAGCATATCCTATAGCAACTTCGGGCTATATCGACAGAACAACAATGAATACGTGGGAAGATGAAGCAGCTTATAAAGCAATTGTTGCCACTCAGAAACAGAAGCTGGTTTTTGCAGGATTATGGACCGGGGTATGCATCGTAGGACCTGCATTGTCCGCCCTTGAAGAAAACTATGATGTGTATGTTATCACTGATGCCTGTGGTGATGTAAGTGATGAAGCACATGAAAGAGCGATTCAGAGAATGATTCATGCAGGAGTAAAACCAATGACCTCCATCCAGTATATTTTAGAGCTTCAGAGAGATTGGGCACGTCAGGAAACCTATATTCCTGTGACTGATTTAATGAAGAAATACGGGGGTTCTTATGGATTGGGGATTCACTATGCTCATCATATGCTGAACCATTAATATTATATAAAATTTTCAATGTTGAGATCTGCACATTACATATGGTCTTTAAAAACGGTCATCTTTCTGCTCTTTTTATTTTCCGAAAACGTATCTGCCCAGAGTTTTAAGCTTCTTCGTTACGATGAGAATTATGAATATTTAAAAGATTCTTCAGACACTTTTTATAACAGGGTAAAATTTCTTCCGCTTAATGAAAAGAAAGATATCTATCTGTCTTTTGGAGGCGAGGCACGCTATGAATATGTAGATTTCAACAATGAAGATTGGGGAAGACTGGATATAGGACACAACAACTTTTTTCTGCAGCGATATGATCTTCACGCAGATATGCATATAGGGAAAAATATCAGGATATTTTCACAGGTCAGAAGTGCCTTACAGAACGGAAGAAAAAACGGTTCAAGAGGTATTGATGAAGATCAGTTAAGTATTCAGAACCTTTTTATTGACGCTAACCTGATCAATAAAAGAGATCAGAAACTGACTTTCAGGCTGGGACGTCAGGAACTTGATTACGGTTCGGGAAGATTGATCTCTGTAAGAGAAGGTCCCAATGCAAGACTTTCTTTTACCGGAGCTAAAATAATGTATTCCCATAAAAATGTTTTTGCAGATGCTTTTGCCATGATGGCAGATAGTATCAATGCAGGAGTTTTTGATAATAAGACTTCAAAACAGCTCAATCTTTGGGGTGCCTATTCTAAAATAATTTTTCCAAAAGCCGGAAACCTTGATCTGTATTATATCGGGATACGAAGGGATGAATCCGTTTTTGAATCCGGTACAGCCAAAGAAAAACGCCACACAGTAGGAGGGAGATTTTGGAAATATGGCGGTGGATTTATCTATAATCTTGAGGCCGCGTATCAGTTTGGAAGTTTTGGAGATCAGCGTATCAGTGCATGGACAGGTTCGGTGGATATTGGTTATCTGTTTGAAAATGTAAGATTCAGACCCGGCATCAACCTGAGGAATGATTACATTTCCGGAGATCATTCAAAAGAGGATGGAAAGCTTCAGACATTTAATCCTCTCTATCCAAAAGGCGGGTATTTCGGGTTCAGCCCACAGATCGGGCCGGTGAATCTTATAGATATTCATCCTTATGTAACACTGGATCTAACCTCCAAACTCAAAATGCAGATGGATGTTGTTTTCAACTGGAGGTATGCTCTGCAGGATGGGGTGTACAGACCGAACGGAGTGCTCAATCGTCCGGGCAGTAATTCTGATAAAAGATATATCGGAACAGCCTATTTAACCAATTTTACCTATAGTTTTAATCGTTATTTCTCTTTAGTAAGCGGAATTCAGTACTTCAGAAAAGGAGCTTTTATTGAAGATATTATTCCCAATGCTAAAAGCGGTGTCTTCTACAATATCCGATTAGGATTCAAATTTTAATCATTACTAAAATCATTTATTATGCAAAATTCAATATCAAAATATTTTACTTGGTCCAAGGCGATTTTTGTCGCATTGATTCTGACAAGTTCAGGAATCCAGTTCGTTTCAGCGCAGACATTAACTGAAACAAAAGCAGCAGTAGGAACTACCACCACATGGGGAAAAGTAGACGGGATTTCCGTTGTGGGTCTTGTACAGGGACCATCTGCAGCTGTGGCAGATCTTCAGATTGCCTGCGTTTTTGAGTATACAGAAGGTGATATTTTCAATCCGCCCGCACTACCTGCCGAACTGAACGGAATGGTTCACCTGGATGAAGCATTAAAAGGAATCATTACAGAAGTCAGAAAAAAAGGTCAGTTCAAAGGATATGCTTTGGAAACATTACTCATAACACCACCAAAAGGAAGTTTAGCATCTAAGAAGCTGTTGTTGATAGGATTGGGCGACAGAAATTCTTTTGATGCCGGATTAATGAAAAAAGTAGGAAGCGTTGCAATGAGAGAAGCTTTGAGGCTGAACGTAAAAACGGTTTCTTTTGCCAGTGATATTAAAGATGCCGGAATAGATTCTCCCACGGCATTGGTTGCCGAAAATGTGGTTTTAGGAGCATTTGACGCCTATCGTACCCAGTCGTATCTGGACAGCCGGCATTTATCTGAAAAAATAAATCTCCAGAAACTGATATTGCTTGCAGGTCCATCATTTTTCAATGTTGCAGGCGGAGGAATTAAAGAAGCAATTACCAAACTGAACACCCCATAATCCAATGAAAGCAGATCTTATTTTATATAACGGAAAGATTCACAGCTTCAGTAAAGAAATAACTGATATTTCAGCTGTTGCCATGAGGGAAGGCAAAATTATCGCTGTAGGAAATGACGGATTGATAGACCAGTTTGCAGATGCAGCTACAGAAATGATCGATCTTAAAAAGAGGAGAGTGGTTCCGGGAATTAATGATTCCCATATTCACCTGATCAGGGGTGGATTAAATTATAATCTCGAATTAAGATGGGATGGTGTGCCTTCATTAGCCGATGCTCTTCGAATGCTTAAAGAACAGGTTGACCGCACTCCTTCGCCCCAATGGGTTCGTGTTGTGGGCGGATGGTCAGAGTTTCAGTTTGCAGAAAGAAGAATGCCCACTTTAACAGAAATCAATGCCATTGCTCCGGAGACGCCTGTTTTTATCCTGCATTTATATGACAGGGCATTGATGAACAGAGCTGCATTAAAAGCAGTGGGGTATACCAAAAATACTCCGGCCCCTCCCGGCGGGCAGATTGAAAGAGATTCAAACGGCGAACCGACAGGACTTATTATAGCAACACCGAATGCCATGATTTTATATTCAACTTTAGCAAAAGGCCCAAAACTTTCGTATGAACATCAGGTAAATTCCACCAGACATTTTATGAAAGAACTGAACCGGTTTGGGATTACAAGTGTAATTGATGCGGGAGGTGGCTTTCAGAACTTCCCCGATGATTATAAGGTGGTCAGTGAACTGAATGAAAATAATCAGTTAACGGTGCGGATTGCCTATAATTTATTTACTCAGAAGCCAAAGAACGAGTTTGAAGATTTTACTGAATGGATCGATACCGTTAAGCTTTATCAGGGGGATGATATGTACCGTCATAACGGTGCCGGAGAAATGCTGGTTTTCTCTGCCGCGGATTTCGAGGATTTCTTACAGCCAAGACCGGATCTTCCCGAAAATATGGAAGCTGATCTTGAAAAAGTAGTCCGTTTACTGGTTGAAAACAGATGGCCTTTCAGGCTTCACGCCACCTATAACGAAAGTATCACAAGATTTTTAAATGTATTTGAAAAGGTAAATCAGGACATTCCTTTCAATGGCCTTCCCTGGATTTTTGATCACGCAGAAACCATTGACGAAAAAAATATTGAAAGAGTAAAAATACTCGGCGGCGGAATTGCCGTTCAAAGCAGAATGGCTTACCAGGGAGAATACTTTACAGACCGTTACGGTTCAGCAGCCGCAGAAAATACACCACCCATAAAGAAAATGCTTGAAATGGAAGTGCCTGTTGGCGGCGGTTCAGATGCCACAAGAGTCAGCAGTTACAATCCCTGGGTTTCTATGTACTGGCTTACTGTGGGGAAAACAGTTGGCGGACTTCAGCTGTATCATGAAACGAGGCTGGACAGAGAAACAGCATTAGAATTATATACCAAAGGAAGTGCATGGTTTTCTCAGGAACAGCAGAAAAAAGGAGACATTCAGGTAGGAATGTTTGCTGATCTGGCAGTTCTTGATAAAGATTATTTCACGATTGAGGATGAAGAAATAAAAAATATAGAATCGGAAATGACAATTGTTAATGGTAAGATTGTCTATGCAAAAGGAGAATTTTCATCCTTCGCACCACCTTCCATCCCTGTTCTTCCCGACTGGTCGCCTACTCATTTGTACAATGGTTATTATCCCGCCGGCGGACATTTGCAGAAAGAAATTGAAAAAAATGTAAAAGCAGACCTTAAAGCACCTCTCGCTTCACAAGTCCACAGTTGTGCGGGAAGTTGCGATATACATCACCACAATCATGATGCAGCACGGATGAGTTCTGTTCCTGTTAATAACTACCATTCATTCTGGGGTGCGTTGGGATGTTCATGTTTTGCTTTTTAAACGTCAAAAAATTATGGAAATTTTAAAACAAATTCTTGAGTCAGATTTAGGTTCTTCTTTTAACGACTTGGCTTTCCTGGTTTTCCGTGTACTCTTCGCCATCCAGTTATTCAGAGTTCACGGGCTGAAAAAATTCAGGCTGGAAAACGGTCAGAAAGAAATTATTCCGAATCCTCTCGGACTTCCGGAAAAAATGAATGCTTTGGTAGCTTCGTTTGCCGATTTGGTCGTTCCTTTTTTAATCATTTTAGGTTTGGGAACCAGACTCGCCATATTGCCTGCAATTGGTGTAACGGCGATCGGCTATTTCATCGTTCACAGAAAAGATTCTCCCGAAGTGCGGGATGTACCTTATATGTATACCTTGTCTCTACTCTTAATTCTTGCCTTGGGTGCAGGAAAATATTCACTCGATTATTATTTATTAAATATACTTTAAAATGAAAACTTCAATAGGAATAAAAAATGAAAACTTGGCGAAAGTCGCTGAAGTATTGGTTCAGACGCTGGCAGATGAATTTGTACTCTACACCAAAACAAAAAAAGCCCACTGGAATGTGGAAGGAGCAGATTTCTACAACAAGCATCTGTTTTTTGAGACTCAATATGAGCAGCTGGATGAGATCATTGATAATCTTGCCGAAAGAATCAGAACATTAGGACATTATGCGCCGGCTACGTTAAGAGAATATCTTGCCCTGACTCATTTGTCTGAACATCACTTAGAATCCAATGACAGTCTCACCTATATGAAAGAACTTCTTTCTGATCATGAAAGTATTTTGATTCACCTTCGTGAACATATTGAAAATTTTGCTGTTGAATTTCATGATGCGGGAACCAGCGATTATATCACCGGATTATTGGAAACTCACGAAAAAATGGCTTGGATGCTGCGTTCACATTTAAAATAAAAAAGGATGGAAATAAAGAATAATATAGGCTTTGTGACATTACTTTTAACCATGATCGCGGGATATTGTGACACAGTAACTTTCGTATCGGCGGACGCTGTTTTTTCAGCACATGTTACGGGAAACTTTATTGTATTTGCCTATCAGTTGGTGAAAGGTTCCGATGTTCACGCATGGGTAAAGCTGCTTACTTTTCCCGTATTTATCCTGGCAGTTATCACTGGAGGGCGGATTGCGTACAGGGTTGCGAATCATTATACCATTCTGTTTTGCGAAGGACTTTTGCTATTATTAGGAGGAGGTATCGTAGCCATATTGAGCTATGCAGGTATTTTTACAGAATGGATGATGTATGCCGTTGCTATGGTCGCTGTTTTTGCGATGGGGCTGCAGAATGCTTTCGGAAAATTATATGCTAAAGAAACGCACGGGCCTACTACAATGATGACCGGAAATGTAACCCAGGCATCTTTGGACGTTGGGAATTTGATAAAAAACGGTTTTAACGATGCGGATGCCCTGACCAGCTTAAAAAAACAACTGGTAACTATTTTAGGTTTTCTGACCGGATGTTTTTTAGGAGCTTTTGCAGGGAAGCAGTTCGGTCTTGTAACACTGGCTTTGCCAGGGCTGGCGATGATCATCTGCTATCTTTATCACCGTAAAATTTAGTCTGTAAAGGCTGGTACATAATTGGAGAATGAATTATCTTTAAAAAATGAATTTTACCCTTTATTTTATTAATAAAAATCCACTAAAGGTATTTTATTTTTCATTGATTTTACTGTTTTTAAGTATCTCATTAAGAGCTCAAACCAGGGAAAATCCTGTACTGCTGAGAAAGCAGATCTCCTCTTCAGAAAATGATAAGCAGAAAACGGCTTTATTGCTGAGGCTGAGCAATTTTTATATAACCAAACAGGGAGAAATGAAAAAAGATCTTGACAGTGCGGAAGTCCTTAACAAGGAAGCAAAACTGCTGAGTGTAAAATCCGGAGATAAGCTGAACAAAGGGAAATCTATGTTTCTGGAGGCAAAAATAGATAAAGAAAGAGGAAATAAAGCGGTTGCCTTTACAAAAATGAAACAGGCTGTCAATTATTTTGAAACCAATAAAATGGCTGAACAGGCGGGAGAAGGATACGAAGAGCTTTCTTTTATGTATGATAATGATCCCAAAAATATGGACATCAAAATAAAGCTGAAAGAAAAAGCCCTCATGCTTTATAGAAGTTCAGGAGTGAAACTGAAGCAGGGCTCTGTTTTGAAAGATCTGGGTGAGCTGTATAACATAATGGAAAATCCGGATAAGTCGATACCATTGCTTAAAGAAGCTTTATCCGTTTATCAATCGGTTAAATTTAAAGAACTGCAGGGCGTTTATAATTTCCTTTCTCAGGCTGAGGTTCAGAAAGCAGATTATGAGGAGGCTTTACGTTACGGGCTTTTAGCTGAAAAAACAGCTGAGAGCCTTAATGATAATTCGCTGCAGATGAGCTCTATATGCAACCATGTAGGAATGGTTTATTATTATCTGCGACAAAATGACGATGCCATAAAATATTGGAAAAAAGCATTAGCCATCGCAAAAAAAAGTAATGATAATTCATACATACGTACTGTGGCCAACAATATCTCTACCATGTTGATCAGACAAAAGAAATTTGAGGAAGCGATTGCCATGATCAAAGAATATAAAGCCCGGTATCCGATTACAGACCAGGAATTTGAAATGACTGAAAATTACATCCTCTTCAGTACGTATACCATTCTTAAAAAATTCAGTAATGCTGAAATGTACTACAAGATACTGGTGAATTATTATGGTGAAAACGGGGAAAAGAATAACAAGCAGATTTCATTGTTGAGAAGCTTTGTTTTTTATCATTACCAGACCAGGAATTATAATGCGATGTATCGTGAGGCAAAGCTTTTTGATTCAATAGCCAAAAAAAACGGGAATGACATGCTGCGCTCCGAAAATCATTTGATTTGGTTTAAAGCAGATTCTGCCAGGGGAAAGTATCTTGACGCAATTGAACATTACCAGCTGTATAAAAAACTCTCAGATTCTGTTTTTAACGGCGAAAAAAGCAAGCAGATCAACAGCCTGAAAATTCAGTTTGAAACAGAGCAGAAAGATAAAAATATTCAGTTGCTTACCCAGAAAGGGAAAGTTCAGGAAATTCAGATTACCAATGATACTTTTGTAAAGTACATTTTTATAGGAAGTATTCTGGTGCTGATTATCTTTGCAGCCTTGCTTTACAACCGGTCAAGACTGAAAAGTAATGCCAATAAAACGCTTGAGCTGAAACGTAAACAGATCGATAAACAGAATGAACAGCTGAAAAAACTGCTGTCCGAAAAAGAGTGGCTTCTGAAGGAAATCCATCACAGGGTAAAGAACAATCTGCAGATCGTGATCAGCCTCTTGAATACACAGTCAGCATATCTGGAAAACGAAGATGCTTTAATGGCCATTCAGAACAGCCAGCACAGGATGCACGCCATGTCTTTGATTCATCAGAAGCTGTATCAGTCGGATAATCTGTCAATGATAGATATGTCGTGGTATATTTATGAATTGATCAGTTACATCAGGGAATGCTATTCATCAGAAAAGAAGGTCAGTTTTACAATGGATATTGACAAGGTTTTTCTGGACGTTTCGCAGGCAGTACCAATGGGACTCATTGTCAACGAAGCGATCAATAATACCATTAAATATGCATTTCCTGAAAACCGGAAAGGAGAAGTTATCGTCACTTTTAAAAGTACCGGAAAAGATGATTTCGAATTGATTGTCTCTGATAACGGGGTAGGACTTCCGGAAGACTTTAACATTGATGAAAGCGAATCTCTAGGCATGAATCTTATGAGAGGATTAACTGACCAGCTCGACGGAACTTTTCTCCTGGAAAACAAAAATGGTTTAAAGATCATCATCAAATTTAGCAAAAAAACAGAAATTGATATTTCAAAATAAGAAGTTGAAATTTAAATCAGAATGAAAGAAAAAATTTTAATTGTAGAAGATGAATTCATCGTGGCCAATGATCTTAAGATTATGCTGGTAAAAGCAGGCTATCACATTACAGGAATTGCCTCTTCAGTAGTTCAGGCCAGGAAATTAATTGCAGAGAATAGGCCCGATTGGGTCCTTCTTGATATTATGCTCAAAGGCGATCTTACAGGAATAGATCTTGCCTGGGAATTGCGTGAAATCAGCCTGCCGTTTCTATACATTTCTGCCAACACCAACCAGTCAACGCTGGAAGCGGTAAAAGAAACCCAGCCTTATGGATTTATGGTTAAACCTTTCCGTGAGCGGGATCTGATCGTCATGCTTGATATTGCCAGGTACCGTTTCAGTATCGAGAAAGGGAATGAATTTGTAAAGAATATTGATCATGAGACTATTGAAGGCATTATCGGAAAAAGCAGTAGTCTTCAAAATGTTGTAGAAAAGATAAAAGTGGTGGCACCTACCGATACTTCCGTGCTTATAGTAGGAGAAAGCGGAACCGGGAAAGAAAAAGTAGCTCATGCTGTACACGAATTTTCGGAGCGAAAAGATCATCCTATTGTCGTGGTGAACTGCGCTGCATTGCCTTATTCTCTCATTGAGTCTGAACTTTTCGGGCACGAAAAAGGAAGCTTTACAGGGGCCAATACCATGAGAATCGGGAAGTTTGAACAGGCAGACGGAGGGACCGTTTTTCTGGACGAAATTGGTGAATTGCCATTGGACTCACAGGTAAAACTCTTACGTGTCTTGCAGGAAAAGGAAATTGAGAGGTTGGGCGGGAATAAAACCATTAAGGTCAACGTCAGAATTGTAGCGGCAACCAACCGGTCTTTAGAAAAAGAAGTGGCGGAAGGAAGATTCAGGCTGGATTTATATTACCGGTTAAATGTTTTCCCAATTGAGCTGCCGCCATTAAGAGAACGAAAAGAAGATATTGAATTGTTAGCTGATTTTTTCCTGACCAAGTATGCGTCAGCTTCAAGACGAAATATTACTTCGATACGTCCAACAGCATTAAATCAGCTGCATAACTACAACTGGCCGGGAAACATAAGGGAATTGGAGCATCTTATAGAAAGAAGCGTTCTCCTGGCAAAAACGGCAGAAATTGAGAGTTTTGATCTACCCGATACCACAGAAAAATCTTCTGACCAACCTCAGGGCCAGTTAAAATCGATGGAGGAAATGGAAAGAGATCATATTCTGAGTGCCCTGCAAAACTCCAACGGAAAAGTCTCAGGAATAGGAGGAGCCGCAGAATTATTGAAAATACAGCCCCAAACTCTTTATTCTAAGATGAAAAAATTAGGAATTGATAAAGGGTATAAATAAGCCTGAACAAATAATTTACAATTTAATCTTGTTGAAGTCACTTATGGATAAGTGATGCATTTCTAATGCAATTTTCAACCTAATTGAGCTAAAAAAACGATCAATAATTATGGAAAAAGAAACCGTCAGAATAGAAGGATTCAGTGATGCTGTTTTTGCGATTGCCGTAACACTGCTGGTTTTGGATCTTCATTTACCGGAAGAACATGCAATAAAAAACGGAAATGATCTTTTCATCTTCATAAAGAGTCAATGGCCTGCATTTTTAGCTTTTGTCCTTTCTTTTTTCAGCATTTTTATCATGTGGGTAAACCATCATAAGATTTTCAAACAGATCTACAGCCGTAATTCTGCCATTATGTTTGCCAACGGGTTGATCCTCTTTTTAGTTTCTGCCGTTTCTTACCCAACTGCTTTACTGGCCAGATATTTCAACGGGGAGGCGTCTTCCATGGTTGTGGCCTTCTATACGGGAATTTTTATTCTTATTAATTTTGCCTATAATCTGCTTTGGTTTTTAGCCGGTCGAAATAAAAAACTTTTACGTCCCGGAATTACAGATGCTGCCATCAAAAAAATCCGCAACAATTACCTGTATGGCTTTCCGATTTACCTCATTGCTTTGATCTTCTCCTTTTGGATTCCTACAGTTTCTTTAACAATACTATTAGGTTTGTGGATTTTCTGGGCCTTATCTTCAGGGAAAATTGAAATGAGTATGAAGAATCAGAAAGATTAATGGCTTCAAAGCAATTTTTATGTTTTATCGTTCTTGTTCAAATAATGTCCTTTCCGTATTCCTAGTTTTTGCATTTTTGAAATCAGTGTGGTAGCCGGTAAACCTAATAATAATGCCGCTCCCTGAGGTCCGAAAATTCGCCCGTTGCATTTTTCAACTGTCTTTAGAATATGTTCCTTTTCCACCTGATGTAATGTTTTGATCTGAAAATCCTGATCTACGCCTTTGACATTAAATGCCTTTAGATCCATTTCTCTGATCATATTATCTTTTGCAGTGAGAATACTTCTTTCAATCATGTTTTCAAGTTCACGGATGTTTCCGGTCCATGCATTTTCACACATGGCATGTATCACTTTTTGAGAGAAGCCGTTAACTTTTCTACCTGTTTTTAGATTGAGTTTTTTCAATAAATAATTGGCCAGCAACGGGATATCCTCTTTTCTGTCGCGCAATGCAGGTAAATGGATAGGAAAAACATTGAGACGATAAAACAGATCACTCCTGAAATTTCCTTCCGCAACCTCTTTTTCCAGTGTCCGATTAGTGGCAGCAATAATTCGCGCATTCACTTTAATGGTTTTGTTCCCGCCGATTCTCTCAATTTCTTTCTCCTGTAAAACCCTCAGTAATCTTCCTTGAAGAGCTAATGGGAGTTCTCCAATCTCATCAAGAAAAATAGTACTGCCATTAGCCTGTTCAAATTTTCCTTTACGCTGTTCTGTAGCCCCTGTAAAGCTTCCTTTCTCGTGCCCGAAAAGTTCACTTTCTATAAGGCTGGCAGGAATAGATGCGCAATTAATTCTGACCATTGATTTGTGAGACGAAGAAGAAAGCTCATGAATAGTTTGGGCTATCAGCTCTTTCCCGGTTCCTGTTTCTCCATAGATGATTACATTGGATGAGGAAGAAGCTACTTGGGAGATTTGCTGATAAATCTGCTGCATGGCTTCACTGTCTCCAATGATGCCATTAAATCCTTCTTTATTTTCTTGCTCATCTTTTTTAGTTGTTTCACTATCTTTTTGAAAATGGGTAGCCGAGCCCTTAAAGGAATTCTGCCTTTCGGAGAAAAAAATGTTTCTGATAGTGATTGATAATTGGGTAGAAATACCCCTGAATATTCTTTCCAATCGGTCATTAAATTCAATGAGATTTTGGTAGAAAAGAAAAATTACATTTTTCTGATCTCCAACAGGAGGCAAACAAAAACCTACAGCCATATACATTCCCAGTTTTTTTGCGCTGATAAGATAAGGCGGTATTGATGTTTTCCTTTCAGAGAAATCTTTAAGATAAAAAATGACAGGCTCCGAAGATTGTAAACATTGTTCGAAATAAATATCCGGTAAATCGTAATGGCTGTTATCATGCTTTTCAGTGATCAGGGAGCTGTAGAAAATCTCCTGTTTATCATCCTTTTTAGTAACGATAGTCACATTATTAAACTGATATTCATTTTTAAAGGTTTGATTTAATACAACATTGAAATGATTTTTATCTAAGATTTTGGCAAAGGCAGAGGTTATAGATGAAATTACCATATACTCTTTCTGCATTTCCTGAAGCCGGGTCCTCATTAAATCAATATTTTGATCAGACTGTTTGTTCATAAAGATCTATCGATTGAAAGGATAAAGATAGAGAAAACAGTATTATTTTGTCGCAAATCATTATATTATTTCAAATCAGAAAAATGGTTGCACATTACAAAATATATAGTGGCCATTTCTGGGCTGAACTCCCTTCTTAACCGTAATGCAAAATAAAGTAGGCAATTAGCGGATGGTTTAGTCTCTTTTTTGTGATATAGGTTAAAAAACAACTTATTTTAATAATTTTCTTATTATATTTAAATTTTTAAATGTTATAATGAAATATTGTTGATAATATGAATAAGTATCCAGTTCCTGACAATGAAAACGAGCGAATTAAAAAGTTGGAACTGCTTAATTTGTTAAATTTACCAAAAGACCCTCAATTGGACGTTTTTGCGGAGACCGCGTGTTTGGTTTCCGGCTGTGAAAATGCTCTTATTGCTATAATGGAAAGCCAGACCCAGACGATACAAAACTGTATAGGAATTTCTTTAGACACGGTAGATCGCCAAAATACGGTTTGCCAGTATTCTATTGCAAGCGGGGAGGTTTTGATCATTAATGATACATTATTGGATGAAAGGTCGCGCGAAAATCCACTGATTATAGCAGGAGGCATTCGTTTTTATGCCGGTGTCCCATTGATTGATGATGAAGGATTTGCCCTGGGCACGCTATGTGTTTTTGATTATGAGCCTAAATCTTTGTCAGACAGCCAGGTCTCAACTCTTAAAAAACTGGGCGAAGCTGTTACCAAACTTTTAATCGGGAAGAGAAAAAACCTTCAGGCAGAATATTTTCAGCAGATTTTTGACATCTCCAATAATCCGATATGTGTACTTGATAACCAGCTTATTCTGAAAGATATAAATCCTGCTTTTAGACTGGCTTTCGGATTAGATAATGATCACTTAACTAATTTGCAGTTTTTAAATCTTGTCGGAGATCAGAATTATAATCTAAAAGAAAAAATAGATTATCTTCTTCAAAAAGATGAGGAACTGATCATTACCACAACCACAAAGATCCATGAAAACAGTTATGTCATCATAGAGTGGTATCTGAAACAAAATCAAAATCATTCTGAAATTTTTTGTTTCGGAACTAATATTACCCAGCATATTGAAGAAAAACTGAAGATGGAAAGTTCTGAGCGTCGTTTCAGAAGTTTTTTTGAAAATGCCATCGGTTTAATGAGTATGCATGATATGGAAGGCAATATTCTTGAGGTTAACAAAAAAGGAAGAGAAGTCCTGCATTATTCCGAAGACGAAGTAAGCGGACTGAACTTAAAAGACCTTGTCCCGGAAAAAAACTGGGAATTACTTGATAGCTACCTGCAGCGAATTAACGAAAATAAGGAGGATCTGGGTACAATGATCCTTAAAACAAAGGAAGGGGTGGAGCTGATATGGATGTATCACAACCGTGTAGAAATCAATAAAGAAGGAAAGCAATATGTTATAAGTACAGCACTGAATGTGACTGAAAGAATGACGCTGGAAAGAGATCTTGTGCACACAAAAAAAATCCTTGAACAAACCAGCGCTGTGGCCCAGGTAGGAGGATGGGAAGTCAACTTGAAAAATAATTCCGTATTCTGGTCCAAGACGGCAAAAGAAATTCACAAAATCAACCCGGAAGCTCAGCCGGATTTTAAAAATGCATTGCTCTTTTACAAGGAAGAGGACAGACCTCGGGTCGAATTTTTATTTAATCGTGCAGTGACACAGGGGATTCCTTATGATGAGGAGTTTCAGCTTGTACGCAATGACGGAATTACGATCTGGGTGAGAGTAAAAGGGATACCTGAGTTTGAAGATGGTGTCTGTACGAGGATCTTTGGAATCATTCAGGATATTGATGAATTTAAGAATCTCTATCTTGAGCTGGAGAAAAAGGAAGCGATGATGCAGTCGTTTGTGATGTATACTCCTGTGGCAGTGGCCATGTTTGACAGAGATCTTAATTATCTCTCCGTAAGCAGCAGCTGGAAAGATGAGTTTCATATGAATGATATGAAACTGGTGGGTGAAAATATTTTTACCATCTCACCGAATGTCCCCAAAGAGCGTAAGACGATATACCAAAACGCCCTGGCAGGCAAAGCATATAAAAATGAAGACTTTACCATCCGGGTAGATCATAAAGAAGGTCTCCAGCATTATAACCTGGAAGTAACACCATGGTATTTGTCCGATGAAGTAATTGGCGGGATCATTGTATCTGTACAGAACATTACCCAGATTGTAAAAACCAATGAAGAGCTTAAAAAAGCCAAGAAGATGGCCGATATTGCAAGCAAAGCAAAATCAGAATTTTTAGCCAATATGAGTCATGAAATCCGTACCCCGCTGAATGGGGTAATAGGATTTTCTGATCTTCTGCTCAAAACGCCGCTGAATGAAATGCAGACGCAGTATCTGAACTATATCAATGAATCCGGCGAAAACCTGCTAACGATCATTAATGACATTCTTGATTTTTCCAAAATAGAATCCGGTAAAATGGAACTTTTCATTGAAAAATCCAATATCTACGATCTGGTTAGCCAGGTAATCAATGTTATTCTTTACCAGTCCCAGAAAAAAAATATTGAGCTGCTCCTGAATATTGAACCGGGATTACCGAAAATAATATGGGCTGATGAATCCAGACTAAAGCAGATCCTTATCAATCTTTTGGGAAATGCCGTGAAATTTACCGAACACGGCGAAATAGAACTTAAAGTCGAGAAACTCCATAAAAACGGAGAAAACATATCGCTTAGGTTTGCAGTGCGGGATACAGGAATCGGAATCCCGGAAGACAAGCAGCAGTATATATTTGATGCCTTTACCCAGGAAAACAGCTCTATCAGTAAACGGTATGGAGGAACAGGACTCGGGCTTACCATTTCCAACAATATTCTGAACTATATGGGAAGCCGTCTGCAACTGAACAGTACACCTGATAAAGGATCTGTATTTTTCTTTGATCTGGAAGTGCCGTATGAGATGCCTGAAGTGACCAATGATGAAGAGCTGCCTGTACAAAATGTACTTATTGTTGATGATAATGAAGCCAACAGGATGATTCTTGAGCATATGCTGGCTTATAAAAATATTAATTCAAAATTGGCAGCCAACGGAATGGAGGCTCTTCAGATTTTATTGGCCGGAGAACATTTTGATGTTATTTTGATGGATTATCATATGCCTGTGATATCAGGACTGGAAACCATAGAGAAAATTAAAGCCTTATTCCACCAGCAGAATAAAGTTTCTCCGCTTATTATCCTGCATACCTCCTCAGAGGAGCATGATGTCATCAATTCTTTCCGCCAGGAAGAAAAATCGTATTTTCTGTTGAAGCCTATAAAATCACAGGAATTATATAAAACACTGAAACAGGCAGTAGAAGAAAAAGAGAAAGAAATACCTGCAATAATTCCGCAGGATCAGCAGGAGCTGCTGGAAATGCCGGGTCTGCAGGTACTTCTGGTAGATGATAATCCGGTGAATATGGTCCTGAATAATAAGATGATGAAATATCTTATTCCTGAGGTAGAGCTTACAGAAGCGGTCAATGGACTGGAAGCTGTAGAATTGTGTAAAGGCAACCATTTTTCCCTTGTTCTGATGGATGTTCAGATGCCTGTAATGGATGGCCTTGAGGCAACAAAAGAAATCCGTTTACTCCCGGGATATATGGATGTACCCATCATTGGAGTTACTGCAGGAACAATTCCGGGCGAAAAAGAGAAATGCCTTGAATCTGGAATGAATGACTTTATTTCCAAACCGTTACGGCAGTCAGACCTTTTGGGAGTACTGAAAAAATATCTTTCTAAGGGAGACACTGAAAATGTTCTGAAGACTGAAAACTATCTTGACATCAATCTTTTGAAAGAGCAGATAGGAGAGGATGATGAAGATTTTAAAACCATATTTTTAAACCTGGTAGTAACCGAGCTTAGCCAGGCGGACAACAACATTACCCTGGCCGTCGCGGAAAGAAATATGGAAGAGCTTAAAAAAATACTTCATAAGCTCAAGGGAACTGCCGGAACTGCCGGATTGGTAAAACTTGCAGAAACCATTTCATTTTGGGAGAACAGGATTGGGCAAAACATCGATCTTTCTTCCATGCAAAAAGAAGTCACTCATGAAATATCAATTGGACTAAATTTAATAAAAGCCTTACTTAAATAAAAACTAGAAATTATGCTGATTCTAATCGCTGAAGATGACGAACTGATTTTAAAAACAATTGAGCATAAATTGCTGAAAGAAGGACATGAGGTTATTCTGACCCGAAATGGAAAAGAGGCCATCGAAACCTTAAGAGAAAAGGATGTAGACCTTGCTATTACTGATATTATGATGCCTTTTGCATCGGGAATTGAAATACTTTCCTCGATAAAAACAATGGGAAAGCAGGTGCCGGTTATTATCCTGTCCAGTATGGGGCAGGAAGAAGTAGTGCTTAATGCTTTTGATCTGGGAGCTTCGGATTTTATTGTAAAACCATTCAGTCCTAATGAACTGATGCTGAGAATCAAAAGATTTATCCCTAAATAACAATTCAATATGCTTCCCAACCCTTCAATACATTTTCTGTTTCTCGTATTCCTTGGAATATTGTCATTGGTCCTGCTATTGATTATAATGGTGCTTGGTTACAGCTTTTTTCAGTATCAGAAAACGCTGCGTGCATCATTATGGCAAAATATGATCAATCAGAAGATATCAGAAACTATTGTTTATGATGAAAAGGAAGCGCTTTCAGATACAGATTTTTATAAATCCTCTACAATTCCTTCTTTCCGAAACTTATTCCTTCAGAAACTGGTAGATTCTGAGAAAAAGTTTTCCGGGACGGCAAAAGATAGAATAAGGACTCTCTTTAGGCAATATGATCTCCATCATGAAGCGAAAAAAAAACTGTATCAGAAAAAAGCATACCTCATTGCCGGAGGTATAGAAGAGCTTACGGTAATGGATTCAAAAGAAGAAGCAACAAAAATTTCCACTTTTTTATCCCATCCTTCTCCACAGGTTTATCAGGAGGCTCAATATGCAATGGTAAGTCTAAAAGGATTTGAGGGACTGAATTTTCTGGGTACTGCTAAGAATAAAATTTCAGAATGGCAGCAGCTCAGGCTACTGCTTTCTGTTACAAGCATACCGGAAAACTCCGAAGAGAAAATAACATCCTGGCTTCAGAGCAAAAATGATTCAGTTATTATTTTTACTTTAAAGCTGTTGAGAAAATTTCAGCTGTTATTTTTTTACTCTGCGACGATGGACCTGATGGAGCATCCTTCTGATAAAGTTAGAATACAGGCTGTACAAACCCTTCTTTCTCTGGAAAATCCTGCAACCATTGGTTCCTTCATAGAAAAGTATCCGGGCCAGCCTGTTGAGGTTCAGTCTGAGATTCTTAAGGCTATAAAAGCCTCAAAAGACCAGATCAGTACAGATTTACTTAAAAAAGAGCTTATGGATCATAGTGTTCCCGGTATTAAAATTTTGGCTGCAGAAGGGCTTGTCGCATTGGGACATCAGGAATATTTAGTACAGTTGACACAGGATAATACATCATCCGAAGAGCTGATTCAGATTATTAAACATGCACTTTTGGAAAAAGTATGATAGAATTTTCACATATCGTCTATGAAATTATTATATGGCTGTTCCTGCTGTACGGAACCGCTGTAGCCCTTATATATGCCTGGATCGGCATCTATGCGCTGGGAGCCGTTATGCATTATAAAAAAGAAAATACCTTTACCGATTACAGCATTATAGCAGCAGATCCCAATGCTCCTGTTTTCAGTCTTATTGCCCCTGCATATAATGAGGGGATGACCATTGTGGAAAACGTAAGGTCTTTGCTTTCATTATACTACCACAATCTTGAAATTATTATTGTAAATGATGGCAGTAAAGATGATTCTTTACAGAAATTAATAGATGCCTATGAATTGGAATGTGTGCATTTCTTTGTACAGGGGAAAATTGAAACCAATAAAATAAGAGGGATCTATAAAAGTAAAAATCCTGCTTTTAAAAAACTTATTATTGTAGATAAGGAAAATGGAGGGAAAGCCGATGCGCTAAATGTAGGAATCAATGTATCTTCCGGGGAATATCTGGTCTGTATTGATGTAGACTGTATCCTGGAACAGGATTCCATACTTAAGCTGGCAAAACCCTTTTTACAGCAGACCGACAAAAAAATTATTGCCTGCGGCGGAGTTATACGCCTTGCCAACAACTGCGTTATTGAGGATGGAAAGGTCGTAAGTGTAAATATGCCCAGAACATTGCTCGGCAAGATTCAGGCGCTTGAATATATAAGGGCTTTCGTTTTGGGACGAATGGCCTGGTCAAGGGCATCCGGATTAATTCTGATATCCGGCGCATTTGGAGTATTTGACCGTAAAATTGTTTTAGCATGTGGGGGATACGACAGAAATACGGTAGGAGAGGATATGGAGCTGGTGGTGCGTATGCGGAAATACATGGAAGAGCAGAAAACGCCATATGAAGTATGCACAATTCCCGACCCTTTATGCTGGACCGAGGTTCCTGAAAGCAAGGATATCCTCAAAAAACAAAGAAACAGGTGGATGCGGGGAACCATGGAAACCTTATGGAAACACAGGAAATTAATGTTTAATCCGAAGTACGGCAAACTGGGAATGGTAAGCCTTCCTTATTGGTTCTTTTTCGAATTTCTGGGACCGTTGGTAGAATTTCTGGGCTATATCATTTTTATTGCTTTTCTCTTACTGGGAATTATCAACTGGTCGTTTTTTGTCATCCTTTTTGCGCTGGTAATTTCGCTGGGGTTTCTGTATTCCATTTATTCCATATTGGTCGATCTGGTTAGTTATCAGGTATATACCAAAAGGAAAGACTTTTTTACTTTAATCGGAACAGCTTTTTCCGAACCTTTTTATTTTCACCCTATTGTGGTAAGGGCAAGCGTGAACGGTTTTATTGATTATTTTAAAAAATCCCACGGATGGGGAGAAATGAAAAGACAGGGCTTTAACCAAAGCACGGAGAATTTGCCTTTCAAAACAAGAATATCTGCCATTCTTCAAAACGGACTCAAAAAATGGGGACTACTGTCTGTGGTTTTCTTACTGCTATTTTTAGTAGGAGTTACTGCCGAATGGTTTTGGTACAGATATTATCTTCCGGGGCTGGATACGGATGCTGTTTTGGCAAATCTTTTCTTTCAAAACCTTTTATTTGCCTGTAAGCTGATATTCGGGCTGGGAATTGTTTACCTCATCATTAATTTTGTAAAAGAAAGCTGGGCAAAAACAATAGGCATTCTTGCATTCGCTTTTGTTATCATGATGCAGTATATTCTCTTCTTATATTTTTCGGTAACCCAAAATACATTGGGAGCTGATATTTTGTACTATACGAAGGATGAGATCAAACAGATTTTAACGTCAAGCGGTATGCTTAGTTTTCAAAACATTGCTCTGCTGGCAATTTTAGCAGGTGCAACCATAATTCCTTTATGGATTGCCGGGAAATCTGCTTTTAAGTCTGTATATTTTGCATTGGTATTCTTTTGCCTTGGCCTGCTGGCCTTTTTTGTTCCCGAAAACAGTATGGAATTAAAAGAATCAAAGTATTCCAATACCTTGACCCAGGCTGCTGCACAAAGTAAATGGGAATATTTCTTTATATCCAATGAAAATAACTTTATTAATGATCATCCGGAAATCAGAAATGTATTTAAGGGTGTTGAAGCTTCAACTAAAGATGCAGAAACACTTGATGAGGCATTTCCTTTCTGGCGAAAAGAGAATACACCGGATTTTCTGGGACCTTATTTTAATCAGTCTGCAGAAACGCCTAACCTTGTCTTCGTGGTGCTGGAAGGATTTGGCCATGCTTACACCTCGCCTAAAGGGTATGTTGGGAATTTTACCCCTTTTCTCGATTCTTTATCTCAAAAAAGCCTGTCCTGGGAAAATAACCTGAGCTCGTCCGGAAGAACTTTCGGATCTTTGCCTTCGCTTACAGGGTCTCTTCCTTTTGGAAAAAACGGGTTTTTGGAAATCGATAAAACCCCTGAAAATTTTAACCTCTTTAATATACTGAAGGCAAACGGATTTGAGACCGGCTATTATTACGGAGGGGATATATCATTTGACCGGTTCAAGGAGTTTCTGGACTACAGTAAAGTGGATCATATCGTGGATCAGTCGTCATTTGGAAAACAATACAGAAGACTTCCCGCCAATAACGGGGAGAGCTGGGGATATGAGGATCAGGCCGTTTTCAGTAAAATGCTGGAAGTAAAAGCGGCGTCAAAACGACCGTATTTTGATATGATTTTAACGCTTTCTACCCATAATCCTTTTCTGATCAATAACCAGGCGTATTATGAAAAGCTTTATAATAAAAGAATGCAGTCAGATTTGTTGTCTCAGGAACAGAAAAAGTGGGCTGCTACATTTAAAAATCAATTGATCTCTGTGGTTAATGCCGATGACGCCCTGAAAAAGTTTTTTGATAATTATCGCAGACGCAATGATTTTGCAAATACCATTTTCGTTATAACAGGTGATCATAGTATGCCGGAAATCACTTTGCAGTCCCATATTGACAGATTCCACGTTCCATTGCTGATTTATTCACCTTTGCTTAAAGAAGCAAAACGTTTTCATAAAACGACAAGTCATTTTGATGTGGCACCCTCTATTTTAGCGTATTACAGAAATAATTATAAAATTAGAACTCCGTCAACCGTTACCTGGGTGGGAAGAGGCTTTTCTCATGATACCGAAATCGGTAAAGCGGATATTCCGATGATGCAGAGTAAAGACAAGCTGATCGATTTTGTTTCAGGGAATTACTACCTTCATGATGATCAGTTGTTTATAGTTAATGGTGCAGAATCGGATCCTTATAATGATGATGCCGTCTTGAAGATGATTCATAAAAAGTTGAACCGGTTCAAAAGTATGAACTCAGATTTTTACGCCACCAAAAAGCTGATGCCGGATTCGGTAATGGTTAATTTCAGGAAAAAGCTCAGATCAAAATAATGCGTTAGAACTTTCTGGTATAGCCCAGTGTGATATCAAACTGGTTGCCTTTTGTGTTGGGAAGGTACTCCTGATTATAGTACATGGTTCCCAGAGAAAAGGCATTGCTTTTCAGAGAGAAATTATATTCTACCCCAATTTTAAATGTTTTGAGCTTGTAGGTTTCATTCTCGAGAAGATTGTTTCGGTTCTCTTCCGGGCTGATTCCCGTTCCGATTTGAAAAGCAATATAATCCTGTGCGCTTTTGGTGTAGTATCTTATCGTCCCCGTGTAAGAATGAGAAATATTTTTGCTGTCCGGGGTAATATAGGTACGGAGGTTAAACCAGAAGTTTTTGTAGTATTTGCCCACAGAGGCCGTGTACATCCAGATATTATTGCTAAAATAAAGCTGGCGGTAGCCTATTTCTGCTTCAAAGCTGTGGGGAAGATTAGCATTCAGGGAGACCCCTGTGCGGTATTTGGGGAATAAACCAACATCACCGGAATAAGCTCCACCCACATACAAATAAAACATTTTAGATAATCTTGGATAAGCTTCCAGTTCTATCTGTGTACCATTGCTTGAAAATTTGTTGGCATAATTTCCTCTGAGAATTACAGAGCCAATTGGGGTCACTCTCTTATAGCTTACCCCAACAATATGCCAATCATCATCAAACTGTTTGTCAAAATGAGAATAATTATAGGTAATGCTTATGGCATTTTTTGAGGTCAGCTCATTTATTTTTACAGCAAGGCTGTTTGCTTCAGTATTCCTGGGATTAATTGCCAGAGTAGCTTTAATTGCTTTTTCAGATTCTGCATACTGTTTATCTGCATACTGTACCTTTGCTTTCAGCAGCCATAATGCTTCGGACTGCGGATGGTAGGACAGGCCTTTATTCAGGATTTCAAGAGATCTGGCATACTGATCATTCCAATATTCCAGAGAGGCATATGCTATAAAATAATCCTCATCCTGAACTTCCCTTTTTTCAAGCCCCTCAAAAACGGCTCTTGCAGAATCAGTCTCCTTATTCCAGGTATATAATCTTCCTAAAAAAATTGAAATATCGGTATAGTTGGGGGATTTTTCGAGAGCTTGCTGAGTCAGCGCAATCGAGGTTACATAATCTTTATTTTCAAATGCGGCTGTTCTTGCTTTCTTGAATAATTCTTCAGCAGACAGATTTTGTTGTGCAAATATTTGTAACGGAAACAATACCAATAGAGTCAAAGACCTAAAATATATCTTCATGAAGTGGTTAATTAATTTTTTAAACTGAATATTATGTCTTAAAGCAAATATATAGAACTTTTAAAATGTAAATGAGCATATTGGCAATTTTTTTACATAAGTTTAGCCTCAGTAGATGTATCTTTTGAATTATAGATAAATGACATGATGCAACGGCAAACATCAATGTTATGAATTTCATGCTGAGAGCTATGATTTTTTGCCGTTCAGACTTGTTTTGTAGGTATTATCCTCATGTAAGTTGAGAATTTTACCATTAAGGAGACTATGAGGTATTATTTTTTACCAAATGACAAATACTGTATAAGCTGCTTTAGTTAACTTGCATTCATGAAACAGCTATTTGATTTTATTTTAAGGTTTGGAAATCTTAATGAGCAACAGATTGATTTTATTTCAAGTAAAGCCCGGGAAATAAACCTTTCGAAAGATGAATATTTTTCGGAGGCAGGTAAAATTGCCCGCCAGGTTGGATTTATTGTAGACGGGATATTGCGGGTTTGCTATTATAATAATGAAGGTGAAGAAATCACCAAATACTTTATTGAAGAAAATAATCTGGTGGTAGATCTGGAAAGTTTTGATAATGAAATTTGCTCAAGCACTTATGTCCAGGCAGTAACCGATGCCAAAATAATCGTTTTTTCAAGAAAAGACTGGCTGGAGCTTTTACAGACCATTGTTGGCTGGGATGCAATTGTACATAAGATCATTTCAAGAGCGCTGATTCAGAAAGTGGAGAGAAGAAGTCCTTTGGTTTCAGAAGATGCAACGACCCGTTATCTTAAATTTTTGGAAATATATCCCACTGTTGTCAACCGTGTTCCACTGTCGTACATTGCTTCTTACCTGGGGGTCACCCAGTCTTCACTGAGCAGAATAAGAAAAAATATCCGCTAAAGTTGCTTTTTGCCAAATGGCAAACGATTCTATTTTTAATTGGCGGAATTTTACATCATCAATTAAAACAAAAGAATAATGAATTCAGCATTAATTACAGGAGCCAACAGAAGTATTGGCCTGGAAACAGCAAAACAACTTTCTGAAAGAGGATATTTCGTTTATCTGGGAAGCCGTGATCTTGCAAAAGGAGAACAAACCGTAAAAGAATTGGCCGAAAAAGGATTTCAAAATATCAAAGCGATTGAAATAGATGTTACCCGCCCTCATTCAATTGCAGCAGCAAGGAATATCATCGAAAAAGAACAGGGAAAGCTTGATGTTCTGATTAATAACGCAGGAATCTTGGGGGTAAACCCTCAAACGGCATCAGATACTCCCATTCAACAGATTCAGGAGGTATTTGACACCAATTTCTTTGGAGTGATCAGCGTGACACAGGCATTTTTGGAATTGCTCAAAAAATCCGACGCTCCCAGGATCAGTAATATAACTTCCGGTCTCGGGTCATTAACATTGCACAGCGACCCTACATGGAAGTATTATGACGTGAAAGGGGCGGCTTATGGTCCTTCAAAGTCAGCTTTAAATGCATACACCATTGTATTGGCTTATGAACTGAAAGATTCGTCCTTTAAAGTGAATGCCATCGATCCCGGCTATACCGCAACAGATTTTAACCACCACAGCGGTCCCGGATCTGTAGAAAGTGCTGCTGCGTTTATAATTAAGCATACAATGACAGATGAAGATGCACCTACAGGACAGTATTTTAGTCATGATATAGAAGATGGCACAGAAATAAGCCCATGGTAGTTTGCATTAAAATGGATAGGGTAAGATATGATTAAAGAGAAACTAAAAGGTTTCTCTTTTTTATTATGGTTCCGAAATAGGACAATCACGACAATTACAATTTAATATTGCAGATCTTATTAGCTCAAGATTAATAAGAATTGTGATTTTAGCGGAATTACTTATACTTCGGGACTGAGCATCTGCAGTTGTGACTGACACCAGCAATTATCAGCTGAATAGGTAATATTTGACAGTTTTGGTGTAAATAATGTAAGAAAAGAAGATAATGATCATCGTACTTTTACATGATCAATTAAGCATAAAAGATATGAGCAATACAATTTTTGATGATTTGAAAAACGGAATGACCGTAACACCTCAACATCCACAGATAAAAGATCTGAGAGATAATTCGTATGCTACAATCAGTTTGTTGCAACAGCTGAATGCTTCCTCCAATCCTGAAGAAATACGAAAAATATTAAGTGAAATCACCAATACAGCCATTGATAAGACCGTGGCAATATTTCCGCCGGTCTATATCAACTATGGCAAGCATTTACAGATTGGTAAAAATGTGTTTATCAATTTTGACTGTACTTTTCTAACGTTAGGTGGCATTATTATAGAAGACAATGTAATGATAGGTCCTAAAGTAAGCGTACTGTCTGAAGGACATCCTTTACCTTCAGCTGAAAGACATTCACTGGTGCCGGGGAAAATTCACATTAAACAAAATGCATGGATTGGTGCCGGTGCCATCATTCTTCCGGGAATCACCATAGGAGAGAATTCGGTAGTTGCTGCAGGCGCTGTCGTAACTAAAGATGTACCCCCGGACACAGTTGTGGCAGGTACTCCTGCAAAAATTATTAAATCAGTATAAAACATATATGCTTGCCTGTCGGTTACTTCTCCCGATACAAACACAGAGTTTTCTTTATGCTGTAAAGTTAAACATGAGTTCATTGATCTGTACGGATAAAGTGTAACAAAATTAAGGTCTTTAGAAGCTTTTGACTACTCAGGCTGGTATATTTTTTGTATTCTGAAACAAGATTTTACAAGATTGTTAACTTTAAAATTGTTTGTTATGTTAATCATGAAAAGAAACAATGATAGTTTGCTTCCTATTGGTCAATATTCACTTTTACGACTTTTACAAAGGTTGTAGATCCGAACCATTAGAAACAGATGTGCAATAGATTTTAAGATTCTCTTTTTTAACCTGGGGCTGCAAAGCAGATTCCTCAGGCGTTCAAAAACCTTTATTTTGTTAAATTAAGTTTGTATTTGATATGAATGAGCTGTTATGGTCTATTTGTATTTTATGTCTTACTATATTAATTCTTGGGTTTATACTCAAAAGGTTTAATCAGCCCTATCTGATAGCATACATTATTGCAGGGGTTCTATTAGGGCCTTATGTAACGGGTGTTTTCTCTAAAACTGAAGAAATAGAGATCATCGGACATCTGGGCATCCTGTTATTAATGTTTTTCCTGGGATTGGAAATTAATATCCCTAATAAACGGCATCTGATCGTCAAGCCATTTATTGCCCAGGGTATGAAAATACTTCTGGGTTTTGGCTTTGCCTTGTTAATAGGGTATTTTCTTGATTTTGATTTTAAAAGTGTTGCCCTGATAAGCATACTTTTCTTTTTCAATAGCACAGCAGTAGTCAGCGAATTTTTAAAGAAAGATAATATTCTAAATACGACGCTGGGAAGCACCATATTCAATATACTTTTATTACAGGATATTCTTCTGGCCCCGGTTTTAACATTATTAAAAGCATGGAGTGGGGAACAGTTCACTGTATTGAACTTTATCTTACCTATAGCGATATGTATTGCCATTTATTTTCTTTTAAAAAGAATAAGGAATGTACAGGAAATAAGACTGCCCAACTTTTTTAAAATCATAGAAGATGATCATGATTTGCAGCTTTTTACCGGGCTGTTAATCTGCTTGGGATTTGGCCTGTTGGCAGAAGTTGTAGGTCTTAGCAGTGCATTGGGCAGCTTTGTGACCGGTATAATAGTCGGAAAGCTTAAAATATTCAATTGGCTGGAGCACTCTTTAGCCTATTTCAAAGTGTTTTTCGTCACATTATTTTTTGTATCCATAGGATTGCGGTTGGATTTAACCTATTTTTCCAGCCATTCTCAAATTATTCTTATAGGAACACTATTCGTGCTGCTGAGCAACAGCCTTATATCGGCTATTGTTTTTCGCCTTTTAAAATTTGACTGGAAGAGCAGCTGGTATGGGGGTGCCTTATTATCGCAAACCGGAGAATTCGGAATATTGGCCCTTACAATTGCCTATAAATCTCATATTATTGAGTTTGAGCTTTATAAAGCCGGTCTTGGAATCACTTGTCTGACACTTTTATTTTCTACAATATGGATTGCAGTGCTTAAGAAAATGATTCATAAACCATTATTAAAAATATCAGTGAAAAGATAGAGCAGGAGCTTTCATTATACCTACAAAAAAACCTTAGGATTTTTAATCCTAAGGTTTTTATTTCTGAAAATATAGTATCCAGAAGTGTTAGTTTTTAGCTCAATATATCACACGGTGCTACACAGATGACCCACGGACATCTTTTTATTCCCGGAGGTGGGCAGCAGGCTTCGGAACAGCTTAATGCCCCGCCATTGATATTTTTCAATTGCTCTCTTGAAACTTTTTTAAAATTTTTCATAATAAAGGAATTGGGTTAAACTTAATTTAAGGCTGGTTTCCACCGCCGCATCCGTCGTATGGCATACATTGCCATTTTCCGCTGATTAAGCAAATCTGACCACCCGGGCAGTTAATACCACCTGTAATTGCCTTCATTTCCTGTCTGTTGATTTTCTTTAAATTTTTCATAAAAATAAGGTTTAGTTCTATCCGAAATTAATAAATTTTATTCAATTCAGTGAAATTATTTATAAAAATGTTTATCTTCAATGAGTGTTCCTGTTTGATATTTTACTTGAAACTCTTTTAAAATCAGGTAAAATGTGAGGTGTTTGAAGGATGTGTTTAGAAGCATTTTTTTAGCCGAGTCCACAAAAAATGACTTCATCATATAAAATCTTGTCTTGTGACAAGTTAGCTTTCATGGCGACTTGTTAATTTTGGATAAAAGTTTCGGTCAACCTAAATCCAATAATATTATGAAAAATGTATTCAATTCCCTTAAAATCTGTAAGCCATTACTCATGGTGATCATCCTGGTGCTTACTGCATCACAGCTATACGGTCAAAAAATAAAACCTTCTGCCAGCGGCTATGCAGCTGTTAATGGCACTAAAGTGTACTATGAAGTATACGGGGAAGGAAAACCTGTTGTGTTATTGCATGGTGCTTTCATGACCATTGATATGAATTGGGGTCAATTGATCCCCGAACTGTCTAAAAACCGGAAGGTAATTGCCATCGAATTGCAGGGACACGGACACACGCCGTTTTCGGACCGCAAATTAACACACACGACATTAGCCGGTGATGTAAAAGGAGTAATGGACGAGCTGAAAATTGATAAGGCAGATGTGATAGGATATAGTTTTGGTGGTGCTGTGGCTTACCAGTTTGCCATACAAAGCCCTGAAAGATTGAACAAGCTGGTGATTATTTCTGCAACCTACAAAAGTACCGGCTGGATACCTGAAGTAAATAATGCCTTTAAGGGGATGAAGCCTGATCTTTTTGCAAACAGCCCTATGCAGGCGGCCTACGATGCCGTAGCACCTGATAAAACAAAATGGACAAAATTTTTGGAGCAGATGATTGCTTCTGCCAAACAGCCTTTTGATTTGGGCGATTCCAATATTTCTAAAATTTCCGCACCTGTTTTAATCATTTCAGGTGACAATGACGGACTGGATAAAGCTGAGCTGGCAAAAACCTATAGATTATTGGGAGGAGGTATTTCTGCCGATCTTGGCCCTATGCCGAAATCTCAGCTGGCCATCGTCCCCGGGCAGGGACATGTCAGTCTGATGATGCAGACAGCAACAATCCTGAGCTATCTGGACAGTTTTCTAAAGTAATTAACTGAATAAATTTATCAAAATGAGAAAAATAACTGTTTTATCGATGATTACGCTGGATGGTGTTATGCAGGCACCCGGCGGTCCTGAGGAAGATGTATCCGGAGGCTTTAAATATGGTGGCTGGACAGTCTCTTATGGTGATGAGCTTTTTGGGCGGATCATGCAGGAAGAAATGAAGCCAGCCGATTATCTTTTGGGAAGAAAAACATTTGATATTTTTTCATCCTACTGGCCGGACCATGCTGATTTTTGGCCTGCTGTCAATGAGGGTACAAAATATGTACTGTCCCAAACCACTGAAAATTCCGATTGGAAAAATACAGCTTTCCTAAAAAATCTGGAAGATATACAGACCCTAAAGCAATCGGAAGGGCCGGATATCCAGGTTTGGGGCAGCAGTGAACTTATCCATCTGCTGCTGAAGCACGATCTGGTAGATGAGCTTCGGCTTAAAATTTACCCGTTGATCCTTGGGAAAGGCAAAAGACTGTTTGACAGTGATACGGTTCCGGCAGCTTTTACCTTAACAGAAAGCCATGTGACATCAAAAGGAGTAATTATAGCCAATTACAGGCGTAATGGGGAGGTGATAACAGGGGATATTGAACTGTAAGAAAATTTCAGAACTGTTGAAAACTATAATATGAACATACAATTTGAAGCAGGAATTAATATAGCCATAAAAATTCCAAAAAGTAAATATGAAAAAACAGTTGCTTTTTACAGGGATATTCTCAAGCTGGATGTTGAAGAAAGACCCATAACAAATCCTACTGTTTCCCGGACACACGAAGTAAAATTCGGCAGCAATATTGTATGGCTGGATTGTGTGGACAACTACACCCATTCTGAAACCTGGCTGCAGCTTACTGTTGCCAACGTAGAAGAAGCGACAAAATATTTACAGTCCAACGGTGTGGAAACATGTGACGAAATTGAGGAACTTCCTGAAAATATGCACTGGATAACCGACCCGGCAGGCACGGTTTTTAATGTGCAGCAAAAGCAGGGATAACAAAAAAGCTGTAATCAGTCAGATTACAGCTTTTTTATGCATTAATGAAATGTAACTGAAAACGGCCATGTAATGATTTCAATTACTTTGGTGCATCATATTCCTGATCTATTCTTAACAGATCAGGACGAATAATGCTGTAAGCTAATAAGATATCTATCAATGATAGCAACTGTTTAAGGCAGGCAGGTTTCAAAAATAATCCTTTATGATATGAGTCATAAAAAAGCAAATATCAGTTTTTATAATTTTGTTTTTACACACACACACTACAAAATTTAATAATATGAAATCACCTGTATCATTGGCCTTAATTGTAGACTTTCTTGCCTTCAGCCCACAACCTACCACATCAACAGCTTAAATACCATAGACAGTATGCTTACCGGTACTGCCCGGGTTACTCCTGATTCCGGAGATAATATTCTTCCAATGGAGACAGTACAGCTTTTAATATATAACAGAACTGAATTAAAATATGAACGGAGTCATTATACAATTTTTTCATTGGTACCATGAAGGAAACCTGTGGAATGAATTTACGGAAAAGTGCGGATGCCTTAAAAGTCTGGGATTTACAGCGGTGTGGTTCCCGCCTGCAACAAAATGTGTTTTAGGACAGAAGGGCAGAGGATATGATATTTACGACTTGTATGATTTGGGAGAATTTAATCAGAAAGGAGGTGTTCCGACAAGATACGGAACCAGGGATGAGTACCTGACCGCCATTCAGAAAGCCCACGAAGCCGGCATATCCGTTTATGCTGATATTGTCCTGAATCACAGGATGGGAGGGGACGAAAGTGAGACTGTTACCGTACATCAGGTCAATGAGGAAAACCGGAGTGAAACCATTGGTGAACCTTTCAGTGCCAAAGCATATACAAAATTCCTTTTCCCGGGAAGGGAGGGAAAATATTCCGGTTTCATATGGGATCACACCTGTTTTAGCGGGATAGATATCATTCAGAAAGAACACGAAGAGATAAAGGGTATTTTTAAAATCCATAATGAGTACGGCACAGAATGGAACCGGGCGGTAAGCCATCAGTTCGGAAATTATGATTACCTGATGGGCGCTGATGTAGAATACCGTAATCCTTACGTTGTGAGTGAAATGAAGAATTGGATCAAATGGTACCTGGAAACGACCCATGTGGATGGATTGCGCCTCGATGCCCTGAAGCATATCTCCGTTGATTTCTTAAAGGAATGGATTACCTACATAAAAACAGATCTGAATCCGGATTGTTATATTTTAGGCGAATTCTGGAAATCCGAATCCGGGAAAATATCTGATTTTTCTGATAAAATCAATGATATGATCTCCTGTTTTGATGCACCTCTCCATTACAACTTTTTTACAGCATCAAATGAAGGAAAGGATTATGATCTCAGCCAGATTTTAAAAGGAAGTTTTCTGGAAAAAAAACCTGTCTTTTCTGTGTCATTTGTTGAAAATCACGACACGCAGAAGTTGCAGTCTTTGGAATCAGCTGTACAGGATTGGTTCAAACCTCTGGCCTATGCCGTTATTTTATTGTCAGAAGAGGCTTATCCCTGTGTTTTCTATCCCGATCTCTTCGGTGCAGAGTATACGGATTTGAAAGATGGTGAAGAAATAAAAATCATTATGCCAAAGGTGGAAATTCTGCCTAAGCTGCTTGAAGCCAGACAGCAGTTTGCCTACGGTGGGCAGATCAGCTATTTTGATCATCCTAACTGCATTGCGTGGGTCAGAAAAGGGAATCATGAATATCCCGGCTGTATTGTGATCCTGTCTAACAGCGAAGACGGCTACAAAGATATTGAGCTTGGAAAAGAAAACGCAAATTCCGTATACCGGGATTTTACCGGGCAAAGAAAAGACTCAGTTGAAACAGATGAAAATGGTAAAGCCAGATTTGTGGTCAATTCACAATCAGTAAGTGTGTGGGTAAAGGTATAAACCCCCGTTGGTTAAATAACAATTGTCTTTAGTAAAAGACTGTTATTTAGTTGATTGCATTCTGGTAAATTTGAATTTTGGCAAATAAATTGTTGTATTATTGATCATCACTTTAAAATTATTATTATGAAAAATTTTGTTTTAACACTTTTTGCAGCCGCTGCACTGATAGCCTGCAAAAAAAATGAGACCACATCTGTAAACGAATCTACAGATAAACAAATCGTATCTGCCCCGGCCGAATCTGGAATGACAGTTACTGATTCTACCAAAGTTTCTGACACCACAGCCACTAAAAATCCCCTGAGTGATCAGGACAGAAAATTTGCAGATGGCGCAGCCAGGGGAGGAATGATGGAAGTAATGATGGGGCAGCTTGCAGCCACTAATGCTTCCAATGCAAAAGTAAAAGCATTGGGAGAAATGATGGTAAAAGATCATAGCAAAGCTAATGACGAACTTAAGAAATGGGCCGGAACAGCAGGTTATACTCTGCCAGCCAGTCTGGACGCTGATAAACAGAAAAAGTATGATGATCTGAAAGCGAAAAAAGGAACAGAGTTCGATCAGAAATATACCGATCTAATGGTGAGTGATCACAAAAAAGATATAGAAGAATTTAAAAAAGAGGCTTCAGATGGTAAGGAGGCGTCTTTAAAATCCTTTGCAGGCAAAACACTGCCAACCTTAGAACACCATTTAATGGAATCTGAAAAAGCAAAAAATGCCGTAAAATAATATAGGTGCCATACATAAGCTCCTCTTTCAGTAGAGGAGCTTTATTTTTAAAAATAGTATTAAAACTGACTGGAATGTTTGAAGAATTACTTCCGGATAACAAAGCCTCTCAGCTCTGCCATTTTTCCATCCTGGAATCTCCATACATCACAGTAATCATAGTCTGTCCATTGGTTATCTTCGTTCAGCAGGCTGATTACACCTACTGCCGTTACGAAATCACCTTCACTTATCATATATTCTACATCAAACTTCGGAGGTTCTCTGTAGGCATCTGCCAGATAATTTCTTACTTCCTCTTTCCCGGAAAGAGTTTGATCTCCAACAAATATCCACTTTGTATTTTCGCTGCAATACGAAAGAAAAGTTTCGTAATCACCTTTTGATATGGCAGCATTGGCTTTTTCTAGAACAGTTTTATGATCCATAAGGCAGGTATTGGAAAAGTACATTAATCAATATTGATCATCGTTTAAAGATCAAAGCTTTAATTAAGCTGATAATTAACGATGACCAGGCTCAAAATGAAATGGACATAATCCTCCTGAGCCTCTTTTACATTCATCAGCTTGTTTTTATAAGCATAGGAATTCAGGACCTTTATCAGCTTCTGGTAAGTTTCAAAATGATCTCCTTTAATTTTGACTCTTCCATTACCGTCTCTTGTTTTAATAATTTCATTATCCAGGGTTCTGACTTTAAATAAGGCATATGATAATTTTGGCTGGAAATTCATTCGCCCTGTATATCTTTCAACTATATTAACCTTGAACGAGTCAAATACTATTGTGTTAAAAACAACAGTAGAGTAAGCATCCTGAGTATTAAGCTCAAGTGTATAGTTCATTATTTTATTTTTGTGCAAATTTACTCAGAAGCTTAAAAGAATCAAAGTAAAATAGAAATTTAACTTTTTAATAACTACTATTCAATAGCTTTTTCGCTAACCACTAATCATTTATGAAAAATAATGAACTGACCGGGGCCAAAAAATAATGAAAATATTCTGTGTGCGGGACCAACGAACTACGATCCTGGAATGTTCAGGAAAAGCAGATGATTTTTCTCAAGCTTAAATCTAAAATCTATTGAATAACAGGTATTTATGCTAAAATTTAAATTGGGGTTATTGATTTGAATATGCTTTAATCCTATATAAAATTAGAATCCCCCTCTTTGTTTGGGAACAAATTATTTTCTTTCTCATCATGTATGACATCGAGTAATGAGAGGGATTACTAATTTATATATTATGCATTTTAATTGGCGATTTTGTAGCCGTAAAAAGAACTTACTACCACCTGGTAAGTAGTCCCGCTGGTTACGGCTGCTGCCGAAGCCATGCTTACAGTTTCTCCTGCATTCAGGTAGGTGATGCACGAAACGTTGGCCCCTACCAATATGCCGGGGTTCGACTGGTAAGACTGAACCAGGATATTATTGGGAGTGGTGCTGAAGTTTTTTACAAGATATAATATAGCCCACGAAAAATTGGGAGCACCAGCAAGCGCACCGTTATCAAATTGGGTGGAACCGTAAAACATATAATATCCGCTGGTAGACGCTGTAAATCTTCCATTGGCCGTATTCATTACATTTCCTGTATTGATGACCGTTCCTTGCGGATAATTAATTTCACCGTTGATAAAAGGTCCGCTCACTGTGGCAGGAAGAGACTGTCTGCTTGTAGTGCTTATTGTGGAAAAAGCATATGTGGATGCTGCTGCGGGGAGACTGCTGGAGCTTGAAAGTAAAATAAGCTCCCATGTTGTATTGGTAACTGTTCCTTTGCTTATGAAAAAAGCATAATAACCCGGAGGAACACTTATGGAAGCTACTCCCGCACCGCTTTGATTATCAATCAGCTCTGTTCCGCTGGCGGCAATAGATAACGTTGCCGTTCCGGTATTTTTGAAATGATAGGTTCTTCCAATAAAATTGCCGGATCCGGTCACAGCAGCAGGCAGGGTTAAAGTACCGTTGCTGTTGCCGTTGTAGGCTATATAGTAATCATTGGCATCAACAGGTCCGCTTGTTCCTGTGGTTTTGTAGGTTGCGGCAAATGAGCCGTTAACGGTCAGCTTACTGCCCGGATCGCTGGTATTGATACCTATATTTCCGGTTTGAGAATACATCAGACTACTGTTTAAAAGGGCCATTAGCGGCAGGAAAAACATTTTTTTCATATTAATAAGATTAAATGAATAAATAGCAGGTAAATAATTTATGGGTTTGATACGGAGCGTATTTCTTTAATGAACTGCTGCAGTAATGAGGGAATTTTGCAGCAGTTCAGTTTTTCAGCTTTATGTATTTAGAATCATGGTTATAGCGGTTTCCTTAATTTTGGAATTTTACAAAGTTTACATAGAAGCCAGGATTGCCAATATTAAATCCACTTGGTACTACAGCATTGGTTTTACTAGCTATAATAGGATAAGTTCCCGGTGTTGCAAAATAAAGTACCCGGTTTTGGTCCCGGGGGGACATCATCTGAACATCTGCCACATTACAGTATGTTCTCCAAATGTCTCCAATTCCGTTAATATAGAATGCATAGTCGTTACAATTTGACTGTATAGTAATTCCTGCACGGAAAAAATACCACCCTTTTGCAGGAATTACAACTGAGGTTCCTGTGGCCTGCGTATTTACACCTGTTGTACTTGTAAAAGGATTGGTTAATGTGCCTGTATAGGTTGACCAGTTGTTGGCAAAAGCTGTAGTAACAGTAGAAGACCAGGTGGCTAAACCATCAGCATCACTGGTCAGTACATAACCCAGCTGCTGGGTGCCGTCTTTAATCTGTAGCGCACCGTTAGTGGTACCGTTGTCTATGACAATCTTAGAATTGGCAGCTCCCGCAGGTACCGTATTGGTTCCGATCAAAACTTTTCCGGTTCCGTTGATGCTCAGGTTATTTCCGGCAGTAGCAATATTGGTTGCCTGGGATAGGGTACCTCCTAATTTAACATCGGTGCCCGACAGGTTAAGACCGTTACTCGCTGTTATGTTACTACTGGCTGTTGTAACTTCCCAAGTGCTTGCGGCTCCTGTAAGTCCTGTGTTAATCAGCTGAACACCCTGATTCGCCGGTACTGTAATACTTGCACTTCCGTTAATGGTTTCCGGGGCTGCAGAATTTACCGTTATGGTAAAGTTTGTATTATTCTTAACCGTATACATTCTACCTTTAAAATTTCCCACTCCGCTGATGGCTGCCGGAAGATTGAATACCGCATTGGCGGTACCATTGTAAGAGACATGAAAATCCGACGAATTTAAATTGTAAACGGCTGCAGTTACTGCAAGGTAATGGGCTGCTATAGAACCATTGATATCCATTGTAGATCCCGGATTTGGAGTATTTATTCCTACATTTCCAGATTGGGCAAAAATGACAGATGAGGTCACCAGCACTGCTATTTGTCCTAATTTTGTGATTTTTTTTAGCATTATTTTCAGTTTATTTCAGTTTTACAGATTAGCTTTTATGGTAATTTTACTATGTAATACATAGTAAAATTATTTTATAACGGGTTAATTTTATGTTACTTAATATTTAAAAAATTATGAATTTGCATGGTTTTTGCTTATAAAATTTTGACATGTTTATTCATAATGTAAAAATATAGAAATATTACTACAGAAATTATAGTATTTCGTAGAATAAAATAAATAGATATGTAGAAAATTTTCTACAATATGTGATTTATAAGTGCAGGAAAATTAGGTGATATACGTTTGATATAACCTGATAAGATCGGCTAGATTTTTGGTTTTGAGTTTATTATGAATTCTCTTTTTATAGGTACTGATAGTTGGCATCTGTATTCCCATCTTATTGGAGATTTCCAGATTGCCGTTGCCCTCTACCATTAAAATGAAAATTTCGTACTCTCTCATCGACAGATTCTTTATAGAATCCAACGGAGATTCCTGAAGGAGTTGCTGTACAAGAGAGGGTGGATAATAAAAGCCGTCAGAAAATATTTTGTTTACGGCATCCGAGATCTCCTCAGATTTACTTAGTTTGCTGATGTATCCATTGGCGCCTTCTTTTATATATTGTACGGCTACCTCTTCTTCATAGGCAGAAAATATCAGTATTTTTATATCAGGATCCAGGGCTTTGATTTCGGAGATCATTTTTTTATTTTTACTCTCCGGCATATTAATATCCAGGATAACAAGCTCATATTTCCGCTCTGAAATTTTTTCAAGGGCTTCCGGATAGTCTCCGGCCTGGTCTATAGACACTCCCTTGATCCTTGATTCTAAAATCATGCTTGTTCCTACCAGAACAATATCGTGATCATCGGCAATAAGAATATTCTTAGTCATTTTTTTTATTCGTTAAAATCAGTTTGAATGTGGTTCCTTTTAATTTATTTTTTTTAATAATAATTTTCCCTTCTATCATTTGCAGAAGCTGTAACACGAGGTGAAGCCCCATCCCGTATTTTTGAAGTAATAGTTTTTCATTTTCAATATTATCCTGAAGTTTTGTATAATATTCTATCTTTTTTTCATCCATTCCGATTCCGGTATCTCTTATCAGCAGCATAATGGTATTTCCTTCCACATTGCTTTCTATTGTGATAAAGCCGTCTTTTGTGAACTTCACAGCATTATCCAGCAGGTTATGAACAATTGCAGACAGGATGTTCTTGCCGATCCATATCCACAATGTCTTGTCTACATTATTGATGATTACCGTATTATTGTTCTCTGCGATGGTATTAAAAAGTATTTTCTTTTCTTCTATCAGCTTATGAAGAGAATAAAGTTCTGTTTTATCGGACTGGTGGTGGGTGTAGATGTCCGAATATTCTTTCAGGGTAATCGTGAAATTGTATAGCTGGTCCGAGGATTTATAAATAGAATTAAGAATCTTCTCATTATGCTGTTCACTAAAGCCATTCTTGTTCAAAGCTTCCTTTGCAGTGAGTGCAATAAATTTTACCGGAGTTGTAATATCGTGGGTAATTGTTCCGATAAGCTTTTTTTGCTGTTCGATTTCTTTATGGAGTTTTCTTTTTGTTATTTCCAGCTTTTCTACGGTATCGGAGAGGCTTCTTGTGCGGGAGTTTATAATCTCTTCCAATTCATGATTCCTCTTTTTCAGAAAGCTTAATCTCCATCTGACCAAAAAATATAAAAAAAGCAACAGGGCAGAGGAAATCAGTATTTTAAACCACAGAGTCTGATAAAAATAGGGGGGAATGATGATATGTATCTTTTTATAAATGTATTTTCCTGTATCGGAAACTAATACCCTCACAACAAAAGAATGATTGCCATACGTAAGATTCGAAATGGAAAATTTTCCGTCTTTTCCTATCGATTCCCATTTGACATTGGTTGTTCCACTCAGTTTGGCTTCTATAACAAGATTATCAGGATTAGAATAATAAGGAGTATCAATAAATATATCTATACGGTTGGATTCCGGCTTTATATTTAATATCTGATTGAAAAACCGCTCCTTGCCGTCAATCAAGGCTCTTTCTATATGTATGTTTTCAGGATAATAGCTCTTTATTTCTGCAGGCTTGAAGAAAACTAAACCATCAAGAGAAGGTAGTACGAACTCTCCATTTCCTAATTTATTTCCGCACACATTGCTGCCTCCATTAAATTCATTGGTTTTAAACCCTGAAACTTTTGAAAATCTGTAATAATTAACCCTCGTTTTTTTATTCTGTACATATCGGAGCAGCTGACTTTCCGGAACCTTGTAAAGCCCATTATTGGTGGAAATCCAGAAAAACCCGTTCTGATCTTCCAGGATAGTATGAGAAGAGGAGATATTATTGTCCGCATCATAAGGCATCTTGATGAGACGGTTGTTTTTCAGCAGATAAAATCCCTTTCCCGAAGTGGTGATCCAGAAATTGCCATCCCTGGATTGTATGATGTTGCGGACAGATAATTCGGTATCCGGATTTAATTTGATTATTTTATCCGTCTTTAATGATACTTTATATAAACCTTTCGTTGTGCCGGCCAGCAGATAGTCTTTATCAAATCTCAGGAATTTGGTAGGTTCGTCATTAAAGAAAACCCTTTTTTTTACAGTTTTGAACGAAAGGTCATTGTATACCTTAAGAACTCCGCTGTATCCAATGGTTCCGTCCGTTTTTTCAAGAGCTTCAAAAGCATAATATCTTTTTGCATCGAAAAAAAAGTCTATTAAAATAATATTCCGTTTGGAAACAATCTTTGCATAAGCTTTCTTTTTCTGATACAGCAGCAGGTCACTTGCTTTGCGGGCAATAATATTGTCTTCCTGATCATAAGCCAAAAAGAATGGAATAATACTTTTAAAACGCTTATCTTCTACAAGTCCGTCCCGGTTGTATACCTCTCCGTGAGTATTGATTACAGATGAGCTGCCATATGGTAAAGTAGCATAAAAAACAGATTCAGGCTTAGAAGGAGGTCTCTGTACAGTAGTAAAATCTGTAAGGCTGACGATCTGTAATCCATAAGTACTGCTTCCCAGATAAAGTCTTTTATAAGTTTTGTCATAATATACGCTGATAATATTTTCAGTAATATCATCAAGCTGGACGAGTTTTGATATTTTGAACCGGTTGTCTTCATAGTCGCACCGGTAAATGCTGTTTCCGTTGAATATAAAAACCTGGTTATTGACCCTGCTCCAGTAGATTTTACTTTTAGCATCGGTTAATAGCGGTTCATTATAAGAGCTTACGATTTTTCCCCTTTCAATTCTCTGAACTTTTTTTGACTGATAATCAATAAAGAATACGGACTTATTGATCACGAATATTCTGGCAATATTTTTATATTTCGCTTTTATATTCAGGTTTACTTCTGCTTTAGAAAGATTATTGATGTACTTAATGGAGTTTTCCCTTATAAAATAAATGCCTTCCTGGCATGGAAAATACAGGCTTATGCCGGGCGATGTGGTATAGATATAATTGGAAGAGTATAAAAAGTAATTGACATCCCTGGATATAAAATCGACATTCCTTTTTGAAGTTTTTGTGACTTTTGGAGACCTTTTGCTGATAAGTAAAATTTTCCCGGAATCTCCTGTGGTAAAAATGCTGTCTTTTTCAGGGTAGCCGTAGAAAAATGTAAACCTTTGATTGTTCAACGGAAGGTTTTTATAAACGACAAACTTCATTCCATCATACCTTACGATTCCGTTTTCGGTTGTCAGCCATATGAAACCGTATTTGTCCTTGATGATATCCTTTACACTGTTCTGTGGAAGCCCGTTGTCTGTGTTGTATGACTGAATATTATATTGCTGGGTATAAATAAGAGAAAAAAAGAAGAGAAGAAAAGCGGAAGTATATTTTTGCACAAATCTTTTAGTTTTTAATTTGATGACAAAGTTATTACTGAATTTGTAAAAACAATATCAATAAAAGGTTTTTTTTTAATATTTAGCAAAAAAATAAAATAGGGTATGGGCTGTATTGTTTTTTTGGCTTACAGCAAGCTTAGTGTTTCAGGTTTTAGTATCATTGAGCGGTTGTAACTTCTATTAATTGCCTTTTGGCGGCGGTGGTGGCAGAGGATTCATCTTGTTGATCTCTTCAAGGGTTGGCGGAACAATATGTTCCAGGATAACCGTTTTCTTAAAAGGAAAATGTTTTTTTGAAAGCTCCTCGTGATAATCGAAATAATAGGCGTTTTCGTTGTGATAGGAGGCTTCGATAATCAGTAATCCGTTTTCATTAAAATAATCTTCAGAAATTTTATGTTTTAAAAAACCTTTGTCATCAGCGGTAATCTTCTCAACTACAACACCGTCTTCTTTGGAGCTTTTAATAAAAATCACACTGACATTGGATGCTTGTTCATTGCTGTCAGTCAGAAAATTCAGTTCCAGGTTATATGACTTTTGTGCCGGAATGTATAAAAAGCAAAATAAAAGAAATATAGATGTTATACTTTTCATAGTAAAGATTTATGTTAAGATAAAATAATTATTCGGGATTATAATGTATATTTCCTATTTAAAAAAATAGCTTTTACTTAAGGTGCCATAAACCCCATTAAAACTATGCATAACATGGAAACTGGAACTTTTTTTACTGTGAAAAATTATGTAGTTGGAAAAAACTAATGATTATTGTTTTCAATATGCATGTCTGAGCCGGAAATTATACTTAGACTTAATGAAATCCTGAAGTTTTGTTATGTTTTTGTAATTTGAAATAAAATTAAATTCTCCTTATTTATCACGTGTTTACTGTTATGAAAAGACAAAAATTACTTTAACTTTGCCAAAGGAATGATATAAAAACATTAGCATGATTTTGGTAATGTGATGATGGCGTTAAAAACTAATACCGGCAGACTTAGATAATCAGAAAATTAATTTAGCTGATAAAAAGATATGAAATATAAATTCTTAGATTTTAAATTGAGAAAAGTTGTTCATTACTCATTGATCCTGTGCATATTGTTGATACAGGTTATTATAGCCATATTTTTTTACAACGAATTTGTCAATGAAAAAAAGCTTCAGTTTATTAAAACTCAACTGGACGAAAGTAAAGCATTGGGCGGGTTAACGGATAATTCGAGGAAAGATTTTATGGATGCACAGAATTACTTTCAAAAATATATGATAAGCCAGGATGACAAGGATCTTAAATTATACTTTGAATCTCTTAAAAGGCTGAATAGTAATTTCGAAAAGATAAATGATTATGGAGACACAAATCTTGGGCTGAAAAATAAACTGGCAAAACAAAAAAAGGATACTCTGAAAACGGTAAAACTACAGACTATTATAGATTCTGTTTATCAATATTCTTTAAAGCCTCCTGTAACAATCATCCCGGATCAGCATTATGAGCTGGAAAGGTATAAGAATATTGACGATTTTAACGACCTGAACATACAAACCCAGACCTATTCTGATACCATCAAAAAGAAAGGTCTTATGGGGCGTTTGAAAGATGCCATATCTGGTAAAGTGGATGTGCAGAAGGAAAGTACCGTCATTACCATGACCAATAAAAAGCCGGCCAACCTTTCCAAAATAAAACTGAGGATGGATAGCCTGGCAAAATCTATGGATCAATATTATACCACTGAGGTTAAAAAAATTCAGAGGTCTACCGTTCAGAAGCAGCAATCCATGGCTGAAAACCAGCGTGTAAATATAAAGTTCTACAGTAATTTCAGTAAATTATTGGTATACAGCAACGGACTCATCAATGTGTACGAAAAAGCGATTAAAGAATTCAAATCAGATTTAGAAAAAGAATATAACAAGCAGAGCTCACGTAACAACAGAATCAGAACCTATCTCGTACTGGGATTAATGGTTCTTATGTTTATTGTATCCATTCTGATAATGTATTTTACAAGAATAGCATTCATATACGAAATGAAGCTTAATGCTGCGAATGAAGAGATTAAAAAGAGTCTTAATTTCAAAAACAGAATTCTTGGTATGCTGAGCCATGAACTGATGTCGCCTCTGAAAATTATCAATATCTTTATTGACAAGATCAACAGGACCACAAAGGATGAGACGACAAAAGACTACCTTAAATCAATAAAATTCACCAACAGTACCTTGCTTATACAGTCCAACCAGATTCTGGAGTATACAAAAAACCAGGAAGTTGAGAAAAAGCTGGTAAAAACTGTCTTTAATCTTAAGGATGAGATTAGCTCTATTGTGACAGCCATTACCCCTTATATAGAAACAAGGAATAATAAATTTCTGGTAACGGACAGAATTCCCGCAGATATAGTTGTAAATTCAGACAATATAAAAATTAACCAGATATTTATGAATATCCTGGGAAATGCCAACAAGTTTACAGAAAACGGACAGATCGACCTTTCAATGGCGACTGAGAAAGTAGATGAAAATACTATTTCTCTGATCACAACAGTAGGGGATACGGGTGTAGGAATTTCAGATTCTGATCTGGAGAAAATTTTTGAACCCTATTATCAGGGAATGATCTCTGACAAGATTGATAATTTCGGGGCCGGATTGGGATTAAATCTATGCAAAGAAATCATAGAGCTTTTTAATGGGGAAATATCTGTTTCAAGTAAGCTGCATAAAGGGACAAAAGTAACATTCAGAATAAATTTAAGCATTAATCATAATGGAAGCACCAATTGAAAACAGAGAGATTATATTTCTTTTAGCGGATGATCACAGTATCGTTCGTCAGGGAATTGCGATCCTGATTGATGAAATTGTTCCAAATTCCAAAGTTTATCAAACTTCATCTTCCCAGCAGATTGTAGAGCTGGTACAGTCAAAAAACGTAGAAATAGCTATTATTGATGCTCATTTTCCTGATGGGAACAGCCTCCATATTTTACCATTGATGAAAGCTGTGAACCCGGACATTAAAGTTCTGGTCTTCACAGGCCTGGAAGAAGATCTGCATGTACTCAAATTTATTAAAGCCGGGGCCAGTGGGTATGTAAGCAAATTAAGTGAAGAGGAAGAAATCAGGCAGGCGATTTCAGATATTGTACATAAGGGAGAATACTTCTCTCCACTTTCCCGTAACCTAATGCTACAGATGGTCCAGAATCCGGATTTACTCAATCCGCTTAGCCGTTTAACCAAAAGAGAGCTGCAGATTGCAGAAATGTATGCAGAGGGATATGGTAACCTGGAAATTGCAAATGACCTGGATATAAAACAGAATACCGTGAGTACCATCAAGAAAAATATTTTTGATAAATTGAAAATAGAGAATCTTGTCGAGTTAATCGATCTCATCAATACCCATCACAAAATATAGGATTTCCTAAAATCTGTTCCTCATTTATTTCCGTTAAAACATATATATCGATAAACATCTAGGGCTTTATCGATATATATCGATGCCGATTATAAGAAATATTATTCACTAATGTTGTTACTTTGTCCCAGTAAAATTAACCGGAGATACTTTTTAATTTTAGGACAAAAGGTGAAATTTTATGACACACATGATGAGATAAATATAAGTGTATGCATGGCCTTGAAGAAACTTCTCGAAAGCATTATTAAAAACACAAATTAATATAGAGAAGCAGGCTTGGTCTTTGTAGGTCATTTTATACATAAAAAAGGGAGACACATAGTCTCCTTTTTTTATTTTAAATAAGGGCAGGGTGAGTGATTTACTGGTATAGATAAATGCAGGCTGGATAAGCTTTTATTTAATAAATATCTATCTGCTTATCGACATATATCGATGCTGATTATGAAAATACTATTCTGTAATGTCGTTACTTTGTCATAATAAAATTTACCAGATGGAACACGTTAACTGAAAAAGTTTTTAATCCAAACGGTAAGCTTTATTAGAACACAAATGATGAAATAATATTGAGTATGAATGATCTTGAAGTAACTTCTTGAACTCGGCTTAAAAAAACACAAATTGATATAAAGAAGTTAACTTGGTCTTTGTAGATCATTGATACAGAAAAAGGGAGGCAGATAGCCTCCTTTTTTATTGATAAACATCTATGTATTTATCGATATATATCGATGCCAATTATAAGAATATTATTCAGTAATGTCGTTACTTTGTCATAATAAAATTTACCAAACGGAATGCATTAACTGAAAAAGTTTTTAATCCAAACGGTAAGCTTTATTAGAACACAAATGATGAAAATAAGATTAGGTATGAATGATCTTGAAGTAACTTCTTGAACTCGACTTAAAAAAACACAAATTAATATAAAGAAGTTAACTTGATCTTTGTAGATCATTGATACAGAAAAAGGGAGGCAGATAGCCTCCTTTTTTGTTGTGTGATATTTTAAGCCCTCACACATTATTTATTGTTCTTATTTAGGGTAGGATAAATAAAAAACTCCGTGTGGTAAAAGGTTTCCGGAAATAAATATATAATTTTGCATCATGAGAATACTTCTTTCAGCATTATTATGTTTTCCTCTTTTCCTCTTCTCACAGACAACGGCTAAAGTAGTTGGAGTTTCAGACGGTGACACGATTACGGTTCTACTGGAAGGAAATGTACAGAAGAAACTTCGGTTGGCAGAGGTAGACTGTCCTGAAAACCGGCAGCCGTTTGGGAAAAATGCGAAAAAGTTTACCTCAGATCAGGTTTTTGCAAGGCAGATCAGATTCATAGAAACCAATAAAGACCGCTATGGGCGTTCAGTGGCCAAAGTTTACTATGACAATGGGAAATATCTTTCTGCAGAGATTATAAAAGCCGGCTATGGATGGTGGTACTATTCTTATTCCAAAGATACCGATCTGGGAAAGATGCAGGAAACAGCAAAAATCAAAAAGCTGGGACTGTGGCAGGATAAAAAAGCAGTTTCTCCATGGGATTTCCGTAAAGAACAGCGGGAAAATGCTAAAAAGAAAATAATCCAAAAACAACAGGAACAGCAGACTCAAAAAAAACAGGAATTTGAAAAAGCTGAAACAATATAAAATAAGAAACCGCTGTTTTTTTGTAGCGGTTTCTTTATAATCAACATAATAATAAACTACGACTCTGTCTTTAACAGTCCAAAATTAGAAGTTGCAGGTTCCTTTCCGAAAAGGCACGAAAAAATATTCTGAAACTCATGGATGTACTTACATTTGATCGAGTTTCCATATATTTTCAATCCCTCAAGGATTTTCCTTGAACTCAGATCAATGTCATATTTAATAAATGTTTCAGGTCTTTCGTAGCGGATTCTTTCATTTGAACTGTACGTTCTTAGGAATCCAAACTTTTCAAGCCATTCTTCTGTTATCCGAATGGGTTTAAGAGAATCTGCCGGAACTGAAATACTGTGGATGTCATTTTCGATTTTTACAAAGTAATCATGACCTGTCCCCTGAAATATTTCAGTGATCGTGTAAATCTGATTTTTGTATTCAACTAAGTTTTTAATTTTAAGATCTGCTGCATTCATAATATTTTGAGTTTAGAAAGGTGTGTGTGTAAATATTCAATTGCAAATATTATGCCCAGACTAATAGTAAATATCCTGTAATGTTAATTGTTTTATTAATTTTTAACATAAATAATCAATTATACGTTAAAATAATACTGAAATTAACTGAATTTGTGTGAAAAATGAAATATTAGTGTGGTATCCGTGTGGTATCTATTGTTTGGTTAAAGAGTCTTAATATCTTTTAATCTCTGTTTTGGCAGCCATATAACAGTAAAATAAAGAACAATCCATAAAAGCATAGAGGTAAAAATCTATAATTATAAAACCGGATACATTATTGTCCGGTCCTGTTTTTTAAGATTGCCTGCTTTGGTTTTTTAATGCATCATTTCATGTACTTTGATGAGCTCTGCAATATTGGAAACATTAAGTTTTTTAAAGATTCTTTTTTTGTAGGTGCTTACAGTAGACATCTGGATGTCCAGTTTATTCCCGATTTCAAGATTTCCGGAACCTTTGGCCAGGAGTTTAAAGATTTCATATTCCCGCGAAGACAGCTTTTCTGCAGGATTGCTTTTTTTATTCTGAATAATAAGTCCAATCAGTTCACTGGGATAGTAATATCCCTTCTGAATGACTGATTTTACTGCTTCCCTGATCTCTTCTTCACAACCTTGTTTACTGAGATAGCCCTCAGCGCCTTCACGGATATACTGGATGGCCACATCCTTACCATGTCCGGAAAAAACAAGGATTTTCAGATTTTTTTGAATACTCTTAAGTTCAGAGATCATTTTTTTATACCGGGTTCCGGGCATATCAATGTCAAGAAGAAGGAGGTCGTAAAGGGTTTCAGATACCTGTTCTTTTACCTGGTCATAGTTTTCTGCAAAATCGATTTTGAGTTTTGGATAGGCAGACTCTAAAACCAGAGCAGCTCCTGCTCTTACTACATAGTGATCATCAGCGATTAAGATTCTTTCATTCATATAAAATTTTTAATAGGAGTTGTTTTAACGATAGTTTCTTTGGAATACCTGCATTTGAATCTCATGTTAGCGGATATTTCAATTCCCGTACCGGTGGTTATTGTAGTTAGTTTTTGATTATTTTGAAAGAGAGGAAAGCGGTAGATTCTGTTTTGAGCAGCTTCAGTAAGCATCCACATAAAATCATGATCGTTCTTCACAATGGCCTTTGCGCTTTTCTGCAGAAATCCGTTGCTAGTGATACACCTCGTAGAAATGTGACGCTGTCCGTAAATGCTTAAAAACAAAATTACAAAAAACAATGTCCAGGCTTTCATAAATACATAAATGATCTATGCTCTCCGCTTTGATTAGGGCGAAAATTTATTAATAATAGTCATTATACAAGCCGAAGTTTTTTAAGTGTTGGGAATTCTGAATCCATTTTTTTCCATTAATATTTTTTTGTGTTTAGATATCTTGCCGTTAAAACAAGTTGAATTTGGCCTGTAAAATTAGTAATTTTATAAACATAAATGACATAATCCGATGCATTTAATATGAATTTTATCTAATAACCAGACCCATTGGGCATGACTGTATGTTTTTTTATCTTCATCAAGTGAAATAGTATCATTTTTTTGAAAAAAAATTGTGAACTAATATTTGAAAAATTTTATGCTGGTCAGAAGAAGTTTAAAAACAAAAAGCCTCCCGAAAAAGGGAGGCGAATAAAAATTGACTGTATATTGAAAAAAATTCAATCGCTATTTGTTGTTTTCAAGCCATTTCAGTCTGCGCTGGTCGGGAAGATGTTTTACCCTGAAATTCTCGAAAACTGCCGTAAAACCGTTTCCATCTGGGCAGGCAGCCATCAGGCCTACCATTACAGGAGTATTGTCCTGTAAATAGGCATTGCGCATCATGGTGTAATTCTTATCATCAAAAGAATAAAATACTTCCACAGCATCCAGTCTTCTCACAGCTTTTATCCAGACTGCAGAAGGAGTAGTGTCCAGTGCAATAACGCTCCAGTCACTTGTCCCATGCGTTACTACAGTACTCAGGTTGTATTTCCCATCTACGAATTCAATGCCGGCCTTTATATAGTGCTCTTTATCAGTTCGCAGCATAAGCCCCATCTGATCAAATCTTGCCTTATAATTCCCACTGATCTTTACCTTCACTTCAAATTCTCCGCCATAGGTAGTATAATAAAATGGAGCGTCATCTACCGTAAATCCATAGTGGGAAATCCTCCAGTAGTCACTTTGCGGAGTGACAGTCATTAGCAGACTGTTGTTTTTAATTTCCCATTTTTCAGGTTCATTAAACCAGTTCATCTTTTCCAAAGTCTGCGAAAGCGTTTTCTGGGCTATAAGAACAGCACAAATACTAAAAATCAATCTCTTCATCCTCTTAGCTGGGTGTAATTTATTATTTTAGCAAAAGTATAACTATACCTATATTTTGCCAATACTGATAAATAACCATTTATGGAAATTATAGAAAAACTGAATAGCCGTCTTTTGGACCCATCATCTCAAACATGTAAGCTTGATATAGAAGAATATAAACAGAGAGCATTAATATATGCCCAGATGGAAGGTGCCATATCTGTTTTGAGCGACATGCAGGAAGACAAAAGTTTTGTATATAAATCTAAAGCTGCATGGGAATTGGGCTTAAGCATGCAGGATAACCCTGCGGAAATAGGTTCTATATGGGAAGAAGAGATCATTAAAAAGATACATCCGGATGACAGGCTCAAAAAATATATCCACGAACTGAGGTTTTATGAAATGATGGATGCGATGGCTCCGGAGCTTCGGGCGGACTATTCTGTACTTTCCAGAATCAGGATGAAAGATAAAAATGATGAATACAAGCTTGTAAAACATCGGATGTTTTATATTTATTCACCGGATAACGGTAAGCTGAGATTTGCGTTTTGCCTCTATCATATGGCATTGGAACAGATGCAGCTTCCGGTTTCCGATTTTATGATCATTAATACAGTTAAAGGTGAAATTATAGTAAAAGATAAGCTGAATTATCAGCACATTCTTTCGAAGAGAGAACTGGAAGTTTTACAATATGTAGGCGAAGGCTTTGCCAGCAAAGAAATTGCAGAGTTCCTCTCTATAAGTATAAATACAGTGAGCAGGCACCGCCAGAATATCCTTGAAAAACTGAAGGTGAAAAATTCTGTACAGGCATTTAAGGATAGTTTTTATTAGCGGTTTGCTTACAATGAGCTCCGAAAGCTTCACTTTTTTTATTTTTTATCTTTAATTCTATACCAGAATAACCTAAAAAAGTTTTTATAAATTTCTAAATTCCAACAGCTAAAAATTAAGTTTAAAAGATAATATTTTAGTAATGAGGCAATTGTGAAACATTTGTCTTTTTTTTGTGATTTATTTAAGAATAGTGATTTATTATTGCCTTTTTTTGTTAATTTAGGTTCAGTAAAAAAATAACTAACCCTCGAAACACTCAATAGATATATGGATAAGTAAAAGTGATTTGATTATCAGATCATAAGGTAAATGTCTTATATTATGTATAATGTTTAACGTAATAGATAGATTTTGCAAGCTTTAAATAATCATATATTTGTTCTTCAAACAACTAAAATATACACTAACACTAACAACATTAAGGATGACCATTGATTTTGCAACAGCAACATTTAAAGATTTTGAGAATATCCCTGATTACGATATTGCTCAAAGAGCAGATTATTTTTACCAGTTTCTGGATCATATGAAATCCAGAGGACATATGAATTACAGATTGAAAAATACTACCGGAACCAATGCAACATTAAATATCAATATTGCAGACCAGAATAAAGAATATGTAAGCTTTGTTTCCAGTGATTATTTGGGTTTTACACAACATCCTAAAGTAAAACAGGCTGCTATTGAAGGAATAGAGAAATACGGAACAGGTACAGGAGCGTCACCTCTGATCGGTGGATATTTTGATTACCATAATGCAATAGAAAGAAAGATTGCTGATTTCTTTGGAAGAAATGAAGACGAAGTCGTATTGTTTACTACCGGATATGCAGCTAACAGCGCCACTTTGCAGATTTTAATGCAGAAAGAAGATATTGCTATTCTGGATATGGGAGTACATGCCAGTGTACATGAGGGTTGTGCTTTTACAAATAAAAAAACATTTCCACACAATAATTTGGAAGCTTTGGAACACATTTTGAAGGTATGTGAAGATACGTACCGTACAAAGCTGGTTATTGTAGATGGAGTATACTCTCAGGAAGGGGATACTTCACGCGCTAAAGAAATATATGCTCTGGTAAAAAAATATAATGCCTATCTCATGGTAGATGATGCCCATGGTGTTGGAGTTATGGGGAAAACTGGAAGAGGAGCCTTGGAGGACGACAGTTTATTAGATAAGGTAGATTTTATAACAGGAACATCTAGCAAGACTTTTGGTAATCTGGGAGGATATACGATTGCTAACAAAAAAATAGCATCGTTTCTTAAATTTCAGTCCAGACAGCATATTTTCTCAGTAACACCACCGCCTTCTTCCTTCGGAATTTTAAAAGCAATTGATCTTATTGATGAAGAACCATTCTGGAAAGATAAACTATGGGATAATATCAATTATTTCAAAAAAGGTCTTAATGATTTAGGCTTGGATACAGGAATTACCTGCTCAGCTATCATTCCAGTGAAAATAGGAGATCAGAATAAGATGTGGGATATCGGAAGGATATTGCTTGAGGAAGGAGTTTATACAAATCCTATTATGTACCCTGCCGTAGCCAGAAAAGATGCACGGATAAGAATGACAGTAACAGCCCGACACGAGAAAGAACATCTTGATAAAACACTTAATGTTTTTGAAGATATAAATAAAAAATTGCATATTGCAAAAAAATAATAAATTATGCCCAGAAAAGTAGTGCAAGGCCCCATTAGGGACAAAGAAAAAACAAAGCAGAAACTGCTTGCAGCAGTTGGTAAAATTTTGAGAGTTAAAGGATACTCTGGTCTGAAAGTAAGTAAGATTGCAGCAGTAGCCGGTTTTGATAAGAAGCTTATCTATGAATACTTCGGTAGTACAGATAAACTTATTGACGAATACATCAAATCTCAGGATTATTGGAGCAAATTCAGCCCGGATATTGAAGAAGAAATACAAGTAGGTAAAGGTAAGGAAGCCTTAACCCAAGGAATTCTTATGCAGTTTGAAAGCCTGAAGAAAAATAAGGAATTACAAAAAATTATTCTTTGGGAACTTTCGGAAAGTAAGCCTATACTTAAAAATATATTGAAGCAAAGAGAAGATGTAGCGGCTAATCTCTTTGAAAATGTAACCGATCCTTACTTTGGAGAAAATGCTACAAATGTTAGAGCTATGCTAGCATTAATAGCAGCAGGAGTTTACTATCTGAACTTATTTCCGGCATATAATGGAACTGAATTCTGTGGTATTGATATGAGAACTGAAGAAGGAAGAGGCGAAGTTCAAAAAGTGATTGTTGAGATTATAGACCACTACTACAAAACAAAGAAAGCAAAAGATTAATGATTAAAACTTTTCCAATCTACCAAAAATCAGTTTTTGTTGATATTTGAAAACTTTTAATTTTCAGATTAAAACTATATTTCTTATTTTTGACCAATGGAAAACTTTATCGTATCTGCAAGAAAATATCGCCCCCAACAGTTTGACACTGTAGTAGGGCAATCTCATATTACAGATACCTTAGAACATGCTATTGGAGAAAATCAGTTGGCTCAGGCCTTGCTTTTCTGCGGTCCAAGGGGTGTGGGCAAAACTACATGTGCCAGAATTCTGGCCAGAAAGATCAACGAAAAGGATGGTTCAGTTTCAGAAGACGGCTTTGCTTATAACATCTATGAGTTAGATGCGGCATCCAACAACTCCGTGGATGATATCAGGGAATTGATAGATCAGGTTCGCTTTGCGCCTCAGGTAGGTAAATATAAAGTATATATTATCGACGAGGTGCACATGCTGTCTTCTGCGGCTTTTAACGCCTTTCTTAAAACCCTTGAAGAACCGCCTGCACATGCTATTTTTATTTTGGCAACTACAGAAAAGCACAAAATAATTCCTACCATCTTGTCGCGTTGCCAGATCTATGACTTCAAGAGAATTACCATTGAAGATATTCAGGGACATTTAAGAAACATTGCTCAAAAGGAAAATATCCAGTATGAAGATGATGCTCTGTATCTCATTGCCCAAAAAGCAGATGGCGCCTTGAGAGATGCTCTTTCTATCTTTGACAGGCTTTCTACGTTTTCCCAGAAGAACATTACACTGGCCAAAGCTGCCGAAGTGCTTAATATCCTTGATTATGACCAGTATCTCAATATAGTGGACCTGGCCAAGGAAAATAAAATTCCCGAAACCCTTTTCGCTTTTAATGAAATTGTAAAAAAAGGTTTCGATCCGCATATCTTCATTGCAGGATTGGGGAATCATTTCAGAGACCTCATGATGGCCCAGAACGCCAGGACAATAGAGCTTATTGAAGTCGGGGAGAGGACCAAGGTGAAATTCGTAGAGCAAAGCCAGAAATGGAATGCCCAGCAGCTCATCGACGCCGTCGAGATCTGCAACCATGCGGATATTAACTATAAGAATTCCAAGAACCCAAGACTTACAGTAGAAATTGCACTGATGCAGCTGTCTTCCCTGACAGCCAATTTAGGCGATACTAAAAAAAAAAGTTCTTAATACTGGCTCCGTTTCTCAGTGAGAAACAGGAAGTGAAAATCCCGGAAAAAGCTCCCGAAAAAAAAGAAACCGTAGCAGAAAAAACTGCTCAACAACAGCCTGAAGTGATTCGGGAAACCACTTTAAAAACAACAAAGCCTTTATCAAGACAGGGAATTTCTTCAGGTTTCAGCATCAATTCATTTCTCAATACAGAAGAAAAAGTAGAGAAAGAGGAAGCGGTAGCCGTAAAAGCAGAAAACCTTCCCCAGAATCATTTTACAGAAACCGATCTGCAGATGGAATGGAACCTGATGCTCAAACAGCTTCAGAAAAAAAACAGCTTTATCTTTAATGCTGTAAAGACATTCAAACTGATCAAGGCAGGAGAAAATACCATTAAAGTTCTTTACCCTTCAGATTCTGCCAAAGTAGAATTTGACAAGATCGCCGGAGAATTTTTCAATCATTTCAAGACTAAGGTTCACAACCATGCTATTGAAATAGATTATCAGCGGGACTTTGACAACCTCAAAATTGAAGTGGTTACCAAAAGAAAAATATTCGAAAAATTTATCGAAAAAAACCCACTTTTAAAAGACCTTGATGATCTAATGAAATTTGATCTGACATAAATTATTGCATTTATCACAGTTTTTTTTTGTTGGACTGAGTTTTTTTATATCTTTGTCAAATATTTTTGTGAAAAATAAGTTTTTGACAAAAACAAATTAGATTAAAAAAACTACAACAGAAGTTTCAGACCCAAAGTGGAAAAACTATTCATCCCATATCTGTCTCATTTTGTACCCGCTGATTTCTTTAGCGGTTATTTTAGTTTTTCTGCTTTCTATTATAGAAATTTCAGAACGTATTATCGATTTTATTGGTACTGCTAACTGAATTTCTTTCCAAAAAATACAGGAGGATTAAAGTCCTTTTATTTTCCTGATTCCTTTAAAAAACTTTGAACGGCATTTTTTGAAAAGAATTATAAAAATAAATTTTATAATCAAAGGACTATTGCTGTTAATTCAAGAAAAATAAAAAACAATAAATTTAAAAATATGAATTTAAAAGATGTAAAAAACGAGTGGATCAACGAGCTTTCGCAGCCATTAATGATCGCGGGACCATGCAGTGCGGAAAGTGAGGCTCAGATGCTTGAAACCGCTAAAAGAATAAGAGAAACCAATGCTCAGGTGCCTATCTTCCGTGCAGGGATCTGGAAGCCGCGTACCAAGCCGAACGGATTTGAAGGAGTAGGGGTTATCGGTCTGAACTGGCTGAAAAAAGTAAAGGAAGAATACGGATTCAAGACTGCTACAGAAGTAGCCAACGCCCACCACGTATTTGCAGCTTTGGAAGCAGATGTAGATGTCCTTTGGATCGGGGCACGGTCTACAGTAAACCCTTTTACCGTTCAGGAAATTGCAATGGCTTTAAGAGGAACTGATAAACCTGTTTTCGTAAAAAATCCTGTAAATCCGGATCTTGCTTTATGGATCGGTGCATTAGAAAGACTTTTAGGACAGGATATTAAAAACCTGGGGGTAATTCACAGAGGATTTTCTACGTACCAGAAAACAAAATACAGAAATAACCCGAACTGGCAGATTGCCCTTGATTTCAAAAGCCAGTTCCCGAATATTCCAATGCTGATAGACCCTTCCCACATATGCGGAAACAGAACAGGTCTTGCAGATATTACCCAGGAAGCATTGAACGTAGGTTACCAGGGAGCCATTATTGAAACCCACTGCAATCCTGATGAAGCCTGGAGCGATGCTTCACAGCAGATCACTCCTGAAGTACTGGCAGAACTGATCGGAAACTTAAAAGTAAGAAATTCGGGTCTTGCAGGCTTCGATAATGAGATGGGAAGACACAGAACGTTGATTTCTGATCTCGATTTTCAGCTGATTGAGCTTCTTTCCCAAAGAATGAAGATCTCCGAAAAGATCGGTAAGCTTAAAAAAGAAAATGATATCGCGATTTTCCAGCCTGAAAGATGGAAGGTGATTACTGAATACGCTACACAGAAAGCCAGGGAAACCGGAATGTCTCAGGAATTTATTGAGAAAGTTTTCAAAGCAATCCACGAAGAATCTATTGAGGTACAGAATAGTATCATGATTGACAGATAATAGGATATTAGGGATTAGGGATTAGGGATTAGGGATTAGGGATTAGGGAGTTTAGCTGGAGAGACTTGTCTTAAGTTTTTACACATATAAATAATGGGGCTTGAAATTTATGATCATTGGAGAATTATTTGATATGTTTCCAACTATATCCTAGACCCTAATCCCTAATTCCTTATATTTGCATCCATATTATCTATGAAAGGAAAAATCATTAAATCTACAGGCAGCTGGTACCAGGTCATGGAATTCGAAACAGACAAAATTTTCGAAGCCAGAATTCGTGGTAAATTCAAATTGATCAAGACCAGGCTTACCAATCCGCTTGCTGTAGGAGATTTTGTAGAATTTCAGTTAGAACAGGATGATATTGCTTGGATCACTAAAATAGAGCCACGTACCAATTATCTTATCAGAAAATCAGTCAACCTTTCAAAAGAAGCACATATCATTGCTTCCAATATAGATCTGGCATGTTTTATCTTTACACTCAAGCATCCGGAAACTTCACTCGGGTTCCTAGACCGCTTTTTGGCATGCTGTGAAGCCTACAATATTAAACCTTTAATCCTGTTTAATAAAATTGACGTTCTGAACGAAGAGGAAATAGAACTGGTGAAGGATATAGAATTTCTTTATCAGGAAATAGGCTATGATACTTTGGAAATTTCATCTTATTCTAAACTCAATTTTGATCAGCTTCAGGAGCTCCTTAAAGATAAGACTTCTGTTTTTTTCGGCCACTCAGGATGTGGAAAATCTACACTGGTGAATGCATTGCAGCCTGGTTTAAATTTAAAAACTTCTGAGATTTCAGACTCTCACCTCAAAGGAAAGCATACCACAACCTTTGCCCAGATGCATTTCTGGGATTTTGGCGGTAACGTTATCGATACTCCGGGTGTACGTGAGTTTGCTATGATAGACATTGAAAAAGAAGAGGTACAGCACTATTTTCCTGAGATCTTTAAAAAAAGGGAAGAGTGTAAATTTCACAACTGTCTTCATATTAATGAACCTAAATGTGCAGTTCTTGATTCCCTTGAAACCGGAGAAATCCAGTATTCCCGTTATGCCAACTATGTAAAGCTGATGGAGGAGGCTGAAGAATCTTCCCAGAAGTAAAATATGATCAGTTTATCTCCTTACTTATTAGTACTGTTCTTTAATTTTGGTAAAACTATGTAAAGAATGTTTACCAGACGATCATACGTATGTTTAATCAAGCCTAAGGATTAATTCCGGTTTTGCAACTCAATTTACTTTAAAGAAACTTTTGCGTTAATTCAAATCGGATACTTTTACGAAAATGTGAGCATCTCAATTTTTCTGTTCTTCTAAAAAAATTTTAGATCATTTTACTTTGTCCTAGAAAACGATTCCGTTTTTTATAATAACTCTACTTTTGTCTCAATTATTTTTGCCAAAATATGACTGTTTTGAGGAATTTAAATTCTGTTCAAAAAAGCAGCCATAAAAAATATCAAAAAAATAACTTTATCTCATTGATTGAAATAGAAGCAATAATGTATTAATATGATTTTAATGGCTTTTTAAAATTGTCAAATTCGCAATGTTTTACTTGAATTTATGCAAATAAAAAACCCAGCCGAGGCTGGGTAAAAACTAATAACCATGAAAACTCAAATTAAACATGAGAATCGTAATAGAATTAACAATTACTATGCCAAAGTTTTTTCTCCATTTCTTAATAAAAGTTATTTTTATGTTAAAAAAAAATTAAAATAAAAATCAAAGATATTTTTTGTAATTTTGCCGCATTAAAAAAATATACATTTATGTCTAACATTACATTCACTATGATTAAGCCTGATGCAGTAGCAGACGGACATATCGGTGCTATATTAGGTAAGATCGCTGAAGGAGGTTTTAAGATCAAAGCATTAAAATTAACTCAACTTACGGTTGCTGATGCTAAAAAATTCTATGAAGTACACGCTGAAAGACCATTTTATGGTGAGTTGGTAGAATTCATGAGTTCTGGTCCTATCGTGGCTGCTGTTTTAGAAAAAGACAATGCAGTAGAAGACTTCAGAACATTGATTGGTTCTACAAATCCTGCTGATGCAGCAGAAGGTACAATCAGAAAAATGTTTGCAAGAAGCATCGGTGAAAATGCAGTTCACGGTTCAGATTCTGACGAGAACGCTCTTATCGAGGCTCAGTTCCATTTTTCAGGAAGAGAGATTTTCTAAGAAACCCCACCTCAAAAAATATAAAACCAGAGAATTTCTCTGGTTTTTTTGTGTCAAAATGTCTGAAATAGCCTTCTGTAAAATTATTTTGATGTATCAATAAATAAAACAACATTAATTTCTCGCAGAATATATAAACCCACATACAAATAGCAAAGGTGAAAGTTTAATATAATTCGCAAATAACCTTTAATAAATTATTGTATTTTTAGCATTATCATAAATGGAATACTTATTGTAAACTTCCTGAAAAGAAAATGTTATGAAAATTCCAGCATTAGTAATGGCCAGCTTATTGGCTGTAAGTGCATCAGGGCAGACTACAAAGCCTGTCAGAAAAGCGAAAAAGCCGGTAAGCAAAATTAAAAAGGCAGAATCTCCAAAGCCGGTGAAGACTGCTGAAACCAGGTTTGTTCCGAAAAAAGACACTATTCTCAGAAGCAGTGGTTACTGTCCGGCCTGTGGAATGGGATAGATATGAAAAAGCCGCTGTTAGGATTATCCATGATGCCGGAAGCAGATTTTGTCTCCGCTATACTTCCTGTTCTGCAAAATAATTCTGTAGATGTATTGGAATGGTCTTTCGATACATTTTATGATGTACAGGAACCGGAATGGCTTTCCGGACTTCTGGATTTTTATTCAGAACATAACAGGCTTCTTGGCCACGGTGTTTATTATTCTCTTTTTGATGCAAGATGGACTGAGAGACAGGAAGATTGGCTTAAGAAATTAAAGGAAGAATTCGGGCACAGAAAATACAATCATATTACTGAGCATTTCGGATTTATGAATACCGAAAATTTTCATCAGGGTGTTCCATTACCTGTTCCGCTCCATCCTAAAACGCTTCAGATAGGGAAAGACAGACTCAGAAGGCTTCAGGATGCTGTAGAAGTTCCTGTGGGAGTAGAAAATCTTGCCTTCTCGTTTTCTATAGGTGACGTGAAAGAGCAGGGAGAATTTCTTGATGAGCTCACTGCAGGTATTGACGGTTTTCTTATTCTTGATCTGCATAATATCTACTGCCAGTCATGGAATTTTGAGATTGGAATGCAGGAAATCATCAGGCTGTATCCATTGGAAAAGGTAAAGGAAATTCATCTTTCAGGCGGTAGCTGGCAGGAGAGTGCTTACGGGAAAAAACCGGTAAGAAGAGATACTCATGATGACAGTATTCCGGACGAAATACTAAATATGCTTCCGGACGTTCTATCACAATGCCCTCATCTGGAATATATCATTATTGAAAGACTGGGAAATACTTTAAATACGGATTTAAAAAAAGAAGCTTTTTTTGAAGATTTCAACCGCGTAAAAGAAATCATCGAGACTGCAGATTCTCCAACAGGAAATAAAAAGGTTTGGCATAAGAGAAATGAAGAACCTTCAGCACCTCTTGAAGATCAGCTGTTGTACGATGAACAGACGAAATTGACTAAAATGCTGTTTGATGGAACTCAGATTCATGCTGTGAAAAACCATGATTTTCATTATTTCAAGCCTGAAAACTGGGATAAAGAAATGATTACTACTGCACAGCAGATCATCAAAAAATGGAATCCTTACTAAAGGATTTTTTAGATACATCACAAATCAAAATATATGAAAATGACAACGGTATTTTTACTAATTACGGCCGTATTTACGGCTCTGATCGCCGGGCTTTTCTATGCCTATTCATGCTCTGTAGTTCTGGGACTGGGAAAACTTTCCGACACGGAATATTTAAGATCCATGCAGAGTATCAACCGCGAAATCCTTAATCCTGTATTTTTCATGAGCTTTATGGGAACTGCTGTACTGCTTCCCGTAACTACTTTTCTGTATAGGGGAGAGCAACCGGGATTTCTTTTCCTTTTGCTGGCATCTGCCGCTTATCTCATAGGTGTTTTTGGAATAACAGTTGTTGGAAACGTCCCTTTGAATGATATGCTGGATAAATTTGACATCAGTAATTCAACAGCAGCAGCAGTTAAGCAAATGCGGGAAAGTTTTGAGAACAGATGGAACCTTTTCAATAACATAAGAACTGTATTTTCGGTAATAAGTATTGTTCTGGTCATCTGCGCATGTATTTGGAACAGACAATTACCCAGATAATTTGACCGATTGCGTAGAAATACTTAATGATAAAATTCAGTATTTATACGGATGTTGTATATGTGATTTTATTTGCAAATTTACATCAGCAATAGCACAAGGAATATTAAGCATTTAAAGTTTTAAGACAAAAACTAATAACCACATAAGCTCAAATTCCGCAAGAAGAAAGGCAGTCTCCCAAGGGCTGCCTTCTGTTTTATGTTGTTACCTTAAAAGAAGAAAGGCAGCTTTATTAGCTGCCTTTTGTATGGGATAAGTAAGGAGGATTATATCTTAAGCAATTCAATCGTTCTTTCAGGATTTTCTGCAGAGAAAACTGCATTTCCTGCTACAAGAACGTCTGCTCCCGCTTCGAAAAGCTTTGAGGCATTATCAAGATTAACTCCGCCGTCAATTTGGATAAGTGCTGTGGAATTGTTGCTCAGGATAAGATCTTTGGTCTCCGCAATCTTTTTGTATGTATTTTCAATAAATTTCTGACCTCCAAATCCAGGGTTTACACTCATTAAAAGAACAAGATCTACATCAGCAATAATATCTTCAAGCATCAGTACAGGAGTAGAAGGGTTTAAAACAACCCCTGCTTTTGCTCCTCTGCTCTGGATGTGGTGAATGGTTCTGTGAAGGTGTATGCACGCTTCATAATGTACAGAAACAAGGTCTGCACCATGGTTGATGAATTCATCCACATATTTTTCCGGTTCTACGATCATCAAATGGACATCCACAAATTTTTTGGCATGCTGCTGTACCGTTTTCATTACAGGAAAACCAAATGAAATGTTGGGAACAAATCTTCCGTCCATCACGTCGATGTGGAACCAGTCTGCCTGGGAATTGTTCAGCATTTCAATGTCTCTTTGCAGGTTCCCGAAGTCTGCGGATAAAAGGGATGGAGCAATAAGCTTCGTTTTCATTTTTACTTTTTATTAGATATTTAGAGCCAAGAACCAGGAGCCAAGATAGGAACTAGCGGATATTAGCTATCCTTATTGCTTGATTTTAAGCGTCTTGAATCTTGTGTCTTGCATCTTGATTCTCTTAATGATACTTCAATTTCATTTCCGGCTTAATCTTCAGAAGGGTTTCGTAGATCAGCTGGATTACATTGCCTACATCTTCTTTAGACACCATTTCTACCGTGGTATGCATATAGCGCAAAGGTAGGGAAATTAATGCACTTGGTACCCCGCCGTTAGAATGCGCAAAAGCGTCAGTATCTGTTCCTGTTGCTCTGCTTGCAGCAGCTCTTTGAAAAGGAATCTTTTTAGCTTTTGCTGTATCAATGATCAGTTCTCTGATGGTATGATGAATGCTTGGGGCAAAGAAAACCACAGGTCCGTCACCACATTTCTGATCGCCTTCTTTTTTCTTTTCGATCATAGGAGTGGTAGTGTCATGGGTAACATCTGTTACGATGGCAATATTAGGCTTGATGGTATCAGCAATCATATCTGCTCCATAAAGCCCTACTTCTTCCTGTACAGAATTTGTAATATACAGTCCGAATGGAATTGTTTTTTTGTTCTCTTTTAAGAGTCGTGCCACTTCCGCGATCATAAAACCTCCGATCCTGTTATCCAATGCTCTGCAGACAAAATATCTGTCGTTCATTTCGAAAAATTCGTCCGGGTAAGTGATCATACAGCCTACATAAATTCCCATTTCCTCAACTTCTTTTTTGGAAATAGCCCCACAGTCGATGAAGATATTTTCAATTTTTGGGGTTGGTTCGTTCTGGTTGCTTCTTGTATGAATTGCAGGCCATCCGAAAACACCTTTTACAATTCCTTTTTCACCATGAATATGGACAACTTTCGAAGGAGCGATCGTCTGATCCGAGCCTCCGTTTCTGATTACATAGATTAATCCTTCATCCGTAATGTAATTAACATACCATGATATTTCGTCGGCATGGGCTTCAATCACTACTTTAAATTCGGCATCGGGATTGATTATGCCATAGCAAGTTCCGTAATGATCCACTTCTATTTTATCTACATATGGTCTGATATAATCCATCCAGATTTCCTGGCCTTTATGTTCATAACCTGTTGGTGAAGAGGTGTTTAAGTATTTTTCTAAAAATTTCAAAGATTTCTTTTCAAATTTCATAAAAGGGAATGATTTTTGCGGGTAATTTTTGTTATTAGAAGTGTAAAAATAATGAATTTTAGCAAGATTGTCTGTCTTTTTATCCTCTTTTTTGGGGTCAGTGTTTTTGGTCAGAAGGATTCTATTATTGCGAAACCCCTCAACCAATATCCTGCTGAATCTTTAAAAACCGATGAGTTTGGTAATAAATACTACTATGACGAACGTCAGAAGGTAAAGATTTATGAGATAAACGGTGAGCCTGTGGTAGTGCTGGATGAACTGGTTTTGGTTAACAAACCGAGGTTTAATAATCAGCTGGATAAGAATTACTATTATTTCCTTAATAAAAAACTGAACAGAGTTTATCCGTTATTTGTCACTGCACTTGAGCAGTATAGAGGTATCCAGAAGGATATGACAGATATGGACAACAAAGCCAAAAGGAAATTTATAAGAGAAAGGCAGAATATACTTGCAGATCAATATGAAAAACAGCTGAGAGATCTTACCACAACAGAAGGCCAGGTTTTTGCCAAGCTGATGAACAGAGCAACGGGAAAAAATGTCTATGAGATAATTAAAGAGATGAGAGGAGGATGGAGCGCTTTCTGGTGGAATGTAAAGGGAAAGATGGCAGACATAGATCTGAAAGATCAATACAATCCGCATGAAAACAGAACCGATGAGTTTATAGAATCCCTGCTTCAGTCCAACTGGAATTCCGGTTATTTACAGCCTTATCCAGGTGCTTCGGATTTTAAGGTCAGAAAATAAAACCAATAGCTTATTAAAGTATAATCAAGAACAGACTCTAAATATAAAATTCCTGTACATTACTACAGGAATTTTTCTTTTAATTTATCGAATACAATTTGATCTATCGGAAGCGGAAAAGGATTGTCCGGTCTGTCAATATCTATCCATTCTATTTTCTCAATACACGGATCAAGAATCAGGAAATCTTCTTCCGTTGTTATGTTTACTATATAATAGATGGTAAGCAGCTGCTCATTTTCTCTGAAACGTGAAACCAGAAAATCTTCCTGGGTATAAAAATGTTCCACAACTTCAATTTTTACATTAAGCTCTTCATCAAACTCGCGATGAAGACATTCTATAAGCCCTTCACCAAATTCCAGACCTCCTCCCGGAAATTTCATTAATTGTTCACCGGCATATTCTTCAAACAGGGTCAGTACTTTTTTGTCCTTTACTGCACACGCATACACTCTGATGTTGATCTTATCAATCATATATAATATTTTGTATAGCTAAAATAAGGAATTTAGTAGAAAGAGCCAATAAACCCATTTGCAAATTAACTCCTGATATAATCTGTTTTTCTATTTTCTAATCTTCTCTTTTTTCCTCACTTTCCATCTTCACAGCATTCAACATTTCTCTCTTTCCCGGAGGGCCCTGCTTTTTCTCTACCTTAAAATTCAGCTCCTGAAGAATCCTTCTTACACTTCCTTTAGAAGAGTAGGTTGTTAATAATCCGTTAACGGACATTTTGTCGGAAACCATTTCAAACAGTGGTTTTTCCCATAGATCCGGCTGTACTCTTGCTCCAAAGCAATCGTAATAGACCAGGTTGATTTTAGGTAAGTCTATGGCTTTCAGGTCGAAAAAGTCACATTTGATCTTTTTCAGAGTAAAGCCTTTAATGATTTCAAATGGTTTTTCCCATTCTGACTGATGAATTTTTTGATAAATATTTTTGAATTCCGGGTTATCAAAATGCTCAAAATAGGCAAGGTCATTCATTTCAGATTCATTTATCGGGTATTTTTCAAGGGAAAAATAATTGATGACATGATTTTTGTCAGTTTTTAAATATTCATTAATTGTCACCAAAACATTCAAACCTGTTCCAAATCCGAGTTCTAAAATATTAATTTCGTAATCATTTAATTGATTTAGTCCGTTTTTAATAAACACGTGTTCTGCTTCCTGAAGCGCTCCGTGATGAGAATGGTAGTTTTCGTTTAAGTCATTGATAAACAAAGTTTTACTACCGTCGTTTGTGGTCTTAACTTCTCTTTTCAAGCTATTTTTTTGTCAAATTTACTCTAAAATTTTTATATTTAGAAAATTATGTTAAATTTGTAGAACATCGTAAAAATTTTAAAAAATGATAATTCAAAAAACTGAAAACTCCAGACTTTCGGACTTTGATCCGGACAATTTTTCATTTGGAAATACTTTTATCGACCATATGGTTATATGTGAGTATGAAAATGGAAAATGGGGTGATGTGAAATTGGTTCCTTATGGTCCAATACCATTTACGCCAGCCATGATGGGTGTAAACTATGGACAAGCTTGTTTTGAAGGTATGAAAGCTTATAAAGACAAAGACGGACAGGTTTTCCTTTTCAGGCCCGAAAAGAATTTTGAACGTATCAATAAATCAGCAAAACGTCTGGCAATGCCTGAAGTGACTGAAGAAATGTTTCTGGACGGATTAAAGGCATTGGTAGATATCGACAGAAACTGGATTCCTCAGGGCGAAGGCATGTCATTGTATATCAGACCATTGATTTTTGCTACCGAAGAAGCTTTGAAAGCAAGAGTTGCCAATAAATATATGTTCGCGATCGTTGCGACACCAGCGAAAAGCTATTATTCAGAACCGGTTTCTGTAAAAATTTCAGATCATTATTCAAGAGCAGCCAACGGAGGGGTAGGTTCTGCTAAAGCAGCAGGGAATTATGCCGCTTCTTTCTATCCTACACAGCTTGCTATCGAAGAAGGGTATGAGCAGATTATCTGGACTGATGACGCCACTCACGAATATTTTGAAGAAAGTGGAACAATGAACGTATTCGTAAGAATTAACGATACAATCTATACGCCGCCTACTTCTGAAAAAATCCTTGACGGGGTAACAAGAGACAGCTTTATCCAACTTGCCAAGAAAAGAGGAATTGAGGTGAAAATAGAGCCTGTCGCTGTAAAAACGGTTGTAGAAGCTCAGAAAAACGGAACCCTGAAAGAAGTTTGGGGAGTGGGAACAGCTGTTGTAACTACTGTATTCCAGGCTTTAGGATATCAAGGTACAAAACTGGAACTTCCTAAACTGTCCGATGAGGAAAGCTTTGCCGCTCTTCTTAAAAAGGACCTTACAGATCTTCAGAATAACCTTAGCGAAGACCCTTTCGGGTGGAGAGTGATGGTTGAAAAAGACGTTCTGGAAACTGTTTAATTTCAATAGTATTTGATTCATAATATGACCGGCAGAAATATATTTCTGCCGGTTTTTTTATTTTCTCGCCAATTATTGGTAATTTTTCACAAAATTTAGAATACTATGCAATTCGTAAAGTTCAAATTATCTATGGGTCTGCTTTCTATGGTCAGTGTTTTAGCTGTTTCCTCATGCAGTAAAGATGATGACGGAGAAATGTTGGTAAACGATGCGGCCACAATAACTGTAGAAAATATAATTGATAGCAAGGCACTGACGCAGTCCGGAACTTTCCAGAATGCAGGATCATCGCCTGTCATCAATCCAGGAGAATCAGCTTCGTTTACATTTTATGCAGGGAAAGGACAGACGATAAGTTTTGCTGCCATGTATGGAAACAGTAACGATTTATTTTTTGCCCCGGCCAATCCGGGACTAAAACTCTACCAGGATAACGGCGATCCGGTAACGGGAAATGTTTCTTCACAGATTAAACTTTGGGATAACGGAACACGTAAAAATGAACCTACAGGTCCTGCTGTTACCCATCCCGGTGTAGCAGAAGGCACCCCGTTGAATGTTACAGAAATTGCATTGGCAACACCTGCTTCACAATTGCTGAAAGCGGAACTGACTCATGAGGGCGGAACCAAGTTCACTTTGAAATTAACCAATACTTCAGGCGGTACAGCCAATGAAACACCAATAAGTGCAGGAGTCTGGGCTGTTTCCCATATTTCCGGGACAACCCTTTTAAAAGAAGATCCTGTTTTTTCACCGGGTAAACCGTCAGCCAACGGATTGACGGATCTTGCGGAATTGGGAAAAACAACGCCTCTTGAACAGTATCTTACGGGAATTACAGGGTCTAATTCTCCATTTTCACCGGTATTGGTCGTAGTATATAGCGGTAATGACAATCCTATCTTTAAGACAGGTGAGAATGACCGTGGAGAAGGTTTGAAGGAGCTTTCTCAGCAAGGAAATGCAGATGTTTTGGCGGCTTTTCTTAAAACCAGGCCAGGAATTAAAGAAGTATTTGTCCTCAAAGATCCGGCTACAGGTGTTCTACGGCCTAGAATAAACGGGAATAACGGCGGGAAGGCATCACAGGTAATATCTGCACGCAAAGGAGATCGTATTGCGCTGGCAACGATGTACGGCCAATCCAATGACTGGTTTATTGCGGCTACTAATAACGGGGTAGACGGCTCAACGCGTGGCGATATCTCCTCGATTATGGGGCTTTTTGACAGTGGAACCCTACAAAGCTCCTTTCCTGGTGCGCACATAGGGTCGGGGCCGGCGCAGGCTGAAAGCCAGCCGGTACAGCAACTGCCCAACCCAAATCAGTTCAACACACTTCCTTCACTTCCACAGATGATTAAAGTGACTGTTCAATAGTATTTGAATAATATAAAATAGATGATCACCCTATTACGGGTGATTTTTTGTTTCAAATAACCCATTTATTCAACCACAAAAGGAACAAAAGTTTTACCATCCTGAAAACAATAAAATCACATAAGCAGAAAACCAAAGATTTTCATAAGAACTTAAGTGTATTTTTTTGCAGCTGAATTTTAAACTTTAAATACACTTAAGTGTTTCAAAAACTTTTGTCCCTTTTGTGGTTGAAATTTTTAAATATTTGAATTTTTTTAATCTTTAAATCTCCTGTAAAACCATTCACCGGAAATACTTCATGATGATCTGCTAAATTTTTTAAAACCTATTGAACAATATTTCTCCGAAATGCGTATTTTCGCAAAAGTTTATGAAAAAATTACTCTTCATATCAGCAGTAAGCCTGTTAAGCTGTAACCGGAATGCACCCGCGGCGCATCCTCCCGTAGGTGGAGTATTGAGTCGGAAAGACCTGGATGTTTCCAAGGAAAGGATGAGAAACCTCAATACCATAGAGCGCGGCCAGATCCAGGAGTGGATCAGCAGCCAGCCCGTGAAGTATTACCCTACACAGCTTAATTACTGGGTAACTGTTGATGGTTTCGATCAGAGAGAAAGAAGAGCGGATAATACACCCATCTCTTATTCTTATGATCTGTATGATTTTGATGAAACCAAAATCTATGATAAACCTTTTGAAAGAAGAGATGCCAGATTCGGGCATTTTGATGAACTGAAAGCGGTAGAGAATGCTTTGCGTTTTATGCATGATGGAGAGGAAGTGACGCTTTTGGTACCTTCTTCACTGGCCTACGGAACCTTTGGAGACGAAAAGAATATAGACAACGATATACCATTAATCATAAAATTAAAAGCGCTATAAATAATGAAATTGTTTAACAAGAATATAATTCTGGCAGCGGCAAGTATCTCGCTGATGAGTTGTACCCCAATCTATAAAAAAATGAACGTAGACAAAGAAACTTACGAAGGTCTTCATGACGGACTTTATGCAAATCTTCAGACTTCTAAAGGAAACCTGATCGTGCAGTTCGAAGACAAAAAAGCACCGGTAACTGTAGCCAATTTTATTGGTCTTGCAGAAGGAAAAATAGACAACAAAGCTAAGGCGAAAGGAGTTCCTTATTATGACGGGACTATTTTCCACAGAGTGATCAAAGATTTCATGATCCAGGGAGGTGATCCTCAGGGAACAGGAATGGGAGATCCTGGATATAAATTCGAGGACGAGAAAAACGACCTTAAGCATACAGGAAAAGGAATCCTTTCTATGGCGAACTCCGGACCTAACACGAACGGTTCTCAGTTCTTCATCACTGAAGTGGCAACCCCTTGGTTGGACGGAAGACACACGATCTTCGGAAAAGTGGTTAAAGGTAATGACGTAATCGATGCAATTGCTAACGTAGAAAAAGGAGCTCAGGACAAACCTAAAACAGATATCGTTTTAGAAAAAGTTTCTGTTTTCAGTAAAGGTGACGAATACAAAAACTACGATGCAGCAAAAACTTTCACGGAAGGAAAAGCTAAAATCGCAGAAAACAATAAAGCTTATATTGCTAAAGAAGAAGCTGAGAGAAAGAAAAAAGAAGAGGAGTTCAAAGCTAATCAGGAGAAAATGGTTGAAGACCTTAAAGGCGGAATGCAGAAAACTGAATCCGGACTATATTACAAGATTACTAAAACAGCTCCGGCAGGAAAAGCTCCTAAAGCTGGTGACAATGTATCTGTACATTATGCAGGTAAATTAATCGACGGTACAGAATTCGATTCTTCATTCAAAAGAAATGAGCCAATTGAAATTCCAATCGGAATGGGAAGAGTAATCAAAGGATGGGATGAAGGTATCCTGTTGCTTAAAGAAGGCGAAACTGCTACATTACTGATCCCGCCGGCAATGGCTTACGGAGAAAGAGGGGCAGGAGGTGTTATCCCGCCAAATGCATGGTTAATCTTCGATGTTGAGCTTGTGAAAGTACAGTAATTGAGAATTAAGATATTTGAAAGCCGTCCCGAAGGACGGCTTTTTTGTCGCTGGAAATTTAGAAATTATATAGAAATAGGATTCGGTCAAGGTAAAAGCTTATAATTTTTAGTTTAATGTAATTTCCCTATTTTCGTGTAAAGTAATTTTATGAAAAAAATCCTTTATACCCTTCTTATTCTCTCCACAACCACTTTTTCCGCACAGGGGAAGAAATTCTTCAAAAGCGGTGATGTACAGCTTCAGAATCCAGTAGAAAAGATCAACCTGAGATATGCCAGTGATCTGCCTTTTGTACAGGTAAACATTAACGGGAAGCCTTACAATTTTCTGTTTGACACCGGAGCGCCAACAGTGATCTCTACAACAGTCTACACTGAGCTGGGACTTGAGAGAAAACATAAAAGTAATGTAAAGGATTCACAGAAAAACAAACAGGAACAGATCTTTACCATTCTACCCGAGATGACTGTAGATCAAGCCGTTTTCAAAAATGTGGGAGCTGTAGTGATGGATTTCAGCGTTTCTGAGTTAAGCTGCTTCAAAATTGATGGTATTCTAGGAGCCAATCAGATGGCAAAGCTTTTCTGGAAGATCAATTATTCGGAAAATTCACTCGAAGCCTCAAAAGATCTTGCCCGTTTTAATCCTGCAGACTATGATATTGTCATTCCTTTCAGTCCAAGACTGCAGAAAACTCCCGTTGTGGAAACCGATCTGCAGGGCAAAAAAATAGAGCTCACCTTCGACACAGGATTTTCCGGAAGGTTAAAGATCGCAGACAACGCATATAATGCCGAAAAAACATTAAAGAGTATCGAAGTCTATGGAACGAACTCTATTGGCGCTTATGGGGCCGGAAAACCTTCACCGGGATATATTTTCAGAGCGGCTGCTCTGTCATTAGGTAATAAAAGCTTTTTTAACGAGATAGTTGCCACGGGAGGAGCCAACCTGATCGGGAATGATTTCTTTAAAAATTTTGTATTCATCCTCGACTGGTCCGGAAACAAGATCTATATGAAACGGATCAAAAATAAGCCTGCCAAACTGGAGTCCTTTGGCTTCGGATACCGTTTTATAGAGGCAAAGCCAACAGTTGCCTTTGTATTCCAGGAAGAAAATTTTCCATTGAAAGTAGGAGATGCTATTATCAGTATCAACAATGTTAATCTGGATAATCTTAATAAAGAAAGTGCCTGTCATTATTTTCTTAATAGAGTAGAAAACGGGCAGAATTCGATTGATCTTAAAATCAGGAGAGACGGAAAGGAAATGCAGGTGAAGGTGGATAAAAAGGAGTTTCTGAAAGTCGGGGTTTAAGATTTATGTGAAGAGTTTTAGAGTTTTTACTATTTGAGAATTGAGCAGCATATAGACTCAAGTTCAGAAAGAGTTTAAAATCATAAAAATCTAAGATTTTTTAAGCTTATGCGAACTTCTATTCTCAAAGAATTAACTTTAACTTATTCCAAAGCTTTTGTGACTTTTGTGGTTAGAAAAGTCATTATTTACCGTAATTTAGTATTACAAATATCTTTTACTGGCCATCTTATAATCTTTGATTAACAGATGTATAGATCTTATTATTTAAAGTAGATTCAATATAAAAAAGCCGTTCAAAAATATTGAACGGCTTTCTAGTAAAGTAGAAATTAAAGTTATGCGTGTCTTGATTTCTTCTTTCCGTAAGAAGAATTCATTTTTCCGGCAAGGGAGCTGATAAATACAATTCCAAAGCCGAGGTATGCCGCAAATGCGGTAAGGTATACGATTAAGCTGTTAAAATCAGGTTTTGAAGCATATATAAAATATACCAGCACAGAAAAAACAGCAAAACTTAACAGGAGCATCAGGCTCCAGGCATTTATTTTTGCAGCATCTTCATTTCTCTTAAAAATCATTTCAAAAAAGTCTCTCATCATTAATCACTTTTTAAGGGTTATACATCTGTTTTCCGTTCTTCCATAGAACGGTCCGGAATCATTTTCCGATATCATTAAACAGCACATGGATCATAGTTAAACTTGGCTAAGGTTATGATCTTATGGCCATTTGATTGTCTTACATCAGGGTATGCTTTAGCTGCCCAGAAAGTTTTAATTAAAAAACAGTATTGAATTCCGGAAAGGAATTCATGAGCTTTATGACACCGTACACAATCATCATCGTAAATGGAATTGATAAGGGGATTATCTTTTCCGATGCATACGGTATCTAAAGAAAAAGAGCCATATTAAAAATATGAAACGCCCTTATCCGGCTCAGTGGAAACTGGAGCTCCCACGTAACCTTTTCCCATCGTCTGTGTTTTAAATAATTTTTTTTCAATGATTTAGCTTGCTAATTTCATGCCAAAGTGAATTTTCCTATTTGTTTTTATCGCTAAGTAGGTTTAAGTTTGTAGGTGATTAACAGAGAAATATAGAAATTGAAAGACGAAAGAATTGAATTCAATTTTTTAAAAATTACAAAAGTCACAAAAATTGTGGAGTACTTTAGAATTTTCAGGTTCATGCTTAAGAGAGAAGAAGATCACAGAAGCTTAAAAAACCAAAGATTTGGCAAGTTAATATATGTAACTGAAGGACATGCGGGAGACATGCAAAAATTGGTTTCCTCAATGTAAAGTCAACAGGCTGATTAAGAAAGAAAACGAAAATTGAAATTCATTTTACCTTCCCGCTAATCAACTTGTTGACGGAATTTTGCGTTAAAAACTGCCTTAGAAAGAATATCTTACCAGTTCTTATCAATCATATAGATGATCTGAGCCATTGCTGCAGCACCCAAAAGAAGTTCCCTTCTGTTCACCTTGTCAAATGTATCTTCCTCCGTGTGATGGATGTCAAAATACCTTTGAGAATCCGGCACCAGCTCTGCCGTAGGAACTCCCATATCATGAAGAGGATAGATATCCGTTCCTGAATATTTTCCTTCAAAATTGTACACTCCGTATGGAATGAATAAGCTGGTCCAGCTCTTGATCTGGTTCCTCTTTTCATCATTCATTTCCAGGGCGATTCCTCTGGGCGCAAAGCCTCCTGCATCGGATTCTAAGGCAAAAAGGTGTTTCTCATTCTTTTCTTTAACGGTCTTTCCATATTGAATACCGCCTTTTACCCCGTTTTCTTCATTAGCGAAGCAGACTACTCTGATGGTATGGTTATTTTTAATTCCTAATTTCTTAAATGTCCTCAATACTTCGATACTCTGTACAATTCCGGCACCGTCATCGTGAGCGCCTTCACCAACATCCCATGAATCCAGATGGCCACCCACCACAATTACGCTCTGGTCTTTTTTACCGGTAATTTCACCAATGACAGAATGAGACAGTTTTTCGCCTTTCATCCCACAGTTAGAATTGAGTTTTGCAGTCACTTTCTGGCCTTTTAAAAGGGTCTCAAGCTCGTCTGCCGTTGTAGTTCCAATGGCTATAGCCGGAATTTTTGAAATCTTATCCTCATAACGCATTGCTCCGGTATGTGGAACGTCGTCAAAAGCTGAAGAGAGGGATCTGACGATAGCAAACTTTCCTCCTTTTTTAGCAACCAGTGAAGCAGCGGTTACCCGGTATTTGGCAGCATCACTATAGCCTCTGAATGTTTCTACAAAGGACTGACTGAAAGGGTAGTTAAAGAACACTATCTTATCCTTTACCTGATCTGCAGAAAGCCTGTCATATTCCTCAATAGATTTCACGACAATGATCTCGCCGGACACATCCTTTCCACCTGTGCCTTCGGAATTGCCAAGCGAAAGCATCTTCATATTTTTCCATTTTCCGTCTGCTGTTCTGATCTGCAGGGATTCCTTGCCCCTGGTCCAGACCGGGACCATTACTTCCTGTAACCATACTTTATCTGCTCCGGCATCACGAAGTTTCTGTTCAGCCCATTTTACAGCCTTTTCATAAGCTTCCGAACCACTGAGGCGGTGTCCTATATTTTGGGTTAAATCCTTTAATTCTGTGTAGCTTTTCCCGTTGTTCAGTATTTCTGTGGAAATTTTGCTGAACTGTATAGAATCTTCTTTAGACTGGCCAAAGGCAGCCATTCCCAGAAATAATAATGAAGTTCCGATTATCTTTTTCATAGTTTACCAGTTTTTATCAATCATATAAATAAGTTGTGTCATTACTGCAGCACCGAGAAGGAGTTCTCTGCGGTTGACTTTTTCAAAAGTATCTTCTTCTGTGTGGTGAATATCAAAATAACGTTGCGGGTCGGGAACCAGTTCTGCTGTGGGAACACCCATTTCGTGCAGCGGGGCAATATCCGATCCCGAATACTTTCCTTCAAAGTTATAAACTCCGTAGGGCAGGAAGAGACTCAGCCAGCTTTGGATTTGTTTTCTGTTATTATCATCCATTTCCAGGGATATTCCTCTTGGTGAAAAGCCGCCTGCATCCGATTCTATAGCGAAGAGATGCTTCTCATTGCTTTCTTTTGCTGTTTTTCCATATTGTTTTCCGCCTTTTGTCCCGTTTTCTTCATTGGCAAAACATACAGCCCGGATGGTATGATTATTTTTAATTCCCAGCTTTTTAAATGTTCTTAATACTTCAATGCTCTGAACAATTCCGGAACCGTCGTCATGGGCCCCTTCGCCTACATCCCATGAATCCAGGTGGCCACCCACCACAATTACGTTCTGGTCTTTTTTACCGGTAATTTCGCCAACGACTGAATGAGAAAGTTTTTCTCCTTTCATGCCGCAGTTAGAATTGAGCTTTGCGATAATTTTTTTATCTTTTAATACTATTTCCAGTTCGTCTGCAGTAGTGTTTCCGATAGTCACGGCTGGTACCTTGGAAATGTTGTCATCATACCGCATACTGCCGGTATGGGGAACATCATCAAATGCTGAAGACAAAGACCGGACGACTGCAAATTTTCCTCCCTTCTGGGCCGTTAAACTGGCTGCGGATCTTCTGTATATTCCGGCTTCCCGGTACGAAAGAAAGGTTTGCACATGTGACTGATTGAAAGGGTAGTTAAAGAACACGATCTTATCCTTTACCTGATCTGCCGGAAGCCTATCGTACTCCTCTAAAGATTTTACCATAATCATTTCGCCGGAGACATCTTTCCCGCCTGTTCCTTCGGAATTTCCCAGAGAAAGCATTTTCAGTTTTTTCCATTGGCCGTCTGCCGTTCTGATCTGCAGAGATTCCCTGCCCCTGGTCCAGACCGGAATCATTACTTCCTGCAGCCATACTTTATCTGCGCCGGCTTCACGGAGTTTTTGTTCTGCCCATTTCACCGATTTTTCATAAGCTTCAGTACCACTTAAACGGTTGCCTATATTTTTGGTAAGATCCTTTAATTCATGATAACTTTTTCCGTTATTCAGTATTTCTGTAGAAATCTTGCTGAACTGTATAGAGTCTTCCTTAGACTGTCCGGAAACAGCCATGCTTACCATTAAGAGTGAAAGGATAGTGGCTTTTTTCATTTTACCAGTTTTTATCAATCATGAAAATAAGCTGTGTCATTGCCGTAGCGCCTAGCAGCAGCTCTCTTTTGTTTACCTTATCGAATGTGTCCTGTTCAGAGTGGTGGTAATCGAAGTATCTTTGTGTATCTACAACCAATTCGGCTAGAGGAATATCTAACTTTTTCAGTGGAGAAATATCCTGAATAGCTTCAGTTTGGTCAAAATCATAAATGCCATAAGGAAGGAAATAATTTTTCCACTCGAAAACCTGTTTTCGTCTTTGTGGCGACATGTCTAAGGAAAATCCTCTGGGCGAATATCCTCCTGCATCTGTCCCTAAAGCAAAAACATGCTTTTCTTCTTTCTTTTTCACATAAGCTGCATACATTTCACGTCCTTGTCCTCCGTTTTCGCTGTTCGCATAAAAAACAACTCTTATCGTATGGTTATTTTCGATCCCAAGAGCTTTGAATGTTCTTAAAACTTCAATGCATTGTGCAACACCGGTTCCATCATCAATAGCACCTTCACCGAAATCCCAGGAGTCTAATTGAGCTCCTAAAACAATCACTTTGGAATCTTTTTTACCCTGAATTTCAGCAATAATATTCGGATTGGTAGTGTCGCCTTTTGATTGCGCAGTCATATTGAGTTTGGCAGTAACCTTTTGGCTTTTTAATAGTTTTTCTAATTCATCAGCAGATCTTACTCCAATGGATAATGCAGGAATTCTCACTTTGTCACCAGGTTCGTAATACACCATTTTTGCGTGTGGTGTATCGTCCATAGCTGTGGTTAAAGATCTTATAATTAAAGCTTTTGCCCCTGTTTTAGAAATTACGGAAGCGGAAATTAATTTAGATTTGGCGGTAATTAAATAAGAGTCATTTGTATTAATGATTTTCGGATCCATCGGAAGATTTACGAAAACGATCTTATCTTTCAATTGCCCGACCGACATGGCATTAAGCTCAGAAGTTGAATTGATTAAAACAATTTCGCCTGTAAGATCTTTCCCGCCTGTCCCTTCAGAATTCCCGAAAGACAGCATTCTGATATTTTTCCAATCTCCATTCGCGGCTTTTATCTGCAAAGATTCTCTTCCTCTTATCCAGACCGGAGCTTTGGCTTCCATTCTCCAGATCATTTCAATACCGATAGATTTGAGCTTTTTTTCAGCCCATTCCACCGCTTTTATATAGCCGGGAGTTGCACTGAAACGCGGTCCGATGCCTTTGGTAAGCTCACCAAGATTTTCATAGGCTGTACCGTTGGCCATGATCTCGTCTGAGATTTTCCTGAATTCATCATGGTAATTGAACTTGGCCACGGTTGTCTTTTTTACCGGTTTTTTTTGTGGCTTTTTTTGAGAAAATAAAAATCCACTCAAAAAGAGTGGAAGTATAATGAAGATTTTTTTCATTTTTTATTTACCTTTCTTTTTCCGATGATAAAAGTAGGAAAAAAATAGGAATTTATTAAGGTTTCATGTCATACATCAACAGTGCTGTAACCAACTTCGGCTCGATGAAAGTACATTTTGGAGGCATGCTGAGTCTCAGGTCTGAAATTTTAATCATATCATTGAAACTCACGGGATAGATTCCGAACCCTACTTTTCCTTCACCATTATCAATTTTCTCCTTTAAAATATTAATTCCCTGGATGTTTGATGTTCCTTTGACGTAGGAAATCTTCTCGGAACTGTCTGAATTTTCTATTTTAAGGATATTTTTGAAAATATATTTGTCTAAAAGATGGTGATCAAGGTTATCAAGGGACATTTCCGTTGAACGGAGGTCATGCTTCACGTGAAGTGAATAAAATTTACCGTCCAGATACATCGAGATATGGAATTTCTGCGAAGGAAAATAGGATGTTTCGCCTTTTTCGTGGATGAGGAAATATTTATCCAGCTCTTTTAAAAACTCTTCACTGAAAAGTCCATTAAGATCGGATAAAATCCTATTGTAATCATGGATCTTGATGGATTGGTTGGATACGATAAAACTGTACACAAAGTTGTAGGCCTCAGTACCGTTGTGTCTTTTATTCTTTTCCTTGTGGTGCTTTGCATTCAATGCTGTAGAGCCGATCCTGTGGTGGCCATCTGCAATATAAAATGAGTCGATCTGGTCGATTACCTCCTTGAACTGCTGAAGTTTCAGACGGTTGTCTATTCTCCAGATCTTATGTCTGATCCCGATAGAATCCACATGGTTGAAAATAGGAACATTCTTCTCTTCATGATTCATCAGAAGCTCGATCTTGGAATTGGAAGGATAGGTAAGAAGCACCGGTTCAGCCTGAAGACTTACTTTGTCCAGATAATGGGCCAGCTTTTCTTTTTTCTGTGGGATGGTACTTTCGTGCCTTTTTATCTTTCCATTCCAGAAATCTTCAATACTCGCTAATCCCAGCAAGCCTCTGAAAACCTGTTTGTTGGGGTAGATCTGCTCATAAAGGTAATATGATGAACTGTCCTGGAGCAGTTTCTTTTCTTCCAGAAGTTCTTCAAATGTTGAACGGATCTTTCTTAAATTCCGGTCAATATCTTTGGATTTACTTACAACATAAGGTTTAATCATATTGATGTAAGTATTTTCAACTTGAGCTTTCTCTGCAATCTCCTCTTGGGTGAAATTGTCCAGCGGATGGGTAGGGAAAGTGCTCTCAAAGTCTTTATGAGGTCTTATTCCACGGAAAGGTTTAAAAACAGGCATATTTTATCTTATGGTTTCTTTTTGTAGCTTAATAATTTGTTCTGCAAGTTCTGCACCGATTTTCTCCTGTGCATCTATGGTATTTCCGCCTACGTGAGGAGAAAGAGATAATGCAGGATTCATCAGTAAAGGGAGTTCCGGAGTCGGTTCGTTTTCGAACACGTCCAGCGCAGCTCCCGCTACTTTTTCAGATTCGATGAAATCTATAAGGGCAACCTCATTGATCACGCCGCCTCTTGCAGTATTTACTATATAGACTCCGTCTTTCATTTTTTCAAACTGAGGCGTGTCTATAATATATTCATTCGTTTTTGGCGTATTGATGCTGATGAAGTCTGTATCTTTCAGGAAAGCATCCATATCATTAGTGGAAGTGATCTCAAAGTTCAGGCTCTGTCCGTCGAAAAAGTCCAGGGTAAGAACTTTTGTTTTCGGATTTTTAGTCAGCACCTTAATTTTCATTCCTAATGCTATTCCCATTTTCACAACTTCCTGTCCGATACTTCCAAAGCCGATCACCCCAAGTGTTTTTCCTGAAAGTTCATACGCTTTGCTGAATGACTTCTTCATGGCATCGAAGTGGGTTTCCCCTTCCAAAGGCATCAGTCTGTTCGACTCGTGAAGGAATCTTGCCAGGGCAAAAAAGTGTCCGAAAACAAGCTCAGCTACTGATTTTGATGATGCTGTAGGTGTGTTGATCACTTTGATCCCTTTGCTTTTAGCATAATCCACATCAATATTGTCCATGCCGATACCGCCGCGTCCGATGATTTTCAGACCTGGGCAGGCATCAATCAGGTCCTGTCTTACTTTCGTTGCGCTCCTTACCAAAAGAATATCCACGTTATTTTCATTAATGAAATTGATCACGTGATTCTGTGCCACTCTGTTCGGCAGGACTTCAAATCCTGCTTCTGTAAGGGCCAGTTCTCCTGTTTTCGAGATTCCGTCGTTTGCTAAAACTTTCATGTGTTATTTTAGATTTAAAGATTGAAAAATTTAGATATTTAAACATTTTAAATCGGGTCGCAAATTAATAAATTTTAATTAACTGCTCTAAACTTTTCAATCTTTGAATTTTTTAGTGTTTAATTACTTGATTGATCTCATAACATCTACCAGAACCTGAACGCTTTCAATAGGTAAAGCGTTGTATAAACTTGCTCTGTAACCACCCAGGCTTCTATGTCCATTCAATCCGCTGATTCCTGCAGCTTTCCATGCAGTGTCGAATGCTTCTTTTTTGCTCTCGTCTGTAATGTTGAAAGAAACATTCATTAAAGAACGGTCTTCTTTTACACAGAATGTTTCAAACAGTGGATTGCTGTCGATCTCATCATATAAAAGTTTTGCCTTGGCCTCATTTCTTGCTTCTGCTGCTGCAATTCCACCGTTCTTTTCAAGATGCTGTAAAGTAAGAAGAGAAGCATATACAGGGAAAACCGGAGGTGTATTGTACATGGATTCTTTCGAAATATGCTGGGAATAATCCAGAATAGAAAGCATATTCTCTCTTCCTGTTTTTCCAAGAATTTCTTTTTTGATCACAATCAGGGTAACTCCTGCAGGGCCCATATTTTTCTGGGCGCCGGCATAAATCAGGTCAAATTTAGAAAAATCAATCTGTCTTGAGAAAATATCAGAACTCATATCACAAACCATCAAAGTGTCTATCTCAGGGAAAGATTTCATCTGAGTTCCGTAGATTGTATTGTTTGATGTACAGTGGAAATAGTCGTATTCTGAACCTACCGTATAATTTTTAGGAATGAAAGAATAGTTTTTTTCTTTAGAAGAGCCTACAACATCCACAGTTCCTAATTTTTTTGCTTCTTTAATAGCTCCTGCCGCCCATGTTCCTGTATCCAGATAAGCTGCTTTACCGCCTACTTTTAAGAGATTGTAAGGAACCATCGCAAACTGCAGGCTTGCACCACCTCCTAAATAAAGTACTTCATAATCATCACCAAGGTTCATCAGTCTTTTCACAATGGCACGTGCTTCGTCCATTACAGAAACAAAATCCTTGCTTCTGTGAGAAATTTCAAGAAGAGACAGTCCGATTCCGTTAAAATCTAAAATAGCTTCTGCTGATTTTTCAAATACCTCCTGAGGTAAGATGCATGGTCCTGCGCTGAAATTATGTTTTTTGCTCATATTTTACTTTTTTGGTTGTGCAAGAATTTTATGGACTTGCGGTTTATTATTGATTTTTTACTAGATTTCTTTAAATTTATGGTTAAAAAAACCGTCTCATTATGCTGAGACGGAGCCTTTATTATTCACCGTGTAAGAACGCTTTTTTATTAAGCAAGGTTTCTTCAGATTCTACGTGGTCTTCATCAGGAACACAACAATCTACCGGGCAGACAGCTGCACACTGAGGTTCTTCATGGAACCCTTTACATTCCGTACATTTATCTGTTACAATGAAATATACATCATCACTTACCGGTTCCTGCGGCGCATCTGCATCTACAGTAAGTCCTGACGGCATAGTCACAGTACCTGTAAGAGCAGTACCTTCAGAAGCTTTCCAATCTACGGCCCCTTCATATATTGCATTATTTGGGCATTCCGGTTCGCAGGCTCCGCAATTAATGCATTCATCAGTTATTTTAATAGCCATCGCTAATTTTTTTTAAATTTGCACAAAATTACAAAATATTCCCCAATTTAAAAGTAATTATGAATATCGAAAATAAAGTTTTAGGACTTATTAAATTAAGCGCATACATAAAAGAGTTTTTAGCAAAGAATCCTGAGGATTATAATGATCATGATACAGAGTTTGAGTTATTGCTGAAAAGATCCGAAATAGAGAACCCTTGGTTTACCCTTGAGAATCAGAAATTTGCTCTTACAGAGTGGACTCATTTGCTTACTCAGGATAATATAAACAATTGGCTCAGAAACTATTCCGTTTCCAAAAGTTCAAAAAGGGTAGGTTTGATTCTGGCAGGGAATATTCCTCTGGTCGGGCTGCATGATGTGATATCCGTTGTTTTAAGCGGCCATATTCCACTGATCAAGCTGTCTTCAAAAGATAAGCAGATGGTTCCGTTCCTGCTAAAAAAATGGAATGACTTGTCAGATGGAGCCATACAGTTTGAATTTGTTGAAAGACTGGAAAATTTTGATGCCGTGATCGCGACAGGAAGCAATAACACGGCAAGGTACCTTGAATATTATTTCAAGGACCATTTAAATATTATCAGGAAAAACAGGACCTCTGTGGCAGTTTTGAAAGGTGATGAAACCCCTGAAGAACTTCAGCTTCTGGCCGAAGATATTTTCAGGTATTTCGGACTGGGATGCAGAAATGTAACCAGGATTTTTATTCCTGAACACTTTATTATCGACAGGCTGTTTGAAAGCTTTATAGGTTTCCAGGATATTATCAATCATAATAAATATGCGAATAACTATGATTATAACAGAGCAGTTTATCTCCTGAACCAGGATAAATTCTGGGACAATAATTTTGTCATGCTGAAAGAGGATGATAAGCTTTTCAGTCCGCTTTCCGTGATTCATTTCAGCAGGTATTCATCTTTGGATAATGTTAAAAATTTCATTGCGGAAAATGAAGAAAACATTCAGTGTATTGTTGCTAAAGAAGAGCTGGGATTGGATTCAATTCCTTTCGGTGAGGCGCAGCATCCTGCCCTGGATACCTATGCGGATAATGTAGATACGATGAAATTTTTGGAAGTGGTCTGATTTTCGTATCTTAACTCACTTATTTCACCAATAACAAAAAGATTATGAAAAAAATATTTTTAGGACTTACAGTTCTTGCCACACAGCTTATGTTTGCTCAGAAAGTAACAGACGTGAAGGTTGAAAAGGTTCAGAAAGAAATTCCTGCCCAGTTGAGCAAAGAGAAGATTAATCTGTATAATGACAACTTTCTTAAGTTTGTTGAAGCGCTTAAATCTCCGGACCGTTCAGGCATTGATGCCCTTCTTTCCGATAAGGTAAAAGAAATCGTTACGGATGGCGTCCTGAAAAAAGTAAAAGAAGGTTTTGATGTCAATAAAAAGCTGGAAATTTTGAAAACAGGATACCACAGATTAATGGATGGGTCCAGTTTGCCAAGCATCAGTTACAAATATGCTGGAGGTTCTTCAAAAGAGGTAATTATGGCTGTATTTGAAGAAGATGGAAAGATTATTGGGGTAATGCCGGCGAAAAAAGATAAATAATTTAAAACAATAAAAATACTAACTATGATGACAGATATTTTGGTTGCTCAATCCTCCGATTTAGAAAAGGCAGCTTTTTACAGAAAAACTTACCTGCATGTCGCTTTATCAATCCTGGCTTTTATCGGGGTTGAAACTATTTTACTGAAAACGGTTCCTGTGGAGATCATCGCCATGATGTTCGGGCAGAAATATACATGGTTACTGATTATCGGTGTTTTCTGGCTGGCTTCAATGCTGGCTTCTAAATGGTCGCTTTCGCAGAGCAGAACCACACAGTATTTCGGATTAGGATTTTACATCATTCTGGAAGCTGTGATTTTTATGCCTATGATTTATATTGCAGCAGGAATGCAGGGTGGAGGAAATATCATTTTCCAGGCTGCCATGCTTACCATTGCCATGTTTGCCGGACTTTCGGCAGTGGCATTTACTTCTAAAAGAGATTTTTCATTCCTGAGAAACATCATCATTATCGGAGGTTTTCTTTCGATAGGGCTGATTGTGGCCGGGGCAATTTTTGGGTTCAACCTGGGACTTTGGTTTTCTGTAGGGATGGTGCTTCTGGCTTCCGCAAGTATTCTTTATGAAACAAGTAAGCTTAAAGATGTGTATACAACAGGGCAGTATGTAGGGGCTTCATTGCAGCTTTTTGCATCCATTATGCTTTTGTTCTGGTATATTCTGAGAATCCTGATGAGCAGAAGAAGTTAATTTAAATAAGAATGTAAAGTGATGAAGGAAGAATTGTTAATTCAGATTAAATCTCTTATCAATAATAATCCTGGTGATGGTTTCACCGGGATTTTTTAATCTTTATAAACACAAATACCACAACTATTTTTCACAAATATCACTAATGACGAGTGCCTGTTTTGGCGTTATTTGTGCAAGGCATTAATGCAATTAGTCTTTTAATAAACAGGAAATAGTCTTGTCGAAACCCTTTTTTATCAGGCATAATTAAATCTTTAAATTCTTCAATCTTTCAATCTCACCATTTCATCCATTTAAACCCAAAAAATCCTGATGACATTCACCGGGATTTTTTGAACATTCTTTCATCAGGATCAGCAACGGCAACAGCATCAGCAATGGCATATTACAGAGGCTTTGTGGCACGTTTTTGAAATTGAAATTAAAGAATTGAGAAAATATAGTATCGAGGAAAGCCTCAGTAGTACTGTGTTTTTATAATTTTTGCTATTAAATCGTTAAATGATTCAATAAAAAATTACTTGTCAATAGATCCTAAGACCTTCTGTGCAAAAGAATTTAAAGCGTCTTTTTCGCTCATTCCGTTCTGAACGCTTGCGTGTACTTCCAGAGCACCGCAGATATTGGTGATCAGCTCTCCTGCTACATTCAGATCTTCTTCGCTGGTTCCTCTGAATTCGCAGAAGCTTTCCAGCACCTCTAATGTTTTTTCAAGATTCTCAGGAGTCTGGTTCTGATAAAACTGACGGATTACGGGTAACTTCATTACTGTATTTCTTTAAAAAGATTAATTAAACTTTCAGCCTGGTTGCTCTGCACCTGGTTTACCAATTCACCGTTTTTAAAAACTGCGAAAGTAGGAAGGTTGTCCACTGTTGCTAATTTTCTGCTTTCAGGAAGCTTTTCGGCATCTACATACAAAAATGGAATTTCTTCGTTTTCTGATGCTAATTTTTTGAATTTAGGCTTCATAATTCTGCAGTTTCCACACCATGTGGCACCATACTGAACAACTACTTTTTCATTGTCGTTTACGATATTCTGTAAAGTATCTTCTGTTAATTCTGTGTACATAATGATAATTTGAAAATTTATTAATTTGAAAGTGTGTTGATTGGCAAAGACAGAAATTGTTTCCTTGCCATTTTGTGTGAAAAAATAAATAGAAAATGAGATAATTTTTATATAAATCCTGAGATCAATTTTTCAAATTATCTCATTTTCAAATTAACACATTATTTTAGTTCTTTGCTAAATATTCTGCTGTAGAAGTTCTGTCTGCTTTCATAGCATCTTTTCCTTCTTCCCAGTTCGCAGGACATACTTCACCGTGTTTTTGAACGTGTGTGTAAGCATCAATCAGTCTTAAATATTCTTTCACATTTCTTCCAAGAGGCATATCGTTTACAGACTCGTGGAAAATTTTTCCGGTTTCGTCGATTAGATAAGTCGCTCTGTATGTTACGTTAGAACCTGTGAAAGTTTCCTCTCCATCTTCATTGTATTCGAAATCCTGATCTACAATTCCTAAGATGTTTGCCAGCTGTCTGTGAGTATCAGCCAAAAGTGGGTAAGTTACTCCTTCGATACCTCCGTTATCTTTTGGAGTGTTCAGCCATGCAAAGTGTACCTCGTTGGTATCACAAGAAGCACCGATTACTTTAGTGTTTCTTTTTTCGAATTCACCTAAGGCATCCTGGAAAGCGTGAAGCTCTGTAGGACATACGAAAGTGAAATCTTTCGGATACCAGAATAAAATTACTTTTTGCTGGTTAGAAGTAGCTTCTTCAAGGATGTTGATTCTAAGATCGTCACCCATTTCAGACATAGCATCAATTGTTACATTTGGGAATTTTTTTCCTACTAAAGACATAATTTTCTGTTTTTATATTAATTTTTCTTGTGCAAATATATAAATATTTCATCTATCAAACAAATCAATATCGATAAATAAAATCTATAATTGTTTTTAATGGTTCCAAAGAAAAAAAGCCCTGAAACCAGAGCTTTTTGTTTACTTTATATTAATTTTTGTTCAATTTAATTATGAATTGTATGGGGCCAAAACATCTTTAATTCTCTTCATTGCTTCTCTCAGTTCTTCTTCAGAAGCTGCATAAGAAAAACGAATGCATTCGGGACTTCCGAAAGAAACACCGCCTACGCATCCAACATGGGCATTTTCCAGTAAGAACATTGCAAAGTCATCAGAATTTTTAATTTCTGTACCGTTCAGGTTTTTTCCAATGTAATGGGAAATGTCCGGAAAGAAGTAAAATGCAGCTTTTGGAAGCACAACTTTAAATCCTGGAATTTCTTTCATCAGATCATAGACAAGATCTCTTCTTTTCTGAAAAGCAACGATCATGTATTTGTATTCGGAAGGATCTGTTTTTAAAGCGGTAATGGAAGCTCTCTGTGCCACCGTATTGGCTCCGCTGGTCATTTGTCCCTGAACCTTCTCACATGCTTTTGCCAGCCACTCCGGGCAGGCAGAATACCCGATTCTCCATCCCGTCATGGCAAATGCTTTAGACATCCCGTTGATCACCGCAGTCTGCTCATATACTTCCGGGAATTGAGCGATGGATGTTGTCTTTGTTTCGTAATTGATATATTCGTAAATCTCATCCGAAATAACCGTCACATGGGGATATTTGGCAATGACCTTAGCCATTGATTTTAGTTCATCATAGGTATAATATCCGCCGGAAGGGTTACACGGAGAACTGAAAAGAATAGCTTTCGTCTTGTCTGTAATAGATTCTTCCAGCTGTTCAGCAGTGATCTTGAAATCTGTAACATAAGAAGCCGGAAGCATTACCGAAGTTCCTCCCATCATTTTTACCATTTCATCATAGCTTACCCAATAAGGCGCCGGAAGAAGAACTTCATCACCATCATTGACCACGGAGGCCAATACATTTAAAATAGCCTGTTTAGCCCCGTTGGAAACGCAGATCTGGCTTGGCTTATAATCAAGGTTGTTGTCTCTTTTTAATTTATGGGCAACCGCTTCACGAAGTTCAAGAAACCCGGGAACAGGAGAGTAGTGACTGTAATTCTGGTTAATCGCATCAAAAGCAGCCTGTTTGATATTGTCCGGAACATCAAAATCCGGTTCGCCAAGAGTAAGACTGATCACGTCAATGCCGGCCGCCTTCATTTCTCTTGCTTTGTTGGACATTACGAAAGTCTGTGAGTAACCTAATCTTTTTACTCTGTCTGAAAGTTGATCCATATGGGTGTTTTTGATTTTAACAAATATATAATAAAAACGTTGTGCCGGGAAATAAAAGTAGGGCCGGAAAAAGAGATTTTTGTCAGGTTTTTTAAATTTTAAGCATTAAAGTATAATCTTTTATATTTTTTCGCCAAAATATTCAGTTTCTAAAAACGTAGCAATGAAAGCCGTACTCAATATTATGTTTTTGTATATTTAGCTATCTAAATATTCAGTGGGTATGAAATTTTCTCTCCTTTTACTGTTGGTTCCTTTTGTAAGTTTTTCCCAAACAAAAACAAAAGATGATGAAATAAAGAAATATGTTTCTGACGTAAGTTCGGATTCCCTAAAATCTTATATCGGTAAGCTTGTAAGCTTTAATACCAGACATACTTTAAGTTCAGTTGACGACAAGAATCAGGGAATAGGAGCAGCAAGGAGCTGGGTACTCAGAAAATTTAATGATTATGCAAAAAATGCTGGCGGAAGAATGGATGTTTACCTGCAGCAGGAAGACATTCAGCCGGATGGGAAGCGGATAGATAAAGTGACCAATCTGGGAAATCCAATCGCTTTTCTGAAAGGTACAGACCCCAATGATAAAAGAATTTTTCTTATTTCTGCACATCTGGACTCGCGGGTTACTGATGTAATGAACAGAACTTCATTTGCGCCTGGTGCGAATGATGATGGGAGTGGAGTAAGCGCTGTTATAGAAGCCGCAAGAATTCTGAGCAGATCTTCTTTTCCCGCATCTGTTATTTTCGTTACTTTTTCCGGAGAAGAGCAGTCTTTAGTTGGGTCTAAGTTTCTTGCAGATAAAGCTAAAAAAGAAAACCTGCAGATAGAAGCAGTCCTGAACAATGACATGATCGGAAATCCTAAATCTGGAGAAACAGGAGAGACCAATAGCCGCACACTGAGAGTTTTCAGTGAAGGGCTTCCTTATGCAGAGCTGGATAAAAAAGCGATGGGTATAAGAAATCTGGGGCTCGAAAATGACAGTGAATCCCGGCAGCTGGCCCGGTATATTAAAGAAATTGCAGAAGAATATGTGAAAGGGCTTGAAGTAAAGCTGATTTACAGAAATGACAGGTTCCTGCGCGGAGGAGATCATTCCAGTTTTGTCGGTCAGGGATTTCCTTCCGTAAGGCTCACTGAATATTTTGAAAATTATGATCATCAGCATCAGGATGTAAGAGTTGAGAACAATAAGCAGTACGGAGACCTTCCCGAATTTATAGATTATAATTACCTGAAAAGGAATGTGGCTGCTAATATTGCTGTTCTGGCCAGTCTTGCCAAAGCTGCCTCAAAGCCGGAAAAGGTAGAAGTAATGGTTAAAGAGCTTACCAATTCCACCTCATTGCAGTGGGAAAAGCCAAAGTCCGGAACACCGGCGGGATATTATATTCTTGTGAGAGAAACGGATAGTCCGGTTTGGCAAAAAAAGATCTTTACTAAAGAACTTTCCATTAAAATTCCACTTTCAAAAGATAATTATATTTTTGCGGTTCAGGCTGTTAATCAAAGCGGAAATTTAAGCGTCCCTGTTATTCCTGGTATTGCCAGATAGCAATACCTTAATGAATGAAGCTGAATTTGAAATGTAATCAGGATAACTTCATTTGAATACAACAGAAATAAAACTTATTTTTGTAGATTATAATAATTCATATGGCAGCATCGTTACTATTAAAATATTTTCCTGATCTTACGGAGAAGCAGATCGAGCAGTTTTCCCAGTTGGAAAAACTGTATAATGAGTGGAATGAAAAAATCAATGTGATCTCAAGAAAAGATATGGAATCGCTGTATGAGAAGCATGTTCTGCATTCCTTAGGTATTGCAAAAATAATGGAATTTGCACCCGGAACAAAAGTACTGGACATTGGAACAGGAGGAGGTTTCCCGGGAATTCCCCTGGCAATTTTGTTTCCGGAAACAGAATTCACTTTAGTTGATTCTATCGGAAAGAAGATTACCGTAGTGAAAGCAGTGGCTGAAGAAATCGGGCTGACGAATTTAACGGCGGTTCATGGAAGAGCAGAAAAAGTAAAAGAAAAGTTCCATTTCGTGGTAAGCCGTGCTGTCACTCAGATGCCGGAATTCCTGAGATGGTTGAAGGGAAAGTTTGAAAAAGAACAGTTTAATCCCAAGCATAACGGAGTTTTATATTTAAAAGGCGGCGATCTTGCAGAAGAATTAGCCGGAATTAAATGTGAAATCTTCAATCTTAAAAACTATTTTGATGAAGAATTTTTTGATACTAAAAAAGTGATTTATGTATCAAAAGGCAATTTTAATTCTTGATTTCTTCAAATTAAGGAATAATTTTTGCTGAATTTTTATTAATAATCGGTAAATTTAAGGTTATGAAAAAACTTTTAAATATTGGATTTTCTGTATTGTTTTCAGGAATGGTTTTTGTTTCCTGCGAAGACGATGACTACCAGACTGTGCAGTCCGTAGAAAAGATAAGAATCGACAGCGTGAAGGTGATGCAGGATACTATGGATGTATATTCAATACAGAGCATTAAGACGTATTCTACCTATTCGTCCCAATGTGAGGGTTTTTACGGATATGATTACATTCATGACAGCAATCTGGAAAGATCTGTTACCGCTTATAAATATACCACAGATGGACCTTGTACGCAGGAAACTCATGTGGGAGCCAACCAGATCAATTTCAGTCCGCGCCAGACAGGGACATATACCTTTAAATTCTGGAATGGTGGCAACAGCTGGATCACCAAAAAAATTGTAGTAGAATAATAATGAAATGGATTTCACTTTGCTTTTTCCTCTTTGCCAATGCTCTTTTTGGGCAGAAAATTATCTGGCAGGAAGAACGTAAGCTGGTCTGGGATAATTTTAAAAGTTCCGTAAATAGAGAAAGTATACCTGATGTGACTGCTTACACCCATTGCGGCTGGGAATATTCCGTAGTAAAATCTACCAATCCTAAATCTCCGGTTAAAATTGAGGTTACTGCTATTTTTAATGAAGATAAATCATGGAAAGATACCAAAAGAATAAATGATTATATCCTGCTGCATGAACAGAAGCATTTTGATATTGCGGAATTGTTTGTGAGAAAATTCAGGAAAGAAATAGAAGAGAAGATTAAAACTTCCGGTGATTACGATAAAATTTTTAATACAGTTTACAGTAAAATATCAAACGATTACAAAAACTTCCAGATGTCCTATGACAGGATTACACAACATGGGATGAACAAAAAAAAGCAGGCAGAATATAATGCTCTCATTGCTGAAGAACTGGACAACTTAAAAAGCTACAAAGCCTCTTGAAATTTCTCAATAAGATTATTCACGAACTGCTGGCCCAAAATCCAGACCTCTCGGAGTTCAATATCGTTCTGCCCGGAAAACGTCCCATTGTATTCATCAGGCAGATCTTAGAAGAAAACAATTACTCAGGATTTCTTCCCAATTTCTTTACCATAGAAGAACTGATCGACAGGATTGCAGATAAGCAGCCTGTCCAGGGAATCTCTCTGTGGCTTTTTGCCTTTGATATCTACCGGAGCCTTGGCCTTATCCCGAAAGATGATTTTGCTGACTTTTTAAAGTGGTTTCCGACGCTTCAGAAGGACTGGGACGACATCCTGAAGTTCTCTGAAAGTGATGAGGCCGTTTTGCAGTATATGTTTGATGAAGAAAGGATCAAAGAATGGGCTCAGGATCTGGGTGAAGATGATAATGTTCCCCGTAAAAAATTCCTTAATTTCTGGCAGAATATGAATATTTTTCTTCCGATTCTAAAGAAGAAACTGAAGGAAAAGAACTGGGCAACTTCCGGAATGATCCATGAAACCGCCAAAGCCAGGATCGCTGACTTTGCTGAAAGTACTTCCGAACGCTTTGTATTCTGTGGTTTCAATGCTTTTACACCGGTAGAAGAGAAGCTGGTAAGAAGTCTGCTAAGGAGAAATAAAGGACAGTGTTTCTTTCAGGCAGATCATTATTATTTTAATGATGAAAGACAGGAAGCCGGAAAATTCCTCAGGAACCACAAAACATGGAAGGAATTTGATGACAACAGGGCTTTTCAATGGATAGAGGATGATTTTAACCAGCCAAAAGATATCAGGGTTTATGAAGTTTCCGGAAATGTAACACAAACTAAGGTCCTGCCCGAAATATTTAAGGAAATTGAAAACAAGACCTATTCCAACACGGCCGTGGTATTACTGGATGAAAATCTTCTTCCTGCAAGTCTTGATGTCATGTACGGTGTTGAAAACCTGAATATTACCATGGGTTTCCCGTTGAAGAATCTTTCTTTTTCCAATGCCATAAAACAGCTTTTCTATCTGCAGAAACAACTTGAGAAAAATAAGTCTTCCTATTACTACAGAGATATTTTTCCGATCCTTGAAGAGCTTCCGAAATCTGCTGAAGATGAGCAGATTATCAGTAATTTCAGGACAAAAATAGAAGAAAGAAATATCGTATACATATCAAAAAAACTTTTAGAAGAGCTTCTGAGCGGACTTTCTTATTATAAACTTCTTAAAAAGGCTGATCATACGGGCGTTTACCTGGATATGCTTATTGCTTTCTGTAAACGGATCAAATGGCTGGAAATAGATGATATCCAGTATGAAAACGTTTCCCATTTTGAAAATGCATTCAGGATTATTAAAAACCAGCTCAGTCCCTATGACTTTGAGATCAGAATGGAAACGCTGGAGATCCTTATCAACCAGCATGTTAATTCCGAAAGTATAGACTTTCAGGGGGAGCCGCTCCGCGGGCTTCAGATCATGGGGCTTCTGGAAACCCGTCTTTTGAATTTTGAAAATGTTATCATGCTTTCTGTGAACGAAGGAAAACTGCCTTTGGGAAATTCACAGAATACTTATATTCCGTTTGATATCAGAAGGTATTTTGATATGCATACATTCCTGGAAAATGACAGTATTTATGCGTATCACTTTTACAGACTGATCCAGGATTCTCAAAATGTGCATCTTCTGTACAATGCACTCAGCTCCGGAGTGAATACCGGGGAGAAGAGCAGATTCATCACGCAGATAGAAATGGAGAGTTCCCATAAGATAGAACATCTCATTATTGAAAATTCTTCTGAGCCTATTGCTTCACAGCCGATAGAAATTCCGAAGACAGAGATCGTTCTGGAGAGGCTTCAGAAATGGAAGGAAAAAGTATCTGCTTCACACCTTACCAGTTATCTTTATAATCCGATAGATTTTTATCTTTCCAAGATATTGAAGACCTCAGAAACAGATGAAATTGAAGAAGAACTATCCGTTAAAAACTATGGGAATTTAGTTCATTATTCACTTCAAGAAGTATATGAATTACTCAAAGGTAAGATATTAAAAGAAAAAGACTTACAGAATTCAATTAAAGAGATAGATAAATACATTAATATTGCTATTGAAAAGCTCAAGCACCAGCCTGAATTCTATGAAAAAGGAATGAATTTTATTCACAGGGCTATTGCTAAAAAAGTGATTGAGAATGTACTTAATTATGATCTTGAACTGGTAAGAAGTGGCAATACTCTGGAGATTCTAGACATCGAAAAAAGATTCGAAAATGTAGATTTCTATCTGGATCCCACCGACAAAATTTCTTTCTTCGGGTTTATTGACAGGATAGACCGCCTGAATGGAACTTTAAGAATCATTGATTATAAAACGGCTAAAATCAAAAATCTCACGGTAAAAATTGATGAAAACAACGTAGATGAATATTTCCATAACAGCGAACGGAAACAGGCTCTTCAGCTCTGCATTTATCATTATGTGGTACAGAATCTTCCGGAGTTTTGGGGACTTCCTATAGAAACAGGAATCTGGAGCTTTGCAGAGGCCAAAAAAGGAGTGGTCTCCCTGCAGTTTGAGAAAGGAAATATTGATGATGCCATGCAGTCTGTAAAGAATCTTATTCTGGAAATATTGAATCCTGATCTCAGTTTTATTGAGAATATCAAGCCTTACTCCAATTAAAAATGCACTTCAGCAATGAAGTGCATCTAAATTGAAATGAAGAATATACTAATACTATTGTCTTATAATTTTACTTTTTGATTCACAGTTCTTCCATCATGGCCGGTGAACTGAACTACATAAATTCCCGGTTCTAAGCTTTTTGATTCAAATTCTGATTTATTGATTTCCTGCTGAAGGATCAATGCACCTGAAATAGTGTAGATGCTTACGTTTTTAATGCCATTATCTGCTCTGACGATGATCTGGTGGTTTTTCGTAAATATTTCCGCTTTATCGGCTGGTGCGCCGCTTTCCATCGTTTTCCTGAACTGCAGATTATAATATTGAGTGACAATTTCAAAAGTATTGTTTTGATTGACAATATCTTTCATATTAATTCCGCTGTTCTCGCTGTAATCTTTTCGGGAAACTGTTTTTAAAAGATTCTTTTGATCATCAAAAATATTGACAGAGATCAGTTCTTCCTGTGGTATTTTCAGTTTTAAAATACCGTTGTTTTCAGACTGTATGATCTCGTTTTCAGGAACTTCTACAGGTGTACTTTTAACGTACGGAAGTAGTTTTTGATCATTATTTTGCTGTACTTTTAAAAGATAAACTCCATCTTTTAACGATGATAAACTGTTTTGTGCCCCAGATTTACTTACCGCTTTTTCCTGATTGAAATCTGTAATTTCGACCAGCTGCATATTGCCAAGATCCGGCTTTAACTGGGAAGAATAGAGTGAAGGAACTTCAGACTGGCTGTTTCCCTGCTGTTTTGAGGTCAGTATTGCCCATTCGTTCAAAAGACCGCCGCTTCTAAGGGTGTTGAATTTTGCATTAGACGCAAGTGTAAAAGGAACGATTCCTCCTACATGACCTAAAGGCCCCCAGAATAGTGATTCCAGCTTATATTTGTTCAGATCCCACCAGGCATAATATCCACGTTGCACGTCAATGGTTTTAGAGGTATTTTCCGGTGGAATAGCCAGATCTACAGAGGAATGCCCCAAAGTCATAGGTGTTTTGTTGTACCAATCGTACACATCTTTAGGTTTCATGCACCTTCTGAGGTTGTTATTCGGATTATTGGTAACATCATTGACGAAATTCTGAGTAAAAAGATTTCTCCAAATCACTGGTCCCCAAAGAAGGCCTCCGTTGTCCTGAACGACATGATAATTGTATTTATCCAGGTATTCCGGAGAAATGACCTCCGAAATGCTGGTGTTGTAGGTTTTATAGCCCGTATTGTTGCAGGTATGCAGAACATTGGCCAGGAAAGATGTGAACGGATAAAAATCCTTTTCCAGAACTCCTTTGTTTAAGGTGACCCCTGAAAAATCATAAGGTCCGTCTCCCATATAGGCATATTTGAATTTCAATTGGGTAGGATTGGAGGTATTCAGACTTTTTAAAGTTGACATGGCAGCATGCGCACCCTGTGAATAGCCTGCCAGGAAATATTCATCATAGCGCTTTACCCCTAATTGCCCCAGAACTTTATTGGCTGCTGTTACAAAGTCTATTGTTGCACCGGCTTCAGTAGCAGCATCTACGTAAGGATGAACTCCGTCTCCGCTTCCCATTCCTACATAATCAGGTGCCATCAGAATATATCCATTGAGCACATATGAAAGTTCCACTACAAATCCGGCTGTTAAAGCTCCTTTAAAGTTGGACGGAACATTATTCCTGCTGTCGGTGGTTCCGTGGTCAGATACTACAGTAGAAAGTTTGAAATTGACATTAGGATACATCAGCAAGCCTGTAGCTTTTACTAAAACATTCTTTTCATTTTTGGTGTAATAAGTGATTTTGTAGCCCTTAAGCCCCACATTGAATCCATTGAGATAACTTACAAAATCCGGTGCGTTTTGTTCCCCAAGATTGTTGGCGATGAAATTGACAACGCCCTGCGGGGTCAGATCTAGTTTCTGTTCGAAGTTAACAACATCTCCTGCCTGCTGTGCAAAAAAGAATGGTGCTGTGAAACTTAATAAAACTGTAGATAATTTTTTCATATTAATATTTTTTGATGTTATTAAATTAAATATTTCTAATAAACTCTTAATAATATTAATACATCAATAATTATTCAATGAATATAAGTTCTCTGCAAAGTGAGTAAAATAAGGAGTCCGGCCATTCGGCCGGACTCCTTATCAATATATTTTAAGCTTTTATTTAAAAAGCATTTATCCCTGTAATATCCAAACCGGTGATCAGTAAATGTACATCGTGTGTACCTTCATATGTGATCACAGATTCAAGGTTGGCTGCGTGTCTCATCATCGGGAATTCACCCATGATTCCCATTCCGCCAAGGATCTGTCTGGATTCTCTTGCGATATCAATCGCCATTTTCACGTTGTTACGCTTAGCCATTGAGATCTGTGCAGGACTTGCTTTGTGGTCGTTTTTAAGGTTTCCTAACTGAAGGCATAATAACTGCGCCTTTGTAATTTCCGTTAAGAATTCAGCTAATTTCTTCTGCTGAAGCTGGTAAGAACCGATCGGTTTGCCAAACTGTTTTCTTTCCTTAGAATATTGAACAGCGGTGCAGTAACAGTCAATTGCAGCACCTATTACACCCCACGAAATTCCGTATCTCGCTGAGTTCAGACAAGATAAAGGCCCTTTTAGCCCTGTTACCCCAGGAAGTAAATTTTCTTTAGGAACTTTTACATCATTGAATACAAGTTCTCCGGTTTTCGATGCTCTTAAGCTCCATTTATTGTGAGTTTCAGGGGTGGTAAAGCCTTCCATTCCTCTTTCAACGATCAGTCCCTGTATTTTTCCTTCTTCATTTTTTGCCCATACTACAGCGATGTCGCATAGTGGGGAATTGGTAATCCACATTTTGGCACCGTTCAGAAGATAATGATCGCCCATATCTTTAAAATAAGTTTCCATTGAACTTGGATCAGAACCGTGGTTAGGCTCAGTCAGTCCGAAAGAACCGATCATTTCCCCTGCAGCAAGATGCGGAAGGTATTTTTTCTTCTGTTCCTCAGAACCGAATTCATTGATAGGGAACATCACCAGCGAGCTCTGTACCGAAGCAGCAGAACGCACAGCAGAATCTCCTCTTTCAAGTTCCTGCATAATAAGACCGTAAGAAATCTGATCTAACCCTGAACCACCATATTCAACTGGGATGTATGGGCCTAAAGCTCCAATCTTTCCCAATTCTTTCATTAAGCCCGGAATATCAGTATGATTTTGCGCGGCCTGGTCAATCTGCGGCATTACAAAACTTTCCACCCAATCTCTTACCGATTGACGGATCAGTTTGTGTTCTTCAGTAAGTAAAGCATCAATTCCGTAGTAGTCTGGAATGCTTGTAAGAGGATAATATGACATGATTTTTTGATTTGCCTAAAAGTAACACTTTTCGCTGGTTTGGAAAATTTTTTTGTAAATCTTTATTGCTTTTGATTTTCAGTGAGATAAATGGCAGCCTGAAAGATTTGAGTAAAAATACAGCCTCCTAAGATTCCTCATCATTAGAGATAGGATATTGGTTGGCAGCATTGTGTACCTTCGTTTTGAACTTATACAGATACGGAGCTTTATTGGCAGATCCGTCATACAGTTTCTCCAGCCTGTCCAGAATATTTAAGCTTAATATCTTGCGTTGGAAGTTATTTCTTCTGAATTTTTGCCCCAAAATAGTTTCATACAGCGATTGAAGATCTTTCATTGTAAATTTTTCAGGAAGAAGATTGCTGGCCGCTACTTCGGTATTGATATTCATGCGAAGGTATTCAAGCCCCGTTTCTATAACTCTGTCATGATCGAAGGCCATCTTGGGAAGCTTATTAACCTCAAACCATTCACAGCTTTCGTTAAATGCATCCGGAAAAGTATTGGCAACGGAAAAATCAATAAGGCTGCAGTAACCTACCGTAATAAATCTCTGGAAAATCCAGTGGTCTTTCGGAACCTCAATTCCTTTATTACTAAGAAGAATCTGGTGTACATTATTCTCCGTTCGGTCGATTCTCCCAAAAGTGTGAAATTGTTTTAAAAAAAGGTTCTGAAGATGGGTTCTTTCATACAGTACTCTCGCAGCGGCTTCACGAAGGTCTTCATCATTGAAAACGAAACCGCCGGGAAGCGACCACAGATCCAGATCGTGGTACTTCAGAAGCAAAACCTTCAAAATATTATTGTGAAAACCAAATATTGTGCAGTCAACAGATACGTGTGCTACAAAATCTTTTGTATCAATAAGTTCCTGAAGGGTTTCTTTGTTTTTGGTATCCTTGATTTTCATGGGAGTAAAAATAAAATTATTTTCTATAATTTCTTTCCTGCAAGCCTAAAATATATTAAACTCACCGTAAAAAGCACAGAAACAGCAAGTAATATGTAAAGCGGATAATAGTTTAACAGATGTTTTCCGAACAGGACAGCCATAATAATTGAACTGACAGAGCTGCCAAGCGATGAAAAAATGACAATCAGGGATGTAAACAGGTTGATTTTTTCCTTGTCAATCTGTGCTATCATTTTTGAATTAATAACAGGGTAGAGCGGTGAAAGGAAAAGTCCGATGACCGGAAATAAAAACAGAATAATATCGGAATTCACAGAATCAAAATACTGGACTCCCAAAATAATTAACAATACAGAGATAATTAAAGAAATGCATAAAATATAATATCTCGACAGAGAAAATCTCTGAATGATATTGGCTGTTGCTGTTCTGCCTGCATAAGAAAAAAGGGCCAGGAAAGAAGTGGCCTGTAAAGCAAAAAATGAATTGACATTCAGGTGGTTTTTATAAAAAGAGGGCAGCCATGAATTAAATCCCTGTTCTACAAAAACGATAAAAAAAACTACGGCAAGAAACATAATTGTTGCAGGCTTTACGAATACTGAAAGCTCAGCAATAAGACTTTTATTCTCCATTTTTTTTGCTTCTGAGATATTGAGCTTTGAAAACAGAAATATCGTTACTGCACAAAGTATTGTTATAGACAGGAAACCGAACTTCCAGTATTCGGAATAGCGGCTGGAAATGAGCCATCCAAAACCGGTATTCACGATAAAGATACCGACCATGAATGAGGCTTCCACGCTGTTCATCATTTTCGCAAGAGATTTTTCATCTGAAACATTGTTCCGGATAATTCCGAAAACACAAATCTTTCCGACGGCAAAACAGGTCCCGATGATGGCAAACCATACTTTATAAAACCAAAAATCTTCTATAAAAGGGAGAAGGGATGAACAGATTCCGACGATGACCAGAGCTGAAATTAATGCTTTTTTTGTTCCTGTCTTACTGATGACATTCACTGCAAAAAGTGAAATAAACGCAATGGGAAGGTCCTTAAATGATTCTAGAAAACCTAATTTTTCATAGGTGATCTTTGCTTCTGAAAGCTGAAGGATCACAATGCCCATACAGTTCAAGACCATTGAAAAAATAAGGAAGGTCAGTTTTAGTGGAAGCGAGATCCTGGAAAGCTTGGCTGTCATTTTTGGGACTTTATTTATTGTTTTTTTATGATTTTTTTATGAATTATGAAGGAGAAATAAGGCCTTCAACTCCCAAAAATAAACGAAAAATTAAAATAATTGTGAATACAATGTTAATTTATTAAAAAAAAATATATTTTTATTGTCTCAATTTGAGAATTAAAAAACTAACTGTATATGAATCTAAGAGTATCAAGAAGCCTGGGAGTGGTTGCTGTACTATATTTTACAGCTAATTTCAACGCACAGACCAGCGTAAAAGACACTGTTCCGAAAGAGAATAAAATAGAGGAGGTCATCGTGATCGGTTACGGTACACAGAAAAAAAGTAATGTGACCGGAGCTATTGCAAGTATTAAAGCCAGCGACATAGAGAACATTCCGGCTGGTAAGCCTGAGCAGGTATTGCAGGGAAGGGCTGCGGGTGTTTCCGTAGTGACAAATTCCGGGCAGCCCGGTGCCGCTGCTACTGTAAGGGTGCGTGGAATTACCAGTTTTGGAGCCGGCAGTAACAGCCCTTTATGGGTAGTAGATGGTATTGTTGTAGACAATATCGGATGGCTGAACCAGTCTGATATAGAAAGTATGGAAGTATTGAAGGATGGGGCATCATCTGCTATCTATGGGGTTTCTGCTGCAAAAGGTGTAATTCTGGTTACGACAAAAAAAGGAAAGAAAGGAAAGCTGAGTCTTTCATATAATGGTTTTTATGGTTTCTCAAATGCCTCAAAAAAGCTGGATCTTCTGGATGCTACTCAGTATGCAAATATCATCAATGAAGGTTTTATAAATGATGGGCAAGCACCGAGATATACCAATCCTGCATCTTTTGGAAAAGGCACTAACTGGCAGGATGCTATTTTCGGGACCGGTGAAAAATCATCGCATGAAGTAAGCATTACAGGAGGTAATGAAAAGTCAACATACTATACATCCTTTGGATATTTTGATCAGACGGGTATTGTAATGAGTGATATTTCCTATTACAAAAGAATCAATGCCAGATTCAACTCAACACATAAACTTACAGATTACCTGACCATAGGCCAAACCTTTGCGTATACACACGTAAAATCACAAGGGGTAAGTGCCAACGAGGAATTTGGAGGACCATTGGCTTCAGCAGTTAACCTGGATCCTACGACTCCCGTTGTCGTAACAGATTGGTCTATGGTAGATCCAAGTGGTTATAACAACTCTTATATTATCCGTGATTCTGAGGGCCGGCCGTACGGAATTTCCAGATATGTCAATAATGAAATGACCAATCCTAAAGCTTTCCGTTACTTACAGCAGGGAAATTACAATTGGTCGGATGATTTTGTGGGAAATGTTTTTGCAGAGCTTAAGTTTCTTGATCACTTCACTTTCAAAACAAGTTTAAATGGCAAAAAGTCCTATTGGGGTAGCCGTACTTTCACACCGAAATATTATTTAAGCCCCAATTTTAACAATACCAGCTTTAACAGTCTGAATAAGGTAGACGAAAATAAATTCGAATGGAGTATGGAAAATACTCTGACCTATCAGAACAAATTTGGCGATCATAATTTAAGTGTATTGTTGGGACAGGGAGTTTACCGATACAACATTGCTGGCGGGGCAAGTTTAACTTATAGTAATCTGCCTATTGATAATTGGCAGGATGCTTCTTTCAACTTTGATATTTCTCAGGATGATATTACAGCAAAAGGATGGGATGGAATTGAAACCCGTAAAGCATCTTATTTTGGTAGAATCATTTACGATTATGCAGATAAATATTTATTTACAGGAACTATCCGTAGAGACGGTTCTTCAAAATTTGCCACGAATCAGCATTGGGGAACTTTTCCGTCTATGTCCTTAGGATGGAATGTTCATAAAGAAAACTTCTGGCCGGAGAATAAAGTGGTTAATAACTTAAAATTAAGAGGAGGTTACGGCGTTTTAGGAAATGATGAAATGGATAACTTCAGATTTGCAAGTTTCATGGTTTCTGGAAGTAATTATACCAACTCCAGTAATAATATCATCATTGGTTACGCGAAAAGTACCTTGGAGAATCCCAATCTGAAATGGGAACAGACAAGCCAGCTGAATATAGCTGCGGATTTAAAATTATTAAATAATTTTACTTTGACAGCAGACTGGTATAAAAAGAAAACTACCGATATTCTCAGACAAATCAATATTCCTGGTTATGTAGGAGTTCCTGTTTTACCTTGGTCAAATGTAGGTGATATGGAAAACACAGGTGTTGAACTTGAATTAGGCTATAAAAAGAACTGGGGGGACTTCGGTCTATCAGTTAACGGAAACTTTGCTACCATTAAAAACAAGGTTTTACGTTTGGAAGACGATATAGACTATTTCAACCTTGCTTCCTTCCAGACGATGGGAGCGGTATCCAGAGTAGCAGTAGGACAGCCTTACGGATCATTTTACGGATACACGTATAGTGGTGTTTTCCAGAATCAGACACAAGTCGACAATTATATAAACGCTAACGGAGGAAAATTATTACCGGACGCAAAACCAGGAGATTTCATCTGGCAGGATAATAACGGCGACGGTAAAATTGATGACAATGATAAAGTAAACTTAGGCAGCTCTATCCCGAAATATACTTTCGGACTGACCGTGAATCTAAATTATAAAAATTTCGATTTTATGATGTTTGCACAGGGGCAGGCTGGTAACAAGATTTTCCAGGGTTTAAGGAGGTTGGATATTCCTGATGCGAATTATCAGACAAGAATCTTAGACAGATGGACAGGAGAGGGATCTACTAATGATAATCCAAGAATTACTCGTAATGATACTAACCATAACTATTCCTGGATGTCAAATTACTATCTTCAAAAAGGAGATTATGTCCGTTTGAAAATTATCCAGCTAGGCTACACACTTCCTCAGGATGTTACAAACCGTTTTGGAATGAGCAAGGTAAGACTGTATGTAACAGGAGAAAATATCTTTACTTTCACAAAATATACAGGCTATGATCCGGAAATTGCAGGAAGAAATAATTCCGAACAAGACATAATAGGAGTTGACAGAGCTTACTATCCACAAGCCAGAACATTTTTGTTAGGTGCTAATATCCAATTTTAATAATGAACAAAATGAAAAATAAGAATTTTATATATAAAGGGCTTGCCATTACATTTTTCACAGGCCTGAGTTTTAGTAATATTGCCTGTAGTGATTCCTATCTGGATGATGTAAAGAATTCAGGTTCTTTTAATACCGATCTGTATTTTCAGAATGAGCAGCAGTCTTTTAGCGCACTAATTTCCGTTTATGACGGCTTAAGAAAATATTCGTCGGGATTCGAAAATACAGTTACTTTCTTTAACGCAGGATCTGATGATTTTTATTCCGGAGGAGGAAGTTCTAATGATGGTGCAGGTATCCAGGGAATGAATAATTATATGATCAACCCTAATACAATGCCTGCCAGCTACTGGAGAGACTATTATCAGGGAATTGCACGTGCTAATCTTTTAATAGAGAGAGTTCCGGGAGCTTCCATGAGTGAAGATCTTAAGAAAAGATATACTGCAGAAGCTAAAGTTCTCCGTTCTTTATATTATTTTGAGCTATTAAGAATGTTTGGAAATATTCCTTTAATTCTTAAAACTGTAAAATTTGATGATGACTACTGGAATGTTCCACAGGCCAAGCCAAGTGAAGTCTATGCCCAGATAGAGAGTGATATCATTGCTGCTATTCCGGATCTGATGATGGCACCAAGTATCAGCGATAAAGGACGAATTACGCAGGGAACTGCCAGAGCTATATTAGGTAAAATCTATCTTTATGATAAAAAAATGCCTGAAGCTGCTGCACAATTTGCCCAAGTAAATGGTACGCCCGGAGGAACCAGCCAATATGGATATAAACTTGTATCCAACTATGCTGACCTATTCAAAGTGGGACCGGAAACATCAGATCCATATAAATTTTCAACAGAATCCATCCTGGAAGTCATGCATACCAATAAAGGAAGCTCCGACTGGGGATTCTGGGGACAGGGCAAAGATGAAGGAAACTCTATCAACGTAATGGTAGGCCCTCGTTCTTATTCCTTAAAAAATATTCCTAATAATGATGCACCGGATATCTATTCGGGCTGGGCATTTAATACCGTGACAGAGAATCTTGTCAGCTTTATGCAGGGAGATCCAAGACTGAATGTGACTGTTTTTGATGCAAAAGCATTGGTAACAGCAGGTAAAATCACTTATGCACCTGCTTTTGCAGATACCGGATACTTCCTTAATAAGTATTTACCTACGAATGCTTTAAAAAGCTCACTTCCAGGACCTGCAGAACTTAACTTTAGGCAGAACTATATCGCTATAAGGTTAGCAGATACCTACCTGATGGAAGCAGAAGCTTTAGGAGGTGCCGGAGGTAGAGCACAGGCTTTGTTGGATGCCGTGAGAGCAAGAGTAGGTTTAGCGCCAGTTCCTGTTTCTTTACAGGCTATTAAAGACGAAAGAAGAAGAGAGCTTGCCGGAGAAGGGCACAGATGGTTTGATCTTGTAAGATGGGGAGATGCTCCTTCTAAGCTTGCCTTCAAAGGATTTAAAGCAAATAAAAATGAGATTCTTCCCATTCCGTTCAATGAATTGCCGAATACGGCTATGCATCAAAATCCAGGCTACTAAAAAATGAAGTTTCACAGTTTATATAGTTTCTTTTTTAAAGGTACTGCGCTGCTTTGCGGCGTGGTACTTTTTCCTGTATCATGTGCGTCGGTAAATAGTGATAAAGAAAGTATTCAGTCTTGGCTTACGAAAGGAAATGAAAGTGTAAAATTGCAGCAGCAGAGCCCGGTTAGGTTTACAACAAATATCAATAACTTGCAGAATATTGAAATTGATGATACCCAAAAGTTTCAATATGTTGATGGTTTTGGATATACCCTGACAGGAGGAAGCGTTGAAGTGATCAACAGGCTTTCATCTTCCAAACGGAAAGCACTTCTGAATGAACTTTTCGGGAAAGATAAAAATTCAATTTCCATAAGCTATCTGCGGTTAAGTATTGGAGCTTCCGATCTCGATGGTGAAGTTTTCTCTTACGACGATCTTCCGGAGGGCCAGACAGATCCGACACTTTCAAAATTCAGCCTGGCAAAGGATAAAGACCTGATTGCGATGCTGAAAGAGATCTTGGCCATCAATCCCGATATCAAAATTATTGCCGCTCCATGGTCATCTCCGGTTTGGATGAAAGACAACGGGAAATCCAAAGGAGGAAGCTTAAAGCCTGAATTTTATAAAGTCTATGCAGAATATTTTGTAAAATATATCCAGGGAATGCAAAAGGAAGGTATTACCATTAATGCCATTACGCCTCAGAACGAACCTCTGCATCCCGGAAACAATCCAAGTCTGTATATGCCGTCTGAACAGCAGAAGGATTTTATCAAAGGTTATTTGGGTCCTGTTTTTAAAGCCAACCACATCAAGACAAAAATTGTGGTTTACGATCATAATTGCAATAAACCCGAATATGCCCTTGATATTCTGAAAGATCCGGAAGCTTATCAATATATTGACGGTTCGGCTTTCCATTTGTATGAAGGAGATATTTCGGCGTTAAGTACGGTGCACAACGCATTTCCCGATAAAAATTTGTATTTTACCGAGCAGTGGACAGGATCGAAGGGAACTTTTAATGAAGACCTGAACTGGCATGTTAAAAATGTACTCATCGGTTCTATGATAAACTGGAGCAGAATTGCTTTAGAATGGAATGTAGCGAATGATCCGCAGTACAAACCGCATACAGACGGCGGATGTACAGAATGTAAAGGGGCAATAACAGTTTCCGACAGTGAAAATTTTACCAGAAATGTTTCCTACTACATCATTGCGCACGCTTCTAAATTTGTACCTGCAGGTTCCCGGCGTATTGCCTCCACACAGACAGAAACACTTTCTACGGCAGCCTTTAAAACTCCTGCCGGAAAAACAGTACTTCTCATCCAGAACGGAAACAGTACAGAGGAAAGTTTCAATATCAAATATAACGGAAAGACCGCTCCGGTTATCCTTTCAGGAAACTCGGCAGCAACCTATATTTTTTAATTTAATATCATGAAAAAAGCTTATTTCTTACTTGCAGTTGCAGCATTGGGAATGAATGTCCACGGACAGAAAACAATTGATCAGAAAGTGGCAGACCTGCTGGCTAAAATGACGCTGGAAGAAAAGGTAGGGCAAATGGTCCAGTATAGCGGATTTGAATATGCCACAGGACCTCAGCAGTCCAATTCTGCCGCAGTTTTGGAAGAAATAAAAAAAGGGAAAGTAGGCTCCATGCTCAATGTGGCGGGTGCCGATGAGACCAGGGCTTTTCAGAAGCTGGCTCAGCAGTCAAGGCTGAAAATTCCTTTACTGTTCGGGCAGGATGTTATCCACGGCTACCGGACGACTTTTCCTGTCAACCTGGGACAGGCGGCAAGCTGGGACCTGGCAATGATTGAAAAATCAGAAAGAATTGCCGCTACAGAAGCTTCTGCTTACGGGATCCACTGGACCTTTGCACCTATGGTAGATATAGCAAGAGATCCGAGATGGGGAAGGGTAATGGAAGGTTCCGGAGAAGATACCTACCTGGGGACCCAAATTGGTCTCGCAAGAATTAAAGGGTTCCAGGGGAAAGGCTTAGGAAGCCTTGATGCGGTAATGGCCTGTGCCAAACATTTTGCAGCCTATGGAGCAGCCGTAGGAGGAAGAGATTACAATTCTGTCGATATGAGTTTAAGACAGCTGAATGAAACGTATCTGCCTCCGTTTAAAGCCGCAGCTGAGGCTGGAGTAGCCACATTCATGAATTCTTTTAACGACATCAACGGAATTCCTGCTACAGCCAATCAATATATTCAACGAGAACTTCTAAAAGGAAAATGGAATTATAAAGGTTTTGTAGTGTCGGATTGGGGAAGTATCGGGGAAATGATTCCTCATGGTTATGCCAAAGATGCTAACGAAGCCGCTGAAAAAGCTGTGTCAGGCGGAAGCGATATGGATATGGAAAGCCGTGTTTATATGGCTGAACTTCCAAAACTCGTTAAAGAAGGCAAAGTAGATGTACAATTAGTGGATGATGCTACAGGCAGAATTTTAGCCAAGAAATTCGAAATGGGACTTTTCGATGATCCTTACAGATTCAGCAGTGAAAAAAGACAAAAGGAACAGACCGACAATCAGGAACACAGGAAATTCGGAAGAGAATTCGGTTCTAAAAGTATTGTTCTTCTGAAAAATAAAGGAAATATTCTTCCGCTTTCAAAAACTGTGAAAACCGTTGCACTGATCGGACCTTTCGGGAAAGAAACAGTAGCAAACCACGGATTCTGGTCTATTGCCTTTAAAGATGACAACCAGAGAATTGTTTCCCAGTTTGACGGAATTAAAAATCAGCTCGATAAAAATTCTACCTTATTATATGCGAAAGGATGTAATGTGGATGACCAGGACAGATCCATGTTTGCAGAAGCGGTGGAAACTGCTAAAAAAGCTGATGTGGTAATCATGACATTAGGAGAAGGTCATGCGATGAGTGGTGAAGCCAAAAGCAGAAGTAGCATTGGTTTTTCCGGTGTCCAGGAAGATTTACTGAAAGAAATAGCTAAAACAGGAAAACCAGTTGTTTTAATGATTAATGCCGGAAGACCTTTGATCTTCAACTGGGCAGCAGACAATATTCCTGCCATAACATACAATTGGTGGCTGGGAACTGAAGCCGGAAATTCTATTGCCGATGTTCTGTTCGGTGCAGTGAATCCGGGAGGGAAACTTCCGATGAGCTTCCCGAGAACGGAAGGCCAGATCCCGATCTATTACAACCATTACAATACAGGAAGACCTGCAAAAAACAATACAGACAGGAATTATGTTTCAGCCTATATTGATCTGGATAATGATCCGAAATATCCATTTGGGTATGGATTAAGCTATACGGATTTTAAATATTCCGATATGATTTTAAGTTCAGCAGATCTTAAAGGAAACCAGACGCTAACTATCAATGTAACCGTTTCCAATACCGGTAAATATGACGGAGAAGAAGTGGTGCAGCTTTATATCAGAGATCTTTTCGGAAAAGTAGTAAGACCGGTCAAAGAGCTGAAAGGATTCCAAAAAATATTCATTAAAAAAGGGGAGAGCAAAAAAGTTGACTTCAAACTGACTCCGGAAGATCTGAAATTTTTTGATAATGACCTGAATTATGATTGGGAAAGCGGTGAATTCGATATTATGATCGGAACTAATTCTCAGAATGTTCAGACGAAAAGAATCAATTGGATTAAATAATTCAATAGGAGCGGGCTTTAGCCCGCTTAACATAATAAAAAAGAAACCGGCTTCAGCCAAAATCTAGATGACAACCAGATTCATGAAAATCAAATTTAGAAATATCATTCAACTCTGTGCGGCCGGAATATTGGTTCTTTCAGGGGCAAGCTGTGCCTCAAATAAGATACATTCCGGGAAAAAATTGATCTGGAATGATGAATTTAATGGTAAAGGGCTTCCTGATTCATTGAAATGGAACTATGATGTAGGAGGAGACGGATACGGAAACGAGGAAGCTCAGTTTTATACCAAAAAAAGACCTGAAAATGTCAGAATGGAAGGTGGAAATCTTGTTATTGAAGCCAGAAAAGAAAATTGGGAGAAAAATAAGTACACTTCTGCAAGGCTTTTGACCAAAGGAAAATTTTCTTTTCAATACGGAACAGTAGAAGTAAGGGCAAAGCTTCCCAAGGGCCGGGGAACCTGGCCTGCCATCTGGATGATGAGTGAAAACATGAAACAGTGGCCGGATGACGGAGAGCTGGATATTATGGAGCATGTAGGTTTCAATCAGGGATATATTCATGCTTCGGTTCACACCAAGAAATACAATCATATTCAGGGAACACAGAAGACAGATACTCTGTTTGTAAAAGATGCAAGTGAAAAATTCCATGTCTATAAAGCAGACTGGACACCGCAAAAAATTGATGTCTACATTGATGAACAGAAGTTTTTCACATACGAAAATAAAGAAAAAACCTACGGAGCCTGGCCTTTCGATCAGCCTTATTTTATTATTTTAAATCTGGCAGTAGGCGGCTTCTGGGGCGGAAAAGAAGGAATAGATGACAGCATATTTCCGCAAAAATATTATATAGACTATGTAAGGGTTTATCAAAATAAATAATGAAGAGAGGGCAGTTACGTCCAAAAACAGAAAGAAAAAGATTATGAAAAAACTAATTGTAAGCTGTTTGGCAGTAGGAGCGTTTCTGAACGCTAATGCACAGAATTATTGGAAAAAGAATGCAGGGAAAACAGCAAAGGTTATTCTTACCAACTCCAAGACCAATGAGAAAATGGTGGATAAGGGGATGGTTAAGTTTGAAAAGTTTGGACAGCCCAAAGAAACAGATGCCTGTATCTTTGTAGATCCTGATTTTAAATATCAGAAGCTGATCGGGATAGGCGGTGCCATTACTGATGCGTCTGCAGAAACTTTCTATAAAATGCCGAAGAATAAGCAGAAAGAGATTATAGAGGCATATTTTGGAAAAAATGGATTGGGCTATACGGTGGTCCGTACCAATATGAACTCCTGCGATTTTTCCAGTGATTCTTATACTTATGTGGAAGATAATGATACAGCTTTAAAGACTTTCAATGTTGCCCATGATGAAAAGTATAAGATTCCGATGATCAAAGAAGCCCAGAAAGCGATAGGAAAAGATTTTACATTTTACTTCTCCCCATGGAGCCCGCCAGCATGGATGAAATCTAATAAAAGCATGCTGAAAGGAGGGCGTCTGGAAAACGCATTTTATCAGACCTGGGCAGATTATTACATTAAATTCATTAAAGCATACGAAAAAAGGGGGATTAACATCTGGGGTCTGACTATACAGAATGAGCCTATGGCAACACAGACCTGGGAATCCTGTATTTATTCAGCTGAAGAAGAAGGTGAATTTCTTAAGAACAATCTGGGGCCGACACTTTGGAAAAATGGCTACAAAGACAAAAAGGTAATGATCTGGGATCATAACCGGGATTTGATCTACCAGAGAGCCACTACTACTTTAAGCGATCCTGAAACCTCCAAATATGCCAGCGGAATTGGGTATCACTGGTATGAAACCTGGAATAATAAAACGCAGCTTTTCGACAATTTATCTGAAACGCAGAAAGCTTTTCCGGATAAGTTTCTGGCTTTTACCGAAGGTTGTAAAGAACAGTTCAATATGTCCGGAATTTATGATGTGAGCCTGGGTGAACTTTACGGAAGAAATATGCTTAATGACTTCAATAAAGGAACTGCTTTGTGGACAGACTGGAATGTATTGCTGGATGAAACCGGAGGTCCAAACCATGTCGGAAACTTCTGTTTTGCCCCAATCATTGCTGATACCAAAACAGGAGAGGTACATTATACCTATGAATATTATTATGTAGGTCATGTTTCAAAATTCATTAAGCCTAATGCCCGGAGAATCGGAAATTCTTCAAACAGAGCAGCTCTTACGTCTACCACCTTCATGAATGAAAACGGTCAGCTGGTCACTGTAATCATGAATGATTCCGGGAATGACATTGAAACGAATCTGTGGATCGAAGGAATGGCTGCCAAATTATCTGCGCCGGCGCACTCTATCCAAACGGTTATCCTGTAACTTCATATTAACATTTTTATAGAACCGGCGGCCTCTTAGAGGCCGCCGGTTTATTGTTTGCGATATATTTTAAATGTTGTTATTCAACATCATATTTGCTGATTACTTTCTGGGTAACTCCGGAGCTGCTGAAACCACCGTCATGGAATAAGTTCTGCATCGTCACTTTCTTGGTAAGGTCAGAGAATAAAGTTACACAATAGTTGGCACAGTCAAGCGCTGTAGCATTTCCAAGCGGAGACATATCTTCAGCATATCCAAGGAAGCCGCCGAAACCTTTCACACCGCTACCTGCTGTAGTAGGTGTAGGAGATTGGGAAACCGTGTTGACACGTACTTTTCTCTCCCCCCAGTAATTTCCGAATGTTCTTGCAATGCTTTCCAGATAAGCTTTGTTATCAGACATATCATTGTAGTCAGGGAAAGTTCTCTGAGCTGCAATATACGTAAGCGCCAGAATGCTTCCCCACTCATTCATGCAGTCTTTTTCCCAGGCTACACGCATTACTTTATGGAAAGAAACCGCTGAAATATCCCAGCCTTTTTCCAGCCAGTCATAATTCATTTCAGTATAATGCTTTCCTTTTCTTACATTTACGGACATGCCTATAGAGTGAAGGATAAAATCTATTTTCCCGAATTTTGCTGTCGCAGCATCAAAAAGTTTTTCAAGATCTTCTATAGAAGTAGCATCAGCAGCTATCACCTCAGAACCTGTTTTTTCTGCTAAACCATTAAGTTCTCCCATTCTCAAAGCAATAGGGGCATTTGATAAGATAAATTCAGCACCTTCTTCATGACATCTTTCTGCAACTTTCCATGCGATTGATTGCTCATTAAGGGCTCCAAAAATAATTCCCTTTTTGCCTTTAAGTAAACCGTATGACATAATTTTTTAATGTTTATTTGAATACAAATGTAGCAATAATTTGCGTTTGTGACATCATAAAAATAGAGCCTTATTGATTTAAGGCTCCATTTTATTGAAAATATTTATATGACTGAAATTTTAATTGGTTTTCTTATTCCATTCTGCTTTTGCATCTTCTGCAGCATCTTTAGTTTTTTCCCAGGCTTCGCTCGCTTTATCTTTTATGTCATCCCATGCATCTGCAGCATTATTCTTTACTCTTTCGAACCAGTCTTCCTGCTGTGCCTCTTCATCATTGTTCCTCTTTTCATTGATATAATCTTTAGCTTTGGATGCCAGATCATCAATTTTCCATTTAGCATTGTCTGCTGCATTCTTTAAAGAGTTTTCTGTGTTATTTACTGCATTTTCCGCTTTGTTGTATTCTGAATTGTTCATAATATGTAATATTTTATTGTTGTGTACCAGTAAATAAACAATAACCATTCCTAAAATCCGGAACTGCTGTTAAACTTTTCTTAATCTTTTGTTATACTTTTCCAAATCAGTATTATCTTTAGTACGGTATAAAAATTAGTGTTATGGAAAAAATACGTTGCGGCTGGTGTGAGAAAGACGACCTGTACCGGAAATACCATGATGAGGAATGGGGGAGGCCTGTCTACGATGATGAAACTATTTTTGAATTTATGATCCTTGAAAGCTTTCAGGCGGGACTGAGCTGGTATACTATCCTTTCTAAAAGAGAGAATTTCAGAAAAGCGTTTGATGACTTTAATTATAGAGAAATTGCAGCTTATACAGAAGAAAAAATGGAGGAGCTTATGAACGACCCGGGGATTATAAGAAACCGGCTTAAGATAAAAGCAACAGTAACCAATGCACAGAAGTTTCTGGAAGTTCAGAAAGAGTTTGGAAGTTTTTCAGAATATATCTGGGGTTTTGTAGAAGGAAAGCCTATAGACCATTGTCCAAAAACCTTAAGTGATGTTCCTGCTATAACCGAAATTTCTGATGCTTTGTCTAAAGATCTGAAAAAAAGAGGTTTCAAATTTATGGGATCTACTGTGGTTTATGCCCATATGCAGGCCACCGGAATGGTGAACGATCATATTGAAAGCTGCTTCATCAGGCAGGGATAAATTCCTGTCACTGTTTCGGCTTAGTGATGATCTGTGATTATTAAAACAAAAAAGGTTTCAATTTGAAACCTTTTATGCTGTATTATTTCTTTAACTTCCCTGTTGTAAAAAGTATAAGGGAATGTCAGGGTAATTAGGATTTTCGCCGGTCCATAATTGTAATCCTTCAAAAAAATGGTGATCATCATTTTTCAATTTTTCATACACATGATTATGAATTTTAAACAACAGTTCGGCGATTGTGAAAAACTCTCCATTATCTGCAACTAATAGAAAATCAGGTTCAATAATATCTTCAATGTTTTTGTCCCAATATTCGTACTGTATAGCAACTTTATCAGTTTTTAAAACAGGTTTGTCCAGGTCTTCTGAAAATTTTTTACCAGATATTTTCTCATTATAATCTTTCAGGGCAATTCTGAAATTTTCAATACTTGGAAATTCTTGTTCATTAAAATTCCAAAATATATTTTGTAAAATTTCGTTCTGGTATTCCATAAATTAACTGTAAAATCTTTTTAAGTCGAAACCATGCTTTAATGCCAGTTCATTGTAAGAAAGACCGGGATCTTCCCCGATTGCCTGATAGATCTCTTTTCGTGCATCAGGGCTTTCTCTCAGGTCTGAATCTTTAAAGTAATGATCCATAATATCATCTTCGTCTTCTATTAAATCTTTTCTGCCGGCAGAATCCAGAGTGGCAACAACTTCCCAGTATCCGCTGCCAAAAGATGGGTAAACCCCACACTGATCTCTGAATGCCTCATCGAAAGAAGTTGCAATAGTAACTTCTCCTACACAGAAATAAATTTTTCCATTGACGAATCTTAAAACTTCAGGAAATGTTATATATTCTGAGGGTACCGGAAAATTCAGGTCGGTAAGTTCCCATTCATCTTCATCAGAAAAAGTATCAACAGGAATAAAGCTGCTTTTAACCGCTACATTTTTCAAAAGTGTCTCATCAAATTCTTTAACAACCTTTCCAAAGGTTTCTATCAGTACACACTTTTTGTAGACATCAAAATAATTCTGATTGTTCTCATTTTTACTTTTTTCCAAATAGTCATCAACATTAAATAAAACTCTTCCAAAAATTTTTTCGTTAGATGAAACGTTTACAGAAAAAATAGTTCCGGACTTAATATTCATACTCATATATTTTATGATTTAACAAGGATTATGTAAATTTTTATACTTATCAAATTTTGGTTTGGTGATTTCATTTCTTCCATTTTGAAGACTGGCCTTTCCACCGTTTTTATCAATATAGTGCTGTTCCCAAACAGATGCCTCGTAAGGATCCCAATTTCCGCTGGCAACTTCTCTTATTTTATATTTTTTTCCCCAGTCTTTCTTATGGTTACCTTTCTTTTTACCTTCTGCGACGTGTTCTTTAAACCGGTCTGCCACATTTGCCTTATCTGTTTGTCCTACATATACAGTTTTTCCTGTTTTGGGATCATAAACCTCATATATCTTGGTAGGCTTTTTAACCGTACTTTCAAATTTGGAAGGCTTATTGTCATTATGAACAAGCAGGCCCTGGTTTCCAACAAAGTAATTGTGACTATTTTCAACTTCAATATTAAAAGTAGATAATGCTACATTGTTTTGATAGTCAATTTTTTTAATTAAAATATTATTTAAAGACAATGATTTTAAGATCATTTCTGTCTTCAATTCCTTTGCTGTAATCCATTTTTTTTCATCTTCAATCCAGAAAAGGTGTTTAAATGTTGTATTAATTACTTCTTTATCGGTAGAAATCTTAATAAACCGGTCTGTCCAGTTATTGTAGATATTGGTTACCTTATTTTTAACGGTTGTATTATTTATATGATCATAGCAAAACACAGTATCTCCAACCTGAATATCTTCAATTGGAACCAGACCATCAATTGTATGGACAAAAGTTCCTGCCAGGAAACAAGGTGCTGTCGTTGCCAAATCATCATACTCTAATTTTGCCCAGCGTTCAGCCGCTTCTTTTGCAGCTTTTTCAGCTGCCTCAGCCGCCAGTTCATCAGCACTTTTTGTAATAACTTTTGCAATATCGCCCCCTTCTTTCTTGGCAAGCTGCTCCATTGTTTCAGCTATTCCTCTTTTTGCACCGGCTTCTACTACATCATCTGCTCCTTTTTTTACGCCCTGTTCCACCGCTTCTTCGGCAACTTCCTTAACGATTTTTTCAACAACAGCCTCAGCTCCTTCTTTTAAAGCAGTCTTTCCGGCGGTAGCTGCCAATGATGTTCCTCCGGAATAAACAGCCGCTGCGGCATCCGGAATAAATTCTCCTACCGTTGTGCCTATCTTTCTGGGGTTTTCAGCTACCCAGCCAGCGGCATCTTTTGTCCCTTCCCAGGCTGCACTTCCTGCATCTGCCCAGTTTTGTCCGTCACTGGCCCAGTTCCAGGCTCCTTCAGCTGCATTGCTCCAGTTATCTCCCTTGCTGGCCCAATCCCAGGCATTTCCTACACCCTCAGTTGCGGCATTCCATCCGTCACTTACCATTCCGCCCAATGCTTCAGCAGTACCTACAGGATCCTGACCAACCTGATAAAGTGTTTCGCCTAAGCCAACAACACCATTTACGGCTCCTTCTACCAATCCTGTACCCAGATCATTGAACCAATCTCCAACACCTGTTACGGGCTTCATCCAGTCTGGCAGCATCTGATCCCGCATTTCCCGGCCTTTTTTGTTTTGCTCGGCGATCCAGTCAAAACCTTCCTTGATGTAGTCGGAAGGCATTTTTCCTTCTCCTACGCCATATGATACAGCGGCAGCTCTGTCGAAGAAGATATTGATCTTTCCACCAAATATACAATTACAGAAAGAATCTTCCAAGAGCATGCGGCTGCCATTTATCTTTACCCCGTCTTTCGGTGCTTGCCATCCGGTAAGAATGGTTGGCAGACATGAAGCTCCTGTTGCCCATTTCAAAGGATTGGTACAAAGCCCCATGGGTTTAATATTGAAAAAAGGAAGGAAATCCAGTTCCGAAGCCATGGGAACACTGTATATGGTCGTGTTCTTATTATTGCTTACCCGGAGGGTAGAGGGGCTTGTTCCTTTGTCGCAAGCTAAAAAGGCACCTTCGGGTACGTATTTTTTTGCCATAATGCGATGATTTTAGATGTTAATTTTATCTGAGCTCAAGGTTACATTTTTCAATCTTCTGAAACTATTTTCCAGTTTATTAAGGTTATCCCGGGTTTCGAGAAAAATCTTACCCGGAACTTTCAACAGCCCCGAAACTTTACAGTTACTGACAGGACATAGATATTCTCCGTCTGCATATACATGCCATTCTTTATCAAACGGAGCCTCTAAGATCTTTTCATCATCGAAGAGAAGATAGTAGCGGTCATTCTGGAATACAATATCAAGCAGGGGAACGGTCATGAGCGGCAGCTTTTAAAATGTTTTTTTCTTCACGGTATAATGTGCCGGGAATTTGTGCCAGGCTCATACACATGCTCTGTTCAGACCATGGCCATTCTTCCAGGAGATAGCGTTCTATATAATTAAGCTGCAGGAGTGTCGGCACACGGGGGCGGTTCTTTAAAATCCGGATCATGGCGGTTACTTTATCCTGTTCAAAATTGTCTTCATCTATGCTTCCTTTCACATCAATCTGATACCTGCCGTCTTCTAATTCTGAAATTCTTTCTTCTGTAGTAATGGGAACACTTTTGGCAGCAATAAAGTTGGGAAGCTCACGGTATCCGTTTATGATCTCATTTTTTTTGAACTCTTTGAAATGGATGCCGGGAAAAAGCAATTGGTAAGGCATTGCGAAACGGAGGGCTTCCGCCAGGCGTTCGCCATCCTCCAAAAGTTCTTCTACGCCTTTAATGAAAATTTCACGGTATTTCTCGTTTCGATGTTTCAGGATAATTTTGGGCTTTATTTCTTGCCACTTATTCTGGACTTCAGTCAAGTTAATGATCTTTCCAAGCTGTCCGTTTTCATTGAGGGTGCATACAATTTTTTCTCTCAGCTGATGCAGATCTCCGACCCATTTGTACATACCGTCTTTATTGGATTGCTTATACAATGGCATTTCAACGGTAAAAACAGGCGTTTCATTTTCAATAGAAGTTAATGTGACTTTAAGCTCAGCTTCAATATAGTTTTCATTCCTGAGGCCCTGGAACTGATACCTTTCTTCTCTGAGAAAGGTATATTTCCGGTATTCGCCCTTGTTTTCTATATTAACCTGCATGATTATCCTTTATTAATTTCCACATCTGCTCCTTTGATATTGGTAGGTCCCGAAGATGATGTATTGATTTTGGCTGCATTGACATTGATGTCACTATCGATCTTAATTCCAGGATTGGCAGCTGCTTTTCCTAATTCTGTAGTTGTTTTTCCTATGACCTTTACATTGAGGCCTTCTATCGTAATGTCTCCTCCCGTAGTCAGGGTAATTGAGCTGCTTCCTGTTTTAATGGTAATGGTTGTATCACATTCCAGGGTGATATTTCCGCCATTATCCATTTTAAGCATAGAATTGGCTCCTCCGCCTTCTTTTCCTCCTACGTTAATAGAACTTACACTTCCAACATTTACCGTATTATTATTCCCTACAGTTACTGTTTTATCGTTATTGGCGGTGGTTGTTGCATTTCCGGCACCATCGAATTTCATATTGGCTCCTCCCTGGTCAGTTAAAAATACTGATCCTGCACCGTCATCCAGTTCCAGTTTATTACCGCTTCGGCTGCTCAGGCTTTTAACGTTATTGTTTTGTCCGCCGCCACCGCCAACACCTCCATGAAACATTCCTCCCATTACAAAGGGACGGTCCGGATGCTGATGGACAAAATTGACCACCACCTGATCTCCAACTTCAGGAATAGCCATAAAACCACGGTTTTTACTTACTTTATCACTTCCTCCCGCATCAGGGGTCATAACACGGATAAATTCTGTGGTATCCTGCCCGTTCTGCCAGTCAAATTGAACCTGTATCCTGCCTTGGTTAAGAGGGTCGGTATTTGAAATGACCTTGGCAAACTGAGGTTCTGCTTTAGGCACCTCAAATTCGGGACGTGGCATAAATCCGGTATCTGCTGCTATTGCTTCAAAATTTCCGGTATAATGACCTCTTGCGTCTACCTCGTGACTGATCCCTGTGATCATAAGCTTGGTAAAATAGGCGGTCTGGTTGGTTTCAGATTTCCGCATTTCTACATCTGCAGTACATCCCGGATATAAAAACGGGACAGAAGTACTTCCGGAAGTGATGAATACATCTACAGCCTTACTTCCTGCCGTACCTTTCTGCGAAGCATCAATATCCATAAATGTAGATGCTTTGATTGGTGCTACCCTTAATGAAGGAGTCGTGAAAGTTGCTTTGGATATTTCATAAGCCCGTTTCGCAATATCTGACTGATGATTTATTTTTGAATTTCCCGTTGTGAGTCTTTCATTTTTGCTGCTGTTATAGCCGTAAAAAATAGGGTTCACATGCTGGGCTCTCATTTTGATCTTAATATCATGCACGCTGCTCCCATAAACCAGTTGTACTGGCTTTTCCTGTGGAGGCAGTTTTCCGAAATGAAGAACCTCACCATCATAATAAAACTGTTCCCCATAAGCTTCTGCTATTCTTGCAAGATAGTTGTAATGAGTTTCTTCATATTGTGAGCTGTAGGAAACATTTCCGTGCTGGGAATCTACTCTGAAATCAAATTTATTGGAACCAAGTCCTTCTTTAATGACCCAATCTGCAATGCTGTTCAGGCTAATCTCTTTGGCGCCGCCGAAACTCTGAATATGTGGTGCGGCATCAAGAAGTACAGTAGGGCTGTTCCCGGTAAGGACAATATTTCCCAAACTGCCTTTTTCCTGACTGAATCCTACTTCCGTAATTACCCCTACAAAGTTTCGTTCAGGACTTTCTTCTACGTCTTTATATTTAAATACTACTGTAATCCTCTTGCCCAGAAAGTTCTGTGCCTGCTCCAGGTTATGATTTTCTGCACTTCCCAAAGCATCATGAGCAAGCATAAGATTGAATTCATGATGTTTAACGGCACTTTGGGTCAGTTTAAAATGCTTGAAATGCTTAATTATTTTTCCTTCAATAATGATTTCCAGTTTGACCACACGATTGATCCCTAAAAGCTCACTTTTCGGAATTGATCCGGCATTGAATATTTTAGAAGTGGGCTGCTCGTTCCAAATTTTACTTTCAGAAACCAAAGCTGTATTAGGCTGTGCCGCCTTGTTCATAAAATTATCGGCATAGGAGAGTGCCTGCCCGGCTGTCTGTACCGATTTTTTTATTTTTTCAGCTTTTTTTTCAGTTTCATTAGCTGAGCCCAGATCTGCGGGTTTTATACTGTCCAGATCTTTTTTAGACTTTGAAATCTGGTTTTTTGATGATTTGCTGTCCTGAAACATAACATATTTTTTCTGGTTAGTGTATGTAACAACAGTCTGGCATGCCGGACTGCATTGTGGCTCTTCTTATTACTCACTTCAGATAAAAAATACTGTTTGGTTAATGTCAACAGAATTGTATCTTTTGTGAGGAAATTATCGTTCTGCTTTCACCTGATGCAGGGAACAAATCCCTGTATATTTTTAAGCTTTAAAATGTAATTAATATTTAGTTTTAATGAATTTAATAATCTGAATTACAGTTTTGTAATGCTGTTATTAAAATCACATCCACGTGAAACAAATATAAGAAGCAAAGACACAATAAGGAAAAAAAAGAAAGGCTATTTTTCTTTTTGTCGTAGTTTTACTACTAACAGTTGTTAGGTTCAAAATGAGACAAAAAAAGCAAGGCATTTTTGCCCTGATATGTGGAAAGAAAAAATTATTACAGTTTAAATTTTAATTTTATGCAAAGCATACATTATCTTTTTTTTGTAAATTTATCTACATTTTTAGCCTATGAAATTATTCTTATTTTTTATGCCTGTTCTCTTTTTTTGTCAACCCAAAATCACACCTCAATATATAGATGGTGAATCACAAAAGTTTGATCTTTATGCAAGGAAGGGAGAGTATGATAAATCTATTCGAAAAGCTAATGAAATATTGGAATATTCTAAGAAAATCAATTATTCTAAAGGCCTTGCAATAGCTTATATGACTCTTTCTAAGAGATACTTTTTTAATGGGGATTTTAAAAAAGGTTTATCGTATTTAAAAAGGGCTGAAAAAGAAAAATATGTTTTAGAAGATTCAGAGGGAAAAATACGACTCAAGTATTTGTACAGTACTAATTATATGAATGTTGGTTTATATGATAAATGTATAAAGGAGCTTAGGGAAATCATTGATATGTCAAGACAAACAGCTTTGACCGATTCTATTAAATTAAAATATATTTCGTTGGCGTATAGTGATATTGGGTTTAGTTATAAGCTTATGAGGAAATATGATTCGGCTACTGTAAATGAACAAAAAGCTATTAAAACTTTGAGTAAACAGGAGCATAAATTATCTAAGAGTCTGCGATGCTTTAATTTGCTGTTCCATTTTCTTTTATCAGAAATTAAAATTGAAGAAGGAAAAATTGATTCGGCTGCTTATTACATTAATTTAATAGAAACTGCCCCTAAAGACATATTGGGTAATAATCGCTACAGGTATTACAAAACAAAAGGTTTGATAAATTTTCATCAGCATCGTTATGATGATGCTATTAAAGATTATGAATCAGCTATCCATTATGTTAAAAACATAAATAGTAAGTATGAATTATTATTTCTTTATAATTTAATAACAGAAGCTTATAAAAAAAATAATGATGAAGTAAATAATGATAAATATAACTTGTTATCCGGAAGATTATCTGACAGTTTGAATAATGCTAATATACCTGTTACTGAAGCTACAGTAAATCTTCTGATCAATCATATGGAGAGGAAAAATCATAAAAAGCAAAATTGGATATATGTAGGATTGGGAAGTGGATTTTGTTTGGTTTTAATTTCATTTTATCTGGTGCGAAAGAGAAAAGAAAAGAATAAGCAAAAGATCATATTGAATCTCAGAAATGAACTGTCTAATGAAAAAAATAAAGTGAGTTTTGATGAAGTGCTACAGCTAGCCAAGACAAATGATTCTTCTTTTTTATTACGCTTCTTAGAAATATATCCTAATTTTCAGCAGGCACTACTTGATATTGAGCCTTCTATGCAGAGCACTGAGATCAAATTTTGTGCACTTATATTTTTACAGTTTTCGACTAAAGAAATTGCTAATTATACCTTTGTTCTTCCGCGGTCTATCCAAACCAGAAAAAGCAGGCTGAGAAAAAAACTGAATATCCCCTCAGATCAGGATATTTATGTCTGGATGAAAAACCTGGATCAGACATAATCTGCTAAACCTGTAGATTTTTAAACATTTCTCAGTTGAAAATAAAATTAGCTCCCAATTTTACATTGAGAGCTAAACTTCCTTAGGGTAACTTAACTTTTAATAAATAATTTGACTATTGTGTTTTAAGAATCATTTTTAATTGAAATAGTTTTCACTATTGCCCGTAGTAGACTAAATTTATTGATGCTTTTACTAATTTATTTGGTCTTGAAAATAGTGTTCTAACAACAAACTTATCATTAATGTTAAATTTTTGTGTAAAACTTGTAGTTAGAGCTGAAGTAATAGAATTATCACCATAGTTGATCACACTTTGTGCGAGTGTAGTTGAACCTGTATAAATTTGCGTTAAAGCTGTTCCACCGCTTGCTGGTAGATTCATACTTATATCCAATTCTGAATAGACTGTTATAGAATAATATCCTGTTTTATTTACGATAAATTCTCCAGTGCCAGTATCGTATGAAATACTGCTTGGGTCATTCTTATCCAGAGTAAATTTAACAATAGTAAAAGTATTACCCGGAATATTACCCGTGCTAGGAATGCCTGAAGCTATTGTAGCAAGTGAAGGAATATTCAATGCGTCTCCTGCTTTCAGGTTACCATTAGCATCTGTTCCTAAAAAAGCTATGTTTTTGTAATTTTCAAGACGTACTGCACCAATGTCTGAAACCCCTATCAGTTCCTTATTGGTATTGTCATTTATTTCCAAAGCTTTGGTAGCGTTGGTATTGCCTTTACTTACAATGTCAAAAGCAGCAGAGGGTGTAGTGGTATTGATACCTACTTGGGAATATCCGGCAAAAGAGGTAAGTAACGGTAACGTAATTAATAATTTTTTCATATGAGTATATTTTTTGTGTTGCAATGATATATTAATTTTTTTTTTTAAAATAAAATTGGGCTACTACATAGGCACTACATCATTTTAATATGTTTGTTATCAGTGTTTTAAATTTGTTTGTTTGAAAATGAGTTTACAATATGCTAACAATAATTCTTGATTTTGTTTTAAATATTATTCATGAAGTTTCTGTTTTTTGAAAAGTATATTTACATCTGTATGAACCATCTGAAAAGAAGAGCTGATTAAAGACTTTTGCACCGGTTATGTGAATATAAATTGAATATACTACTGAGAAGCAACCAAGAAAAATACGGACAGCAGAAATATGTTTCAGAAAATAAAGTAAAAGGATTGAAACACATTTTTCCCAGTTTATAATCATTCAGGAATTATTTGTAAAATATAACTTTTTGCCTGTTTCTCCAGTCTTCTTTCTAAATAAAAGTGAATATCAGAAAACAAAAGATTGCTGAGTGTATAAATTGATCTAATTTTGTGGATGCTCTGCTGATAGAAAGGTGGAAAGAAAATTGCAGCATTACATACATTTGAAAATTTATGAAGAAAATAGGAATTATAGGCTGTGGCTGGCTGGGATTAAGGATTGCCGATATCATGTCCGGTCAATATAAAATATATGCTACCACTACTACAGAAAGTAAAGCAGAAGAATTATCCTCTAAAGGGCATAATTCTTCTGTCGCCAGTTTCCCGGATTTTCAGCTGGAAGAAAAGATTACCCGGTGGAATGAGATTGAAGACATAGATATTCTCATTATTACCATTCCGCTTTCCGGCAAAAGCTGCTGTGCAAGCTCATTGTATAACAGGCTTCAGCATTTATTTTCATTTATCAGAGATTTTAAAGGGCAGATGTTCGTGATGAGTTCTACCGGTGTGTATCCGGATAGTCCGGGAGAATATACAGAAGAAAATCTTTCTTCAGATCAGGTTCAGGGAGAGAGAATGATCAAAAGTAAATATCCACAGGCCAATATTTTGAGATTAGCAGGATTGATGGGAGATAACCGGCTTCTGAAAAATTATAATATCTCAAACCTGGAAGCTCCGGTGAACCATATCCATTATGAAGATATTTGTAGTGTGATTGAAAAAATGATAGAAAAAGGCTCACAAGGAAAACTGTACAATGTGTCTGCGCCGCAGCATCCGTCAAAAGCTCAGGTCATCAACGCCCAGAAAAATCTGGCATCTCCTGAACAAGCAGTAAGGGATGGAAAAATTATTTTGTCTTCAAAACTAATTTCAGATCTGGATTTTGTATTTAAATATCCGGATCCGAGGTATTTCCATTGAAGTAAGAAATCTGCGTGATCTGCATGCGGAAATAATAAAGATTTTTCGCAGATGGAGCAGATCACGCAGATGTTTGGATTTTAAATTTCAGTCCTTGGAATTTTATTTAATGATTCTTTCCAATACCCAATCAATAAGGTTTTTCTCAGAAGCATGATGGTCTGCAGAAAATTCCCCGCGTCTTCTGTTGGCAATAACATTATTTACTGTAATTGCTTTGTGACCCAGCAGTTTGGAAAGGGCATAAATTGCTGAGGTTTCCATTTCAAAGTTGGTTACTCCAAGATCATTCAGTGTTTCCAGAAACTTATCATCAACCGCTTTTAAACGCAGCTGTCTTCCCTGCGGAGCATAGAATCCCGGGAAAGTAGCCGTATTTCCGTGGTATTTGGCATCTTTATAATAATCTCCCATTTCCTCTGCCCAATCTGAGAAATAAAGCATCGGTCTGATCTTCTCATACGGGAATCTCTCCATGAAACTTTTGGAAAATTCGTTCTCGAAGCTGTAATCCTGGTAGAAATGCATCAGCCCGTCCAGACCTACAACATTTTGAGTGACCAGCATATTGTCCACCTGTACATCCGGATTTACACTGCCGCAGGTTCCCATACGGAAAAGCTCAAGTGCTTTATGTTCCGTTTTGAATTCTTTGTTTTTAAGATCAATATTCACCAGGGCATCAAGCTCGTTCATCACGATATCAATGTTCTCTGTCCCGATACCCGTAGACATCACGGTAATTCTTTCTCCACGAAGCGTTCCGGTATGGGTGTAGAACTCCCTTTTATTTTTTTTGATCTCTACTTTGTCAAAATATTTTGAAACTTTTGCCACTCTGTCCGGATCTCCCACAAGGATAATCTTATCAGCAATATCTTCAGGTAAAAGATTCAAGTGGTATACACTTCCGTCATCATTCAGCACCAGCTCTGAGGCAGCAAGTTTATTTAGCATAATTTATATTTTTGTTTTTTTAATTAATGAAAATAGCGTCTTTGTAAGGGGATCCGGCAAGATCATAGATCGTATCATATTCTTCTACGATTCTTTTCTGTCCCTGGAATATTTCATAGACTGTAATAATGGTTTTTTCAAAATTTTTCGGATCTTTCCGTTGGGTGGTGATTTCATAGAACTTATCTCCTTTCTTAAGGACAGAAACCATTTCTTCTTTTGTGGAATTGTTCGAGTCCATCATGCCGGGAAAATCCATGACAACATCCTTAAGATCCGTATACTTTTTGTAAGGTTTTGTAACTCCGTTGGAATACAGATAAACATTCGGCACAGGTTTATCCTCTTCCAGGCGTATCAGATAATAATCATTGCCTTTCTTCTCTGCGTAAACGGCCATTTCTTTCTTCTGTGAAAATGCGCAGATGGAAAGAAAAGTAGCCGCAAATGCGAATAATACTTTTGTTTTCATAATAATATTTTGTTTTTAATTTGCTGAAATGATGTTAAAAATCCTCTCCCAATACCTTACGTCATCATTTTTAAACCGACGTGAAGAAATCGGCCGTCCTTAAGTATAATGAATTTGATTTCGGGGTTTAAAATTAATAAAAATATTTTACCTAAAATATAAACATTTTTTAATCTGGCGTTAAACTTATGATAACATCAGAACGGTACTTTTGTCGCTAAAAATTCATGAGATTATATCCGCTGTTTGCTGTGATTGTTTTGATAGGTTTGGCTGTCATGTCTTTTAACCCGGTTGATAAGGGGAAAGAAAACGAGAATACCTTTGTGAACAGGGGCCTTTCAGATTTTAAAAACAGGCTGGATCAGCTGAAATCAGACGTATATAAGTTCTCTGAAGATCAGATTTCTCTCGAAGAGCTTAGGAAATCTTTAAGCAATACACGAAATTCATTTAAGGAAATAGAATTTTACATCGCGTACCATTACCCGGAATTCACGAAAACACATCTTAATGCCGCTCCGCTGTTTCATATAGAAGCTGCGGGAACATCTGCCTATACACTGCCACCGGAAGGGCTTCAGGTTCTGGATGAGCTGATATTTTCCGATGAAGCCGGAGACGAAAAAGAAAAGATAAAGACCATTACAGATTTTCTGTACAATTCCTATTCAAGCTTTTATCTCAGCGCTGTAAAGAACGGTTTAAGCCGGGGAAACAATAAAACATTGCCCTTAAGGATAGAACTGATAAGAATTTATACATTGGGTGTTACAGGCTTTGATACACCAGGTTCCCTGAATATTTCAGAGGAAGCCGGCCATGCTCTTACCGGGATAAAAACATACATCAATGACGATGCCTATTTTAAAAATTATAATGTTCAGAAAGCCAATCAGATCCTTAATGAAGGAATCAGTTATGTTTCCGTGAATAAAGATTTTGAAACCTTTGACAGAATTGAGTTTTATAAAAAATACATTCAGCCTCTGTATGAAGAATTTGGGAAATGGGACGGAAGAGCAGACGACCTTAAAGAATTTTCCGGCTGGAACGTAAAGAGTAAAAATCTATTCAGCAGCGATTTCCTGGACCCGTATTTCTACACTTTGCTGCAGTCTTCTGAAGATAATAAAGAACTCCGCAGTTTGGGAAAATCTATTTTCTATGATCAGAATTTGAGTCAAAACGGCAAAATGAGCTGTGCGGCCTGTCATCTTCAGGAAAATGCTTTTACAGATCTTAAAGTAAAGTCCCAGAGCAATGTGGAAGGTAAAACAGTTCTGAGAAATTCTCCGTCTTTGTACAATGCCGTTTTTGCCAAAAGATTTTTCTATGATCTTCGCGCCTTTTATTTGGAACAGCAGGCAGAACATGTTATTTACAATGATGATGAGTTCAATACCAGTTATGAGGACATCATCAGAAAATTAAAAACAAAGCCTGAGTATAAGAAAGCTTTCCGTACTGCTTTTAAAGACGGTAAAATAAGCAAAGAAAATTTTTCCAAAGCTTTAAGTTCTTATGTAGCTTCTCTGTATTCTTTTGACAGTGATTTCGACCGTTTTATGAGAAATGAAAAAGAAGTCTCTGAAGATGTTAAAAAAGGATACAACCTGTTTATGGGAAAAGCCAACTGCGCAACATGTCATTTTGCACCGCATTTTTCAGGTCTTGTACCGCCGTTTTTCAATGAAAATGAATCCGAAGTTTTGGGCATAACCGTTAAGCCCATTAATCAGCTTCCTGTTCAGTTGGACCAGGATCTTGGAAGAGGGAACAGCCCTGTGAAAAAAGAAAAATCATGGATCTATGATTATTCTTTTAAAACGGTTACGGTAAGAAATATTGCTCTTACCAAACCCTACTTTCATAATGGGGCCTTCAATACCCTGGAAGAAGTTATGGACTTCTATAACGAAGGCGGAGGTGAAGGACTCGGCTTAAAGATGAAAAACCAAACGCTGCCACCGGATAAACTGGAACTTACAAAAACAGAGATTAAGCAGGTCATTGCTTTCCTGAATTCATTAACGGATATCAGTAAGGCCAAGTGATGTTTGAGAGTTTAGAGTAGGAGGGTTGAGGGTGAGAGTTTTTAGAGTGTGAACTGTAAAGATTAGCAATATCAGTAATGGATTAGGTTTTAATGATAAATATAAAGTATGTCACTTAGTCAATATTTCCACTTTCCTAAGTAAATAATGGGGGTGTTATATCAACTGTGTCATTCATTTTATCTAAACCTTGAACTTTAGACACTCAAACTTAAAAGCATTATTTAACAATTATTTAATTCCCTTAACATTGGGTTATGAATTAATTAATATTCTCCGCTTTATATTTAAACTCCTATTAACAGAGGTGCCGTGCTAAAAAAATAGTTTTGCAGAGTCTAATAAATCTATTAAAAAATGAAGAGAAAATTACTTACAATTGCGACGCTGGCTATGGTGGCTGGTTTTAGCGCACAGGCACAGACCTTTTTATTCAGCAAGAACTCATCCTGGAGCTATAAAGATAACAACCAGGCCCTGGCAGATTCATGGAAAGATCAGAGCTTTGACGTTTCAACGTGGACAACAGGAAACGGGCCTCTTGGATATGGAGATCCTGTAACCACTACCATCAGTTCAGGTCTTACAACTGCTTATTTTGCTAAAGATTTTACAGCAGATCTTTCAACTCTTTCAGACAATATGGAATTAGGAGTAATGAGAGACGACGGAATCGTGGTTTATCTTAACGGAGTAGAAGTGGTGAGAGACAATATGCCAGTAGGTACCATTACTTTCAGCACCCCTTCCAGTACCACGATAGATGGTGCAGCGGAGAGTGTTTATAATATTTTTTCTATTCCGAAATCTAAATTTGTAAACGGAACCAACAGAATTTCTGTAGAACTTCACAACAGAACCGGGGCCAGCTCAGATCTCAGAATTGATGCTTATTTAAAAACAACAGCTACTGTTACACCACCTCCGGCATGTACAGGGACGCACATCAGTTGTTTTACATCGATTGTTCCCACTGCACAAACCAATAAACTGATCATCCCGGCGGAACATAAGTATCAGCTTATCTTAAAAGAATCCGATAATTATACAGAAGGAGGCGGAATGGTAGGCGGTCAGAATGATTTCACAGCCTATGTTGCGAAATTAGGGAGCAGTACCAACGGATACCTTTCTGTAAATCATGAAACGAATCCGGGAGGCGTTACCATGGCTGAGATCAATTATAATGCTTCAACAAAACTTTGGCAGCTGACAAGATCCAGAGCCGTAAGTTTCTCGGATCCAAGCCTGGTTCAGACAATCAGAAACTGTTCAGGAGGAGTTACCCCTTGGGGAACAGTTGTTACTGCCGAAGAATCTGTTACTTCCAATGACGTAAACAGTGATGGTTATAAAGATTACGGATGGTTAGTGGAAATTGATCCGGCCACAGCACAGGTTATTTCCAAAAATGCAGACGGATCCAAAGGAAAGCTTTGGCAGATGGGAATTATGAACCACGAAAATGTAGTGGTAAACAGTGCCGGAACTACAGCGTATTATGGAGAAGATGGCGGAACTCACATGGTCTACAAATATGTAATGGATACTCCAAATGATCTTTCTTCGGGAAATCTTTATGTATTAAAACTTGATCAGGGATTAAGTACTTCCGGAGATCCTGTGGGAACTACAGCCACATGGATTCAGGTTCCGAATAAAGTAAAAGCAGATCAGAATAATACAACCGCTCTTGCCCAGTCCTTAGGAGGGACAAGATTTAATGGAGTGGAAGATGTAGACATAAGCCCTTTAGATGGAAAAATTTATTTTACAGCAAAAGGATTGGATAAAATATACCGTCTTCAGGATAACGGAACAACTGCTTCTCAGGTAGAAACTTTTGCAGGAGGCGCTTCTACAGCTTATTCTTTCAACACCCCTCAGGGAATGAAATCTGAAGCATGGGGTGATGGAAACGACAACCTTACGTTTGACGAACTTGGAAACCTGTGGGTACTTCAGGATGGTGGAAAAAACTACATCTGGGTAATCGCTCCGGATCATACACAGGCTAATCCTAAAGTGAGACTTTTCGCTTCAATGCCTGCAGGATCAGAACCTACAGGACTGACGTTCACACCGGATCATAAATTTGGTTTCTTCTCGATTCAGCATCCGGACTCTACGATTTCTACGGATATTGATGCTACAGGAAACACAATTGATTACAGAGGAAAATCAGCTACCATCGTTATTGCTTTGAAGCAAAACTTAGGAACAGCCGGTGCATTGGGAACTGTTGATACCCAAAATGCTGAAAGCACAGTTGAGGTAGCTCCGAATCCTACTTCCGGAATCGTTAAGATCAATTCACCAAAAGGATTGAAAGACATTTCTGTAACGGCATACAGCCTGGACGGAAAAATCGTTTATACGAAGAAATTCAGTGGAGTTAACAGATCATTGGATCTTGATTTTACCCATCAGCTTGAAGGATCACGAGTTCTTGTATTAAATATTGAAGCAGAAGGCGGTTTCCAGAAGACTGTTAAATTATTAAAAAAGTAAATTATTAATATCCGGTTTCGGCGGCGGCAAAGCCGCCGCCGAAACCTTTTACTCTATGAAAAAGCTTGTCCTGTTAATTTCCGTTTTTTTTCTCTGCTATATAAAAGCACAGATAGATCCTGTGAAATATCCTACATTTACCAGTATTGATGAAGCGCTGAACAGTGGAAAAACTGTTTATAGTATGAGTTTCAGGGAAAAGGGACTTTTTAACCTGCCTCCTCAGATCTCAAAGCTGCAATCCTTATTTTTCCTTAATATCATGGGAAATAAGCTTGAAAAAATGGATGAGGAGATCTTTGCATTAACGAAGCTGGAGATCTTAAATGTGAATGAAAACAGCATCAAATATATTCCTGACGAAATTGGAAACCTGAAAAAGCTGAATTCATTCTCGATGAATCTCAACGGCCTGACAAGCATTAATCCCAATGTTGCAAAGCTTCAGAATTTAAAAGCAGTACATTTTGATGCCAATAACCTCAATGTTTTTCCCGAAGCACTGATGGAAATACCCGCCCTGGAAGAAATTAACCTTCAGGGAAACCAGATCAGCATCATTGCGGACCGTTTATACAGAATTAAGAATTTAAAATTTCTGAACTTATCTGAGAACCAGATCAATGACCTTGGAAATCTTTCCTTCCCTAAATATTTAAAATATCTGGAATTGCAGCAGAATGCTATTGTAAAGCTTCCGGAAAACCTGTTTAAAGCCCAAAACCTTGAATTTCTGAATGCAAGCAGTAACCATATCACAGAGCTATCTTCTAAAATAAAAGGACTGAAAAATATAGTCAGTATGAATCTGGCTAATAATAACCTGAAAGATATTCCTGTTGAAATAGGACAGCTGAAAAAGCTGAAAACCCTTATTCTCACAGGAAACCCTATAGAAAAAAATAAGATTGAACGATTGAAAAACCTGATGCCGGAAACCCAGATTTATTTCTAAATCTATCCGCCGACTCTTTTGGTTTTATATCCCATTTCTTTAAGGATATTCATTATTTTATCACGATTATCGCCCTGAATAATGATCGTTCCGTCTTTCTCTGAACCGCCTATTCCCAAGGTGGTTTTTATTTTCTTTGAGATTTTCTTTAAATCTTCCTCACTTCCTTCCCAACCTTCAACAATTGTTACAGGCTTACCGTTTCTTCCTTTTTTCTCAAATTTGCACACCAAAGGTTCCTGTTGCTTAAATTCTTCCTTAGGCATTTCGAAATCCTGCTCCTCATGTTCAGGAAAAAGGTTCTTTAACTGATCTCTTAAATCCATATAGCAAAATTAAATAATAATTTATAAAAGACCATCGATGAGATCAAAAATATATGAATAATGGTTCTTTGGAAATTAAAGGGCTTAATGGGTTAGATTACTGTTTAAACAAGATATTTTTTCTTCCACTTTGTAAGACTGTTACGACTCATTTTAAAATGTAAGGCAATTTGAGTATTGTTAAGATTATATTTCTTTTGATAGTCAAGAATTTCTATTATTGTTTTCTCACAGTAAGAGCGATGCCTTTGGTTAAAAGTCACAGATTCCCTGTCCTGCTCACCAAATATTATTTTATTTAATGCAATAATATCCAGAGTAGAAAGCTTTTGTTTATTTAATATTCTTTGACATGTAGATATTTTTTGAGGATACTTTTGATCTAAGATATCAATATAAATCTTTTTATAATTAGGAGTATTAATCATGCTTCTATAATTTTTTTCATTTTTGATATTTGGCTATCCATTTGTAAAGGGTAGTTTTAGGAATTCCATATTCCTGTATTATTTGTGTCTTGGATTTTTGTCGTGTCTCTAAAAGATCCAGCATGAACTCAACAATTTCCTTCGTATAAATATTTTTCCTAAAAGAGGGCAGTTGTGTTTTATTACATTTATACTTCATCGATGCCTGTGGAGAATATAGAATAAGATGTTGAGAATATACCCGGAAAAAATCGTATTCAAGTAACTTACTTAATTTTAAAAGTACATCTGCTTCTACAGATTTTTTTTCATATATTTTTTCGACTTCTTCTTCACTGCATTGAAGAAACTTACTTATCCTGGTTACAGAAATGGCACATTCTGAAACTCTTTGTTTGATTAGTTGTCCGAGATAAATTTCTTTGAGATCTGGTATCATCTTGTGTTTTCAATAAAAGCTTTATTTAAAATTTGATTGGTGGAAATAATAATGATTTAAGGATCACTTATTCTTATCAAAAATTTTTACAATGTTACATCTTTGTAGTTAGTAGCGCAAAGAAATGGACTATACCTATGTATTACATTTGCCATTTTTTATTATATTTCTATTAATTGTTTTGATTATTACGTACTTGATTCCTTTCTTTTACCCGAAAGTTCAAATTTTCTTGAGATGAGTACATATCAAAAAAATAGTAAATGTAATACCTATGTAATAGTTTAAAAAGTTCAATATTCATTTATGAATCTTTAACATTGTCAAAATAAAACTGCTATTACTTGTTAATTCTAGAAAAAAACACCAATACCTATATAAAACGCATATATGTTGTGAGTAAAGTAAATTATTTTTCAATTTATTATTAAATTTATAAACGTAATATTATTATATAAATAATTTGTTTGTTTTTCTTGATTAGGAATTTGCAATTGAATAAAACCTTTAAAACATGATGAAATTACTTATTTTACTTTTTCCTTTTTTACTGTTGGCACAGCAAAAAATAACACCTGAAGACATTGAAGAAAGATTAAAAAAAATAGATCAGCTTATAATCTCTGGCAAAACAGATCAGTTTATTGAAGCTAATCTTTCTATTCTTAATCAATCAAAAGCTATTAAGTATTCTCAGGGGAGCACCAAAGCAACTCTTAACTTGGCTTATGCTTATAACAGGCTTAACCAATATAAAAAAAGCATTCACTATTTGAAGTTAATGGAAGGAGAAAACGAAAATGTTTATGCAGACGAGTTTAATCAAATTAGCGCCAATACGTTATACAGTAACAATTATTTTGGAATTAAAATGTTTGATGAAGCAATAAGTAAGCTAAAACAAAACATCAAATTGTCTGAAAATGTAAAATTAGATTCTACCAGAAAGTATATTAAAACACTAGCTATGATAGATCTGGCTACAAACTATACTGAGAGGAAATATTATGATTCGGCTACTTTTTATGGAAAAAAAGCAATAGAAGAATTAAAAGGAGAAAAAGTAAAGAATTGCTGTCTTGGTGTAAATTTAAAAGTAGCATTACTGAATTTAGCTGGAGTAAAGCTTCGTGAAAACAAAATTGATTCTACGGAATATTATATTAAATTAGGAAAAGCATTACCAGTAGACTTAGGCTATAATGAGTTTATTGTATTTAAGCTTCAGGGACAAATAAACAGCTCAAAGAAAAACTATGACTCTGCTATTATTAACTATAAAAAAGGAATAGGACTTGCCGAAAAAGCAAAAAACAACAGAAAATTGCTTGAACTTTATTCTTTGATAGCTGAAGCTTATGACAAAGTGGGAAAGACTGATGATGAAGAAAAATATCTCAATAAATTTGTCAAGCTAAACGACAGCATCAAAGAAACTGAGGCTACTAATTTAAAAGAGACAGTTCAACTTCTTATTCAAGAGAAACAAAAACCATTGCAAGGAAAAAACAGATTCTTATTATATGCTATAATTCTGGGGTCTTTAAGCTTACTTTTATTTGTATCATTTACTGTAAGGAGAATAAAGGATAAGAATAAACTGCTGCATTCAAAAAATAAAGAGAATAAAGAGCTTAATCAAAAGCTTAACACTGCGTTTGAAGAAATTGTGCGGATGGCAAAAAATAATGACCCGGAGTTTATGACAAGATTTCAGGAGGTTTACCCTGATTTTTTTCCAAAATTGCTACACATTGAACCTCAATTGCAAAACAGCGAATTAAAATTCTGTGCTTTATTATTTCTCAACTTTTCTTCCAAAGACATTGCTGCCTATACATTCGTACAACCTCAGTCTATACAGATCAGAAAGAATAGACTGAGAAAAAGACTGAATATTTCTTCAGGAGAAGATCTGTATATCTGGATGAAAAACATTAATAGTAATTAAGGATATCAATAGAATAATATACTTTTTGATATAGCTTTTATAAGAATTTAATCATCCTTTTTATATGTGGATTGTTATTATTTTGGTTTGATTATCAGTTGTTTATATTGATGTAATATCCGTGTAATATCCGTTTTTTTTGAATAATCAGATGAATAATTCAAATTTGTATCAAGGTTTTTAAGCGATACACAAATGAGAAAAATACAGTTGGAAAATTAATTAAGTAGTAACGCTATTTTGGTTGCAATAATAAGAATTATCAGATAACCGCCGCATGCAAAAAGATTACTTTTTAATATGAATCCAATGAAAAAACACAAAACAAAAAAATCATACACAGATTGCTTTTAAGCTTGGCAATCAGATACACCAAAAACTTATAGACACATTGAAATAGTTGGAAAAACTTTTCAATAAATAAAAAAATGTTTGGAAAGACATTTTTATAGGATCCTTTGTTTCAATTTTTAACTAAAAATAGTCACCATTAGATATTAACAATACTGAAATGGAATCGTGATTCTATTTCTAATAAAGATCGATTGTAAAGAAATTGCCAAACATTTTAAAATAAATATTAACAACAAAAGAAAGACACAATGAAAACAAAACTTTTATTTTTAATTGCCATAGTGGCATCTTCTGTAAGTTTATTCTCACAGGTAGGGATAAATACCACAACGCCACAATCCACATTACATGTGAACGGTGCTTTACAGCTTACCAATGAACTGAATGTAGGAGGAACCGCTTCAACAACAGGCAATGCAGGTACAACAGGACAGATACTTACTTCCAAAGGTGCAGGAGTAGCGCCGGCTTGGTCTTCAATAGAAGACAACGGGTCTATATCGTTATCCACACTGGCTCTGAAGAATAGTACATACCAACCCAACACCACTGTTTATACCAGTACCTATGATCCTAATGTTTGGAATACAATCGTATGGAATACTGTTCCGAAAATAGATAATACTAAGGTGACTTATAATGGCACAACAGGAGTATTTACTGTTGTGAAAGCCGGCTATTATCAGGTGCTTGCCTCAACACACCTCAATATGTCTTTAAATCCAACTGATAATACTTCTGGAACTGGAAAGACTGTGATTCAAAAAAACAATGTAGATATTGCGGTTATTAGTACTGGTCATGATGAAAGAACCAACGACATTAATCACACCATCGCAGGTGCAGCGTATTTTAATGCAGGCGACACTATTCGCCTACAAATGACTATGACACGTAGATATAGGATTGCCGGTGGTGATTCTTTTGTTACCATAACTTACTTAGGGCAATAAATATATCGACCTCAATTATAGGATTCTGTATACTTGAAACTCACATCTAATACATAGTGCATGGACGATCTTAGGTATGACCGTTTAAAGGGTAAAAACAAAACTGATATAATATTGAAAATAGAACCAAAATTATTTAATACTGAATTAAAATTCTGCGCCTTATTATTTCTGAACTTTTCTTCCAAAGATAATGCAAAGCATACATTACTGAAATGGAATCGTGATTCTATTTCTAATAAAAATCGATTGTAAAGAAATTGCAAAACATTTTAAAATAAATATTAACAACAAAAACACAATGAAAACAAAACTTTTATTTTTAATTGCCATGGTGGCATCTTCTGTAAGTTTATTCTCACAGGTAGGGATAAATACCACAACACCTAATCCTTCTTCAATTTTAGATATAGTCTCCACTAACAAGGGATTATTGATTCCCCGTGTCTCATTAACGGGAAATACTGATGTTGCCACTATTCCTAATCCCGCTAATGGATTGTTAATCTATAATCTGGCAGATGTAACAGGAGCTAATCCTGTTAAAAAAGACAATTTTTATAAGTTCAACGCCACTGCCAATAAATGGCAATTAATACTTGATGAGACTAGTCAGGTGATGGCGCCTGCAGTATTTAAACTAGAAAGTGATATGCTCAATTTTTTAAATGGAGTAGCTGCAGGAAGTTCTGTGGTGATTCCAATGAAATTAGTTTCTAATAATATCACTGGACTTTCCTATAATGATGTTACTAGCACGATTACTTTTCCTGAAGGAATTTACAAAATAGAGTTTGTTTATGAAGGCATACATAATAATCCTGATATCGGTTGCAATCTCAGTTCTTATATTGTTGACTTTCCAGAGGGAACAGGTAGTGCTTTCAGAAGAATACATACTACGAGTTCTCATAACTCAGGAGCTACCAGCAATCATGGTGGCGTAGTAACTTATACTACAAGTGTTCTGGCCGGAAAAACATGGTCAATAAAATTTGGTAGAGGGCAGTCCGGAAACTGTACCGGAACAGGAGGTGTATTAGCAGCTAATAGCACACAGTTATTGATTTTTAAAATGAATTAATAGGGTTTTACTCCTCAACCTAGCACTTCAACACGTAGTTTAGGTTCTAAATTCACAAATGATATTCCCTCAAAATCTGGTTAGGGGTAAAACTTTTTAGATAATTTTTGGAGATCCTGAACATTCCGGATGTAATTAATTTTATGAATCCTATTAAACTGCCGTATTTTTGCGGCAGTTTTATTACTATAGTAAAAATAAATCTTTAATACCCACTAAATCTCAAGAAAAGATTAAAACTTTTTGCAGCACTTTTACTTAATTAATTTACATACGTATGAATGTTTTCAAATTAAGCCTTTCAAATTCTTCCATTCATCGGAAATTAGGTAAATTTGTGTAACAAAAAGTTATACGAAATGTCAAAAAAAGCAATATTAGCAATCCTTGACGGATGGGGACTGGGAACAAATCCAGAGGTGTCTGCCTTAGACAAAGCAAACACTCCATTTATAGACAGCTGTTACCAAAAATTTTCACATACAACACTTGAAGCCAGCGGATTGGCTGTAGGGCTTCCTGTAGGACAGATGGGGAATTCTGAAGTAGGACACATGAATTTAGGAGCCGGAAGAGTGGTCTATCAGAACCTTGTGAAACTCAATATGGCTGTTGAAAATGGAACACTGGGTCAGCAGCAGGTCATTCAGGATGCTTTCGAATACGCTAAACGAGAAAATAAAAAGCTTCACTTCATCGGCTTGGTTTCCAATGGAGGAGTACACTCACATATCAATCACTTAAAAGGTTTACTGACCGCCGCACATGAATTTGGGCTGCAGGAAAATGTCTTTGTACATGCCTTTACTGACGGAAGAGACTGTGACCCGCATTCAGGGCTTGGGTTTATAGAAGAACTTCAGAACCATATGGAGTCTACAGTAGGTAAGCTGGCAACAGTAATCGGAAGATATTATGCGATGGACCGTGATAAAAGATGGGAACGTGTAAAACTCGCATACGATGCAATGGTAGAAGGAGTAGGGCTGCAGACGACAGATGCTTTGGCCGCTATTAAATCTTCCTATGATAATAATGTAACCGACGAGTTTCTGAAACCTATTATCCTTATCAACAGCACAGAAACAGGAAACGTAGTTCCTATAGCTAAAATCATTGACGGTGATGTGGTGATCTGCTTCAATTTCCGTACAGACAGAGGGCGTGAGATCACAGAAGTTCTTTGCCAGAAAGACTTTCCTGAATATTTTATGCGTAAGCTGAACCTTCATTATATTACTTTAACCAACTATGATAAGACCTTCCAGAATGTACAGGTTGTATTTGATGAAGAAGTACTGAAAGAAACAATGGGCGAAATCCTTGAAAGAAATGGAAAAACACAGATCAGAATTGCTGAAACAGAAAAATACCCTCACGTTACGTTTTTCTTCTCAGGAGGCAGAGAAGAAGAATTCAATGGTGAAAGAAGACTGCTTTGTCCAAGTCCGAAAGATGTTCCCACTTATGACCTTAAGCCGGAAATGTCTGCTTATGATATTACCAATGCCATTGTGCCCGAATTAGAAAACGGAACAGCGGATTTTGTCTGTCTGAATTTTGCCAATACAGATATGGTAGGCCATACCGGAGTTTTTGAAGCCGCAGTAAAAGCAGCCGAAACAGTAGATAAATGTATTGAAAAAGTGGCAACCACAGCTTATGAGAATGGATACGCCGTATTTATCCTGGCTGACCACGGAAACTCAGATGTAATGATCAACCCGGACGGAACACCAAATACACAGCACTCCACGAATCTTGTACCGTTTATAGTAATGGATAAAGAGCATACCTGGAATTTGAAGCCGGGAAAATTGGGAGATGTAGCCCCTACTATCTTAAAAGTAATGGGAGTAGAGATTCCGGAAGTAATGACAGGAGATATCTTAGTTAGTTAAAAATTCAATAATATTGTCAGAAAAATGCCGTTATGGTATAGATGGCGGCATTTTTGTATGATTTATGTCAGTCATCGTATGAGTTGCATAGGTTATTATGCTGCAAATAATAAATAAATCATATCTTTGTAAATTAAAATCCATATAGTAAGATGTATCAAAAGCTTGTCAGAAAAGAAGTAATGGGAATATTGGAAAAGGAAGTAGGTTCTTTTCTGGATAAATTTTTAACGCCAATTGAAAAAATCTGGCAGCCTTCCGATTATCTTCCGGATCCGTCAAGTTCTGACTTTAAATATGATTTAGAAGAAATCCAGACTTTTGCCCGTGAAATGCCTTATGATTTGTTTGTAACCCTGATTGGTGACTGTATCACAGAAGAAGCTTTACCATCTTACGAATCATGGTTAATGGGAGTAGACGGAATAGATCAGGAGCAGAAAGAAGTGGGCTGGGCCAACTGGATAAGAGCATGGACTGGTGAAGAAAACAGACATGGAGATCTTTTGGGCAAATACCTTTATTTGTGCGGAAGAGTGAATATGAGAGAATTGGAAGTGACCACTCAATATTTAATTAATGACGGTTTCGATTTGGGAACAAGCATGGATCCGTACAGAAACTTTGTTTATACAAGTTTTCAGGAAACTGCTACCAATATATCGCACAGAAGAGTGGGTACATTGGCAAAACAGTCAGGAAACGGGAAATTAGCAAAAATGTGTGGTGTAATTGCTGCTGACGAAGCCAGACACGCAAAAGCTTACAAGCATTTCGTTGCTAAAATTTTAGAAATAGACCCATCAGAAATGATCCTCGCATTTGAAGATATGATGCGTAAAAAAATCGTAATGCCTGCTCATATGATGAGACAGTCCGGCCAAAAAGCCGGAGAGCTTTGGGGACATTTCTCAGATGCAGCACAAAGATGCATGGTATATACAGGTCAGGATTACATCAATATCATGAAAGACTTATTGGATGAATGGAAGATAGAGCATGTAAAAGGACTTACCGAACAAGCTGAAAAAGCTCAGGAATACCTGATGAAACTGCCTGCGAGACTTCAGAAAATCACAGACAGAATTTCAACTCCGGATTTACAGTTTCAGTTTAAGTGGGTAAAAGGCTAACTTTACAAACATTAAATTATAAAACTTAAGAGTGCCAACGTTTTCGGCACTCTTTTTATTTCTTATCTTTGCAAAGCTAAAAAAAGACAAAATGTTAAATAACAAGAAAATTGCTGTTGATTTCGACGGAACTATTGTTGATGATGCATACCCGGCAATTGGTAAAGCAAAAATCTTTGCTTTCGAAACATTAAAAAGACTTCAGGCAGAAGGATACAGATTAATTCTCTGGACATACAGACACGGAAAGACTTTGGATGAAGCTGTGGAGTTTTGCAGAAATAACGGTGTAGAATTTTATGCTGTCAATTCCAGTTTTGAAGGAGAGGTTTTTGATTCTGAAAATCAGTCCAGAAAACTGGATGCAGACTGGTTCATTGATGACAGGAATTTGGGAGGATTTCCGGGTTGGGGTGAAATCTACAATATTATCCAGGAAAGAATAGAATTCCGTGTAGAAGGAAAAGAAGTTCTGGCCTATTCAAAACTTAAAAAAGAAAAGAAAAAAGGACTTTTCTGGTAGAGTGTTTAGAAGTTAGAAGCTAGAGATTAGAAATTAGTTTTTATGCTGCTTCTTTTTTTAAATTTATCAGAAAACCATAGATGTTCAGGAGGCTATAATATTATCATCGTTAAAAATATACATTAAGCTGTAGTCTAATATCTGACATCTAATATCTAACATCTAAAAAGAATGATTCAATTAAAAACAATAGAGGAACTCCGCCTGATGAAGGAGAGCGCGCACCTGGTTTCAAAAACACTGGGAATGCTTGCAAAAGAAATAAAACCGGGAATCAATACTTTACACCTTGATAAGCTTGCTCATGATTTCATTAAAGATCATGGCGCAGAACCTGCTTTTTTAGGATATGGTGGTTTTCCTAATTCTTTATGTATCTCTCCAAACGATCAGGTTGTTCACGGTTTTCCCAATAGTGATATTATTAAAGAAGGAGATGTTCTTTCTGTAGACTGTGGAGTTATTCTCAACGGTTTTGTAGGAGATCATGCCTATACATTTGAGATCGGGGAAGTGAAGCCTGAAGTTAAAAAACTATTGCAGGTAACCAAAGAGTCCCTTTACAAAGGGATTGAGCAATGTGTAAGAGGAAAAAGAATAGGGGATATATCCCATGCGATCCAGGCACATTGTGAAAAAGAAGGATATGGGGTGGTGAAAGAACTTGTAGGCCATGGTCTTGGAAGGAAAATGCACGAAGATCCTCAGGTTCCGAATTATGGAAGACAGGGAAGCGGAAAAGTCATCAAAGACGGTCTTGCTATTGCTATCGAGCCGATGGTAAATCTGGGTACGGAAAAAGTAAAATTTCATAATGACGGCTGGACGGTTACTACTTTGGATAACCTGCCTTCTGCCCATTTTGAGCATGATGTAGCGGTGATCAACGGGAAACCGGTGCTGCTCTCCACATTCAAGTATGTTTATGAGGCTTTAGGTATCGTAAGTGATGAAGAAAAGCCATTCCAACTGGATTTTTAATGAAAAAAGTAACGAAACTTTTACTGAATAAAATACCTCGCCCAATGCTTATTAAAATGAGTATCTGGGCGAGGCCGCTTATTTATCAGTTTTTTAAAGGAGAAGAATTCTATGATCCTATCGACGGAAGATCGTATCGGAAATTCCTTCCTTACGGCTATGGAAAACAACGGGAAAATGCACTTTCTCCGGGAACGCTGAGCCTGGAAAGACACCGCCAGATGTGGCTTTACCTTCAGAACGAGACCGATTTTTTTATTAAAAACGCCAAAGTTCTGCATATTGCTCCCGAACAGGAATTCCTCAGAAAATTCAAGATGATGAAAAATCTGAATTATATTTCTGCAGACCTTTTTTCTCCTATTGTAGATGTGAAAGCAGATATTCTGGATTTACCTTTTCCTGATGAAAGTTTTGATATTGTTTTCTGCAATCATGTCCTGGAACATATTGAAGACGATGCAAAGGCGATCAGTGAATTATACAGAGTAATGAAGCCCGGAGGCTGGGGAATTTTTCAGGTACCCATGAGAAATTCTATGGAAAAAACCTATGAAGATTTTTCAATAAAAGATCCGAAAGAACGCCAGAAACATTTCGGGCAGTACGACCATGTCCGCTGGTACGGAATGGATTATTTCGACCGCCTGAGGAAGGCCGGCTTTGAAACGGAACCTAATTTCTACTCCCGGAATTTTTCAGAAGAAGAAATTAAAAAATACGGGTTGAGACAAAATGAGATCTTACCTGTAGTTTTCAAAAAATAAAATCATAAACCCGTTCTCATGTAGAAGACGGGTTTATTTAATATAGATAGAAATTGTTTTTGATCTTAGTGCGAAACCGATTTCAGTCCTACTACAGAACCGATTAAGGTGACAATAAAAAATACCCTCCAGAAGCTTACAGGATCCTTAAAAAAGAAAATCCCCATAAGCGCTGTTCCTACGGCTCCTATCCCTGTCCATACTGCATACGCTGTCCCAATTGGAAGCGTTTGTGTAGCTTTGATCAACAGTACCATACTGATTGTCATGGTCACCAGAAAGCCGGCATACCAATAGTACATCTCAGACCCGGAAGTTTCTTTGGCTTTTCCCAGACAAGAGGCAAAGGCAACCTCAAACAGTCCGGCGATGATTAAAATAATCCAATTCATTTTTTTAAATTTTCTCTTCTGCAAATTTCAGGATTTGAAAGGAGAAACAATTTTACAATTGTTAAAAAATGACTTTATAGAATTAGGAAGTTTGAAGCTCGAAGAGATAAGTTGCTGATAAACAATGTATAGCTAGGATGAAAGCTTTATTAATTTTTTCAAGATAACATTTCAAATTAAGGTAATTGTTGAAAATGAGTGTCCAATAGTAACATCCAGCCTCATCCTTCCATCTTCCTTACCCTTATTTTATCTCCGCCCGGATCCTGCTCAGGCTTACTTGCGTTATGCCAAGATAAGAGGCAATATGGCCAAGCTGAACTCTTTTTAAGAGATCAGGTTTGTTAATTATCAGATCTTTATAACGCTCCAAAGAAGTTTTAAACTGTCTTGAAATAATCAGTTCTTCCGTTCTCACAAGTTCCTTTTCTGCAAACTTTCTTCCCCAGTTGGCTATGTGAATGTCTTCATTAAAAAGCTTTTTCAGGCTTTCCGTTTTCAGAATGTACAGATCACAGTCTTCCAGAAGCTCAATGCTTTCATAGCCGGGCCTGTCTTCCACGTAACTTTTCATGGAAACGATGGTTTCGCCTTCACTTCCGAACCAGAATGTAATATCATTCTCAGCAGTAGAAGCATAAGCACGCACAATCCCTTTTCTGATAAAATAGATATGCGGGATAATCTTATCCGCTTCCATAAGACAGAAATATTTGGGATGCGATACTTCCCGAATGTGCTCTTTCAAAGCATTTTTAGAAGTTTCAGGCAAAACATAAATACGGTCGAGAATCTGGTCTATATCCATGAAGTTCTTAATTATTTTTTGAAGCTGGTTTCTCCTGTTAATGAGGACTCAGCAAAATCTTTCCATTTGTTTTGATGTTCAACCGCTGTCAGGCCTTCAGGATTTCTGCTTCAGCTATAGATGAATTTTCCCATAAATATATTACTTTTTCAAAGGCTGTACGTACTTTTCATGGAAACAAAACCCAATTAAATTTTGTTTTCACTAACTTTGCAGCCCGGTTCAATCTTGAGCCTAAAAAATATTATATGCACAAAGCAGGATTCGTAAATATAGTCGGAAAGCCCAATGCGGGAAAATCTACCTTATTAAACCAGTTAATGGGGGAGAAATTGGCTATCGTAACACAAAAGGCACAGACAACACGCCACAGGATTTTTGGAATTTATAATGAAGAGGATTTACAGATCGTATTTTCAGACACCCCCGGAGTTTTAGACGCCAAATATGGTCTTCAGGAAAAAATGATGGACTTTGTAAAGGATTCTTTACAGGATGCCGATGTATTTTTGTTCATTGTAGATGTTACAGATAAGTCCGAACCTTCAGAATTTCTAATTGATAAACTTAATAAGATTCCGGTTCCGGTACTGCTTCTCCTGAATAAAGTAGACCAGACTACCCAGGAAGGCCTTGAAAAACTGGTAGAGGAATGGCACAACAGGATTCCTAAAGCTGAGATTCTTCCTATCTCTGCCCTTAATGCCTTCAATACAGATATCATTCTTCCGAAATTAAGATCTTTGTTGCCGGAAAACCCTCCGTATTATGACAAAGAACAGTACACTGATAAGCCTGAAAGATTTTTTGTCAACGAGGCGATCCGTGAAAAAATCCTTTTAAACTATGAGAAAGAAATTCCTTATTCTGTGGAAGTAGTAACCGAGCAGTTTAAAGAAAAGGAAGGGATTATTTTCATCGATTCTATTATTTATGTAGAAAGAGATACCCAGAAAGGAATTATCATCGGACATAAGGGAGAAGCTATTAAAAAAGTAGGAACTGAAGCCAGACTGGATCTGGAAAAATTCTTTTCAAAGAAAATTCATTTGAATCTTTTTGTAAAAGTGAAAAAAGACTGGCGTAAAAACGACAGGGATTTGAAAAATTTCGGGTACAGATAAACTAAAAATGCCCGCAATTCCGTTCTATTAAAAGTTTTTTATTAACTTTAATCTAAATTTTTAGTAAATGAACTATTTTAACTCAAATTCCAGCTCAGTACCTAAAGATATTATTTTATTGGCAGTGAGAGTATTTGTAGGTTTTGCCATGCTTTCTCACGGGTTCCCGAAACTTCAGATGCTGCTTGAAGGCGGTAAAATTGAATTTTTCGACTTTATAGGATTAGGCCCTACACTAACCCTTGTTCTTACGGTTATTGCTGAATTTGTTTGTTCAATACTTCTTATATTAGGTCTTTTTACAAGGATTTCTTTAGGATTCCTGATCTTTACAATGGCTATTGCAGCTTTTGTAGTTCACAGTGCAGATCCTTTTGAGAAAAAGGAAATGAGTCTGATCTATTTGTCCGTTTATCTGCTTCTCATGGCATTTGGTGCAGGAAAAGTATCGGTAGATCATATGATAGAAAAAAGTAAAAGAGCTTCGGATTGGTAATCCGGTTCAGATAAAAACAGAAAGAGCATTAGAAATAGTGCTCTTTTTTATTCTTGTAATTTCAATTGATTGATGGAATGTTATAGAATTCTTTAGCTATTTCTCATAATATGTTTCCCAGAATGCCATTTTAGTTTATATCTTAAAAATCACTAAATTCGTGGAAAAACGAATTTATATGAAGATAAAACTGACTATTTGCCTTCTGGCATTTCTTAATTTCTATAATGCACAGGAAAATATTACTTATCAAAAACCATCTGCTGAAATTCTAAAACTTGCAGATTATGAAAGGCCGCCAAGCGTTCTGATGAACAGCAAGAAAGATTGGGTGGTTTTCACTTATCGTCCTACCTATAAAACACTGGAAGACCTTAACCAGCAGGAAATGAAACTTGCAGGTTTAAGAATCAATCCGGTTACTAATATTTCAAGCAGCGTTACATACTCTGATAATTTAAAAATCAGAAAGATTAATGATAAAAGTGAGGTTCAGGTGAAAAACCTGCCTGCCAATGCCAAAATCACTTATATTTCATTCTCGCCGGACGAAAAAACACTCGCATTTACCAATACAACCAGTAAAGGTGTTGAGCTTTGGGCCGTAGATCTGGAAACTGCCACTGCTAAGAAAATTAGCGGGGATAACTTGAATGCTAACTTAGGAACTCCGTACACATGGTACAATGATTCCAAGAGTCTTCTGATCAGGACGCTTCCCCAGAACAGACCTGCGCTGATAGATGCCAGCAAAGATCTCCCAACAGGACCCATCGTTTCTACGGCTGATGGTAAGGTTTCCCAAAACAGAACCTATCAGGATCTTTTGAAAAATCCTCAGGACGAAAAAAACTTTGAGGTTCTTACCGCTTCTGAAATTTATAATGTAGACCTGAACGGAAACCTTAAAAAAGTAAAAGATCAGGACATGTACTCCGGTTTAAGCTTTTCTCCGGATGGAAATTATTTAATGGCTACGGTGATCAAAAAACCATTCTCATATATTGTTCCGTTAAACAGATTTCCGATGACAACCACGGTATACGATATAAAAGGCAATGCGGTAAAAATAGTAAACGATGTTCCCTTGAACGAAATAATGCCAAAAGGATTTTCATCTGTAAGAACAGGGAAAAGAAGCATGGGATGGCGAAGTGACGAACCGGCCACTCTAATATTTGCGGAAGCATTGGATGGAGGTGATCAGTCTAAGTCTGCAGAGTACAGGGATGAGATCTTTACATGGCAGGCACCATTTACGGCTGCTCCAAAATCATTCTTTAAAACAAAACAGAGATATGAAGACGTAAGCTGGACCAATGATCATTATGCCATAGTTTCTGAAGGCTGGTATGATACAAGAAACACCAAGTCTTTCCTCGTGGATCTTAATAATGGTGAATCAAAGGTGATTGATGACAGAAATTATCAGGATGTTTATAGTGATCCCGGGAATTTTAATACCACGAAAAATCAATACGGAAGATATGTTATTGATATGAAAGGAGGGAAAACCTACCTTATAGGAGACGGATTTACTAAAGACGGACAGCATCCTTTCATTGATGAAATGGATGTAAAGTCACTTAAAAAGAAAAGACTGTATACATCTAACGTCAAGAATGGCAAGGAGGAGATCATAGATATCCTTAATCCTTCAAAAGGTGAAATTCTGACAACCCAGCAGTCCCCAAGCATGTATCCGAACTATTTTAAAAAGAATATTAAATCCAATAAATCAGAAGCAATAACTCAATTTGCGAATCCTTTTGAAAGCATTAAAGATGTTTATAAAGAGGTAATTACGTACAAAAGAAATGATGGCGTTACTTTAACAGGAACTCTGTATCTGCCTGCCAATTACGACAGAAAAGCAAAAAAAGAAAAGCTTCCTTTACTGATCTGGGCATATCCCACAGAATATAAGGATAAAAACACAGCAGGGCAGAATACCCAGAACCCGAACGACTTTACGTTCCCGTACTACGGATCTTTCGTGTACTGGACTACAAAAGGCTATGCCGTGCTGGACGATGCTGCATTCCCGATCATCGGAGAAGGAAAAACAGAACCTAATGACACTTTCATTCCGCAGTTAGTAGCGAATGCAGAAGCTGCAATTAATGCTGTTGATCAGCTGGGGTACATCGACAAAAAGAAAGTGGCTGTAGGTGGACATTCTTACGGTGCTTTCATGACAGCCAATCTTTTAACGCATTCTAAGCTTTTTGCATGTGGTATTGCAAGAAGTGGCGCTTATAACAGAACACTGACTCCGTTTGGGTTCCAGAGCGAGCAGAGAAATTACTGGGATGTTCCGGAAATTTATAACACGATGTCGCCGTTCATGAATGCAGACAAAATGAAAACACCAATGCTTTTGGTTCATGGTGATGCTGATAACAATCCCGGAACTTTCACTTTACAGACTGAAAGATATTTCCAGGCTCTGAAAAATCTGGGGGCTCCTGTGAAAATGGTTCTTCTTCCGAAAGAAGCACATGGTTATGTGGCTAAAGAGAATATTCTGCACCTTTTATGGGAACAGGATCAGTTTCTTGAAAAATGTCTGAAGAAATAAAATACTTAAACATAAAAGCCCGTTCATTTCTGGAACGGGCTTTTTACAAATACTTCAGCACTTCATCAATACTTTTCAGATCCATAAATTTTTTATGTTCCAAGTGATGTTCATGCTGCTCATGAGTCCATGTCACATGATAAGGAATGTGTGCTGCAAAGCCTCCGATTTCCAGTACCGGCAGAATATCTGATTTTATGGAATTCCCAAGCATCAGAAATTGTCCCGGCTTGCAGTCCAGATGTTTCAACAGCTTCTGATAATCGTTTTCCTTTTTGTCACTCATAATTTCTATATGATGAAAGTATTCCTGGAGTCCTGAATTTTTAAGCTTTCGTTCCTGATCCAGCAGGTCGCCTTTTGTGGCCACTACTAGCCTGTATTTCCCTTTTAAAGCATCCAATGTTTCTGTAACGCCGTCCAACAATTCTATGGGTTTCTGCAAAAGGTCCTGACCGATCTCAATAGTTCTGTTGATCAACTGCATAGATGCTGTGCCAGCCGAAACTCTGCTTACCGTTTCTATCATACAGAGCATGAAACCTTTTACACCATAACCGTAGAGATGAAGATTCTTCATTTCGGTCCTGAATAATTCCTGAGAAACAGAATGCTGGGGCAGATAATCTTCAAGCAGTGCACAGAATTCCTTTTCAGCTTCCTGGAAATAAGGTTCATTGATCCAAAGCGTATCATCTGCATCAAAAGCGATGGTCGTTATATGATTATTCATTTTACTTTTGTATTTTTCTCGTGACAAAATTCAGTATAAAAATTCAATCATCAAAGGACATTTGTCCCGGATAAAATATGTTACGGACCAATCATCTATTTTTAAATTATCTGGAAGATCTATACGAAAAACAGGAACACAAAGAAAATATCGTGGTAAGATCATTTTCCAAAGGCGATAGAATATTAACGCAGAGCGAAATGCCTTCTAAAGTAATGCTGGTCAAAGAGGGGATTACCAAATGTTTTTTCGTTGAAGATAATGACAAAGAATATATTGTTGAGTTCCTGGGAAAAGGTGAGATCATCGGGGAAATAGAACTGATACGGAACATTTCCTGCCTTTGCAGCATTGAAGCAGTAACCGACGTAACCGTTTATGCTGTCGCTATACCGTATTTCAAATCTTTAATTAAAACTAATCTCTCGCTGAATAATCTGCTGCTGGACGTATTTGCTGAACGCATTGTCAATACTTCAAAAAGAGCCTCTTATCAGCAGTTGTATGCGGCCGAACATACCTTGCCCCAGCTTCTTGAACTGCAGGCGCAACAAGGGATAAAGATTTCAAAAGAAGATATGGCTGCCTACCTGGGAATTACGATAAGAAGTCTGAACCGGACTTTGAAAAATTTAGGGAAGTAAACAAGTTAAGGATAGTGGATGGAAGAGGAATAGTAACGATCTTTCATCTCTCACATTAATTACAATTATTGACTGAATTTTGCGTATAAAAACTTTATCCTTCCGTATTTTTGCACAAAATAAAATCGAACCTATAAAATGGAAGAGTTACAATTCAGAAATGCTGACCTGAAAGATTTAGAAAAAATAGTTGAGATCTATAATTCTACCATCCCTTCAAGAATGGTGACTGCCGATACAGAAAATGTCTCCGTAGAAAGCAGGAGACAATGGTTTGAAGAACATAATTCTGAAACAAGGCCGCTTTGGATCATTGAAAATAATGATCATGAAACGGTGGGCTGGGTCAGTTTTTCTTCATTTTATGGAAGACCCGCATACAATGGAACCGTTGAAATGAGTATTTACCTTGATGAATCCAGCAGAGGAAGAGGCTATGGAAAAAAAGTAATGGAATACTGTATTGATAAGGCACCCTGTTTGGGGATAAAAACACTGCTTGGATTTATCTTTTCTCATAATGAAGCCAGCCTAAGACTTTTCAAAAATTTTGGATTTGAAGAATGGGGATTGTTTCCCGATGTCGCGGTTCTGGACGGAATTGAAAGGAGCCTTACGATTTTAGGGAAAAGGGTGAGTTGAATCTCTTTAAGTACATAAATTCTTATCTGCCAGGAAAGTGTAGCCATTAGCCATCCATATCTTTTCTTAGCTCAGCGTATGAATGGATAAAGTTGGGTCAGGGTAATGGCTACATGGGATGTAATCTTTTGAATTATATTCCTCTGGTTAAGATTTACATTTTGTAAAATATTATCTATATCAGTCCTAGAAATATTTAATTTCTACTCTGTCCATGGTCTCACCTTTTCCATTGGGCGGCACAGCAAATCCACCAGGTTCATATCGTTCTGTTCCGCTTTTATAATACCAATTATTTAATCCACTGATCATTTGTTTTATGTAATAAATAAATTCCTCTGTCTCTTTTTGGTATGGACTGAAATCCGGCAGATGGTTGGATAATGTTACAAATTCGTTTACAAGCTCATCATGAATCCTCATTCCTTCTTTGCAGGCTTCATCAAAAGAAATTTTATTGTGATGCTGTAATAATTTAATGATATTGAAAATCTCTGATTCTATTGCGAGCTCTTTGCCAATAGTTGCAAAATCGTTCTGGAGAGCAACAATGATTGACTGTAGCATAATAATACGCTGTATAACGGTGTGGTTATAAATGTAATCAGGTAAAGCAAAACCAGTTGAAGGGCAAATCAAATCAACAAATGGAATCATTCCTATGGAATTTGCGCGGATTAAATGAAAAAGAGGAATAGGAGGGATGTCTTTACTGATTTTATATGGTGATTCTTCCATAATTCCATCAGTAACGAAACGGTATTTATAATTTTTAGCGATCCGCTCAAGCCAGAAGTCCGGCATCCCGAGTGCAATCCATTCCTTTCTGTTTGTTTGCATTTGACGGAACATTCCTATTTCTCCCGGTTTTGGGTCATCTCCCATCATTATCTCAAAAATACGGTCCCTGAAAGCTGCAATTTCTTTTATTGGCAAAAGCTCAACATAATCATCAGTTACCGTCATATAAATGGCAAAACGCGTTGCATGGAGGATTCTGTCCTTTTCGGTAGCTGCAGGTACCATAAAGGGCCCTACATCAACTAACCGCATTTTTCTGTACCTGGTCATTGCCTCTTTGGATAAGAATTGATAATCCTGGTCATACCAAATGGTTTCTTCTTCATAGAAAGTTCCAGCGAAGGGGCTTGAGAGGGTTTCCCAAGGGTATACGGGCTTGGGCACATTAAATTGTTTCATAATACATGGTTTTAGTTTAAAATGATAAAAAATGGTATTTATACTTAATTTTTGATTATATTCTAAATTGTTAGGATCCACAAATTCTTTCGGGGCGTTCATTGCAGGCACCAATCTTCAGGACAGGCTTCTTTTCGGACAAATGCTGGATTACCTTAAAATAATGCACTGTCTGGTTGCCTCGTCTTAGATTACCGATTGTACTTCATTGAAAAAAGTAACCCGGTTGGGATTTTTAATGTTGAGAAAGGCTATTTAAATTGTTTGTAAAAGCAGCTCAAGTGTGTTGAAATTTTCATTGTTCATATTGTGATGTTTTTTGGTTTAGTTTTAAATACTAAAATAAGAATTTATTATTCGTAATTAAGTTTTATTTTAAATTATTTAAAATCAATAATATACAATTTAGGACATGATGTAATTTTAGGTTAACCGATATGGATAATTTTTTCGATGTTTCCTTATTCTTGGATAAAAAAAGCTGCGCGAAGTCGAAGACTTCGCGCAGCTTTTTTTATCCGATTTTCTTATATATTTAAGAATTCTGCTTGATTCTCTTCGCTGACATATTTAAAAACCGCTTCACCAGGAAAACTGCAGAAACTGTGAGTCCCAGCCCCAGAGCAATCCACATTCCGAAAGCGCCCATTTTTAAAGTGACACATAAAAAGTATCCTAAAGGGATGGTAATTACCCAATAGGCGATAAAAGTATAGATCGATGGAATCTTTACATCCTGAAGTCCTCTGAGCATCCCCAAAGCTGTTACCTGGATTCCATCCGAAAGCTGAAATAAAGCAGCAATGATCATTAATTTAGAAGCAAGGGTAATCACTTCAACTTCCTCTTTTTTAGTAAAGAAAGTAGGTAATATATTTCTTCCCAGAATAAAGACCAATCCGCAGATGCACATAAATATAAAGGCTATTTTAAGATTGTTGATCCCGACTTTTCTTAATTCAACAAAATTCTGCTCACCCAATTTTCTTCCGATCATGACCGTTGAAGCCACACTGAATCCTACGCAAAGGTTGAAGGTAAATGAAGCCATACTTAGGGCGATCTGGTGAGAAGCAATATCATGAGCTGAAATCAATCCGCAGATAAATGCAGCACCTGCAAAAGCTGTCACTTCGAAAAACATCTGCAATGCGGTAGGCAGTCCCAGTTTCACCATTCTGTCAAACATATTTCTGGAGAAAACCTGAATTTTTAAAGAAAAATCTTTAATATATCTTCTTGTTTTTTTCTCTTTAACCAGTACGACATACAGGAAAACCACCATGAATATTCTCGAGATCAGTGTTGCCAACGCTGATCCTTTTACACCCATTTCGGGAAAGATCCAGAGTCCTTTAATAAAAACATAGTTCAGGACAATATTAATAACATTCGCAATAATCGTTGCCTTTGTAACACCAATGGTATAAGAAAGACCTTCAGAAACTTCACGAAGCGTCTGAAAAGCCATGAACGGGATCATGCTGATGGCCATAATACCGAGGAAGTCTACCGTATTCGGAATGATCTTCTCCGGCTGTCCGGAATGATAGAGCAGAGGCATCCCTAAAAGCAAAACAGCCATTAAAATAATTCCTACTGACATATTGATTACAAATCCGTGGCTGAATACAGAATTAATAGTTCCGTGATCCTGCTTGGAATGTGCCTCAGAAACCAGAGGAGGTATGGCAAATGAAAATCCCAGTGCCAGTACAAACACCGAGAAAAATACAGCATTTCCCAATGAAACGGAAGCCAGTGCATCCGCCCCTAAAAGTTTTCCGACAATAATATTGTCGAAGAGATTCACCGAGACCTGCCCAACCTGCGTAAGCATGACAGGAAGAGCCAGAGTCAGGCATTCTTTCGTATAGTTTTTGTTTAAAAAGTTCATAGTATTTTATGATTCGTATAGAGTTTATTACTTAAAAATAGTCCAAAAAAAAATTTGCAGTAAGGCTACTGCAAATTGTTATCATATATTTAATGTTCAATTAAATTATTTCCTTACAAAACTTGCAACATCCTCTTCGGAAACAGTATTTCCGCCAAGAATAATTAATCTTTCCACAACGTTTCTCAGTTCTCTGATATTTCCTGTCCATGAAAGAACTTTAAGCGCGTCAATCGCCTTATCATCAAATTTTTTCACGGCAGTACCATGCTCATCGGCAATTAATCCGGAAAAATGATCTACCAATAATTTGATATCCTCTTTTCTGTCATCCAACGGCGGAACATAGATTTCAATCACAGAAAGCCTGTGGTAAAGATCCTCCCTGAATTTTCCTTCCTCAATTTCCTTCTGCATGTTCTTATTGGTTGCTGCAATTACCCTTACATCAACTTTTATTTCCTTATCGCTTCCTACAGGAGAAACTTTGCTTTCCTGCAATGCTCTCAACACCTTAGCCTGAGCAATAAGACTCATATCGCCGATCTCGTCCAAGAAGATAGTACCTCCGTTGGCCTGCTCAAATTTTCCCTGCTTGTCTTTAATAGCCCCTGTAAAAGAACCTTTTACGTGTCCGAAAAGTTCAGATTCAATAAGCTCAGAAGGGATAGCAGCACAGTTTACTTCGATCATCGGACCTCTCGCACGTTCGCTTTGGTTGTGGATTGCATGGGCTACCAGTTCTTTTCCTGCACCATTAGGCCCTGTAATTAAAACACGGGCATCAGAAGCAGCTACCTTTTCGATCATATCCTGAATTTTCTTCAAAGCAGGAGAATCGCCGATCATCTGGTATTTTTTGTTAACCTTTTTCTTTAAGGTCTTATTTTCAGTTTGGAGATTTTTATTTTCCTTTTTCAGACTTTCTTTAGCCAAAGCATTTTTTACACTTGTAATCAGCCTGTTGATGTCGATAGGTTTGGAAATAAAGTCGTATGCTCCTTCTTTTAAGCAGGAAACAGCAGAATCAATGTCTGCGTGGCCTGAGATCATAATGAATGTGCTTTCAGGCTTTAAGATAAGGCTTTGCTTCAAAAGTTCTGTTCCTGAAAGTTTAGGCATCTTGATATCAGAGATCACCAATGCGAAATCTTCTTTTTCTATCTGTTTGTAGCCTTCAAGGCCATCTTCAGCGATAACAAATTCGTAATCGGTAAGTTCATCAGAAAGGATACTGTGTAATACTCCCGAGATTGCTTTTTCGTCTTCTACAATAAGGATTTTTTGCATAGTTGCAAATTTAGATTTTTTGATTCAATTATTAGCAAAAACTATACCTAAATATACTATTTTGAGTAATCTCTTCTCCCGAAAATGGCCGATCCAACCCTTACGGAATTGGCGCCACATTCAATGGCAGCCGGGAAATCATCACTCATTCCCATAGATAAAGTTACAAGTGCTTTCAACTGATTCAATTCATCAAAAAGCCCTTTTAAAATCAGAAATTCTCTTTTCACCTGTTCTATATCCTCTGTAAATGTGGCCATTCCCATAAGGCCGGTTATTTCGACATTGGGGAATTTTCCGTCAATATACTCTTGGAATAGTGTTTTTGCTTCTGCAATCTCAAGTCCGAATTTGGTTTCCTCTGCAGCAATCTTTACCTGAAGGAGCACTTTGATGGTTCTGCTATTCTTTCCGGCTTCTTTACTGATTTCTGCAAGAAGCTTTTCAGAATCCACACTTTGGATGGTATCGATAAAAGGGGCAATATATTTTACTTTATTCGTCTGCAGGTGCCCGATCAGGTGCCATTGGATGTCTTTTGGAAGGAGAGGGTATTTCTCCATAAGTTCCTGAACCTTATTCTCCCCAAAGACTTTTTGTCCCAGATCATAAACTTTATGAATGGCTTCGGCCGGATGCATTTTTGAAACTGCGACAAGCTGAACTCCTGAAGGAAGCTGATTTTTTATTGCTGTATAATTTTCTTTAATATCCATACATGCAAATTTCTGAATTTAAAAACAAAAAACTAATGAATTATGTAAAATAGTTGTTGGCTGCTTGCTGGTTGTCAGTTTTCTCTCTAATGTAATTTATTCTATGCATCATTAAATTGTACACTGATATATTATATTAATTCAGAATATCATTGATCTTCGGATACTGAGAAATCTTTCTGAATACAAACTTGTTGCTTTTCTGAAGCTTCTCAATAAACATATCCAGTTCGTTGATGGAATCTGCATCCCTTAGATATTGGTCATGCGTAAGAAAAACCAAATGTCTGGATGTCTTTTCGAGGTCATTAAGGAAGATGCTGTCTACCTTTTTAATCATGGCTTCATGGCTTCCCTTTAAAGTCATTTTTTCAGAAGGTCGCCATTCAAGATCCCAGCCGATTACTTTATAACCTGCTTTTTTAAGGCCGTTTGCGGCATCGGTGGAGCTTTTAATGTCAGTAACATTAATATTATTCAGCCTCCAGATATTTCTTCCCGGAGTTCTTGCGATTTTATCATAAAGCTTAAGGCTGTCTTTCGCAATATCAAAGTCATGGACAACAGCCTCAGGATTCTTGTAAAAATCGGTGTATTTGTTATGGGCATGGCTAAAGCTGTGATTGGCCAGCTCAATCAGCGGATTGCTTCTTAAAAGCTCCATATCATCTTTTTGTCTTTTGCTTCCATAAGCATGTTTTCCTACCAGAAAGGCAGTAGCACACACATTCCTTTTGTTCAGTATTTTAAGGAGGTTTTCTGTTCCCTGGTTAGGGCCATCGTCAAAAGTAAGATAAATGATTCTTTTATCGGATTCTACGTTCTCATCATCTATTTTGGGGACCGTTCTTACGGTGGGATGTTCCAGTGAGACTGTTTTTTCAAAGTCTTTCACATCAGTTTTGCTGTTACAGCTGTTGAGTACAATTGAGGCTGCACTCACCAATGCAGTCATCCCCAGAAAAGCCATGTTTTTTGACTTTTCCCCAAATTTTTTTTTCATAAAGATAATGGAGGTTAGATCGTTAAAAAAATGTTAAAATAATTACTTAAATGTTAACAAATTATATGCCACTACCTGTTAAATTATGGTATTTTAATTTTATTTTAAGAACTCTATTTCAAACAGTATTTTATTAAAATGAAAGTCTTTCACAATTCTGTTTTCTTATTCTTTTAATTTAACATTTATAAATGCTAAATCTATAGACTTTCTCTATTTGTGTTGAATTTTCTCTTTCTTCCTATGCTGGGGAATTATTTAGCTACGCCACTCAATAAACAGACGTTGTATCCATACGCTTCAGCGAATCATATTAATTGATTTTCCTTTTGCGAAAGAAAAGATAACAGCATTAATAATGCTCGCGGACATCACATTAAATTAAGAATATTGACAAACAATCTTATTGCGAACTCCTGGTAATGTAATAAATTATTACTCTAAAATTTTCTTGAGATACAGTGCATTGTTAATTGCAGCAGTACCCCAGGTATTATTGAAAAATATAAATACTTTTCTTTCTGAATGATTGATTTTTTCAGCCAGGCCATCAAGAAAATCTGTACTGTATTCAGATTTATAGAGCACAGGTTTGCCATGAAGTCTGTAATACAGAAATTCAGGATGATTGATGATGACATCTTCCGGAAGGTTACCGGGAAAGCTGACTCCTGAAAAAATAATGTTATTTTCTTTTAGCACCGTGAAAATTTCATCGGTCCACCAGGATTCATGACGGAATTCTATAACATTCACATAATTAAAATCAAGACTAATGAGGATCAGATCAATATTTTCCTGTGATTTTTTAAAAGAAGGCGGAAATTGATACAGAAACCCGGAAAGTTTTTCTTGTAAATGAGTTTCAATATGAGTACAGAATTCTGAAATGTCTTCTTTAGAATCTTTCAGACGCTTTTCATGGGAGATGGCTTTTGGAATTTTGATGAAAAATTTAAACTCTTCGGGAGTTTCATCATGCCATTTTAAAAGTGTTTTAGCCGTTGGTTTTCGGTAAAATGTAGAATTGATTTCCACCGTATTGAAAGCCTGGGAATATAAGTTAAGAAAGTCTTTACTTTGAGCATTTTCAGGGTATAACGACCCTTTCCAGTCGTTGTTATAAAATCCCGAACATCCAATGTAAAGACTTTCTTTTTTCATAAGTTTTATTTTATATCAGCATCCAGATCTACAGAGTTCAGCCGCAATGAGTTCAGAATAACAGAGAGTGAACTTACACTCATTGCCGCCGCGGCGATCATAGGTGACAATAATATTCCAAAGAAAGGATACAATAATCCTGCCGCTACCGGAATACCCAGCACATTATAGATAAAGGCAAAAAACAAATTTTCTTTAATATTCTTAAGAAGTTTTTCGCTCAGTAACTTAGCTTTTGCAACGCCTAAAATATCGCCTTTCAGTAATGTAATTTCTGCGCTTTCCATGGCAACATCGGTTCCGGTCCCCATGGCAATCCCTACATCAGACTGGGCAAGAGCAGGGGAGTCGTTGATTCCGTCACCTGTCATCGCTACAATTTTACCCTGCTGCTGCAGTTTTTTTACCTCATTCAGTTTGTCTTCCGGAAGGCAGCCTGCTTTATAATGTTTGATTCCTAATTCGTCAGCAACCGCCTTAGCCGTATGTTCATTATCTCCGGTCATCATGATCACGTCAATTCCCTCATTCATCAAGCGCTGAACAGCTTTTTTAGAAGTTTCTTTAATTTTATCTGTGAAGCTGATGAAGCCCAATACTGTTTTATCCTGTGCAATATAAGAGATAGTATGTGCCTTTGACTGTACTTCTACAGCTTTTTGCTTTAATTCCTGGGGAATAGACAGGTTGCCGGAGGTCAGAAGATTTTCATTTCCTAAATAAACCGTTTTTCCATTGATCATTCCCTGAACTCCTTTTCCTGAGATATTTTCAAACTGGTCTACTTTTTCAGCGGTCAGGTTTTCTTCTTTTGCTCTTTTGATCACTGCATTGGATAAGGGATGTTCTGAGTTTTGGTTAAGGGAAAGCGCCAGTTTTAAAATTTCGTTTCTGTCTCCGTTCCCTGAAGTTTCAATATGTTCCACAGACGGTTTCCCTTCTGTTAAAGTTCCTGTTTTGTCGGTAATCAGAACATTGACTTTATGCATCTGTTCCAGTGCCTCTGCGTTTTTGATGAGTATTCCGCTTTTAGCTCCTTTCCCGATTCCTACCATCAGGGACATTGGGGTTGCTAAACCAAGTGCACACGGACAGGCTACAATAAGAACTGCAACAGCATTTACGAAAGCAAATAAACTTCTTTTGCCTTCCGGTCCGAAAAACTGCCACAAAACAAAGGTAAGAACAGCGATAAGAATGACAACCGGAACAAAAACTTTGGAAACCTTGTCGGTCAGTTTCTGTATCGGGGCTCTGCTCCGGCTGGCTTCATTCACCATTTTAATGATCTGTGACAGAAGGGTTTCATCCCCAACTTTTTCAGCTTTCATGATAAATACCTTATTTCCGTTGATGGTTCCTGAAGAAACTTTATCATCGATATTTTTTTCAACCGGTACAGGTTCCCCGGTGATCATACTTTCATCAACTAAAGAACTTCCTTCTGTGATCTTTCCGTCGACAGGAATTTTTTCACCCGGCTTTACTTTTAAAAGGTCCCCGATTTTTACATGGGAAAGCAATACTCTTTTTTCTTCTCCGTTGACAATAAGATTGGCTTCGTCAGGGGAAAGATTCATCAGTTCTTTAATCGCATTTCCTGTTTTTTTATGAGCGGCGGCTTCCATCAGCTGTCCTAAAATCACTAAGGTCAGGATCACACAGACCGCCTCAAAATACAGCGGAATTTCGTGATTGTGACCTCTGATTTCATGAGGAATAATATCAGGAAAGACCAATGCAGCAATACTGAAGATAAATGCCGCGGCAACACCTAAAGCAATCAGGCTGAACATATTTAAATTCCATGTCTTAAACGAAACCCAGCCTCTTTTCAGCAGGAACCATCCGGAATAAAACATTACCGGAAGGGTTAAGGCCAGCTCAATAAATCCCTGGATCTTATGAGAAAAAGGAAAATTGATGAACATTCCACCCATCGAAAGAATAAAAACCGGAATGGTGAAGGCAAGGGAAATCATAAATTTCCTTTTCAGAATATTGTAGGTTTCATCTTCTTCATCCTCGCCACTGTCGGGCATTCTTACCAGATCCATTCCGCAGATCGGGCAGTCTCCGGGCTCATCACGAATGATTTCCGGATGCATAGGACAGGTGTATTTTGCCGTTTTCTTTTCGGGATACTTTACCAGATCCATTCCGCATACGGGACATCCTACATTGGAATCATAGGTTTTATCCCCTTCGCAATACATTGGACAGTAATATTTCCCGGCCATATCATCTGTAATTTTTGGCGCTTCATGATGATGGCTGTGATCGTGATGATGGGAATGGTTATGCTGATGACTATGTGAAGCTGCATATTTTGCAAGATCTCCAGTGATTTCTTCCAGATGCATATGGCAAACCGGACAATCGCCTTTTTCATCATAGACTTTATCCCCTTCACAAAACATAGGACAGTAATATTTTCCCATACTGTCTTTGAAGTTTTCAGGTAAATTTGAAGAGGAGTAGGTTGGTTTATGATTGGGGTCTTTGGCCTGTTTTTCCTCGATAGGAACCAGATACATATTACAAACCGGACATCTTTCACCTTGCTTAAAATAGACCTTTTCTCCTTCACATTCCATTGGGCAATAATAGACTGAAGACGGAGAAACCCTGTCCTGAGGCTTTACAAATGCTGTTTCAGGTTTTTTGGGGTCTTCAAGCCTGTATTTTCCTATTTCCTCTAAAGCTTTATTTAAAACTGACAGTTCAATTTCTTTGTCGGAAGTAATGGTTGCTGTATTATTTTCCAGATTTATATCGGCTGTAACTCCCTCAACAGAGTTGAGCTTTTCAGAAATTTTTTTCTGACAGCCGGAGCACGTCATTCCGAGTATATTATATTGTCTGTTCATGATCCTTGAATTTATAATACAAATGTCCAAAATGAATTGGTAAGGCTGTTATAAATTTAAGGATAATAGTTATAGAATTTTGCCCGCGTTGTGGGTGAGCGAGTCGGAGAGTTGAGTGTCTTAGAGTGGGGTCTTTAATATCGTAATTATTGAGTATTTTAAAAACACCTTTACTCTAAAACTCTCCGACACTCAAACTCAAAAACTATCCAGTGTTTTCCTTTGATGATCCTTCAGTTTCTTAAATTCGGTAGGCGTAAATCCGGTGATATTTCTGAACTGGGAAGAAAGGTGCTGAACACTTTTGTAGCCAAGCTTGCCTGCGATTTCCGTGAGGGTGAATTCATTATAAAGAAGCAGCTCTTTTACCTTTTCAATTTTATGAAGGATAAAGAACTGTTCAAGGGTGATATTTTCGTTCTGAGAAAAGGTTTTGGAAAGTGAGCTGTAGTCTTTGGGAATTTTTGAGCTTAAAAACTCAGAAAGAAGAAAATTTTCATCAATATCCAGCTCACTGATCTTGATGATGATGATGTTTTTGATTTTATCAACAAGCTGATGGGCAGAATCCCTGATTCTTTCAAAACCCGTATCCAGCAGACTTTTTTCTATAGCCTTCATTTTCTCAGCTGAAATATCGGATCCGGTTTCAACTTCTCCTAATGTAACAGAGCTTACCGCTATATCAGCATCGCTGAATATTTTTTCCACTGCAGAAATACAGCGGTTGCAGACCATATTCTTTACAAAAATTTTCATGACTTGCTCAGTCTGTCTTTTACAAATTCAATCTGTGTTTTTCCATGAGGAGCAGGATTTCCTTCATTATCGAGGTTGACCATTACGATTTTGTCTACTGTGATAATGGTCTGGTGAGTCATTTTGTTCCTTACATCACATTTTAAGGTAACGGATGAAGATCCGAAATGTACGGCTTCAATCCCAATTTCTATAATGTCTCCCTGTTTTGCAGAGCTCACAAAATTGATCTCTGAAATGAATTTTGTAACCACTTTTGTATTTTCCAACTGAATGATGGCGTAAAGTGCTGCCTCTTCATCGATCCACTGTAAAAGTCTTCCTCCGAAAAGTGAATGATTGGGATTCAGATCCTCGGGCTTTACCCATTTTCTGGTATGATAGTTCATGTTTTAAAGATTTGCTTCACAAATTTAGTGTTAAAAACTGGGTTTATCAAGGAAACAGTATTTACAGATGTGAAGTAAATGATTCATTTTCTCAATTACATTTTCTTGGAGCGCATGGCTTTTACCTTTTTTACAGTGTCGTCATTTAAAAAATTTTGATATTCTTTACTTTCAACAGGGAAAATAGCCACTTTTCCCTCTTCATTATGGTGAGTCCCGAATCCATAGCGTTTAGATAAAGGGGAGGACCTGAGGCAGGGTTGTCCTTTGGAGAAAAACTGTATTCTTGCCTGCTGTTTTTCACTTTCCGGAATATCATTTTTCAGAGCATAGCATTCGAATATGATATCATCAGAAGTATACCGGTAAGGATTTTTTATCATCTGCTGATATTGAAGTTCTGCCAATGTTTTTATTTTCTTTTCCAGTGGTATCTCCGCGTGAGAAACAGGGCAGTCTTCGGCGACTTCAATAAAGGTGTTGATATAATTTGTAGTATGTTTCATGAGTGTCTTGTGTCAATAAGATTAAATATACTCAAAATTAGTTTTGATCTTTTTCATTCAGATGGTTCCTGAATTCTAAAATATCACCGGGCTGGCAGTCCAGTGCTTTGCATATAGCATCAAGCGTGCTGAAACGGATGGCTTTGGCTTTTCCTGTTTTCAGGTTGGAAAGATTGGATAAGGTCAGATTTATTTTTTCTGAGAGTTCGTTCAGTGACATTTTTCTTTTAGCCATCATCACATCAAGGTTTATTATAATAGGCATAGGATTGTATTTGTCTTTAAAAAAGGTTGTATTTCGTACCTTTACAGAATAGTTTTTTATTATGTTAACTAACTTTAACTTTTGGTAAATTTCAACAAAATTATAGTATAAAACAATATTTATTTATTATTACTCAATAAAAAAAAGCTTTGAATTCCTTGAAATGTGACAAATACTTTAAAAAAAACTTTGATTTAAAATTTTTAATTGTATCTTGCATACGTTTATATTTGGAATCAATATTTGTTCATTAATTTATGTTGTTTTTCTTTTATATACCAAATTTTTATTAATTTTTAATTTTTATTTAAAATGAACATTTTTGTTTCAAACATCAATTACGCAACTAAAGAGTATGAGTTGCACGATCTATTCGCAGAATTTGGTGATGTATCATCAGCTAAAATTGTTACAGACAGAGAAACTGGCCGTTCAAGAGGTTTCGGTTTTGTAGAAATGGGTGATGAAGAAGGAAAGCAGGCTATCGAAGCTCTTAACCAGAAAGAATTTAACGGAAAAGAGTTGAACGTATCAGAAGCTAAACCAAGAGAAGAAAAACCAAGAAGAAGCTTTGACAACAACAGAAGCGGCGGATACGGCGGTGGAAACAACCGTGGTAATGGCGGCGGATACGGCGGTGGAAACAACCGTGGTAACGGCGGCGGAAACCGTTGGTAAAAATATAAGGCGGCTTTTTAGCCGCTTTTTTTATGCATTATTTATCCCTTCCTGATCATGATTGGCTTTTGCTGGTTTATTTCAGGAAGGGATAATTATTTATACTAGCAGACAGGTAATTTCGTATGAAATCAGTTGACAATACTCAATAAAGGGACAGTTAAGCCGCCTTATTAGTTCTGTTTTTCTTTGATCAGCAGAGCTGCATTATTATAGAATATGTTCTTTTGTTTACTGTAAGAAGAGCTGTCTCTTGAAAGATTTGGAAAAACTATTTTGATATGGTATTTTCCCAAATCGCTTTCCATAGAAATCTCTTTTATTGTTATGGTTCCCGAATGGCTGGCATTGTTTGCGAACAGCTTATTTATTGCCGGGCTAAAATCTACCGTCTCTTCTGAATTAAGAATTACCTTTACTGTTTTCCCATTATTATCTCCTGTCTGACTGTCTATTACGAATGTATCTCCATTAATGTCTTTAGATTGCTGAGTATAACTGTCAAAATTGATTAAATACTGATAACCTTGAATGTTGATTACTTTTGATTCGGAGTCTAAAACAAGTCTCTCATATTCCGATCCATCAGAAGTCTTATTGATATGGGTAAAAGCATTTCTAAGCGTACTGCTGATCAGCGAAGAATGAACATTTTCAAAGTCTCCTGCTAAAAGATCATGCGTTTTTCCGGCTGTCAGATTCAATAAAAAGTCTTTTTGTTTTCTTTCAGCCAGAAATTCAAATTTATTGGCAATTTCAGTAACGAGGGTGTCAGATACTTTCTTTTGGAAATCTATTTTGTTATTAACCAGAAGTTTATTTTTATCCAGAAGGGTCATCAATTGATTTTTCTGGCTTCTTTTGGCTACACTGAATGCATTTAAATAAGGAAAGATCAATGAGAAAGCACCAAACACAAATAAGCTGATCGGAATGAATTTTATGCTGGCTTTTTTATTGAGTACAAAATAAGAAACTACACTCAACAGCCATAACGCCAGCAGCAATACGAAGTATCTGGGTTCTGTGTAGCCATATTCCAGGATCCTTGTAAATATGGCCGTAAATAATAAAACAAGTAACGGAATGATGGTGTAGTAAAACAGTTTTGAAAATACTTTGACCCACGATTTTGCTTTTTCCTCTTTAAGCGGATAGACAAGCAATAAGGCAAGGATACCGATAATGCTGTAAGCCAGGACCAGATAAGAAACCCATCCTCTAGGAAGTTCCCAGTTGATAACTATCTTAAATGAATAAACATACAGGATGACCAGATAAATGAAAAGCAGCGGAATCAGGACAAACTGTGTGAAAAACTTTAAGATTACCGGATAGGTACTGTCTTTTTCAAGGTAGCTCAGCCCGGTTTCATTGAAAAGAAGAAAGATAAAACAGCTTCCGAAAATAGCCAGGACATAAAACGTATCGGCATATAGAGTATCACTGAAATTAAAATCAAATAATTTGTCAACTGCCAGGATGGCCAGTTCTACACCTCCTGTAAGTACTCCTGTAAAAATAGCTGTCAGGAAAATATTAACAAAGAGATTTTTATTGTACTGCCAGAAATTAAGCTCCCTGTTCCTTTCCAGAAAGGCACAAAAGGAAACCAGTAAATGAGAAAGAAGAAGAGTAACAGCTATGATGAAGCCATGAACTTCGGTAAAATCCCTCTCTTTTGCAGGCAAAATGAAAAAGAATCCTATCAGGAAAGCTGTTCCCAATATTTCCAGTAAAAGACTTTTCCCGATCCTTTGGGAAAGAATTTTCAAAGCAAACATGAGGGAAATACCGAGACAGCAGCAAATAGTAAATTTGGAATGGATGAATAACGATTCACGGTCATATTTGCTGTCCAACATACGGATAGCTCCTACGGAAGAGAGCAGTCCCATTAATAAAACCATCGGATATCGCGACAGAACATCCTGTGCCTTTCCTGTTATTTCCCGGATTTTCGTTTTCATGATTCGTGTATTTTGTGTTTAGTCTTTTTTCTTTTTTTTCTTCTTGTCTTTATCCTTATCTTTTGTTTTACTCTTTTTAAATTTTTTAGGATTTAAGATCTCATCGGCATATTCAAATTTCGGTTCCTCAATTTTTGTAGGAATAATCTCAATTTTCAAATCAAAATAATTTTTCAGATCATCCTGTGATATTAATTTTTCATTGAATAAAAACTCCAGCATTTCCTTTCCGGAATCATTGAAAAAATTATGGGCAAGCTCTTTTAGCAAGAATTTACGGTATTCTTCCATAGGGACCACTACGGTGTATTTGAAGATTCTTCCTTCCTTCTGAGTGGTGATATAACCTTTTTCCACCAATATTTTAAGGTAAGTAGAAACAGTGTTCTGGTGCGGCTTTGGTTCAGGATGCTGCTCCATGATGTCTTTAAGATAAAAAGATTCAAGCTTCCAAAACAGCTTCATAAAATTCTCCTCAGCACCGGTAAGATGATTTATTTTCATAGAAAGTTCTTAATGTTGAAATTGTATATTGCAATAAAGATAAATAAAAGATACCACAAATGCTATTCCGGCACCCATAAATACTTCCTTTACCGTATGTCTTTTTAAAATGATTCTTGTAATTCCCACTAATGCAGCAATTCCCAGCCACAACAGTCCTACTTTCCAGTCCAATGTAAAAAACAAAGCCGCAACAAATACATTGAATGCTGTATGCATCGAGCTTTTAATAAAGAAGTTACTGATTTGCATAGTGAAAACCAGGATCAGGATAAACAGCATGACAAGGTCAATATACCCGTTTCTTACATAGTTGAAGATAAGATAGGTGACCACACAGGCAGCAATAAAAATATAGAGTGTTTTCCTTTGAATACGGTTCGAAACGTCCATATTGGTATATCTTCCGGTTTTTACATTCCAGACCAGCCAGATCACGACCGGTACAATAATCATTAATAATATAGGAAGAAAATAAAGAAAAGAATCTTTAAGTGAATATTCTCTTATACTCATATAAACGAAAAAAATAAATAAAGAAACTAGCGGATTAAAAAAATCCGAGATGATTTTTGAAATTTTATGCACTGTTGAAGGCAGTTTTTCTTCCATGTTCAAGTTTAAAATTCAAATATAGCCACTATATGCAAAAAAACAATTAGTATGTATACGATAAAAACAAAGTTTTTTTTATAATTTTGCTCAAATATTCATCATAAAAAAGCAAGAGCTAGCACATGAAAGAATTTTCTAAAGAGGTATACCTGAAGTGGTATGAAGATATGACTATGTGGAGAAGGTTTGAAGACAAATGCCGTTCTCTTTATCTAAAACAAAAGATCAGAGGTTTTTTACATTTGTATAACGGTCAGGAGGCTATCCCTGCCGGCTTCACGCATGCAATGGATTTAACTAAAGACAGTATGATTACTGCTTACAGATGCCATATCCATCCAATGGCGATGGGAGTAGATCCTAAGAGAATCATGGCCGAACTTTGCGGTAAAGCTACCGGAACGTCCGGAGGTATGGGCGGTTCTATGCACATTTTCAGCAAAGAGCACCGTTTTTATGGCGGACACGGTATCGTGGGCGGACAGATTCCTTTGGGAGCCGGAATTGCTTTTGCAGATAAATATTTTGACAGAAAAGCTGTAAACATCTGCTTCTTCGGAGACGGAGCTGCAAGACAGGGATCGCTTCACGAAACATTCAATATGGCGATGAACTGGAAACTTCCTGTAGTATTTGTAGTGGAAAACAACCAATACGCAATGGGAACTTCCGTAAAAAGAACAGCCAACCATGAAGATATCTACAAATTAGGTTTAGGATATGAAATGCCTTGCCTGGCTGTAGATGCAATGGATCCTGAAAAAGTGGCTGAAGCAGCTTATGAAGCCATTGAAAGAGCAAGAAGAGGAGACGGGCCTACTTTCATAGAAGCAAGAACTTACCGTTACAGAGGACACTCTATGTCTGATGCTGAGCCTTACAGAAGCAAGGAAGAAGTAGCGATTCATAAGAATGATGACCCTATGGAACTGGTAAAACACAGAATTTTGCAAAACGGTTGGGCTACTGAAGAAGAATTGGAAACGATAGACAATAAATCAAGAGATTTTGTAGACGAATGTATCGAATTCATGGAAAATTCTCCATATCCTGATCCGGATAAAGTGTATGAATATGTTTATGCTCAGGAAGATTATCCGTTCTTAGATAAATTAGAAAACTAAAAGATAATGAATCAATTTGAAAGTTTGAAAATTTGAAAATGATTTATTATCACATCTTTTTTAATTTTCAAATTAGCAAATTACCAAATTTTCAAATTAAAAAAAATTATGGCAGAAGTAATTACGATGCCCCGCCTTTCGGATACTATGACGGAAGGTAAAGTGGCGAAATGGCATAAAAAAGTAGGAGATAAAGTAAAAGAAGGAGATATTTTAGCCGAAATTGAAACGGATAAAGCTGTTCAGGATTTCGAATCTGAAATAGAAGGAACTCTTTTATATGTTGGTGTGGAAGAAGGCGCTGCTGCTGCTGTAGATTCTGTTTTAGCGATTATTGGGAATGAAGGTGAAGATATTTCAGGGCTTACTGGCGGAGCTGCTGCTCCCGCTGCAGGTGCTTCTGAAGAGAAGAAGTCTGAAGAAGAATCAAAAACAGAAAATAAGGCTACAAGTGTTGAGCAGACTACTGCGGAAGTTCCTGCAGGTGTAGAAATTATTACAATGCCAAGACTTTCGGATACTATGACGGAAGGTAAAGTGGCGAAATGGCATAAAAATGTAGGCGATACCGTAAAAGAAGGAGATCTTCTTGCTGAGATCGAGACAGATAAAGCAGTTCAGGATTTTGAATCTGAATTCAACGGAGTATTATTGAAGCAGGGTGTAGAAGAAGGTGGTGCCGCTCCGGTAGATTCGGTTTTAGCGATCATCGGTCCTGAAGGAACAGATGTTTCTGCAGTAGGTGCTCCAAAAGCAGCAGCTCAGGCCTCTGAAAAACCGGCTGAACAGAAAACTGAGGCGAAGGCGGAAGAAAAAGCGGCTCCGGCAGCAAGTTCTTCATCTTCAGACAGGGTGGCAATTTCCCCGTTGGCTAAGAAAATGGCTCAGGATAAAGGTGTTGACATCAACAGTGTTAACGGTTCAGGAGAAAACGGAAGAATTGTTAAAAAAGATATTGAAAACTATCAGCCTTCCCAGGCACAGGCACAACCGGCGGCTTCTGCTCCGGCGGCAGCTCAGGTTGCATTGAGCTTTGTTCAGGGTGAAGATACAGAGACTCCAAACTCTCAGGTAAGAAATATTATTGCAAAACGTCTTGCTGAAAGTAAATTCTCTGCTCCACATTATTATCTGATGGTGGAGATCAATATGGATAAAGCGATTGAGGCCAGAAAAGAAATCAATTCTTTACCGGATACCAAGATCTCTTTCAATGATATGATCATTAAGGCAACTGCTGTAGCTCTTAGAAAACACCCTCAGGTGAATTCAAGCTGGGCAGGAGACAAGATCATCCACAGAGGAAATATTAATGTGGGGGTAGCAGTGGCTATTCCTGACGGATTAGTGGTTCCTGTACTGAAAAATACAGATCAGATGAACTACACGCAGATTTCTGCAGCGGTAAAAGATATGGCTTCCAGAGCTAAAAGCAAAGGGCTTAAAGCCAATGAAATGGAAGGTTCTACATTCTCCATCTCCAACCTGGGTATGTTCGGAATCGAGACCTTTACAAGTATCATTAACCAGCCGAATTCTGCTATCCTTTCAGTAGGAGCAATCATCGAAAAGCCAATTGTAAAAGACGGGCAGATTGTGGTAGGAAATATCATGAAGCTTTCACTGGCATGTGACCACAGAGTGGTAGACGGTGCTACGGGAGCTCAGTTCTTACAGACTTTAAAAACATATCTGGAAAGTCCATTAACCCTGTTACTGTAACAGTCCGGATTGTAAATATTAAAACCTCTCAAGTTGAGAGGTTTTTTTGTTTTAATTAATTAAAATATCTGTACTGTACATTCTATAAAAATCTTAATTAATTATATTTTTGTTTAGAGAAATCACTATTTTTGAATCATGATTAAAGCAAGCAATGTCCATAAATTTTATGGAAATTTAGAAGTACTGAAAGGAGTTGATATTCACATTAAAACAGGTGAAGTGGTTTCTATCGTAGGGGAATCCGGAGCAGGAAAGTCTACGTTGCTTCAGATCTTGGGAACGCTGGACCATCCCAGCAATTCCAATAAATACAATACTGAAATTAGTATTGCAGGCGAGTCTTTCATTAATATGAATGATAAGCAGCTTTCTAAATTCAGAAACCAGAACATTGGTTTTGTATTTCAGTTTCACCAGCTTCTTCCGGAATTTACTGCTTTAGAAAATGTTCTGCTTCCGACAAAAATTGGAGGAGCCAATGAAAAGGAAGCTTTAGAAAAAGCCTATGCCTTATTTGAAGACCTTAAAATAGAACAGAGACTGCATCATAAGCCCAACCAGCTATCCGGAGGAGAGGCACAAAGGGTAGCCGTAGCAAGAGCCCTGATTAATTCTCCTAAAATTATTTTTGCGGATGAGCCTACAGGAAACTTAGACTCAAAAAATGCAGATGATCTTCACAGATTATTTTTTGACCTTAGGGATAAATACAACCAGACTTTTGTTATTGTAACCCACAACCCAAACCTTGCCGAGATCACAGACCGTAAGCTGGTTATGAAAGATGGAATGATTATCGAATAAAAATCACCTTACCTCAATGAAAAGATTTATTTTCCTGTTCCTTTTTATGATTTCCTGCTCTAAAAGCAGGTCTCAGGAAAATAATGCTTCCGGTGTTCTTCCACAGGTAAAGGTTCTGGAAATTAAAAATTTTGTGAAAGGAAAGCATTACAATCAGGATATTGCTGTTTTTATTAATTTTAAGATTCATTCCGGAAAATACCGTTACTTTGTTTACGATCTGAAAAACGATAAAATACTGCAGAAAGCAGTTGTTTCTCATGGTTCAGGTTCTGTTATTAAGAATTCAGATGTTTTGAAATTCAGCAATACAGAAGGATCCTACCAGTCTTCACTGGGAAAGTATGAGATCCTGAACAGCTATAACGGAAAATTTGGAAAAGCTTACAGGCTGAACGGTCTGGATAATGATAACAACAATGCAATGCAAAGGGCAATAGTCCTGCATTCTTTCGGATGTATTCCGGACCAGGAATCTCCGGCTCCTGCCTGCCTGAGCTTGGGATGTCCGATGCTTTCTGCCCATGCATTGGCCACGACCTCAAAATATCTTGACCAGTCAAAAAATCCGGTCATCATGTATGCATTTTATTAAATTCAGATTCCCTTATTGATAACTTTTATAACACACAAATGACCATAAAATTCCTTGCCGAAGACGACAGGCCCAGAGAAAAATTCTTGCTGAAAGGAAAAAGCTCACTTTCCGATTCTGAGCTTCTGGCAATCATTATGGGGAGCGGAAGCAAGGACGAGAGTGCCCTGGAATTAGCAAGAAAAATTCTCGCATCAGTAAATAACAGCTGGCACCAGTTGAGCCTTCTTTCCAATAAAGAGCTTATGAAATTCAAAGGAATCGGTCAGGTAAAAGCTGTTTCCATCATTGCGGCATTGGAAATAGGAAAAAGAAGAGCCATTCAGGAAATTCCTGAAAAAGCTGTGATATCCAACAGTGATGACGCATATTTTATTCTTAAAAACCAGTTATCAGATTTAAGGACTGAAGAATTCTGGGCTATATTCCTGAACCAGAGCAATAAGGTAATTCATATCTCACAGCTGACACAAGGCGGTATAAACCAGTCAATCGTAGATGTAAGAATTTTGTTTAAAACAGCCCTGGATCATTTTTCAACAGGAATTATTATTGCGCACAACCATCCGTCGGGAAGTCTGAAGCCCAGTAATGAAGACATCAGCATTACCAAAAAAATAAATGAAGCCGGGAAAACATTAAGCATACAGCTTTTAGATCATATCATTGTTACGCAGGATGCCTACTTTAGTTTCTCAGATGAAGGATTATTATGATTAAAAAACTGAAATATAACGAGATTGATTTTAAAAAATATGAAGGCTGTCTGGAAAAGTCAGAACAGAGGAAGTATTCAGCATCAAAAAGCTTTTTAGATATAACAACAGGCAAGCAATGGGATGTTTTGGTCTATAATGATTATGAGGCTGTAATGCCCGTTCCTTTTATCCTTAAAAAAGGTATTAAAATTGTTCATAATCCTTTGATATGCCAGCAACTTGGTGTCTTTTCAGATAAGGATGATAATAAGATCAATGAAAAATTCCTTCATTTCCTCCAGAAGAATTACCTCGTGAGGGCTTATCATTTTAATGAAACCAACAGCTTTGATTCAAAACTAAAAACAAAAAAGAACTTTCTTTTATACCCTGATGAGTATGCCAAAGTATTTGCCAGATATTCACCCAAAAGAAAAAGAAAACTGAGACTGGATGATGAAGTAACCGAAAATTCTGAACTTAAGGAAATACATTACAAAGAAGCAGAGAGCTTCATTAAAAAAAACGTGATAGGGCTGGATAAAGAAGATGATACAGATACTTTACTGAAAACGCTTCAGGCATTTCATTCATCGAAACATTTAAAATTTCTGGCCTTTTACTACCATCAGGAAATTACTAATATGATTGCTATTTATTCGGATTACGATACCATTGCGCTTTTAGGTACCTTTAATGATAAAAAGTATATTAAAATGTCGGGGGCATCTACTCTTATTGATCACGTCATCAAAGAAAATATAGAAAATTGTATTTTTGATTTTGAAGGCGGTAATCTTCCAAGCATTGAAGAGTTTTTCAGAGGCTTCAGACCAGAATTAAAACACTATGCAGTTATAGAGAATTCTAAAAAGACATTGATCAGGGATTTTGCCCGATTTCTGATGAAAGGCAAACTTTCTTAGGATGAATATCATGTCTATTTCGTTATTTAGAATGATTTTAATTAAATATTATTCCGTACCTTTATAAAGTATTTATCCTAATAATCCAGCCATGCTAAAGCAGATCCGTTATTATAAACTGCCCTATATTATTTATAATTTTTTTAATAAGAAGAAATTAGAGCATAATATCCCGTTGTATAAAAAGTATGGACTCAAAAAAAACTATTTTTCCAGCATTTCCAGTGCCGATTTTGCCCATCTTCCGGCTTCCGAAAGAGGAATAAACCAGAAGAAACTTGTTGACACCGCTTTTTTTAAAGAACTCAATGCTGAAAATAAACAAAGTGCCCTGCAGTATGATGAAAACGGATATATGATTGTAAGAAATTTCATCAGCCCGGATGATGCTGACAGGATCAATAATGAAATTGAAAAACTGATGGAAAACGGCACCCTGAAATTTATTTACGGAGGAAAGCTGATGTTTGCCATTCATCATTCTGAGATCATTAAGAATATTGGAAATGATAAAAACCTGATGGATTTTCTGTCCGTCCTTTTAGATGGTAAGGCCAAGCTTTTCCAGAGCATCAACTTTATTAATGGCAGCCAGCAGAAAACGCATTCAGACAGTATTCATATGACGACTTATCCTCTTGGAGGGCTTCTGGGTGTTTGGATTGCATTAGAAGATGTGGATGAGACCAATGGCGCATTGCACTATATTCCCAAAAGCCATAAACTTCCTTATTTCCTTAATTCTGACTATGAAAATGAAGGTAGTGCATTTAAAATAGGTAAAAAAAGCTACCGGGCTTATGAAGAGTTCCTGGAATCCAAAGTCAGAGAACTAGGTCTTAAAAAAGAAATATTTAAAGCAAAAAAAGGAGATATGCTAATATGGCATGCCAATATTCTCCACGGTGGAGAACCTCATACAGACAAAAATAAAACGAGGAAAAGCCTGGTGTATCACTTCTTTGATGAAAACAGTGTATGTTATCATGAAGTAACACAGAGACCGGCATTATTTGAACTCTGATTTGCTATAAAACAGCCGAATAATAGCAGCTGAAAGAATAGTTTTTTTACTTTTGCATTCTTAACAGTATCAACTCAAATGCAAATGAAGAAAACCGGAAATATTTTTGTTTTTATTTTTTCAATCTATTTATGCCTGATGTCCTATTATTTATATACTCATCAGTATTATAATGCAGATCTGGAAGCCTATATGGGGCTTATTTACAAAACTGAATATTCCGATCTTAAAATAGAAGATGTTCATAAAAAGGTATATGGAGAATTAAAAAAAATAAATCCTAAACTTTCTGAAATTTCCAAGGTTGAGGAAATTGCAATAGGAGGGAATAGCTATTATTATACACTTTCGAAAAATCCCAAAGCTTATGAAGAGGAACTTCAGCTGTTCTCGGTGAAACCATTTTATAATTTTATGAACCTGATGTTCTATAAATTAGGCTTTAATGTTTTAACTTCAATATCTTTAACCTCTATATTTTCTTATGTTTTTATCCTTACTTTAATATTTTGCTTTCTGATCAGAGTTTTAAAGAATTATCCTTTATCCTTTATCATAACGATTATCATTTCGTTATTCAAACCGCTTTTGGAGGCAAGCCGGTATGCTTCGGCAGACAGTTTAGCCTGTTTAATGCTTCTGTTAAGTTTCTATACTTTTATAATCAAGAAAAATCATCTTACGGCAACAATTTTTGCAATGCTCTGTGTTTTGACAAGGCCGGAATATTTTATATTATATTCATTTCTTTATGTTTTGATTTATTTTTATAGAAACACCCTTCATATTAAAACAACGCAAGTATTTTTATCTTACGGCTATATTTTTCTTTCCTTTTTTCTGATCCAGTATTTTAACCAGATTTCATGGTCTGTTTTATTTATGAACCAGTTTACAAAAGTTCAGATCTATCCGATATCAGCCCCGGATCCGTTCTATTTTCCGGATTATCTGAATTTTATAAAAAAAACAATTATGCTGGACTTTAACGGATCATACTTTCCACTGCTTTTATTGTTTATTGTCATTATTCTGGCAAATAAATTTTCTTTGAACAGTAAAAAAAGCTGGGCCCAGTGCTTGTTTTTTGGAGCTGTTTATGCTGCGGTTTTTGTAAGATACCTGGTTTTTCCAAGCCTGGCCAACAGAATGATGATAGGTTTTTATCTGATCATTGTTCTGTCTCTTATCTATATTCAGAATTCTAAGACTGATATATTTAAAAACTCTTTAGAAGCCGGAAAATAATTAGTAATTTTGCGGTCTAAAATTATGGCTAGTTTTTCAGGATATTTACCGTATGCTTTTGCATTAATTATCGCAATTCCTTTTTTGGTTTTGCTGAGACAATTTGTACATTCGTACATTACCCTTAAAAATCAGGAGATCAAGCTTCTTTCCGTAAAATCAAATTCTGAAAACAAAGCCCATTCCTATGAGAGAATGACTCTCTTTTTAGAAAGAATAAAACCGTCGAACATTATACAGAAATTCGATAAAGGTCTGGCAGTACATGAGTTTATTTTTCTTACGGAAAAGACCATCAATGAAGAATTTGATTACAATTCTTCCCAACAGCTGTATATTACGAAAAACTCATGGAAGAATATCGTAGATTCAAAAAATGCCTTGATCGATTTACTCCATAAAACATATGATGGTCTGAATGAAAATGCGGATCTTGAAGAGTTCAAAACCATTTTCATTATGAACTATATGGAAGGGGATGACTATATTGCTGCTACCATAGAAGACCTTAGAAGAGAAATTTTAATTTTAACTTAAAAATAACAGATAAATAATGATTCCAAATTTTAAAGCACATCCATGGCATGGGGTTTCTGCAGGAGAAGATGCGCCAAATGTTGTAAACGTATTCGTGGAAATCGTTCCTTCAGATACTATTAAATATGAAGTAGATAAAGAAACAGGATTTTTAAAGGTAGACAGACCTCAGAAATTTTCTAATATTATTCCCGCTTTATATGGATTTGTTCCAAGAACATACTGTCATAATGAAGTAATGAAGCTTGCTGTAGAGGCTGGTGCTGATGATGTGACAGAAGGTGATCATGATCCGCTTGATATCTGTGTGCTAAGCTCTCATAATATCCATTCAGGAGGATTATTAATGGAAGCTATTCCGATCGGTGGATTCAAAATGATCGACGGAGGGGAAGCAGATGACAAAATTGTTGCTGTAATGATTGGTGACCATGCTTTTGGACATTTCAGAGATATTTCTGAACTTCCTGAAGCGGAAGTGAAAAGATTAATGCACTACTTCTTAACGTATAAGAACTTACCGGATGAGCCTGCAAAATGTAGAATTCATGAGGTATACGGAGCTGAGCACGCTAAAAAAGTGATCAAAGCTTCTCAAAAAGATTACGCAGAAAAATTCGGAGGCTAAAAAACAGCATTCCAAAATTATAATAAAGGCAGATGAATTTCATTTGCCTTTTTATTTGTAATAATTTCATCAATATGCTGGAAGCTGAAAGGGATTTAAAGTTACTATTGGACCGCTAGTTTCTTAAAATGAATTAATAATCTTAAGGCAATTATAAAAAACGAGATATAGGTATATTTTATAACCTCAATAACTTCCCTCTTCCAACTTCAGGCTTTCTTATCTAATTAATGCTTTCCCTGCAATATTACCTTTTTATACCATTTTAAAATTTCAGAAAATATAATATAGAACCAGAATTAATAAAACCATAGAATTTTTGTTATATTTATAAAACTAATTACTATTTATTAATATTAAAATAATAAACTATGGATTTGTTCTATTTAATTCCGGTTTTCGGCGTTGTCGCCTTATTGTATACTTTCCTGCAGAGTAACTGGGTAAGTAAGCAGAATGCCGGAAATGAGAAAATGAAAATAATCAGCGGACATATTGCTGATGGTGCAATGGCTTTTCTAAAGGCCGAGTACAAGATTTTAACTTATTTTGTAGTGGTGGTTGCGATATTACTTGCTGTAATGGGATCCAGTAATTCCAATTCCCACTGGAGCATTGGAGTTGCTTTTGCCGTTGGAGCAGTATTTTCTGCACTGGCAGGATTTATCGGAATGAAAATCGCAACAAAAGCCAATGTAAGAACAGCAGAAGCAGCAAGAACCTCACTTTCCAAAGCCCTCAAAGTTTCCTTTACAGGAGGCTCTGTTATGGGAATGGGAGTGGCCGGACTGGCAGTTTTGGGCTTAGGTTCTCTTTTTCTGATCATTAAACAGATCTTCGCTCCTGATGCAACAGTAGATTCCCATGAAATGGAAAGGACAATTGAAATTCTTACAGGATTTTCTCTGGGTGCAGAATCCATTGCCCTTTTTGCAAGAGTAGGCGGAGGTATTTATACGAAAGCAGCAGATGTAGGTGCTGACCTTGTAGGAAAAGTGGAAGCAGGAATTCCTGAAGACGATCCCAGAAATCCAGCCACTATTGCGGATAACGTGGGCGATAATGTAGGAGATGTGGCAGGAATGGGGGCCGACCTTTTCGGATCTTATGTTGCAACCGTACTGGCAACAATGGTTTTAGGCAGAGAAACAATGTCTGATGATTCTTTCGGAGGCTTTGCGCCGATCCTTCTTCCAATGCTTATTGCCGGGACAGGGATCATCTTCTCTATGATAGGGACTTTGTTTGTAAGAATCAATGACAATGAAGGTTCCTCCACTTCCAGCGTACAGAATGCCCTGAATCTGGGAAACTGGGGAAGTATCGTCATTACCGCAATATCCTCTTATTTTTTAGTTACCTACCTTCTTCCTGAAAAAATGACCCTCAGAGGACATGAATTTACCAAAATGGGTGTTTTCGGTGCTATAATGGTAGGACTTGTTGTGGGAACTTTAATGAGCATTATTACAGAATATTATACAGCGATGGGTAAAAGACCGGTTTCCAGCATAGTAAGACAATCTTCTACAGGCCATGCAACCAATATTATCGGAGGGCTGGCAGTAGGAATGGAATCTACACTGCTCCCGATCCTTGTACTGGCAGGAGGAATTTACGGTTCTTATTTATGTGCAGGACTTTACGGAGTAGCGATCGCAGCGGCCGGAATGATGGCAACTACCGCCATGCAGCTTGCTATTGACGCTTTCGGACCGATTGCCGACAATGCCGGAGGAATTGCTGAAATGAGTGAACTTCCAAAAGAAGTCCGTGAAAGAACAGACATCCTGGACGCTGTAGGAAACACTACGGCAGCTACTGGAAAAGGATTTGCCATTGCTTCCGCAGCATTAACAGCGCTTGCCTTATTTGCAGCCTTCGTGGGAATTGCCGGAATCGATGGAATTGATATCTACAGAGCAGATGTTCTGGCAGGCTTATTCGTAGGAGGGATGATACCATTCATATTCTCTTCACTTGCCATCACTGCAGTAGGACAGGCTGCAATGGCCATGGTAGAGGAGGTAAGAAGACAGTTTCGTGAAATTCCGGGAATCTTGGAAGGAAAAGCACAACCCGAATACGAAAAATGTGTGGCCATATCCACAGATGCATCCATCAGAAAAATGATGCTTCCGGGAGCTATTGCCATTATTTCACCTTTACTGATAGGGTTTATTTTCGGACCTGAAGTTTTGGGAGGGTTTTTAGCCGGAGCTACCGTGAGTGGTGTTCTGATGGGAATGTTCCAGAATAATGCCGGTGGTGCCTGGGATAATGCAAAAAAATCATTTGAAAAAGGTGTTGATATCAATGGCCAGACTTATTACAAGGGTTCAGAACCTCATAAGGCTTCCGTAACCGGGGACACTGTGGGAGATCCGTTCAAAGATACTTCAGGACCATCAATGAATATTCTGATCAAGCTGATGTCCATCGTTTCATTAGTAATTGCACCGACATTGGCAGTACTTCATAAAGACAAAATTGAAGCCAACAGAAAAGCGAAACTGGAAAGCTTAACAAGAGCTTATAATGCAACTTCAACTGCTGCACCTGCAGATCTTCAAACGGTTTCTTCTTCCCCAAAAGAAATCAAAGGACATCTTAATGAAAATGGCGATTTTGTTTATGAAACAGGTAACATTCAGGAAATAAAATTAAAAGGCGGAAAAACAATCGCTTTAGGAGAAGGAAGCAGACTGTTCCAGCTGTACAATTCAATACATCAAAAAGATCAGACTGTCATAGATCCTAACAACTGGTATACGCTGGAAAATCTGTATTTCGAAACCGGTTCCAGTGACCTGAAAGCAGGTTCTGATGCACAACTGAATAACCTTGCTGAAATCTTAAATGCCTATCCTGATGTAAAAATCAAATTGGGAGGTTATACAGATAATACAGGCAATGAAGAAAGCAATCAGAAATTATCAAATCTCAGGGCTCAGACCGCTAAGCTTAAGCTTTTGGAACTGGGAATTTCATCAGACAGAGTAGAGGCAGAAGGCTATGGCTCTCAGCACCCGGTTTGTGAAGCTAATGACACGGATGAGTGTAAAGCAAAAAACAGAAGAATTGATGTAAGAGTTCTCGCTCTTTAAATCAAAGAATCAAATATTGAAAGCACCGTTTTAAGCGGTGCTTTTTTATGATACCTTTTCGAATTTATTAATAGTAACGTGAACTCGATATATTTTTTTAACGCAAAGACAAGCAAAGATTTTCTTTTACCTTTCTATATCCATATTTTTAAGATTGCAAAGGCGTTTCACTCAGCTATGAACGCAAAACCTTTGCTGAACAAAGTGCCTTTGCGAACTTAAAAATAGATTTTTTATCAAAAAAAATAGCGCTCATTGCGTTATAAAATATTTTTCATATCAAATGCATTATAATTAATTAAAAATAAGCAAGTTATCATCGAGTTCATGTTAATATTAGTTTAAAGGTTTTTCTGCAGATGTTCCAAAGCCTGGATGATCAATTCATCTTTTTTAGCAAAACTGAACCGTACATAATCAGAGTTCTGTCTTGAATTATAGAATGCCGAAAGGGGAAGACATGATATTCCTTTCTCTACCGTTAACCATTTTGAAAATTCCACATCAGTCATTGTTTTAGAAACATTCCTGAAATTAACGACCTGGAAGACACTTCCTTCAGCCTTTCTGGTTGCTTCTAAAGGTGTAAATGCAATCATTTCATTAAAAATATCCCTTTTTCGCTGCATAACATGTTTATTTTCAGAAGCATCAAACACTTCAAGATATCTGGCAAGGGCATACTGCGCAGGAGCATTTGCACTGTAGGAAATGTATTGCTGATGGCATCTGAATTTTGAGGTAAGACATTCTGAAGCAAGTAAATAGCTGACTTTCCAGCCGGAAGTATGAAACATTTTTCCAAAAGAAAATATACAGAAGGTCATATTTCTCAGCTCAGGGTGAAGAAAAGAACTGTAATGTTCAACTCCGTCGTAGCAGTATGTGTCATAGATCTCCTCTGAAATAAGGTAAATTTCCTGATGCTTTATGAGTTCATAAAGCTGGTTCCAGTCATTTTGTTTCCAGATGGTTCCTGTAGGATTTTGTGGTGAATTGACGATAACGGCTTTTGTTTTTTCGGAAATACATTTTTGAAAATTTTCCCAGTTTATGGTAAAATCATTATCAAGGTCATAATAAACAGGAATACCCCCATTTAAAACAACAGATGGCCCGTAAGTATAGTATGAAGGCTGAATAATAATAACTTCATCTCCCTGATTTAAAACCGATTTAAGGGCTGTATGTAAAGCAAAAGTTGCACAGGGAACAATAGTTACCTCATTTTCTGTAAGCCTGATGCTGTTTTTCCGGGCTGTGTTATAAGTAATGATATTGCTGATGAGCATCGGATTTCCTGCAAGTGGCTCATACTGATGTTTATTGCAATCTGCAGCCTCCTTTAAAAATGATTTTAATCGCTCATCAATATCAAAATCAGGAAGTCCTAATGACAGGTCAAAACTATTATGCTTTTGGGCAAGCTCAGACATTTCCGTGAAAAAAGAATAGTGTGTAAATCCGTAAATTTTTTCCATCTATATTGCATTTATATCAAATATAAGAAAAATAGGCATCCGTTGAAGATTAAATAAAATTTGTTATTTTTAAGCAAATTATTATCATATGAAAAAAATACTTATCCCGTTGTTGGGGCTGGCTGTGGTAGTTAGCTGCGGAACGGCGAAATCTTCCGAAGGTGCTTCAGCTCAATCCACGCAATCTGCTTCTGTAGCAAAAGGTGATAAAGCCTTTCTTTCTGCATATAAGACCATTAAAGCTGATGAGCTAAAGAAAAACTTATATGTAATTGCTTCTGATGAAATGGGAGGAAGGGATACGGGAAGTCCGGGACAGAAAAAAGCGGGTGAGTATATGATTAATTATTATAAAAGCCTGGGAATTAATCCTCCGAAAGCGTTAGGTTCCTACTATCAAAAGGTTCCTGCAGAATTTATGAAAAAAAGAGGCGGAGGAAACCTTCCGGATTCTGAAAATATCCTTGCTTTCATTGAAGGAAGTGAGAAGCCTGAAGAAATAATAGTGATTTCCGGCCACTATGATCATGTCGGGACCAAAAACGGAGTCGTTTACAACGGTGCCGATGATGACGGAAGCGGAACTGTAGCCGTTATGCAGATCGCGAAAGCTTTCCAGGAAGCTAAAAAGGCTGGACACGGGCCCAAAAGATCAATTCTCTTCCTTCATGTAACAGGAGAAGAGCATGGCCTGTTTGGATCCGAATACTATACCAGCAATCCCGTATTTCCTCTTGCCAATACTGTAGTTGATCTCAATATTGATATGATCGGCCGTGATGATGCTGCAAACAGAGGAAAACAATATGTGTATGTGATAGGGTCTGAAATGCTGAGCTCCCAGCTTAAAGTCATTAATGAGGCTGCCAACAAAAAGACGAATAATCTGGAATTGAACTATAAATATGATGATCCGGCGGATCCGGAACAGCTATATTACCGTTCAGACCATTATAATTTTGCCAAAAACAATGTCCCGGTAGCTTTTTTCTTCGACGGTATTCATGAAGATTATCACAAACCAACGGATGATCCTGAAAAAATTGATTATCCATTGCTGGAAAAAAGAGCCCAGCTGGTATTTGCTACTGCCTGGGAAATTGCAAACAGGGCGGAAAGAATTGTGGTAGATAAGAAATAATGATTTGTTGATTCATCGCAAAGAGGCAATGAAATGATGTATGAATTCTTGCGTCTTTGCGTTGAACAACTTGCACACGGCATTAATCCTATTAAATTACCAAAAACAATAATTAAAATATAAATCCAATGATTCGTGAGGCCAGGCCAGAAGATATTCCACAGATTCAGATCGTCAGAAATGCTGTAAAAGAAAATACCCTTTCAGATCCTGCGCTGGTAACAGATGCAGATTGTGAAGAATTTCTGTTTGAAAGAGGAAAGGGCTGGGTAGCTGAAACAAATGCCCGGATTACCGGTTTTTCTATTGTAGATCTGAAGGAAAATAATATCTGGGCACTTTTTATACATCCTGATTTTGAAAATCGGGGAATCGGGCGGAAGCTTCATGATATTATGCTTGACTGGTATTTTGAACAAACCAAAGAAGATGTTTGGCTGGGAACTGCACCCGGAACAAGAGCCGAAATATTTTACAGGAAATCCGGATGGCAGGAAGCAGGCATGCACGGAAAAGGCGAAATCAAGTTTGAAATGACTTATAATAACTGGAAAAACAGAAAATCATGAAACAAGGTGTAAAATCGATCAGGCCTTTTATTGGCGCTGAAAATTTTGAAGTAAGCCGAAATTTTTACAGAGATCTTGGGTTTGAGGAAGTAATTCTTGAACCTAAATTATCTTTGTTTAAAAGGCAGGAAACAGGATTTTATCTTCAGGATTACTATGCCAAAGATTGGATAGACAATACCATGGTTTTTATGGAAGTGGAGAATACAGATGATTTCTGGCAGAAGCTTCAGGCTTTGCATCTTACTGATAAATATGAAAAAGTCAAGCTTACCCCTGTAAGAACAATGGAGTGGGGAAAAGAATGCTTTGTACATGATCCGTCCGGAATTTTGTGGCATTTCGGTGAGTTTTTTTAATAGCAGAAAGAAATTATGATTTACGCTTTTGATACCTATTATTATGAAGACCATGCCAAGACCGTATGTATTGCATTTGAAGACTGGACTTCAGAAAATGAGTCTGATATTTTTACAGAAAAAACAGAAGTCTCTTCCGATTATGAAAGTGGGGCTTTCTATAAAAGAGAACTGCCCTGCATTTTGAGTTTGTTAAATACAATTAAATTAAAGGAAGGAGACATTATTATAGTTGATGGGTATGTTACCCTTGATAATGATGGTAAAATGGGACTTGGAGGATACCTCTACGAAGCCTTGGACCGGAAGTATGCAATTATTGGAATTGCTAAAAATGAGTTTGCATCACCGGACTCCCAAAGAAGAAATGTTTTAAGAGGGGAGAGTAAAACTCCATTATTCCTCACAGCAAAAGGAGCAGACGTAGATGAAATACTCCCTAAAATAGAGCAGATGCACGGATCTTACAGGATACCTGCATTGTTGAAAAAGCTCGATCAGCTTTCCAGAGCTTAATTTTATATGAAAAAAAATTATTTATATATCTTGATCGTATCACTTATATTTTTATTGATATATTCTCTGTTACAATATGATTATTTTTTCTGGTTCACACCCTTATTTTTTATTGCTTTATGTTATAATTTTTACCTTATTCTAAAATTCTCAAAAAACAAAGCTTTTTATTTTTTAGTTAATTTTATCTTACTTTTAGCAGATGTTTATCTTTCTATAATAGCTTTTTTACTGCGTGTTGACTGGTAGTTTTATTTTGAGAATTGCTAAAATTATCTGGCTGATTTTTTAATTATTCTATAGAAAGTGATAAATATCATTCGTTTATTATTCTTATTGATTCTAAATAAATATAAATTTATCTCAATAAAATAAAAGAATAAATGAAGAAATTATCTACTTTTTCTGCTGTGGTATTCTATATGATCATGAATGCACAATACTGTACTCCTGCATTTCAATATGGTACATAGCAATATGATCACCAATGTCAGCTTTGGAAATATCAATAATACCTCAACTTTACAATCAGGGAATGCGCAGTCCTATGAGGATTTTACCTCTCTGTCTGCGAATCTTCAGTCAGGAAACAGTTATCAGATTTCTGTAAAAGGTCCATCCAGTAGTTTTCCAAGTGATGTTGTTGTTTTTATTGATTTTAATAAAAGCGGGAATTTTGATGATGCAGGAGAAAGTTTTTATATCGGTAGACTGGCAGCAGCAAATCCATTTAATGCCTTTACGGTAATCGGTACCATTACAGTTCCCGCGAATGCAGCAGCCGGTGCCACAAGAATGAGAGTCCTGAAAAACAGCAATACCGCAGCTTATTCTGATCCAAATGCCGCAAATTCTATCAATACAGCTTGTGATACTGATTTAAGAGCGGGGCAGGCAGAAGATTATACGGTTAATATTGCAGGAAACAGTGTAATTTTCCCTTCGCCATATTGCGGAGCTGAAAATGTAACAGCCCTTACAGTCAGTGAAATTACAAAAGTAGAATTTACTGGAATTTCCAAAGAAAGTAATATTGATGGAAACTCAGATGTGATCGAAAACTTTACCGGTACCGTTTTCAATGTGAGCAGAGGAAATTCTTATCCGATCACTGTTACAGGAGGAACTCAGGGACAGGCCACGGTCTCCGCATATGCTTACATCGACCTTAATCATAATAATGCATTTGATCCTGATGAAGTATTTAATTTAGGCTATCTGGATAATTCAGACCCTATTCCTGGCACACAGTCGGGAGCAACGTCCGGAACGATTGAAATTCCTGTCGATGCGATGCTGGGAGAGACCCGTTTAAGAATTGTTAAAGCTTACGAATCTAATTCATGGATGGGTACCCTGGAAAACCTGCCATGCCCTTCAGGATGGTTTATAGGACAGGCCGAAGATTATACTTTAAATGTGAAGGCCTCAAATCTGGCGACATCAGAAGTGAAAAAAAGATCTTCTTCCAGAATATACCCTAATCCTACATCAGATTATGTACATGTAAAGACAGAAGCAGGATTGGAAAAATATGAGATTTATAATCTGGCAGGACAAAAACTTACTGACGGAACATCCGATATTATCAATATGGAAAGCCTTACATCCGGAACTTACCTGATTAAGATTCACACCAGAGATAAAAAAAGCATTACTGAAAAGATCATCAAAAAATAAACACTTATCTAATCATATCCATATCAATTTTTGTTTTTTTAGACCGGCAGATTCTATCTGTCGGTTTTTTTTTGATAAAAGAACGTAAGAAAAGTATAATAGGGAACAGCTGCTTAATCAATTAATCGCAGATGGATTCCTGCTTTGCATCCTTCAATCCGCATAATAAATATTAAACTTTACGTTAAAAGAATAATCTGTAAAAAGAATACTATTCCAACGGCTTTTTATCTGAATTTTTAAGATTTTGAATTGAGTATTTCCAATAAATCGTGCTTCGACAGCTTCTGAATGCCGGTTCCATCCGTCTGAAGCAGATTTTGGGCCAGTTCATTTTTCTTTTTCTGAAGACTTAGAATCTTTTCTTCCACCGTATTGGAACAGATCAGCCGTACCGCAATCACATTTTTGGTTTGCCCGATCCGGTAGCTTCGGTCGATTGCCTGATTTTCAGCCGCAGGATTCCACCACGGATCTACCAGATAGATATAATCTGCCTGCGTAAGATTAAGCCCTACGCCGCCAGCTTTTAAACTGATCAGGAATACCCGGATTTCTTCATTCTCCTGGAAATTATTAACGGTTTCACCTCTGTTTTTAGTCTGCCCGGTAAGGTATTCAAATGGAATTTTTTTACGTTCAAGTTCAGCTTTAAGTAAGTCCAGCATTTCTACAAATTGTGAGAATACCAGGATTTTATGATCTTTCGATTTACTCTGGATCTGTTCCATCAGTATTTCTATTTTCACGGCATGCTCATTGGAGTATCCTTCTTTTAAAAGCACCGGAGAGTTACAGATCTGTCGGAGCCTGGTAAGTCCTGTAAGAACGTGCATGCTGTTTTTATTCAGGTCATCGTCATCATTGGCGGCAATAAACTCACGGAGCTCTTTTTCATAGGCATCATAGATCTTACGCTGCTCAGTATCCATTTCACAGTAAATAACCATTTCTGTTTTATCAGGAAGCTCTTTGGCAACCTGCTTTTTTGTTCTGCGGAGAATAAAAGGCTTTATTTTCTGCTGAAGTTCCTGAGCACGCTTACCATATTCAAATTTATCAATCGGAACCGCATAAATGTCTTTAAAATACTGTTTGCTTCCCAAAAGTCCCGGACATGCAAAAGAAAGCTGGCTGTAAAGATCAAAAGTATTATTTTCAATAGGAGTTCCCGTAAGAACGATCCTGTTTCTTGAATTCAGCAGACGTGCTGCCTTGTATCTTTCCGAATCAGGATTTTTAATCGTTTGTGATTCATCAAGGAAAACACAGTTGAAACGGAAGTTTTTCAGAAAACGGATATCCGAAAGTAACATTCCGTAGCTGGTAAGGACCATCTCATATTCAGAAAAATGTTCTGTAGTTTTCAATCTGCCAGCTCCATAATGGGTCATTACCTTTATTGAAGGAGCAAATTTGTTAATTTCTTCCTGCCAGTTGAAGAGCAGGGAAGTAGGCAGTACCACGAGGTTGGTAACATGCCCTCTTTTTTCCCGTTGGGAAAGAATAAATGCGATCACCTGAAGCGTTTTCCCAAGGCCCATATCATCCGCCAGGCATCCGCCGAAATTGAAACCGTCCAAAAAATTCAGCCAGTTCAGTCCGTCATGCTGATAGTCCCTCAGCACTGCATTCAACCCGGAGGGGATACTGATCTGAGGAATATCTTTAACGGATGAGAACTGAAGCGAATAAGAAGAAAGCTCTTCCTGTACCTCGTTGCTTAAAATATCCTTTTCAAACAAAGTGGAGACTTCAGTAAAATTGATCTTCGGAATTTTAAGATCTTCTTCGTCAATTTCCCCGATCCTGAAAAATTCATTCATTCTGTCGATCCATTCCTCAGGAAGAACACCAAGCGTACCATCGTCCAGCTGTACAAATTTACTTCTGTTGCGGATCGCACGGTGAAGCTGTTTCAGGGCAGCATCTTTCTGTCCGAAGCTTACCTTTAGTTTAGCATTGAACCAATCCAGCCCGCTGATGATCTGAATATTGACCTTTGCCTTGTGAGAGTTGAGTTTGGTGCTCTTAAGCTCATTGAACCCAAGAATAACCACGCCTTCACGTCTCCATATTTCAAATGCGTGCAGAAACCAGTCCTGATCCAAAAATTTATCTTTATGCAGATAAAAATAATCATAGCCGTCCATCTGTGCTTCAAAATCCGGATGCTGCTTCATGATGAAAGACGTAAAACGGGCTTCTTCTGCATCATTTCTTTCAATTTTAAATACATTTCCATTCTGATCCGTATCAAAAAGCTGTTTTCTGGAATACACGGGAACTTCTACCTGTCCGTATTTCATAACGGGAGTCAAAGCAACATAATTTCCCTGCTGGCGGAGGTAAATGATCCGCTCATTCCGATGATTTTTCTCTTCAAGCTGTACTGGCGTTGCAGGCTGTATGTAGCTGTAATTGATGTGGATACGTTCTTCAAGAGAAGAGAGAACGTTCTTCATGAATGCTTCGTATTTTGAGGCATGAACAAGCAGGATCTCATTATTGGCTTTGAAAAACTTAATTACCCGGAGCATATCAGGATCATCTGCAAAACTGAAAGTATTCCTGCTATAAACAAAATATTCATTCCTGATCATTATGTTTTTAAAAGGAATAGATATATCATTGAATTCCAACGCTCCGGTCACCTCATAAAAAGGTTCCTTTCTGAATACGCTAAGCTGTATTTCCGCCTGTAAAACTTCAAGATGTACCGGAACAAGAGATTTTGATGAAACGGCCTCGGACAGTTCACGGTCATGATAATAGGTTTCCAGCCCGAGCGGATTCTGTACGATCAGCTTGAGGGCTTCCAGTTCGGCTGTATTGTAATCTTCGTTATAATTATTCTGAAACGCTGAAACTGCAGTGAAAAATTTGATATGCTGCGGTTTTTCGGCTTTCCAGATAAGCTGCATGGCATCAACAGGCTGTACAGGGTTTTTGAGTTTTCCAGCCTGCGTACGTTCAGCTTCCATGAGCGAAAAATTCAGATGGCTGTAATAGCGGTGTCTTCCGATGACCAGTATTTTTCTTTTTCCACTGTCCTGTAATGCTAATTCATCGACTATTGAAGAACGTTGGGGAAGAAGCTGCTGCTTAAAAACATCCTCATCGATAGGCAACATTTCTTTGATCTTAGGCCTTACTTCAATTTTACCATCAACGTATACCAGTTCGAAATAGTGATCAAGATCGGGATCATTTTCTAACCCGTAGCTTTTGGCTTTAGCAATAAACAGTTTCTTACGAAGGAACGGATCAAAAAAAGTCCTGAATTTTTTCTCCTCTATGATGCAGTGAATGATTTCTGCCTGATGCTCACAAAGTTTGTCTTTAGGACTGTGACAGGTACACGTGCTTACTATAGAGCTGCCTATCTGGCTGACAGAAACTTCCGGAAAATCTTTTAACGGAGATCTTTTGGTAAAAATCCCGGTATTATTTTCGATGGCAGCAGGATAAATATCATGAAAATCTTTAAGCTCCAGGAATCCACTGCCCGAAGTATGTTTCAGAAGATCATACACAGAAAGTATACTGATGCTTGTATTTTCAAGAATATAGGCTGCCATAAGCACGCGAATTTACAAAAAATGGCAACAACAATCTAAAGTATTGAGGATGAAGTGAAAATCCAATGGCAGAAAGCGATTTGAGGGATGCTGGCGTTTCATTCTATGCTCTGAATACCAATATAAATATTCAATTCTATTTTATCATACGATTAATAGATATTTTATCGTTATTATTGTACAATATTTGAATTCATGAAAAACCAAATGAATTTAAGAAGATTATAATTTTTTTTTAATGACAAGCAAGATTATAGGAGTCGGCAATTATATTCCGCCGGAAACAATTACAAATTTATTTTTTGACCAGCATCATTTTATTAATAAAAACGGAGAGTCATTAAAGGAAGCGAATGATATTATTGCCAGAAAGCTCAAGGAAATTACCGGCATCGAAGAAAGAAGATATGCATCTGAGCATCAGGTGACCTCTGATCTGGGACTGATTGCGGCCCAGAGAGCAATAGAAAATTCAAAAATAGATCCGGAAACCCTGGACTATATTATATTTGCCCATAATTTTGGGGATGTCCGCTTTGGTACTGTTCAGTCGGATAGTGTTCCCAGTCTGGCTTCAAGAGTAAAGCACCTGCTGAAAATCAAAAATAATTTCTGTGTGGCCTATGATGTGCTGTTCGGGTGTCCTGGCTGGATTGAGGGTGTGATACAAGCTAATGCATTCATCAAATCCGGTATTGCCAAACGATGCCTTGTTATTGGAGCAGAAACCCTTTCAAGGGTAGTAGACATTCATGACAGAGACAGCATGATTTATGCTGACGGTGCAGGAGCTGCTATCCTGGAAATCAGTGAAGATGACAAAGGAATACAGTCCCATTTATCTGCTTCTTATACCTTAACTGAAAAAGACTTCCTCTTCTTTGGCAAGTCATACAATAATGAAAGCTGTCCTGATACGAAATATATCAAAATGGACGGCAGGAAAATCTACGAATTTGCCCTTGTGAATGTAGCAGATGCTATGAAGAAATGCATGGATGCAAGCGGATATTCTATAGACCAGCTCGACAAAATTATTATCCACCAGGCTAATGAGAAAATGGATGAAGCCATTGTAAAACGTTTTTACCAGCTTTATGATTTGCCAATGCCGGAAAATATCATGCCGATGGTTATTAATAAATTGGGAAACAGTAGCGTAGCTACCATTCCGACTTTGCTTACCATGATTTTAAATGGAGAACTTCCTTCCCATGAAATAAAAGAAGGGCATGTGGTTTTATTTGCCTCTGTAGGAGCAGGGATGAATATCAATTCATTTGTCTATAAATTTTAATATAATCTACTGGAACGAGAATTACAGTGATATACTGCTCATTTCTCTTCTTTTGAAAAAAGACCCGGATTTTATAATCCGGGTCTTTCATTATGGGTCAGTAAGCTGTTCCGGAAACTATAAATTATTTTAAAATCCATTTTGGCTACACGTTAGTCCAATTTGGCAACTTCAGCCTTTATTCTAATCCTGACCTTTGTCCTGTTAATTTAATACAGAACAAAAATGAAAACAATTTTTATAACAGGCGCTTCAACAGGATTAGGAAAAGCGGCTGCCCAATTATTTCAAAGCAGAGGCTGGAACGTTATTGCAACCATGAGAAACCCTGAAGCAGCTTCTGAGCTTGCCGATTTAGACAATGTAACCCTGCTTCCTTTGGACGTTACCAATCTGGAGCAGATAAAATCGACCGTAAATAAAGCCCTTGAACTGGGGGATGTGGATGTGGTGTTCAATAATGCCGGATATGGACTTATTGGTCCCTTGGAAGCATTAAAGGATGAGCAGATCTTAAAGCAGCTGGATACCAATCTTTTGGGGGTGATCCGGGTAACGCAGGCTTTTATTCCATATTTCAGAGAGAAAAAGAGCGGAATGTTTATTTCTACTACCTCAATCGGAGGACTTATTGCATTTCCTTTGGGTTCAACCTATCATGCAACCAAATGGGCGCTGGAGGGTTGGAGCGAAAGTCTATCTTATGAACTGAATAAATTTGGCATTGATATCAAAACCGTATCTCCGGGAGGAATTAAGACCGATTTTGTAAGCCGTTCTTTAGATTCTGCAACGAGTCCGGCTTATGAAGAGATTACCAATTCCCTTTTTTCCAGTATGGAAGGAATGATGGAAGCGGCTTCTACACCGGAACAGATTGCTGAAGTGGTATATGAAGCAGCTACAGACGGCAAGAAGCAGTTAAGATACGTAGCAGGAGAGGATGCAAAAGCATTATATGCCCAGCGTCTTGAACTGGGAGCTGAAGCTTTCAGAGAGCAGTTCGGCAAACAGTTTATTTAAGGTATTTTTAAATATTGAGACGGCATAGATTTTATTTATGCTGTCTTTTAATTCAAATATTTAATACATTTATATCATGGAAAAGAAGGATAATACACCTATGAAAATTTCGTCCATATCGGAGCTTCACGACCTGCTGAAACTTCCCAAACCGCTTCATCCGTTGGTAAGCCTGGTAGATAACACGAAAATGATTGTGAATAAGGAATTGCTGAACAGAAGCTTTTACCTGAATTTTTATAAGATTTCGTATAAGTTTTCTGAACATGGAAAAATGGGCTACGGACAGGGATATTATGATTTTAATGAAGGAGGCATGATGTTTACGGCGCCGGGCCAGATTCTTTCTACCGATGCGGATGCAGAATACTGTGGTTATACGCTGCTGGTACATCCGGATTTTATACGGACCTATCCTTTGGGCAAGAATATTAAAAAATTCGGGTTCTTTTCCTATGATACCAATGAGGCACTGCACCTATCTGATCAGGAAAAAACAATCATCACCGGATTATTGGATAATATCAGGAATGAGTTGAATACAGCCATTGATGAAGTCAGCCAGGACGTTATTGTGTCTTATATTGAGGTTCTGCTGAATTACAGCAACCGCTTTTATAAAAGACAGTTTATCACCAGAAAGGCAGTCAACAGTGATATTTTATCTAAAATGGAAGTTATACTGGAAGACTATTTCAATAAACAGGAAACATTAACCAAAGGACTTCCCACCGTGGAATTTCTAGCCTCAGAAATGAACCTTTCACCCCATTATCTGAGTGATATGCTCCGGAATCTTACGGGACAGAATGCTCAGCAGCACATTCATGAAAAACTGATCGAAAAGGCTAAAGAATATCTTACAGCTACGAATTTTTCTGTATCGGAAGTTGCTTATGCTTTAGGGTTTGAGCATCCTCAATCATTCAATAAACTTTTTAAAAAGAAAATGGAAAAAACTCCTTTAAGCTACAGACAGTCATTTAATTGAGATATTTTGTAGTGTGAGTAATAATGGTAATCAAATTGTGGCCTCACCAGGAATCGAACCTGGATCTAAAGTTTAGGAAACTTCTATTCTATCCGTTGAACTATGAGGCCATGGAAAAATAAAAATACTAATTAATTTAAATAAATAAAAATTTTTCACAGGTATATGGTTCCAAATGGCTTATTTAAAAACTGAATAGGTATAAAAAAGAATCCGCTCTTTAGGAGCGGATCCAGTAGATAAATACATCTCATTTTTTTAATTAGACAACAATAAAAAAGCACAGCCGACGATGCTGTGCTTAAATTTTTATTTCAAATTTAATTGCAATTTCAAAGCTGAAAAAAGCAAAAAATGATTTCATTTCAGTTGTATTACATAGTAAATGTAGTACAATTTTTAATACAAAACATGAATTTAAATGTTAAAATTCACAACTTATCCACAATTTGTTGTGGATAAGTTTGTAAGTTATTGATTTTTAATATATTTTACAATCCAATTATTCAACATAATCTTTTCATTCTCATCACCTTTATTATCCATATGTCCGTGGTTAATAGGGGTTGGCTGTACTGTGATATGGTATTTTTTCTGCTCTTCAGGTGATGGAAGAACGCCTTTATCAGCGGGATAGTCATTAGAACGCAGGGTATATATTTTAGGATGGGAAGTTCTGGGAATGTACATCCTCCGGTTGTCCATGGTAATAATCTTATAGACAAGTCTGGGATATTTATCTGCAAATAAAGCGGTCATATCTCCGCCGTTGGAATGGCCTATCAGGGTCAGGTGCTTATAATCCAGATCTGGTCTGGTCTTTTTTAATTCATTCAGGACATATAAAATGTTTTCAGCACCCCGTTGCCAGAAAGGCATCCTTACTTCCTGCAAATTCCCTTCCAAAGGAAGCAGTTCATCCGTTGGAAGCTCATGCTGGATACTAATCGTAAAATATCCTTTTGAAGCCAGCTTTTCGGTTAAATAGGAATAAACAAAATAATCGCCACCTTTATTAGCTCCATAGCCATGACTGAAAATAACGACCTGCTGTTTGGGCAGTGCCTGATCTGTTTTCGGACTGTAAATGGCAACCGGAATCTTCCGGTTTCTGCTTTTGTCAAATAAGGTCAGTGTATCAAGCTTAGTTTCATAGCTAGGGTCTGAATCGAATTTATTTTTAGAGGCGCAGTTACATAATAGCAGAATAAGAAAGGATGTACCTATTATTTTATATTTCATACGATTTATTCAACTATGGAAAATTAATGAATATTTTAAATAAAGGAAAGACATTTCTTCTAAGGGTAAAAAATAATTATCTTTGAACTATTAATATCTCTTTATAAATATCATTATTTGTTCAAGTTCATTTCTAAGTGCTTGAAAACCCAGGGTTCATTTTTTTCTGAACCTAAATTTCATTGTTATTTAAAATCAAAGAATGATATAAGGACATGAGCTGTTCCTCATCTTTATTGCATTCTACTCATAAACAAAAGAGATCATTATGAAAACAAATACAATAGCCGTAGTAGGCGGCACAGGAAAAACAGGACATTACCTTGTCCAAGAGCTTCTGAAAAGAGAATATTCCATGAAGCTGTTACTCCGGACTCCTGAAAATTTCACTTTTAAAAGCCCCTTAATTGAAATCGTAAAGGGAGATGCAAGAGATTCTGAAGCTGTGGACCGTCTTATTAAAGATTGCAGTGCAGTAATCAGCAAAATAGGACAGCCTGCCGGAGAAGAACCGATATTTACGGATGCTACAAAAAATATCATACAGTCGATGAATTCTCAAAGAATTAAAAGATATATTGTTATCACCGGTTTGAACGTCAACACCCCTTTTGATCATAAAAATGATAAGGTGAAAATAGCAACGGACTGGATGTATCAGAATTATCCAAAGACTACAAAAGATAAACAGGACGAATATGAAATTCTTGTAAATAGTAATCTGGATTGGACATTGGTAAGGCTTCCGTTAATAATTCCTACTTCGGAACATTTCAAAACAGAAACGAATCTGACAGATTGTTTGGGAGAGAAAATCGGCGCGGCAGACCTTTCCCGTTTCTTGGTTTCTCAGATCGATGATGAAACTTATATTAAAAAAAGTCCGTTTTTGTATAATGTTTAAGAATTAAAAGTTCAAAGTTTAAGATTGTTAGATTTAGAACAAAAATTTTTGACCTTTATCAGAACTTAAGCGACCTTCTTATTCACAAAACATTAAATCTTTAAATCACTCAGTGTCAAAAAACTTTTTGTGTCTTTTGTGGTTTAAAAAAAGAGAGCCGGTAAATGGCTCTCTTTTTATATTTAGTTTTCAAGTTTTTCCTTGATGTACTTTGCTGTATGCGATTTTTTATCTTTCGCCAGGTCTTCCGGGGTTCCGGCAAAAACAACTTCGCCACCATATTTTCCTGCCTCCGGACCGATATCTATAATATAATCTGCAGATTTGATAATATCCGGCTGATGTTCAATAACAATTACAGAATGCCCGAGATCAATCAATGCCTGCAGGGATTTCAGTAACTTCTGGATATCATGGAAATGAAGCCCTGTAGAAGGTTCGTCAAAGATAAACAGAGTTTTATCCGTCGTCACTCCCTTGACAAGGAATGATGCCAGTTTTACACGCTGTGCTTCACCACCGGAAAGGGTAGAAGAGCTCTGACCCAGCTGCAGATAGCCTAATCCGACTTCCTGAAGCGGTCTCAGTTTTGTGACGATCTTTTCTTCGTTATTGTCTTTAAAGAATTCCAAAGCTTCATCCACTGTCATATGAAGAATATCGGAAATGCTTTTCTCATCGAACTTCACTTCCAGGATTTCATTTTTAAAACGGGTACCTTTACATACTTCACATTCAAGCTCAATATCTGCCATGAACTGCATGGATACGTTGATAACGCCTTCTCCTTTACATTCGTCACATCTTCCGCCGTCTACGTTGAAAGAGAAATGTTTAGGCTTATAGCCCATCATTTTTGAAACTTTCTGCTTGGCAAAAAGATCCCTGATGTCATCATATGCTTTCAGGTAAGTTACCGGATTGGAACGTGAAGATTTCCCGATAGGATTCTGATCGATGAGCTCAATATTTTTAATCAGTTTCTTTGGAAATTCTACAGAGTCGTAATCTCCCTTTTTGCCACCCATTCCAAGTTGGATCTGGATATCATTGGTTAAAATTTCCTTCATCAGCGTAGATTTTCCGCTTCCGGAAACTCCAGAGATCACCGTAAGGCTTTCCAGAGGAACATCTACGTCTATATTTTTCAGGTTATTCTGTCTTGCTCCCTTGATGTAAATCCATTCCTTGGCTTTTCTGCGCTTTTTAGGAACCTCAATTTCCATTCTTCCGGTTAAATATTTTGAAGTAAGTGTATCAGCATTTTTAAGATCATGATAATCTCCGGCAAATACCAGTTCACCACCCAGATAACCTGCTTCCGGGCCAATATCAATAATATAGTCAGCAGCTTTCATGACGTCTTCGTCGTGTTCAACCACGATTACGGTATTTCCCAGGTCACGGAGGTTTTTTAAAACTCCGATCAGGTTTTCGGTATCTCTTGAGTGAAGCCCGATAGAAGGTTCATCCAGTATATAAATAGAGCCTACCAGTGAACTTCCCAAACTTGTTGCAAGGTTAATTCTCTGACTTTCACCACCTGATAGAGTATTGGAGGTTCTGTTTAACGTTAAATAACCTAAACCGACTTTTAATAAGAATTCAATACGGGTTTTGATTTCGTACAATAATCTTTTGGCCACATCCTGATCATGTTCAGAAAGTTTCAGTCCGTCTATTAAAGGATACAATTCATCAAGAGGAAGCTCGATCATAGACTGGATATTGTGTCCGTCTATTTTTACCCAGCTCGTTTCTTCGCGCAATCTCAGGCCTTCGCAGGTAGGACAGAGCGTTTTTCCTCTGTATCGCGAAAGCATAACGCGGTACTGAATCTTGTACAGATTTTCTTCAAGCATTTTGAAGAAATTATTGATAGAAGGAAAGCTGCTTTTACCGTCACCTTTCCATAGATAATTTTTCTGCTCCTTGGTCAGTTGATGATAGGGCTTATGGATAGGGAAGTCTTCCGCTTTTTTAATGAATGCTTTTTTCCATTCACTCATGCTTTCTCCTCTCCAGGCAACGACTCCATCCTCATAAACGGATAGTGTTTTATTAGGAATAACCAGATCTTCATCTATTCCGATCACTTTTCCGTATCCTTCGCATGCCGGACATGCTCCGTAAGGATTGTTGAAACTGAAAAAATGAATATTCGGTTCAAGAAATTCCATACCATCCAGCTCAAATTTATTGGAAAATTCTTTTATTTTTCCGGTATCCGCATTTTTCAGAGCACAATAGCCGTGACCTTCATAAAATGCCATCTGGATAGAATCTGCCAGTCTTTGAAGGAAGCTTTCGTCTTCCTCATAAGAAAAACGGTCGATCACAAGGTTAATGATCATTCCTTTTTCAGGAGTAAAACCGAAGCTTTCCAGATCTTCAATACCGGCTACATTACCGTTGATTTCAAGTCTTGTGAAACCGGCAAGTTTTAAAACATTCAGGGCTTCTTTAAAATTATCTGCATCATATTCCAAAGGAGCGGTCAATAAGAACGAAGTGTCTTTTTTTGAAGCTTTGATAAAATCGATCACGTCAGAAACGGAATCCTTTTTCACTTCCTCGCCTGAAACCGGAGAAAAAGTTTTCCCGATCCTTGCAAAAAGAAGCTTCATATAATCATAAATTTCCGTTGAAGTTCCTACCGTAGAACGGGGATTGGAAGAAATCACTTTCTGCTGAATGGCAATGGAAGGAGCGAGTCCTTTGATATCATCCACTTTCGGTTTTTCCAGTTTACCCAAAAACTGACGTGCATAAGAACTTAAACTTTCTACATATCGTCTCTGTCCTTCTGCATAAATGGTATCGAATGCCAGGGAAGATTTTCCGCTGCCGGAAACCCCCGTGATCACGATCAGCTTATTTTTCGGGATCAGTACGTCTATATGTTTCAGATTGTTAAGATGGGCATTCTTAACGAAAATCTGTTTTTTTATATCTATTTCTACTGTTTTAGTCATGTTTTATTTATTCATAAAAGTATATACTGACTGTGGTCAGTGTGACTGTTTTTTGCCGTAATTCTGCCTTCTGATAAACTGTTTTGTGTCCTTCCGGAAAATTGGCATCGATGAAAATACCTGTAAGCATGGAAAGATGAATATTCAAAGCAAAATTAAGACCCACAAAATTACGAAATTTTAGCGAAAATAAGACGTTTAAATATTTACTGACAGATAATTATATTCAATAATAAACCAGCCCATAAAAGTAAAATATTTCCATTTTCAGGCAGAAAAAAAATAGATGGATAAGCCGTTAACAGCCATAAGATTGTATTAATCAGTTCGTGATTATTAAATTGAAAAATAATTTATGATTTTCGTTATGTTTTTGCACTTTGCTCTTGTTTTGTATTTTAAAATTATTTAAAATTGTATTTATAAATATGTAATATAGAAATGAGAAAGTTATTCAGAGATCTTGTTACACATTTAATGAGAAAAAGATAAAATCACTACCCTCAAAAGATGCAGTATATCCTACTGCATCTTTTTTATGATATCTATCATTTGTCTTTCTTCGGGAACTCCCTTACTTTTGGGTCCGTTATTAAAGAAACTGACTCAAAACAAAACGGGACTATTATGATCAAGAAGATTGGAAGTATATTTTTATTAGGTTCAATGCTCTGTGCACATGCGCAGGAAAAAACTACAGATATTGAAAGCATTGAATTTCAGGGGAAATTTATTACTACTCCTTATAAAAGCGCCAATCAGAATATTACGGTTATTACGAAAGAGGATATTGCCAATTCTCCTGCAAAAAGTATTGATGAAGTTCTTCAGCAGGTTCCGGGAATGGACATCAGAAGGAGAGGAGCGAATGGTGTACAAAGTGATATAGGCTTCCGGGGAAGTTCTTTTGAGCAGGTATTGCTGTTGCTGAATGGCATAAGGATGAATGATTCCCAGACCGGGCACAATTCCATGAACATACCGGTAGATATGGATGATGTGGAAAGAATTGAGGTCATCAAAGGTCCGGCTGCCAGAAGATTCGGGCAGAACGCTTATGCCGGTGTCATCAATATCATTACGAAAATAACTCCCGGAAAACGGGTGAAAATAAGTGCCGAAGGCGGAGATTACGAAACCTACGGCTTCGGATTCAATGCGCAGCTGGGAAATGAAAAATTTTCCAATTCACTTCAGGCTAATTCCGCCTCATCACAGGGCTATATGTACAATACGGATTACGAAATCCGAAATGTTTTCTATCAAAGCAAGTTAAATATTAAAAACGGTGATCTGAAGCTGCAGGCGGGTTTTTCTGAAAAGAAATTCGGGGCTAACGGTTTTTATGCTTCTAAACTTGCTACCGAACAATATGAGGAAACGCAGGCTTCTATTGTAAGCTTAGCTCATCAGCAGACTTTTGGCAATCTGAAACTAAGCTCGAATGCATACTGGAGAAGAGGACAGGATATGTACCTGTATGACAGGAATAAGCCAAATGGTTACAGAAATATGCATATTGGGAACAATTTAGGTGGAGAAGTGAATTCCAGCTACCAATGGGGATTAGGAACTACCGGTGTCGGTGTGGAACTGAGAAAGGAGTTTCTGGCCAGTAACAATTTAGGAGAAAGAAACCGTTTTGTTTCGCAGGTTTTCTTTGAGCATCATTTTTCATTATTGGATAAAAAGCTGAACATCAGTCCCGGAATCTCCTGGGCCAATTATTCCAAAGAAGGAAATTTCTTTTATCCCGGTTTGGATGTAGGATATAATTTCAATCAGAACAATAAAATCTACGGAAATATTGCCAGAGTTCACAGGGTTCCGACCTTTACGGATCTTTACTACGTAAGTAAAACAGAGCAGGGAAATCCTGATCTGCTTCCGGAAAATGCGGTTTCATCGGAAATTGGTTACCAGTACCAGAACAGTAGAATTTTGGCAAAAGTGAGCGGATTTATGAGAAACTCCAACAATTCTATCGACTGGGTTAAAAAAAGCATGACTGATCCGATATGGTACGCTCAGAATGTAGGAAAAATAGATACAAAAGGAATTGAAGCAGAATTGAGCCACAGGGTTTTTGACTGGCTGAAGTATACAGCAGGATATACTTATCTGGATAGCAAAATGAAAGAGTCCAATGAGTTTGTATCCAGGTATATTCTTGATAATCTGAAGCATCAGGTTGTTGCAAAGCTTGAAACCAGATTCTTGCAATATTTTACGAACGAGCTGGTTTACAGGTATAATGAAAGAATGAATCTCGGAACTTATAATCTTCTTGATGAAAAACTGAGTTTTGCGAAAAAAGATTTTTCAGTATATGTGCTAATCAATAATTTGACGAATACAAAATATACGGAAGCTTTCGGAGTTGAAATGCCTCAAAGATGGTTTCATTTAGGCTTCTCCTATACGATCAATATTAAGTAAATGTTAATTTGAGATGAATGAAAGTTAATATTAACAAATTGTTAAATAATTTATTTTTGCAAAAATTTTTTATGAAACTTTTTTTAAGTCTGAGTTTACTTTTGAGTATGACCTTTTTAAAAGCACAGGACCACGTTTCCAGCTTCAATGCAGTGACTCTAACCTATAAGTTTCATCCGAAATTTTTCCTTTATGCCGAAGGTCAGCTGAGAGGCAACGAAGATTATACCTACCCGGATTATTACGAGATCAAAGGGGGATTGGGATACAATCTGACCAAAAATCATAAGCCTTTTGTTGGCCTTGGGAGATACGTGAACTATAAGGAACACAGCCTGAGCAGGGAGGAGTTCAGAGTATGGTTACAGGACATAATTGATCTCAAAAAAGGGATCGTCAAGTTTGAAAACCGTTTCCGTGCAGAGAAAAGCTGGTTCTACGAGCCGGCAACAGATAAAGCTTCCCAAAGAATGCGTTACAGATATCGTCTGAACATCAGTGTTCCCCTGAATGCAAAAACCGTTAAAAAGGGAACTGTTTTCGCGAATGCTTATGACGAAATCTTCCTGGTAAGCCCAATGAAGCCTACTTTCGCGAGAAACAGGGTATACGGTGGTTTTGGCTATCAGATTGATGATTATTTCGGGATCCTGACGGGGTATCTTTGGCAGCGCGAATTCGAAGCGAAAGGTAATAAAAACCTTCACTTTATCTATCTGGCTTTAAATATTAACATCGACGGTACAAACCATCCTACAAAAACATATGATTTCCCTGGAGCGGATTAATATTTCTCTATCAGATAATGGTAGGCTTTTAAGTATTTGTTGAACCTTTTGATATCTTTAGGGGTAAGCTCCCTGTTTACTCTTCGGAGATCCATATTGTCGCGGAGATCATTAAGCTTTACAGCGACCGCCAGAGGTGACCTTTCTGTTCTTTTAACGAATTCATCGTAATCCTCTTCAGGGTCGAATTTGGTAAGGCAGCTGATGGCAAAAATAATGTATTCCGGAAACCCCTCGGTTCTTAGATAATCCAGACTGAATTCTTCAGGGTGGTCTTCTACAACGTCGTGCAGTACACCAACGATCTTTTCGTCTATTGTTTTACCGTATTCCATTACGCGCATCACGTGAGCTATGTAGGGAACGTGGTATTTGTCGGTTTGACCTTTATGTGCTTTATCAGCTATTTTTATGGCTCTGTTGAGCATTTCTTCTTTTGTCATTTCTAATAGAAAATAGAATACAAAAATAAAAAATGCCTTAAAAAATAAGACATTTTTATTGAGAATATTTTAAGGAATATCAAATAAGCTGATTTAGGGATAAAAAGTTAAGATTAAAAGGCTAGAAGATGGAGCTGGAGGATGGAAGTTATTATTGGCCGGTATTAACAATTTCTTTTAAATTTATTGAAGTAGTTTTATAAAGATTACTAAAAACACCCTGTGTTTCTATCTTTGGATTTCAATAACCTCCCTCTTCCAGCTTCTGACTTCCTTACATCATGATAAAAACTGAAATGTCTTATCCCGGACTCAGTTTAAATAACGGTTTCATCCTCTACTGAAGCACCTGGCGCGTTGTTTTTTACAGATTCTATACCGTTTTCCATTCCATTTTCAGATTCATACATCTGGCTGGTGCCTATGATCTGCCCGTTTCCGGCTTTTAAATTGAAATAGCAGCGGCCGTCCTTAGCTGTATTTCTTTCAAATTTTGAATCATCCTGTGAATTGGTGCGTACAGATTCTATTCCGTTTTCACATGAGGATTTTGAGCCATACCCCTGGCTGGTTAAGATCACCTGTCCGTTTCCAGCTTTCAGATTGAATTTGAAGTCACTGTCTGTTCTCTTCGAGATAATAAATTTTCCCATAGGTTTTATTTTTGTGTTTGATGTTTGTTAGCTTTTTATAAAATTAGCAAAAATTATTGAAATTTAAAGCGATTTGAAATTCCATTGAGTATTAAATGTTAATTTATATTCCTTAATGATCACTTTTTCCGGAAAAGTAATGGTAAGTTTTAAATTTTCATTATTGTCATCAATTTTATTTGAAATAATGACTGCAGAAAAATAGGCATTGTTTTTTGAGCCTTCCATTTTTCAAATTCTTATTTATCTTCTTTAATGAGTCTGAAAGCTTCGTCATTCATTTTGACCTTTTCCTTTTTGATCCAAAAAATATTTAAGCTAAATAATTGGGATGATCTGCCGCCAGTTTTTTTATTTCATCTATAATAAACGGATATTTAAAAAGCGCCTCAAAAAAATGAGACGCTTCAATCAAAATTTATGTTATAAAAGACTAATAAGCTCCTTTAGCAATATAGTGTGCTGCTACTTTTTCAGTTAAAGCCACTACATTCGGATGGTTAGTATACTTCGTAAATCTTCTTAATCCTGAAAGCATCATTCTCTGCTCGTCACCTTCAGCGAAAGAAATAATTCCCTCTTTAGCGGCTACGATGATCTTTTCAACTGCTTTGTAAAGGTTAAGCTGAGCCATTGCTGCTTCTACAGAATCAGGAGAGAAATGTTTCTCAGCTCTTAATATAGCAGATTCTGCCATGTAGATCTGGTTAAGAATTTCTGAAGCATTCAGTAATAAATGCTGTTGTTTCTCAATATCCGTCATGAATTTCTGAAGAGCGGCACCGGAAACCATCAGGAATACTTTCTTAAGGTTTGCGATAATAGCTTTCTCTTCACTCATGAATGCTGAATAATCAGGAATTTCAAATGAAGGAATTCCCATTAATTCTTTGCTGATGGCCATGGCAGGAGAAAGCAGATCCAATTCTCCTTTCATTGCTTTTTTAATCAGCATTCCAACAGCTAAAAGACGGTTGATTTCGTTGGTTCCTTCATAGATTCTTGCGATTCTTGAATCTCTCCATGCTGCTTCCATCGGCATGTCTTCAGAGAATCCCATTCCACCGTACACTTGGATTCCTTCGTCAGCAGTATGTTGTGTTAAATCTGATACGAAAACTTTCAAAATAGAAGCTTCCACAGCAAATTCCTCAACACCTTTCAATTCAGCCTGCTGGTGATTCATTCCACCGGCGACCAATTCATTGATTTTATCTTCAACATCTTTAGCTGCTCTGTAAGATCCGGCCTCCGCAACGAAAATTCCTGTTGCCATTTCTGCCAGCTTCTTTCTGATTGCTCCGAAAGTAGAGATAGAAACGCCAAACTGCTTTCTTTCGTTGGAGTATTGAAGAGAATGGTTTAGGATTCTTCTCTGCCCGTCAAGGTTGGCAGCTGCCAGTTTAATTCTTCCAACATTCAAAGCATTCAGAGCGATTTTGAAACCGTTGTTTCTTTCGCCTAAAAGATTTTCAACAGGAACTTTCATATCATTAAAGAAAACCTGTCTTGTAGAAGATGAGCGGATTCCTAATTTATGTTCTTCTTCACCGAAAGTAAGCCCTTCGGTTCCTTCTTTTTCTACGATGAAACCTGTGATGTTCTTATCATCATCAATTTTAGCAAAGACAATGAAAATTTCCGCAAAACCAGCATTGGAGATCCACATTTTTTGTCCGTTGATGATATAATGTTTCCCGTCTTCAGAAAGTTTTGCTCTTGTTTTTCCTGAATTAGCGTCTGAACCAGCATCAGGCTCAGTCAGACAGTATGCCCCGAATTTTGTTCCTGTAGCCAGATCCGGAAGGTATTTTTTCTTTTGCTCTTCTGTACCGTACAATAGGATAGGAAGTGTTCCGATTCCCGTATGCGCGCCATAAGCTGTTGCCAGTGAACCGTTGGCTCCCGAGCAGTAATCACAGGCCAGCATTGTATTTACGAAGCCCATTCCAAGACCACCATATTCTTCAGGAACAGCAACTCCTAAAAGTCCCATTTCCCCTAACTGACGCATTTTTTCTTCAGTTAAAGCATAATCTTTTTTCTCAAATCTTTCTTTTTGAGGAATTACTTCTCTGTCAATAAATTCTTTCGCAGAGTCACGAAGCATTTTTTGTTCTTCACTCAGTTCTTCAAGACTGAAAATATCATTTGCAGGAATTTCCTTGATGAGGAATTCGCCACCCTTAAGTGTTTTATTAAGTGTATTACTCATTATTTTATGATTTTAAATTTTAGATTTTAAATTTTAAATTATTGATTCTCTGTTATAAATTTTCGGATGAAGTTTTAATGATTTTAGTCAAAATATTAATAATACTTTCAATTTCTTTCAAATAAGAGTCTATTTCAATTTGAACTAAATTTGAAGATTGATAAAGTCTTAGCCAATACTTTGTCTCCCTAGCTTCTTTATTAGCTATAGAAAGTTTTGAGATAAAATCTTTTTTAGATTGTGCAGCAATTGCTTCTTCCACATTTGCGCCAATTGAAGTTCCACAGCGAAGAATTTGTTTAGATAAAATGAATTCATTCTGAGATTTACATTGAGTATAAAATTTAATTATTCTTAAAGCAAAGTCAAAAGTTTTTATCTGAATCAAATTGTCTTCTTTGAAACTCATTTCATCTAAAATTTATAATTTAAAATCTATAATTTATTAAAGAAGTTCGAAAATACTTGCTGCTCCCTGTCCTGTACCTACGCACATAGAAACCATTCCGTACTTATTGCCGCGTCTTCTCATTTCGTCAAGAAGCTGAACGGTCAATTTGGTTCCGGTACATCCAAGCGGGTGACCAAGAGCGATAGCACCTCCGTTGACATTCAGGATATCGGGGTTTAGACCTAATTCCTTTTTGATCGCTACAGACTGTGATGCAAAAGCTTCGTTCAATTCAATTAGTTCAATATCTTTTAATTCAAGACCGGCCTGTTTCAATGCTTTTGGAATTGCATAAATAGGTCCCATACCCATAATTCTCGGCTCAAGACCTGCAGCCGCGTAAGCCACTAATCTGGCTTCCGGCTCAAGACCTAATTCTTTGACCATTTCTTCGCTCATTACCATCACGAAAGCTGCTCCGTCACTCATCTGGGATGAATTTCCGGCTGTCACGCTTCCTCCATTCGCGAATACTGGTCTCAGTTTAGCCAAACCTTCCAAAGAAGTATCTTTTCTAGGACCTTCGTCTATTGAGAAGTCAAACTTTTTAGACTGCATTTTCTGGTTTTCATCCAGGAAATTATATTCTACAGGAATGGAAACGATCTGACTGGCAAATTTTCCTTCTGCATTAGCTTTCAAAGCTTTCATATGGGACTCAAAAGCAAACTGATCCTGTTCTTCTCTTGTGATATTATATTGTTTGGCTACTTCTTCCGCTGTGTAACCCATTCCCCAATAATAATCAGGGTTTGTTTTAGCGATATCTGTTTCCGGAACCGGCTTGTAACCGCCCATCGGGATGTAAGACATAGATTCTGTACCTCCTGCGATAATACAGTCTGCCATTCCGGCCTGGATCTTTGCAGAAGCAATAGCAATCGCTTCACTTCCTGATGCACAATATCTGTTTACGGTAACTCCGGGAACTTTGTCTGTATTCAATCCCATTAATGAAATTAAACGGGCAACGTTCAAGCCTTGTTCTGCTTCCGGCATTGCGTTTCCTACGATAAGGTCGTCAATTCTGTTTTTATCTAATTGTGGAAGTTCAGCCATCAACTTTTCGATAACTGTAGCTGCCATTACGTCGGGTCTTGTAAATCTTAGACTTCCTTTTGGAGCTTTTCCAACGGCAGTTCTGAAACCCTTTACTATATATGCTTGTTTCATTTTAGAGTAGAGATTTTTAGACAAGAGATTTGAGACTCTTGCCATTTAAATTATTTTTTTATTAATATTTTCTTTAAAAACATAAATCATTTTTTGCACTTCATCAAGCCTATGCAGTAAGGGTTGATTTATTTCTTCAGAAATAAAATTCAATTTTTCACAAATTATTAATTGAGTTTGAAGTTCATAAGAAGATCCATATGCAATATTTAAAAAATAATAAAATTCTTTTTCTCTTTCTCTCCCAGCTCCTTCCGCTATATTGGAAGAAATTGAAACAGCAGACCTTTTAATCTGTGAAGAAAGTCCATATTTTTCATCGTTTGGCATATTTGCCAATGCCCTATAAACTTCAACACATAAATTAATTGAATCGTTCCAGATTTTCAATTTTTTAATATTGTGCATAAATTACCATCAGATTTAAGTTTTTATCTCTTAGTCTCGAGTCTTAAAGTCTCAAGTCTAATTCCTAAGCGGTTTTCCATTCTGCAGCATGTACTGAATTCTCTCCAGTGTTTTTCTTTCACCACAAAGCTGTAGGAACGTTTCTCTTTCAAGATTCAGTAAATATTGTTCAGTTACAATTGTTGGTTCGGAAAGATTTCCTCCAACCATTACATTGGCCAGTTTGTCTGCAATTTTTTTGTCGTGTGCAGAAATGAAATTTCCTGTTAACATTTGATCAGTTCCAACGTAGAACATTCCCAAGGCATCTTTACCCAAAACTTTTACTTTTTGTTCAATCGGTTGAGTATAACCTTGTTCAGCCAGTAACTTTGCCACTTTTTTAGCTTCGGCGATCTGTCTGTTTTTGCTAACGGAAACGATGTCTTTCCCTTTTTCAAGAATTCCCATATCATAAGCCTCGTAAGCGGACGTGGCTACTTTACCCATAGCGATATTCATGAAAGCTTCACGAAGTCTGTTGTTTTTAACGTCATCGCTGTGGAATTCTCTGGAAGTTCTCAAGGTAAGTTCTTTAGTACCACCACCACCAGGAATCACTCCAACTCCGGTTTCTACCAATCCGATATAAGTTTCTGCTGCCGCAACTACTCTGTCAGCGTGCATGGTCATTTCGCAGCCGCCACCAAGGGTCATTCCGTGAGGAGCCACTACTACAGGAATAGAGGAGTAGCGTACCCTCATCATCGATTTCTGGAAATAAGCGATGGCCATATTCAGATCATCCCAGTCCTGTTCGATAGCCATCATCAGAATCATAGCAAGATTGGCTCCTACAGAGAAGTTTGTTCCCTGGTTTCCAACAACCAATCCGTCGTATTCTTTTTCAGCTAAATCAATGGCTCTGTTCAGTCCGTCAAGGACTTCGCCACCCAGAGAGTTCATTTTAGAACGGATCTCGAAGTTGATGATTCCGTCACCAAGATATTCAATAGCAGCCCCTGAATTGCTCCAAAGTGTTTTGTTTTTTCTGATATTGTCTAAGATAATGAATGCATCCTGACCAGGAATTTTGTTGTATTCTCCTGAATTTTTATCCACGAAAATGCTTTGTCCTTCATCATTAACTTTATAGAAAGTCTCTACATTTTTTACCCAGTCTGAAACTTCATAGCCTGCGTCTTTTGCCAGTTCTATACCTTTCTGAACACCTACGGCATCCCAGATTTCAAACGGGCCGTTTTCCCAACCGAAACCAGCTCTCATGGCATCATCAATCTTATAGATTTCATCAGAGATTTCAGGAACTTTATGAGAAACGTAAGCGAACAGAGCACCTAAAGATTTTCTGTACAGTTCGCCGGCCTTATCTTTACCACCAATTAAAACTTTAAATCTGTCAATTGGTTTATCAATATTTTTAGTTAATTCTAAAGTAGGGAAAGAAGATTTACCCTGCAGTTCATATTCTAATGTATCAAGGTTTAATCCGTGGATCTCGGATTTTCCTTCTGCATTTTTCACTTTTTTGTAGAAACCCTGTTCAGTTTTGGAACCCAGCCACTTATTATCCATCATTTTCTGGATATAGGCAGGAAGGGCAAAAACATCATTGAAATTATTGGCTTCAGCACCGCTCTGGCGTACACCGTTAGCTACCATTACCAGGGTATCAAGACCTACCACATCAGCAGTTCTGAATGTAGCAGATTTTGGGCGTCCGATGACAGGACCTGTTAATTTATCAACCTCAGAAACGGTTAATCCTAATTTCTGTACGTTGTGAAGAAGATCCATCATGGAGAAAACTCCGATTCTATTCGCAATGAAAGCAGGAGTATCTTTAGCTAAAACTGTAGTTTTTCCTAAGAATTTAGCACCAAAACTCATGTAGAAATCAACCACTTCCGGAAGAGTATCAGGGGTAGGAATGATCTCTAAAAGAGGAAGGTATCTTACCGGGTTAAAGAAGTGCGTTCCCGCAAAATATTTTTTGAAATCATCGCTTCTTCCTTCAATAAGAAAATGAATAGGAATTCCCGATGTATTGGAAGAAATTAATGTTCCTGGTTTTCTGAACTGTTCAATTTTTTCATAAACAGATTTTTTAATGTCAAGTTTCTCTACAACGACTTCAATGATCCAGTCTGTGTTCTTGATCTTCTGAAGATCATCATCGAAGTTGCCTATTTGAATTCTATCCGCAAATTTTGGAGAATAGAGAAGGGCAGGACTTGCTTTTTTCAGTTTTTCAAAGTTTTCAGAAGCAATTCTGTTTCTTACCACCTTGTCATCTTTGGTCAAACCTTTTTTTTGCTCAGCTTCCGTCAGTTCAAAAGGAACAATATCCAAAAGAGACACTTCCACACCAATGTTGGCGAAATGTGCCGCAATACCGCTGCCCATAATTCCTGAACCAAGAACCGTTACATGTTTGATTCTTCTTTTCATATGTAAATTTTTATTATTTTCTAAAATCATATGTAACCTTACGGTCTCATTATAATTTATTTTCTGTTATTTAGTAATTCGTTTGCAATTTTCATGATCTCGGACATCACTTCCTTGAAGGTTTCAATTTTCTCAGGAGCGATCTTTTCCATCACTTTCTTGTTAAAATTGACAACTACTTCTTTGGACATATTCCTTGAATTCAGACCTTTATCCGTAAGTTTAATGATCACCTCCCTTTTATCGGCAGTAGTCTTTTCCTTATAGATATATCCGTTGTCTTCCAGAAGCTTGATGATTCTGGTCAAAGAGGTAGGTTCAATGGCCATTTTAGGACCCAGGTTAGTACTCCGGGTGCCTTCTTTGGGATCAATTTTGAGAAGAGTAAGGGCTTGTACAGCGGTAGAATCATGCTCCTGGGCAAGTTCTGTGTACATTTTTGAAACAGCCAGCCAGGTCTGTTTCAAAACTAAATCTACGTTTTCTATTTTTTCTTTATTATTATCCATCATTTATCCACTAATGGTGTTACCCAAATTTAGTAAATATTATGCATGCATAGTATTTATTAACGTTAAATTTTGTTAATAAGCTGATAGTTAGTGGATTAAATTGTATGATTAGCATAATACTATGCATGCATAGTATATGAAATACATAAATAAAATCTAGTATTAATGAATGTTTTTAATGAAATCAACTATTTCTTCGAAAGATTCATATTGCTGAATAGTGTTGTCGGTGAGAATTTCCCAAAAACCGTCCTTATAGCTAAAATGCAGAGCAGAAAGGTCTTTTTCGGAATTTTTTTGCAATAAAGAATAAAGCATTTCTTTGTGAACCTCCGGTGCATTAATAGAAGGCGGAACAAAATTTTCATTTACCTGGAATAATGCAGCATTGGTAAGTTCATCATGCTGAAGCAATATATCTTCTACAAGACCGGAGAAAAGCTGATTATCCTTTACATACCAGATTTTGTCCGCAAATTCTTTGGCCAGCCTCCAGTCGTGGGAAGAGAATAATATGATTTTATTTTGCTCCTTAGCCAGCCTTCGAAGCGTCTTTAAGATAATGAGTTTGTTTTTCTCATCGAGATGGGTTGTTGGTTCATCCAGAATAATAACCGGAGAATTCTGAGTGATAGCCCGCCCGATAAATGCTTTCTGCAGATTTCCGTCTGAAAGGTTTTTGAGAAGAGTATGTTTATACTGATCCAGATCCAGTTCATTAATAATGTGTGTCACTTCATCCCTGTCTTCTTTTCTGAGTTCAAAATAAAAAGGGTAGTAGATGTATTTTCCCAATGAAATAAGATCTTCAACAGTATAATGCTGAGGAACATTTGACTTTGAAAAAACAACAGCGATATTTTCTGCAATTTCTTTAACGGAAAGGTATTTTATGTTTTTTTTATTAATTGAAATCTCCCCGCTTAAAAGGGAAGTCTGATGTAAAACAGATTTGATAAGCGTCGTTTTTCCTACACCGTTATTTCCTATCAGAAGACATACGTCGCCCAGTTTCAGATCTGCATGAGCATTTGAAATTAAAGTGGTGTCGTAGCCTATGTTGGCCTGTCGGATTTCTAGGTGCATTGATTTGTTGTTAATTGCAAAAGCACAATTCTTTTTACAAAAATACTGTTTTTAAAGAGCAATGAATTTGGTTTTCACCAAATTTCATATGGATTTATTTATAAAAAATTTACAATTCTTGTAACTCCATTTTTAAAACATCGGATTGGAAATTGCCTCAAAGACAATCTTTGATAATTCGTTTTCTGTCATTTGTGTTGTTTTTGTATTTAATTTTGTTGGTTAATTGCAAAGGCGCAAAGTTTTTTAATCTTTATGCTGCTTTAATGCGCAAGAAAATCAAAGATTTTCAGCAAGCACGGTATCAATTCATTCAGCAATAATTTTGCAATACAAAATTTTATCAAAGATAAAATCCTTGCGTCTTAAAACAAAATCATGAAAAATTTCTTCGCGCCTTTGCGATTAACCAACAAAGTAGATAATTTATAAATCAGCAAGCAAATAAAAAATAAATTCCCGCAGATTTTTTAGATTACAAAAATCTTATTTACGGCTTAAAATTCACAATTAACCATTCACTTATTCACCGTCAAGCCTTATTCTGCTTCAAAAGCATCAGTAAAATCACAGGAATTCCGAATACAGAACTTATCACATTTATAGGAATCTGTGTTTTTTCTGCTATTATGGAGAAGAGCATCATAATCAGCATTCCAAGAAACATATTCAGGATCCATTGCTGCCATAATCTGGAAGGATTATAAACCAGTCTGCAGAAATGCGGAACAATGATCCCAATAAACAAGATAGGTCCAAGGAATGCAGTTATAGAAGCAGAAAGGAGAGAAGAGGCTGCAATGATCAGGATTTTAAGCTGACGAAGATTGACTCCCAGACTCTGAGCATAGGAAGTTCCCAATGAATTCCCGATCAATGGCTTTATCGTTTTAAAACAAAAGAACATTCCAATGAAAACGAGGATAGACAATACATAGATCTGGTTTCTGGTCACCATATTATTAGCCCCGAAAGACCATAAAATATAATTTTTGAGGCTTTGGTTTTCTGCATAGAACTGTAATAATGAAACTACAGCACCGGCAAATGCTGAAACAAGGAATCCAAAAATGATAAGATAAGATTTATCCTGAAATTTATTTGACATGGAAAGGAGTATCAGCATCAGAACAAGGCTTCCTGCAATGGCCGAAAGGCTCAGAAAACTGTTCTGTAAAAATTCCGGGATCAGAAGATCGTGGGAAAAGAATATATAAAAAGCTACAGACAAGCTGGCAACAGAAGTGATTCCTAAAATATCCGGACCGGCCAGAGGATTCTGAAAATATTCCTGCATCAGAAAACCGGATGTCGGAATTGATATTCCCGCCAGAAGCATCACCAGAACCCGGTTGATTCGGATTTCAGCGATCTGGCTTTGGGCGGAATCATAAAAGAAATCCTGAAGGTTTAAATCTAAAAATCCTGTGTTCAGGTTGATAACTGCAGCAAGAATAATAGCAGTAGTCAGCAGTAAACACAGAATCTTGAATTTTTTTGACATGATCAGAAAGAATCTGGATGTTTTATTTTAAAAGAGCATCAATTTTAGAATTCAATACTTCTTCGGTCATCATTCCTAGATATTCGTCGACTTTATCTCCTTTTCTCAAATAAGTAAAGGGAATTGAGCCGCCGTCCCATTGTTTGAAATTGTTAGTGAAAAAATTGGCGTCCAGCTTCTGGCCATCCAAAAGGATGATATTTGCTGAAAGATTATTTTCCTGTGCAAATTTTTTCACAGAAGTATTCCATTCAGATTTATCATCAAGGTTGATAAAAGTAAACTTTACCGGCTTATCTTTTAATTCCTCCATCTTGTTCTTAAAATGAGGAATTTCTCTCATACACGGACCACACCATGTCGCAAAAAAGTTGGTCACATATAAAGTGTCATTCTTCTGAGCTAAATATTTTCCGAGGTTTTCCGGAGAAAGTTCCTTAGATGTGTAAGCTGACGTTTCAGAAGCTGTATTTTCCGTAACGGAAACTGAGTCTGCCACGGTAGTAGCATCGGTTTTTGGGGCTTCTTTTTTACAGCTGTAAAGAGCCGTGAGAATAAGCGTGGATAAAATTATCTTCTTCATAAATTATTTTTTGACTATTTTTGAATTGAAGTATGGAACAACAAATCTATAAAGGGAAACTGATACAGTTTCATCCGTTAAAAGTAGCGAAAAAGGAACAACTGACCAAAAATACTTTTTCTCTGGAATTGGAGATTCCCGGGAGTTTGAAGGAGAATTTCAAGTTTGAAGCCGGACAATTTGTAAGCATAAAATTTATCGCTCACGGTAAGGAAATCATTAATGATTATTCAATGACTTCAGCTCCTTATGAGAAAAAAATCTGCCTGGGAATTAAGGTGAATTCTCCTGATGGAGCCACTTCGGAGCTGTTCAAAAATTATAATATTGGAGATGAGCTGATGGTAGGAGAACCTTCCGGAAGGTTTACGCTTGTCTCCAAACCAAGCGAATTCCGGACGATTGTTGCTTTTGCAGCCGGAATAGGAATCACCCCGATCCTGAGTCATTTTAAGAATATCCTTCATACGGAACCACGCACCAGGCTTTTTCTATTTTTTGGAAACAAAAGCTCTGAAGAAGTTATTTATAGGGAACAACTGGATAATCTTGCCAGAACGCACGGTGAAAGACTTCAGATTTTTTACTTTTTTTCAAAGGAAAAAACGGCAGACCAGTTTTTCTACGGAAGGCTGGATGAAAGGAAGCTGAACTTAATCATCAATCAAATTCTCCATCTGGATGATACAGACGAAGAATCTACCATCTGGGATGCAGTAGATGAAGTGCTGATATGTGGGAAGGGAGAGATGATTAAATCGCTGGCAAATGCCTGCTATCACCATGGAATTCCGAAAAAGAATATTCATTTTGAGCTTTTTGAAGAATATAATGATGATATTTATCCTGTAGAAAAAGAATTTCCGCTGATTGAAAATGTGGAAGTCAAGTTTAAAATGCTTGGAAAAGAATATGAAACCCATCTTCCTGATAACCGGGAGAAGATCCTGCAACAGCTTTTGATCCAGAATTTTCCGGTTCCTTATTCATGCAAATCCGGAATATGCGGAAGCTGCGAATGTTATCTTGAAGAAGGAGAAGTAGAACTGCTTGAAAATGAATATCTGACTGAAAAAGAAGAAGCACAAGGTAAAATACTGGCATGCATGTCCATTGTAAAAAGTAAGAAAATAAAGCTTAACTTTGACCTTAGTTGAGAATAATCAGGAACATATTTAACTTGGGAATGGTATCAGCAGAAATAGGAATTCTGCTGATATGTCTTTGTAATGCATGGGTTTTTGGGCTTACCAACGGCCGTACCTACACCAAGATTTCTAAAATTCCTCCACGGGAAGTTGCACTGGTACTGGGGACTTCCCCCAAGATGAGATCCGGGCAGTCCAATCCTTATTTTACGAAAAGAATGGATGCTGCGGCACTTCTTTATCATCATGGTAAGATCAAAAAGATTATTGTAAGCGGAGAAAAAAGCAGAGGATATAACGAGCCTGCTGCCATGAAAAATTACCTGGTCAATCAGGAAGGGGTTCCGGAAGACATTATCATAGAAGATCCGAAAGGATTCAATACTTATAAAAGCATTCTGCGATGTAAAGATGTTTACAAAAAGAAAGATGTGATCATTGTATCACAAGGCTTCCATAATCTCCGTGCTTTGTTTTTTGCAAGAAACAACACGATGAATGCCCTGGGTTTTGATGCGCAGGATGTCAGCAAGCCTGAAAGCTACTACAGAAATCAGTTCAGGGAAATACTCGCCCGAGTGATTGCTGTAGTCTATTTCATACTGGGGATTTCTCCGGATTAGAAAGGATATCCGAACGCGATATTCAATGTTGGTTTGAAAGGCTGGAAATGCCTGAATCTCCATCGTTCCCCGTCCGGTTTATTCGGATCATAGATCTTATAGGCAAGATCAAGTCTGAAAGTAATGTAGGCAACATTTACCCTTAACCCGAATCCACTGCCGATCCCCATTTGTCCTAAGAATTTATTGAATTTGAATTCATCACCGTAGCCATCATTATAGTTTTTAAGACTCCATGTATTTCCGATATCTGTAAATAAAGCTCCTTCATACATTTCATTGAAAGGAATTCTATATTCAATGTTGGTAGTAAGCTTTACGTTATCAGTCATATAAGTACGGACTCTCTCATCCACCTGAGAATCTGCCGGACCCAATCCTCCAAAAGCCACCCATGCTCTGATATCATTGGATCCTCCGTTGAAATAAGATTTGATGACAGGCATATTGGTGGAGTTTCCAAAAGGAATACCCACCCCGATGAACTGGCGTAAAACCAGAGTCTGGTTACCGTTGAATTTAAAATATTTCCTTGTATCAATATCAAATTTTACAAACTGGGCATAAGGAATCCCAAAAATGGTTCTTTGCGGGCTTGTTATAACACCACCCTCATCCCTTTTTTGATTGAAGATGCTTAAAATATTACCCGCAAGCTCTACCTTACCATTAAAATAGAATGCATTAGGATAATCTTTTTTACCAATCTCATTGTAAACGAAATTATAGATCATCGACGAAATAAGAACGTCCTGAGTCTGTCTGTCTTTATTTACAAGGGTTCCTTTGAAGGCGGTAAGGAGATCCTGTCCCTGCTGATCAAGAGTTCCCTGATAGTTTGCATCATCAACAATCTGTTTCGAAACATTGTCAAGGCTTAGCTCCCCGGAAAAGTATTTTTGCTTGGTAATAGGATCATAGGCGAAATAGCTTGCAAGTATATCATCCTTTATGATTTCATCATTACTGAAATAGTCATAATAAGCATCTTTATTTTTTGTAAGGCTGATCTGTGTATTAAAAAGGGTTAGCCTGTGTGACACCTGATCGTTAACATTGGCCTGGTAATTTAATCCCGTGTTGAAGTTTACCCTTCCCAATCCGATATTATTCTGTACAGAAGCCCCTAAAAGGATAGAGGAGGTTGGGGTATATCTTTTAGGAAGAAGTTTATAATAATTGAACGGAAGCAGAAGTCTTGGGAAATTAAGAGAAGCCTGAGCCGAAATCTCATAGGCAAGCTCTCTTTTACTAATGTCCTTTGTACTTCTGATAGATCCGAACGTTCCTGAAATGCTTGTTGAAAGGTTTTCTGCCCCCCGGAAAACATTCCTTGTGGTAAGATCTACAGAAGGAGATATCCCAAGATTCAGAATCTGAGAATAGTTGATATCTGTTCCCAGTTTCAGCTCATATTTAGGAAGCGGTTTCAATAGATACAGAACATCAACGATGCTGTCATTAGGTGAAGTACCGCCACCTCTTCTTAAAGAATCTCTTGCCTTCAGAATACTGAAGTTATTCATCGCGATGAAATTTCTTTTCGTAAGATCGAGAGCTTTCTGGTCATACACTTTCTTACTGTCTACTATCACGGCTCTCCATAAAGAAGACGTTTTATAGCTGTCGTCCATTTTATGGAATCTTATTCTCCTTAAACTATCTTTAACGGTATTTTTCGGAAAATCGCCGGCCTCGTTCACAATGGCCACATCAATATTTCCAATGGTTGCCACTTTATAAGGATGGTCGGCAGAATCTTTATGGATCTCCAGGGTAAGAGGAACCTGTTTTCTGCTTTTCAGGGAATCTGCTACGAAATAGATCTCTTCATTGGAACTGTTAAACCTATAGTATCCGTTTTCCCGCATCAGTTCGGTAATTCTTGTCACTTCTTTTTCAAGAACGGTTTGGTCTAGCCTCTGGCCGGATCTTATCAGACTCTTGTCAAGTTTTTGCCAGTACAGGCCTTTTACAGTGGGATCTGTAATATTGTAATAATAATCTTTAATATAGGTAGGATCATTATGCTTAATGAAATAATTAACGGCAGCCTTCTTGGACGCAGAATCCATAGAATGCTTGAATTTGACATCGGCATCCCAAAATCCTCTGTAGACAAGCCTCTTCTCAATAGATTCAGCACTTTTTTCACTTCTTGTCTCATCGAGTATTACAGGCGGATTTCCCCAGCTGTGAAGCAAACGGTCCAAAAACAATGTTTTTCCTACGCTGCTTTTCATATTATATTTAATGAAAAGGGAGTCTCTGAGTTTCTGATTTCTCATTTCACTGGGATAGGTCATGTACTCATTGAGCAAAGTATCATATTTAGGATTGGCCATATTGTAAAATCCTAACCCCAGCGGTATGAAAAGGAGTTGCTTTTTATTAGGCTTCTGCTGGACATAATCTTTCAGTTCATCATCGAAAGATTCTTTCTTGTCTTCAAACTTAAAGTTGTTCTTGGTAAGCAGATATTCGCCGTCCGGAACTTTTTTAGTTGTACTGCACGCATAAAGGAGACCAACAAATGTTGCAAATGAGATAATTTTATAATATTTTTGAGGAGAATTCTTATAATGCTTACAGCTCATACAATAAAAATTTTACAGTCTTTAGATAAAAAGAAGTTCAGACAAAAATACAATTTGTTTTTGGTTGAAGGTAATAAAATCATTTGTGAACTTTCTGAATCCAGATTTAAAGTTAAAGAAATATTTTCTACCGATCCGCAAAAATTGGACCGGACAGATGCACCCGTTATTCAGATCACTGAAAATGAGCTGAAAAAAATCAGTTTCCTTAAAACGCCTAAAGATTCTGTGGCAGTTTGTTATCTGCCCGAAGAAGAAGAAAAAAGGGAAGACAAGGATATTCAGCTGGTTCTGGACGGTATTCAGGATCCGGGCAACCTGGGCACGATTATCCGCCTGGCAGACTGGTTCGGGATAGAACAGATTATCTGCAGTGAGGATACCGTGGATGTTTACAACCCTAAAGTGATTCAGGCTACCATGGGCTCTTTTACCCGGGTGAATATCATGTATACGGATCTTGTTGAATATCTTTCAAAAACGGGGAATATCAATATCGGAACCGATATGGAAGGGGAAAATATCTATACTTTTGAAAAACCTGAAAAACTCAACCTTATTCTGGGTAATGAAGGAAACGGAATGAGACCCGAGACAGAGAAACTCCTTCAGCAGTGTATTACCATTCCGAGATTCGGCAAATCCCAGTCTACAGAAAGTCTGAATGTTTCTATGGCAGCAGGAATTGTTTTGGGGCAACTGTTTTCTAAATAGAAATTAATAAACCGAAGTTAGATATTAGAAATTAGTTGATGGAAGTCTAAAATATCAGTATTAATTTAGAATATCTAATAATGAAATATTTTATTTCCCAGGAAAACTTCTAACCTCTAATATCTAACTTCTAGTTTCTATATCAACTGTTCCAGGCTTGAAACACTCTTATTTTTTTGATATACTTCCAGTTTCTTTCTGACATATTTAAGGGCAATAGGAGCCAGGTAGATCATAGCTGCACCCAGAAGTTTTTTCTTCCAGTTAGAGCTCTTCATGTTGTTTTTGGCGTAATTTCCGACCAAAGCAGTAATTCCCAATTTTATCAGACTGTCTGTCACATTACCGCCTAATGCAGTACTGGCAATTCCTACAGCCGTTTGTTTATTGATGAACATATCTTTTACTTCGGAAGTCAGATGTCTGGCAATGACATCTTTTCGGAGAACTACTTTTTCATCACCGTCATCATCTACTTTTTCCTGCAGATACTGATCTGTAAGGCCATTTGTGAATGCACTCAGGCTTTCTTTTGTATTCTTAAAGGTAAGAAGGTTTTCCAGATCATTGATCTCGCTTTTAAGCAGCTTTTTCTTTCTTCTTAGTTCTTCGATGCTTTCGTAATTTCTGCCCATAGCTTAATGATTTAAAAATTTAATAACCTGATTCGCCACCACATTCACAATCTTATTTTTAAAAGCAATGATAAATGCCATTACCACCACATAAAATCCGGCGACGATCAGAAAACCGTAAGAGGTATTATCCAGCGCCTTGCCAATAAGAAATGCCATTCCAAAGTTAAAAAGGATAATAAAAAAAGTAAAAGCAACTAGCAGCACTACAAAGTAGGTAATGAGCCCTGCAGAAAGAGAGGATTTTTCTGTAGCTTCAATTTTCAGAAGATCTATTCTCTTTGATGCATATTCTTTAATAGTCTCTATCATTGTTTTTTTTTAAAGTTACAAAAAAAGGAACTTTCGTGCAAAAAGTTCCTTCCCATAATTTACTCAAAAAATAAACTACTTATTTTTTAAGATCGTTCAGTTCCGCTTCTACATCCTTTACTACGTCTGCAGTTTTGGAAACAATCTGATCTTTGTATTTGTCATATCCGTCTTTTACCGTATGGGCTACACTGCTGGCTGTTTCTTTGAAAGTAGAAGAGATATTGCTATACTGGTCTTTTACTTTTTCAGAAACCTCGCCGTATTTGTTTTTAGCCTGGTCTTTTAGGTCGCCTGCTTTATCTTTGATTTTTTTTCTAGTTTCTTTACCTTCTTCAGGCGCATAAAGCATACCTAAGATTACACCTGCTGCAGCACCTGCAAGAAGTCCTGCCAATATACCTGCTGTATTTTTTCCGTTTTTCGACATTTTAAGCTTTTTTAATAGTTAATAAATATTAGTTTTTACTGTGTTAAAATCTACAATTTGTATACCAAAGGAGGGATTATGCCTATTAAAAATTGTTAAATCTTTTTAATGTGAGATAGAATCAGATCTATGGTTTTGTCTTTTGTAAGTGTTGTATTGTCAATAACGATGGCGTCTTCAGCCTGTTTTAAAGGGGCGATTTCCCTTTCACTGTCGATCTTGTCACGGTCTATAAGGTTTTGTTTCACCTGCTCTCGGTCTGCCTGGATTCCCAGACCTGCCAATTCAAAATACCTTCTGTTGGTTCTTTCGTCAATGCTGGCAGTAAGAAAAAATTTATAGTCCGCATTTGGCAGAACTACTGTCCCTATGTCACGTCCATCCATAATAATGCCGCCCTTTTCTGCCAGCGAACGCTGAGAATGAAGAAGAAAGTCTCTTACTTCTTTCTGTTTGGCAACAATACTTACATTGTCAGAAACTTCTGTGGTACGGATCTGCTTGGAAATATCAATATGATTCAGGTAAAGAATCAGTTCGTTGTCACTGTTTCTGAATTCAAGCTCGATCTGATCTAAAGAAGAGAATAATTTCTGGAGATCGATGGAGCCGTTCTCATCCATGCAGTTCTGTATGGCAAACCATGTAATCCCCCTGTAAAGCGCACCGGTATCCAGATGTATAATACCCAGTTTATCGGCAATGACCTTGGAGATTGAACTTTTTCCGGTAGACGAGTACCCATCGATAGCTATTACAGGTTTTTTCATACCGCAAATTTCAAGAATTTTTTTAAAAAATCAAGGTTGTCCAGAAAAAAATCTACATTGTTATGTAAATTTTTGTGTTGAAATTACTCTCCCGCATGGCTGCTAAGGTCCATAGAAACGCCTATCTGGTTCACGTTGGATGAATTATGATAACGGATATGGGCATAATCTATGCGGAATCTTCTTAATTTAATTCCAAACCCGCCTGAAAGTCCCGAAAAGTTTCTCTGATCTGCCACGGCAAGTTCGTTTCCTCTTTTCGCATTATATCCAAGCCTGATATTGAAGTTTTTTTCCGGGAAAAGTTCAGCTCCTATAGAAAAGTGATCTGCCAGCTTTCTTCCGAAACCTACTTCCTGACCGTTTACATTATATTCCGAAGAAATATCAAACTGCTGAAGATCGTGGGCCGTAATGGTAACGGCAAGCGGAATGGCTTTAAGAATTCTTGTGTATCCGAGATCTACCCTGAACGGAAGATTTTCCCTGGTCCCGTTGAATGATTTCAGCTGAAATCCAAAATTTCTCATGACAAGAGAAAGGACTTCTTTATTCTTTTTATTATGATAGGTAACTCCTGCTGTTCCGGAGATCGCAGAAGAAGTATAGTTGTCAATTTTTGAAGTGATGAAATTGATGCCACCGCCAATAGTCCAGTCTTCTTCGAACTGATAAGCATAACCTGCGCCTATTGCTACGTCTGAAGCTTTGAATTCACCGTTTTGTTCACCGCTTTCATCGGTTCTGGGAATGCTTCCGTAGGTCATATACCTGGCATTGATGGTTGCCATATGTCCATTATCAAAGTCTCTGGCATAGGCAACAGTTCCGTATTTGGAATCAGCAAGATAAGCTGCGGCATTCACAGAAAGCTGTTTGTCTGAATCTTTATTTAATAGGGCTGGGTTTGCAATAGCAAAGGAGACATCATAGTCTCTGATAGAAATTGCATCGCCGCCTAGGGCAGCCTGTCTGGCAGATACAGGAATGTTTAAGAAAGGATAAACATTTGTTCCTGTTTGCGCATAAGAAACAATTCCTGACAGAAATAATGAAAAAATGACAATTTTCTTCAATTCAATTTATAATTAATGCAAAAATAATCCTTTTTCGTACTTATCAAAATATTTCTGACATTATTTCTGCGTAAATATTTTTCTTTATTCAATATTTTTAATGATTATATTTGCAAAATCTAATTTCGGAGAAAATTACTCCGGTAAAGCTTATTAAAAATTAAAGATGAAATATAAAAGAATCCTTCTGAAACTGAGTGGTGAGGCCTTAATGGGGAACAGACAATACGGTATAGACAATGAAAGACTGCAGGAATATGCCGCAGAAATCAAGAAAGTAGTAAAAAAAGGCTGCGAAGTTGCGATTGTTATCGGAGGAGGAAACATTTTCCGTGGAGTAGCAGGCGCTGCAAAAGGAATGGACAGGGTACAGGGAGATTATATGGGAATGCTGGCAACTGTGATCAACGGAATGGCTCTTCAGGGAGCGCTGGAAGATGCAGGGATCAAAACGAGACTTCAGTCTGCCATTGAAATGGACAAAGTAGCTGAGCCTTTCATCAAAAGAAGAGCCGTAAGACACCTTGAAAAGGGCAGAGTAGTCATCTTCGGGGCAGGAACAGGAAACCCTTATTTTACAACGGATACGGCAGCAACTTTGAGAGCTATAGAAATTGGTGCAGATGTGATTTTAAAAGGAACCAGAGTAGACGGAATCTATGACATGGACCCTGAAAAGAATGCGGATGCTGTAAAATACAACTCACTGTCGTTCGACGAGGTATATGCTAAAAATCTTAAGGTAATGGATATGACTGCCTTTACTTTAAGCCACGAAAATAAATTGCCGATCATCGTATTTGATATGAATAAGGACGGGAATTTAGAGAGAATTGTGGATGGAGAAAATGTAGGAACCTTAGTGGATTTGTAGGTGTGGGTTAGGTAATTGAAAAATTTAAATATTTAATAATTTAAAGATTTCTCATTACTAATCATTTATCACTTATAACTCTTCATTTATAAAAATGTGTAATTTATCAAATTTTAACTATATAATGGAAGAATTAGATCTTATATTAGAATCTGTAAAGCACGACATGGACGCCGCTGTAAAGCACTTGGATCATGCATTTCAAAGAATTAGAGCAGGACGTGCTTCTACAGCAATGGTTCAGGATGTGATGGTGGAATACTACGGAGCTCCGACTCCTATCAACCAGGTTGCCAATGTTTCTGTACCGGATGCCATGACTATTTCTATTCAGCCTTGGGACAGAACGGCGATTGGTGCTATTGAGAAAGCGATCATTAATTCAAACTTAGGCTTTGCACCTTCTAATAACGGGGAAAATATCATTCTTAACGTTCCGCCTTTAACGGAGGAAAGAAGAAGAGAACTTGCAAAACAGGCTAAGGTAGAAGCTGAAAGCACTAAAATAACAGTAAGAAATGCAAGACAGGACGGGTTGAAAGAACTTAAAAAGCTGGAAGGTATTTCCGAAGATGTTGTAAAGGGTGTGGAAGATGAAATCCAGGCTTTTACGGACAAATATGTAAAGCTTTGTGACGAGCATCTTAAGACGAAAGAAGCTGAAATTATGAAAGTATAATTTTCAGATTTATCAATATATAAAGCACCTTTATAGGTGCTTTTACTTTTTATAATAAGAGAGTGGTTTTAAAAATAGTAACCGCATTTCCCATAATTTTTACGAGCTCGGGCTTTCCATCACTCACCGTTACTTTTACATTCACTGTTCCCAGACGGTTAATTTGTTCACCTTGTCTTCCATTAAATTCAAAATATTCCCCCTGAACATCTACTAATTTATTCTGAACCAGATATCCGCCTAAAGGACCATTTGCATTTCCGGTTACAGGATCTTCAGTGATTCCTATAGCAGGAGCAAACATTCTTCCGTAGGTAAGAGTTTCCCTATGATCAGAATCAAATGTAAATACAAAATAACCATTACATCCGATTTCATTACTAAGCTTAATCAGGGCGCTCATATCCGGTTGGAGTTCGTTCAGGATCTTTCTGCTTTTAATGCCTATCATCACTTTTGAATGGCCGGTGGATGCAATTTGAATCGGACAGTTTTCTTCAAGGTCAGAAGAACTCAAATGTAATGCAGAAAGCAGTTTTTTTGTTTGGTCATCATCAAAGGCCGGGCTTAATGTAAAAGCTCCCTGTGTCATGGTGATCTGGTAATCATGATCTGTTTTTTCCACTTCAACAGGAAGAATTCCAATTTTAGTACTGATGCGCAGAATGCAGGATCCAAGATGATCTTCCAGTGCTTTAGCATAAAGTGCAGCAATGGTAGCATGTCCGCATGAAGGAACTTCTATGGATGGGGTAAAATAACGGATAGTATAATCACTTTCAGCATTCGCAGAAGAAAAAATAAAGGCTGTCTCTGAATTATTGAGTTCTCTCGCTATTGACTGCATATCTTCATCACTTAGTCCGTCTGCATTAAGAACTACACCGGCAGGGTTTCCTTTGAACTTTTCTGTTGTAAAAGAGTCTATCTGATAAATTAGTATTTTATTCATTTCAATGATTAATAAGGCGTATTAAATATAATTAAAAGTTTTGTTTTTTCATTGGTATTCGGGAATTAAGGACAGTTTCTTACTCTTTCAAAGGATGATCCTGTTTATAGATTTTTAAGCGTTTTGGGATATGAAAATAAAAAGGAATAGGGAATTCGGAAATAAAAAAGAGACTTTTCGGGGAAAGCCTCTCTGTTTACTTTTTTATTTACAATTCTCGTTGTAATCTGTAATAACTTCTTCCACAATTTCCGGGACATTAGACATTACATCGTCAATCTGACTTTTGATCAGTTTTCCTAATCCGGATCTCTTTTTTTCATCATTTTTAAGCGAAGCATAAGAGCCGCTTGTTAACTTGCCTTTTGCATAGCTGCAGTCTGCAATAATTATTTTGGCTTTGGCTAAAGTCAGTTCCTCAATCTTACCTCCTTTTTTTGAGTAAATGTAAGAAGGGGAATTTCTCATTCTTTCTGTTTCCTTTTCCGCTACAGCGATCTGGCCGCCGGCAGAGAATGTAGTAGGGTAGCCGTATAATTTATAGACTTTGATCTTGCCGTCTTTCACTACTTCTGCAAACTGATTACTTTTTGTAAGGTTGTTGAATGCTTTGATATTTCCGCTTAAACCTCCGGTGGCTGTATTGAAGCCTTCTTTGGTGTTGGTGTACTTAATCATTTCAAAATGCCTCTCATCATTGTTTTCATCAAAAGCAACATATTCTTTAATATCGTCCGGATCAAGGGGCTTAAACTTTTGTTTCTTCTTAGCCTTATCAACATCTGACGCCGCAACGAATTTTACTTTTTTCTGATTGCTCCAAGGATTCATGGCATCTCCGTTCAGCCTTACAATTCCTTCGATTTTCTTTCCGCCTTTATCAATGATATAACCGTATTTTTCATCGGTTCTCAATTCATAATCTGTGTTGTCTTCCTGTGCATAGGCATTAAATGATATCAATGTAAACAGGCTAAATAGTAAGATTTTCTTCATGTAATTATCGTTTTTGTCATTTTTGTAAATATAGCTTTTTATACCTTATGACAAGACGAAATAAATACCACAACCTCCCATAAAAAAGACCCGGGAGATCCGGGTCTAAATATTTTTAAATTATTCAATTTTTAAATCGTTCAATAAAGAATTACTGATATCTCTGATGTTCTTTATTTTTCGAGAATCTCTTTGTAATCGGTTTGAACAGTGCTTTATATTTTTCGGCATCAAACAGCTGAGAATCGGTAAGCGCTTTGTACGTCATCCAAACTCCGAAAGGAAGAAGGATAAGATTAGGAAGCCAAGCTGCCAGGTAAGGGCTCATTCCTCCTCCCCATGCAATATTTTCAATACCAAGGTTCATCACATAGAAAATAATGAAAATAATGATGGCAATGATTACGGGAAGTCCCATTCCTCCTTTTCTGATGATGGATCCTAAGCTGGCTCCGATCAGGAAAAAGATGATACATGTTACAGAATAAGAAATAATTCTCTGCTGGTAAATAACGACTTTACTGAAATATTTCACATTTGAACTGAATTCATTCTTTTTACCCATGGCTGTAGATTTCAGATTATCCAGCCTGTTGTAGGCATTAGAAATAATCTCCAGCTTTTTCTGTTCCTTTACCGTATCCAGTTTGATTTGCTGTTTTGCAACCGCTTTGGATTTTGTTTTATCCATATAGCTGATCACCGAATTAGTCTGGCTCAAAACATCGGCACCAATATTCGAAAAGAATTCAACGTTCTCTTTCTTGTTTTTAGCAACGGTTTCATTAAGCTGTCCATACGTCTGGAAACGGTAGTCATCTGTGATCTGCTCCTTTTCAATAGCCTTGTTAATGACTTCACTGATATCAAAATGGGAAATTAAGGTATCGAACTTAATAGCCTGATCCGGCTGTTTCAGTCTTACGTTTTCACCTTTTCCTGCGAAATTGTCTTCAAATATATAACCGTTATAAAGCTCCAGCTTCAGGAAATTTTTATTGGCTGCCGGAACAAATTTTCCTTTTTCTGCTACAATAGATTGCTGGTTTTCATAGGTGCTGGCTTTTCTGTGCACGAAAACTCCTTCAATATTTTCCCCGTTTTCCCCATAGATCTTATCAAATTTCACCATATATCCCGGAAGCTGGTCGATGAATTGCCCCGGTGTAAAGTTTAAGGCAGGTTTGGTTTGTGCAATATTAAAAAGCATATTCTTTGCCTTCTTCTGGAAGTCGGGAATGATGTTATTGGAAAAAAAGAAAAGCATGACTGCCAATACCGTTGCAACTCCCATAAGAGGTGCCATTACCCTTGTCAGAGAAATTCCTGCGGCCTTCATTGCAGCAAGTTCATACCGTTCTCCAAATTCACCGAAGGACATAATACTTGCCAGAAGAATCGTAAGTGGTAGTACCAGACTGATCACACTCACCCCAAGGTAAAAAAGAAGCTTAAGGATCTGCCAGTAGCTTAATCCTTTTCCCATAAACTGTCCCAGCTGAACCCAGATAATGTTTACAATAAAGATGAAAAACAAAACACTGAATATAAAGAAAAACGGGCCAAAGAAGGTTTTTATGATATATCGGTCTAGTATTTTTAGCATGCGTCAAAATTAATCAAAAAGCCACAAAGTTTACTTGTGGCTCTTATAATTTTTATACTTTTTATTGAACAGGTGAAAAAATGGAGTACTCTTTTCCTTTTAAAGTTCTGTGATGATGTAGTTTTTAAACTTATTCTTGTCAAAAACAAACATATTAGGATCCAGTGTCTGGTTTTCCTTATATTCTTTGATGGCAATTACAGCCACATCTTTATTGTTTCCGTGCTGCTCCAGTTTTACCATCTGCTTTTTCGCAGAATCTATAAAAAGGTAGACGTGTTGGATTCCGTTGGATTTTACAGGGGTCAACTTAATAAAATCTGCATTTACTCCGTTAACATTCTTTTTTCCGTTATAAGTTACGTTGTAATCATTTCTGTAGGTTGAAAGATAATTGATAGGGGAGAACATGCTGCTGCTTCCGTTAGGTTTTGCAATGGTTACCTCCATATCATCTGCATTGATATTGTAGATTTTGCTTCCGTCGAAGATCTGTTCCGTGTCCATAATCTTCAGCTTATATTTATCACCTGCAGCATAGTAAATTCCCGGTTCTGTTTTGGTTACCTGCCCATTCACACCAGTTCCGAAAGAAAATTTGAAGTAAGAGTTCTTTTTGGACTTGTAGTTGGCTGTGACATCATCGAGAATTTTTTTTGCTTTTGCATCAATTTTCTGTGCATCAGCAAATCCTACAGCACCTATTACAAAACTTCCGACTATAACTTTTGAAATAATATTTTTCATTTTCTTATTTAATAAACTTTAAACATTCTAATGCTTCAAGGTTTAATTTATAAAGCATTTTTCCTTTAACTACGCAAATCTTCCAAAAACTGTTCCAAAGAATGAAGGTCACTGATAATCACCTCTCTCGCTTTTGCTCCGTTAAATCCTCCTACAATACCGGTAGCCTCCAGCTGGTCCATAATTCTTCCCGCTCTGTTGTACCCCAGTTTCAGTTGTCTCTGCAACATGGAAGTAGACCCCTGCTGTGTAGAGACGATGATTCTTGCGGCTTCTTCAAATAAGGCATCCTTTTCATTCGGATCAAAAGCACCTACCGTACTGGTAGAATCTTCGGAAACAAATTCCGGAAGGAGGAATGCAGATGAGTAACCTTTCTGTTCGCCGATATATTCTGCTAGTCTTTCCACTTCTGGCGTGTCTACGAAAGCACATTGAAGTCTTAAGATCTCATTTCCGTTGAAATAAAGCATATCACCTTTACCGATCAACTGGTCTGCACCCGGAGAATCCAGGATCGTTCTGGAATCCACACTGGAAATTACTCTGAAAGCAGCTCTTGCCGGGAAGTTAGCCTTGATCATACCCGTAATTACATTTACAGAAGGTCTCTGCGTAGCAACAATCAGGTGAATGCCTACGGCTCTTGCAAGCTGCGCAAGTCTGGCGATAGGAAGCTCAACTTCTTTACCTGCTGTCATGATAAGATCGGCAAATTCGTCCACAACCAATACAATATAGGGAAGAAAACGGTGTCCATTCTCTGGGTTTAATTTTCTTTCCGTAAACTTTTTGTTGTATTCTTTTAAGTTCTTACAGAATGCGTTTTTAAGAAGATCATACCTTGTATCCATTTCTATACAAAGCGAATTCAGTGTATTAATTACTTTATTGGTATCTGTAATGATTGCTTCATCAGCATCCGGAAGCTTGGCCAGGTAATGTCTTTCAATTTTTGAGTATAATGAAAGTTCCACCTTTTTAGGGTCTACCATAACGAATTTCAGTTCGCTCGGATGTTTTTTATAAAGAAGAGAAGTAAGAATGGCATTAATACCTACGGACTTACCTTGTCCTGTAGCACCTGCCATCAGTAAGTGAGGCATTTTGGCAAGGTCAGCCATGAAAACTTCATTAGAAATCGTTTTTCCGAAAACTACCGGAAGATCCATATCTGTATTCTGGAATTTGTGGGAAGCAATCACAGAACGCATGGAAACCATCGTAGGATTTTTTCTCGGCACTTCAATCCCGATTGTCCCTTTTCCAGGCATTGGCGCAATAATTCTGATTCCTAAAGCGGAAAGATTCAGGGCAATGTCATCCTGAAGTTTTTTAATAGCTGACACTCTGATTCCGGCTTCCGGTACAATTTCATATAAAGTCACTGTAGGACCAATGGTTGCTTTGATCTCGGAAATTCCAACATTAAAGTTCTTTAAAAGTCCAACAATCTTGTTTTTATTTTCTTCTAATTCTTCCTGGTTAATCGAGATTTCTTCGTTACCATAGTCTTTTAGCAATTCCACTGTGGGCATCTGGAAACCTGCCAGATCAAGTTTATGATCATACAGGCCATGCTTTTCTACAAGCTCCTGAGATTTTCTGTCTGAATCATCCAGTACATCTATTACCGGAGCGATCTCAACATTAAACTTAATATTATCCTGAGCTGGTGATGATACGGGAGGAGTCGGAGTAACGGCTGGGCTTACCGGTGTGATATCAAAAGCCTGTTCCGGAGTTGAAGTAGGGAAGGCTGGCTTGGTATTTAAATGTAAGCTCACAGGTTTTTCTTCCTCTTCGAAAGAAGTCTGGTTAGGCGTTACAATAGGTTCTAAATTTGTTACAGGCTGAACTTCAGGAAATCCTTTAGGAATGCTTACAGGTTCCTGTTCTTTAGTTTTTGCTTTATTTGAAACATCTGTAACGGTAACATTGAGACCGGCTTCTGCAGCTTCTTCTTCAAGTTCGGCATCCGCTTCAAAACTTTCTTCTGAGCTTGGCATCATCGATTTAACTTTACCGATCGTGCTATCATTGATCTTGTCCAGTTTTGCTTTAATAGAGCTCGGACGGAGATTGAATTCAAGAATGAAATATAAAAGGATGCTTGAAACAAGCACCACCCACAGTCCTACAGGGCCGATGATGGCATTCAGATAATCCATGATCTGGTATCCGTAAACACCTCCCAAAACACCTTGTCCTTTAGTGACTGCGCCCATAAAAATGGGAAGCCAACAAATAAAAAACAAAGAATGTCCGATAGTTTTCCAGGGCTTAAAGGTTCTTTTTTTAAGAATTAAGGTTCCCACTACCAAAAATAAGAAGGCGATAATAAATGATGCGATACCTATACTTTCGAAAATGAAAATATTTCCCAGCCAGTCGCCCACCTTCCCAAAGATATTTGAAGATTTTATCGTTTTGTCGGTCATAGTTCCTGCCTGGCTCTGATCTGCCTTCCAGTTCATCAAATAAGAGATGAAAGAAAATGCCAGAACGACAGAGAAAAGTATAAAGGTAAGCCCGAAAAATATACGTGGCTTAGATAGTATTCTGCCTTTATCAGGCGATTCAGTCTGTTTTGTCTGTGTCTTTTTATCCATAATATCAATGTGGCAAATTTAATGTTTTTTCAACATTAATAGAATCTTTTTTTGTTCAAAAAGATAGCGTAATTTAGGGTTAATTTTTTTAAATTATACAGCGTTTTAAGATATTTTTTTTCATTGAAAAGCACTACAGCAGGTGCTTTTGAGCTACACCAAATGCATCAGCTGTTGCTCCACTAATTTTGTTCCATAAAATGTAAAAGTGTAAAAATTTATAAAAATATGATCAAAAAACATCATGGTCTTATTTCGTTAACACTGATCAAAATCGAACTGACTGCAAATCCTTAGCTATTCCGGAATTTCAAGGTCCTAAAATTGAGTTTTCTTTAATGGATTTTATCTTATTAAGAATGGTTCAAAATAACTAAAATAGGCCTTTAAATGACAAAAAACAGCTTTTTTTAGCCTCTTTGTTGTTTATCATCCTTATTTTTGCAAGTCAAGTAAAATAAATCATGAAGAAGCTCCAAGATATTCTTATCTCAACCAGAACAATGGCTGTGCTGTTATTGGTGTATGCATTTGCGATGGCTTATGCAACGTTCTTAGAAAACGACTACGGAACTCCTACAGCTAAAGCTCTAATTTATGAAGCAAAATGGTTTGAATTAATCATGTTTCTGCTCATTCTCAACTTTATAGGAAATATCGCAAGGTATAGACTGTGGAGAAGAGAGAAATGGCCGGTTTTGGTCTTTCACCTTGCCTTTATCCTTATTTTTATAGGAGGTGCTATTACAAGGTATATCAGTTTTGAAGGGACAATGCACATCAGAGAAGGCGAAACTTCCAATGAGATTGTGACTGAGAAAAATTTCTTTAAAATCCAGATTGAAGAAAAAGGAGATGTCCTTAATTATCAGGATGTTCCTTATCTCATGTCTCCACTGCATAAAGACTTTAAGGCAACCTATGATTTCCACGGAAAGGAAATAAAAGTGTTTACAAAAGACTACATTCAGAGAAAAAAAGACAGCCTGATTGCAGAGCCAAATGGTGCGGAATACCTTCACCTGGTATCTACAGGAACTACCGGAAGACAGAATATTTACATCAAACCGGGAGAAACAAAATCCATCAACGGAACTTTGGTAACGTTCAACAGAGCGATTGAAGGTGCTGTAGAATTCAAAAAAGAAGATGGAAAATTATTCATCAAAACTCCTGTTGACGCAGCCTTTATGACCATGGCAACACAGGCCACAGGAAGTACAAAGAAAGATGAATTCCAGCCTTTAGTGCTGAGAAGTTTATATACCATCAACGAATTGAAGCTGGTTGTTCCGGAAGGTCTTAAAAAAGGAAGGCTTATGGCTTTCGAAGGTGATAGAAAGAAAGATGCTATGGTACCCGATGTAATGAGAATAGAACTTCAGGGGCCAAAAACAAAACAAATGGTAGACCTTTCCGTAGAAAAAGGAAACCCGAATGCATACAAGCAGGTGACCATGGATGGTCTCAATATTATGGTAGGTTTCGGACCTAAAGTCTATAATACGCCTTTCGCATTGAAGCTTGATGATTTCGTAATGGAAACCTATCCGGGAAGTTCATCTCCAAGTGCTTATGAAAGCCACGTAAAGATCATTGACGAAGGTAAAGAAACTCCATATAAAATTTACATGAACCACGTTCTGAATCATAAAGGATACCGTTTCTTCCAGTCAAGCTTTGATCCGGACAGAATGGGAACCGTACTTTCTGTAAACCACGATTTCTGGGGAACAATCATTTCTTATATCGGGTACGGACTTCTGTTCTTAGGAATGTTTGTAATCTTCTTCTGGAAGGGAACTCACTTCTGGAAATTGAATAAAATGCTGACCGATGTTAACAAAAAGAAAGCAGCAGCAATGCTTTTAGTGCTATTAAGTTTAGGCTTGAACGCACAGAAAATTGAAACACATGGTACAACCGACGGAAGCAGAGACCATGTACATGTAGAAGGTGACGGGCACACTCATGTACCGGCTCCGGAAGCAGCTCAGCCTTCTCAGGGAACAGCACCAGGCCAGAATTCTCTGGCAGCGCCACTGACCAAAATGAAAAAAATCTCAGCAGACGAGATTATCGCCAGAAATAAAATCAGCAAAGAGCATGCAGACAAATTCGGGTATCTTCTGGTACAGAATTTTGACGGTAGGATTGTTCCAATCAATACAGAAGCTCTTGATGTTTTAAGAAAATTATACAAAAAGGACGAATTCAAAGGAACAGACGGAAAGTCTCTTACAGCTAACCAGTGGTTCCTGTCAATCAATACGGATACTCCGAGCTGGACCATGGTTCCTATGATCAAAGTAGGAACGAAAGGAGGGGATGAATTAAAGAATAAAACAAAAGCAGATGATGAAGGATACACTTCGCTGATGAACCTTTTCCCTGCAGATGCTAACGGTAACCTAACATATATTCTTGAACATGATTACAACACGGCTTTCCGTAAAAAACCTTCTGAGCAGACCAATTACGATAAAGAAGTAATTTCTGTAAACGAAAGAGTACAGATCTTCAACGAGTTTTTCAGCGGTCAGTTCATGAGAATTGTTCCAGTGAAAAACGATGCCAACCATACATGGCATTCATGGCTTGATCAGAAATTCGAGCCGGATATGGAGTCTCAGCAGGTGATGGGGCCTTATTTTGCAGAAGTTCTTTCCGCACAGCAGACAGGAAACTGGAGCAAAGCTGATGCTGAACTGGCAAAACTTTCAGATTATCAGCAGAAGTGGGGTAAAGCAGTTGTTCCTGCAAAATCTAAAGTGGATCTTGAGGTTTTCATGAACACTGTGAATATCAATTTCAAATTATTGATTTTCTATACCATAATAGGTGGATTGTTATTGATCTTAGGATTTGTAGAATTATTCAAATCAAATAAACTTTTAAATAAGATCATTAAAGTGATCATTGCTATAGGTTTGGTTGGGTATTTATGTCACTTCTTAGGTCTTGTAGCAAGATGGTATATTTCGGGACATGCACCTTGGAGTAACGGGTATGAGGCCATTATCTTCATCTCATGGGTAGGTATTACGGCAGGGCTTATTCTTTATAGAAATGCCAATGCCCTGATTCCTGCTGCAGGATTCATGGTGGCGGTTATTATGATGGGATTTGCACATGGAGGTTCGGCTCTTGATCCGCAGATCACGCCGCTTGTTCCGGTACTGAAATCTTACTGGCTGATTGTTCACGTAGCAATCATTACGTCAAGTTACGGCTTCTTTGCCCTCTCAATGATTATTGCGGTGATCTGCTTAGTATTCTTTATTATTGCCAACAAGGATACACACAGGCTTCACCATGATACGACATTAAAAGAATTAACTATCGTTTCTGAAATGTCACTGACGATCGGTCTTTTTGCCTTAACGGTAGGAAACTTCTTAGGCGGTATCTGGGCAAATGAATCTTGGGGAAGATACTGGAGCTGGGACCCGAAAGAAACGTGGGCCTTCATCTCTATCATGGTATATGCATTTGTATTGCACATGAGATTGGTTCCTGGGTTAAGAAGCAGATGGGCATTCCACGTAGCCACAATGTTTGCTTTCTGTTCTATGGTAATGACCTACTTCGGAGTGAACTATTACCTGAGCGGGCTTCATTCCTATGCAGCAGGAGATCCGGTTCCGGTTCCGGCCTGGGTATATATCGGATTGGGAACAATGCTTCTTTTGTCAGCAGCTTCTTACTTCAAGTTTAAAGTTTTAACAAAAAAATAAAACTTCTTACAATATAAAATCAAATCCTGGAATTCATTTTCCGGGATTTTTTTTTTGTGCTAAGGGGATGCGGGATACGTGTTTTAGCGTTTGATATTAACTCAAAAACCGGCATCCGAAAAAAGTCATCACCTATTACTCAAAACTCAAAACTAATTCATACCTTTATGATATCAAAATAATATCAAATTAAATTACAATCATGGAAAAAGTGTTAAAGCCCATGTCAGGCTATCTGGCATTAGTATTCTGCCTGGTTTTATTTGCCGGAGCGGTATATTTTTTTATTTCCGGAGTTGAGCAAAGCATTACGTTCGTGATCCTTGCGATGCTATGCTTCCTGCTGTTCTGTTTCTTTCTGAAAGGATTAATGATTATTCAGCCAAACCATTCACGGGTACTGAATTTCTTTGGAAAGTATGTAGGAACTGTAAAAGATAACGGACTGTTTTTTATCAATCCTTTGTACTCTTCACAGAAAATGTCATTGCGTTCAGAAAACCTTCAGGGACAGACTCTGAAAGTAAACGACAAAATGGGTAACCCTATTGAAATCGCTGTGGTTATGGTTTGGAAAGTAGGCGATACTTATAAAGCAGCTTTTGATGTGGAACGCTATTCGGACTTTGTAAGAATGCAGAGCGAAGCTGCGGTACGTCATTTGGCGATGAGCTTTCCTTATGACAATTTAGAAGACGATCATGCACCTATTACTTTAAGAGAGGGTGGCGATAAGATCAATTCTATTCTGGAACAGGAACTTACAGACCGCCTTTCAAAAGCAGGAATTGTAATACAGGAAGCCAGAATTTCACACCTTGCTTATGCTTCGGAAATCGCAGGAGCCATGCTTCAGAGACAACAGGCAACAGCTATCGTAGCAGCAAGAACTAAAATTGTGGAAGGTGCCGTTGGAATGGTGGATTTGGCTCTGAAAAAACTTTCAGAGGAGAATATCGTAGAGCTTGATGATGAAAGAAAAGCAGCTATGGTCAGTAACCTGATGGTGGTGCTTTGCGGTGAAAAAGCAGCACAGCCCATTTTAAATGCAGGAACTCTTTATTAAAAAGAGAGAATGAAGAAGGAATACTAAGATTTCATATACAAATTAGCTGAGTAAAAAGCCCGTGTGAACAGGTAGAAAAGTTTATTTAAAATGAAATCTTTGCGTCTTTTGCGTTATTAAAAAAGTATTACTAAACAGGCAAAGAGAAATAATGAAATCGGAAAAAACTTCAAAATCCACTGAAACTAAAGGCAAAAAATCGTTCGTCATAAGAATCGATGAAGCTACCTACAAGCTGGTGGAGAAATGGGCGAATGACGAATTCAGGAGTGTGAACGGGCAGATCGAGTATCTGCTGCATCAGAGCCTGGTTAATTCAGGAAGGAAAAGGAAAGAAGAAGAATAGAGATGAGCATTGGTTTTTAACCAGTCAATAATATTAAAATAAAAAGCAGAGAAAAATTTCTCTGCTTTTTATTTTATACAACTTTGAAGCGTATCCGCTCCAAAATAGAAGATAACAAGCCAAATCAAGCCTTTGATCGTGAAAAAAGCAAATCCTGCCCAGCCTACACGCTTGAACCACTTTTTGAACTTAGAGTGGTTATTTTCCGGTAAATTTTCCATGTCTGAATGTCAAAAGATTACATCACAAAGATAAGCATGTTTATAATTAGTCCAAATAAAAAGCATGTTAAAAATTAAAATTTTGAGGTTCGTATAATATTTCTATCTTTAGAGGAAACGAAAAGTAAACATTTTATGTCTAAAAAAGTAAAGGATTTCGGAATCGAAAAAACACTAAAAAACCTTGGTATTAAAGAAGAAAATAAAGGGACTTCAGTGGGCGGAAAATATTTTGCTTCGGGAAAAACGATAGAAAGTTTTTCTCCCGTAGATGGCAGACTAATCGCTAAAATTAAGACATCCGGAGAAAGTGATTATGACAAAGTAATTGAGACGGCTCAGAAGGCGTTTCAGGAATTCAGATCCATCCCTGCTCCTAAAAGAGGGGAGATCGTTAGACAGCTAGGTCAGAAATTAAGAACATATAAAGATGACCTTGGAAAACTGGTTTCTTATGAAATGGGTAAATCTCTTCAGGAAGGCCTTGGAGAAGTTCAGGAAATGATTGACATCTGTGATTTTGCTGTAGGAGTATCCAGACAGCTTCACGGCTATACCATGCATTCGGAAAGACCTGGTCACAGAATGTACGAGCAGTATCATCCGCTTGGCGTTGTGGGAATCATTACCGCTTTCAACTTCCCGGTTGCCGTTTGGGCATGGAATACAGCTTTAGCCTGGATCTGCGGAAACGTTACCATCTGGAAGCCGTCAGAAAAAACACCATTATGTGCTATTGCTTGTCAGAACATTATGTCTGAAGTATTAAAGGAGAACAATCTTGCCGAAGGTATTTCAAGCGTATTGGTTGCTGATCATGAGATCGGGCAGAAGCTGGTTGATGATAAAAGGGTTTCCCTGGTTTCTTTCACAGGTTCTACAAGAGTGGGAAGAATGGTTTCGTCCAAAGTGGCGGAAAGATTCGGAAAATCGATCCTGGAGTTAGGCGGAAACAATGCGATCATTATTTCTAAAGATGCAGACATCGACATGTCTATCATCGGAGCTGTTTTCGGAGCTGTAGGTACGGCCGGACAGAGATGTACGTCAACAAGAAGATTGATCATCCATGAAAGCGTTTACAACGAAGTAAAAACAAGATTGGTAAAAGCTTACGGACAGCTGAAAATAGGAAATCCGTTAGACGAAAATAACCATGTAGGACCGCTTATCGATGTAGATGCAGTGAATCAGTATGAAGAGGCTATCAAAAAATGTAAAAAAGAAGGCGGAAAATTTGTAGTTGAAGGAGGCGTTTTAAGCGGCAAGGAATACGAATCAGGATGCTATGTGAAGCCATGCATTGCAGAAGTGAAAAACTCTTACGAGATCGTTCAGCACGAAACTTTCGCGCCGATCCTGTATCTGATCAAATATAAAACACTGGAGGAAGCTATTGCTATCCAGAACGATGTTCCTCAGGGATTGTCATCTGCTATCATGACGCAGAATTTAAGAGAAGCAGAGCTGTTCCTTTCTCATGCAGGTTCAGACTGCGGTATTGCCAACGTAAACATCGGAACTTCGGGTGCTGAAATCGGAGGTGCTTTCGGAGGTGAAAAAGAAACCGGAGGCGGAAGAGAATCCGGTTCAGACGTTTGGAAATACTATATGAGAAGACAAACCAATACTATAAATTACACCGCTCAACTTCCTTTGGCACAAGGGATTAAATTTGATTTATAAAAATTTAGTTTAAATCAATTTCAAAAAAACTAAAAATTAATAACCTGAATGTTTAAAAATTTTTAATCATTCAATTATTAAATCACACAACTATTTTAATTATGGAACAAACAATTGATATAAAAGTAAATAAAGTAAAAGAAACTGTAGGAAGACACGTTTTGGCAGACGGTTTTGATTTTGTGATGGATATTGAAAAATCCCACGGATCATGGCTGTATGACAAGCTTACCAACAAAGAATATCTGGATATGTTCTCTATGTTTGCATCGGCATCCATTGGTTACAATCACCCTTATCTTGTAGAAAGATCGGAGTGGCTGGGGAGAATGGCCGTGAACAAGCCTACTTTGGCAGACGTGTATTCAGAAGAATATGCTCACTTTCTGGAAGTTTTTGAAAGAGTAGTGATTCCTGAAGAACTGCAGTATGCTTTCTTTATCGAAGGTGGAACTCTAGGGGTGGAAAACGCAATGAAAGCATGCTTCGACTGGAAAACCCGTAAGAATTTTGAAAAAGGACTTCAGACAGAAGCTGGAATCTGTATCCATTTCAGACAGGCATTCCACGGAAGAAGCGGCTATACTTTAAGCTTAACCAATACTTCGGATCCCCGAAAATATCAGTATTTCCCAATGTTTGACTGGCCAAGGATTTTAAACCCTAAGCTTTCATTCCCGATTACGGAAGAAAATTTAGAGGAAACTATTAAAAACGAAAGACTGGCTCTTCTACAGATTGAAGAGGCAATTCTTATGAATCCTGATAAAGTGGCGTGTATCATCATCGAGCCTATCCAGGCCGAAGGTGGTGACAATCACTTCAGAGACGAGTTCTTAATGGGACTGAGAAAGCTTTGCGATCAGAACGAAATCTTACTGATCTTTGATGAAGTTCAGACCGGTATTGCCATCACAGGAAAAATGTGGGCATTCCAGCATTTCACAGCAAAACCGGATATTATTTCTTTTGGGAAAAAAGCTCAGGTTTGTGGTGTTCTGGCTAACAAAGAAAAATTTGATGAGATCCCTAATAACGTTTTCAGAGAAAGCTCAAGAATCAATTCTACGTTCGGAGGAAACTTTATCGACATGCTTCGTTTCCAGCTGGTGATGGAAGTGATCGAAAAGGAAAACCTGGTTGAAAATGCAAGAGTGGTTGGAGATTATCTTTTGGAAAGATTAAAAGAGCTGGCTCAGAAATATCCTGATAAAATTTCAAATGCAAGAGGGAGAGGCCTTATGTGCGCCATTGATCTTCCTTCTGCAGAGCAGCGTAACCGTTTGATGAACGAGCTTTTCAAAGACGGGCTGATTATTCTTCAGTGTGGAGATCAGTCGCTTCGTTTCAGACCGCATCTGAATGTTACTCAGGAAGAAATTCAATTGGCTCTTGATAAAATAGAAAACAATATTAATAAAATTTAAATTCAAAGATTTGTAATTTTAAAAAATACATCGTATATTTAGATACTCAAACGATATAGAATATGGAAAGAAGTACGAGAGTATCGGTTTTTGAAAGTGATAAGCCTTCAGAAATCCAGCTAATAAAGTCTAAATTGGATGATGCACAAATTACAAACAGCGTCGAAAACAACTATCTTACCTTTACGACTACGCCTACGGCAACGTCGTTAAAAATTATGGTAAAGTTGGAAGACGAGAAGAATGCATTTGAAGTTATAGATGCTTATCTTCAACAAAGTGAAAATCAATAAAACAATTTCATAATTTTAAATTTTACTACTTCGAACCGAAAATTAATTTTAATTAGTTTTCGGTTTTTTGATTCAAATAATATATTAATTATTAAAAGATTTAAATATTTAAAAATTTGAGATGTACAGATTAGAACTATTGGATCGTGACTCAATTAGACTACATTATTCAATGGAGGCGGGCTTTAGTCCGTCTTAAAAATTAAAAATTACAATTGGCTTTAGCCAAAACTTAAAAACTTATCCAAATCTTTTAAATACTTAAATCATTCAATTCAAGAAACCAACAATGAATTCAGAGACTAAACTTAGAAAAGCAGAAATTGATGACAGGGACAAAATTTGGGAAATCATCCAACAATCCATTGAAAGAAGGAAACAGGATGGAAGTACCCAATGGCAGAACGGCTATCCCAATCCAGGAACCGTAGAAAGTGATATTGCAAAAGGTTTTGGTTACGTCCTTACTGTTGATGGAGAAATTGCCGTATATGCAGCGTTGATCCTAAATGATGAACCGGCTTACAGTACTATTGAAGGAGCCTGGTTGAGCAACGGAGAATTTGTTGTTGTCCATAGAGTAGCAGTTGACGGAAAATTTGCAGGCCAGGGAATGGTAAAAAAACTATTTGACCACATTGAAGATTTTACAAGATCTCACGGAATCCAGAGTATAAAAGTAGATACGAATTATGATAATATTGCCATGCTGAAAATCCTTGAAAGTAAGGGTTATTCCTATTGTGGTGAAGTACTTTTGGCTGACGGAATGAGGAAAGCCTATGAAAAGATTATACTTTAAGCTAAAAGTTAAATCATGTTTCATTGAATTTTTAAAAGAATACCTATTTATAAACTCTATCATGTTTGTTCGTTTAGTTCTGAACTAATTTCTACTTTTGTCAAAATTTTTATATTATGCACCAAAGTATAGAAATTGATGAAAAAATTTTTCAAGATGCCGTAAAATTTTATGGCACCGTTTTCAACCTACCGCCTTTAGCTTCAAAAATTTATGCTTACCTGCTTTTCGATTATGAGAAAGTGGGAATTACTTTTGACGAATTTGTGGAAGTGCTCTCCGCAAGTAAAAGCTCCGTTTCTACCAGTATTTCATTATTGCTGAATGCGCAGCTGATTATTGACCACAACAAAATGGATGAGCGAAAACGGTATTTTTTCATCAATGATGAGTATAAGAAAATCAGATTTGAAAAAATTGTTCAAAAAATGGAGGATGAACTTAAATTACTGGATGACTTAAACAACTTTAAAAAAAATCATGATAATGAATACAACGAACGAATAGAAGCCTACAAAGCACTTTTATACAAAAATATAGAAAATATTCAGGAATCTCTTAATAAACTTTAAAATGAATAATAAGCTAGTTATACTTTCTATTGCAGCGCTTTCACTGACAGCCTGCAAAAAAGAAGCTCCAAAACAGGATGGCCCTAAACCTTACCCTGTAATTTCTGTGGAGTCAAAAAATATAGTGGGCTATCAGACCTTTCCGGCTACCATACAGGGAAGGGTTAATAATGATGTCCGTGCAAAAATCCAGGGATATATTACGCAGGTCCTGGTAGATGAAGGACAGTATGTGACAAAAGGGCAGCCATTGTTCCGTCTTGAAACCAATATCCTGACTGAAAATGCCGCCGCTTCCAAGGCAGGCATAGGTGCCGCAGAATCTACAATTGCAGCAGCACAGGCTTCTGTAAACGCAGCACAGGTAGAGGTCAATAAGTTGAAGCCTCTTGTTCAGAAAAATATCATCAGTAATGTACAGCTGCAGACAGCTCAGGCTAATCTGGCTCAGGCTCAGGCCCAGCTGCAACAGGCGAATGCTGCAAAAAGACAGGCCGTTGCCAATTATAAAGGAGTAGAAGCCAATATTGAGTATTCTATCATCCGTGCCCCTATTTCCGGAGTGATCGGAAGACTTCCACTGAAAGTGGGAAGCTTGGTAGGACCAACCGACCAGACTGCACTAACAACGATATCCGATACTTCCGGAATTTTTGCCTATTTCTCAATGAATGAAAAAGAATATTTTGATTTCCTTGAAAAATCCCCAGGTGCATCTATGCCCGAAAAGATTAAAAACCTTCCGATGGTAGAACTGCAGCTGGCCAACGGAAGCCTTTATCCTGAAAAAGGAAGAATTGAAGCCATTACCGGACAGATAGACCCTACCACCGGAACCATCCAGTTCAGAGTGGCCTTTACCAATGCACAGAAATTATTAAGCAACGGCAACAGCGGAACCATCAGATTTCCGCAGCATTATGACAATGTACTGGTGGTGCCGGAAAGCGCAACTTACGAGCAGCAGGGTATTGTCTATGTTTATAAAGTGGAGAAAGATACCGCTAAAAATGTTGTAGTGAATATCATAGACAGAATAGATAATCTTGCTCTTATAAAATCTGGTGTCAACAAAGGAGAAATCATTGTTGCGGCAGGTATAGGAGGATTAAAACCCGGAACAGCTGTTAAGCCTAAAAAAGTAAAAATGGATAGCCTTGTTCAATCAATAAAACCGAAATTCTAAAAAATGATTAAAAATTTTATTAACAGACCGGTTTTATCCACCGTTATATCAATTATTATTGTTATACTCGGGGTGTTAGGGCTTATCTCGCTGCCGGTCACACAGTATCCTGACATTGCACCTCCCACAGTAAGCGTTTCAGCAAACTACACTGGAGCCAATGCGGAAACTGTAATGAAAAGTGTTGTAGTACCTCTGGAAGAACAGATCAACGGGGTAGAAGGGATGGATTATATTACCTCCAGTGCCGGGAACGATGGTTCCGCACAGATTCAGGTTTTCTTTAAACAGGGAATAGACCCGGATATTGCGGCGGTAAACGTACAGAACCGTGTGGCAAGAGCGACACCGCTTTTACCATCTGAGGTAACACGTTCCGGGGTAGTAACGCAGAAACAGCAGACGAGTGCCCTGATGTATATGTCTTTCTATTCCGAAAACAAGGATCTGGATGACGTATATCTTCAGAACTTTTTGAATATCAACATTATTCCGAATCTCAAAAGGATCAATGGTGTAGGGGATGCCAACGTTTTCGGCGGTAAAAACTACTCCATGAGAATCTGGCTGGATCCTGCAAAAATGGCTGCCTACAGCATAACACCTACAGATGTTACCAATGCCATCAACGAACAGAGTAGAGAAGCAGCGGCAGGTTCTATAGGACAGAACAGCGGGAGCTCTTTTGAATATATCATCAAATATGTTGGTAAGTTCAATGATAAGGAACAGTATGATAATATCATTATTAAATCCCTTGGAAACGGACAAAGCCTGATGCTGAAAGACGTCGCTAAAGTAGAATTGGCAGGCCAATCTTACACAGGGATCGGGGAAAACGGAAACAATCCGTCCATCAGTATGGGGATCTTCCAGACTCCTGGATCCAATGCCCAAGAGATCATTAAAAATATTAAAGACTATCTGAAATCTGCCGAAGGTACTTTTCCGGAAGGCGTTAAATATACATTTAACTTTGATACCAATGAATTCCTTGAGGCTTCTATCGAAAAGGTAGTACATACTCTTATTGAAGCTTTTATTCTTGTATTTATCGTTGTGTATATATTCCTGCAGGATTTCAGATCTACCCTGATCCCGGCTATTGCAGTTCCGGTATCTATTGTAGGGGCATTTTTCTTCCTGAATTTATTTGGGTATTCCTTAAACCTACTGACCTTGTTTGCATTGGTACTTGCTATTGGTATTGTGGTGGATGATGCCATTGTTGTCGTCGAGGCCGTTCATGCCAAGATGGAACATGGTATTGCAGATGCTAAAAAAGCAACCGTAGAAGCTATGGACGAGATCACAGGAGCTATTATTTCTATTACTCTGGTAATGGCGGCGGTATTTATTCCGGTAACTTTTATTACAGGTCCTACAGGAGTATTCTATCAGCAGTTTGGGATTACTCTTATTATAGCCATCATTATTTCTGCGATCAACGCTTTGACTCTGAGCCCGGTTTTATGTTCACTATTTTTAAAGCCTCACTCAGAACATCATAAAGAATACAGCAATCTTAATTTCCTTCAGAAATTCTTCTATAAATTCAATATTGCCTTCAAGACAACCACTGAGCGTTACGGAAGAGGATTTGTATTCCTGTTAAGACATAAATGGGTGACCCTGATTATTTTTGCAGTTACCGGAGGTATTTTATTCTGGGCGAGCAGCACAATGAAAAAAGGTTTTGTCCCTACAGAAGACAGAGGAATTATCTTTACAGACGTTCAGCTTCCTCCGGGAGCTTCCATGGAAAGAACATACAATGCTCTGAAAACACTTCAGGCTAAAGCTTTAAAAGTTCCGGGTGTACAGAATGTCACGATTTCCACCGGTAGAGGATTCTTATCCGGGAATGGAAGTAACAACGGTCTTGCCTTTGTTAAATTAAAGCCATTTGATGAAAGGAAAAAAGATGGTCAGACTTCTGATGATATCACTAAAAAGCTATTTGGAATTGTAGGCGCTGTTCCGGATGCCAAAGTTGTATTCTTCCAGCCGCCAAGTGTACCTGGTTTTGGTAACAGTGCCGGTTTTGAGATGGTCCTTTTGGATAAATCAGGTGGAGAATATGCAGATCTGGATAACAAAACCAATGAGTTCATCGGTAAATTGATGGAAAGACCTGAAATAGAATTTGCCCAGACCTCATTCAACACCAAGTATCCTCAGTACCAGATGGAGATCAATGTTCCGCTGACCAAGCAGCTTGGAGTTTCCGTAAGCGATATCCTGGCTACCATGCAGGGATATATCGGAGGTATTTACACTGCTGACTTTACCAAATACGGAAAACAGTTCAGGGTAATGGTTCAGGCACTTCCTGAAAACAGAAAAAATATTGAAAACCTGAACGAGCTCTATGTAAAAACAGGATCAGGAGTGATGTCTCCTATTTCACAGTTCGTTACGTTGAAAAAAGCATATGGACCTCAGTCGGTAAGCCGTTATAACCTGTTTACGTCTGTAAAAGTAACGGGAGCCAATTCAGCAGGATACAGTTCCGGAGATGCCATTACTGCTGTACAGCAGGTAGCAAGTGAAACACTGAACCAGAATTATGCGGTAGAATTTACCGGACTGACCAGAGAAGAATTAAACTCAGGATCTCAGACCCTTCTGATTTTCGGATTAAGCTTAGTCTTTGTTTACTTTATTCTTTCTGCCCAGTATGAAAGTTACATCCTTCCGCTGATCGTTGTCATTTCTCTTCCTCTTGGGGTAATGGGAGCTTATTTCGGGCAAAAGATTATGGGCTTGGAAAATAACATTTATTTCCAGATCGCTCTGATCATGCTTGTTGGATTACTGGCCAAAAACGCAATTCTTATCGTTGAATTTGCTGTCCAGAGAAGACATCATGGCGAAACCATTGTCATGTCTGCCATCAATGCGGCTAAAGCAAGGGTAAGACCAATTTTGATGACTTCATTTGCTTTTATTTTCGGTTTATTACCATTGGTTCTGGCGAGTGGAATTGGTGCGGTAGGTAACAGATCTATTGCCACAGGTGCTGCAATTGGATTATTAATAGGTACAATTTTAGGGCTGTTTGTAATCCCTGTTTTGTATGTGATTTTCCAAACCTTACAGGAAAAGGTGAAGCCAATTAAAAAAGAAGAGATCAATTTAGCAGAATAATATTACTAGAGATGTTAGAAGTTAGATATTAGAAATTAATCTGGTCTCTAACTTCTAGTTTCTAGTTTCTAGTTTCTAACTTCTAATTAAAACAAATGAAGAGTTTATTAAACATCATAAAAGGAATAACTTTTTCAGCGGTCATACTGGGCGCCATTACATCGTGCATGGCCAGAAAAGAGTATGAAAGACCGAAAAATGTTGTGGACGAAAAGCTTTTCCGTACAGATATGCTGCCTTCAGACAGTACAACGGTTGCCAATATTTCCTGGAAAGAAATATTTACCGACCCTATACTTCAAAAGCACATTTCGAAGGCTTTAGATAACAACCTGGATATCAGAATTGCCCTGCAAAGTATCAATTCTGCAGAAGCTTATTTAAAGCAAAGCAAAGCAGCCTATGAACCGACTCTAACAGTAGGTCCAGGTTATGCATTTCAGACTCAGTCTCTCAATACACAAACCGGACAATTGTTTGGACAGCGGCGTTATATCAATCAGCTCGATATTACAGCAAGTTTAGGCTGGGAGGCAGATATCTGGGGCAAAATGAAAGCTCAGGAGAAAGCTCAATTGGCTACTTATCTGGGAACTGTTGCCGCACATAGGGCTGTAAAAAGTGATTTGGTGGCATCTATTGCTTCCGCTTATTATCAATTGTTGACTTTTGATGACCAAAAAAGAATTATTACAGAGACCATCAAAGTTCGTGAGAAAAATTTAGAGACCACTAAAGCTTTAAAAATTGCAGGAACAGTAACAGAGGTTGCCGTTCAGCAAAGTGAGGCATTGGTTTTCAATGCAAAATCTTTATTGATTGATATAGATACCCAAATTCAGCTGTTGGAAAACACAATGAGCTTGCTGATGGGAGAGCCCTCTCATACCATTGAAAGATCGACATTGGAAAGTCAGAAAGTTCCTGTTGATTTAAGGCTCGGATATCCTGCCCAGCTATTGGCCAACCGCCCTGATGTAATGAGAGCAGAATATAATCTGATGAATGCTTTTGAACTGACCAATTCTGCAAAAGCTCAGTTTTATCCTACTTTAAAAATTACAGGAAGCGGAGGAATCCAGTCTCTTGATATTGACCATCTGTTCAGTGTAAATTCACTCTTTGCAAGTGTGGTAGGAGGTCTGGCTCAGCCGATTCTAAACAGAAGAGCGATTAAAACCAATTATGAAGTAAGTCTGGCCAATCAGGAAACGGCTTATCTGAACTTTAGAAAAACCGTGCTCACCGCGGGAAAAGAAGTTTCAGATGCCATCCGTGTGTTTTCTGTTCAGGATTCTTTCATAGATTTAAAACAGAAAGAGCTGAATGCCTATAAAAATTCTGTAGAATATTCTCAGGAGCTTGTCAACTACGGTATGGCAAACTATCTTGAAGTGCTCAATGCAAGCGTTAACTCGTTGAATGCAGAACTTAATATTTCCAACGCAGAATACAGTAAAATGAAAGCTGCAGTAGAGCTTTATCAGGCTCTTGGTGGTGGTTGGAAATAAGATATTACAGCCAAAGATTTAAAAACGTATGCCACTTCTGGCATGCGTTTTTTTATTGATTACGCTTTCTATAGATTGTTAAAATTCTTATAAAAAGAAATATTTATTTGCATATATGTAGTAGACTACGTAGTTTTGTATTATAAATATTTTGATAATATGAAAGCACATATTCAACAATTAAACAATACATATTCCGATCAGCTGATTGATCTGATTTTAACGATTCAGCAAAAAGAATTTAACGTACCTATTACGATAGAAGATCAGCCGGATCTTAAACAGATTGAAAGTTTTTATATGGAACCCGGCGGAAATTTCTGGGGTGCTTTTATAGACGGTGAACTTGTAGGTTCCATAGCATTGGTTAAATTTGATGAAAGGGAAGGAGCCATAAGGAAGATGTTTGTAAAAAAAGAATTCAGGGGAAAAGAGCTGAATATTGCACAGGAACTGCTGGAAGTTTTAATTTCTTTCTGCCGTGAAAACGGAATAGAAGCCATATATTTAGGAACAATTTCAATACTGAAAGCAGCAATTCGGTTTTATGAAAGGAATCATTTTTCACAGATTAAAAAGGAAAATTTACCAACTCGTTTTCCATTAATGGGTGCTGATAATATTTTTTATTATTTAAATGTAAACCAGACTGTATGAATATAATAGATGAATCAGGAATCCTGGCCATATCAACAAGATTGCAGCGTCTCAGCGAGCAGCTCAGAAAAGATGGGGCCATGATCTATAAAGCCTTCGGCATTGATTTTGAGCCTAAATGGTTTCCTGTGATCTTTACGCTGCACCACAAAAAAATGCTGAGTGTGGTAGAGATTGCCAACGAAATAGGATACACTCATCCATCAACGATAAGTTTATTAAAAGAGCTGGAAAAACAGCAGCTTATCCAATCGAAAAAAGATAAACAGGATGAGCGAAGAAGACTGATCGTACTGTCTCCAAAAGGTCTTGAGCTCATCGAAAAAATGAAGCCGGTTTGGGAATTAGTCACAAAAGTGCTGGGAGAAATTGCCGACAATCAGAACCATCTTTTGGCAGCCATTAATGAAGCGGAAGAAAAAATTGCAATGCAGTCTTTTTACCAGCGTGCAATGCAGATGAAGAAAGAAATGGAATGAAAAAAAATAAAACCTGTAATTTTAATTACAGGTTTTAAAGCTTTAAACGTTTGTGAAAAATTCAGTCAACGCTTTGTTGTGGAGAATACGGGGATCGAACCCGTCACCTTTAGACTGCCAGTCTAACGCTCTAGCCAGATGAGCTAATTCCCCTTCTTTCTTAAAGCGGTACAAAAGTAAGTATTTAAACTACATTTCCAAATATTTTCTCACTTTTTTTATCAGAATTTTATACTATTTTTTCTGCTCATGTTAAAATAACTTAACACTAGATACAGCGTGTTAATAAGCTTAACAACTTGACCTGAAAGCAATTTAACGCGATATTGATGTAAAAAATAATCGGGTTATGATTGAAAATTCTAAACAAATTATTTTTTTTAGCATCAGAAAGGAAATACGTTAATTTAAAATAAGTTATTAATTTTCAGACTATTAAATATAGCAAGTACCTTGTTGGTACCTGCTTTTTTTGCGTAAGCTGGAATATTTTAAGTGATTTGCAGAAGAAACACACAACAAAGCTCTGCTTACTACAATGCTAACTAAGATGAAAAAAATTATGATGATATCATCCTGCATCAATTTATTTTCCCTGGAATCTGCAGGCAAGCCCTACTACTATACTTTTTGGCTTTATCCTGTCGCTGATTAAAATAATACAATTCTATAAACATATGCAATGAAAAAAAATACAATTATTTTTATGGGAATACTGACTTCTATATTCTCATTTGCCCAGGTTGGTATAAATACAGAGACTCCGGCCTCAAGTCTTCATGTAGAACCGACGAGTATTTCATCTCCTACCGGAACAGATGGAATTTTAATTCCCAAGGTAAAGTTGTTTCCCGTTGCCCAGGCAAAAGGCCAGACTGTTTTTTTATTTCAGCATGCCACACTTCCCGATGGTTTTTATTATTGGGACGGCACAAGCTGGGTGTCTTTTCTCAGTAATTTTAACCGTCTCTATGATGATGCTATTTATGTGGTAACCGGAAGCGGATATTCTGCATCCGGAAATACAGAAAACAATGTACAATTCAGTACATTAAAAGCTTATGATCCCACTGGTTTTTCTGTTTCAGGCAACCAGGTTACTGTAGGGAAGAGCGGAACGTATCTGATCAGTTTTAATTCAGCATTAAAAAAAACAGTAAGTACTGTAAACGAGAACAGGGCAATTTATACCTATAGAATCAAAAAGAACGGAACAACAGTTCTGACAACTTCCAATTCTTTAACTAATGAAGGAACAACTGCCACGAGTGTTGCACTTAGCGGGATTTTGGAATTGGCGCAGAATGATGTCATAAGAGTGACCATACAAAAGACTACGGAAACAGGAAGCACCGTTTATACAGGGTATGGAACCAATTGTATTACCATGACTTATCTGAATGACTAATTAATGCTTAATACTATGAAAAAGTTAACGATATTTTTTTTAACCCTGTCCTTAGGAAGCTTATATGCTCAAAAAGGAGTAGGTATCAATACAAATACTCCACAGTCTTTGCTCGATATTCGTACAAAAAACCCTGATACTCCGGAAAATTCTGCAGGTATTTTATTTCCTACCGTCAGCCGTTTTTCGGCTACTGATCCTGTGCAGAATCAGAATGCAATGTTGGTGTTTTTAGATAATGCCGGTACCGGCGCAGCTGGTTTTGAGGGGTATTATTTTTGGGACGATAACAAAAAATTATGGCAGTATATCTTCCAGACCAAGATTTTAGGAAAAAATCTTTTTAAAACGCTTGCTTCGGGAAGCGGCTTTCCGGTAATTGCCAGCGGAGATGCCAACATCAATGTTTGGTTTAAAGCACCATTCACATCATTGGAAGCACCGGATGCCAATTATACATTACAGAATGGAGATATTATTATTGGGAAAACCGGGAATTATTCATTATTCTTTACTGGTGGCGTCTATAAAAATACCGGGGATCTTGGTGCAACAACAACTGAAGTGGGTATTTTTATAAATAATGGGGCCAGCCCTGTACTTATCTCCAAATCACCTTTACCGGCAGCGGATAATGCTAAAAGAAGTACCAATCATACTATTTCGGATATAATCACATTAACCAAAGGGCAGAGGATCTCCGTACAGACGAGGAGAACCAATTCCTGTGATACTGCAGTTGGTCCGGAGTCAGTGTATACACTAACCTTATCTTATTTAGATTAATGATTATGAAAAATATTTCAACTTTACTTATATTGGGTAATTTCTTTTGTTTTAGTCTTCTGAGCGCTCAGGTCGGAGTCAATACCAATACACCCAAAACTACGCTGGAAATCAGGACGGCTGATAAAGATAATCCTTTGAGCAATGAGGGCGTGATTATTCCCAGGGTAACCTCGCTGAATGTAACGAATGCCAAAGCCCATGGATTACTGGTTTTTCTTGATTTTGAAGATCCACTGACTCAGACTATTGAAAGGGGATTCTACTGGTGGAACAATACAAGCAATTCATGGATTCCATTTTTTTCTATGAATAAGATGACAAAGGATAAAACCATTACTTATGTAAGCTGTAAGAATGCATTTGATGAAGGAGCACTGACTTCTGCATCAACCAATGTAAGAACCCTTGGTTTTGACATTAATACGCTTATTGCCAATGACACAGGTAATTTTGACATCAATGCATCCGGAGAACTGGTTGTAAAGAAAGCAGGAACCTATCATGTACAGGCTGTGATCTCACTTCATAGCGTCAATAATGGTGTAAATGCTGCAAGAGATGCCTACGAAGGGATGGTTTTGGTAAATGGTGCAGAACCTGTCCCTAATCTCCGGACTGCGTACGGTTTTCCCAGCGGGGTCAATGTTTTTGACAGCAATACGGCTATATCAGGGTTTGTAACGTTAAATGTAAACGACAGGATCCGATTCTCGATCAACAGATACTATAAAGATCCTAGCTTTACAGATCCTGCCACAATTACGCCTAATGGAGACCTTTCTAACCTTACTTTAAGGTATATGGGAAGCTTTTAGATGGAAAGAGTTAGTGTAATGTGATAATCAATTTGTTCGAACTGTAAGGTAAATAACAAATAACTCTTAATATAGTTTTCTTTATCAATTGTGTTTTTATCTCCGGAAAATCCGGAGATTTTTTTGTTCAGTGCATAAAAGAGATTATAAAATTTGACAGAGGCAAAAAGTACAATTCTAAGCGAAGGCCGTCCATTGTTGAACCTGAAGGATTAAGCCAACTTTATACTATCAAAAAATAACAACAAATAAATATTTAAAGAACATGAAAAATTTAATTTTAACCATCGGATTATTTACAACTTTAATGTCCGGAACTGCATATGCACAGCAATCAGGAGTAACACGCACAGATCTTCAAAGACATGCTATTGAAGCTGCAGGCTATGAAACTATTCAGGCACGCATAGACCTGGAGCCGGGCACCTCTGTCGGGATGCATTCTCATCCCGGGGAAGAAGTTATTTATGTGCTTGAAGGTATATTTGAATACCAGTTAGAAGGTGAGCAGCCTGTAATTCTCAAAGCAGGCGAAGTACTTTTTGTTCCGGCCGGTAAGAACCATTCCGCAAAGAATATTGGAGAAGTGAAAGCCTCAGAACTCGCAACATATATTGTCAGAAAAGATAAGCCTCTGCTCTTGTTTAAAAAATAATCAGTTTTATAGCTATTTGGGATATTGTAAAAGAAGGTTTCGATGAATAGTCTGATAAACTGTTTCAATGGGTAGTTCTTAACTTATAGAGTAAGGATTACCCATTTGTTTATGGAGATTGAAAAATATCAATTTCAGAGAACAAAAGCAAGGCAAAACAAAGAAAAATCAGTAGCATTGCTGACTTTTAATTTATTAATTTTACAAACAGATGTTTAACACGAAGAAATTAACAACAATCTTTTAAATCTGCAATGATAAAGGAATTTTCATACAAAAAATTTGGTAACCTGGAATTCAGTAAAACCTCAATTCAAAACGATTCTCTTACAACAATAGATGAACATATCAAAGTCCTGTTCATTCCCAAAAATGCTATTATCCAGGTGGATTTTCAGGAAATCGAAATGAAAACCGACAGCTTGTTATTCATTAATCCTCATGTCATTTTAAAGCCCTGTGAAACCATTGGCGGTCAGCTAATGCATTTTAACCGGGATTTTTATTGTGTGGAAATTCATGATCAGGAAGTGGCGTGCGATGGTATATTGTATAATAATGTGTTTGAAATCCCTTTTATAAATTTAAACGAAGAGCAATCCGCTGAAATTCAAAAGATCATCAGAGATATACAGTCTGAACTGAGAGATGAAGATTCCGGTACAGAAGAGATGTTAAGGACTTTGCTAAAACTGATTATTCTGAAATCTACCCGTATCTGGAAACAGCAGCATCAGTTATCTGATCAGGAGCAGCAGGCTGATGTTCAGTTTTTAAGAAAATTCAGCAAATTGGTGGAGCAACATTATAAAACGCTTCATACTGTTTCTGATTATGCAGATCTGCTGTGCGTTACCCCGAAAAATTTGAGCAAAAAAATAGGATTAGTTAGCAAGGACACGCCTAATGAAATTATAAAAAACCGTATTATTCTCGAAAGTAAACGGCTTTTAGCCCATACAACAATGAACGTGAAGGAAATTGCCTATAGCCTGAATTACGAAGACGATGCTTACTTTGTCCGCTTTTTCACAAAACATGTTGGCATATCACCTACCAGCTTCAGAAAACAGTTTTAAAAATCACTTTTTATCTACCATACCAATAAAGCACGATCTGTCAGATTGTGCTTTTTCCATTATATCCTGAATCTCTGAAGACTGCTTTAGACCTCATAAACGCGGTCAGGCAAAAAGTGCAATTCAAAGCGAAAACCATCCATTGATATGCCTTTCAAATTACCCCAACTTTGCAGTAACAAAAAGAAAGTAATAACAATTAAATAGTAAAGACATGAACAAGTTTACAGTAAAAGACGGAACAGAGATTTATTTCAAAGACATGGGCGAAGGGCAGCCGGTATTTTTTCACCACGGTTGGCCATTATCATCTGATGACTGGGATGCGCAAATGATGTTTTTCCTGGAAAAAGGATTTCGCGTGATTTCTCATGACAGAAGAGGACACGGAAGATCTACCCAAACATATAAGGGTAACGACATGGACACCTATGCTGCTGATGTAGCAGAATTAGTTGAGTTTCTTAATCTGAAAGACGCTATCCATATAGGGCATTCAACCGGTGGAGGAGAAGCCATAAGATATGCTGCACAATATGGTAAGGACCGGGTTGCTAAAGTTGTTTTAATAAGTGCTGTAACACCTTATATGATAGCCGATATCAACAATCCTGAAGGAGTTCCGCTTGCAGTCTTTGACGATATCCGTCACAATACACTCCATAACAGACAGCAGTTCTATCAGGATCTTACCATACCGTTTTATGGCTATAACAGGGAAGGAGCTGTCATTAAGAAAGGAATACAGGATAACTGGTGGCGACAAGGAATGATGGGAGGTATAAAAGCTCAATATGATTGTATTAAGGTTTTTTCTGAGACAGATTTTACCGAAGATCTTAAAAGCGTAGAAATACCTGTTTTGGTTCTTCACGGGGATGACGATCAGATTGTTCCGTATGCCACAACAGCAGTAAAGGCTGCCGAAATTCTGAAAAACAGTAAACTGATTATTTATCCGGGTTTTTCTCACGGTATGCCGACTATCAATGCTGATGTAATTAATGAAGATATCTTATCATTTATAAAAGGATAAAATCAACCCGGGGAAAAAGTGCAATTCAAAGCGAAAACCATCCATTGATGCGACCTTACAATTATCCCAACTTTGTACTATCAAAAAATAACAACAACTATAACAACAACTAAATATTTAAAGATCATGAAAAATTTAATTTTAGCAATCGTATTATTTACAACATTAATTTCAAGCCATGTATTTTCGCAAACAAAAAGAACTCCTGCATCCTTTGGAAGGGAAGAATATATTGAAGTAGAAAAGAATGTACGGCTTCATGTAACTGACCTTGGTGAGGGGGAGCCTATTGTTTTAATTCACGGATGGCCATTGAGCGATGCCATGTATGAATATCAATATGCAGACTTTATTCAAAAAGGGTACCGGGTGATTGGGATTACATTAAGAGGATTCGGACTATCCGATAAACCCGGAGGAAAGTATAACTATGATGTTTTCGCAGATGATATCAAGGTTGTTTTAGACAAACTGGAAATCAAGAATGCAACAATCGGCGGATTTTCCATGGGAGGTGCAACGGTTATTCATTATGTAGCCAAATATAATGCAGCTCATGTTTCCAAAATGGCACTGTTTGGAGCAGCAGCACCGATCTGGACAAAACGCGCAGACTTTAATTATGGTTTATGGACCAAAGAGGATGTTGATGGACTGATTCATCTCAACAATACAAACCGCCCGGAGCTATTCGCTACATTCGGTAAAATCTTTCCTGCCAATGATACCAGTGTATCTCAGGGACATGGAGCATGGTTAGGAAATATTCAGGCTCAGGCATCACCTTACGCTATGGCAGAAGGATTAAAAACCTTAAGAGATACCGATTTGCGCAGTGATTTGAAAAAAATAACAATTCCAACACTGATCTTACACGGTAAGTTAGATAAAATCTGTTCTTATGATCTTGCTGAACAAATGAAAGCTTCACTTAAAAATGCCACTTTGGTACCCTTTGAGAAAAGCGGCCATGCACTTTTCATCGAGGAACTGGAAAAATTTAATAGCGAATTATTCAACTTCATCAAAAAGTAATGGAAAAAACAAAAGAGGTTAGTTTGCAAAAGCTAACTTCTTTTTTATCCCGTAAAATCAACTAACATGAGCAAATTTATATTTTTACTGCTTTCACTGACATTGCTGTCATGCAGTATAAAAAAAGAAGTTATGACGGTAAAACATGCTGATTTACCAAAACCCATAGGTCCATATAGCCATTCAACCCATTATGAGAATTTGATATTTGTTTCAGGCCAAATCGGATTAGATCAAAAAACAAACAGTTTGAAACCTGGAATTGAAGAACAGACAGTTCAGATTTTTGAGAACTTAAAGATGATCCTTGAAGACAATCATTCTGATTTTGAACATATCACAAAAACAACCGTTTTTATTACTGATATGAACCATTTTGAAATAGTGAATAAAATATACAGCAGATATTTTCATCATCGTTTCCCGGCAAGAAGCACCATTCAGGTAGTGTCTTTACCTCGAAACGCAAGTGTTGAAATCGAATGTATAGCTGTTAAAAAAGGACGTTAAGGTCATTGCATATCATTAACTTCCACTAAACGAAAATACTAATGCCGAAACCTCTTATTTAATCAAGGCATAATTATAAACAAATGCTAAAAAAATGGATAACCGGATTTATAACCCTGATTATCCATTATCTTATTTATAAAGTGTTAATCCTAACCGCATTTGCAAAAATAGTCTGACTATAATCCGCCGGCCGGCCGTCAGTAAAAAATTACAAAGCATACAAGGCAGCTTTTTTATTATAATATGTGCTTAGTTACTTCTTGAGCGTGAGATGGATAAAAGGTAAACCAGATGGGCAAACATGCTTCTTTTCACAGATTCTACTTTGATGTCACCTGTGGTCTGGTTAATTGTGGCTACCAGATCCGCATTACATTGCCCGGAGAAAGATCCGCTTCCTAAATAGTTGGCTGCATTGGCAACGGGGTAGGAGATTCTGGGATAATCAGGAGCGACCTGTTCGGCAGCCGTTGATCCACCCACATAACCTTTGTTATCAATAAAACGAGCGGCCCAGGTTCCTAAAAACTGCCCATTAGCCGTATTAATTGTTTGTCCTACCACGATCTGTGTATCTATGGCGCGGTTAAAACCGGCACACGAACTGTAGTGATTGACATTCACCGTGCATGAAGATGCATTATCTGTCGGCTGAAAGCACTTACCTTCATAAACGGTAAGCCTTTGTTCAGCGGGTGACATAGAAGTGTTCAACAATGCTTTCGGGGAGAAAACCTCTTCGGGTGAAATTAATATTAAAACGCCCTGAGGATCTGCTGCAACTATTTTTCTTTCCGCATTGGCCAGCCCTCTCACCCGAACCAGCCCGTTGACATCCAGAGTATGGGAAGGTGTTTCTGTATTAATCCCTACCTGGGATTTAAGGCTGGCGGAAAAGGCTATTGCAACAAAAAATATTACTCCTGTTTTCATCTTATTATTTTGAATTTTAATGGTTATTAGATTTTTCACTAAAGTAAGAAATATTTATAATTCTGAAAAAAATTATATAAATTATTTTTAATAGAAAAAAATATTAGAATTCAGAATAAGAATATAAAGTAAACACATCACCTATAATCAAATGGTCATATTTTATACTATATTTTAATAAGTAGGGAGTAGTTGCTTCTTTTCATTTGATAAATAATTATATTTTTAGCCAAAATATACCGTTTATTCATAAAAATATAAACGGCTGATTAAAATTCAGATAATCCGAATGAAAAAAATTAGTAGATTTGCACCGAACAAGCCGTAAAAACATTAAACACTGATTCATTTTTCTATTTTTCTAAAGTGGAATATGAATAAATAATAATAAAATTTGATTAGCTTATAAACTATTAGAAACTATGAAGAAACTTTTTTTACTTCTTTTAACAGCTTTTTTATTTATCGGATGCAGCTCTGATGATGATACTATTTATGATTATATAGGAACATGGTCGGGAAAATATACCGGAAGCGACAACGGAACCTGGAATCTTGTGGTTGCCAGTGATGGGAAAGTAACCGGAACAATGCATTCCACAGTTAATGACGAAAATTATAATATTTCCGGAAACTTAACTGATACCGGAGACCTTACTGCTGTAGTCGGGCTTCCTTCCGATGGAGAATTCAAAGGAACCCTTTCAAGAGAGAAAAATGGAAACGGAAACTGGACAAACGCTGTTCCTACACCGGCCAGATCCGGAACCTGGACAGGAAACAAACAATAACAGAAAGCCTGCAGATCAATCTGCAGGCTTTTTTATTTTAAACAAATCCCATATAGGTAATCTCTTCCTTTTGCCTGAGTACTAAAAAATAAAGCAGAAGCTTATGATCCTGGAAATGCTTTTTAAAGTGGATTTCTTTTTCCTGATGTATCAAAAGCTTATCTTCAAAATATTCAGCAGAGTATATTTCAAGGTCAGGCTGTATGGTGATCATTACTATTTCATCTGCAGACAGTTGATCGGCTACATTCAATACCATACCTTCCTTTTCTTCAAAAACAAAAAATTCACTGCCGAAATTCTTTTTATTTCCAAATTTAAATTCCTTAAGCAGTGCTAGTCCTCTTTCAGTAAGAAGTCCGTTTTGTACCGTTCTTTTTCCCTTCTCTGAAACCTTATCTAAATCTTTGATTGCCGTCATCAGCTTGGCAAACCTTTGGTAGAGCAGAGGCTCATCACATTCTTTTATATAGCTTTCAATACAGCTCCGTATTGTTTTGCCGGCTTTCGAACAGTGCCCGAATTCAGAGCTGTTCTGTCTTACTTTCTCATAAGCAGGGCTTTTTTTGAAGGCTGTTTTATTAAATCCGCTTTTTTTCCGCACTACATTTTTTCCGTTCAGGCTGTAAAAAACCAGATCGCCTACGCCGCCTTTAATCTTTATCAAACTTTCGTACGTTGCCATATTACAAAATTGAACCAAATATACTAATAAATATAACAACTTCTAATTTTAACATATATTTATTATATAGTTGTAGTATAGTTATACTATAGTTAAAATATAAAAATGTATATTTGTCCCATAATTAGTTACTTCATTTAAAATCAGATGACTATGATACCGGGATTATTTGAAAAAAACTTAAGAATAAAACAGCTTTCCGTTCTGGTAATTGCCTCTGTTATTACAGTTTCCTGCGGATCTTCAAAGAAAGTATCTTCCAAAAAAAATACAGGAAATAAAACCGTTGTGAAAGCTGAAAATCTCAGAAAGCTGGAATCAAAATTTAGCGGAAGTATTTCCAGGCCAGTCAGCGATATCCTGAAAGATGCTGAAAAGTATCTCGGAGCACCTTATAGATTCGGAGGAAATACGTCTTCAGGTTTTGACTGTTCCGGATTTATCGTAAAAGTTTTTGAAGAAAATGATTTTCCACTTCCACGCCGATCAACAGATCAGGCTGATGCCGGTAAAAAGATCGACATCAAAGAGGTAAAGCCCGGAGATCTTCTTTTCTTTGCAACAGCCGGAGGAAGCAGGGTTTCCCATGTAGGTATCGTTCATGACATCGGAGCAGACGGAGAAGTGAAATTCATTCATGCTTCCACCTCAAAAGGGGTGATTATCTCTTCATTGAACGAAAAATACTGGAATAAGGCTTATCTCCACGCCCAGAGAGTCCTGTAAGACTATAATTTGTGAATGACGGTATAGTGAAACAATAAATGAAGGCGATGCAAGGTCTGTGACTTAACTTGTATACTATTGCAATCTTTTGTATTTTTGACCTTCAGAACTGTGGGAAGCTGCAGGGATAATTTATATTAAAATCAAACAAGAAACATGTCGTTACAACAAACTATTGAAAACATTTGGGATAATAAAGATTTATTACAGAACGAAGACAGCAAGAAAACAATAAGAGAAGTTATTTCTTTATTGGATTCAGGAGAACTTCGTGTTGCTGAGCCTACAGAAAACGGATGGCAGGTGAATGAGTGGGTAAAGAAAGCCGTAGTAATGTATTTCCCGATTCAGAAGATGGAAACTATTGAAGTAGGTCCGTTTGAATTTCATGACAAAATTCCTTTGAAGAGAAATTATGCTGAAAAAGGAGTAAGAGTTGTACCGCATGCGATCGCCAGAGAAGGATCTTTCGTTGCTTCAGGAGTAATTCTGATGCCGTCTTATGTCAATATCGGAGCTTATGTAGATTCAGGAACTATGGTGGATACCTGGGCTACGGTAGGAAGCTGTGCACAGATCGGTAAAAATGTTCACCTGAGTGGTGGAGTTGGTATCGGTGGTGTATTGGAGCCTTTACAGGCAGCTCCTGTTATTATTGAAGATGATTGTTTCATCGGTTCAAGATGTATTGTCGTAGAAGGTGTTCACGTAGAAAAAGAAGCAGTATTGGGTGCTAATGTTGTGCTGACAGCTTCTACAAAAATTATTGACGTTACAGGCGACCAGCCGGTTGAGATCAAAGGAAGAGTTCCTGCCCGTTCAGTAGTAATCCCTGGAAGTTATACAAAACAGTATCCGGCCGGAGAATATCAGGTTCCATGTGCATTGATTATCGGCCAGAGAAAAGAATCTACAGATAAAAAAACATCCCTTAATGATGCTTTAAGAGAGAATAATGTAGCGGTATAAGCTATGCTTTCTCTAAATTTTGAAGTTTCATTTTAAAATTTATACAATAAACCCTGAATAGTCATTTAGGGTTTATTTTATTTATACCTTTAAAGAGTTAAAAAAGCTTATTAAAAACTTTGATATGAAAATTGCCTTCGATGCAAAACGTTTTTTTCACAATACGTCCGGATTGGGCAATTATTCAAGAGACCTTGTCAGGATTCTTTCTCAATATTATCCTGAAAACGAATACCTGCTGCTGAACAAAAACAGTTCAGAAAGAGGCAAAGAAATCCTGGAAAGACCGAATGTCCGGTTTGTATCCACCTCAAAAGGAAATCTTTCCCGACAGCTTAAAATGGGAAAAGACGCCCAAAAACAGGGAGCAGATATATTCCATGGGCTTTCCGGCGAGCTTCCTTTAAAATGGGGTAAAGAACCTATCAGAAAAATCGTGACAATCCATGATCTGATCTTTATGCGATATCCACAGTATTATTCCTTCTTTGACCGGAAAATACACTTGTGGAAATTTAAAAAAGCTGCTTCTTCAGCAGACAGAATCATTGCTATTTCAGAACAGACCAAAAGAGATATTATTACCTATTTAAAAGTCCCTGAAAGCAAAATTGAAGTCATTTACCAGGGTTGTCACAAAGCTTTTAAAGAACATCAGTCCAATGAGGTTGTTCAGGAGGTAAAGAACAAATTCAGCCTTCCTGAACGCTATATTTTGAACGTTGGAACCATCGAAGACCGCAAGAATCTTCTCAGTATCGTTAAAGGAATCAATGGAACAGATATTCCTTTGGTTGCCGTAGGTAAAAAGACCAATTACTATAAAAAAATAGAAGCTTTCATCAGAAAAAACAAAATGGAAAAGCAGGTGATTTTCCTGGAAGGAGTTTCCATGGAAGAGTTGGCTGTCATCTATAAACTGGCAGATGTTTTTGTATACCCAAGCTTTTTCGAAGGCTTTGGAATTCCTGTAATAGAAGCACTTTTCTCAAAAACAGTAACAATTACAAGCAATACCAGTTGCCTGCCGGAAGCAGGAGGAAAAGATTCTGTTTACATCGATCCTTCCAATTATCTAGATATCGGTGCCAAGATAAAATTTCTCTGGGAAAATGAATCCGAGAGAAAACGCCGTGCAGAAAAGAGTTTCGAGTTTGTTCAGAAATTTAATGACGAGCCTATTGCAGCGCAGCTGATGGATCTTTACAAAAAAAATCTGTAAAAAAACTTTGCAGTTTAAAAATAAATCCTACATTTGTACCACAATTCAAAACAATGAAACCGAATTTTTTAACACTTCATCATTACTATCATCATCTCTGCTAAGACGGAATTGGTTGATATAAACATGTGTTAAAATCAAAAATAATTAAAACCGTCTGAGTAAACAGACGGTTTTTTGTTTCCCGAATTCTTCCGGAAGTATCCACAGATCAGTTTTCGTTTACTCAGATTTATCTTAAAACAATACAATGAGTAAATTAAAAATTGCGATCCAGAAAAGCGGCAGACTCTACGAAGACTCCTTACAGCTCCTCAAAGACTGCGGCATTTTCGTCAACAACGGGAAAGACCAGCTTAAAGTTTCCGTAGACAACTTTCCGATGGAGATTATGTATCTCAGAAATTCAGACATCCCACAATACCTTGAAGATGGAGTAGTAGATATTGCCATTGTCGGTGAAAATCTCCTGGCTGAAAAACAGAAGAATATTCAGATTGTTCAGAAGCTTGGATTTTCAAAATGCCGAGTTTCCCTGGCTGTTCCCAAAGAAGTGGATACCGATGACCTTTCCTATTTTCAAAGCAAAAAAATAGCGACTTCCTATCCCAATACCCTCAAGAATTTCCTGGAAGAAAAAGGAATTACTTCCGAAATCCATATCATTTCCGGTTCAGTTGAAATAGCCCCGAATATTGGTTTGGCAGATGGTATCTGTGATATTGTCAGCTCCGGAAGCACCTTATTTAAAAACGGACTGAGAGAAACCGTTACCATTCTGAAATCAGAAGCCGTTCTGGCAAAAACATCGCTGCTTGATGCACAAAAGGAAGCTGTCCTGGATAAATTCCTGTTCAGAATTAAATCCGTTTTAAAAGCCAAAAACTCCAAATATATCCTGATGAACGTTCCTGATGATAAGATCAGTGACATTGCTTCGGTTCTTCCCGTAATGAAAAGTCCTACCGTTATTCCTTTGGCTGAAAAAGGATGGAGCAGTATCCATTCTGTAATTGATGAAGAAAGATTTTGGGACGTGATCGATGAGCTGAAAGAAAACGGGGCCCAGGATATACTGATTATTCCAATCGATAAAATGGTTATTTAATTATGAAAATATACAGATATCCAGAAAGAAAAACATGGCCGGATCTGGTACAGCGACCGGTTTTTGAACGTGAAGAAATATCCGGACTTATTGCCGGAATATTTGAATCTGTCGGAAAAGAAGGAGATCAGGCACTTATTGAATTCAACAAGAAATTTGATAAGGCGGTTACTCCACAAATTACAGTTTCAGAAACAGAACTGGAAAATGCAGAAAATGAAATTTCTGAAGATTTAAAGAAGGCCATTCAGCAGGCAAAAGAAAACATTTCAAAATTCCATGCTTCCCAAATCGTGGAGACCCAAAAAATTGAAACCGTAAAAGGAGTAACCTGCTGGAGAGAAAACCGCGCCGTTGAAAAAGTAGGGATCTACATTCCGGGAGGAACAGCTCCTTTGTTTTCAACAGTCCTCATGCTTGCAGTCCCTGCAAACCTGGCAGGATGCAAAGAGATTATTCTCTGTACACCACCGGATAGCAACGGGAATATCAATCCGGCTATCCTGTTCACAGCAAAGCTTTGCGGGATTACGAAAATCTTTAAAACCGGAGGAGCGCAGGCTGTAGCAGCAATGGCTCTGGGAACGGAAAGTATTCCAAAAGTGTATAAAATTTTTGGACCAGGAAATCAATTCGTTGTTGCAGCGAAAGAATATGCACAGCGGTATGGTGTTGCCATTGATATGCCTGCGGGTCCCAGTGAAGTTCTCGTTATTGCAGATAATAAAGCCGTTCCCGATTTCTGTGCTGCAGATCTTTTGTCACAGGCAGAACACGGAAGTGACAGCCAGGTTGTTTTTATAACGACAGATTTTAAAATTTTTACCGAGACCATTGAAGCTGTTGAAAAGCAGGTTAAAAAACTCCCAAGAAATGAGATGGCTGGCCAGGCGTTGGATCACAGTCTTTTTATTCTTGTCAGTTCTGTTGATGAAGCTCTGGAATTCAGTAATCTGTATGCTCCGGAGCACCTTATCCTCGCATTGGAAGATTTTGAACCATATATTCCCGTAATCAGCAATGCAGGATCTGTTTTCCTTGGAAATTATTCCTGTGAAAGTGCCGGGGATTATGCCAGCGGAACGAATCATACACTGCCAACCAATGCTTATGCAAAGAACTATAGCGGGGTTTCTCTCGACAGCTTTGTCAAGAAAATTACCTTCCAGCACCTTTCTAAAGAAGGGCTGAAGAAAATAGGAAAAACAATAGAAATAATGGCAGAGGCAGAAGGTCTTATCGCCCACAAAAATGCAGTATCTATCAGATTAAAATAATACAATGAAAGAATTTAACCTCAATACTTTAGTAAGAAAAAATATACTGAACCTACAGCCTTACGTCAGTTTCAGAGATCATAATGAGTTTAATGCTCCGGTAATGCTGGATGCGAATGAATGCCCGTTCGGGGAATTCAATAGGTATCCGGATTCGACACAAAAAAAACTCAAAAAAAAGCTGGCAGAGCTTAAAGGTGTTCCATCCGATCAGATTGCATTAGGAAACGGAAGCGACGAACTGATTGATCTGATCATAAAAATCTTTTGCGAGCCTAAAAAAGATGCTATTCTGATGATGAATCCCTCATTTGCCATGTATGCCTTTTACGCTGCAGTGAATGAAAACGAAGTTCTAAAACTGGATCTGGATGAAAATTTTGAAATCGTAAAAGATGATTTTTTAAAGATTACTAAAGAACGCGAAATCAAAATTTTCTTTCTGTGCTCCCCAAATAATCCGACAGGAAACAGTGTACAGGACATTGAATTTTTTGTTCAGAATTTTAAAGGTATTGTGGTCATCGACGAAGCTTATATTGAATTTTCCGAAAACAGATCAGGCATTGAGCTGCTGAAGAAATACTCCAATTTAATTGTTTTGCAGACATTTTCTAAAGCTTGGGGAACAGCCGGGGCAAGAGTAGGTGCAGCTTATGCTTCCCAAGAGATCATCCGGTTTATCAATACAGTTAAAGCTCCTTACAACGTAAATTCTCTAAGTCAGGAACTTATTCTGAACCTTCTGGACGATAAAAATAAGCTTAAGGAAAATGTTGATAATGTGCTCAGTGAAAGAACCTGGGTGCAGGAGCAGTTTAAAACCATTCAATGCATCGAAAAAGTATTTCCGACAGACGCCAATTTTTTCCTGATCAGAATAAAAAATGTTGAAGAAGTCTACGATAGAATGCTTGAAGAAGAAATTCTGACCAGTAAAAGAGCCCCTGCGATTCCGGACTGCATCAGGATCAATATAGGAACCCGTGAAGAAAATGAAAAGTTAATCAGTGTTTTAAAAGGAATAGCCTCATGAAAAAAGTATTATTTATAGACCGTGACGGAACGCTTATCATAGAACCGCCCGAAGATTTTCAGGTAGATTCACTGGAAAAGCTTGAGTTTTACCCCGGAGTATTTCAGAATCTTTCCAGGATTGCCAGGGAAATGGATTATGAACTGGTGATGGTAACCAATCAGGATGGTCTGGGAACTGAAAGCTTTCCTTATGAAAATTTTATCAAGCCGCAGGAAAAAATGCTGAAGACCTTTGAAAATGAAGGAATCCTTTTCAGTGATATTCTGATTGATAAAAGTTTTGAACATGAAAACCTCCCTACCAGAAAACCTGGAATCGGAATGCTTTCAAAATATATCTATGGAAGTTATGATCTTAAAAATTCTTACGTTATCGGAGATAGGATTACAGATATTCAACTTGCTCATAATTTAGGAACTAAAGCTATTTTTATCAATGAAAACTTTAATGAAAATGCGGCGTTTACCACAACAGACTGGTCTGAGATCTACCGCTTCTTAAAACAGGAATCAAGAAAGGCTAAAGTCTACCGGAAAACCAATGAAACCGAGATTGATATTGAAATAGATCTTACCGGGAAAGGAATTGCTGAAATTTCCACCGGCCTTCATTTTTTTGATCATATGCTGGATCAGATTGCCAGACACGGAAATTTGGATCTTAAAATTAATGTTAAAGGAGATCTCCAGGTAGATGAGCACCACACAGTTGAAGATACAGGAATTGCTTTAGGTGAAGCCTTTATAAAAGCGCTGGGAAATAAAAAAGGGATTGAAAGATATGGTTTCCTGCTTCCGATGGACGACTGTCTGGCTCAGGCAGCCATTGATTTCGGCGGCAGACCCTGGATCGTTTGGGACGTTGATTTTAAAAGAGAAAAAATAGGGGATGTGCCTACAGAAATGTTCTTTCACTTCTTCAAATCATTTACAGATTCTTCAAGATCCAATCTGAATATCAAAGCGGAAGGCAGTAATGAGCACCACAAAATAGAAGCTGTTTTCAAAGCATTTGCAAAAGCCGTTAAAATGGCCGTGAACCAGTCGGACAGCAGTTTTAATTTACCATCAACCAAAGGAAGCTTATAATTATGATCGCTTTGATAAAATATAACGGAGGAAATGTAAGTTCGGTCCAGAATGCCCTGGATCGGCTGGGTATAGGCTCTATCATTACAGATGATCCTGGGCTGATCATAAAAGCGGATAAAGTCATTTTTCCGGGCGTTGGGGAAGCTTCTTCAACCATGAAAGTCCTTAAGGAAAAAGGTCTGGATACACTTATTCCCGGCCTTAAGCAGCCTGTTTTGGGGATCTGTCTGGGAATGCAGCTGATGTGCGGGAATAATGAAGAAGGAGATGCAAAAGGAATGGAGATTTTTGATGTAGACGTTAAACAGTTTCCTCCTGAAGATCTGGTTCCCCATATGGGTTGGAATACCATTTCCGGACTGAAATCTCCACTGTTTTCAGGGATTGAAGAGAACAGTGATGTTTATTTTGTTCACAGCTATTATTGCGGGCGGTCAGCAGCTACAGTTGCGGAATGTGACTATATTCTGCCATTCAGTGCTTCCCTGCAGAAAGATAATTTTTTTGCGGTACAGTTTCACCCGGAAAAATCGGGACTAACAGGCAGCAGGATATTAAAAAACTTTATAAAATTGTAAATGATGAAAATTATTCCAGCCATTGATATTATCGACGGAAAATGTGTCCGTCTTTCAAAAGGGGATTATTCCACAAAAAAAATATACAGTGAAGATCCTGTAGAGACGGCCAAAGAATTCGAAAGCTTTGGAATCCGGTTTCTCCACCTGGTAGACCTTGACGGTGCGAAATCCAAGCATATTGTGAACCAAAAAGTATTGGAAAACATAGCCAGGGAAACCTCGCTTCATATTGATTTTGGAGGCGGATTAAAGACGGGGGATGATATAGAAACTGCTTTTAATGCAGGAGCAAAGCAGATCACTCTCGGAAGCATTGCCGTACAGGACCCGGAATTCTGTCTTGAAATGATTCAAAAATATAGTAATGACAGGATTATTTTAGGGGCTGATTGTGAAAACAGGAAGATCAAAACATCCGGCTGGCTTGAAGAAAGTACTTTAGATATTATAGACTTTCTGCTTCAGTATCAGGAAAAAGGAATCAGCCAGACGATCTGCACCGATATTTCAAAGGATGGAATGCTGGGAGGGCCGTCCACAGAGCTGTACAAAGAAATATTGGGTAAAACCTCGGTAAAGCTTACGGCCAGCGGTGGAATTTCCTGTATTGAAGATGTATACAGCATGAAGGAGATCGGATGCTCGGGAACAATTATCGGGAAGGCCATTTATGAAGAAAGAATAAGCTTACCACAACTTCAGAAATTTATTGAAAATGCTTAAAAAAAGAATCATTCCCTGTCTGGATATTAAAGACGGAACTACGGTAAAAGGAATTAATTTTGAAGGGCTCCGAAACGCCGGAGATCCGGTAGAGCTTGCCGTAAAATACGAAATGGAAGGTGCCGACGAGCTGGTTTTTCTGGATATTACGGCAACACTGGAAGACAGAAAGACATTTGCAGATCTGGTAAAGAAAATCGCCCGACAGCTGAGCATCCCGTTTACAGTAGGTGGCGGAATTTCTTCTGTGGAAGATGTCAGGAGACTTCTGGAGGCCGGAGCAGATAAGATCAGCATCAATTCTTCTGCCGTTAAAAACCCGCAGCTTATCCATGAGCTTGCCGGAGAATTCGGGAGCCAGTGTATTGTGGTCGCTATTGATACCCGTTTTACAGACGGATCAGATCTTGTCTATGTCCGAGGCGGAAGATTGGCCACCAGTTTAAATACCGTAGATTGGGCCAAAGAAGCAGCATCTTTGGGGGCCGGGGAGATCTTATTAACCTCAATGGATGGTGACGGGACAAAAAACGGATTTGATATCCGTATCACAAAGCTGGTTTCAGAGGCTGTATCTGTTCCTGTGATTGCATCGGGAGGAGCAGGAAGTGCAGATGATTTTGTTCAGGTATTTCATGAGACAAAAGCCACAGGAGCTTTGGCAGCCAGTATTTTCCATTTCAATGAAGTACCTGTTCAGGAATTAAAACAACATTTAAAAACTCAAAAAATACCCGTACGATGAAAATAGATTTTGATAAAAATGACGGACTTGTCCCGGTAATTATCCAGGACAGCAGAACACAGCAGGTACTCATGCTTGGCTACATGAATGAGGAAGCTTTAATAAAGACAGAAAAGGAAGGTATCGTCACCTTTTTCAGCCGTTCCAAAAACAGGCTCTGGACAAAAGGAGAGGAATCCGGTAATTTCCTGACTGTAAAAAATATAAGCATAGATTGTGATCAGGATACAATTTTAATACAGGCCATTCCCAAAAATGCAGTCTGCCACACCGGAAGCTTCAGCTGTTTCGGTGAAAAGGAAAGCAAAGGCTTCTTATATGAATTAGAAGCAAAGATTGCCGAAAGAATTGATCATAAGACAGAAGGTTCCTATACGTATTCCCTTTATCAGAGAGGTATCAATAAAATGGCTCAGAAAGTGGGAGAGGAAGCCGTAGAACTCGTTATTGAAGCTAAAGACAGCAATGATGATCTTTTTAAGAATGAAGCCGCAGATTTGCTGTACCATTTTCTGATCCTGCTTAAAGCAAAAGGATTTGCAATGGAGGATATTGAGAAAGTTCTGCAGGGCAGAGACAGATAAGGCAGAATGAAAAATCATCAATAAAAAGCAGGAAGAAAATTCTTCCTGCCTAATTATTAGATGTATGGTTTCAGATTATCTTTCAATCAGAATTTTCCGTACGGCAGTCTGACCATCGGATTTAATAACACCAATATAGACCCCTGCAGCCAGTCCTGAAACATTAATCAGCTTTTCGTTGGACGTTCTAAGGAGTGATTTTCCTGAAAGGTCTGTAATTTCGAAACTGAAATCTTTTCTGCCCGTGTCAGGAAGTTCAATGTTAATGGTATCTTTGGAAGGATTAGGATAAATGGATACGGTTTCAAGGGAATGATTTGGAACAGTTTCCTTTGCTCCCAGTATAATAGAATTTGCAGAAGTGGCAACGGCAAAATGCTGCAGCGCTCCCACCGTTGCTTTTCCTATTTTGTAAATATAAACAGGGTCTGTATTTGCAAAAGTATCATCAATGGAATGCGGATAAGTACTTCTTATTTTTTCAAAAAAACCAGTGATCACTTCACCTTTTCTTTCGAATGGGATGTAATCAGTATCCTCTGCGGGATCCACAGCCGTAAGAAGAGGAGAATATAGTGCCGTACAATTTCTGAGCTGCTGCGTTACTGCTGCCGAAGCTGCATTGTTGCTTGTTGGCCCTGCCAGGTCCTGATCACAATATACCGTATTATTGTTGTTGCCCATAACACCGCCTACCTGGTCAAGATTGAATACCAGCTTGATGTCCAATACCCTTGTTCCGTTCTGGTAAGCCACATTATTGGCATAGTGAGTGCTTCCTCTCAGCCCCTGTTCCTCACCGGAAAAATGGATAAACTTAATAGAATATTCAGTGGGAATATCTTTTAAAATCCTTGCTGCTTCTAAAATAATAGAAGTTCCGCTTCCGTTATCGTTCACCCCCGGACCATAGATGCTGTCAAAATGCCCGCAAATGATCACATATTTATCAGGATAAAGCGTTCCTGTTTTAGTAATGACCAGATTTTTAGAACTTGTACTCCCGAATGTGAAAGGATCTTCTACGATCTGGCTGGCAGAATATCCAAATGAAGTGTACTTATTTTTCAGCCAGGTTAACGCATTGGCATTTTTGAGTGAACCTGTAGTTTTGATGCCCAGGTTTGAGAACTGCTGTAAGTTCGTGGTAATATTGGTTTGTGAAACCAGATTGGCCCTGTCCTGATAAGCCTGGATAAAAGTCTGGGCTTTACTGCTGAATACAGCCAGACAAACAGAAAAAATTGTGATTGTTTTTTTCATTTTAATTATTTTAAGATTGTGGTGATTGATAATGAATCTAAACAATAAAAGCCCCGGCTAAAAGACGGGACTTTAAGGGTATTTACTTTTCAATAATGATCTTTCTGGTAACACTGGAATCTTCGGTTTTAACAGTGCATAAATAAATTCCGTTGTCTAAGTGTGAAACATTCACCTGAGACTGATTTTCTGATTTCAATACAGAAAGTCCCTTCAGGTCAGTAATTTCAATAGTGAAATCTTTTATCGTGGGATCAGGTAATTCTACTGTTAAAATATCCTGGGCCGGGTTTGGATAAATTTTTACAGATTCCGGTGATTTTAATGGCTTTTCTTTACCTGAAACTGCTGTTACGGTGGAAGATGCTGTTGCGAAATGCTGCATGGCACCTACCGCGGCTTTGGCTACCTTAAATACATAAACAGGATCCACATTGGCAAAGGTATCATTCACGGTATGCTCAGTATAACTTCTGGTATATTCATAAAAACCGGTGATCACATATCCCTTTTGTTCAAATGGCATATAATCTGAGGAGTAGGCATTGGAAATACTGGTCTGAAGAGGAGAGTACAGGGTAGTGCATGTGGCCAGCTGCTGTGTAATGGTATTGGAAGCTGCATTGTTTCCGGACTGTCCGGAAGTATCTCTTTCACAGATGATTTTACTGTTGAGATTGCCCAGTTTTCCTCCAACCTGATCCAGATTGAAGACCAATTTGATATCCAGTTTTTTCACCCCGCTTTGGTAGGCAATATCATTGGCATAATGGGAACTTCCGTACAAGCCCTGCTCTTCTCCCGAGAAATGAATAAATTTGATGGAATATTCCGTAGGAACATCTTTTAAAATTCTGGCAGCTTCTAAAATAGCTGAAGTTCCGCTGCCGTTATCATTTGTTCCGGGGCCTGTAATCGTATCGTAATGTCCGCAGATGATCACAAACTTATTAGGGTAAAGGGTTCCTGTCTTGGTAATGACAAGGTTTTTCGAGCTTGTACTTCCAAAAGTGAAAGGATCCTCTACAATCTGGCTGGCAGAATACCCGTAAGAAGTATATTTGTTCTTGATCCAGGCCAGGGTATTGGCATTATTCAGTGATCCGGTGGTTTTTACCCCTAAATTGGAAAATTCCTGCAGGTTGGTGGTAATATTGGTCTGGGAAACCAGATCGGCTCTGTTTTTATAAGCCTGAATAAAGGTTTGGGCACTAAGATTTCCAGCCGCTAATGCAGCCCATAAAAAGGTGGTCAGTTTTTTCATATTAAATATTTTGGTGGTGTGTGATTATTTTTCTATGATTATTTTTTTGGTGATGCTATTTTGATTAGATTTTACAGTGACCATATACGTCCCATTGGTCAGGCCGGAAGTATTTATTTTCTTTTCGTTCTCTGCATTTAAAATTAAGCGGCCATTCATGTCGTTAATTTCTACTTTAAAGCTATTGTGGTTCTTTGGCAATTCAATATTTAAAACATCACGGGCCGGATTAGGATAAATCCTGATTGATTCTAATGAATTTTTAGTCTGCACATCATCTGTTGCCAAGGTAACGGTTGAAGCTACTGCAAAATGCTGCAATGCCCCTAAAGCTGCTTTTCCCACATTAAATACATAAACAGGATCTACATTGGCAAAAGTATCATTAACAGTATGTTCATTATAGCTTCTGGTTGTTTCATAAAATCCTGTAATAATGTCCCCTTTATTTTCAAACGGCATATAATCCGAACTATAGGCATTTGACATGGTTGTCTGAAGCGGTGAATATAGCGTGGTACAGGTCGCTAATTGTTGGGTCATGGCCAATGAAGCTGCGTTATTTCCGGTTTGTCCGCTCTGGTCGCTTTCACACTTGATATTATTATTTACATTCCCCAGTTTTCCTCCAACCTGATCGATATTGAAGACCACTTTCAGATTAAGCTGGCGTACATTATTCTGGAAAACAACATTATTTACATAGTGTGTACTTCCCAAAAGATTCTGCTCTTCACCGGAAAAATGAATAAATTTCACAGAATATTCCGTAGGAACATCCTTTAAAATTCTGGCTGCTTCCAGCATAATAGAAGTTCCGCTACCGTTGTCACTTACTCCGGGGCCAACTATGGTATCATAATGACCACAGATGATCACATAAGTGTCTGGATATACGGTTCCTGTTTTGGTGACAATTAAATTTTTTGAAGTGTTGCCGTTATAGGTGAAGCTGTCTTCTGTGATCTGGCTTACATCATACCCGTAAGACTGGTATTTTGTTTTGAGCCAGTTCAGCGCGTTTGTATTTTCCAGAGTACCTGTGGCCTTTACACCGAGATCTCCAAAGCTCTGAAGGTTGGCTGTAATATTGACCTGGGATATCTTATCAACCCTTGTTTGATAAGCCTGTATAAAATTCTGGCCCTGAAGGCTGTAAGCTGATAAAGAAAGGAGTAAAAGAGTCGTTATTTTTTTCACTTTTAACTAAAGATTTATAGATTTAATAATTCAGCAAATGTAGATAATAAAAATCAATTTTATTTTATGCAAAATGAAAACTTTCCCATATGATTTCTTTTTTTCAATACGCTTTCAGAATCACTAAATTTTTACAACTTATATGGGAGAATAAGATAAAAAAATCCCGGACATAGCCCGGGATTTATATTGATAACAAAAAATTCTACATTATTTTACTTGATCTACAACTGCTTTGAAAGCTTCAGGGTGATTCATTGCTAAATCAGCTAAAACTTTTCTGTTAAGCTCTACGTTGTTCTTTTTAAGAGCTCCCATAAACTGAGAGTAAGACATTCCGTGCTCTCTGGCACCCGCGTTGATACGAGTAATCCAAAGTGATCTGAAGTTTCTCTTTTTCTCTTTTCTTCCACGGTAAGCATATTGCATTGCTTTTTCTACCGCGTTTTTAGCTACCGTCCAAACGTTCTTTCTTCTACCGAAAAAACCTTTAGCTTGCTTAATAATTTTTTTTCTGCGAGCTCTTGAAGCTACTGCATTTACTGATCTTGGCATAATTTAAATTGTTTTTTTGAAAGGGGCGGCAGCTAAACTGCTCTTAGTGGCACCATTTCAGGGTTAAATTGTTGAATTGTTTGAATTCTTATAAACCGAATATAGATTTATAAAAACTACTTAATGGCTAATTGACGTAGAACGCTTTTTGTATCCACAGCTGCAACGTAAGAAGTCTGCGTAAGATTTCTCTTCTGCTTAGTTTCTTTCTTAGTTAAGATGTGGCTTTTGAAAGCATTCTTTCTTTTAATCTTCCCAGTTCCGGTAAGTTTAAAACGCTTTTTAGCACCTGATTTCGTTTTTAATTTTGGCATTGTTCTGCTTTTTTATTGTTTTGTTATCAATATCTTGTCCTTGATTCCTTCGTAAACTTAGGAATAACAGTTGGCAAAGATACAAAAAAAATCAATCCGAACTTTCATAATCTGTGATTTTGTCGGACTGATATAAAAACCGTCTCTGCTAAGAGACGGCTATAAGGTAAAAGTGATTTCTATTATAGGAAGTCTTCAACGATTATATCATTTCTTTCTTCGTTATTTCCCCCTAAAATAACTTTAATTCTGAATCCTGAAGGAATTGCTGCCCCTGTTCTTGAGTAAAGCTGAAGTTTTACATGAGGATTGGCCACATAATAGTTAACTGCAGTATTGGAACTCCAAAGAGGATTTCCATCCCTGTAAATAACCATATTTCCGTCGTTCTGTACGATAAGCCTTGGAGTACCCGAGCTTCTGTATGTATTGGAATGCCATATTACATTGGTAAGTCCCGGTCTTTCTCTGTATAAAACCAGATTATTATCCGTCTGCATAATGAACCGGTAAGTGCTGCCATTATACTCCATACTGATTGATTGTCCGGCTTCTAATATCTGAGGATGATTAGTGCTTTCTTTTAAAAGTGTATAACGTGTAAGATCCAAAATACGGGATTCACTGTTTTTATTTGCAGTGGCGTGCTTTTCATTTTGCACATTCATATTCACATTTTCAAGAGTATCATCCTGAGCGCAAGATGCAAGAAGCGCCGGAAGACTTAATAAAGTCAGTAATTTAATTTTCATAGGTTATGATTTACAGGACAAATATAAAAATTATCATATTAAATCACAAGTGTAGGATTAAATTAATTTGATTAAATTCTTTATTAATAGGTATTTTAAGATATTAATTAAAACACTTTTTAGTGTCTTTTAATTATGAAGCCGTCACTTTTTCAAATGACGGCTTACAATTTTATAATGCAGGTTTATTATGATTGAAAAAATGACAATAAATCTTTATTAATCGTTTCTGCTTCTGTAGTGGGCATTCCATGCGGAAATCCGGGATAAGAAATTAGTTTTCCGTTTTTAAGAAGGGTAGCGGCAATTTTACCTGTAGTTTCAAAAGGAACGATTTGGTCATCTTCGCCATGAAGAACAAGAACAGGGACTTCAGTGTTCTTAAGGTCTTCTGTGAAATCAGTTTCAGAAAAAGCTTTAATACAGTCATAATGAGCTTTGATAGATCCCATCATTCCCTGTCTCCACCAGTTTCTCTGGATGCCTTCAGAAACTTTAGCGCCTTCTCTGTTATACCCGTAGAAAGGGAAGGTAAGATCAATATAGAATTGTTGTCTGTGATGAGCGGTATTATTACGGATATCATCGAACACAGAAATAGGAACACCATTCGGGTTGTTTTCGTTCTTAACCATAATTGGCGTAACGGCACTTATTAAAACTGCTTTTGCCACTCTTCCTTTGCCGTATTGCGCTACATAACGGATCACTTCGCCACCTCCGGTAGAATGTCCTACGTGGATGACGTCCGTAAGGTTTAATGCGGTCACAATTTCGTCAACATCTGACGCATAAGTATCCATATCATGTCCTTCCGGAGTCTGTTCGGATCTTCCGTGGCCTCTTCTGTCGTGTGCAATTACTCTGTACCCTTTCTCTAAAAAGAATAACATCTGCGCATCCCAGTCATCGCTGGATAATGGCCATCCATGATGGAAAAATACCGGCTGTCCTTTTCCCCAGTCTTTGTAATAAATCTCTGTTCCGTCTTTTAATCTAAGTGTGCTCATTGTTTTATTATTTAATAGGTTATTGATTACGCAATGGATATCACCATTTGTTAATTACAATACAAAGGTATATTTATATCTTTCAATGAATATTGATGTAGGATAATATTTAATAATAAATTAACAAATTACAAAACAGAAAAACCTCAAAATACTTTGAGGTTTTTATATGATAGGTAACAGACATTCAGTCTGTTAAAACTATTTAGCTGGTTTTTTAGGACTCATCATCATGATCATTCTTTTTCCTTCAAGTTTAGGAAGCTGGTCTACTTTTCCAACGTGCTCCAGTTCCTGGGCAAGTTTTAGAAGCAAAATTTCTCCCTGATCTTTAAAGATAATTGAACGTCCTTTAAAAAATACGTAGGTTTTTAATTTTGAACCTTCTTCAAGAAACTTTTCAGCATGCTTCTTCTTAAATTCATAATCATGGTCGTCGGTCTGAGGTCCGAAACGGATCTCTTTTACAACCACTTTTACCTGCTTAGCTTTTAGTTCCTTCTGCTTTTTCTTTTGCTCGTATAAAAACTTTTTATAGTCTAATATTCTTGCAATGAAAGGCTCAGCCTTATCGGAGATTACTACCAGATCAAGTTCCTGCTCTGTGGCAAGTTGTCTTGCTTTGTCAATCGGGTAAACTCCCGGCTCTACGTTATCGCCCACCAAACGAAGCTCTCTCACACGAATTTTATCGTTGATCAAGTGTAAGTCCTCCTGTACCGGACGTCTCTGTGGGCCCCTGTTGTTAAATCTTTGTGCTATTGTATTATAATTTTATTGGTTAATTACTATTTTATCTTAAATTAAAAGATTGAGGAATTAAGAGATTGAAAAATTACTAAGCGTAAATCAATCTTTTAATCATTAAATTTTTTAATTAAATTTTATATCGCTGCCTCTTTTTTAAAGTAAGAAACAAAATCCTCCATATTCATGACTCCAAGATCACCTTCTCCGCGTCTTCTTACAGAAATTGTGCCGTCATTCTCCTCATTTTCACCGACAACCAGCATGAACGGAATTTTTTTCAACTCCGCATCACGGATCTTTTTCCCTGTCTTCTCATTCCTGTCATCAATCAGACCGCTAATATCGTGATTTTCCAAAAATTGTGAAACTTTTTTTGCATAATCTACATATTTTTCACTAATCGGTAGAATAATGAACTGATCAGGGCTTAGCCATAACGGGAAATCACCTGCAGTATTTTCTAAAAGAATCGCGATAAAACGTTCCATAGAACCGAATGGTGCTCTGTGAATCATTACGGGTCTGTGCTTCTCATTATCGTTTCCGATGTAGTGAAGATCAAATCTTTCCGGTAAGTTGTAATCCACCTGAATGGTTCCCAGCTGCCATTTTCTTCCTAAGGCATCTTTTACCATGAAATCCAGTTTTGGACCGTAGAATGCAGCTTCACCATATTCTACAATCGTTTTCAAACCTTTTTTCTCTGCTGCATTGATGATTGCGTTTTCGGCCTTTTCCCAATTTTCATCGGAACCGATATATTTTTCTCTGTTATCAGGATCTCTTAAGGACACCTGAGTCACAAAATCTTCAAAACCTAATGATTTGAACACATAAAGCGTTAAATCAATTACCTTTTCAAATTCTTCTGAAAGCTGATCCGGAGTACAGAAAAGGTGAGCATCATCCTGAGTAAATCCACGAACTCTTGTCAATCCGTGAAGCTCTCCGCTCTGCTCATATCTGTAAACAGTCCCGAATTCTGCATATCTCTTTGGAAGATCCCTGTAGCTCCATTGTGAAGTTTTGTAGATCTCACAGTGGTGAGGGCAGTTCATAGGCTTCAGCATAAATTCTTCTCCTTCATTTGGAGTTTTGATAGGCTGGAAGCTGTCTGCACCATATTTATCCCAGTGTCCGGAAGTTACATACAGCTCTTTTGACCCGATGTGCGGTGACATTACGAACTCATAACCTCCTTTTTTCTGAGCATCAGAAAGGAAATTTTCCAGTTTTCTTCTTAAAGCAGTTCCTTTCGGCAGCCATAGCGGAAGACCGGCACCCACTTTTTCAGAGAATGCAAAAATGCCCAATTCTTTACCCAGCTTTCTGTGGTCTCTTCTTTTAGCTTCTTCCAGTTTTTCAAGATACTCAGTAAGTTCTTTCTGTTTAGGGAAAGAAATACCGTAAACTCTTGTCAACTGAGGATTTTTTTCATTTCCTCTCCAGTAAGCTCCTGCTGCATTCAGAATCTTAACAGCTTTTACAATACTTGTATTCGGAATGTGACCTCCACGACATAAATCCGTGAAATCATCATGTGTTACAAAAGTAATTTCTCCATCATTAAGATTGGAGATAAGCTCTACTTTGTAAGGGTTATCTGCATATGTTTTTAATGCCTCTTCTTTAGAAACAGGATATAAAGAGAATGTTGAACCTTTTTTGGCATTTTCCAAAACTTTCTTTTCAATCTTTTCAAAGTCCTTTTCCGATAAACTTTCGTCCCCGAAATCCACATCATAGTAGAAGCCACTTTCAATGGCAGGTCCTATCGTTAGCTTAGCATCAGGATAAAATTCAAGGATAGCCTGCGCCAGAAGGTGGGCAGAAGAATGCCAGAACGCTTTCTTTCCAAGATCATCATTCCATGTCAACAATTGTACCGTTGAATCCGTGGTTATAGGTGTGGTCGTTTCTACTTGTTTGCCGTTTACAACTGCGGAGATGGTATTTCTAGCCAATCCCTCGCTTATAGATTTCGCCACATCTAAAGGAGTAACTTCTCCTTCGAATTCTTTGACACTATTGTCTGGAAGTGTAATTTTTATCATTGTTTACTAAGAAATTTTAAGTTGCAAAAATACGCATTTTTTAAATAATATGCTATTTTTAAAGTATATTTGAAGTAAGAATTGCTGTTGAATCTTCAAATTTAGATTCGTTATTTTAAATATACTCATTCCCAACCTAAATTTCACCTGGAAAAACATATTGAAATTCCCGGTATTTTACAGTAATAATGCTGTGAAAATGAGATTTTTTTGCGCAGTAATTTACAGCAATTCAAAAGAAATGATAATGTACGATGATATGAAAAACTTTACTATTGACCTGCACTGCGATTTACTATGCTATTTATTAAAAGCGGGCTCAACAATTGACGACAGAGAGTTGGGATGCTCACTTCCATATTTAAAAGAAGGAAACGTGAAGCTTCAGGTTATGGCAATATATGCTTCAACCGGTGCAAACAGTACTGTTGAGGGAGTAAAGCAGAGTGAAATATTTTCAGACCTTTTAAAGAATGAAAATTTCTTTCTGTTTGAAAACGGAAACTATAAAAACACTGAAAACGAAGATCGGGTAGGCATTATAGCCTCCATCGAAAATGCATCGGCTTTTTGTGGTGAAAATGATACTCTGGAATCAGGATTTAAAAACCTGGAAGAGATCATCAGGAACACAAAGAGAGTTCTTTATCTGGGGATCACTCACCATACTGAAAACCGTTTTGGCGGCGGGAATAATTCTGAAGCCGGCTTGAAAGATGACGGAAAAGTCCTGATCGATTATATTGCAGACCGAAGGATTGCCATCGATCTTTCCCACACGAGTGATCAGCTGGCTTATGATATCCTTAATTACGCAGACCAAAAAAATTACAAAATTCCTGTTCTCGCAAGCCACTCCAACTACAGAAGTATCCAGGACAAAAAGCGAAATCTTCCGGATGAACTGGCGAAAGAAGTGATTAAAAGGAAAGGCCTGATCGGGCTCAACCTTATCCGGGAATGGCTTGATGAAAAGAATCCTGAGAGGCTATATGAACATATCCGATACGGGCTTGATCTGGGAGCAGAAGATGTTATTGCATATGGTGCAGATTTTTTCTACGATAAAGGCCATCCGGATAAATCCCGCTATCCTTTTTTCTTTGGAGGATATGATAATGCTTCATTATTTAATATTACCAACAGCAGAATTGAAAAAGATTTTTCCACAGAAATAATGGAAAAGATCAGTCATAAAAATGCATTGGACTTTATAGAAAGGATTTAAGTATTGATCCGACTTTCGGGCTCCTCAGCCATCTGATACTCTTTGCATTTGATTATAAAAACGAAAATCCTGTAGTTGGTTGAAACTATTGAAGCCATCTGCAGGATTTTTAACTCTTCCTCTTATATCTCACTTTCTGTTTGATAATCTCAATCACATCCACATTTTTTACCTTAGATTTCACCCATCCATGGATGTCAATATAGAACAGTGATCTTCTGTAATATTCATTTTTAGAAAATCCATCAAGCACTTCATCAAAAGCATCAAAAGCTTTATGATGCTGATCTAATACCAGACTGTTAATGTTTTTAAAAAACTGAATGCTTTCAAAATGAAATGCTTCCGGTTTCTTCATTTTTCGGGCAAATTTAAGGGTAGAATTGATGAATTCATCATAGTCTTCATCATTCCCGGATTCATATTTTGCCATCAGGATCAGGATCCTTGTGTGGAATAGAAGATCTTCCTGAACATTGCCCTTGCACTCCACAACCTTCATGGAATATTCGATGGACTTTTTAAACTTTTTGCTTCCGAAAAACATGGCTGCCATTTTCAGGTAAAGGATCATAAAATGATGCTCATCAATTTTTTCCCGAAGTCTTTCCATCTTCAGTTCAATCTCAGGGATAAGTTTTGTCCCGGTGAAAAATTCACCTTTTACAAAATGAATATTCATTAAAGTATTGTAATGGGTAAGAAAGATCAGTGCCTGCAGATTTTCGTTCTGGGCAAAATTCTGTGAATTGACCATCGCATTGAAATGCTCAAAATGCTCTTCCAGGATATCAATATTTCCATAAAGGAACAGAATTTTCAGCAGGTAAGTGTTACCTTTGATATACCACACCGGATGACTGATGATCATCTCCGGTTTTTTATGGAACAGATCTACCCACTGGTAGGCATATTTCAACGTGTACTTGTAATCCTGAAGCAGTTGGTTTTTCCACACATGAGCTTTGAAATACCAAAGCTTTTCCGTGAAATTCAGCCGATCTAGTTTAATTTTCTTAATCTGATCATTGAACAGATTCAATACTTTTTCCCGGTCTGTATCATTTTTTACATAGCCATACGTAAGCATTTCACTGTATAATTTCAGAGAAAGGTTAGACAGTTCCGTTGCATAATGATTCTGCCTGCTGATTTCGGTAGACTGCTCAATCAGTTCATCGGCACGCCCCTCAATACTTCGGGTAATAAATTGTGATTCAATGACTTTTTCAAGATTAATGATCTCTGACGCAATGCTTTTTTCATCCAGCTCCAGGGCAGACTGTTTGGTTTTGTCCAGTATTTTTAAAGCCTGTTTATAAAGCCCTTTCTGGTAAAGAATATTGGCAAAATCAAGCTGCTCACGAAGCTGTATCCTGTAGTTCTGGTGACTGGGATTCATTCGTAAGCTTACGAGGATCTGTTTGTACAGATGGGCTTTCAGGTTGGAAAGCTGCTGCTTGGTAGAAATTTTTTTCTCAATGATGATCTGCTCATCATATTCCTTCATCTTATCCAGTTCCGAGAAGAGGAGCAGAAATTTAGCATCAACATTAATTCCGAGACGGTTCACATACAGCCTGAACTGTCGTTTCTCAGAAGTGGTTAATGACTTAATCAGTACAAACAAAAAATCTTTCTGCAATTCTGCCATTGTAAATTTATAAAATATAATAAATTGATTATTAGGTAAATGCGGTTATTTTTCCGGCTATTGAATATTGTAATTTTCAGACAAGATGAAAACGTAAAAATATTGTAAGCAGTAGTTTTGATCAAAATTAAGTAAAAAACTTCATTATGAATTCCGAAAAAATCGAAATTTTTGATACGACGCTGAGGGATGGGGAACAGGTCCCCGGATGTAAACTGAATACAAAACAAAAACTGATTATAGCAGAAAAGCTCGATATGCTAGGGATTGACGTAATTGAGGCTGGTTTCCCGATTTCAAGCCCCGGAGATTTTGAATCTGTTTCTGAAATTTCAAAACTGGTAAAAAATGCCAAAGTTTGCGGACTGACAAGAGCCAATAAAAAAGATATTGATACCGCTGCCGAAGCATTGAAATATGCAAAAAGGCCACGTATCCATACAGGAATCGGAACTTCTGATTCTCATATTAAATATAAATTCAATTCTACCCGTGATGATATCCTGGAACGGGCAGCAGAAGCTGTAAAATATGCCAAAAGCTATGTAGAAGATGTAGAGTTTTATGCGGAAGATGCAGGAAGAACAGATAATGATTACCTGGCAAGAGTCTGCGAAGCAGCAATTAAAGCCGGAGCTACAGTTTTGAATATCCCCGATACAACAGGGTATTGCCTTCCTGAAGAATACGGTCAGAAAATAAAATACCTGAAAGAAAATGTGAAAGGCATCGAAAAAGCAATTTTGTCATGCCATTGCCATAATGATTTAGGGCTTGCTACAGCCAATTCGATTGCAGGAGCCATCAGCGGAGCGCGCCAGATTGAATGTACGATCAATGGTTTGGGAGAAAGAGCCGGAAATACAGCTTTAGAGGAAGTGGTTATGATTTTAAAACAGCATAAAGACTTAAATTTTCATACAGATATCAATTCAACAATGCTTAATGAAATGAGTCTGATGGTTTCTGATCTGATGGGAATGCCTGTGCAGCCTAATAAAGCTATTGTAGGGGCCAATGCTTTTGCACATAGCTCAGGAATTCATCAGGACGGTGTTATTAAAAACCGTGAAACGTATGAGATCATTGATCCTGCAGAAGTAGGCATCAGTGCTTCATCTATTATTCTTACGGCAAGAAGCGGTCGTTCCGCATTGGCGTACAGGTTTAAGCACATCGGTTACAATGTCACTAAAAATGAACTTGACTTCTTGTATCAGGAATTTTTAAAAATTGCTGACCGGAAAAAAGAAGTTAAAAATGATGATCTGTACATGATCATGGAAACATGCAGCCGGAAAATAGGATAGTATTGATTTAACAATCACGGAAAATTGAATATGGACAATAATAAAAAGACACTTTTTGACAAAGTTTGGGATGCCCACGTTGTAGAAACAATTCCAGACGGACCTCAAATCATTTATATAGATAAACATCTGATCCATGAGGTAACCAGCCCTCAGGCTTTTGCAGAACTTGAAGCCAGAAGCCTTGAAGTTTTCAGGCCAAAACAGATCGTAGCTACTGCAGATCACAATGTTCCGACCCTTAACCAGGAACAGCCCATTCGTGATGACCTGTCCAGAAACCAGGTAGAACAACTGACTGAAAACTGCAAGAAAAACAATATCGAATTATTCGGATTGGGGCATCAGTATCAGGGCATTGTACACATTATAGCTCCGGAACTGGGAATCACTCAACCGGGAATGAGTATCGTATGCGGGGACAGTCATACTTCTACACACGGCGCTTTTGGTGCCATTGCTTTTGGGATTGGTACCAGCCAGGTTGCGCAGGTTTTTGCCAGCCAGTGTCTGCTGCTTAATAAGCCAAAATCTATGAGGATTACAGTCAATGGAAAACTCAATGATAATGTTCAGGCAAAAGATGTGATTCTTTACATTATTTCCAAAATCGGGACCGATGGCGGAACAGGGTATTTCTGTGAATACGCAGGAAATGTCTTTGAAGAAATGTCTATGGAAGGAAGGATGACAGTCTGCAATATGAGTATCGAGATGGGTGCAAGAGGCGGAATGATCGCGCCTGATCAGACTACTTTTGATTACGTAAAAGGAAAAACATTCGCGCCTAAAGGAGAAGAATGGGCCGATAAACTCGCCTATTGGAAAACCCTGAAAACAGATGAAGGTGCTGCTTTTGATAAAGAACTTACATTTGATGCTTCGGATATCTTTCCAATGATCACCTACGGAACCAATCCGGGAATGGGAATTTCAGTGAATGAATCCATTCCTGTTCCTCAGAATGAATCCGAAGAAAAAGCGCTTCACTATATGGGGTTGAAGGCCGGGCAGGAAGTATCAGGGATTAAAGTGCAGCATGTTTTTATCGGAAGCTGTACCAATGCACGGATAGAAGATTTCCGTTCTGCAGCAGCCTATATTAAAGGAAAAAATAAGTCTGAAAATGTAAAAGCCTTAATCGTTCCCGGTTCTCAGCAGGTTGTAAAGCAAATCTATGAAGAAGGGCTGGATAAGATTTTTAATGATGCGGGATTCCAGATCCGCCAGCCCGGATGCTCAGCATGTCTGGCGATGAATGATGATAAAATTCCCGAAGGAGAGTACTGCGTCTCAACCTCAAACAGGAATTTTGAAGGCAGGCAGGGACAAGGGGCCAGAACTATTTTAGCCAGTCCGCTTACTGCAGCGAAAGCAGCTATAGAAGGTAGAATTTCAGCTTTTGAAAGCTTAAACTAGAAGAAAATAATTTTTTAGAATATATTTTAACCACAAATACACAAAAAGGTATACCATTTTAGCCATTCTTGGTTTGCAAAAAGAGCATTTATTTTTTGAAAATCCATGATTTTATTAGGTTGAACTTCTATACGGTACCTTTTATTATTTTCTGTGTCTTTGCGGTTCTAAATCCAATAATATTACAATACATGCAAAAATTAGTCATCATAAAATCCACTGCAGTTCCGTTACCTGCAGAAAATATAGATACAGACCAGATTATTCCGGCAAGGTTTCTGAAAAGTATAGACCGAAACGGTTTTGGTGAAAATCTGTTCAGAGACTGGAGGTATAATATCCATACAGGAGAGCCTAATGCTGATTTTGTACTGAACAGCCCCAGATTCAGCGGAAAAATTTTAGTGGCAGGAAATAATTTCGGATGTGGAAGCAGCAGGGAACATGCAGCATGGGCATTAACGGATTATGGATTCAAAGTAATTATTTCCAGTTATTTTGCAGATATCTTTAAAGGAAATGCCTTAAATAACGGTCTTCTTCCGGTAAAAGTTTCTGAAGAATTTTTAAAAGAAATTTTAGAAGGAATTAATGAAAATCCGGATCATGAAATTGCCATTGATGTAGAATTACAATCTGTTAGTTTTAAAGATACAACCGAGACTTTTGAGCTTGATTCCTATAAAAAAATCTGCCTGTTGAACGGCTATGATGATATTGATTTTTTAATCAGCAAAAAACAGGTGATACAACAATTTGAACTAAAAACACAAAAGTATGAGCAACAGTTATTTTAAAATAGCAGTTCTTCCCGGCGACGGGATCGGACCGGAAGTGGTCAGTGAAAGTATTAAAGCATTGGATGCCGTGGCAGAAGTTTTTAACTGCCAGTTTCAATTTTCCTATGGATTGATGGGCGCCGAAGCCATTTTTAAAACTGGTGATCCTCTTCCCGGAGAAACATTAAAGATCTGTAAGGATTCAGATGCCGTTCTTTTTGGAGCAATTGGAGATCCGGTTTTCGACAATAATCCTGAGGCAAAAGTAAGACCTGAACAGGGATTGCTGAAGCTCCGTAAAGAGCTGGGATTGTATGCCAATATCAGACCTTTGAAAACCTATGCCTCACTGATCGATAAAAGTCCTTTGAAAAGGGAGATCATTGAAGGAACAGATATTCAGATCTTCAGAGAGCTTGTGAGCGGTATTTATTTCGGTGAAAAATTTACAGATCCGGACGGTAAATATGCCTATGATGTCTGTAAATACAGCACAGAAGATATTATTCCTATTGCTCATATGGCTTTTAAGGAAGCTGAAAAAAGAAAAAAGAAGCTTACCCTGATTGATAAAGCCAATGTCTTGGATACTTCAAGACTTTGGAGAAAGACCTGCCAGAAAATTGCCTCTCAATACCCTGATGTGCAGCTGGATTACATATTTGTTGATAATGCAGCTATGCAGCTTGTTCTGAACCCCAAGCAGTTTGATGTTATCCTTACCGAAAATATGTTCGGAGATATTATTTCTGATGAAGCAAGTGTTATTGGCGGATCCATCGGGCTCTTACCATCAGCATCAATAGGTGAGGAAAATGCTTTGTTTGAGCCGATCCATGGTTCGTATCCGCAGGCCAAAGGAAAAGGAATTGCCAATCCTGTTGCCTCTATCCTAAGCACAGCCATGATGCTTGACTACCTTGATCTTCCTGAAGCCGCTGACAAATTGAGAAGGGCAGTGGAACATGCTATTGAGAACAGATATGTTACAGTAGACCTGAATGCTGAGCAGCATTATTCCACAAGTGAGGTAGGAAGCTTTATCGCGGATTATATTAAGTATTCTGAGAAATCTTATTACAATATTGAAAATATCAAGATCGGAAAATCTACGATCGTATAGTTTTTACTTAACAGTTCACATAAATAATAGATTAGTTAGAAAGGTTCTGTCTCGAATGAGGCGGAATCTTTCGTTTTTATCTGCTTAAGATTTACAAGAACATACTTTTTAAACCACAAAAGTTCTTTTATTTTTTTAACCACTTTAGAGCACTTTAGTTTTAAAAGTTTTATATCCTGAAAATATTAAGTACATATAAACCTAAAATTAAAGATTTTAATATCACTTAAGTGTACTTCGTATGCGTAATGTATTAACCTTAAAATAACTAAAGTGTTCAATAAGCTTTTGTGACTTTTGTGGTTTAAAATTTCCAATAAAAAAGGTTCTACTCGTGAGCAGAACCTTTTCGTTTATTTTTTAGTATTATCCGTTTTTCCTGATTTGTTTTTCGAGGATTTCTGAACATCTTCTTTATCAATATCAGGTGGATTGCTTTTTTCTGATGAAGCAGGAATATTTTGAAAATCCTGATTCTGTTTTTTCGTTTCTGCTGAATTGGCAGATTCCTTTTTTTTGTTGTCTTCTGAATTCATAGCTTTACATTTTTAGAGTCCTAAAACACCGAGCTTGCCGGTTTCATCTTCTATGGTATAATTCAAAGCTTTTGCCAAAACGAAAATATTGTTGAGATTTTCCATTAATTGTTTGCGGCCTTCTGTTCTTAACTGATTCTCATTAATAGATTTAACTGCAGTTTCCTTAGCTTTCTGAGTCACATTTTTAATATCTCTTTCGGAAATCCTATTGAAAAAAGAATCGTCCAGCGACTGGATCTCAACGCTTGGTGTAATTCTTATTTCTGCATCAGGAAGTTCGGTGATCACGAGTTTTTTGTTGATAGAATCTACTTCTATCTTCATTTTGTTAAGATCGTAAGAAACCTGTGCATTGGTCTTAGTATAGGTAATAATGCTGTTGTTCGACACTTCTTTTCCAAACACCTCGTAGCCCATCTTGGTTTTCTGCATGCTGGATACATTCTGTTCCATGACCACCATTTTGTTCATTTTTAAAATCTGGTTAGTCAGGATATAATAATCCGATTTCTCCGTCTTTCCACCAATGTTGAAACATGATTTAAACCCGAAAAAAAGGATCAGCATAACGAGAATTCCCGCCGCAAATGATATGATTACTTTGTAATTTCTCAACTTTATTTGTTAAAAATTTCTTTGATTACAGAACTGTCGTCTTTTTTCAGAATTTCAGCCAGATCTCTTTCAATATATCCTGTTTTAGGCATTTCTATGATCCTCCCGATTTCTTTACCATATCTTTCAACAATAATGGTAGGAACTTTCTGGATGTTATAACGCACCTCGTCTCCGGTAGGAGATTCTTTTTTACGGTTAACGGCAATGATTGTCAGCTTATTATCCGGATATTTTAATTCCTCAATAATCTTCATCAGTCTTGGAAAATCCCTGTGGCTGTCTTCACACCATGTTCCTATAAAAACCACAAGAGAATAGGTATTGAACTTGGCTTTCTTTAATTCAGCGATCGCTTTCTGATCAATAGCATATTCATCATGCTCCTTCACATACCAGTCTGCATAGGGAGCCTTTAAGAATTGTTCTTTGAACTGATTTCCCAAAAGCATTTTGCCATCGTTCTGAGTTTCTACTTCACGGTTCATCACCACTTTCTGGGCACTGAACTGCTGGGAAGCCAAAACAAGACATGAAACGGCAACAATATTGGTAATAAATTTTTTCATATTATTTTTCGATAATTGTTTTTAAATCTGCAGGGGAGTAGTACTTATTCTTAAGAACTTTATGGTCTGCTTTTCTGTAGACGTTAAATTTCTCTCCTGACTTTTCATAAAAAGATTCTACTTCTTTTTCTTTATAAAATGCTACAGTTTCCTCTGCCTGTTCTGCATTATCGCATGCTTTAGACATATTGGAACGCTGTACTTCGTTGAATAGCTCTACAAATTTATTGCCAAGTCCGAATTCCAGCACGGCTCCGCTTAAAACATACTGAAGATCGCAAAGGGCATCAGCTATTTCTACAATATCGTTATCAGCGATAGCCTGCTTTAATTCATTTAATTCTTCCTGTAAAAGTTCAACTCTGAGGTTGCATCTTTCCTGAGACGGAATTTGGGGTGTATCTAAAATTGGGGCTTTAAAAGTGGTGTGGAATTCTGCTACTTGGTTCAGACTGTCAATTTTATCCATGAATTTTATTATTTACCGCAAAGATAGAAAACGATTTTGGAAAATTTGTAATACTCATTAGATATCTGTTCTCATAAAAGGTTAAATAACCGTTGCCTGCAAAGATGTTTTCACCAAAAATCCACAGCTTAAACTGTGGATTATATTTTAAATTTTGAAATATATTAATGAAATTTTTGAACCTTTAATTCTAAACCATTAAGGATGATTAAGCTTTAAGGATATTAAGATGAGCTTCACTGTTTTAAGGATTTACTTAAAAAATCCACTTGATTTTTCTTAATTTCCCTTAATCTCTTCACTTCTCTTAATGGTTTAAAAATATAAACAGCTATTCCAGTTCTTCATATTTCCAGATACCGGAAATGTTTAAAAGTGTTAGTCCCGGCTGCCATTCTCCGTAACTGAATACGCAGAAGTATTTTGAATGGCAAAATCTGCAGTCTGTTCCAAAATATAAAGTAGGTAAGTCATTTACCGTTAACTCTCCGAGATACGATATTCTACGGGAAGTTTCAGTAACGATTTTGTTTTCTAACAATTCATGTTTTGATAATACCTGATCATCATTGTAAATCTGAAAAATCGGGAATCCGGATTTATATGGGAATATTTCAATGGAATTCTCCTGACTGCAATCACAACATGTAAATTTTGTTTCAGCTGCCGGGATTATTTCATCATTGCTGAAATGATTTTTGGCAATGGCTGCCTGGCTGATGAGTTTTATTTTTTTTGATATTGAATACATCTGAGTTTATTTATTGCTGAATCACTGTGCCTACCTGGTTATTGTATTTTCCGCTCGGGCTTTTTTTGATGGTAATCTTTACATATCCTTCTTGTGCGAGTTTATTCCATGTCTTCTGATAGCCTGTTGCCACATCAATCGGGATTTTCCACATGGTCTGTTTTCCTCCGCCGATCTGATTAAACCAGGGAATTACATCTGCCGTTTGAGATTTGAAAGGTAGTAAATTATTCAGAACATCTATTTCGTAATAGAAATCATATTTGTTTTCAGGCTGGTTTAAGGCTCTTTGTGAGAAAGTATAGACATATCCATTTACGATAGGGCTTGTAAAGCTGCCTCCCAGAGTAGGAATCCCTGTTCCGTCATAGCTGCCCACAGCTCCGCTGTATCTATCGAATTTTTGTCCGGCCTGGAACGGAACATCATCTACAATATTGTATCCACCGTTGGCAGGCGGCCATCCTCCATTGAGATTATTTGCCTTAAAAAGCGCTTCCAGATCACTCCATTTCCCCTGTTTATATAGATCAAACGTCTGATTTCTGATCGCCTGACTTACGGTTCCGGCCGGATCATAAGTTAAAGCGAATTCATCGGCATTTTTATAGAATACATGGGTAACGACTCCTGTAGGCTGATCGGTTTCTTCATTGTCCGAACTGCAGGCAACTGAAAAGAATACGGTTGTCAGTAAAAAGAGATACTTAAATAAATGTTTCATGGTAAAAGTTTTATGGTTATTTTATTTTTTAAACAGGATCATATGATATTTTTGCAAGCAATAGTATATGAGTATATGTCCGCTTTCCTATAAAATGGTAACGAGAGATAATGACATCTTTTCAGATGATATGACAAGATATTTCTGCGACCTGGCTTTTAAAGCACACAACCTGGTTCTAAGAATCGGGATTAAAGAGAAACAATTGCATCGCCATCAGCCAAAAATCCGGTCCCGGGCTTATCTCAAATACTGATTGGGCAAACGATACAATGAAGAAGTAATTTGAATGGTAAATTTAAATCAAAATTTTAAATATTAATTAATTTTTTAACAATAAAACATTATGTAAATTTTTAATGCATCAATAATCAGTTTAGAATATTTTATACTAGTTATTTCCAATAAAAAAGACTGCCCGATAAGGCAGTCTTCATAGTGTTTACTTAATAATGGTTATTAATTTTTAATGAATCTCTTGGCAGCTTCTCCAACCTGGATCATGTAAGCACCTTTAATAAGTCCGCTTACATTTACACTGCCTCTTTCCAGTTTTCCTGAATTGATTAGTTTTCCACCCATATCGAAGATTCTGTAATCTTCAGATGTTGTATTTGAGATATGTAACAGGTCTCTTACAGGGTTTGGATACACCTTGATATCAGTGATAAGATCTTTGGTATCAAGAAGGTCTCCTTTTCCTGAAGAAACAATATTCAGGGTATAGTCTTCAACCTGGCCATAAGTATAAGCTTCACATGAAGAAGTAGGTACAGAACTGTACTTCATCATGACTCTCATTCTTGTAGAGCCAACAGTGGCAGTGGCAGGAATTGTAATACTTCCTGTTACAGGAGTGGTTGTAGAACCTGCTTTAGACCAAGCTAATTCTCCGCTGTCTGTAAAGTCGCCATCGCCGTTATAATCGATATACACTGCATAAGCTTCGCTGTAAACCGTAGATGTCCATGTAGGAGTTACAGAGATGGTATAAGCGCTTCCTCTTGTTACATTGGTAGAAACAGAAGTGAAGTTTTCATATCCGGCAGTTCCCGTCGAAGTGTTGTTAATGGTTCCGAATTTCACATTTCCGATTCTTTCATCCGCTGTATTGCTTGCAGAAGATGAACAGTAAGTTACTGTACCTCCGGAAAGAGTTGTAACACTTACTGTATTGCTTGAAGGCGATACATTTCCTGCTGCATCTTTAGATTTAACAGTAAAGCTGTACGTTGTGGCAGGCGTTAAACTTGTTACCGTATATGTTGTAGATGCTGTGGAACCAATCAGTGAAGCACCCTGATAAACGTCATAACCTGTAACCGCTACATTATCGGTAGCTCCGCTCCAGGAAAGATTGGTTGTGGTAGATGTAGTCCCGGAAGCCGCAAGGGTAGGAGCTGTAGGGGCAACAGTATCTGTACCACCGCCTGCATTCACAGTAATATTGGCATTATTAACATCAAAGAAGATGTGGTTTGAGCCTTTTACCATAATTCTTCCGGTTGTAGTAGATGAATTAGGAATGGTTACCGCCTGAGTTCCATCGTTAGGTGTTCCGGCAAGAAGGGTAGTCCATGTATTTCCGCTGTCTGTTGACCAAAGAATATCTACATTGGCAGCATTTACTCCATTGGCTGTGGTTCCCGCTACATTCCATGTTACGGTTTGTGAGCTTCCTCCTGAATAGGTAGTGGCTGAATTCTGTGATGAAACGCTGAAAGGTCCGGCAGTTCCGTTTACTGTGATCAGGGCATCATCAGAATTATTTCCTGAACCTCCGGCTCTGTTATCACGGACAGTAAATCTGAAATTTAAAGATCTTGCTACATTGGATAGTGCTTCCACTGTGATCTCTGAACCTGCTGTAGTGGTGCCTCCCGTTAAGATAGATGCCATTCTTGGGAAATATCTTGTTGGAGAAGTTGTAGGAGTCCATGATCTGAAAGTAGGACCTGATGCTTTGGTAGCACTTGCTGCAGAGCTTGCTCCGGTCTGGGATGATGAAGCATTGTCCATCTGTTCCCAGATATAAGTTAATGAATCTCCGTTAGCATCGGTTCCTGTGCCTGTAAGCACGAACGGTGTTCCTTTAGGAATAGTATAATCAAGACCGGCATTAGCCGTAGGAATGGCATTTCCCGTAGAAGTGCTTACCGGACATGTTTTAGCTTTGATATTATTGGTAATCTGCTGGATGCTTATTGCATGGAAAAATGCATCGGAATGAGGCTGGATGTCCTGAGCAGTAATCCCTGCATACCCCATAATGGTTGATCCTGAGCCAGGTTCCATATTAGCGCCGGTTCCTTCATTATTCATAGAGAAAGTGTGGTTTCCTCCAAATTGATGCCCCATTTCGTGAGCAACATAGTCGATATCAAAGTTATCTCCTGAAGGAATAGCATCTGCCGGAGAGGTATATCCGCTTCCTTTTGAACCGTTCGTACAGATACAGCCGATACAGCCTGCATTTCCGCCTCCTCCGGAAGCCCCGAACAAGTGTCCGATGTCATAATTGGCTTCTCCGATCACGGAAGTCAGTGTACTTTGAAGCTGTGAGTTCCAGTTGCTCATTCCTGAAGCTGCAGAATATGGATCCGTAGAAGCGTCTGTATAAATTACAGCATCATTGTTGGAAATCAGGACCATTCTTGCTGCAAAATCTTTTTCAAAAACACCGTTTACACGGGTCATTGTGTTATTAATGGCAGCAAGGGCATTCGCTTTAGTTCCTCCAAAATAAGTAGTGTATTCTCCGGTAGTTGAAAGAGCAAGTCTGAATGTTCTCAGTTTGGCATCATCTGCATTGGGTCTGGCAGCAAGGGTATTGGATACTCCTTTCTGTGCTACATCAATAACGGTACATTCAAATTTATTGAGATCATCTTTTTTGTCTGATTTTCTGTATACAACATAAGAAGAAAGATCTTTAGCGTAAGGTTCAATAAAAACTGCGGATTTGTCACCATAGATCTCCATAGAAGAAAGACCGAGTGAGGAAATACTGAAATAAACAGTTGAATTGGAATCTGTCAGGCCTTCGCCTACATAAGATTTAATATCCGGATATTTCGCGGCTAACTGAGGGTCAAAGTTTGAATTTTCTCTCACTTTAAAATTTTCCATTTTTCCTTCAGAATTAGGAAAAGAAATGATAGTTTCTGATTTTTCTCCCGGAGCAAGCCTTTTGGGGGCCTTGTTGAGAGCGTTTTTCAATCCTTCGAAATCTAAGCTGTAGATTTTCGGATTATTAATTGAGGTTTTGTTTTCAAAAATGTTTGAAGGTGCTTTTTTTGAACCTTCACTCCAGAGACGGTCAGTCTGCGCGAAAGAAATGCCTGTAATAAGAAGCATTCCAATCATGGATAATTGTTTTTTCATAAATCATTTATTTAGATTGTGGAATATCAAAGCTAATAAAAAATAATTTACGAAAAACAAAAATATTTAAGAATAATTTAGAGTATGCGTTTAATTTATTATGCGATACATTGAAAATGTATTATCTCAAAAAAAGAAAATAGCATACGCAAAATACGTATGCTATTCAATTATTTACAGAATAAATCTAATTACATTTTATCATCGGCAGTAGGTCCGTAAAGTCCGGGAACTTTATTTCCTGTCGACCTTAAATACACTACAAGCTCTCCTCTGTGATGATACAGGTGATTGTATAAAAATCCTCTGATTACCTGTATTTTCTGGGCAGGAGGGAAGATAACGTTTCCGTTCATTTCCATTTTCCACTCATTAAAATACTTGTTTTCATCAGAATTTTCTAAAACTTTCTGAGCTTTTGCAACATTTTCTTCAAATTTCGCTACAATATTCTCAGCCTTAGAAATGTCTCCTTTATCATACTGGTAGTTTCCCATATCGAAAACATCCAGATTAAAGGTAGGATCGTACCAATTGTACACTTCAGCAATGTGGGACGCAAGTTGTCCTGTTGTCCAGTTTTTCTCGGATGGCTGCCAGTTTAAGGCACTGTCCGGAATTGCTTTTAAAATTTTTCTGGTATTTTCTGCTTCATGCAGAAATTCACCTAAAAGAGCTTGTTTAATCATTTGTGTAAATATTTTAAGTTATTTTGTTATATCTCTTCCGATTACCATTCTCTGGATCTCTGAAGTTCCTTCCCCTATGGTACATAATTTAGAATCTCTGTAGAATTTCTCAGCAGGGAAGTCTTTTGTATATCCGTAACCTCCGAAAATCTGCACAGCATTGTTAGAAATTCTTACACAGGCTTCAGAAGCATATAGTTTTGCCATTGCCCCTTCTTTAGTCATCTTCTGTTTGGCATTTTTCAATGTTGAAGCTCTCTGGATCAGAAGTTCGGCTGCATCAATTTCGGTAGCCATATCAGCCAGCATAAAGTTGATCGCCTGGAATTCAGCGATTGCTTTTCCAAACTGATGTCTTTCTTTAGCATATTTTAAAGCCGCTTTGTAAGCACCTCTTGCTGTTCCCAAACTTAAAGCTGCAATAGAAATTCTGCCTCCATCCAGAATTTTCATAGCCTGTTTGAATCCTTCTCCTACTTCTCCCAAACGATGAGAATCCGGTACACGAACATTATCAAAAATAAGTTCAGCTGTCTCAGAAGCACGCATTCCCAGTTTGTTTTCTTTCTTTCCTGAGCTAAAACCAGGCATTCCTTTTTCCAGAACGAAAGCAGTAGAGTTATTTTTAGCTCCTATTTCACCTGTTCTTGTCATTACTACGGCAATATCTCCTGAAATAGCATGTGTGATGAAGTTTTTAGCTCCGTTGATGACCCATTCCTCACCGTCTTTTACAGCAGTGGTAGACATACCTCCTGAATCAGAACCTGTATTGTGCTCCGTAAGTCCCCATGCTCCGATCACTTTTCCTGAAGCAAGCTGCGGAAGCCATTTGTTTCTCTGCTCTTCATTTCCAAACTCATAAATATGATTGGTACAAAGTGAATTGTGTGCAGCTACAGAAAGACCAATAGACGGATCTACCTGAGAGATTTCATCCAGAATAGTCACATACTCATGATAACCCAAACCGGAACCTCCGTACTGCTCAGGAACTACAATCCCCATAAATCCCATTTCACCCAGCTGGTGAAATAATTCTTTAGGAAATGTCTGGCTCTCGTCCCACTCCATAATATTCGGTCTGATATTTTTCTCAGCAAATTCTCTTGCTGTTTCTGCTATCATTTTAATGTTGTCAATAGTCTCTGTGTTCATATAGATAAAATAGTTAGTTCCCAAAGATAATTAAATTGACGGAAAGCCAAAAATAATTATTTAGCTCATAGGACTATATACGCAATTTTTTAATAATCAATTTTTTATATTTTAACAATTAATGATTTTTTAATAAAAAATCCAGAACTTCAAATGTTTTAATTTACTATTTTAGTCACCAATTTTTGCGGAATGAAAAAACATTTACTACCTGTTATTTTAATTTCATCACTTGCTGCTGCCCAGGTTCCTGCGGGATATTATGACGGAACAGCGGGACTTACAGGCTATGCACTGAAATCTAAACTGCACGATATTATTTCTGAGAAGAATATCAACTGGCATTACGGTGATTTACCCAATCTATATAATCAGACAGATTTAGATAAGTATTATGATCACGGATCAACCAATACTACCATTTTATTGGATATTTATTCGGAGATTCCTTCTGGTCCTGATTCCTATGAATATACATCGGCAAACTTAATAAGCACTTCAGGATCTGAAGGTTTAGGCTTCAACAGGGAACATGTTTTACCGCAGAGTACTTTTAACAGTGATTATCCCATGTATTCTGATTTACATTTTGTGATTCCTACGGATGCAAGAATCAATCAGCTTAGAAATAATTATCCTTATGGTGTCGGGAATTCTACGGTTCATTATACATTTACAAACTCATCTAAAATTGCCAATAGTGCTATTCCCAATTACGTTTATACCAATAGGGTATATGAGCCAGTTGATGAATTCAAAGGAGATATTGCAAGGATGCTGCTTTATTTTGCTGTAAGATATGAAGATAAACTGCCGTCCTTCAATTACTCAACCAATATCAACCCTGCCATAGACCGGTCTCCCCTGGATGGAACCGCAGAACGGGCTTTTGATCCTGCTTATATTTCGATGCTTCTTCAATGGCACCTTCAGGATCCTGTATCTCAAAGGGAAACAGACCGCAATAATGCCATCTATACTATCCAGAAAAACAGAAACCCGTTTATTGACAACCCTCAATGGGTGAATTCCATCTGGGTACAGACCCCTGATGCTGTGGCGCCACAGGCTCCTTTAAATTTAAATTCCATTCAGTCCGGAGCTTATTTTACACATTTAACATGGTCACCAAGTACAAGTTCAGATGTTATCGGATATAATATTTATCAGAATGGCGTTTTTTTAACCACCACAAAATCTTCATCAATAGTTATTGACCATCTGACACCCTCCACCTCTTACACCTTTACCGTAAGAGCATATGACCAGGGTTACCTGCAATCTTCTGACAGCAATTCAATCACAGTATCCACATCAGCCGCTGACACAAATTCCAGGGATCTTTTTATCGTTAAATATATTGAAGGGACAGGTAATAACAAAGCTCTGGAAATTGCCAACAGAACCGGCCATGAGGTAGATTTAAACAATTACAGCATAAGAGTACAATATTATAATAATACAACCGGCTCTTATTATTTCGGTAACAGTTTTGAACTTGAAGGGAAAATACCCAATAATGAAAATTTCGTCATTCTGAACCCTAAATCTGCATTGTCATGCTATACCAATAATGATGCACGGTTTCTTACAGCAGGTGAGGCTCTAACTTTTGCAGGTACTCAATATGTAGAGCTGGCCTATAAATCAGCAACGGTTGATGCTATAGGAAGTAAATTTGTAAGTAATGCATACGGAGATGTTTCCCTTTACAGAAAAACTACGGTGAGCCAGCCAACAACTACTTTCACTATCGGAGAGTGGGATTCTTACGCTGCTGATTACTGCCAGAATCCAGGGACATTATCCACAACCGAACTGATGACTTCCAATAATGAGTTTAAAATATATCCAAACCCTGTTTATGATGATCTTTTCGTAAGTGGAGAAACTCAGGATATTAAAATGGCTCAGATATTGGATACTTCAGGAAAAATAATCTACACGGAAAAAGATCCGTTCAGAAATAAGCAGAATATTTCCGTACAACATCTTTCAGCAGGATTATATTTCTTAAAACTTGATGATAAAGCCTATCAGTTTATCAAAAAATAACAGGTAACTGTTATTGCGAGCGGAGTGAAGCAATTTCCTATTAATAGCGTTGAAAATGTTTTATAGATTGCTTCGCTCCGTTCGCAATGACATAAAATATGCGTATAAAGTTACTGTTTAAAGCATCATTGATATAAGCAGATTCACTAATAATCAATATCTATAAGGGTTTCTGCTTATATTTTTTATTTATAAGTAATTATGCTTATATTTGCACAATGATAGCGGTCATAACCGGTGATATTATAAATTCACAGCATGCAGACACAGAAGTTTGGATCACCAGACTCAAGAATCTCCTGGAAAACTGGGGAAGTTCACCGCTCGTATGGGAAATTTACAGAGGAGATGAGTTTCAGCTTAAATGCAGTATTGATGAAGTATTCTGGCGCTTTCTAGCTATCAAATCCCTTATTAGAAGTCAGGAAAATTTAGATGTAAGAATTGCCATTGGCATTGGAGAAGAGAATTTTTCCTCAGACAAAATCACCGAATCCAACGGAACAGCTTACGTGCATTCCGGAAGACTGCTGAATGACCTTAAAAGTGACGGTCACACCGTTTCTATAAAAACCTCAAACGAAGCCGTAGACAGGGATCTGAATATCCTCCTGAAATGGTCTTCAAAAGATTTCGACAACTGGACGGTAGCTACGGCAGAGATCATTCATGAAATGATCATGAATCAGGATATCACACAGGAAGACCTCGCCAGGAAGTTTGCAATTTCACAGTCCTCGGTAAGTCAGAGACTGAAGCGCGCCAACTACGATCTCATCGTGGAAACTAATCAATATTTTAGAAAGAAAATCTCAGAACTGTAAGCATGATCTTTACTAAACTCATATTGGCACATCTACTCGGAGATTTTATTCTTCAGCCAAATTCTTGGGTTGCCGATAAGGAACGCCGTAAGCTGAAAAGCCCGTACTTGTATCTTCATGTTCTGATCCATACCGTTTTAAGCTTTGTTTTTCTATGGAACACGGATCTGTGGTGGGTTTCATTGCTGGTCGGGATCTCTCATTTTATTATTGATGCTTCAAAACTGATTTTTCAGACTGTAAAAAATAAGAAAAGATGGTTTTTCATAGATCAGTTGCTGCATATTCTTGTCATTGCTGGGATCTCATTTTATTTCAAAGAATTCAGTTTTGATTTTCTTCAGAATCAGCAATTTTTGAAAATATTATTAGCTGCAGTGTTTCTCACAACACCAGCTTCAATTTTTATTAAGATAATATTGTCTTCCTGGACGCCAGCTCCGGAAACACAAAGCAGCATACAAACAGAATCTCTGTCGAGTGCAGGAAAATATATAGGAATATTGGAACGTCTCCTGGTTTTCACTTTTATTATGGTAAACCATTGGGAAGGCGTAGGTTTTATGGTTGCTGCTAAATCGGTTTTCAGATTCAGTGATCTGGCACAGGCCAAGCAGAGAAAACTGACGGAATACGTACTTATTGGTACACTACTGAGCTTTGGAATGGCAGTTTTAACGGGAATTTTAATTAAGTAATATAAATAAATCTAACTAATACGAATTTAGAAATGGAAAAGAAAGAAATGTTGTACGAAGGTAAAGCAAAACAAGTATTTGCTACCGATAATCCTGATCAAGTAGTAGTACGTTTTAAAGACGACGCTACAGCATTTAATGCTCAAAAAAGAGGATCTGTTGATTTGAAAGGTGAAATGAACAACGCCATCACAACTTTGATTTTTGAATATTTAAATGAAAAAGGGATTAAGACTCATTTCATTAAACAATTGAACGAAAGAGAGCAATTGGTAAGAAAAGTATCAATCATTCCTTTGGAAATGGTAGTAAGAAACTATTCTGCAGGAAGCATGGCTCAAAGATTGGGAGTGGAAGAAGGAATTAAATCTCCGGTTACCATTTTCGATATCTGCTACAAAAAAGACGAATTGGGAGATCCGCTTATCAATGATCACCATGCCGTTTTCTTAGGTGCTGCAACCTATGAAGAGCTTGATGAAATGTATGAGCTTACTTCTGATATCAACGAAATACTGATTGACCTTTTTGATAAGATGAATATCATCTTAGTTGATTTCAAAATTGAATTAGGAAAAACTTCTGACGGTGAAATTATCCTGGCAGACGAAATTTCTCCTGACACATGCAGACTTTGGGACAAAGACACCATGAAAAAACTGGATAAAGACAGATTCAGAAGAGACTTAGGAGAAGTTACCGAGGCTTACGTAGAAATCTACAACAGGCTGAAAACTTTACTGAATAAATAAAGTTTAGAAGTTAGATATTAGAGGTTAGTATGAAATCGCACAGGATAGAGGATCTTAAAGTTTGGAACAAATCAATGGCTTTGGTAAAAGAGGTTTATCTGATTACTGCAGAACTACCTAACGAAGAGAAATTTGGCTTGTTATCTCAAATTAGAAGATGTGCCGTTTCAATACCGTCTAATATTGCAGAAGGAGCAGGAAGAAATAATAAGAATGAATTTTATCAATTCCTCGGAATTGCGTTTGGTTCGACCTATGAATTGCAAACTCAGTTACAGTTATTAATAGATTTAAATTTTATTTCTGAAACTAAAATTCTTCCCTTAAAAGAACTTTTAGCTGAGATACAGAAAATGATTTATTCATTAAAGACAAGTTTAAAATTATAATTGAAGTTAACTTAGACTAATTTCTAACATCTAATATCTAACTTCTAATTTAGAAAAAATAGAAATGAAAAGTTTAGACATTCATAAAAGTGAATATTTAAAACAATTTGAAACTCAAACCTACGGAAGAAATCTCTTCAGAACGCATGAAGAAGAAAGACTGGATGCTCCAAATGAGGAGTGCGGCATCTTCGGAATGTATTCTGATAATGATCTTGATACGTTTTCTCTTTCGCAGTTCGGGCTTTTTGCTTTACAGCACAGGGGTCAGGAAGCGTGCGGTATTTCTGTTTTAAAAGACGGAAGAATTACCAATATGAAAGATGAAGGTTTGGTTTTGGATGTTTATAAAGAGATCCAGGATCCTGAAGCTTTTATGGGAAATTCTGCAATCGGACACACTCGTTATACGACTGCAGGAGACAAAAAGAAGTATAATTTCCAGCCATTTTTCGCAAAAAACGAATATGACCAGATTATTCTTTCTATAGCGCATAACGGTAACCTTACCAATGCGAGAGAATTAAAAAATGAACTGGAAGCTGAAGGCGTAGTTTTCAGAGCTACTTCCGATTCTGAGGTTATTTTAAGATTAATTCAAAAAAATCTTGACTTAGGACTTCGCGGAGCCATTAAGGCGACCATGGAGAAAATTGAAGGCGCTTATTCCGTAGTGGGAATGACAAGAAATAAATTCTTTGCTTTCAGGGATTTCAACGGAATCCGTCCTTTGGTTTTAGGAGCTGTTAACGAAAAAACTTACGTTGTAGCTTCCGAATCTGTTGCTTTGGATGCCGTAGGCGCCCAGTATGTACGTGATATCCTTCCGGGAGAGATTATCTATACCAATGAAAATGAGCCTGGAAAACTTCAGTCTTATATGGTTAATGAAGCAAAAGGAAAACAGAGAATATGTTCTTTTGAGTATATTTATTTTGCAAGACCTGACTCTACCTTAGAAAATATCAACGTATATGAAATCAGAGAGAAATCCGGTGAAAAAATCTGGGAGCAGGCTCCTGTAGAAGCTGATATAGTTATTGGTGTTCCGGATTCCGGAGTTCCGGCAGCTATTGGTTTTTCCAAAGCTTCAGGAATACCTTTCCGTCCGGTTCTGATCAAAAACAGATACATCGGAAGAAGTTTTATTGTTCCTACACAGGAAATGAGAGAAAGGGTAGTGAACCTTAAGCTTAATCCTATCATTTCTGAGATCAAGGACAAGAGGGTTGTGATCATAGACGATTCTATCGTAAGAGGTACCACCTCTAAGAGATTAGTGAAAATTCTGAAAGATGCAGGAGTAAAAGAGATCCACTTCAGAAGTGTTTCTCCACCTATTATTGCCCCATGCTATTTAGGAATCGACACCCCTTCAAAAGATGATCTGATTTCGGCCAACATGACTACCGAAGAGCTTAGAGATTATCTGGGTGTAGACTCTCTGGAATTTTTAAGCACGGACAGCCTGAAAGAGATTTTAGGATCTTCCAACCACTGTTTCGGGTGTTTTACAGAAGAATATCCGGTAGGAAAAGGAGAGGAGATAGAATTATTTAATTAATATTCTGCGATTAAAATAAAAAAAGGAGCCAGGCATTGAGTCTGGCTCTTTTTATTTTTATAAATGTATCAAAAGCTTAATATTCCTTTATTATACAGTAGAAACACAAATTCTAAATTTGTTCTTTTAAAATTTTACGATATGAAGAACGTATTTTTAACGGGTGCTTTTCTGATATTGGCCCAATGGTATTCCTCTCAGTCTTTTGATAAACAGGCACACCGCGGGGGAAAGTCCTTGTATCCCGAAAATACAATTCCGGCCATGAAGAACGCCTTAAAAATGAATATTACAACGCTGGAAATGGATCTGGCTGTCACAAAAGACAAAAAAGTAATTCTTTCTCATGACGCTTTTCTTTCTCCTGAGTTGATAACAAAACCGGATGGAACTTATATTCCCAAAGATTCGGGTTTTTACTATAAAATTTATGAAATGCCTTATGCCAAAATTAAAACATTTGATGCAGGCCTAAAGAAACTTGATAACTATCCGGATCAAAAGAAGATGAAGGTTCAAAAGCCTCTCTTTTCGGACGTGATAGATGCATGCGAAGCCTATTCCCGTACCCTGAAAAGACCTTTGCCTTTTTATAATATTGAAACCAAAACACGCCCTTTTTCCGATAATATATTGCATCCGGAACCGAAGGTTTTTGTAGATCTGATGATGGGCATTATTCTGAAAAAAGGAATTCAGGACCGGGTAATTATTCAGTCGTTTGATCCCAGAACACTGGAAATTATCCATAAGCAATACCCTAAGATGATGACTGCTTTACTCGTGGAAAAGGTTGATGGTAAAAAGCTGGCACAGCAGCAGGCTCATTTCAAAAATATACCTGCAGAGAAATTCAGGCAGTATCCTGATCATCTGAATGGCTTGGCAGGAGATATGAAATTCCTGAGTTTTAGCCCAACCATTTACAGTCCCGATCATACACTTGTTACTTCAGAGCTTGTAAAGGAATGCCATGCGCTGGGCATGAAAGTTATTCCCTGGACCGTCAATACCAAAGAAAGATTAAAAGAATTAAAAGATATGGGAATAGATGGAGTGATCAGCGATGATCCACGAATATTCGAATAATTTGAGTGTATGGGTTTGAGAGTATAGCGCGTAAATTGTAGTTGCTGATTCCTGTAAAAGTCTCATGTATCGTGTCTGAATCTGACGTCTAAAATCTTTCTCTACATCAGTAAAAACGAAAGTCCGGACTTAAAAATTTTAAGTCCGGACTTTACTATAGGTTAAATAATTGATTGTCTTCTATTAGAATTTATAATTCAAGCCTAACTGAAACGCTCTGTGGTTCAATGGCTCAGTACCCTCAGGCTTTTGGTTTCTCATATCCGTAAGACTGTTGATATATCTTGCGTTGATCCCAATATTTTGAGTGATATCATACCCAAGACCTAAACCAAGACCTAAGTTAAACTTGTTAACGTTATCCTTATTAATGTCTTCAGAGTTGGAAACAGACTGAGTGGTTGTAACGCCTCCTTTAGTCGTAGAAATAGTACTGTTTCCAGAATTTTTCCCGTTGATGAAATAACTGAATTCAGGACCTGCTTCTACATAAAATTTCTCTGTAGGTCTCATCTGTACCATTAAAGGAACTGAAATATAGTTCATGGTAGTTTTGTAATCGCTTTTTGTTTTAATATTGGTATCACCAACAGTTACATCAGTGGAAGAGATTACACTTTTCGCTCCTAACTGGTTGTATAAAACTTCCGGCTGTAAGCTGAATTTCTGAGAAAATGGAATATTAACTAAAACCCCCGCATGAAATCCGATTTTCTGGTTGTTAAGGCTTAGTTTCTGCTCACTGAAATAAGATGAGTTTCCACCTGCTTTAATACCGAATCTGATAGGCTGTGTTTCTTTTTTGATTGGCTCTGTGCTTACTGTTTTTGTTTCTTGAGCAAACGTCATCATGCCAGCAGCAACTGCCAACCCTAGAAATAACTTCTTCATAATTTTATTTTTTAATTTTACTATTTTACTTTTCACCTGATTTTTCAATCAGACTTGATTTATTTTGCAAAATGCTTGCCAAACTCCAAAAACCCTTATTTAAAGGGCTTCTATGAAGGTATTTGATATTGCTTTGTCTGTGTTTTTAACTGTTTTTTAAGAAAAATTATATTATGAAAATTTGTTTTTGAAACATGATTGTAAGTAAAATTGATTTTATGTTGATGATTTAACACAGAGTTAAAATTGAAAAAAATCAAAAAAACAGCAATTGAAAACATTGAATTTTGTCTCCCTGATAGGATACAAAATAAAAATGCCGGACCCAAAAGATCCGGCATTAACTTGAAAATAATATATATTCTATTTGAATTTATAGGCTAAACCAATCTGTAATGCGTTGTTTCTAACGGCATCATATGGATTGTACTTGTAGATATCTGTAACTCCGGCCGTAAATCTGGCTGTAACTGCAAGATTTTGAGTGAAGTAATAACCTGCACCGATGCCTATTCCAAAATTGAATTTATTGAATACATCCATGGCAATTTTATCAGAATAGCTATGTGTACTGCTTGCTCCGTCCTGATTACTGGTTTGAGTAAGGTCTCCTTTGGATCTTCCACCCAGAAGGAACCTGAATTCAGGACCTGCTTCTACATATAACTCAGGCAAGAGATTGTACTGAAGCATTAATGGTACTGAAAGATAACTTAAAGAAAGGGTTTCTTTATTGTCCATTCTGGCTTCAGGAATATCATAGTTGATGGTGCTTTCTATTTTTGAGCCCAATCCGTTATACAATATTTCCGGCTGAACACTAAATTTCCCCGAAACCGGGATATTGACAAAAGCTCCCGCATTAAACCCTATCTTTGCCTTTCGGTCATAAGTTGACCAATAATAAGTATCTTCACTTCCATCAGTATGAGAAGAAATGTTCATCCCGCCTTTTACTCCAAAAGTAATAGGAGATTTAGATGCAGTCTCTGTTTTTTCCTGTGCAAACACCAATGAGCCTGCCGTAACGGCTAATCCTAAAAATAATGTTCTCATATTATTATTTGAATTTGTAAGCCACACCCACCTGGAAGGCATTATTTCTAACGGTATCTGCACTGTTTTCCTTAAAGATATCTGTAATACCTGCAGTAAATCTGGCCGTTACCCCAAAATTCTGTGTAAAATAATATCCTGCTCCAATCCCGATTCCGAAATTGAATTTATTATATAAATCTTTAACAATTTTCTCTGAAAATGTTGTTGTCTGCGTAGTCGTAGTATTTCCGGAAGTTTTGGTAGTGGTAATATCACCTTTATCTTTTCCTCCTAACAGAAATCCGAATTCCGGGCCTGCCTCTACATAAAGCTGAGGAAGGATATTATACTGTACCATTACAGGTACGGCAAGATAACTCAGTGTTTTTTTATAATCTACTTCTCTGCTGTATCTGTCAGAATTAATGTAGTATACTTCTCTTTCTTCAGTTTTTGAACCTAACTGGTTAAAAAGCAGCTCCGGCTGAATGCTGAATTTCTCTGCTACCGGAATATTGGCAAATACGCCTGCGTTAAAACCAGGCTTTAGTTTCTGGTCATTATCGTACTGATCCACTTTGCTTATTGTTGATGCATTGAATCCAGCTTTAACCCCAAAAGTAACGGGTGCAGAAGACTTTGTTTTTTCCTGAGCATTAACCGAAAGGCATGCTGCAATTGCTAATCCTACAATTAGTTTTCTCATGATTATAAAGTTTTAACTTATTTCTCCGTACTTCAGCAAAATTCCCGCCAAAGAGAATAAAATGACAAAAGTCATGTTAAAGGCGAAAAAGCCAGGCTTAAATGAATAAACCTGACCTTTCCTATTTGAAATCAATTTATATGAAGAAACTTTGCTGCAGACATTCAAAATATCAATGCTTTCAGCTTATGTACCATAGGCAAACTTCTTGCCAAAGCAGATTAAGATATTGTGTCCATAAAAAAACCGAATTAAATAAATTAATCCGGCTTTCTATTGAATATAAAATTTGTTTCTGAATATTAAAGCTTACTATTTGAATTTATAAGCTAATCCTACCTGGAATACATTGTTTTTTACTGCATCAGATCCGTTAGGTCTGTCTTTAGCAACGTCTGTAAGACCAGCAACATATCTTGCTGTAAGTCCGAAGTTAGGAGTGAAATAATATCCTGCACCGATACCAATACCAAAGTTGAATGTTTTCAAATCATCTTTGTAGTTATCGGAAGTAGAAGAATTTCCGTTATTTTCGTTTTTTATCTTGTTTTTTGCACTTACCAAGAATCCGAATTCCGGACCAGCTTCTACATAAAGATTAGGGATCAGGTTGTACTGGAACATTACCGGTACTGCGATATAATCTAATTTAGTTGAAGAAGAATACTTAGTACCTAATAGAGTGTAATCTGCTTTTGCACCATATTGAGAGTACAATACTTCCGGCTGAACACTGAATGATTCTGCTACTGGAATATTAGCAAATACACCTGCGTTGAAACCGATTTTAGATTTTTGATCATCCAAACCTTCGTCTTTAGAAAGAGAAGATACGTTCATTCCACCTTTTACACCAAATGTTACCGGGTTAGAAGAAGATGATGGAGTCTGCTGAGCAAATGCTAATGAACTTGCAGTTACTGCCAATCCTAAAATTAACTTTTTCATAACTTTAATTTTTTTAATATTTTACTATTTCTAATTTTAAATTTTACTACTGCCAAAAACTTACTACTGAGTTTGACGCAGAGTATCTTTCAAATTGCTTGCCAAAAACAAATAACATGATAAAAGTCAGTAAAAAAAGCAGCTCAAATTATAAGCTGCTTTAATTTAAAATATTGATTATTAATTATTTACAATAAAAAACAAACATTTGTTTAGAGATAATCTAAATTATTGACTCGATTGAAATAGTAAAGAAGAATGATTGTTTTGCCTAAATAATTTAAGCATTATTCAATTTTCTGTAAAAATCCAAAGACTTCAAAATGTTTTCCTCACTGCATTGGTGGTCGTAGGTACACGAACCGATTCCTGAGACTAATGAAAAATTAATTTTGCGGTCCGTATTCTTTTTATCGTTCAGCAAAAGTGCAGTAATGCTTTCATCCGTAAAATCGCTTATATCGAGATAAGGGTAGTACCTCTGAATGTTTTCAACAATATCCGCAGCGTCCTGTTGGGTAATAAGATCTTCAAGATAAGCCAGATGAGCCTCACAGATCATTCCCATGGCAACAGCTTCACCGTGAAGAATAGGGTTTCCCTGACCGAGACAGAGACTTTCTACGGAATGCCCGATTGTATGCCCGAAATTCAAGGTCTTTCTAATGTTTCTTTCATGGAAATCTTTTTCCACTACATCCTGCTTGATATCCATTGAAGTCTGAATATGAGGAACTACAGCCTCCACATCAAGTTTATGGATCTGAATAAGATTTTGCCAATGTGCTTTGTCGGCAATAAGGCCGTGTTTCAGCATCTCTGCAAAACCGCTCCGTAATTCTTTAAAAGGAAGTGTTTCCAGAAACTTAGGATAAATAAAGATTTGTTCAGGGAAGGCAAAAGTTCCTACCATATTTTTATAATGCATAAGGTCTATCCCTGTTTTTCCTCCGATAGAGGCATCACACATTGATAAAAGGGTAGTGGGGATATTGATGAACTGGACTCCTCTTTTATAGGTAGAGGCAACAAAACCACCCATATCCGTAATTACACCGCCGCCAAGATTAATGACAAGCGCTTTTCTGTCTGCCTGCATTTCGGTAAGAATCTCCCATAGCTGGTTGGCCGTCTGGATGTTTTTCATTTCTTCACCAGCCTCAATCTCCAGAATTTCGAAGTTTAAGTCTGTTTCCATGTTGCCTAAGAGAACCGGAAGACAATATTCATGGGTATTTTCATCAACCAAAATAAAGATCTTACTGAAAGATTTTTCGTGCAGGAAACTATTTAATTGAGAAAAATCATCGTTTAATATTGTTATCATTACTGGAGTTTCTTTAAAATTAAAATAAAACTATTCTGCAAAGTTATGATTCTTAATTTTTAACTCGTAACTAAATTACTATCTTTGCAGAAATTTTTAGAATGAGCAGAGATAACAATAATTCAGAAAGACCAAAAAGACCAAGAACTTCAACAAGAAACAATTCTGATGATTCTCGTGCTTCTAGATCTGGAAATTCTTCAGGATCAAAACCTTTTAAGAAGCCTTTTCCAAAAGCTGGTGAAAGAAATACTGACTATAAAGGAAGCAATTCGAAGTTTGAGCCGAAACCTTTTAAGAAAAGCGGAGACAACCCTACGAACAGAGATGAGGATTCCGGTGCAAAAACTGAGAGCAGAGCTTATATTACCAATTCAAGTGAAGGACGTGAGAGAAAAACTTTTGGTAAGTCGGCTCCCAAAAAAGGTGGAAAAAGTTTTGATACCAGGGACAAGTATGAAAGAGGCAGCCTGAAATACGGAAGAAGACCATCCGGTGCAGATGACAAAAATGATGATAAAGCAAGATCTTTTGTACAGAAAAGAAGGTTAAATAAGATTGAAAAAGATGTTCATAAGGACACCATCCGTCTGAACAAGTATATTGCCAATTCCGGGATCTGCAGCAGAAGAGAGGCTGACGAACTGATTACACAGGGACTTGTGGAAGTAAACGGACAGGTAGTAACTGAAATGGGATATCAGGTTCAGAAGACTGATAAAGTAGTTTTCGACGGACAGGGTATTACCCCGGAAAAACCGGTATATGTACTTTTGAACAAGCCAAAAGGATATATTTCTACAACCAAGGACGACAAAGCCAGAAAAACAGTAATGGATCTGGTTGCCAATGCATCACCTTACCGTTTGTTTCCTGTAGGAAGGCTGGACCGTTCTACCACCGGAGTTATTCTTTTGACTAATGACGGACATATGACGAAAAAGCTGACACATCCTTCTTTTGATGCCAAAAAAATCTATCACGTAACACTGGATAAAAAGCTGACCCATGAAGATATGAAACTGATTGTGGAAGGTATCCGCCTTGATGAAGGGGTAGCTGTTGTAGATCAGATTTCTTTTATTGAAGGAAAACCGAAAAATGAGATAGGAATCGAAATTCATATCGGATGGAACCGTGTGATCAGAAGAATTTTCCAAAGACTTGGATATGAAGTGGAAGCTTTGGATAGAGTGATGTTTGCCGGTCTTACAAAAAAGAATATCAAACGTGGTCACTGGAGAATCCTTACAGATCTGGAAGTTAATAATCTTAAAATGCTTTAATAAGTTCTGAGTTATCAATTATCATGCTCGGGTCTATGGATTCCAGATCATAATTGAATGCTCAGCTTGAATCATTTAAGAAAATTATACGTATTAAAAAGGCGCAGAAATAAAATTTCTGCGTCTTTTTAATTGGTTTATTTATAATGAAAATCAATTTGTGGAATTCCAAAAAAACTCTTCATTCATAATTGCTAATTAAATCCTATCCGAGAACTGTGACTCCTTTCTGGATCATCTCATAAATAGCATCTCTTCCATTATCCGGCTTTACATTAACGGCTTTCGTGCCATTAAAATGAAGACATGTGATATATCCGTTTGCAAGCGCATCTGTACACGTAAATTTCACACAATAATCCATTGCAAGACCAACAACTTCAAGCAACTGAATTTCATGATACTTTAAAAAATCATCCAGCCCTGTTTTCATAAAGTGATTGTTGTCCTGAAATCCGCTGTAGCTGTCAATTTCTGTATTCTTTCCCTTTTGAATAATGTGGGTTACTTTATCTCTGTTCAGATCTTTATGAAATTCTGCCCCGAAAGTACCCTGGATGCAATGATCCGGCCACATAAACTGTGGAACACCATTCAGGATAATACTTTCGCCTACTTTTCTGTTGTTGTTGCTGGCAAAACTTTTATGGTCGGCAGGATGCCAGTCCTGGGTAAGAACGATCTGGTCATATTCATTTTCTTCCATCAGAAGGTTGATATAGGGAATGACCTCATTGGCCTCCGGAACTGCTAATGCGCCGCCTTCACAGAAATCATTCTGTACATCTACGATTATTAACGCTTTTTTCATATTTAGATTTCTCGAATTTTGGATAAAAATACTCAAAAAACTTTCCAAAACTGAATTATCGGACAAATCGGCAATATAATTTTTTAAAAACAGATAGGAGTGAGGTCTCAGAAAACTAAAATTAACCTTTTGTTTATAGGAGATCCCGATTCGGGTTATCTGTCAAATATCAATAGCTTATCTTTGCATCAAATAAGTATTTTTATGTCATTTGAGTCGTTAGGTTTATCACACAATATTATTCATTCCGTTAAAAAATTAGGTTATCTGAAACCATTTCCGATTCAGGAGCAGGCTGTTCCTGTTATTCTGCAGGGAAAAGATCTGATGGGAATTGCACAGACAGGTTCCGGAAAAACAGCTTGTTTTGTGATGCCCATTTTAGAAAAGTTACAGAATTCAGAAGTAAAAAAAGACCGTAACGTTCAGGTTTTAATATTGGTTCCTACACGCGAACTGGCAATACAGATTGATGAGGTTTTCAGAGCATTCACAGAAAACCTGAAACGTGACATCCGTACTATGGCTGTTTATGGCGGTGTTTCTATCAATCCGCAGATGAAAGGAATGTTTGGCGTAGAAATTCTTATCGCAACACCCGGGCGATTATTGGATTTAATTGATCATAATGCGTTGAGTATTTCAGGAATCCAGCATTTAGTGATTGATGAGGCAGATAAAATGTTTCAGTTAGGTTTTGGTGAAGAAATGAATAAACTTTTCGCGATGATGCCTGTAGTGAAACAAACAACCTTGTTTTCGGCAACTTTAAATGATAAGGTTTCTGAAATGAAAGAGCGTTTATCCATTAATCCTGTGATCATCGAGATCAAAAAAGAAGAAGTGGAAATTGATAATATCGAGCAGTTAGCCTATCACGTTTCTCCTGAAAATAAGGGCCCTTTTTTACGGTACCTGATTAAAGAGAAAAAGGTTGAAAAAGCTCTGATATTTGTTTCATCCACAAGATCTGCGGATAATTTAGTGGAAAAGCTTAAAAAAAATAAGATTAAAGCCGTAGCCATTCACAGTCAGAAATCACAGGGTGCCCGTAGAAATAACTTAGAAGAATTTAAAGTAAATGGTGCCCAGATTTTAGTCGCTACAGACCTGATTGGCCGGGGTATCCATATTGAATCTTTACCTTGTGTAATCAATTATGAACTGCCGCGTTCGCCTCTGGATTACATCCACCGTATCGGTAGAACAGGACGTGCAGGCGAAAAAGGTACTGCCATTAATATTCTGACGGATGACGAACTGCAGCATTTCAGGGTGATTCAAAAAAAGATGGGCCGGAAGGTGACATTACAGAGAACGGAGGGCGTGGATCTGCATGGTTATTAATAGATGAATTTAAAATATACAGGCTTCAATTTTAGAATTGAGGCTTTTTATTTATCATTTCTTCAGTGAATAAATACTTTTGAAATTTATTTTTTTATTGGCTTTCTGCTTTTCTTGTAGTAATTTTATCACAACAGAAAACTTATTAAAACATATTCACCAAGATAACTAAAAATGAACGATCTAGAGCAAAAGAAATTTCCCATCGGTCAGTTTCAGCAGTCCGAAAATATCTGTGACACGAAGCTGGATGAACATATTAAGGTCATCAAGAATTTTCCGGCAAGACTGAAAGATCTTATTGAGCATTTCACGGATGAACAATTAGATACCCCTTACAGAGAAGGAGGGTGGACGGTCCGTCAGCTTGTTAACCACATTGCAGATAGCCATATCAACAGTTTTATACGTTTTAAGCTTGCCCTTACAGAAGACAATCCTGTGATCAAACCTTATGATGAAGCCAAATGGGCAGAACTCCAGGATAGTGTTAATATGCCAGTAAAACCTGCAATGAGAATGATTAAAGGAACGCATCAGAGGTGGACCGTCCTGCTTAATACTCTTACCAATAAACAGTTCGAAAGAACATTCCGCCATCCGGAGCAGAATAAAGATTATAACTTAAGACATTATCTTGCTTTTTATGTATGGCACTGTAATCATCATTTTGCCCATATTGAAAATCTGAAGAAAGAAAAAGGGTGGTAAAGAAAAGTCTGAATAATCCCGTTTATTTTGAAGAAATTGTGTACAGGATCTCCCTTCTTACTGAAAATACTCAAAAAAGATGGGGGAGAATGTCCGTTTCCCAGATGCTGAAACACTGTGATTTTGTTCTTCAGATAGCTCTAAGAAAAATTGAACTTCCGGAGCTTAATTTCTTTATTTCCGCAATAGGAATCGTTACCAAAATAGAAATGCAGATCTTTAACAACGGAATTCCCCGAAACATGCCTACTTTTCAAAAACTAATCATTAATTTTGAATGTGATTTTGATGAATCAAAAACCAATCTGCTGAATACACTGAAAGACTTCCGGACAGCATCTGAAAATAAAGACCTTCCGGACCGTCACAGATTATTCGGGAAAATGACTGAAAAAGACTGGGGATTTTTAGAATACAAGCATCTTGATCATCATTTAAAACAATTTAACGTATGAGTTTTTTTGATAAAATATTCGGAGGAAAAGAAAACAGCCCTGAGCATCAATCCTTCTGGAAAAAAATAACATCTGAGGAAGATCTGGCCAAAGCCATTGAAGCATCCCATCACCATAAGATTGCTATTTTCAAACATTCAACACGCTGCTTCATCAGCAAAACAGTATTGAAAAACTTTGAAAAAGAAATAGATAGTTTGGATAATAAGCTGGATTTATATTTCTTAGATTTGCTGGAATACAGATCCATTTCCAATAAAATTGCCAAAGACTTTGGAATCAGGCATGAAAGCCCTCAGCTGATCGTAATTGAAGATGGACAAGTCATTAACAGTGCATCGCATGAAGATATATCCGCAAGCCAGGTTTGATAATGAAGAATATTAACACATATCTAGCCAAAGTATTAAATGTTCCTTTAGAAAAAGTGAACATGTGCAGCTTACACTATGAAGTAAAGAAAATACCTAAAAATCAGTTTCTTTTACAGTATGGTGAAATCTGCAGGTATATATTCTTTGTGGAAAAAGGGCTGTTGAAAATGTATTCCATTGACAAGAACGGGAAAGAGCATATTATACAGTTTGCCCCTGAAAGCTGGCTGATTTCCGACCGAAGCAGCCTTTACTTTAACGAAAAATCAATTTACTATATTGAAGCGGTGGAAGATACAGAGGTTCTGTTCCTGCACCCTGACTTTTTCAATAATCTTGTAGAGCAATTCCCTAACAGTATCGAAAGAAGTGACTTTCTTTTGCAGAAGCACATCAGAAGCCTGCAGAACAGGATCAATTCTTTATTGGGAGAAACGGCAGAAGAAAGATACATGAAATTCATTAAGATGTATCCTGACCTTCTTTTGAGAGTTCCCCAGTGGATGATCGCTTCTTACCTTGGAATCACGCCTGAAAGCCTGAGCAGGGTAAGAAAAGAGCTGGCACGGAAAAATTTTGTTCCTGACAGATAATCAGATCTTTTTGGCAAGCGTCCCAACCTTCTGAAGACACAGCCTGGTTTCTTCTGTCCAGGGAAGACCAATACACAGACGCATGCAGTTTTCAAACTGATCCTGCAGGGTAAACATCCTGCCCGGAGCAATACTGATGTTCTGCTTAATCGCCAGATCATAGAGTTCAGTGGTACGGATACTTTTATCAAATTCCACCCACAGGGAAAGACCTCCTTGCGGGCGGCTTGTTTTTGTACCTTCAGGGAAATAGTCTGCGATGGTCTGCACATAATTCTGGTAATTATTCTGAAGAGCTTTCCGCATTTGATGGAGATGTTTTTCATATCTTCCGGACTTGAGAAAATTGGCCACTGCTTCATTAACAATAGAAATAGACGAAGTGGAATGGAGCAGTTTAAGTTTCATTATTTTATCCTTATATCTCCCCGGTGCAATCCATCCTACACGATACCCCGGAGCCAGTGTCTTTGAAATTGAGCTGCAGTACAACACGTTCCCGTCTCTGTCAAACGATTTGCAGCATTTCGGACGGCTCGGTCCAAAATAAAGATCACCATATACATCATCTTCTATTAGGGGAATCCTGTTTTCAGAAAGCATTCTCACAATCTCTTTTTTATTTTCATCCGGCATACAGCTTCCCAGCGGTGAATTGAAATTAGGAATCAACAAACACAGATCTATCTGCGGAATCACTTTTCGCAGGGCTTCTATTTCAATACCAGTCGTCGGGTGGGTCGGAAGCTCAAGCACATTTAAGCCCAGTCCGTGCGCCAGCTGTAAAATACCCGGATAGCAGGGACTTTCAATGGCTATTGTATCACCGGGTTTGCCTAAAGCCATCAGGCAGAAAGATAGTGCATTCATCCCACCGTTTGTAGTAATCAAATCATTTTCACTGAGATTTCCACCCCACTGAAGAGAACGGACCGCAATCATTCTCCGCAATTTTAAATTTCCCTGAAGCTCCTCATATTCCGTTCCTCCTTCTTTTAATTCACGGGTTGCGTTAATGATCTCCTTCTTTAATTTGGCCTGTGGCAGAAGATCTCCTGAAGGAATTCCTATGGAAAAAAATGTAAATCCTTTTTTACCCATATTTTCATAGACCCTGCTGATCAGCTCGTCCGGTTCATCATTATTGGCAATAAGGGAAGGCCGGCTTACCCCAGGAAGAGGAAGCTTCACAGACATCAGTCTGCTGACGAAATAACCTGATTGGGGTTTGGATTCAATTAAAGACTGTGACTCAAGTTCAAGGAAAACACGTTTTGCCGTATTCATGCTTACCTGATGTTCCTGGCACATCATTCTTACCGAAGGCAGTCTGTCTCCTGTCTTCAGTACACCATTTCTGATCTGGGAAGCAATCCCGTCAGCAATTTCTGTATATCTAAATTCTTTGCTCATTTTTAAACTGTGCTCATGCAAATGTACAAAACTGGGACTGTGTTTATTCATTTAGGCGCTTTAATTTTGAATTATTAAAAAAAATAAAAAATGATGGCTGATAAAATTTCTAAAGATGAAAATATAAGCGGGTTGATTAACGGCTTTATAGGGGTACTGCTATTCAGTGGCTCTATGCCTGCAACCAAATTGGCTGTAATGGAAATGAGCCCGATTTTTGTTACCATAGCCCGTGCAGCTATTGCAGGAATTCTGGCACTTTCTGTTCTGATGATTTATAAAGAAAAACGCCCTGAAAAGAAACAGATATTTCCCCTTTTGCTGGTTTCTATCGGTTGTGTAGTTGGCTTTCCACTTCTTTCCGCACTGGCACTTCAGTATCTTAGTTCGGCACATTCTATTGTATTCTTAGGAATGCTTCCTTTGGCAACTGCTGTATTCGGAGTTTTCCGTGGCGGAGAAAGGCCGCATCCTATATTTTGGTTTTTTTCTGTCATCGGGAGCCTTTTGGTGATAGGCTACGCTGTTTCTCAGGGAATATCCGCCTCACCTGTTGGCGACATTCTTATGCTTCTTGCGGTTATTCTTTGCGGTATGGGATATGCCGAGGGTGCTAAGCTTTCAAAAACATTAGGTGGTTGGCAGGTAATTTCCTGGGCATTGGTATTGGCTCTGCCAATCATGATTCCTCTACTCTTCATTTACTTTCCGGATCATATTGAGACGGTAAGCTTCCGGGGGTGGTTCGGGATGGCCTACATTTCTCTTTTCAGTATGTTCATTGGATTTATATTCTGGTATAAAGGTTTGGCGCAGGGAGGTATTGCAACGGTAGGGCAGCTACAGCTGCTGCAACCTTTTTTCGGACTGGCACTTGCCGCTTACTTCCTTCATGAGCAGGTGAGCATGGGTATGGTGGGAGTCACCATTGGAGTTATTTTATGTGTTGCAGGAACTAAAAAATTTGCGAAATAATCAAAATAGCATTATGATCCAAGTCATAAAAGGACATTTAGTAATGAATTATCTTTGGATCACATTACAAAATATATCTATTATGAAATTTACCATCGCATTAATGCTATTAGGCCTAACCGTATTGAGCTGCAAAAAGGAAACAAAAGTAGACACTTCTACCACAACAACAGACAGTGTCATAATTGATAGAGTACCGGCAGACACTGTTGTTACTACTACTCCTGTGCCTTCCGATACTTTGCATACTGCAGATCCTGCAGCTACCAAAAAAACAGATACAGCTAAGGTTATCAAAAAATAATTTTATCATTCATAGATTTTAAAACCCGTTTTTATTTAAAGCGGGTTTTAATGTCTTTTTTCAGTCAATTGCCGGTTACAGCTTAGATCGAAAATTCACATATATTCAATATGATGATTTACTCTGTAAGACTTCAATAATATATTTTGTTTTCGCTCATTTATTTAACGTATTTTAACAATTCACAAAACAATAAGGTTCAATATTTGTATTTGGTTTGATTGAATCTGATTTCATAATTTTTTTACTAAAAAAACTAATAGAAACAGCAGATAGAGAGCAAAAAATAAATTTTCCAAATATTTTAATAAGAAAAATTTATTTTAAACGTGGTTTCAATAATAAATTTCACTATTTTTTATTGAAAATATTTTAAAAAAAACTATGAAGACAATAAGCTGCATGAATATAGCCGAAGAAGTGCTGTACTCATATGGAGGAGAAACCAAACAATACAAAAAAGGTGAGATTATATACAGAGAGGGAGACCATTCTCTTTATTACTTACAGATCGTAGAGGGAAAAGTGAAACTGAACAATTATGATGATGAGGGAAAAGAATTTATACATAACATTCTCGGAAAAAATCAGAGCTTTGGGGATTCAATGCTCTTTTTGGATAAATTTTATCCTATGAATGCCATATCTATCAGTCCTATGGAAATTATTAGAGTCCCGCGAGATCAGTTTCTCAAATTAATAAAGACAGATCCAAAGCTTTCTCTGGAAATGAATGCTTGCCTTTCTCATAGGCTTTATTTCAAAGCAATCATGATCCAGAATATGGCCTCTCTGAATCCTATTTCAAGGCTGACAGGGCTTCTTAATTATCTTAAAAGCTATCATGATGACAGCTGTGGAAGCTGCTTTCATGTACAGCTTACAAGACAGCAGATCGCCAACCTGGTAGGTTTACGTGTAGAAACAGTGATCAGAGCCTTAAAAAAAATGGAAAAAGAGGGAAATATTACCATAGAAGACAGGAAAATTATTTATTAGCCCGTGCTTAAATATGATTCAGGTCATAAAAAAGTGAATTATTCATATGTAAATTTGAAACAATAAGTTTCAATACAATTCTTAAACAGGTAAGAGCAGTTTAAAGCTTCAGCTTTTCAGATGATTAAAAATTCCGGTCATTGCTCTGCAGCATGAAGCACCAGATTGCCGTATGCCATTCATATTGATTTATAAAAATCAGTAGCGATACTGAAAATAGCAGCAATTCAGAGAAATTGATGTTGAAACTTCTCCCGAAAGTATAAAACCACAATTACTCAATATGAATTGTCAGAAAATAGTAAAAACATTAAAGCATAAAGACTTCATTAAAGTTTCTAATAAAGGAAACTGGTTTGAAGATGGGGCGGCTATCTACGCCAAAGAAATAAAGGATAACATTTTTTTATTGTTTGTGATCCTGAAGGACATAGAAATTGAAAATATCCAGGCTCTGATTGCACATTTCGACTGTTTCGGCAGTATAGGACTGAAAGAACCTGAGCAGATTATGTTCTATCTTTCAATCAAAGACAAGGAAGATCTTCATTATTTTGAGAAATATTTAAAAATTTCCGATAACTAATAACCGCTACGAATATGATATTTGAAAACGACACCTTAATACATTCCGGATTATATGATAAAAACAATATGATAGAGAATGAATCTTTGTTTCCAAGTGCGATCAATTCTTACGGAGTTACCGCTTTTCTGATCAAATCTCTGGAAAAGATAAAAAATAATGCAAAATGTGACATTCTGAAAAATGTAATTGACACTTATATTAAGGAATATATTCTGAATATCAGTGAGTATCACGGTAAAAGTACCGTGCCTCCGGAAAACCTGAATACAGAAATAAATATTGAGAATTCATACTTTACGCTCTATGCCAAAACAGCATACTATAAAGTATTAAAAGAAGAGGAATATCTTAATAAACTGCTAAACACCCTGGAAAAAGACAGAGCAGAAAAGGAATAATCCATAAAAGATTTTAGTTTGATTTTAACCTTCACACCACATTAAAAGATAAATTGATATGAAAAATGATACCCAAAACAACAAGAAGTTAGACCAGCTTGAGGCACACAGCACTTCTAATGAAAACGAAAAACTAACTACTAACCAAGGGCTGAAAATCAACAATAATCAGGATTCGTTAAAATCCGGAGACAGAGGTCCTACCTTGCTGGAAGACTTCATTCTGAGAGAAAAAATAACCCATTTCGATCATGAAAGAATTCCGGAAAGAATTGTTCATGCAAGAGGTTCCGGAGCACATGGTGTTTTTAAGCTCAAAAAAAGCCTTAGCGCCTATACCAAAGCGAAATTTTTATCAGAAGTAGGGAAGGAAACTCCTGTTTTTGTAAGATTCTCAACTGTAGCCGGGAGCAAGGGAAGTACCGATCTGGCGAGAGATGTAAGAGGTTTTGCAATAAAATTTTATACAGAAGAAGGGAATTATGACCTGGTAGCGAATAATATGCCTGTCTTTTTCATTCAGGATGCCATTAAATTTCCTGATCTGGTTCATGCTGTGAAACCGGAACCGGATAATGAGATTCCACAGGCCGCTTCTGCCCATGACACATTTTGGGATTTCATTTCGCTGATGCCGGAAAGCATGCATATGATCATGTGGCTCATGAGCGACAGAGCCATCCCCAGAAGTTTAAGAATGATGGAAGGCTTTGGAGTCCATTCTTTCAAGTTTATTAATGACGAAGGAAAAGCTCATTTCGTTAAATTCCATTTTAAACCCAAACTGGGAATACACTCTGTAGCCTGGGACGAAGCTCAGAGAATCTCCGGGGTAGATCCTGATTTCCATAAAAGAGATTTATGGGAGGCCATTGAAAACGGAGCCTATCCGGAATGGGATTTCGGCGTGCAGCTGATCCCGGAAGAGAACGAGCATCAATTTGATTTTGATCTTCTGGACCCTACAAAACTGATTCCTGAAGAAGAAGTTCCCGTAGAAATCATCGGAACTTTAACCCTTAATAAAAATCCGGAGAATTTTTTTGCAGAAACAGAGCAGGTAGCATTTCATCCGGGACATTTGGTTCCAGGAATAGATTTCAGTAACGATCCTTTGCTTCAGGGAAGATTATTTTCATACACCGATACCCAGTTATCGAGATTAGGATCACCTAATTTTCATGAAATACCGATCAACAGATCCATCAATACAGTCCATAACAACCAGCGTGACGGACACATGAGACAGCAGATTGCCAAAGGAAAAGTAAGCTATGAACCCAATTCCATCGGAGGCGGATGTCCTTTCCAGGCCATGATGTCAGAAGGCGGATTTACTTCCCATCAGGAAAGAGTTTCGGGTGAGAAGGTCAGAAGAAGAAGCCAGAGCTTTGTAGACCATTATTCACAGGCAAAATTATTCTATAACAGCCAGTCGGTTCCTGAACAGACCCATCTTCAGAATGCCCTTGTTTTTGAACTTTCGAAAGTAACGATACCGGAGATCAGGGAAAGAATGGTAGGACAGCTGAATTTTATTGATCATGATCTTGCCAAAAAAGTAGCCGAAAAATTAGGTGTAAAAGTTAAAAAATTAGAACAGCCTAACCAAAGTATTCCTGCTGATGCTAATATCGCAGACCTTCAGAGTAAAGAAAGAGAGCCTAAGACGAAAATATCCCAAGCACTAAGCATGAAGGATACCGTTAAGGACACTATCAAAAGCAGAAAAATCGGGTTTATTATTGCCAATGGTGCAGATGGAGCCGCTCTTACTGATCTGAAAACTAAACTTGAAAGTAAAGGGGCAAAAGTAGAAATTATCGCACCGAGTTTGGCTCCCGTTATAACTGATAACGGACCATTAACTCCAAAGCACTCTCTTACCAGTACCGCCAGTGTCTGTTTTGATGCGTTATACATCGGTGCCGGAGAAAAATCGGCAGCAGAACTGATGGCTCCCGAAAACAGGCATCTTAGCCTGCGTTTCATCAATGAAGCCTATAAGCATTGTAAGGCCATTTATTTCGGAGCAGGAACAGAAGAACTTTACATGAGCAGCAATATAGCCATGAAAAAACATGAAGATCGCGCTGTAATTATTTCAAAAGACGGCGGAACTGATAAACAGTTTATTACAGCAATAGCCGGACACAGAGTATGGGATCTTGAAATGGAAAGAAATAGGTAGACGAAATACAAACACACCTTCACACACTAAATATTTAAAATTATGGAATTTCAAAAAAGTCTTTTAGAATATATAAGCCAGTCTCTCATGACTGCGGACGAAACAATTTCAATTGCAGAAAGTGTTACATCAGGCTGTCTCCAGCTGGCTTTTTCGCAGATGCCAAATGCCTCCCTTTTTTACAAGGGCGGTATGACGGCCTATACACTGCCTCAGAAAGTAAAATTGCTGAATGTAGACAGGCAGGAAGCTGAAGAATGCGACTGCGTATCGGAAAATATTGCACGAACTATGGCTCTTAATGTAGCAAAGCTGTTTGAGTCTGACTGGTCGATTGCGACTACAGGGTATTGTACACCCATCAGAAATTCATCCTATAAGATCTTTGCTTACTTTGCCTTTTCTTACAAAGGTGAAATTATTCTTACCAAAAAACTGGAACTGCATCCTAAAACCCAGGCTCTGAATGCACAGTTATATTATACAGAATTTATCTTGGGATGCTTTAAAAGTGAAATTAACCAACTTTTAATTTTAAAGTAATTTCATATGGAGGAATTAAAAGATAAATCCGTTCTTATTACAGGTGCAGACAGTGGAATTGGGAAAGCCACAGCATTACTTTTTGCAAAGGAAGGAGCCAATATTGCCATCATTTATTATAAGGACGATAATGATGCCCAAAAAACAAAAGAACAGATTGAGCAGATGGGCAGAAAATGCATCATTTTCAGTGGGGATATCAATGATTACGATTTTTGTGAAGATACCACAAAGAAAGTAGTTTCTGCATTTGGAGGCATTGATATCCTCATCAATAATGCAGGCGTACAGTTTCCGGCAGAAAACATAGAAGATCTCGAAGAAAAAAATATCCGGAAAACTTTTGATTCCAATATCATTGGAATGATCCTGCTGACGAAAGTCGTTTTTCCTTACCTGAAAGAGGGAAGCAGCGTAATTAACACTACTTCTGCAGCCGCTTATCAGGGACATCCGGAGCTTCTGGACTATGCCGCAACCAAAGGTGCTATTGTATCTTTCACACGTTCTCTGGCACTTCAGGCAAAACCGAACGGAATCCGCATTAATGCAGTTGCTCCAGGGCCAGTAGCAACACCACTTACTCAAAAAACCTTTGGAGAGGAAAAAGAAGATCCCAACAAACCTCCTTTCGAAAGAAATGCTACTCCGGAAGAAGTTGCAGCCAGCTTTTTATTCCTTGCCGGCAGTGGTGCCGCCCAGATCACAGGACAGGTTCTGCACCCGAACGGAGGTCTGATTGTTAACGGATAAAATCCTGCAGCAATATGAGCTTTGAGACTGTAATTTTGAACCTTAACCCTTTAAACTGTCAATTATGCCTAAAAAAAGTTTCTTTTACCGTAATAGTTTAAGTATAGTTTTACTTGCATTAATGCTTTTAAGCCTTACAGGACAGTTTTTCATGGGATGGAAAACACTGAACAAAGACCTTGCAGAAGAAGGCGGCTCAATGCTCAGTCTGGGAGCCTATGTCCGGAGCGGGCATTTTATACAGGCTACTTTCGAAAACTGGGAAAGTGAGTTTCTCCAGATGATGCTGTATGTTGTACTCACGGTCTCCCTGAGGCAGAAAGGTTCCAGTGAATCGAAATCCCTGGAAGAAAAAGAAGATGTAGACAGGGAACCGAAAGCCCATGCCAATGCTCCGTGGCCGGTAAAAAAAGGCGGAGTATGGCTGAGTATTTATAAGCATTCCTTATCCTTGGCTTTTGCTGTTTTATTTATTCTCAGCTTCACGATGCATTTCTATGGAAGTATGAAGGAATTCAATGAAGAGCAGATTGTAAAAAAAGAGCCCACCGTTACTGCATTACAGTATATATCAGAGTCCAGATTCTGGTTTGAGTCCTTTCAGAACTGGCAGAGCGAGTTTCTGGCAGTAGCCTCCTTAGTCATCCTGTCTATATGGCTCCGTGAAAAGGGATCACCGGAATCCAAACCGGTAGATATGGCTCATGATGAAACACCTTAACTTAATTTTTTCACTTTGGGTTTGGCTTTCATGATCGAATAATAAGAAGATGTAAAGGCAGACAGGCTTTGGTAACCTACCTTATAAGCAATCTGGCTTAAAGTATACTGTGCCGTATCAATCAGTTCTATACTCTTTAATATTCTGACAAGCTGCAAGTATTTCTGTAGGGTAATTCCTGTTTCATTCTTAAAATTCCTCTGTAAGCTTCTTACAGACATCTGTGCTTTATCAGCCAGTTCATCAGTGTTAAGACTGTATTTAAAATTTGAATTGATAGAGGTACAGACCGGAATAAGACGGACATCAGATGGAACAGGGATTTCAAGATAGCTATTCTCTCTGCAGAGATTGGGAAGACTTCTCAAAATGGCCCTAAAAAACAAATCCTGTTCCTCATCTTCTTCGGTCAGCTGATTCCATTTTGAGGCATATAAAAGCATTTCTTTCAAAACAGCAGGAACAGCAAAAACGTGAACATTTTGATAAAAATCGTCACCGAAAACAGTTTTGAACAGAAAAACCATCAGGTTAACCGTTTTTGCTTCCGAACTTATCCGGTGTGCTTTTCCGGAGGGAATCCAGATAACATGATGCTGAGGCACAAGATAGATCTTCTGGTCTATATGAAAATACTGATATCCTTCTTCTACAAAAGTAAGCTGGGAACGCTGGTGGGCATGCTCATGATCATCATGTTTCCAGCCTTCTTCACACCATACATAAGCTTCTTTTTCAATGGTATCTACAAAGCGGCTGCCGGCCTGTTCGGTTAAGCCACATTTTACGATGTCGTTCTGCATAGAATTTTTGGCAAATTTAATAAAAACGACAGTACTAATTTTGTATTGTAATTATTTATTCTATTAAAAAATGAAAAAACTAAGTACGGTTTTTGTATTAATTCTATTATTAAAAATCACCACGGTCATGGCACAAGACAATAAAGCTAAAATATTGGTCCTCATTCATTCCGATAACGGAGGAACCTATGAACTGGCCAAAGAAATTGCATCCGGTATTGAAAGCAGGAAAAATGCCGTTGCAGTCATCAAGCAGGTTAAAGCATCTTCCAATCCTAAACTGACAAACATTCCTGTAGCCTCAGCAGATGAGCTGCCTTCTTATGATGGAATTGCTTTTGGATCGCCTGTTTACTTTGGGAATATCAGTACAGGAATGAGTGAGTTTTTATCCAAAACTGTTCAGTTATGGACCAGCCATGCGCTGGAAGGAATGCCTGCAACAGTTTTTATGTCTGCCGGAAGCGGAGCAGGAAAGGAACTGGCACTTCAGGCTTTCTGGAACAGTCTTGCAGTTCATGGAATGATCTTAGTTTCCAATGGGATCAGAGGAACGGAAAATATCAACAAGGCAATTCCACAAGGGAATACTGTTTTAGGCATTACAAGCATGGCATCACTGAAAGATGTTGAAAGGCCCACAAAAGATGAACGTGGACTGGCGGAGCTCCAGGGACGAAATTTTGCCAAAACAGCTTTAGCTCTGAAAGGTACATTTTCTAAAAAACAAGCAGCAGCTGTAATTCCGGTAAAATCTCAGGATTTTGATGATCTTTTGAAGCAGAAAAATATTATTCTGCCACAGGTTCCCCAGCCTGCCGGAAATTATAAGCCGTTTGTACGCACCGGAAACCTGGTGTTTATCAATCAGGTCGCTCTGAAAGACGGGAAAATCTTAAATCCCGGCAAATTAGGCGTTGACCTTACCGAACAGCAGGTAAAGGAGGCTGCAAAAGCTACCATGCTTAATGTTATTGCTGTTTTGAAAGAAGCGGTAGGCGGCGATCTCAATAAGGTAAAACAATGTGTACAGCTGACAGGAATTTTCAATACAAAAGACGATTATACAAAACACGCAGACCTGATGAATGTTGCATCGGATCTTACCGTAGAAGTCTTTGGAGAAAAAGGGAAACATGCCAGAGCCACCTTGGGAGCTTCATCTATTCCTGTGAATTCTTCTGTGGAGATACAGGCTGTTTTTGAAGTGGAGTAGAACAGAACGGACATGTTCTGCAAGTCGTTTGTGAGCAATCAAAAATGGGAAGAAATAAAAATACTGGTGGCTGAGATACCTCGTCCACCAGTGTTTTTTATGTTGTAATAGAGGATGCTTTATTTATACAGTAGCATTTCCTTCCACACCGTCAGCATTATTGGTTTTAATGCCGGTTAGGGCAGAGGCTACAAAGCTGAACAGGCTGACAAGTTTTCCGGCTTTTGTATCCCAATAGTATGTTTCTTTGGGTTCTACACGGATAATCGATACATCCGGATCGTCCTTACCGTCAAACCATGCTTTGGCCATGGGTGACCATTTCTCTTCAATGGTAGCTTTATCTTTATAAACGGAAGCTTCACCATAAACAGAAAGATATTGTGAATCGCTGTTGTTCATAAAAAACAGCTGTACCCTGCGGTCTTCTTTTATTTCAAAATTTTTATTGCTTGAAGCGCTGCTGATAAACCATAAATTACCGCTGTCATCTGTTTCCTGCAGGGTCATGGGACGGGAATTGACCGGAATTGTTTCAAGCTCGGTACAGAACATACATGTCCTTGCATTTTCCGACAGTTCTTTGATTTTTTTAATGGCTTCGAGGTGGGTTAAATTCTGTGTTGACATAATATTATAATTTTAGTGATTGGTATTGAGTTCTATATTTAAAATTGATTTCCTCAGTGGAGAGAATCAATAATTTTATTCATTAAACATTCAAATACCTGACCAAACAATAGTTTTTTGTGGTAGTAATAATTAAAAAAATTCTTTAAAATCACCAATAAAGATATTTTATTCTGTGTAGCTTTGCATCATGCAGATCAAACCACCCAAGCATTTATCATCTTATATCCGGCATTATATCTTTTTAGAAAATGCGGGAAATGAGTATAAAAAACTGAGGTTATTTACAGACGGCAGCACCGGGCTGATCCTGTCTGGCAACCAGGATTTTTATACAGGTGCTTTAAAAGGCGGTGTTCCTTCTTCTTTTTTCTATGGACAACTTTCGGCACACAGGGATTTTGCAGTGAAAGGATCATTTTCTATGATCGCAGTGGTTTTTCAGCCTTATTTCTTTAATATTCTTCTTAAAATTTCAGCAAAAGAAGCTAAAGACCAGATTATTTCAGTGGAAGATGTTTTAAAAAGTGAGCTGTTGTCTTTTCAGGAAAATCTTCTGGCAGGAAAAAAGCCTGAATTTATCATTACTCAGCTGAATAATTTCTTCACCAGATTCATTTCCGGAAGCAGCAGTACTGACCATGAGCTTGTCACAGCTGTTCAGCAGCTGATGCTTAACAATAAAGGCTCGGTAACCTCAAAAGATCTGGAGCTGTTCACCGGATATTCTGAGCGGCACCTTGAAAGGAAATTTGAAGATTACATTGGTTTAAGCCCCAAAAAGTACGGAAATATTATCCGGCTTCATCATTTTATCGGTCTCATGAAGAAAAATGCTGACAGGGAAAGTATTGCCGGACTTTCTTATGATGCAGGCTATACGGACCAGTCGCATCTGATCAAAGATTTTAAAAATAATACCGGGCTCACTCCAAACCAATATCTGAAAACAGAAAATAAACTGGCAATCAATTTTATTGAATTACATTGAAATGTCGGTTTTTTACAATCTTCGGATAATCCTGACTGGTACTTTTGCAGTAAAAAAAGATGGACAATCTCAAAATTTCTACCGCCCAGTTCGAAAATAAGAGCGGCGACAAAGCATACAACCTTTCAGTTATAGAGAAATTAGCGGCAGAAGCAGCGGCCAAAGGCTCAAAGGTAATTGCCTTTCATGAATGCTCGATTACCGGGTACACCTTTGCCAGAAACCTTTCAAAAGACCAGCTTCTGGATATTGCAGAGTTGATCCCTGCAGGAAAAAGTATTCAAAGATTACAGCAGATCGCCAGTCAATACAACATAACCATTCTGGCCGGACTTTTCGAAAAAGATGAAAATGATCGTATCTTCAAAGCTTATGTTTGTGTGGATAAAACCGGATTGAAAGCAAAATACAGAAAGCTTCACCCGTTTATTAATCCTCACCTGACACCCGGAAATGAATATTGTGTCTTTGATATCCATGGATGGAAGTGTGGTATTCTTATCTGTTACGATAATAATATCATTGAAAATGTAAGAGCGACAAGACTCTTGGGAGCGGACATCATTTTCATGCCTCACGTTACGATGTGTACCCCTTCTACAAGGCCGGGAGCTGGTTTTGTAGACCCGGAATTATGGAAGAACAGAGAATCCGATCCTACATCACTTCGTCTTGAATTCAACGGGATGAAGGGAAGGGACTGGCTGATGAAGTGGTTACCGGCAAGGGCTTATGATAATGGAATGTACATAGTTTTCTCAAATCCTGTCGGGATGGATGATGACCAGCTTAAAAATGGCTGTTCCATGATCATTGATCCGTTTGGAGATATTATTGCAGAATGCCGTTCGTTCAATGACAGCTTTGAAACTGTTACCATTTCTCCTGAAAAGCTGGATCAGAGTGGAGGAAGCAGGTATATCCAGGCAAGAAGACCGGAACTGTACAGAGATATTATCGGTATGGAGCATCATTCTGAGCAGAAAGTCGTCTGGATGAAGGATAATACTCTTTAGTCTGGCTTAAGAGGCTGTAAGTTGGAAGCTGGAAGATATTTTGTCAAGGTTTTAAATTTTGAACGACACTTTTCGAAATTACCTCAGGATAGTTACTAAATAAACAATGTAATGAAATAGAATCATAGTTTTTAACCTCAATAACTTCCATCTTCCGGTTCCCAACTTCCTCACTTTATCAATCCCTGAAGATCACTCCAGGCTCCGCCATTATGCACATGTTTAAAACCTCTTTCTTTTAGGATGCTTTCAGCTTTTACACTGCGTAAGCCATGAGAACAGACTGTAATATAAGTTTTGTCAGGATCAAGTTCTGTATATCTTTCCCGGATTGTTCCCAAAGAAATATTCACAGAGCCTTCAATATGTTCCATTGTATATTCCTTTTCCGTTCTTAACAGCTCCTTTTTTAATGAGTCGATCTAAACCGTCATCTAAAGTCTGGTATCTGTAAACCCTGTACATAATTCCACAAAAAATCAGTACATTTTTCATAATCTGCTGAGAATTTTTTTATCAATATAAAAAGTACCGAAAGGAATAAAGCATGCCAGAATAACTTTCCAGGTAGTTTCCTTAAATTTCCACTGCTGCTCAACCCCCACGCTTAAAGTGTTGAACAGAAAAAGCAGGAATAAAGTTCCGTGCACCGGACCCATCATTTTTACAAGCACAGGATTTTCCAGCCAGTACTTTACAGGGACGGCAACGAATACCAGCATCAGCAGAGATATTCCTTCCAGAATAGCGAGGATTCTCAGGCGTCCGGTTTTTGTTTTCAATAAGTGTATCATAATTATCTGAAATAAGGTCTGTTAACAAGAGGGGAGAACGGCCATGGAATAGCAATAAAAATAACCGCCAGGGCAACCGCAAACCATATGAGCATGGTTTTAAATTTTTCTCTGTCCGTAGGTTTCCGTTTGGCTAAAGCAGAACCGACGGTGATCAGAACAATAGCCATAATCATAAGCAGGATGTGAATCATCCCGAAGAAAAGCAGGTCTAAGGATTCTTTGGCCTCACTGAAGTTTTTCCAAAAATATTTTACAATTGGACTTTTCGTATAAAGAAGGATCCCGAAAATCAATTGAATATGTGCAATTGTAGCTGTCCAGTGCCTGATCAGATCTTCTTTTTTTGTAAACGCTTTATGATAAAAATATCCTCTGAAAGCAATCCATACGGCATAAATAAGACTTAATAAAACTACCCACCGGAATAGGGAATGCAGAAATGTAAGAGTCTGGTACATTTTGAATTTTTTAGAACATTCCAAAGGTATGACAAAAACATACTAATTAGTATGTTTTTTGATAAAAAAATTATTGAAGTGATTCAAAATAAGACTTAAGTCCCTTTAAATAAATAAGATATACTGATTTTGAATTTTCAAGCTTACCCATATTTCTGACCCCCCAATAGCCGGACATCACAAAAACAGCTATTTCTCTGGCATCAACATCATTTTTTACGGTTCCTGATGTCTTTCCGTTTTCAATGCATGCTATTATTGCATCTTCCCACTGTTTAGAAAGTGAATTCAATGCTTTCGTGAAATCTACATGCCAGGGAGCCATTTCCTGGGTAAAATTGGAGGCGGGACAGCCATATTCAACCTTTAAAAAGTCATTTTCCATCAAGATGCCATGCATCAGCTTATAAATGCTTTCCAACGGTTGGTTACTGGTCTCCAGTGGTGTGATGAAAGTACTTCTGAAGTTATTGATCAGAAGCTCATTAATGATAGCCAGACCCATTTCATCTTTTGTTTTAAAATGATAATAGAAGGCACCTTTTGTGACCTGAGTGGTTGCAATAATCTCGTCAACACTGGTAGTTTGGTATCCTTTCATATAGATCAGTTCAAAGGCTTTCTGAAGAATATTCAATCGGGTTGCTTCTGATTTTTTCATTGGGATAGACTGGCTTTATTGCAAAGGAACGGAATTTTTAAAAAACAAACTATCATTATTCTGATATTAAACTAGAATTTAAATAATTTTTATAATACAATAATTCCCCGGAAATTTGCATCATCAATTCAACAAAAGATAACGCAATGAATTATCAAAAAGAAATACAGATCCAAACAAATCCTGCTGTGAAAAGTAAAGGTCTTCCGGCAGCATTGTGGGCTTTAACTATCAGTGCATTTGGAATAGGAACTACAGAATTTGTTATTGTAGGGCTTCTTCCTACTGTAGCAGGAGATCTCGGCATCAGCATTCCGTCGGCAGGACTTCTTGTCAGTTTATATGCCATAGGAGTAGCTATAGGAGCTCCGATCCTGACGGCATTAACGGGGAAAATCCCAAGAAAGGCATTGCTGGTATCCATTATGCTTTTATTCGTGATCGGCAACGGGCTGGCTTCTATTGCGCCAGGCTTTATCACACTGATTATGGCCAGAATTCTGACAGGATTTGCCCATGGGGTTTACTTTTCCATCGGCTCAACTATTGCAGCTTCGCTGGTTCCTGAGGAGAAAAGGGCAACAGCTATTTCCATTATGTTTGCAGGGCTTACCCTTGCCATCGTAACCGGAGTGCCTCTCGGGACTTTTATAGGACAGCATTTCGGATGGAGAGCTACTTTTATAGGAGTTTCTATCCTGGGAATCATAGGTTTATCAGCAAGCATGCTGCTGGTTCCGAAGAATCTTAAAAATAACCAGACCGCTTCTTTAAAAAGCTTTCCTAAAATATTTGGAAACAGACGTATGATCTTTGCTTTTTTAATGACAGCAATGGGATATGGCGGTACCTTTGTAGTGTTCACCTATTTATCACCGATCTTGCAGCAGATCACAGGATTTCAGGAATCCACGGTTACTTTTATCCTGCTTATCTATGGAATTGCCATTGCCTTAGGAAATCTTTTAGGTGGAAAAATGGCCAATAAAAATCCTTTAAAAGCTCTTCTCTGGATGTTTGCAGCACAGGGACTGGTCTTGCTGGCTTTTTATTTTACAGCCGGCAGCCAGATCTTAAGCATTATAACCTTATTTCTTTTAGGCGGTTTATCATTTGCAACCGTACCGGGACTTCAGCTTTTGGTGGTACAGATTGCCGAAAAAGAACTTCCGGGAACAGAAGATGTAGCTTCAGGAATTAATATTGCTGCTTTCAATATAGGAATTGCCATTGGATCTTACACAGGAGGACTTATCGTAACATCAGCATTGGGATTGGCCAGCACACCGTGGGTTGGAGCTTTATTTTTACTGGTAACAGTACTGATCACTATTTACAGCATTCGTTTAAGTAAAAATTAAAATAATTTACCCGTCTTACTGTTTCAGAGACTGTCCAGAGTCGGGCAGTCTTTTTAGCATTATTTTATATCTCATGAATTTCAGAATCTGTAAAGACAAAAAATTTCCCGCCTTTAGGAATGTTTTTGGTATCGAGCCCGGTAAACTCACTGAAAGCAGGAAGAAGCAATTGATTAGCCGTCTGTACAAAGCACGGAAGCCTGATCTTTTTTACGGAAGAATCCAGCACAACACCGGGATGAATATGTCCGGTGATCTGAAAATCAGAAAGTGTTTTGTCAAAATCATGGATAAAAGTAAAGCCATCAATTGAAAAAGATTCTGATTTAAAATTTAAGCATAATTTTTTCTCCAGCGTTGCCGACAGACGGTCATGATTTCCCTTGATAAGATAAAAATGAAGTTCGGGATACTGATTTCTCCAGCCGCAGAACTCGTCTACATCCGAGTTATCCCCGGCATGAAGCAGATCCCCAACCACCATAAACTTTTCCGGCTGAAAATATTCGATAAGAACAGAAAGTCTTTCCAGATCACTTTTCATGATATGATTGGCCAGCGCAATTCCGTTTTTCCGGAAGTGGGCAGTTTTTCCGACATGGAGATCAGATAAAATAAGTACTTTCTCCCTTTTCCAAAACGCAGCACGCTGATTGGTTAAAGTGAAAACTTCGTTGTTGATGGTAATATTTTTAACTGCGATATTCATTTTTTTGTAAAATGTAATAATGATTTTTAAGGTTGGAAAATGGAAGCCGGGAAAGGAAATCATATTGCGACATTCAACAAACCATCACCATTATTTGTAACTTTAAACTCTAAAAACCTCTTTTCCTCGCCTGTTCCACCATCTGTTTGATCCTCGAATCCAGACTTTCACTTGAAAGGGTCTGTCTGAGGCTGTCTACTTTGATAGGGAAACTCAGGGGGGTAAAGGTATGGGAATATTTTAAAATGATTTTTGATTTTTCGATTCTTTTAAAGGCTTCCACGAGACGGGCTTCCTGTAGCTGCATATTGAAAACTTCGGTGTATGCCTGTCTTACAAGAAAATGGTTGGGATCATAATCTTCCAGCACTTTAAAGATAAGCCCGGCCGAACTTTGTAAAGATTTATTGGAACGCTGCTTCCCTGCATAATTCTGAATCACCATTCCGGAGATCACTGCAATATCCCGGAATTTCCGTCGGGCCATTTCCGCAGAATTGATACTGGCTATCACATCATTCATCAGGTTCTCCCGGGTCAGGATCTTATCTAAATTGTCTTCATGTAAAGGGATTTCTTTATCGCTGAAGAGCTCAAAACCATAATCATTCATTGCCATTGAAAAAGAAATCGGGGCGAGCTTTGAAATGCGGTAAGCGATCAGCGCAGCCATTACTTCGTGCACCAGACGGCCTTCAAACGGATACATGAACAGGTGATAGCCTTCACGGTTTTTGATCAGTTCCACGAGAAATTCGTCTTCTCTGGGAATGTGGGATTTTTTTTCCTGACTGGACAATAATGGATGCAAAAATTTCAGTTCTTTTTCTGAGGCTTTCGGATTTAAGGCATGGGACAGTTTCTCCCTTAAAAAATGGCCTAAGTTGGAGCTCAGGGGCAGCCTTCCGCCCAGATAGCTCGGAGCCATTGCTTTTCCTTTTGCTGCGCGGACATAAACGGTCATGTCTTTGATCATAGCCACTTCAAGAGTTCGTCCCGCCAGAATAAATTTCTCTTCTTTTTTTAATTTTGAGATAAAATATTCCTCCACCATTCCGATATAGCCGCCGGAAATAAATTTGACTTTCAGCATGGCATCACTTACTATCACGCCCATATTCATACGGTGGAGCATAGCGATCTTCCGAGAGGTTACCTTGTAGAGACCATCTTCCATAACCACTATCTTATGAAATTCTTCATAGCTTTTCAGAACGCTTCCGCCTATTGTCAGAAAATCCAGTATGCTTTTCCATTCTTCTGCTGTCATTTCCTGAAAAGCAAATACTTTCTTGATCCTGTCAAAAGTCTCTTCAGGGTAAAATCCGTCACCAACGGCCAGAGTCATCAGAAACTGAACCAGCACATCAAAACATAGAACCTGAGGTTCGCGGGGTTCTATCACTTTCTGCTTTACGGCTTCCTTTAATGCCGCTACCTCGATCAGCTCAAGGGAATGGGTGGGGACACAATAGATTTTAGAGGTCTCAAAAGGGGAGTGCCCGCTCCGTCCGGCACGTTGCAGAAATCTGGCAACTCCTTTGGCTGAGCCAATTTGAATTACAGTATCTACGGGTTTAAAATCGATTCCGAGATCTAAAGATGAAGTGGATACTACGGCTTTAAGTTTTCCGGAACTTAAATTTTCTTCGATCCAGATGCGGAGATGAGCATCAATGGAGCTGTGGTGAATGGCAATCTGGCCTGCAAAATCAGGATAGGCATCCAGTAAAAGCTGATACCACATTTCACTCTGGCTCCGGGTATTGGTGAAAACAATGGTAGATTTTGAATCCAGAATAATGGGAACAATTTTATCGGCCAGTTTAGCACCTAAATGTCCTGCCCATGGAAGAATATCAAGCTCATCCGGAATAACCGGAAGAATATCTATTTTTTTATGTTCTTTGGCCGTAATTTTTGTCTTTTTGATGCTGTACGGAATTAAAACGTCCATGGCTTCATCCAGATTTCCGATTGTTGCGGTGATTCCCCATATTTTTATTTTCGGAACATATTTTCTCAGCTGGGAAATGGCAAGTTCCACCATGACGCCCCGCTTTGAACCCAATAATTCGTGCCATTCATCAACAGCGACGCATTTCATATCCTGAAAAAAACGGGCATGGTTTTTCTGACCCAGAAGAAGGTGGAGGCTTTCGGGAGTTACTACAAGAATTTCAGGCATATTCCGGACCTGCTGTTGCCTAACTTTCTGTTCTGTGTCGCCGTTTCTGACACCAACAGTCCAGTCGAGGCCAATTTCATCCATGGCTTCCTGCATGGCTTTAGCAATATCTTTGGACAAGGATCGGAGTGGAGTGATCCAGATCATCTTCAGTCCTTTTCTGTACTCATCGGGACGGTTCATGAAATCTGAAATCAAAGCCAGGAACACAGAAAAAGTTTTTCCGAATCCGGTAGGTGCAACGACCATTCCACTGTATCCGCTTCCGAATTTCTGCCAGGTATCAATCTGAAATTTGAAAGGAGAAATACCCTTACCGGCCATCCACTGCTGGATAACACTGAATCCGTTGCTGTTTTCAAATGCTTTCAAATTATTGGATGAGTTTTTTTATTTCTTCAAGTTCGTCAATTTCATCTACGGTTTTGTCTTTCCGCCACCTTACAATTCTCGGAAATCTCAGGGCAACCCCGCTTTTATGCCTGCTGCTGAAACCTATTCCTTCAAATGCAATTTCAAAGACCAGTTCGGCCTTTACGGTACGTACAGGCCCAAATTTTTCTATGGCATTTTTATTGACAAACTTACTGACTTCCATGATTTCTTTATCGGTGAGCCCTGAATAGGCTTTTGCAATGGTTACCAGGGCATCTCCATTCTTTACAGCAAATGTATAATCCGTGTAATAAGCGCTTCGTCTTCCGCTTCCTTTTTGGGCATAAATCAGAACAGCATCAATAGTGAGCGGGCTTACTTTCCACTTCCACCAGTCACCTTTTTTTCTTCCGGAATGATAAGGGGAATTTTTCTGTTTCAGCATCAGGCCTTCACTGTTGATATCTCTTGATCCTTCCCGTATTGAATTCAGATCCTCCCATTTATCAAAATGTATGACCTCCGAAAGTTTGATATTTTCAGGGGTTTCATTCAGAAGTAATTCTTCAAGCATAGCCCGTCTTCCGGCCATAGACTTTTCGCGGAGATCTGTTCCTTCGAGTTCCAAAAGGTCATAAACAAAAACTTCGATAGGAATGTCTGCCAGCATTTTTTTGGTTAAAGTTTTCCTGTTTAGTCTTTTCTGTAATTCATTAAAATTTAATACATTGGAATCCTTTACCGCAAGTATTTCTCCATCTAAAACAAAGTTGCCTTTCATGGCCTGTATGGTCTCTTTGATTTCCGGAAACTGATCGGTGACAAGCTCTTCACCTCTTGACCAGATAAAGACTTCATCGTTCCTTCTGATGATCTGCCCGCGAATCCCGTCCCATTTATATTCTATCTGCCAGTCTTCCGGATTACCAAGTTCTACCAGTTCCTTTTCCAGTGGATAGGCAAGACAGAAGGGATAGGGTTTTGAATTATCCGGATTGATATTTTCGGCCAGGATCAGTTCCTGAAATGATACTTCATCGGGAATCCATTTTCCCATCAGGCTGTGCATCAAAGTACTGGATTCCTGGGAAGAAAATTTAGTGAGGGCATTGATAAGCGTTTTATCTGAAACACCGATCCTGAAACTACCGCCCAGTAATTTATTAAAGATTAAACGTTCTGTATAATCCAGTCCGTTCCATGATTTTAATACAAATTCTTTTTTTTCAGCGTCTGATTTATCTTTTAAATGAACAATATCCATCATCCATTGGGATAGGGTACGGTCGATCTTTTCAGCTGGTGGGGGAAGGATAAGAGAAAGTGTTTCTCCCAGGTCTCCCACTGAAGAATAGCTTTCCTGAAACAGCCAAAAGGGCAGCTGTGTGATCTCAAGAGCCCATTCTTTCATATAATTGGTATTGACGTTTCTTTTGGGCCTTTTTCCTGTAAACAGAGCAATAAACCATACTTTATCCTCATCCGGAGCCCGTTCCAGATAATCGATGATGGCATCTATTTTCGCGTTGGTCTTATTGGTAGTTTCCAAAGCATTGATCAGATCTGCAAAATGTTTCATAGCCCGGGATTTTCAATGATTTCTTTTTCAGATTCTTCTTCGTCTTCTCCAAACTGGGTTTGTACAACATCCGATTTGATACCGATTTCATTTAAATATTTTGAAAAGACTTCGGTCTGTCCGTGGGTAACGTGTACGATTTCGGCTTCCGTAGCTTTCACAGCCTGCAAAAGCCCTTTCCAGTCGGCATGATCACTCATGGCAAATCCTGCATCGGCACTCCGCCATCTTCTGGCACCGCGTACCTGCATCCAGCCTGAACAGATTGCTGTGGCGGCCTCCGGTATTTTTTTAATGATATTGCTGTCAAGCAGTGCCGGGGGAACAATAACAATTTCATGCTGTACTTCTTTTGCATTTTCTCTAAAATCGGCGATTGTATAATCCGGAAGATTAATTCCGACAGATTCAAAGGCTTCATTCAATTTTCCAATGGAATAGTGGACGTATATTTTCCCAAGTCCTTCTACTGCTTTCATAATACGCTGGGCCTTTCCTAAGGAATACCCTATAAATACTGATGTTTTTGAGTTTTCCTGATTTTTAAGAACCCATGTCTGTAGTTTTTTGTTAAGGTCAGGCACTTCAAGCCAGTTATAAATAGGAAGTCCGAAAGTACTTTCCGTGACAAATTCATTGCATTTCACCAATTCGAAAGAAGTGCTCAGTCCATCTTCCTGTACTTTGTAATCACCGGAAATAACGGTGACATAACCTTTGTATTCTAATCTTATCTGTGCCGAACCGATAATATGCCCTGCAGGATGCAGCGAAACTTTTACTCCGTTCAGGGTAAGTACTTCACCATATTCAACGCCCTGGCATTCAATATCGATTCCAATTCTCTGGTACAGGATAGGTTTTGTATAATGGTGGCAAAGGTATTTCTTCATTCCCCAGCGGGCATGATCGGCATGTCCATGGGTAATTACCGCCAAATCCACAGGTCTCCAGGGATCAATATAAAATTTTCCCTGCGGACAGTAAATTCCTTTTTTTGTAAATGTTATCAGCTTCAATGGAAAATATTTTGATTTTCTATAAAAACGTTCTGTATTTATAGAAGTTTGGTTATGTTTTAGCCTTCAAAAATCTAACCAATCCTGCATTTTGTATGAAAATATTAAAGAGTTTGAAATTAAAAACTTAAATCAATCTTAGCAGTAATTAAAAAAGCAGAAATCTGAATAGCATACCGTCTTCAAATGCATTCATTAATTATATAAACATTAAAGACAAAAGTTTTCTGTATTCCTTACGATCATTGGCAAAAGTTATTGATCATCTCCCCGCAGGTTTAAACTCTGTTGTTGCTCATGCATTTTTAAATGATTTAAACAATATATTCAGTTTGAGATCATCAGTTATATACATCTGTTTTATATAGAGCTTTCCAGCAATAAAACATTGAACTTTTCAGCAATAAATATCCTTCTAAAATCCATGACCTTTGTCTTGTAACAATAAAGAAAAACAAAATGAGCAAAACAATTTTAATTACAGGTGCAGCAAGCGGTTTCGGGAAAATAGCCGCATTCGATCTGGCTAAAAAAGGCCACAAAGTTATTGCAACAGCACAGGTATATCCTCAGATGAGTGATTTAATCAGGGAAGCAGCCGAACAGGGAATCGAACTTACGGTTGATAAACTGGATGTAACGAATTCACAGGACATCAATTATATCATTAAAAAATATGATATTGATGTTCTGATCAGCAATGCCGGTATTATGGAGGGTGGCCCTATAGCCGAGCAGCCACTGGAGCTTATCCGTTCTATGTTCGATGTGAATGTTTTTGGCGGATTGCAGCTGGCACAGGGCTTTGTAAAAAAATTCATTGAACAAAAGAAGCCTGGCAAGATTGTATTCACAACTTCAATGGGAGGATTATGGACGGTTCCTTATGTAGCAGCCTATTGTGCCTCAAAGCATGCGATGGAAGCTATTGCTGAAGGGTTAAAAACTGAACTTGCTCCGTTCAATATCAAAATCGCAACCTGTAATCCGGGCGTTTTTGGAACAGGATTTAATGACAGGGGAGTAGACTCTATTTTCCGATGGTATGATCCTGAAGTGAACTTTACTCCGGAATCTGCTTTTGACGGGGCAGCCGATTCTCTTGCCCATCAGCTAGATCCGCAGTCTATGGCAGAGGTAATTGTAAATGTAGCATTGGATGACCATTCTAATTTCAGGAATGTGCACCCTAAAGAAACGGAAGATTTTGTAAAACAAATACAGGCCGATGCATGGACTGCAAAAAGTTAAGCAATGAGTATAACATATAGCCAGGCTGCAAAAGCGCTTCGGGCAGCCACAGAAAAAGCAAAATCCATCAATATTCCTGTAAGTATTGCCGTTGTAGATACAGGAGGGCATCTTGTGACCATGGCAAGACTGGACAGTGTTTACGGTGTTCTCGATTTTGCTGTTAAGAAGGCGAAAACGGCAGTAATGTTTGGGGTTGACAGTGATGTGATGGGAACAATCATTGCCGGAGCAGGTATTCACGGATATGGCATGCTGAATTCCAATGGAGGGCTTCTTACCATTGCTGGCGGAGTAGTCATCAAAGATGCTGAAGGAAAGATCATAGGTGCGATAGCATCTTCCGGTGGAACTCCTGAACAGGATAAAGAGATTGCCGGGGCAGGTGCTGCTGTTATCGCTTAAATTTCAGATATTTGTAGTATGGAGAAAACTTCGGAAATCATATTCGATAAACTAGTATATTCCTGTGCTTTTGAAATGTACAGGGGACACGAGGAATTTATTCCCGATCATTTTCTTGGTTATCAGCTGTCCGGTGAAACACATGCTTTTCATGACAAAGGCAAAACTGTTATAAAGGAGAATACAGTAGTGCTCGTCAGAAAAAATCAACTGATCCGAACGGTAAAATACCCTTCAAAAAATAAAAAATACCAGTTTCTGTCCATAACTCTTGACCAGGAAACACTCCATCAGTTTGCAGCAGAACATAAAATAAGCTCCTCCGAAAGATTTTCCGATACTGAAAAGCTTTTTTTTGAGCCTGATGAATTTTTCAGAGGGTATTTTGTTTCACTGCTTCCATATATTGACAAAACAAAAACAGCAACTTCCAGGCTGGCGGTTTTAAAGGTCAAAGAGGCAATAGAGCTGATTCTGCAAAATAATCATGATTTTAAAAACCTGCTTTTTGATTTTTCAGAACCGCATAAGATCGATCTTAAGGAGTTTATGAATAAGAATTTCAAATTCAATGTGCCGGTGGAAACATTTGCAAGGCTCACAGGCCGCAGTCTTTCCGGATTTAAGCGTGATTTCAGCAAAGCTTTCAGCATGACGCCTAAACAATGGCTTAAAGAAAAAAGACTGGAAGAAGCCTATTACCAGATCCGGCATAAAAACAAAAAGCCGTCTGATATTTATCTCGAACTGGGATTTGAAAATCTGTCCCATTTCTATTATTCTTTTAAACAAAAGTTTGGTCTTACGACCAGCGAGGTTTAATTAAAAAAACACGCTATCTATAAAAAAGGAGCAGCTTATCGCTGCTCCTTATTAGTTTTATTTTCCAAAATCATAGAAATTGATTCCGACTTCTTCGTCCTTAATTTTTACAACCCGGGTATTCAGCGGATAGAAAATAAATTCTCCGGCACCGCAGATTTTAGCATCCAGAAGATGTCCGGCCAAAGCAGTATAATCTTCTCTTCCCAATGTAATATGAAGATGAAGAGTAGGTTTTCCTTCTATTTCTGAAATATTTCCGGATATATTGGTCATTTCCATCTGCTCATGGAATGTCCTGTCTACATAATTCTTATCCGAAGGTTTGAAAAAACGCAGCGTAGCTTCGTCTACCGCCCCGATACCGGTAACTTCTCCGGCCTGAATGTTCTGATCTTTAATGAAATCAGTCAAAGCATCAACTATACTTGATCTGTTTTTTACACTTACTATATAAACCTGATCAACTTTTCTTGCAGACCAGTTTTCTCCTTTAAAATTTTGCCTATCCATAGTTCTTACAGTAAAATTAATATTTTAAATTTCCGATCAAAATTCTGCATTTATTTTTTAAGATAATTAATAATACCGATCACATCATCTTTCCCAAAACCTTCATCGTGTGCAGATTGATAGGTTTCACTCAAGACTTTCGACAAAGGAAAATCAGCACCTGCATCCTGAGCAAGCAGAATGTCCTTCAGCATAAGATCCAGGGCAAAAGCGGGATCGTACCGGTTATTGATCAGCATGGGTGTTTTTACTTTCGTAGCGCCACTTCCGCTGGCACTTTCATTGATAATTTCCAGCATGGCAGTTCGGTCGATTCCTAATTTGTCTGCAAACAGAACGGTTTCTGCCAATCCTTGGTAGATAGCGGACAGGAAATAATTGATGGAAAGTTTCCCTGCAATTCCTTTTCCGTTTTCTCCTAAATGCTTAACTGCTTTTCCAAGTTTTTCAAGATAAGGCATAGCCCGTAAAAGGTCTTTTTCTTCACCACCCGTCATAATGATCAGTGTTCCTTCTGCAGCAGGAACTGTACTTCCGGCTACCGGTGCATCAATAAAAGCTGCTTCTTTTATTTTAATAGCTCCGCTTAGCTCTGCAGTGGCCTGTGGAGAGATCGTGCTCATATCTATAAAAAGTTTTCCGGTAATGTCCGATTTCAGTATATTTTCGTAAACTGCTTTGGCAGCATGATCATCGGTAAGCATGGTGAATATGATGCTGCTGTTCTTCACCAGATCAGAAATCTGAGTATAAACCGTTGATTTTTCTTTAAAATCTTTAGCTTTTTCAGGTGATCTGTTGTAAACTGAAAGCGGAAATCCTGCCTTTTCAAGATTTTTTGCCATAGGGTGACCCATATTTCCTAACCCGATGAATCCTATTTTCTCTTTCTCCATGCTTTATTTTTTTGCGGTGATTAAACAATGGCATTAAAGTCAAAATATAAAATTATTTATACTTTAAAAATGAATTTTATAATGTAAACCTGCTCTATTTGCAGCAAAAAACCGACCAAAGAAAGGCTATATTTTTATAATATTTTTTGTTGATTAACTTTTAAAACCCGGAAAACTTACGGAAATTTGCAGCAAATAAAAATCAATGAAGATCATAGATGTCGAAAAATGGAACCGGAAAGAGCATTTTGAATTTTTCTCAAAAATGGACAGCCCGTATTTTGGCTTTACCACGGAAGTAGACTGTACAAAAGCTTATGCTTATGCAAAGGAAAACGGACATTCTTTTTTTGCCACATATCTTCACCGGTCAATGGTGGCCGTAAATGCCGTAGACGAGCTTAAGCTGCGGATTGTAGACAATCAGGTGGTTTTATATGATGCTATTCATGCAGGAACAACGATCGGAAGGGCAGACGGAACTTTCGGCTTTGCCTTTATTCCTTTCTCGGAAGATTTTGATGCTTTTAATAACGTAATGCAACAGGAAATAAAAGCCGTACAGCATTCTTCAGGACTGAGGATGAATAATGGCGAGCTTGGTAAAGACCTGATCAGGCATACGACTATTCCCTGGAATTCTTTCAGCGCGCTGCTTCATCCGACGAGTTTTAACAATTCGGAATCTGTGCCGAAGATCACATTCGGGAAATTCAGTATCCGTGACGGAAAAAAATATCTACCTGTTTCTGTGGAAGCGCATCACGGTCTGGCGGACGGGATTCATCTTGCAAGATATCTGGAGGAGTATCAGAAACAACTTGATGGGAGGGTATAAGCCATTAATGTTAAGTTCTGTAAAATTATATTTTATAAAAAAATGAGAAAATCAATACATAATTTTTCTATTTTCTATCTTTAAAATCTTATCCTTTTCCATACTTTTTATCGCTCTTATTACTGTTTCTACACGCAGACCGGTAAGCGAAGCCAGTTGCTGCCGCGTCATGGGAACCTTAAAGGAATAAGGACTTTTGACTTCATAATAACTTTTAAGATAATCCAAAAGCTGTTTCAGTTTCATCACAGGATTCGGAACGGAAAGATTGTAAAGCATCATATATTTGTAATACATCCTTTCTGCCAAACATTTATAGACGTTCAGACAAACCTCCGGGTTGCTATTTATCAAATCCATAAAACGTTTTTTTGGAAGCCTGAGAACAGTAGAATCCTCTATTGCTATTGCATTCATAGGGTAGGGACGGTCTACAAACAGTAAGGACTCTCCAAAACTCTGGCCGCCTGAAAATATATTCTGGATAAATTCTTTTCCGTTCTCTGTATAATTATTGAGTTTAACCTGGCCCTGCTCAATCTGATAATAAAATATAGAAAATTCTCCTTCACGGAAAATAATATCTTCCGCTTTAAAGTCTTTAGCTTCTGCTCCAAATGAAATAAGTAAATCTTCAATAATCATGATTAAGTAAGTTTTTGATGAAAATTAAGCAACCGTTTAGTATTGATGCTTCAACAACAGGAAAACTGAATTTTCAATACTGTAAAGAACGGCCAATTTTGCTCAGCTTTTCTTTATACAGATACCATATGTATACCACAACATTTGAAATGTTGTCCTTCATCTGAAATCAATATATTCCCAATATAATAGGGAATAAAATCCTTAATAACATTGATTAAGATCATAAAAAACAAAATTCTTATCTGCTACATTTGTTTAAATATAAAGTACAGGTTAACCTAATTTTAAGCTGGAAAACATAATAATACACTATTTATAAAACGGAGCGTGGTATGTATGTGGTATTTTAATTCTGTAGAATTTTAATCATTTTCTCTTTCTTTGTTCCTTTTAAAATAGTTAAAGAATGAACGTCAGATAGAGGTTTGCAAGCAAAAATACCAATCCGGAAAGTGTATTAAAATTATAAATTATAGAATGTATTTGCAACCTTAAACTTCCATAACACCATAAACAGCTGTTACAATAACAGGAAAAGAAGAACAGGTATTGGTGCTTTACATACCAAGCATCAAAAAATAAGTAGAGATGAGAAAAATATTATGAAAAACGAAAAACCGCAATCTAATTTAGAAGATTTGAACCAAAAGATTTTTATGCAGGACGAAATTATTACTTTAGCTAAAGAAAATTCACCACGCCTGTTGAATAAATTCAGGTTAGTTTACCCTGATTTTTTTGATAAGATAGCTAAAATACACCCCAACCTCAAAAATTCTGAATTGATTTTTTGCATTTATCTAAAACTTAACTTCACTACTAAGGAAATTGCGACTTATACTTTTGTAACTCCAAAAGCCATTCAGAACAGAAAAAACCGGATCAGGAAAAAACTTAATATTCCTTCTGAAATGGATATTTATAAGTGGTTTAATGATCTTTAAAAACAATTTTTTGTATTAGATTATATTTGGATGACTGCTTTGTCCAGATCGTGGTAAAGCAGTATCTTCCAATGCTCATCAGCAGCTTCTTTCTGCCATTTCAGTCTTAATTCCATCGCTTTTCTGCCATCAAAATCACTTTTATAAGCAAGATGGTATTTAAGATAAGACTCTTGGGGAAGATCATCCGCTCCGTAAAAAACAGTTTCCCCGTTCTCTCTGAGCCAGAATACCTGCATAAAAGGGGTATGGCCACCCACCACTTCAAAAGAAATCGCTGTATCTATCTCTCCCTTATCTTCATCCATCCATACAATATTGGGAAGACTAATCAGCTTTTCCAGTGTATTAAAATCAAAAGACGGATTTTCTTTATTTTCCATCGCGAAAGCCAGCTCTCGTTTTTGAATATAGATCTCTGCATTCGGGAATGCAGATGCAAATCCATTTTCGGTATTTTGTATACTGCCGTCAATATGATCTTTATGAAGGTGAGACAGGAGAAGTTTCGTAATCTGTTCCGGTTTTATATTTTCTTTTTCCAGTAATGTGGAAATTACAGTTTTTCCTTCATCATTTTTCCATCCTATACCGGCATCAAGAAGGATATAATCATTGGCTGTAATAATAAGAAACGGCTGCACAGACATTTTAATTCCTTTCACTGTATCAAAATTTTCATCTGTCAATAGTGTAAAGTCCTTTGTTTTGCTGGCCGAGAAATTGCCTTCTTTAAGAGGAATAATTTTCATTCTGCAAATTTCCCTAATATTTCTAAAACCTGAAAACCTTTTTTTCAATATGACTTATCGTAAAAAACGATTATGCTACCAGCTGTTTAATCCGTTTTTCAGAGCTTTGATATAATTTTTTTCATCAAAAGAGTAGAGGTCAGGGGCTTTATGGGCGCCACCGCGTCTCTGTTCTTCAAGCTTGTTCAGGATTCCCAAAGTCTTCATTTTCCTGTAAAAATTTCCCCGGTTAAGCTCTTTTCCCAATATAGCTTCATATAATTTCTGAAGCTCAGGCAGTGTGAATTTTTCTGGAAGAAGGTTCCGTCCCACAGGTATTGCCGCAATTTTCTGCCTCAATATGAGGAGAGCTTTTTCAATGATCTCCCGGTGATCCATCGCCAGTTCAATTTCCTGCAGTTTGCTGAGGAAGATCCATTCGCAGGTTTCACTGTACTGATCGGGAATGATGTTAAACATTGACGGGTTATAAAGTGCATAATATCCTACAGAAATAAAGCGTTGCTTCTGAAAAAGAGTTTCATCAAAATCCTCAAAATAAGATTCACTTCTGTTTTTTCTTCCGAACACTCCGAATTCTTCAAGATAAATATCTGCAACCCCGGTTCTTTCTTTAAGGATTCTTTTAACAGCTTCATCCAGATCCTCATCTTTTTTAACATAACCGCCCGGCAGCAGCCATTTTTTTCTGTAATTGGTTTTCAGAAGCAGAACTTTAAGTTCATTATGCTCAAATCCGAAAATAACGGGATCGGCAGAAATATGAGGCAGAAAAACCTCTTTTGCCTCGGCGGATTGCTGTAAAAGCTGTTGTTTAAAATCCATGGAACTAATCTGAAATTGTGTCTTATTACAAATTTGCTGAAAAAAAACGAAATCCTGCCAAAAATCCTTTTATAGAAACTTAAAAAAATATAAGCCACTACAAAATATTAACAGATAGTTTTCCGTTAGAGATAAGGAACAACACTACATGGCTGACTTTCTGTAAAGCTATTACTGATGAAAAAGACAACTCCCACTTTTACTGCTGACAAATTATTTTAAGATTAAATGCCATAGTTGATTGAAAGAGGCCGTTTCAAATAAACGGCCTCTTTTTTTTAAATTGATTATCTTTGCTCATCGTAAAGAAAACTTCTTATCTGACTGTTTCAACAATTAATTGTCAACAGTCCTTGAATCATTTTCTATCCATCCATTCTATAGTAAATTTGAAATAATTCTAATCATATCATGCAGGCAAACTTATCTTCCAGCATTTCCCGTACTGTGATCTGGCTTATGGCAGTTATTTCGGGTCTTGTGGTAGCCAATAACTATTATAACCAGCCACTATTGGCACTCATCTCCAACGATTTTCATGTTTCCGAAAGTGCAGCGGGAAGAATTTCCGTTCTTACCCAGATAGGTTACGCCCTGGGACTTTTACTGCTGGTACCTTTGGGAGATAAATTCTTCCGTAAGAAATTAATTTTATTTGATCTGGTTCTTGTATTTGGGGCCTTACTTTGGATGACCTTTGCCACTGAATTATGGATGCTGTATGCAGCAAGTCTGCTGATAGGAGCGACTTCTGTAATTCCGCAGCTTTTTGTGCCTATTGCAGCAGAATTATCTTCGGATAAAGAAAAATCTTCCAATATTGGACTCGTGATGTCAGGATTGCTTCTCGGGATTCTTTTGTCACGTTTTATTGGAGGTATTGTAGGCGAAGTCTGGGGATGGAGAGCCATGTTCGGAATCGCAGCAGGATTAATGGTCCTGGTGTGGATTGCCGTATACAAAATGCTTCCGGAAATGCAGCCAAATTTCAAGGGGACGTACAAAGAATTAATGAATTCCGTGGTTCATCTGGCAAAGACACAGCCTATCTTACAGCTCGCTTCATTCCGTGGGGCAATGGCCTTCGGATCTATGTGTGCTTTGTTTACAACATTGGTTTTCCATATGGAAAAACCGCCCTTCAATGCAGGTTCTTCCGTAGTGGGAAGCTTCGGGCTGGCCGGAGCTGTAGGAGCACTGGCAGCGGCAAAGGTGGGAAAACTTCAGAAATATCTGGATATCAATAGAATTATTTTATATTCACTTTTTATAGTGGTGGGAAGCTGGGCGTTTACCTATTTTGCCGGGGAAACGTACTGGGGCCTGATCGTTGGTGTTATCCTGGTTGACCTTGGCGTACAGTCCAGCCATATTATGAACCAGACCAATTACTTCTTAATCAGATCCAATGCGGTTAACAGATTGAATACGGTTTATATGGTTTCTTATTTCATCGGCGGATCACTCGGAACGTGGCTGGCTTCTATAGCCTGGCAATATGCGCAGTGGGAGGGAGTATGCTTTGTAGGAGCATCTTTTGGACTGCTGGCAATCATTGCTCATGTTCTGTTCTGCAAAAAGGTGAATAAATCCCGAGTTTAGTTTTCGCCCTCAAACTAGTTGTAGTATTGATAACTTTTAAAAACCTACACCAAAAACATTTTCTTCCATTTGCTGACGGAATTACGGCTTAACTTGAAACGGCATGCCAGCTGACTGTTATTAAGTTTATACTTTTTCTGATGATCCAATATTTTCAAGATATCAGACTTCCGGTAAGAACGGTGTTTTTGGTTGAAATTTTCAGTTTGTTTATCTGTTGTTCCAAAGATTATCGTATTCAATTCAATAATATGCAAAAACGACAGGCTGTCCATATTAAGCAATACTTCACATTCTTTTTGCTTGTGAGGAAACTTTTTGGTCAATATATCGGAATAAATGTTTTTATAATTAGGATGATTATTTTTCATAGATGTGTATAGATTTAATAAAGAGGGAAATAGATTATTCTGCCTTTTCTTTGTGTTTTATTAACCATTTGTAAAGTGTTGTCTTGGGTATTCCGTACTCTTTTATCACCCCTGTCCTGGTCATTTTTCCTGTGTTGATTTGTTCCAGTATAAAGTCAATAATTTCTCTGGTGTAGATGCTTTTACGGAACTGAGGAAGCGTTGTTTTTCCGGTTTTCTGTTTTGTACCTGGCGGCGCATAAATAATAAGGTGTTGTGAATAAATACGAAAAAAATCATACTCTAACAGTTTACTCCACTTCAGCAGAGTTTCCGTATCAAGGCTTTCTTGCTGGTACATTTGTTTAACCTCTTCTTCGGTACATTTTAAAAAGTTACATATCCGGTGCATTTCTATCTTGCTTTCTGCAACGCCTTGTTCAATGATTGGTCCAATGTAAATACTTTTGAAATTCATTTTTGTGTTTTTTTAAAAATGACAGGTTTGACTTTTCTTTCTCATAAAAAGCCGGCCGCAAAAAAATAGTGCAAAAGATTATATAAAAAACTTATATTAAAAAGCTGGCCGGCTAAGTTTTATTTTATTTTTGGTTTTTTCCTATGATAAAAGAAGCTCCCATTAATTCTTCCCATCATTTGTGTCTTTATGTTCAGAAAAACGGGAGCTTCAGTTCAATTAATCATTTAAGACGACATTCTTTGTGCTGTCATAAAGACACGTCGGATGTTATTAGCAGGATTAGTATCATTCAGGTTATCTACAGAAACATAAACGATTATTCTGTACCAGATTGCGTCTACAAGTAAATCTATTGTTTCTATCTCCATAGAATCATCAGTACCGGTCATAGCTACTGCAGGAGCTGAACTGCTATTCATATTATCTCCATAGTTAAGATAAATTCCATTATCTGTTTCTATATAACCTCCCGGAGCAAGTAAAATATTAGCACGACGGTAACGGTCTACGCTTGATAATGCTGCATACCAAACTTTAATGTTAGAATTAAAAACATTTACCAAACGAGGATTGTAGGAAACCGTTCCACTGCCTGCATTGGAACTGGTATTAAAATTAAGATCCAATTTTACCTTTTGTCCTAAAATAGCATCATAAGTACCGCCAACATAGGTACTCAATAATCCTACGTAAGTTGCTGGTAATGTATAGGTAAAGAACTGATATTCGCCAGGAGCAAGTACTTTTCCAAGGCCAACTGTTGCACTACAGCTCTGTCCTCCGATTGAAAGGGGAAATGTTGTTGTATTTGGACTGGATACCGTTGGTGTCCCGGAAATAGTATAGTTTAAAGTACCGGATCCCTGTGCAAAACTGCCCTGCGGAAGTGCTGCTGTAAGTCCGTTTACAGGTCCTATAGTCTGTGCAGCGTATATTCCTGCATTTCCTCCGGTATAAGGAACCGACATTGTACCATTATAAGGAATACCTGCAGTATAGGTTAGCGGAACCAGATTGGCACTTGTACAGTCCAAACCACCTATTGTACCTGGTTGTAATGAGTGATTATCCAATGCTCTCCATTGGGTTCCATCCCAATATACATATCCTACAAAGGAAAAAGTAGGAGCTGTTCCTAAGTTATACACTAATAAGCCAGTCGCAGGACTTGGTATTGTAGCCGCGTCATTATAGGCTGTTAAAGCAACCCTTGGTGCTAAAAATCCTTTTTTGCTTCCTGATGCAAGCTGGTTTACATTAAGTTCCAGAATAGCAGAGGCGTCGGGAGTTGTTCCGATACCTGTGGATCCTGATGCGGTTACAATAAAGTCATCTTGTAACTGTGCTGCAGTAGGGGTTCCTGTGGTCACATTATTTTTGGCACCATCTATATTGAAAACCCCTTGTGGATTTTGTGTGTTGATTCCTACCTGAGACCAGGCTAAGGAAGATGTTGTTAAGGCTATTGCTAAGTATATATTTTTTTTCATTGTTGTTTAATTTAGAATCGATTGAATAACAGCATGCTCTATTCTGCTATTATTTATTTTTTTTATGATTTTGTAACAGATTTTCACACTTAATGACATCTTGTTACAGTTGAGGAATATTCGGGCTTATTTGCTTATAGGTTTTAGTTCCATATTCAGCAACAAATTATATTAAAAAAGGAGGGGGCCGGATGCTGAAGACGCTTATATAGGAATGGGATACTGTATTATTATTAAACTCTGATAAGATATCTTTTGGGAAAATAAAAGAATAAAGGCTAAAAGAGTTTTCGTTAATCAGCAGTTTATAATAATCATTATATGGGGAAGGAATGCAACATCTGCTGTCTGTAGCTAGAATAAAATGATTTTGATTCTTATCTGCCGGAAAACAAATATTTATAGACTGAGTAGGTTGGGCAGGTTTGCTTTTCTTTACGTCAGCTGGCTCTTTAGATGCTTTTTTGGCAACTACTTTTGTTGATGGGACATTGTTTTTCTTTTCTTTATAAATGAAAACATTCTGGGGATTATAGATTACGGTTCCTTCCGAAACATAAAGAACCTTATCCGTTTTTATTTCTTTGGTTTTAATTGGAGAAGAGGACACATCTTTTGTAATGGTATGCAACTGATCTTCATTGAAAACATATCCTCCCTCGGATACAAAAATTACAGCGGATTTATTTTTTTCATTACTTTTGCCAGATTCGATTTTATGATTAAATGAAGGACGCGTACCATAAGCATACAAAGTCCCCGACGTGAGAACATGTATTAAAATGCTTTTTGCTATGGTCACAATATTTTTCATCATTTGTATTTCGCTGCAAAATTATATGCATAAGTGTGGATTGAAAAACAAAAGGAGCCAAAGCATCAATGAAAAGTCACTTTTTAATTAAAGATCAATAAATTTAGTTATCAGTAAAAGCAGATAAATTAAAATACTAACAACCAGAATGTTACATCAGGTAAAGATCACTTTTCATTGGCTATTTAGTATAAATAACACAAAAAATGGATAATACAAGACTGAGAGAACAGGAGATCTTAAGACTAAAAGAGGAACTTTCAATAAGATATAATTATCTGATGGGAGCTATTTTATTATTGTTTACATTAATATATCTGTTCATCATAAAAGAAAATATAGTTGGATATTATTGCCTGGTTGGAGCTGTTTTTATGTTCGGCCATCCCTATGTTTTTAATACTTTATTTCCTTCACTTCCTTTAGAAAAAATAGTCCGGGGCTATCTTATTATTGCTCCCGTCTATATCTTTTTTATTATCATTTATTTTTGGAAATACTCTATTTTCCAATTTTGCTGGCTGGTTCCCGTACCACTTGGGGCCTATATTTTCCTCGGTAAAAGACAAGGTTCTATTTTTGCGGTGTATACCTTATTCATTGCAGCTGCAGCATTTCTTACCTGTAACATTGGGCCATTCTACTCAGTAATAAAGCCCTACGAAAATATCTTTCGGTATAATGATCTGCTCACATTTGGATTTAATATCATCATTGTGTATTTGCTCATTTACTACAAAGAGAAAATAACGGAACAAGAATTTCTTTCCATTATAGAAAAGAAGAAACGCATTACGCTTCCTATTACACTGGACGAAAAAGAAATATCCGGTGCAAAGTCATTATTCGAAAAAATAGAAAATGAGATCATCACAAACAAGCATTTCACCAATCCAGAGTTTAATATTTCGATGTTATCTACTATTCTGAAAATCAGCAACAACTATATTTCAAAATCAATAAGGATACAGGGATATTCTAATTTTAATACCTATGTCAACTCTCACAGGATTAGTTACGTAAAAGAACTGATTGCAAAAAGTGATCTGGAAAAAGTAACCCTGATGTATATTTATACCGAAGCAGGATTTATCAACCAATCTACCTTTAATAAGACCTTCAAACAATTTGTCGGAATGACTCCAAGCGAGTACATTCAAAAAGAAAGTAGTAAAAGCTAAGTTATCAGATAGTATCTGGCACTAAGTAAAAAATGGTAACATATAAAGAAGGTTGAGAAAATCTCTTCTTACATCTTTAATTTTAGAATCTTATCTGCTTTTACAACTCCTTTAATTGTTAATAGGTTATTTTCAGTCTGTTCTCCATTGCTCCTGCAGCATTCTAATTTAATGTAATAAATTTTGTTACAATTAAAAAATGTATTAATTTTGCAGTCTGATACTTCATCAGAAATTAAATAAATAAAGAATGAAAATAGAAATATGGTCGGATGTTATGTGTCCTTTCTGCTACATCGGGAAGAATAATTTTGAACAGGCCCTTGAAAAGCTGCCATTCAAAGACGAGATAGAAGTAGAGTGGAAGAGCTTCCAGTTAGACCCAACCTTAGATGCTGTTCAACCCCAGAATACGATTGAATATTTTAAAGAGAAAAAAGGGTTTCCTGCAGACCAGGCATCTCAAATGATTGGCCAGGTGACCCAGATGGGAAAAGGAGCAGGAATCGATTTTAATTTTGAAAAAGCGCTGATCATCAATACTTTTACAGCCCATAAATTACTTCATCTTGCCAAAAAATACGGTAAGGCGAATGAGATGGAAGAAGCTCTTTTTAAAGCTCACTTTATCGACGGAAAAAATGTAGGAGATATTGAAGTACTTCTTTCCCTCGCAGAAAATTTGAATATGGATAAAGAGGAAGCAAGACAGGCCCTGACATCTGATCAGTTTGATTATGAAGTCAGTCAGGATATCCAGGAGGCCAAAAACAATGGTATTTCCAGTGTTCCTTTCTTTGTTCTGAATGGGAAATATGCCGTATCAGGGGCACAGCCTGCAGAAGTTTTTGCAGATGCCCTTCAGCAGACCTATAAGGAAACAGTAAGCCCGTTTAAAGACCTTTCAAAAGACGGCGGTGCATCTTGTGATACAGATGGATGCAGTGTTTAATCGTGTAAGTAAGTTTGAGAATATTACGGTTGAAGGGTAAATGAGGCAAGAGATGCCAGCATTTCCAATTGATTAACTTTAGTGAAGGACAGTAATATTCGTGGAATTTGTGAAAAGATTAGTGACATTAGTGCTTTTTGATAAAAAATAAATTAGCTTTCTTCAATATAAAACACCTCATACCGAGGTGTTTTTATTATTAAAAGCTTTAAATAAAAAAGAAAGAAGTTAAATTTTATCCCTTCAATGCTTATTTTTGTTTAAATATTTTACGTTCAATGATAAAAATCAATGCCGAAGCTCAATATCCGGTTTCTGAAACCCTGTTTGTCTTTGCTTTGGATTCGGAGGCAGGACAGGCTTTTGAGGGAAAAAATAAATTGGTAACAGGAATAGGAAAAGTAAATGCAGCCATTGAACTTACCAAAGAAATTCACGCTAAAAAACCTAAACTGATTGTCAATCTAGGATCTGCGGGAAGCAAAAGCTTCGGTAAGGGAGAAGTGGTATGCTGTACAAAGTTTATCCAGCGGGATATGGATGTAAGGGGCCTCGGCTTCAGTCTGTATGAAACTCCTTTATCCGGAATTCCGACTGTTCTGGAATATGGTCTACAGATGAACGGTCTGGAAGAGGGAGTCTGTGGCAGTGGCGACAGTTTTGAGATGAATCATTCCGAAACGGACTATAATATTGTAGATATGGAAGCCTATCCGCTTGCCCTGATCGCCCTGAAAGAAAATATCCCTTTTCTCTGCCTGAAATATATTTCTGATGATGCAGGAAGCGATGCCGCAGACGACTGGGCAGTTCAGGTGCATCTGGCTTCTGAGGCTTTTAAAAGAATATTATTCTCATAATATAAGGTCTGGAGAAAACTTGATGACTTTAAAATTCCATTCTGCATTTATATGACAGTTACTTTTTATCAGCCGGTAGATCCTCTTCTTAAAACATATATTGAAGGATATTATTTTGTAGAAAAAGATACTATGGATCAGCCGGTCAGGTACCTTACTTTTCCGGACAACTATTTTATTGTATCAGCCTGCCAGAATGTGGCGATTACCCAGGATAAAGGATGGGTGGAAATCAGCAGATCTTTATCCGAAAATTTAGTGATCGATTTTGTTTCCAGATGCTCTGTTCCTACTGAAATTTTTTACCGGGAGTCCGTTAATGAAATTACAGTTTACTTCAAGCCATTGGGAATCTATCACTTTTTTGATGCAGATGAAAATGAAGCCTTGCAAGACCGCATTTATTTTTCAGATTTTAAAGAAATGATGAATACTGTTTTAAATGAATCCGGCAGGAAAAGACAGATTGAAATGCTGGAAGCGTACTGGCTTTCAAAATTCAAGCAGAAAAATTTAGTATTGCCCTATAATCTATTGGCTGATTTTGAAACCGAGCTCAGTATTGAAGAAATTGCAGTAAAAAATGGCATAACAAGGCAGTATCTGAACAAGATCTCTAAACGTTACTTAGCCAAACCTGCCTCTGAATTCAGAAAAATACAAAGATTTCGTAAAGTTTTGATTTCAAATAAAAAGGTAAGGAACCTCACAGAGCTTTCCTATGAAAATCTTTTTTACGACCAGTCCCATCTTATTAAAGATTTTAAAGAATTCACTAAAATCAGCCCCAAAAAGTTCTTTGACAATGTAGATATTGAACAAAATAATATCTGGCTGTTTATCTGAGTTTCCATTTTTACAATTTATAGTATCACCATTGAAATACTTTTACTGAAATATTAAATCTAGTTTCAATGAAAAAAATACTGTCCGGAATTTCTCTTTTCCTTTCTCTGGTTTCTTATGCACAGAAAGATGACACCAGCGCGGTACTGACTGACATTACCGAAAAAGTGAAGAGCCACTACATCAATAAGGAAGCTTATAAAAAAGCAGATTCTTTATTTCAAAATGAATCTGAAAAGGGAACTTTTAAAAATTTAAGTAAAAAAGACTTTGCCGCATTTCTCACTCAAAAGTTGAGAACAACTATAAAAGACAAACACTTTTTTGTTAAATACCTCGAAAACTACAGCCCACAAAAAGCTGTAGATGAGAAAGAAAGAGAAAAAGAAAACAATTTTCATAACAGCCTTGAAAATTTTGGATTTGAAAACGTTCAACGCCTGGAAGGTAATATCGGTTATATTAATTTCAAAGGTTTTGCCACCCCTCAATCCAGTGAAAAAACATTGGCCGCAGCCATGAATTTTATTGCCAATACTCATTCATTGATTATTGACCTGCGAGAAAACGGAGGAGGAGATAATGGAATGCTTCTCCTGTTCTGCAGCTATTTTTTTGATAAAAAAACGGATCTTTATACTACATACTTCAGAAATAAAGATGAAACCGTGATAAACAGCACCCAATCTAAAGTTTCCGGGCAAAAATATCTTCATAAAAAAGTCTATATTCTGACCAGCAAAAAAAGTTTTTCAGCAGCAGAAGGTCTTGCTTACTTTTTGCAGGAACATAAGCTGGCCGAAGTAATAGGTGAAAAAACAGAGGGCGCTGCCAATCCGGTAGATCATTTTATCATCAAAAATCAATATTTACTGCTGGTTCCGACCGGACAGATAAAATCCGTCATAAGCCATAAAAACTGGGAACCTGTCGGGGTAATTCCTGATCAGGAAGTAAAAGCTGAAGATGCTTTAAAGACTGCTCACCTTAAAATTTTAAAGAATATTTTAAAAACAGAAACAAAAACAGAATTAAGCATACCCGAAATAAAAAATCTTATCAATAAATTAGAGCAATAAAATGTTTAATATGTCATCTATAATCATTCATAATGCCGGAATACAGGACCTTGAAACCGTCCAAAATATAGGCCGGCAGACTTTTTCAGAAACCTTTGCAGAAAGCAATTCTGAAGAAGCTATGAAAACATATCTTGAAGAAAGCTTCAGTACAGAAAAAATCACATCAGAATTAAACAATCCCGATTCTTATTTCTTTATCGCGTGGGAAGAGGATAATCCCGTTGGCTATCTTAAATTAAATTCCGGACCCGCACAAACTGAGCTGCAGGACGATACTTCCCTGGAAATAGAGCGTATTTATGTCAAAAAAAGCCATCATGGCCAGAAAGTAGGTCAGCTGCTTTATAACCAGGCTCTGGAAACCGCTAAAAACCTGAACAAAAGCTACCTGTGGCTGGGAGTCTGGGAAGAGAACCTTAGAGCCCTGAATTTTTACAGGAAAAATGGTTTTGAGCAGTTCGGAACCCATACTTTCAGATTGGGAAATGATGATCAGACCGACCTGATGATGAAGAAAACCTTAAATTAATCCTGTCAGCTTTGAAAGAACTTTTAGAACAGATCAATGCCTATTATCCACTGTCGGAAGAGACAGTTGGGGCACTGATGAATATCTGTACAGAAGAAAAATTCCGTAAAAACGATCTTCTCCAGGAAGCCGGATCTGCGGCCAGGTATTATTATTTTATAAAATCAGGTCTGGTAGGGTACTACACTGTGGATGAGCAGGGTGACTCCGTGTACAAAATTTTCTTCGAAGAAAAAAGTTTTGTGGCTTCTACGGCAGCCGTTATCAAAGACAAGCCCAGCGACTTCAATATCATCGCTTTGGAAGACTGCTCGGTGATCAGATATCCGGCGAAAGCTTTCAGAGAACTGATCACGAAATACCATGATCTGGCCTTATTTCAAATTCATTACCTGGAAAAAAACTGGGTGGTGAAAAAAGAGCCGCTGGAGATTTCTTTAAAGCATGAAACAGCCAGACAGCGTTATTTACAGCTTCTGGAGAACAAATCGCTCCATGACCGTCTGAAACAGCATCACATTGCTTCCTATCTGGGAATTACACCCACTCAGCTGAGCCGCATAAAAAAAAAATAAACTGACAAAAGCTTCAACATATGTTGAAGCTTTTTTATTTTCTCAGCCGCATCTTTGTCCTATAAACAAGAACAATGGTACATCTAAATAAGCAAAAGAGAAAGGAAGATGAAAAGTCGTCGGCTTCATCGAATCAATGCTAATTGATTCCCTCTTGCTCACTTAAAATATTCATCGTAATAGTAACCTTTTGCGTCAAAAAAATAAGATTACAGATGTTCCCAGTTCATCAATTAAAATTGTATCCTATGAAAAATTTTGCAAGCATCGTATGTGTATTGACGGTATCTGCACAGCTTTCCGCACAGAAAATCATTCATCAAGAAGTTTTCAGTGCCAAAATGAATAAGAACATTAAAACGATCATCATCACTCCGGATGTGCAGCAGGGTGCGACCTACCCATCTATTTATATCCTGCATGGTTACAGCGGAAATCCGGAACGGACGATCAAACAGGATATTCCGGATCTGATTCAAAAAGCACAGGAATATAAGACAATTTACGTACTGCCGGATGGAAATTACAATTCATGGTATGTAGATAGTCCGTTGGTTAAAGATTCACAATATCAGACTTTTATCGGACAGGAACTTGTAGATTTTGTCAATAAAAGCTATCCTGTGAAAAATGATAGAAAATTCCGCGGTATCCTGGGCTGGAGCATGGGAGGTTATGGCGCTGTGAATATTGGAACGACATACAATGACACATTTGGTATTGTGGGAAGTTCTTGCGGAGCTTTGGATTTTAATTCATTCGGGCCAGGCTATACCCAATATCAGGTAGATAAAGTATTAGGATCTGCAATATCATTAAATCCCAAATTTCTTACGGACAACAAAGTGAAGACTATGGCTACAGCAGAACAGCAGTATATTTTCGACTGCGGTACGGAAGACACACAAATGATTGAAATGAACAGAAAATTTCATAAAAAACTGACCGACCTTAAAATTCCACATCTTTATATAGAATCTTTAGGTGCTCACGATCCGCAGTACTGGAGCAGATCATTATCTGAACAATTGACTTTATTCAATCAGTTTTTCAATCATTAAATAGCTTTATATAAAATTTATATAATACTATAATACAATTATTTACATTTTAATATATAAAGTTAAAACCATTAAGAGAATTGAAGTAGTTAAGGAAAATTAAGTTTAAAATCAGATGATTTTTGTTAAGCAGAATATTTACTTAAAACAGAGTTCGCCTTAATAATCTTAATCACTTCAATGCTCTTCATGGTAAAAAACATTTGCTTTAAAAATAAAAAATCCTTTTAAGTCTAGGCTTAAAAGGATCCATCATAATTATTATCAAATAAATATCTAATAAAGCATTTAAATATTTTCAAAGTTTTTACCCAAATGCTCTTCGATGACAAAGAAAGGGTCTTCTGTAAGCGTGTGCGCTCTCATTTCCAGCAGGCTCACTTTGCTCATCATACGGAGCATAATTCTTCTCTGACATTCGTGTTCTACACCATCAACATTCCTTACCCCGGCTCTGAAAGCTGACCTTCCGTGAGCACATAAATGGTTATTCACCAATATCACATCTCCGGCCTGTGGCGTGAAACCGGAATAGATGAGATCTCTGGCCTCTTCCCAGAACTCCGTCAGATGACTGTGCGCATCATCAGTCTGCTTAATGCTTGGGTTGAACAACTGTTCAGCAGCATCAAACCTCATAAAAGGCAACTCATAATTACCATACAGAACAGCATCCAGTGTTTCTTCTTCGTCCGCGCCTGTTTCCAGATTGGCATCTTTCGGAATTTTATACATCCGTTCAAAAAGAGGCCTGAATCTTTCTCCAATAGATTCATGGGAACGGATAGAATACAGGGTAGAAGGGACCTGTTCCTCGTTACGGATATACATAAAGCTTAAAAAATCTGCCTGATGCTTCAGGAAGGCGTCTTCGGTATGTACATACAGATCTGTCGCAGATCCCGATCCGGTCTGGGTTTCCTTCATTTTTTCATCCGGGATGATCGCATGCATTAATCCACCGCCTTTACGCTGGGAATAATATTGTACAGGCTTGGATGGAAGTGCTCCGTGAATCAAAGCACAAGCAAAGCCATAGATATTGAATTTGGAATAATCTGCAGACTGCCAGTTGGGAGGCGTATTGCCGATACTTTCCTGATCAATATCCATTAATTCTCTAAACACAAGCGCTCCGTACTGATCTTTTGAAAAATCACTGGCAAAATCAGCCGCTATGTGTAGGATTCTTTCGGGTAGAAAATAGGAGGCCAGCTGATGAACATGGGTGATAAAGTCCCTGTTTTCATAGCTGCCATATTTTTTCTGAAGATGCACCGCCGCATCTTGTATCATTCTTCTTTCCTGAGAGGTGATCTCAATGACTCTGGGAAGCAGTTTTACCGCAGTATTACTGACGTTATTTAAAATTTCTAGCGAATTCATTAAAAAAATATTTGGTGTGTGAATATAATTTCTATATTTGTTTTTAATTATTCTAAATAACAATAGCCGATTCAAATTTATGAATAATTTATCAATCACCAAATAAAAAATAAAAAAAATGTAAAAATAAAAACTTGACTATCAAGCATATACAATTATGCCTACACAACCTCACACAACTTATTGATTTTAAAAATCACCTTACCAATACGTATATGAATAACAATCAAATGCCCGCCGGAGAGATCCTGGGCGACACCTTACCTCACGTTTCGGGGAATTTTGGAAATATTTTTCATTCTCACAATTATGATCATTACCGTTCCGCTCTCGAAGAAACTTTAGACCTTGTAGGAACTTTTCTTCACAGAAATGACAAACCCTTCAGCGGAATCGAAGCCAAAGAAATGAAAGGCATGGTACAGCAGATAGACCTTAATCAAAAGCTGTCTTCGTATCAGGAGCTACTTGAAGAGGTAGATACTATATATGTAAAGCATGCCACTGCTTTTCATCTTCCGCAGTATGTGGCGCACCTTAACTGTCCTATCGTTATTCCTGCATTGGCAGGAGAAATCCTTGTCAGTGCCATCAATTCTTCCCAAGATACCTACGACCAAAGCGCCGGAGGAACCTTCATGGAAAGAAAGCTGATCGACTGGACCGCAGAGCAGTTAGGCTACAATTCAGAAACAAGTGACGGTGTTTTCACAGCAGGCGGATCACAGAGCAACCTGATGGGCCTGGTGATGATGCGCGACTGTTTTTCCCAGAAAAGATACAGCCATAATATTAAGCTGGACGGTCTTCCACAGGAAGCAGGCAGGTTCAGGATATTTGTTTCTGATAAATCCCATTTCAGCAACTTAAAGAATGCCTCTATCATGGGATTGGGCGAAAAAAGTATCGTTAAAGTTCCTACAGATGAAAGATTCTGCATGGACATCGCTTTACTGAAGAAATACATCAGGAGAGAAGAGCAGATGGGAAATATTCCTATAGGCATTGTGGCTACGGCCGGAACTACGGACTTCGGAAACGTAGACCCACTGGAAGATATTGCGAATGTTGCTGAGCAGTACAATATCTGGATGCATGTAGACGCCGCTTACGGATGTGCTTTATTATTAAGCGAAAAGTACCGCCATCTTCTGAACGGTATCGAAAGAGCGGATTCGGTGACGATCGATTATCATAAATCTTTCTTCCAGCCGATCAGCAGCAGCGCTTTCATCGTTAAAAACAAAAGGGAATTAAGAATCCTGAAACACCATGCAGACTACCTGAATCCTGCCGAAATGGATGAAGAGGAAATTCCTGCACAGATCAACAAATCCATTATCCAGAGTACCCGCAGATTCGATGCTCTGAAACTGTGGTTTACCTTAAGAATGATGGGCAAAGAACAGCTCGCAGAATATACAGACACGGTGATAGACCTTACCAAAGATGTAGCGTCTATGATCTCTGAAAATCCTCACTTCGAACTGCTTTCCGATACAGACCTGAGTGTTCTGGTTTTCCGTTATATCAGACCTGATATTGAGGACCTGAATGCTTTGAACCTGTATATCAAAATGAAGCTTTTCTACAGCGGGGAAATTCTGGTGGCAAGTACCAAAGTAGATGGAAATTTTTACCTAAAGTTTACTTTCCTGAACCCGATTACGACAACAGAAGATGTTCACCAAATTTTAAATACAATCAAATCGCATGGAGAATACTTTGATACAGCAAACTAAGTTTACGGAAAAAACACAGGAAATCACGATTAGAATCCTGCTGAACGGAATGCTTCGTGAGCTTGGAAACGGAAAATTCTATCAGGGAGTTCCGAAATATGATGCCCTTACGGCTCAGGCACTGGAAAACAGTACATATCCGCTTCATATAAGATTTGAATTAAAGAAAAGCGACATCTTTTTATTCGCTCCGGTTTCTTACCGTTCTGAAAGTGCTTTCCACAATTACGGATCGCCTTTATGGATAGTCGATCATCAAAATCAGGAGGTTTTTGAACCGGATGTTGATCAGCTTACTGAATTGGTATACCGAGAACTTTCTGAGCAGTTCAGTGAAAAAGGCTTGGATTTATTTACCAAAAGAATTCACAGCAGCTTAAGAAATCTGGAAATGATCATGGAAGAAGGTTTACAGGATAAAGATGCTCTGACGTATTCTTTCCTGGAATCTGAGCAGCAGCTTCCTGTAGGACACAATCTTCATCCGTTTACAAAAGCAAGAATGGGTTTTTCGAGAGAAGAGCAGCTTCTTTACGGCCCGGAATTCAATAAAGGCATTCGGCTGGAGTATTTTCTGGTGCACAAAAGCTGTGTTCAGGAACAGTCGGTTTTAGAGCAGCCTTACAATGAATTTCTGAAGAGTATCGTTTCATTACCGGAAGATCTTGAACATAAATTCCTTCAAGAAGATGAGAAACTTTCTGATTTTTATACGGTTCCGTGTCATCCCTGGGAAGCAACCTATCTATTGTCTATAAAAGAAGGGTCGAAAATGATCAAAGACCGTGCTTTAATCCATATAGGAGCTCTTGGGGAAGAATTTTATTCAACCTCATCCATCAGAAGTATGTACAGTCCCCATATTCCGTGGATGCCTAAGTTTTCTTTAAATGTTCTTTTAACGGGATCGATAAGGATCAATACGGAGAAAGATCTAAAAAGAGGCTATGCATCAGCTTTATGGAGAAAACATGCTGGAGCAGCATTTGAAAAGGATTTCAACCAGTTTAAACTGCTTCTGGAACCTGTAACATTAGGCGTTTATCATCAGGATAAAAATATTGAAAGCCTTAATCTGTTGATCCGCGAAAATCCGTTCCTGCCGGAAGATAAAATACTTCTTTTAGCAAGATTGTGCCAGGATGAGCCTGCAGACGGACAGAATTTTATTCAAAAATTCTTTACAGATGTTTCTGAGAAACTGGTAACCAGCCCGGAAGAATCGGTTACTATTTGGTTCGCAAAATATATTCACCTGCTGATTACTCCGTTAAACCATTTATACAGCCAATACGGCATGGCTCCTGAAGCACACCAGCAGAATCTTCTGATTCAACTGGATGATCAGTTGTTGCCGAAGACTCTTTTTGTAAGAGATGCACAGGGCTATTTATTAAGAGAAAGCGCAAGAGAGCAGTATACAGAACTTTCCAAAACGTATCCTGAGATTGAAGATCTTTTCATCAGGAATGAACGTCTTTTAGACATTATCTCTTACCATGTTCTGGTGAGCAATCTTTCAGCATTGGTGGCATCATTAGGAAAGACAGGATGGGTGAAAGAAAGAACACTGATCAATATGCTGCACAGCGAATTTGAACAGGTTCATCAGGAAATGCCTTCAGATTTTACCCGTTATGCCCTTGAAAACCGTCATTGGGGCACAAAAACCAATTTTAAGGCCGTTGCCAATGAAATTGATGGGATAACCAGTGCAGCAGCCATTTCTTACGCTAAAGTTCCGAATCTTCTTCATTATCATTATTTCTCTGATCAGCTGATTCATCCGAAAGGAAAAGAGGTCTTCTTTAAACGCTATTTTCAGAAAGATGATGTCACGGTTACCATGAGACCTGTTGATCTGGATGAAGACCTTGAAATGCTTCACGAGTGGTTTAACCGTGAACACGCCATCAAAATCTGGCAAATGAACTGGCCGATTGACGAGCTGGAAACTTATTACCGCTTAATGCTGCCGGGTGATGAAGCGCACAGCTATATCATTATGAGCAATGGTGAACCTACTTGTAATATTGAAGTATACTGGCCATGCAGAGACATTGTCGGTGATTACTATGATGTACTGCCTACCGATTACGGAACCCATCAATTCATCGCACCCACAGATCCGAAGAAGAAATACGTTTCTCCTTCCACCCAGTCTATGGTAGATTATGTATTTGCCCAACCGGAGGTTGGAAAAATGGTAGGCGAAGGCTCGGTAGACTCTCTGGCATCTATGATGAATAAGGCGCATGTCGGGTTCAAAGTAGATAAAGTCATTGAAATGCCTCATAAAAAAGCCAACCTTAATTTCTGCTACAGAGAATGGTACTGGGAAAAATTCCCGCAAAACAAAGATGTAGAATTCACCGTAAAAATCACTGAACATGAATAACGATACGATATATAACGTGATCGGAATAGGTATTGGTCCTTTTAATTTAGGATTGGCCGCCTTATCAAATCCGATTTCTGAATTAAAAACCCTTTTCCTTGACCAGAGAGACGGTTTCGACTGGCATCCGGGATTAATGATCGACCACGTAACACTGCAGACGCCTTTTTTGTGCGACTGTGTATCCATGGCAGATCCTACTAATCCTTTAAGCCTTCTGAACTATCTGAAAGAAACGAACCGGCTGTATAAATTCTTTATCAGAGAAGATTTTTTCATTCCGCGTAAAGAATATAACCGGTATTGCCAATGGGTGGTGAGCCAGCTTCCACAGTGCCGTTTTTCAACTCAGGTGGTTGATATCGTGTATGAAGACGGATTGTATTTGATTACAACCGTTCACACAAAAACTAAGGAAACAGAGGTTTTCAGAACAGAAAGACTGATCCTTGGAACAGGGACACAGCCACATATTCCTTCGTTTATTCCTAAAGAGGATTCGCGTATTCTTCATACAAGCTCTTATCTGTACCGAAAGGAAGAACTTTTGGCTCAGGGTAAAAAAATTGCCGTGATCGGTTCAGGACAGAGTGCTGCAGAGGTTTTCTATGATTTATTACAAAGCCGTGATGAAAATACCCAATTGGGCTGGTATTCACGTCCGGACCGTTTCTTCCCGATGGAATATTCAAAGCTGACGCTTGAACTGACTTCTCCTGATTATGTAGATTATTTTTACAGCAGGGATGAGGCAACCAGAAAATCAATATTAAGCAAACAGCAGGCTCAGTTTAAAGGAATCAATTACGACCTCATCAACCAGATCTATGATTTCATCTACGACCTGAATATTGATAATGCTGATCCTAAGCTGACCATCATTCCAAACAGCCAGCTTGATAGAGTAGATAACAGCAATCCGGATAATTTGACCCTTGAATTCACCCAATTGGAGCAGAATATTCCTTACGAACAGGAAGCTGATTATCTGGTGGTAGGAACAGGGTACCGTTATCATGAACCTGCTTTCCTGAAAAATATTCAGTCCAGAATTAAAAGAGATTCCACGGGACTATTTGCGGTCAACAGGAATTATTCCATAGACCATAACAGCAGTGAAATTTATGTACTTCATGCAGAAGTTCATACCCACAGCTACATTTCTACCGATCTTGGAATGGCGGCCTACCGTAATTCCTATATCATCAATGACATTTTGGGAAGAGAACATTACAAAATCGAAAAGAAAATTGCTTTCCAGGATTTTGATGTAGAGAAACACGCCGCTCTACCAACTGTCAAAATATAACAGAACAATGAACACCGACTTAAAAAATAATACCATCAGCCAGGAAATCTGGCTACAGGCCAACAGAGATCTTATGGCCAAAACGATTGCGGAGTTAATGCATGAAGAACGGCTGAAACCGGTTGCCGTTACTCAGGATGAAGCCGGATTTACGGTCTTTAAACTGGAAACCGGAATTGAAAATATAGAGTATCAATTTCGCGGACAGGAAAGAATGATGGACTACTGGCACATTGATACAGACAGTATCGTGAAAATAGAGAATGGCGTGCCAACCTCAGCGCTTAATATTCCCCAGTTCTTCCTTGAAATGCAGACCGTATTCGATCTGGATGCCAACACGCTGGCGAGATATACCGAGGAATTATTGCATACCTTATATTGTGATGCACTCATCTTATCCAGAGGTGTGATATCCTCAAAAGAGCTCGCATCCAGCAATTACCAGACTGTAGAGCATCAGATGACGGGCCATCCGTGGGTCATCGTTAACAAAAGCAGGTTAGGATTTTCTCCTACCGATCTTGAAACATTTGCTCCTGAAGCGGCAGAGCATTTAAAAGTCCTATGGCTGGCTGCACACAAGGATAGATCAGCGTTCCAATCCCTAGAACATATAGATCAGGAAGGATTTTACCGTTCTGAAATGGGAGACGAATTGTATCAGGTATTTCAGCAAAAGCTGATTGATTCTGGAAAGTCTCCTGAGGATTATAATTTAATTCCCGTGCATCCGTGGCAGTGGGAACATAAACTGAAAATTCATTTTGCAGGCGATATTGCATCCGACATTTTAATTCTTTTAGGAGAAGGAAATGATGTGTACAGCCCACAGCAGAGCATCAGGACTTTGTTCAATACAGATCATCCTGAAAAAAGATATTTGAAAACTGCTGTTTCTATTTTAAGTACGGGAAATATCCGAGGACTGTCGCCTAAGCAGATGAAAATTGCCCCATCCATTACAGATTGGGTGAAAGGACTGATCAAAGGTGATGCATATCTTGAAACAAAAGGAACCATATTTTTAGGAGAAGAAGCTTCTATAGCTTATCTGCATCCTCAATACAGTGCTATCGCAGGTGTTCCTTATCAGTATAATGAATTTCTGGGAGCTTTATGGCGCGAAAGTGCGTCCAATTATTTACAGGAAGACGAAGAAATGTTTACCATGGCTTCCCTGCTCTTTGTAGATCAACATGGAGTTCCTTTGGTACAGGCTTTTGCAGAACAGGCAGGAATCAGTATTCAAGAATGGATCACAGATTATCTGGATGCCTATCTTACGCCGCTGCTTCACATTTATTATAGCCATTCTCTTTGTGTAACGCCTCATGGGGAAAACATTATGATTGTATTGAAAAACGGAGTTCCACAAAGAATTGTGATCAAAGATTTTGTAGATGATATTGTCCTGACCACAGAAGCAAGGGAGAAACTTCCTGATCATCTGGCAGACGGGTTGATCCAGTCTTCCAACAAGGAAAATGTTCCGTTGTCCATTCTTTTGGGTGTTTTTGATGCATTCTTCAGATATTTATCCAATATTCTGCATACTCATTCCAACTTTCAGGAAGAGACCTTCTGGACGCTTGTTCATGAGTGTATAGAGAACTATAAACACCATAATCCTCATCTGAATGAACGTTATGAAAAGTATGACCTGTACGTTCCTGCATTCAAAAGGTTCTACATCAACAGTCTTCGTTTGAAAAACAACGGCTACAGTGAAAATAAAGCATTTGCTATTCCAAAGAAAGACGGCGCACTGCCCAATCCTTTGTATCAAATTGCCAATAAAAACTCTGCAGTAACGGTATGAGAAAGTTTCTGCATCTTGTAAAAGAAGGATCTGTATTTGCGTACGGAGCTTTAGCGGGAAAAAAAACAGAACTTACTTCAGGCAGCATCAACCGTTCTATCTTCAGCCTTGCCATTCCGATGGTGATGGAACTGGTGATGGAATCTGTTTTTGTCAGCATCAATCTTTTAATTATTGCAAAATTAGGAGATAAGGTCCTTGGGCTCATTGGAATTGCAGATAACTACATCAATTTCGCCAATGCGATTGCCATTGGATTGGGTATCGCTGCTGCAACACTGACTGCAAGGAGAGCTGGAGAGAAAGATCAGGAAGGGATGAACCGGACTGCCCATTACATCATATTGCTGGCCTCTGCTTTTGCATTACTGATCGGCGGCCTGTCATTTCTTTTTGCCGGTGAGATCATCAGTTTCCTTGGATTCAATACAGGGATTGTAGATAACGGACTTCCTTTTTCCAGACTGGTCTTTCTGAGTATTGGCCTGGTGATCCTGCGTCTGTCTATCAATGGTCTTTTCAGGGGAGCGGGTGATGCGGATCTGGCGATGAAGTCGCTTTGGCTTTGTCATATCTCCAGTATGGTCTTTGCGGTAATTCTTGTTTTCGGGCTTGGTTTTATTCCTGCTTACGGATTAATGGGATTAGCGTATGCTACCATATTATCCCGGTTACTGGCGGTTTTATATCAGTTCTTTATTCTTCTTACACGCAAAACCAGCGTCAATATTCTGGTCAAGTTTCATCGTGATTTGCCTTTAATTAGGAAAATACTGAAAATTACTTTTGGCGGGCTGGTTCAGTATATCATTCCTGCTTCAAGCTGGCTGATCATGGTTAAAATCATCGCCACCTTCGGGACTACAGCTCTTGCAGGATACATTATTGCACAGAGAATTGCTTCCGTAGCGACGATGCCAGCATGGGGAATAGGAAATGCTGCAGGAGTTCTTACAGGACAGAATTTAGGAGCCGGAAACCCCGACCGCGCGGAGAAAACGGTATGGAGAGCCGGAGGAATCAATATGACCTATCTGGTAGCCGTTGCCATATTCTGGCAGTTCGCTGCGGAATACGTGGTGACTTTCTTCACTAAAGAAGCTGAGGTAGCCAGATATGCTGTACAGTACATCCATGTGGTGTCTATGGCTTATCTCTTACTGGGCTTTACAATGGTGATCAGCCGTGCGCTTAATGCAGCCGGTAATATTATGCAGGTGACCCTGCTGTACATAATCATGTTCTATGTGATTCAGCTTCCTTTGGCTTACCTGCTTGGGGTGAGGCTTCAATGGGAACTGAAAGGAATATTCACGGCTATTGTTTCCTCGGAAATTGTATTAGCAGTCTTATTCTTAATGATCTTCAAAAATGGTAAATGGAAAACTATAAAAATTTAAAATGCACACAACAGACGAATTTTATGAAATTATCGCATCAGCAATCGCTGTGAAAAAAGAATTGGTAGACGAAAACCTTACGTATCAGGAAATTCCTGAGTGGGATTCCATGTCCCATCTGCTTATTGTAGAAGCTTTGGAGCAGTTCTACCAGGTTAAGTTTGACTTTAACGACATTCTTGAAATGGGAACCGTCGGAAAGATCCGCGAAAAAATGAAAAAATACGATGTACTCGTAGAAAACTAAGTATATGAAAATTTTAGAAAATGTAATTGCCAACAAGAACTTGTTATTTACAGATGCTTCCACCGGTGCCACCACGCCGGTTGGAACCCTGTACCGTTCTTTAGGCCTCAATCCTGTAGAAAAAGGATTGATCTTTTTGTACAATGACAATCAGGTGCCCAGCATTGAGGTGCTCCTCAATTTCTATGGAACGGCACATGCCATTGCTGTTTTGGGACAGAAGCTGCATCCGGAATTTAAAGAACGCCTGGAAGCGGAATACCGTCCCAAATATATCTTTGATTCCTCAAGAGATGAGGTTCAGGGATATTTATTAAAGGAGTTTTCAGAAACGGTGAAAATCTTTGCTAAAGAAGATTACCAGCCTGACGTGACCATTCACCCCGACATCAAGATCCTTTTAAGCACTTCCGGAACCACCGGAGTACCGAAACTGGTGAAGCTTTCCGATGAAAACCTTTATCAGAATGCTGTGAGCATCCTTCAGTACATGCCGATCCTAGGAACTGATGTAGTTCCGCTCAACGTGCCGATTAATTTCGTGTACGGTTTTTCTATTTTTACCACCAACTGTATGCGCGCGGGAAGAATAGTCTGTACAGACAAAGACATCATGCAGAAAGCATTCTGGGACGAAATGGAAGAGTATGGCTACAGCACGCTGGGAGGTGTCCCGTATCTGTACGAAAATCTGAACAGAATCGGATTTTTCAGAAAAGACAGCAGCAGCCTGAGGTATATGACCCATACGGGAGGCGTGATCAATGCTGAATTGAGGAAAACCATCTTCAACTACTGTCATGAGTTCGAAAAACAGTTTTTCGCGCAGTACGGACAGACCGAAGCAGGCGGGAGAATGGCTTATCTTACCACAGACGGACTCCTTGAAGAGGAAACATCTATTGGTACTCCTGTACACGGGGGAAGCTTCCGGATCGATCCTGAAACGGATGAGCTGCTCTTTTTACACTCAAGCATCAGCGGAGGCTATGCCAACAGGCTGGAAGATCTTTCTACCTACGAGCAGCCTAAGGTTCTTCATACAGGAGACACGGGCAAAAGAGGGCAGAACGGACTCTATTACATCACAGGAAGAATCAAGCGGATCATGAAGCTTTTCGGAATCCGTCTCAACCTGGATGAGGTAGAATTTATCCTTAAAAATGAGCTGGAAGGCAATACGGTGGTCTGCCTGAACGGCAATGACAAGAAGATCATTGTTCTGTATGACAATATCCATATTGATCCCCAGACCATTACGGAAATAATCAAGAATAAACTGCGCATCAACCCGCAGTACGTACGCACTGAACATATAGAATCATTTCCATTATCACAAAACGGCAAAATAAACTATCCTCTGTTACAAAATTTACAGCATGAAAACATTTAGAACCCTTATATTACTTTTACTTCTTGTCAGCTTCCCGTTTATCGTTTCTGCCCAGCAGAGTGAACGCGTTAACGGCAAGGTCATGCTGTCTGAAAAAGTGCCCGTAAAGAATGCACTTTTAAGGTTAGTGAATACGCCGTATCAGGCAAAAACCAATAATTTAGGAGAATATTATTTTGATAATGTGCCGCCTGGAGAGTATACGCTTCAGGTGGTTTTAAATGACATTGAGCTGATGCGTGAGCCGATCCGCATTGAAAAAGATGTCTTTGAAATCCCTGTGATTTATACTTCAGTAGAGAACAACGTGATTGAAGGAATTACAGTATATGCAGTAAGCAGAAATAAATTTCTGGACAAGGACAGTACCTCGATTGCTAAGATGCCTTTGAAAAACCTGGAAAATCCACAGATGTATACAAGCATCAACCAGCAGATCCTGAAAGAACAGCTAGTTTATGATGTTTCGGATGCCTTGAAAAATGCTCCGGGTATCGTAAAAATGCAGGGAAGCGCCGGGAGAGCGGGAGACGGAAGTTTCTATTACAATTTAAGAGGTTTCCCTACCAGAGTTTCTATGGTAGACGGTGTTCCTGCAACGACCAATTCAGAAATTGATCCTGCAGATATTGAACGTATCGATGTGATCAAAGGACCTTCCGGAACTTTGTACGGAGGCGCCGTGAATTCCTTTGGAGGATTGATCAACGTTGTGACGAAAAAGCCGAAAGATTATTTCGGAGGTGAGGTTTCTTACCTTTTGGGAAGCTACAACCTGAACCGTATAACAGCTGATGTTTATGGTCCGGTCACGGATTCAAGAAAGACATTATTCCGTTTGAATGCTGCGTATCAGTACCAGAACGGATTCAGGGATTCTGAGTTCAGAAAATCCATGTTTGTGGCTCCAACGCTAAGCTACCAGGTAAATGACCGTTTAAAGTTTAATTTGGGGGCTCAGATTTACACGTATGAAGGAACAAATACTCCTATTATTTTCCTGTCCAGAACAAGAAAATTTTTCGCAACGACCCCTGATGAACTGGGATTTGACTGGAAAAAGTCTTATTCCAATAATGATATGAGCTTAAAGGCACCTTCCATCAATGTAAAAGCTGAGGTGAATTACAAAATTTCAGATCAATGGAGTTCACAGACTTTGATCTCAAGAAACTACAGAAAAACGGAAGGATTGTATCAGTATCAGTTTATCAGGGGAAATACCAGCGATGCCCTTTTAGAGCGTAACGTACAGTGGCAGAATGCTGAGGGAGCCTCTACGAGTATCCAGCAGAATTTTAACGGAGAATTTAAAATAGGAAAAATTAAAAATAAGGTTCTTATCGGGTTAGACTATTTAAACCAGTCATTAAACAACAATAATTCTCCGATCGTTAAGTATGACACCATCAATGGACGAAATCTGACAGCCAAATATGGTATGATTTCCAAAGATCTGGCTCTTCAGAAAATACAGACTTTTACCCAGGCCGCCATCGAAGCTGGTATCAAAACCGGTAAATCACCTTTGGAAAGAAATACATTTTCAAGTAACATCTATGGCGCTTATATTTCAGATGCTCTTTATATTACAGATCGTTTAGTTACCTTATTAAGTTTACGTCTAGACCACTATGAAAGCAACGGGCAGTTTGATCTGAACACTAACGCTCTTAATCCTTCTTCACCAAAATTCAAGCAGACAGCATTGTCTCCCAAACTGGGCGTGTCGTACCAGATCTTTAAAGACCGTTTATCAGCGTATGCCAACTACATGAACGGCTTCAGCTACACACCTCCGGCGTCTCAGCCTCTTTCAGATTACAGCGGAGATTTCAAACCGCAGAAATCCAATCAGTGGGAAGTGGGAGTGAAAGGAAATCTTTGGCGAAACAGAGTGAATTTCACCGTAGGATATTATGACATTCTGGTTGATAATATGTTAAGATTAACGGAAGTAATCCGCGACGGGAAAAGCTATAATATTACCATCCAGGACGGTGAGCAGAGAAGTAAAGGGATCGAAATTGAAACCATCCTGAATCCAATTCAGGGACTGAACATTATGGCAGGATATTCTTACAACGACAGTAAGTTTGTAAAAGCTGCTGCGAATGTAGATGGCCGTCGTCCGTCATCTTCAGGTCCGGCTAATGTATTCAATTCATGGATCAGCTACATATTGCCGATCAAAGGACTTCAGGGACTTGGATTGGGTTTTGGTGTGAACCGTGTCGGTGAGCAGATTACTGTTGATAACACAACTACCGGACAGTTTATATTCCCGGCTTATACTTTAGTGAATGCTTCCGTATCTCTTGAAAAAGAAAGGTACAGATTAGGATTTAAAATGAATAATTTAGGAAATGCACAGTATTTCGCAGGACAGGGAGTTGTAGTAGCCCAAATGCCTCGTAACTTTGTCGCGGAGGTTAGTCTTAAGTTTTAATATGAATTCTATACTAAGAAAGACAGCATATCAAGTACATCTATGGCTCGGACTAACGTCCGGGCTTATAGTTGTGATCATGGCGGTTACCGGATGTATTCTCGCTTTTGAAAAAGAGCTGAAACATGCCATACACCCGGAAAAATATTTCGTCAACATCATTAAAAAAGAAAAACTGCAGTTTTCTGAGCTTAAATTGAAAGCAGAACAGGCACTTCCGGACAGTTTAAAAGTAAGCAGGGTAGAAATATCCTCAGATCCATCCAGAAGCTATGCATTCCGTTCACTGAAAATGGACAATGAAGCTTTGACCTATTGGGGAACTTATATTCATTATTACAGAGTGTATATAGATCCATACACCGGAAAAGTGCTGGCAGTTGAAAATGCAAAAAATGATTTTTTTGAAATCATCATGGACCTTCACCGAAGGCTTTTATTAGGTGAAAAAATTGGTAAAACGATTACAGGATATTCTACACTGATATTGGCTGTTATGCTTTTTTCAGGACTGGTGATCTGGTTTCCCCGTAAGATGAATAAGAAAGCCCTGAAGGGCATGTTTCTCATTAAAACATCAGCCAAATGGAAAAGGATCAATTATGACATGCACAATGTCCTGGGATTTTATACAGTTATTCCTTTGTGTATTATTTCCTACACAGCATTGATATGGAATTTTGAAGATTTCGACAAATGGATCAAAACAACACTGAACGGAAAAGCCAAAACCGAGCAGAAAGCCAAAAGCACAATTCCTTTCGAAGAATCTCCGGACCAGAAAAATATTTTGAATATTGTCGGAAATAGGGTAGAACAGAGTCTTGGTGATAAAAAATCTGCACTCATCAGCTTTCCGAAAACAGAAGAAGGGACTTATTATGCTGAGGTAACGTATGGTAATAAGCAATACCAGAATGAACAGTTCAATTTTGATCAGTACTCAGGGAAAATACTAAAGCATCAATCCTACAAAGATAAAAATATCGGCAATGGAACCGCATTAAGAGAAAGAAATTATGACCTTCATACCGGAAGTATCTTCGGAATGACAGGCAGGATTGTATACCTTTTTGCAGGTATGATTGCAGCTTCACTTCCCATCACAGGATTCATTATTTATTTGAACAGAAAAAAGAAGAAATCCAAGAAAAAGAAAGTGAAGATACCGACTACTTCAAATTAAAAAACAAAAATTTTAGATAAGTGTAACGTAACTGTTACACTTTTTTTATTCCAATTCAAATAACATAACTATCCGGATAATCAGTAAGCTCTGCGTGAAATTTTATACTAGTTTAAATCTTCTATGTGATTTTTAGATGTTTTTACCTCTCGCAGATTAAGCGGATTGAGCAGATTAATAAGAACGCAAACATCTGCCATATCTGCTTAATCTGCGAGAGATTTCCTATAACAATCTTTTCGCGTTATCGGAAAGAATTTCAATACTTTTTTCCATTTCTTCAAAGTTGAGGTTCCCAAACCCCAACCTTATCGCTGTAAGATCTTTAGTCTGATAGAGCAGTGTTTTAGGAATAAAGAGATTGTTCTGAGCACAGTTCCGGCTCAGCTGCATCAGATTGATAGGCACCTGCCACTCCAGCCAGAAAGCAAGACCTCCGGAAGGTTTTTGAAACCGTATGAGTCCATCCAGGTTTTCCTTAAGAAGTTCTGCAAAATAGTTACGCCTTTCCTGATAAACCTTTAAAGATTTTTTCAGATAACGGTGTATTTCCCCTTCCTCGATCATTTCTCCTAAAGCTCTTTCCATTAAAATGTCACCCTGGCGGTCTATGATTCCGAGATATTTCCTCATCTCGATCATCAGATTTTCCGGAGCTACAATAAAACCGGTTCTGAATCCAGGCGCCAATGATTTTCCAAAAGATCCGATATAAATAACCATCCCATTCGTATCTGCACTTGCCAACGGAAGAATGGGGCTTTTATCGTAATGAAATTCATAATCATAATCATCTTCAAGAATGATAAAGCCGTACTCGTGAGCAAGTTCCAGCAGCTCAAGTCTTCGCTGGGCACTTAAGGCGACGGTAGTAGGATAGTGGTGATGCGGGGTAAGATAAAGCATCCTTATTTTCTGTTTTTTACAGGCCTCCCGGACGCTCTCTACGATAATTCCGTCTTCATCTATGGGTATTGAAACAATATTAACTCCAGCTTTTTGAAAGATCATATTGACTGAAAAATAGCTCAAAGCACCTACCAATACAGTATCTCCGGCAGAAAGCAGAATTTCGGAAACAATATAAATACTCATTTCTGTGCTTCGGGTGATGAGAAGATTATTCTTTGAAATAGGCAGTCCGCGGGACAGATTAAGGTAATGTGACAGATGTTCCTTGAAAAATTCACTACCGTCGTTATTGTAGTGGCCCAGCATTTTCTGGTTGGATTTTCTTTTCAGAATAGAACTGTAAAACCTTGAATGCTGCCCGATCTGAGTAAGTCTGATATCCGGAACACCGTCATTAAAAATATACTCACAGTCCGAATGTTCAAAAGGATTGTCTAAAATATTAGAAGTTTTAAAAGAAAATCCAGTCGTTTCAGGATAGTTCTGAAGGCTGTTTTTCTCAAAATCTTTAACCTTTACCGGATTTTCCTGATTTTCCCCGATAATAAATGTTCCTTTGTTCGGCAGGCTTTCTACCCAGCCCTGTGCTGATAATTCATCATAAACCGCAACTGCCGTATTCCTGTGGATTTCCAGAACCTCACTGAAGGCCCTCGTTCCGGGCAGCTTGGTCCCGTAAGGCAAAAAACCTCTCTGAATAGCATTGATCAGTTGATTCGCAATCTGCATATAAATAGAAGCTTCGGCATTTCTGTCAATTTCTATAAAACTTTGATAAGGAATTTTAACCGGACTATCCATAATATTAAAACTGGCACCTTTTAATGGTCCGGCAATATACTAATTTTGGTTCAAAATAAATGAAAAGTTACGGGATACGGGTTACGAGATTTAATCCTCTTCTATAAGCCATGATCATCACCTCGAAACCAGTATCTCGAAACCCGAACCCGAACCAAAATTGATAAACCTATGGAATTTCAACAGCTCCTTGAAAAAATTGTACAGGATGGTGTAACCCATGCCAAATGGCTGAATACCCTTTCATTCATGGAAAATGCCGGTGCCAGAAAGATCTCTAAATGTGAGCATCCGGTTTCAGTAACTCTGATCCAGCTGAAACATGCTGCTGAAGAACACCGTCATGCTTATTATCTGAAAAAACAGATCGGCAAAATAGATCCTGAATTATGTAAAACCTATGAAGCAGCTGAACTTCTGGCCCCGGTTGCCACCCGGCAGTATCTTCACTCATTGGATATAAAGGCTTGCAGGTATCTTCAGACTGCATTTAATCTGAGTAAAGAAGAACTCAAATATGCAGCTTATCTTTTTGTGACCTATGCCATTGAAGTCCGTGCAGATGAGTTGTATCCGGTTTATCAGGATATTCTTACCAAGGAATCTTCGAGGATTATGGTCAAATCTATTATTCTGGAAGAAGAAGGTCATCTTGAAGAAATGATTCATCAACTCAATGAATTTTCTCCGGATTGGAATAAACATGCAGAAAATATCCTGACGATAGAAAAAGAACTGCACGATCTGTGGATCCATGCTATAGCTGAAGAAGTTTCCCAATTAGACTATGCTTAAAAAATTTCAGGAAGCTCTCAACAAAAGAAAGGAGGCGGGAATACTAAGAACATTAAAGCCTAAATCAGCCGGCATTGATTTTTATTCCAACGATTATCTGGGCCTGGCAGGAAATAAAGAACTTCAGGCACAACTGCTTCAGAAAGTTCTGGAGAACCCTGCGCTTCTTTCAGGAAGTTCCGGTTCCAGACTGATCAGCGGAAACAGTCATATCGTTCATGAAACGGAACATTATATTGCCCAACAGCATCAATATCCTGCCGCTCTGCTGTTTCCTTCCGGATACAGTGCGAATCTGGCTTTATTCTCTATGCTGCCGGGCCGTCATGACACGATTATTGTAGATGAACAGATTCACCGTTCCGTTCACGATGCGTGCCGGATGTCTTATGCAAAGAAATTAAAGTTCAGGCATAATGATCCGGAAGATCTGGAAAGTATTCTGAAAAAACAGAGCAGCCCCAGTTACATTGCTATAGAAAGTCTGTATTCAATGGATGGAGACTTTGCGCCCCTTCAGGAAATTGCAGCTTTAGCAAAACGGTATAATGCCGCCCTGATTGTAGATGAAGCGCATGCTTTCGGCGTTTTTGGATACGGACTGATTGAAAAACACCAGTTGCAAAATGATGTTTTTGCAGCCGTAATGACGTACGGAAAAGCTTTAGGAGCCCATGGAGCGGCTATTCTCTGTGATGAAACGGTGAAGTCCTATTTAGTCAATTTTGCTTCTCCTTTTATCTATACCACAGCAGCTCAAGACTTTTTATGGATAGCTATTAAAAGTGGCTATGAATTTTTAAAGCTAAAACCGGAACTGTCAGAAAAACTTCATCACAACATTGGAGTTTTCAGAAATCAGAATATTGAAACAATATCTTCAGAGGTCAGCCCGATACAGGCTATAATGGTTCCGGATAACCATCAATTAAGAAACTTACAGACAGCATTATCCGGCAATGGATTTTTAACCTATGCCGTTCACAGTCCGACTGTAAAAACAGGAACGGAAAGACTCAGAATATGTCTCCACAGCTTCAATACAGAAGAAGATATTGTAAAACTAACGGGAATTATTAAAGATTTTATTTAAGCTATGAATCAACTATTTATCACAGGTATTGGTACTGAAGTAGGAAAAACAGTATGTTCTGCTGTTTTAACACAATATTTTAAAGCTGATTACTGGAAACCCGTACAGTCAGGGGACCTTGATGATACGGACACCCATAAAATAGAATCCTGGACAGAAAATACAGTCTGCCATCCGGAAACCTACCGTCTTCAACTGGCTGCATCACCACATCAGTCTGCAAGAGAAGAAAATATAGAAATCAGTTTAAATCAGTTTCAGCTTCCGAAAACAGATAATAAACTAATCGTAGAAGGAGCCGGAGGGCTTATGGTACCGCTTACGGATGATATTTTCATCATCGATCTTATAGAAAAACTTAGCCTTCCTGTAGCGCTGGTAGTCAGAAACTATTTAGGATGCATTAACCATACTTTACTTTCTATCATGGCATTAGAACAAAAAAAACTTAAACTTGAATACCTGATCCTGAACGGGCCTTTTCCTCCTGATACGGAAAGAGTGATCTGTAATTTTATTAAAAGAGAAACCAGGATCATTCACATCCCTGAAATTGACCAGCCAACTAAAGCCAGCATTAAGGCTGCCGCAGAACAATTAACAAAAACAAAATTATGATAATGGACAAAAAAACAACCATCAGAAACAACTGGACGAAAGAGGAAATAGAAGAAATTTACCACCAGCCTCTGCTCGAACTGATCTATAGGGCATCAACCGTTCACCGTGAATGGCATGACCCATCAGAAGTACAGATTTCCACCTTATTATCCATCAAAACAGGCGGATGTCCTGAAGACTGTTCCTACTGTGGCCAGGCAGCCCGCTACCATACCAATATCAAAGTACAGGCATTGCTGCCAACAGAAACCGTTATTGCCCACGCCCAAAAAGCAAAAGACAGCGGTTCATCCCGCTTCTGTATGGCTGCCGCATGGCGTGAGGTCCGTAACAACCGTGATTTCGACAGGGTAATCGATATGGTAAAAGGCGTGAACGAACTTGGACTTGAAGTATGCTGTACACTAGGAATGCTTACCGAAGAGCAGGCCATCCGTCTTCAGGAAGCAGGTTTATATGCCTACAACCACAATCTGGATACTTCCGAGCAATACTATGAAGAGATCATCTCCACCAGAACATTCGACAACAGGATCAATACCATCAATAATGTAAGAAAAGCCGGAATAACGGTATGTTCAGGAGGAATTATAGGTCTTGGAGAAACGCATAGAGACAGGATTTCAATGCTTTTGACCTTAGCCACTATGCCCAAACACCCGGAATCTGTTCCCATTAATGCTTTGGCAAGAGTTGCAGGAACTCCGCTTGAAGATAATGAGAAAGTAGATACCTGGGAAATGGTACGAATGATTGCCACTGCGAGAATTGTCATGCCATCCTCAATGGTCAGATTAAGTGCAGGACGAATAGAAATGAATGAAACAGAGCAGGCATGGTGCTTTATGGCCGGAGCCAATTCAATCTTTACAGGAGAAAGAGAAACACTGCTGGTAACTCCTAATCCGGGAGTTTCCGAAGATATGCAGATGCTTGAAAAACTGGGTCTGAAGCCGATGAAGATGAAGGAAAATAGTTGTTGTTAACGGAATGTGGAGTACCGGTTACAGGTTGTTGCCTTATAAATTACGGGTTACAGGCTACTGTTGGCTTATAGAACTATCATCTCCACTAACCTCTAACCTCTAACTTCTAACTTCTAATTAAAAAAATGAATACATTAATACAAAACCTTCAGTCAAGAGACAAAGCCGTCAACTGGCATCCTTATACCCAGATGAAAACAGCTGGAGATGCAATTCCCATTGTCAAAGGAAAGGGTGCTTATTTATATGATGATGAAGGGAAAAAGTATATCGACGCGGTCTCCTCCTGGTGGGTAACCTTGCATGGCCATGCTCATCCTTATATTGCTGAACGTGTTTTCCAGCAGCTGAACACTTTGGAGCAGGTTATTTTTGCAGGCTTTACGCATGAACCGGCTGTTCAGCTTTCAGAAAATCTGTTAAGACTACTTCCGGATAACCAGAAAAAGGTTTTCTATTCGGATAATGGTTCTACAGCAGTAGAGGTGGCCTTAAAAATGAGTATTCAATACGCCTGTAATCTTGGAAAAGAAAAGACCAAAATTCTGGCTTTCAGAAACGCATACCACGGTGACACATTCGGAGCGATGTCTGTGAGCGGGAGAAGTGTCTGGACAAAACCTTTCGGAAGCATGCTGTTTGAAGTAATTTTTATCGATACACCCAACGCAGAAAATCTGGAAAGCTTAAAAATACAGATCAAAGATGTCGCAGAAGAAACAGCCTGTTTTATCTATGAACCATTAGTACAAGGGGCTGCAGGAATGCTGATGTATGAGGCCGAACATCTTGATGAGCTGATTAAGTTCTGCAGAAGCAACGAAGTCCTGATGATCCAGGACGAAGTATTCACAGGATTTGGGAGAACAGGAAAATTGTTTGCTGCCAATCATCTTACGGAAATGCCGGATATGATGTGCTTCTCAAAAGGACTGACCGGCGGAACGATGGCTATGGGAATCACAACCTGCTCTCAGGAAATTTTCAATGCTTTTTTATCTGAAGACAAATACAAGACGTTGTTTCACGGACATTCCTTTACCGCCAATCCGTTAGCCTGCACTGCCGCATTAGCCAGCATGGAACTTTTATTACAGGAAGAAACTTTAATGGCCATTGACCGTATCAGCAAACAGCATTCAGATTTTTCCAAAATCCTTTTAAAGCATCCGGATGTTGAAAATGTACGTCAGACTGGAACTATTCTGGCTTTTGAATATAAAACTGATCAGAATACTTCTTATTTTAACCAGATCGGAAAGGTTCTGTATGATGAATTCCTTGAACGTGGGATCATTATGCGCCCACTGGGAAATGTCATGTATCTGGTTCCGCCGTATTGCATTACTGCAGAAGAACTCGATTTTATTTACCGGAATATTCTGGAGGTACTGGATACTTTTAAGAATCCAGGTCATTGCCCCACTGATGCAGCTGATCAAGAATAGGACCTAATTTCCGGGCTTTATCAGTAAGCTTATAATACACTTCAGGAGGAAAATTATAGACTTCAATCCGTTGAATGATATGATTTTCCTCCATCTGTTTCAGCTGCTCAGAAAGCACTTTCTTTGAAACTCTCGGCATTTTTCGCCATAATTCCACAAACCGCACCTGATCTTCCTCAAAAAGATTCTGAAGGATCAGTGGTTTCCATTTTCCGGAAAGAATATCCAGGCTTCGTCTGAGCCCGCAGTTTTTAAATTCTTCAAAATTCATCGTCACATGTTTTTATCGTTAACCTTTTGGTAACCGTCTATTATTTAGCCTTGATTGAGCCATAGCTTTGCAAGCACAAAAGTATACAAAATGAAACTAGAATTATGGCGCAATGCCACATTGCTTCTCCAGATCGGAGGAAAAAAGATTTTAATCGATCCTATGCTTGGAGAAAAAGGTTCTTTAGGGAAATTTCCGATGACGGATGACGAATTGGCAAATCCTCTGGTTGATCTTCCGTTCAGTGAAAAGGAATTAAAAGATAAACTGTCAACAATAGATGCCGTGGCTGTAACTCACCTTCATCCGGATCACTGGGACGGAAAAGCTATTGAGCTTCTGGATAAAAATATTCCTGTGATCTGTCCTGAGAGTATTTCAGAACAGATCGCCCAATCCGGTTTTAAGAATGTGATTGCCATTAAAGACCATATCATTTGGGAAAATATCAGCATCTCAATTACGGAAGGACAACACGGAACCGGAGAAATAGGGGAGAAAATGGGCAAAGTAAACGGATTTGTCTTTAAAACAGAGGATAAAAGCCTATATATTGTTGGTGACAGCATCTGGTATGAAGGAATTGCGGCAGAAATCGATAAGCATCAGCCTCAGCATATTATTGTTGCCGGAGGTGCAGCTACTTTTGTGGTGGGAGATCCTATCATCATGACCAGCGAAGACATCATTAAGCTTTGTGAATATGCACCTGATGCTTCCGTGTTGGTGACTCATATTGAAGCAGTAAGCCACAGTAAGGAAAGCCGTGAATTTATTAAGAAAAAGATCATTGAAAACGGCCTGGAGAACAGATGCTTAGTCCTGCAGGATGGATCGGAATATTCTTATGATTAATTTAAAAGAATTAAAACCTATTAATCTTTAAGATGAATGCTTTGGGAGATGGCTCATTTTTTGGATGCCTTCTCTAAAATTAATCTTTATGCTATCCCTATTTCTCTTAGAACTCAACTGGAAAGAATTATTCCTGGGGCACGAAGAATGGTCTTTTCTCCTGGAAATCATACTGCGGACTATGATCATGTTCCTGGCTATTATTATTGGCTTGAGAATTTTAGGGAAAAGAGGGGTAAAGCAGCTTTCTATTTTCGAATTGGTCGTTATTATTGGGTTAGGTTCTGCGGCGGGTGATCCCATGTTCAATAAAGATGTCGGTATTATTTCTTCCATTCTCGTTTTTATAGTTATCATCCTTTTATACAGCATTGTCACTTTTTTTATAGGAAGAAGCAAAAAATTTGAGAAACTGGTGGAAGGAAGTTCTATCTGCCTGATCAAGGACGGTGAATTTGCCATTGAAAATTTTAAAAAAGAAAATCTGGGAAGTGATGAATTTTTTGCAGAACTCAGGTTGAAAGGTATTTCGCAGCTTGGACAGATTGAAACAGCTATTGAAGAAATTTCCGGTGAGATCAGTGTATTTTACTATGAGGATAAAGACGTAAAGTATGGCCTTCCTATTATGCCTGATTCATTAAAAAATCCATTGAAAAGAATTCATAAAGAAAGCCAGTATTCCTGTATCTTCTGTGGGCATACCGAATTGAAAGCAGAAGGAGATACGGCACAATGTCCCAAATGCAAAAAGGATGAATGGATAGAAGCCAGCAACAGAAAAAGAATAACTTAAATCAGACAAAAATATGTTAAAAGGACTGTAGCGGAAAGATACAGTCCTTTTATTTTAATCTTCAACACATGTATTCCTGGCCGCTTTCATTCCGAAATAAAACATCAGAATGACAGCAAAACTTAAAAAATAAAAAGAGCTTTTCCACGAAACGTCCCAATCATGAAGCTTCCCGAAGACCGGAGGCCCGAACGCAGCAATCAGATATCCCACAGACTGTGCCATGCCTGATATTTTTACCGCATTGGCGCTGTTTTTTGTTCTTGTTGAAAAAAACAGAATAGACAGGCTGAAAGATAAGCCGTTAGAAATACCGATAATAACAGCATTGGCATAAATCCATTGCGACTGCAGCCATACAAACATCATCGTACTTCCGAACATTAAACTGCAGATAAGAACAATAAGAATCCGTTGATCCTTCATTTTACCGGCAATAATAGGAGCACAGAAAGTAATCGGGATCATGGTAATCTGAATAAAAAACAGAACCCATCCCGCACTTTCGCCTTCCATTTTACAATCAGTGAGAAATGAAGGCAGCCATGCCATCATGCAATAATAAAACAAAGACTGCAGTCCCATAAATATACTGATATTCCATGCCTGTGCAGATTTAAACATATTAAAATCAGAAACACTTAATGCCGCTTTTGCCTGTCCCGGATTCTTTTTATTGAATACCAGTTCCAGAATAAGGACAAAAAGTCCCAGTCCGGCAATGATCAGCCAGATTCCCAGCGAACCCCGCCAACCCATGCCCGTCCATTCTCCGATTCTTACACTGAAGCCTGACGCTAATGCCGCTGTAAGGTTCATGGAAACTGCAAAAATACCGGTCATCAGCCCGATCTGTTTAGGAAAATTATTCTTGATATATCCCGGAGTCACCACATTTCCGATGCAGATGCCCAAACCTATGAACACAGATCCTGCAAAAAGGGTCCACAGAGATCCGGTAATCCGGAGGAACAGTCCGAAACTCAAGATTATCAGAGAATACATCAAAAACCGGCTGATACTGAATTTATGCGAAAATCTGCTCACTAAAACAGAACAGGTTGCGAACATAAACAGTGGAATAGAAGTAAGCAGGCTCACCTGGAAGCTATCCAGATTCAGGGCATTCCGTATATCACCCAATACCGGGGAAACTGAGATTATAGGTGATCTGAGGTTGCTGGATACAAGCATCACAACCAGTACATTGATCGCCATCAGAACGTAAGAAGCATTCTTTCTTGATTCACTCTTCATCATATAATTAATATTTGATGTAAAATTAATTCAGCGGTTTTATTTAATTTTGCCAAAATATTAACCTAAAACGACATGAATCCTCACGATACTATAGATATTGACCAGCTGAAGAAACCGTATTTTGTCTGGTTTGAAGAAGACTGGCGGCACGATGATATCCTTCATGCTCACCAAAAAGGCCAGCTCGTTTATGTAGAAAGCGGATTCCAGTATATTACGGTCGACGGGAAGATCTACCTTCTTCCTCAAAACCACGCAGCCTGGATTCCTCCGGGTGCCATCCATAAAACCAATTCCCATTCGGAAAAAATTAAACTGATGATTATGTTCGCTGACGTAGAAAAAAGCAGTGTTTTTCATCATAATATTAATGTCTTTTCCGTTCCTCCTGTCCTGAAGGAAATGATAAAGTATGCAGAAAAATGGTCAAAAAACATTTCAAAAGATCCGGATGAAGCGCTTTTCTTACAGGCACTTTTTAATGAGCTTCCTCATTTTGTGGAACATTCCTTACAGCTTCATATCAGCCTTCCTGAAGATAAAAGATTGTCTAAGTCTATTGAATATCTTCACAACTATTACCAGGAAGACATAAGAATGGAAGATCTGAGTGAAATCTCCATGCTTTCCTTACGTACATTAGAACGGATTTTTAAAAAGGAGACCGGTATGACACTGGCCAAATATCAGCAGATCCTGAGAATCATTAAAAGTCTGGAGCTGCTGAGCTCCGGTGACCATACCATTTCGGAAACAGCTTATAAAGTAGGGTACAGGAGTGTTCAGGCTTTCACAAGAAGCTTTCAGGCTGTCATGTTGTCCAAACCTACAGATTTTGTAAAAATCACCCGGTAATCTGTTGTAAAACAAAAATCTCCGGGATAACCCGGAGATTCATACATAATCTAAATTTTCCTAGAACTTAAATACACAGCCGCAAACGCTCATTTTGCCTTCAACGACTGTAGTCCATTGTCCGTTCCATGTACCTCCGTAAGAAGCACAGATTGAAGGACATATTTCTTTTGCATCCTCGTTGCTCCAGATAGGTCCTGCTAAAACGTCCATAGTATATTCTGTACTTCCTGACGGTTGCGTATCATATTCAACTTCGATAACGCTCATCTGACCTTCGACAATAGTGCTCCATTGTCCGGTGAATTTTCCTAAATGTGCCGCAGCAATACGGCCCCCGATTTTTTGTGCTTCATCATTGCTCCAAAGCGGACCTGCAATAATGTTGATTTTGAATGTTGACATGGTGTAATGTTTTTAAGTTGTTTAACATTACAAAGTTGTCACTTTAAAGAGATATATGATAGCGTAGAAAGTACCAAATTTGTTATGCCGTATTTTTACTTAAATTTCAAAAAAGTAATAAGCTAAAATAAAAAAGGTCCCCCACAAGAGGAGACCTTAAAAAAACACAAATGATGAAAAAAAATTATTTCGATCCACAAATATAAGCAAAAATTGTATTATGCAAAACATCAGATAAGCATAAATATTAAAAAAGTATTAATTCTAATTAAAAATAAGGGCCTGTTCAATAATACTTTTCTTACCAGAATACATTAAATTTAGTGATAATAAATTATCATAAAACAAAAAATTATCAAAAATATTTTAATAGTAAAAATTAGTACAATTGAACTAATTTTATTAATTATTCCTCAAAAGAATCAATAAAATATCTTACCGTTCTGTATTCTTACTGTTTTTTCTTTCTCCATTTTCTTTATGACTCTTATGACAGTTTCTACACATAGACCTGTAAGAGAGGCCAAATTTTGCCTGGTAAACGGAAACTGATAAGAGTATTTATCTGTGTACCGATTATAAGATTTCAGGCAGTCCATTACACGTTTTATTTTGGTTCCCGGATCTGGCGTAGAAAGATTGTTCATCATCACATGCCTGTAATACATTCTTTCCGCAGTATAGCTGCAGAGTTTCGGAAGAAGATCAGGTGAGCTTCTGATAAGTTCCATGAATTTATTCTTATCCAGTCTTATAATCTCACAAATGCCCATTGCTATTGCATTCACCGGATAAGGTTTTTCTATGAACAAAGAACTCTCCGCAATGCAATGTCCGTCAAAAGGAACGCTGTGGATAATTTCCCGTCCATCTTCATGGTAATTATTAATTTTTACCGTTCCGGTTTTAATCTGAAAATAATATTTAGGCTGATCATTTTCTTTGAAAATAACATCACCTCCTGCATAATTTATCAGTTCCGCCCCTGAGGAAAATAAAAGTTCTTCATCAATTATCATAGATTCATACCGCTTCTGGATTATAATTTAAAATTAATTTGCCTTTAGAGCTTTTAATTTTTTATTCAAAAATAATTATTACTTTATAAAAACACAATAGAGGTCTAAATTTTTAACAGCTTCACAATAACATGACTAAGATCATAAAATAGGCCATTCATCTTCATTAATTTTAATACAAATAATTAAATCCATTTCTCCCGATACATTTAAGTTTTAACATCAGCCTCTCCAGCGGGAGGCTTTTATTTTGAGCCGTTATGATCGTACTCATAAAGAATACCTCCCTATTTTTATAAATTAGTACAAAATCCAGTTAAGATGAAGCCCAAGCAGATCAACAGAGTTCCACAGCAGCAATCCGGCGGATTTCATGATACAGAAAGCCGGAAGCAGTTTGAGCCCAAATTCCTTCCACTCAAGTTTGACATTTTGAAACAAAGGTTTTTTTCAGTGAGCCGGTGGAAAAGCTATTGCGGTGAAGGCTTTGCAGCTTTTAAACTCTTTGACTCCGAAGGAAATGCTGCTGAAAGGCCACCTCAGAAAGGCGATTTCATGAGAATTGATATTCCCGGACCGGGAGAACCTGAAGCCAAAGGGTATGACTGGGTAGAGGTTACTGATATCTGTTTTCAGGAAGATAACTATTCCGAAAGCATTTTGATAACATGCAGCCCGTCCAGAAATCCTCAAGATAAAACAAATCAGCATATTGCTCACTTTTACAGTTCTAAAGCGACTTCTACTTTTATGATTGCAAGAACGCCGACTCATCTGAAAGCTGCAGTCTACGGTCGAAATGAAACTCCCAATTTTAACGCCGGATGTATTGATGTCCTCAGAAATCTTATGGTTGCCGCAGGAGGAATGATGGGAATCTCCAAGATACAGTGGAAAAAACTGGCGGATGGATTTCTGGATTTTGAGTAAATCCATTTATTCTTAGTCAACAAAATGTTTTAACAATTAGTTCTTATGCGTAATTGTACCCATATCATGCCCTGACTACCACTCCAAAAAATAAAAAGCTGAGTATATACTTCAAAAGAATGATATTTAGCATATTTCCGATATTACAAGTGTTATTTAATGCATAGCTAATATTAAAATGATAAATTTAGATCAATTAAAGTTTGGACTGAAGCACTCATTTCAATATGGATACGGCATTCCGGGATTTTAATTCATTCTCATTGAAAGAATTTTTATCGAAATAAAATGACACATAAACCATTACACAACTTCCATATTCCGGTAATGGGTCTGGCGTATACCATAGACAGTCCCATCCGTGTTGCCCAATATGGAATTTCTTCCGTGATTTCCATTATCGATGATGAGATCCTGGAGAAAATGAAAAACTTTTATAATAAGAAATTCAGTCTTAATTATTTAGGAATTTCAACAAAAACAGAAGATTACAGGGCAAAAAGAATTACGGCTTATCTCGATATGGTAGATGATATCGTGAATGAAAAATTTGAATCTTTCAAACAGGAAATCACTAAGAACAGGGAGGCTTTAAAGAGCTTTATGGCCATTCTGCCCAATACTTCGGATCTGAAAAGCGGTCTTCAGAATCTTATGAGTCAAACAGACAGTCTTGGCTCAAACATTAAAAATTTTATTGAAAGCAATCTGAAGCCAGGAAGTATCGACGTCAATATTATGACAAAAGTTGACAAAGACAACTATAAAAAAGGTGAGCAGCTTCCTGTGATATTTAATGATGCCCATGCGTCACTGCGTGGTTTTGCCCAAAGTAAACTATCTTCTTCCATGGTGCTTTCTGCAGGAATGAACCCGCGTTTATACAGCTATATTGAAGAATTCGACGATTTCTTTCCCGATCAGAACGGCATTTTAAAAAAGAAGATCATTCTGAAAGTGAGTGATTTCCGTTCAGCCATGATCCAGGGAAATTTTCTGGCTAAAAAAGGGCTTTGGATTTCAGAATACAGAATAGAATCCGGACTGAACTGCGGAGGACATGCATTTGCTACGGAAGGGATGCTGTTGGGACCTATCATGGAAGAGTTTAAACAGAAAAAGAATGACCTTATCCAATCTGCACATGCCTTAATGATTACCGCTTTGGAGCAGAAAGGAAAACATCCCGTTTCTGAGCCTCTCGAAATGAAAATTACGGTTCAGGGTGGAGTAGGAACCTCCGAAGAACATGAATTTCTGCTTGAAAACTATAAGGTAGACAGCGTCGGATGGGGATCACCATTTCTATTGGTTCCTGAAGCGACTTCTGTAGATACGGAAACCAGGAATCTGCTTTTAAGATCCGGAGAAAAAGATTTCTACCTGAGTAATATTTCGCCTTTGGGAGTGCCATTCAATACGGTTAGAGGAACATCCAATGAGTTGTTGAAAGAACAAAAGGAAGCCTCCGGGAAATACGGAAGTTCTTGCCCGAAAAAGCTTCTGGCTCTAAGCAAAGAGTTTTCACCGCAGGGAACGTGTACCGCCTCTAAGAAGTATCAGGATATTAAGCTGAAAGAACTTCAGGCCGATCCTGAGCTTACTGCTGAAGAGTTTGGTAAAAGAAAGACCGAAATTACAGATAAAGCCTGTCTGTGTGTAGGATTGGTAAATGCTGCATATATGGAACAGAATCTGGAGATAAAAGGAGAAAAGCAAGGGGTTGTTATATGCCCCGGACCTAACCTCGCTTTTTTTGATAAGGAAGTTTCTCTTTCCGAAATGGTAAAACACATCTACGGGAATGCCAATATCCTTCCGGATAACCAACGTCCGAATATGTTCATCAATGAGTTGAAAATGTATGTTGATTATCTTAAAAAAGAAATCAGCAATTCTTCGGCACAGATTACAAATTCCCAAACCAAAAAATGGAATACGTTCAAAAAGAATATGCTGGAAGGCATTGAATATTATTATCATATGTTTCATACATCCACTTTCTTTACAAGCGGATTGGAAACCATAAAACTGCAGCTGCAGGAATATAAATTGATACTTACAGCCATTGAGATTCCCTCAGGCTGAAAAGTAACAGTATTTTTTTAAATTGATAGATAAGCAGCTTTCTTTATGAAGGCTGCTTTTTTATGCTGATTCTGATATATCAGGCCCTGATTGAAAAGTGAAAAAGTGAGATAGAGTGAGCCTTTTCATTTATAATAACTATAAGCCGTATGTTTATTTTGAATCTGTAATCCTCCATGATAATCCTTACCTTAGATTCTTCTAAAATTTAATTTCAATTTATTTTATGGAAAAAAGAAAGATAAAAAATACGGATCTGTCGATAGCACCTGTTAATTTCGGAGGGAATGTTTTTGGATGGACATTGGACGAAAAGCAGTCTTTTGGTATATTGGATCAGTTTACGGATGCCGGGTTCAATTTTATTGATACAGCAGATACTTATTCCTGGTGGGTTAATGGAAAAGGTGGCCAGTCTGAGGAAATCATCGGAAAATGGATGAAAAGCCGTTCCAACCGTCAGAATATAGTACTGGCCACCAAGGTAGGATCTGAAACCAAAGAGCATGGTTTTGACATCAGCAAGAAACATATTTTAAAGTCTGTGGATGAATCACTTCAAAGGCTTCAGACCGACCATATTGATCTTTATTATACTCATTTTGATGATCATACCACTCCGGTAGAAGAAACACTTTCTGCATACGATGAGATTATCAAAGCCGGAAAAGTGCGTTATATTGCCGCTTCCAACCTTACCCCGGAACGTCTGAAAGCATCATTTGAAGCCTCAGAAAAAAATAACCTTCCCAAATATGTAGCTCTGCAACCGCATTACAATTTAATGGAAAGAGAAGGTTTTGAAAAAAACTATGCTCCGCTGGTGGAAGAATTTGGACTGAGCGTATTTCCGTACTGGTCATTAGCAGCTGGTTTCCTCACCGGGAAATACCGTACCGAAGAGGATCTTGGCAAAAGCCAGAGAGGAGAGGGCGTCAGAAAATACCTGAACCCAAAAGGTCTTGAAGTATTAAAAGCTCTGGACCAGGTAAGTGAAAAACATAAAACCACCCAGGGAACGGTTGCCCTGGCATGGCTTCTGGCCAATCCTTTAATCACTGCACCGATTGTAAGTGCAACGAGTGCTTCCCAGCTGGATACTTTATTCAAGGCTCCTAAGCTTATTTTGGATCAGGAAGATATTGAACTGCTTGATCAGGCAAGTCATTAATTCAGATGAAGTTAATAAAAATATCCGTCAGTAGCTGAACGGATATTTTTTGTCTTTAGATCATAATCTTAAGCAAGAACAGATTTTGGACGTCACGGTAAAAATTTAATCAGAATATTCCTTCAAAAGCTGTCTGTAGCTCATCAGGATAGATGATTTTGATATAAACCCTATAAAATCATTACTCTCACTGATTACCGGAAGATTCCATACGCCGGTATCATCAAATATCTGAAGAATTTCCAACGGTTTATTGTCCCGGTAAATAACTGCAGGCGGAGCTTTCATAATTTGTGCAACCGCCATGGAGCTGTCTGTTTCTTGATTAAAAAGATAGGGACGGATATCATCCAAAGTAAGGATACCTTTCAGTTTTCCAACCTCATCTGTTGCTGCAAAAATGTTTTTGTTTCCATTCTTTACCTTCTCGAATAATGTAGTGACAGAAGCATTTTCATTAATTGTTTCTGAATATTTATCTATAAAATCTTCAGTTCTCAAGGCAAAAAGCAGGTTTTTATCATGCTTGCTGGTAAAAATTTTTCCCTGATCAGCCAAAGATTGCAGTTCCGGAGAGATTGGGGAGAACCATTTTGCAATAAGATAAGAGATAATGGATACGATCATCAGCGGAATAAAAAGATCATACCCAAAACTGGATTCAGCGATCAGAAATATCGCGGTAAGGGGAGCATAGAGTACGCCGCTCATTGCTCCGGCCATTCCTACCAGAACAAGATTCGTCACCGGAACATCTGTAAACCCGATTTGCTGGCAGACTAATGCAAATAAATAACCCACTGTCCCTCCGGCAAAAAGTGACGGGGCAAAATTACCGCCGTTACCCCCACTAAATATTGTGAATGATGTGGCAAAAGCTTTTAAAAGACATACCAGAACCAGAAATATAATAATGGTCCAGTCTCCGATCTCAAAATACCGGAAAAAACTGTTTCTGATAATAGAATGAGTACTTCCGTTCGTAAAAGCCTTCACCGTATCATATCCTTCTCCGAACAAGGGCGGAAAAAGAACACACAATAATGACAGCACCAGACCTCCGAACATAGCCTTACGCATCCTTGAAAGCTTAAGCCCTTTGATGAAATGTTCCACTTTTTGAGAAATCACTACAAAATAACGGGCATACAGTCCGGTTACAACTCCCAGGATAAGATAGTAAGGAACATTTTTATAGTTAAAAGGTTCTCTGGTATAAAACCTGAAAAGCACATCTTCCTGAAGCAGAATCCTTGATAAAAGGCTTCCGCAGACAGCAGCCACTACCAAAGGAATGAAATCTGTAAAAACCACACCCGTCAAAAGGATCTCAAAAGCGAACATGATGCCCGCAATCGGAGCATTGAAAGCTGACGCAATACCCGCCGTGGCACCTGCAGCCAACAGCAAAGTCCTTTCCTTGTAGCTAAGCCTGTAGGTCTGTGCATAATTGGACCCGATGGCAGCCCCTGTAACCGCAATAGGACTTTCCAATCCCGCAGAACCTCCAAGACCCACCGTCACAGCACTCTGAACGATCTGTGAATACATTTTTACAGAAGCCACAATACTTGAATTCTGAGCAATTTCATACAGAATTGCACCGATTCCTTTTCTGTCCTGACCTTTAAACAGAGTAAGAACAATAGCTGTCGTAAGCACAATTCCTAAAAAAGGAAAAACAATATAAAATAAGATCTGATATTCGAAATGAACCTTATGCGTAATAAAATTATGGATGGTATGCACAAGGGTTTTCAGCACCACTCCGGCAAGACCGGCAGTACAACCCACAAGTATTCCGGAGAGCACCAGAAACTGGTTTCTGCTGAGCCTGTTATTCAGCCAATGAAGGATAAGCTCATAGCTTCGGGCTTTTTCCAGTCCGTATTCCTGGAAGTCTCTTTTAAATTTAAGAAAGCTTAAATATTTTTTTTTATTGTGAATTTTCACTGGGAACCAATTTTAAAACCTTGATGGTTTCGTAAATTTAGGAAATATCTTTATAAATGTCTGCCCATACATTGTTGTAAAACTGCTAAATTCCAACACAATACAATGAAATTCAAAACATTATAGAAATTATAAATATTTCTTATAAATTTTAATTCTGTATTGTGAGCCGAATCTGTACTAAAATAAATATCAGCTGTAAATCTGCGATATGGAAGCTATACTATTTAATGGTTACTTTACTCTGCATGATGTTTGCATTCTGTTTTTAACCAACACTTAAATATACTTATATGAAAACAGACATTTTAACAGAAAAGCACAGGTTAGGAATAGGAGGAGTTGCTATAGGAACAGCCTTTGAAGATATAACTGATGAGCAGGCCCGTGAGATATTACAGCAGGCTTGGGATGTGGGAATCCGTTATTTTGATACCTCTCCGTGGTACGGTCTTACAAAAAGTGAAAAAAGATTCGGTGACTTTCTGAAGGATAAAGACAGGAATGAATTTGTATTCTCAACCAAAGTAGGAAGACTGTTCCATGAAGTTCCGGAATCTGAAGTGCCACCCACCATGTGGAAGAAACCTCTGAACTACGATTTTAAACATGATTATACGGCAGATGCCATCAAAAGATCCATTGCAGACAGTTTACAGAGAACCGGGCTGAATCATATTGATATCGTATATGTTCACGACCTTTCTGAAGATCAGGTAGGAGATCGTTACCCTTATTTCCTGAAGCAGGCAAGTGAAGGGGCATTCAAAGTTCTCTCCGAACTCCGTGACCAGGGCGTGATCAAGGCATGGGGAATGGGCGTCAATAAAATTGAACCAATCTTAGACTGTATTGATTCAGCAGATCCGGATATTTGTCTCTCAGCAACACAATATTCGATCCTGGAACATGAAGATGCCGTTGACAGACTGCTTCCGGCGGTTAAAAAAGCCGGTGTAAAACTGGTTTCCGGTGCAGGATATAATTCAGGATATATTGCAGGAAGAGAAAGGTATAACTATAAGGATGTAATTCCTAAGGGAATGGCTGAAAAACGCGCCAGAATTGGGGATATCGCCAAAAAATATAATACTGATATTGTACATGCTGCATTACATTTTGTATTGGCTTCCGACGAATTTGCTTCCATTATTCCCGGAGCCAGCAGCCCGGAACAGGTTAAAGATAATGCGGAAGGTCTTGATGCCAGCATTCCGGCTGAATTTTGGAACGAACTGAAATCCGAGGGACTGATCTATGCAAAAGCACAGGTTCCTGGGGCTTGAAAATAAATAATTTTGGATTACTAACTTTATTTCCAATCTGATATAAAAAACCTCTCATAACGGGAGGTTTTTGGATTTTTTTCTATACCACTTTGGCCTTACGGACAATCTTAGCCAGAAGAGAAGGAAAGAACCTCTTCAGGTAGGTTCCTATCACTTCCTGACCGCCAATAGATGCCTGATTTTTCTTTTTTTCTATAGCCGCAAGCATTTTTCTTGCAAACACATCTGCGGGCATCCCTTTGTTTGTGGCATCATCCATGGTTCCCTGCAGAGAACCGTTACCTGTTACTGCATTAATAGAAATATTAGTGTGTACAAAGCCGGGACAGATGATGGTCACTATAATTTTCTTTGTATATAATTCGGCACGCAGCGAATCAAAAAAGCCATGCAATGCATGTTTTGCTGCTGCATAACTGCTTCTCATAGGGGCTCCGAAAACGCCCATCAGACTGGTTACTACAGCAATCTGTCCGCCACCATTCCTGGTCATATAGGGAAGCACAGATTTTGTAAGGGCCACGGTGCCTATATAATCAATATCCATCAAGCGTTTATCAACTTCTATATCAGTTTCCATTGCCAAGGAACGCTGAGACAGTCCTGCGTTATTGATGAGAATATCAATCTTTCCAAATTTTTCTACAGCTTCGGCCACAACATCCGGCATTTTTTTATAGTCTTCCAGATCCAAAGGCAGTACAAAAAAACGATTCGCTTCAAGTCCTGCCTTTTGAGCAACAGTATTCAGCTGATCTTTATTTCGTGACGAAAGGATAATTTTTGCACTGCTTTTCACTGCGAGCTCATTCACCAGAGCTTCCCCTATTCCTGACGAAGCTCCCGTAACCCAAACCACTTTATGATCAAAATAATTATTCACCTTTGTTTTTTTAATATTTTACTGTCTGATTCTTAAAATTCACTATTCAGCTGTGAAAAGAGTTCACCATTTGACCTTTAAAGCCCTGCTATATATTTTCCTGCTTTCATGCCTGAAAAAATACAGCCTCCAAGAAATGTTCCTTCCAGCGCCCGGTAGCCATGCATTCCGCCTCCGCCAAAGCCTGCAACTTCTCCTGCTGCATAAAGCCCTTCTATCACCGTATCATCATCTCTCAAAACCTGTCCGTTAAGATTCGTTTTAATACCGCCCAGGGTTTTCCGGGTAAGAATATTGAGCCGTACAGCGATCAGAGGACCATTCTTAGGATCTAATATTTTATGCGGAGCTGCCACCCGGCCGAGTCTGTCACCTAAATAATTTCTTGTATTCCTTATGTAATTCACCTGTGTATCTTTTGAATATTTATTGTCCAGCTCCCTGTCTCTGGCTTCGATCTGTGCTTTAATTTTCTCATAATTCAAAAGGGGAGTGCCAGACAGTTCGTTCATCTTTTCCACCAGGGTTTTCAGATCATCCGAAACAATAAAATCTTTTCCATGTTCTTTAAAAGCCTCTACAGGTCCCGGAGCTTTTTTTCCAAAAATTCTTCTCAGAAAAAGAGCATAATCTTTATTGGTAATGTCAGGATTCTGCTCTGATCCGGAAAGAGCAAATTCTTTTTTTATGATTTTCTGGGTAAGGATAAACCAGGAATAAGAAAATCCTGTTTCCTGTATGTGCTTCAGGGTTCCAAGAGTATCAAATCCCGGCAGGAAAGGAGCGGGGAAGCGGTTTCCCCGGGCATCAAACCATAAAGAGGAAGGCCCGGGCAGTATTCTGATGCCATGTTTCGGCCATATCGGGTTCCAGTTCTGTATGCCTTCTGTATAATGCCACATCCTGTCCGGATTAATAATGTGTGCCCCAGACTTTTCTGCAATACCAATCATTTTTCCGTCCACATACGCAGGCACTCCGCAAACCATATTTTCCGGGGCCTTTCCCAATCTTTCCGGCCAGTTTTTTCTGACGAGCTCATGATTGGCTCCTATACCTCCTGATGCAATGATGACATGAGAAGCATGGTATTCAAACTGTGAAATTACGTTTCTGCTGGTAGCAACACCTCTTTCTTTATTATCATTTTCGAGGATATCACCTCTCAGGCCTGTGGTTTTATTATTTTCTATGATCAGGCCGGTTACTCTATGCCTGAATTTCATCTGTAAAAGACCTTTTTCTTTTGCTTCATACGCTTTATCTACAAAAGGCTTCACAACTCCTGTTCCGGTTCCCCAGCTGACATGGAAGCGCGGTACGGAATTTCCGTGGCCGGTTGCTGATCCGTCTCCACGTTCGGCCCAACCTACCATAAACATAAACCTGATCCCCAGTTTAGAAACATAATCATATTTTTCATAAGCTGCGAATTTCAAATAGGCTTCTGCCCATTTTCTGGGCCAGTAATCTTCCGGGCGGTCGAATCCGGCCGTACCTTTCCAGTCCTGGAGTGCCAGCTCATAAGAATCTTTAATTCCCATTTTCCGCTGCTGTGGTGAATTGATGAAAAACAGACCACCGAATGACCAGAATGCCTGCCCGCCAATATTCTGCTCAGTTTCCTGATCCAGAAGAAGCACTTTTTTTCCGGCAGCAGTAATTTCCATAGCAGCAGTCAGTCCTGCTAATCCTGTTCCCACAATAATAACATCAGGCTGGAATTTTTCTTCCATTGTATTGAATTGCTTTTGGTTATACTTACATAATATCTATAATAAATATATAAATATTTCAGATGCAAACCTTGATGATTTTATGATCAGATATTTCATCAGGATCAAAAAAGGTCAGAAAAATTATTTCTGACCTTTTTATTTGTTATTCAAAGATTCAATTATTATCACAACGGTCTTTTACCGGAAATGATATTATAAAGTATTACAATAATGGCAATTACTAAAAGAACATGCACTAAGTAACCGGTACTCATTCCCGGTACAATATTTAACATTCCCAGAAGCCAGACAACGATACAAATGACGGCTACTAACCATAATAAATTTCTCATGACTCAAATTTTTTAATGTTATTGTTTTTATTAAATACATATTCCATGCCTTTATGAAGAAAAGCGTCAATAATATTTAAAATGTGGTATCTATACTGTATTACAATGGAAACAAATAATAATATTTCCTAAATCCATAAAACACACCTTCATAACGTTTGCAATTCTAATAAAATCTGAAGTATTTACTTTCTATTAAATGATTTCTGCTGATCCAGGGCATAGCAGTTATCTTCTATTCTGCTGATCAGGAGATAAAAGAAAAGGATATAGATCATTTGTATTCCCATAACTTCCCAGTTTTCAACGGTACTGCTTCCGAAAAGAAGTATGATGATCAACCCTGCACCGGCAAAATTTGCTAAACGGGTCCTAAAGCCAAGAATAAGCATTCCACCAATGATAAATTCCAGAAAAGGCAGGGTAGTACTGAATAAGTAAACCAATGGCTGGGGAAGCCAACTTTTTTCGAACCCTTTTGTCATTCCTTCAGCAAAAACGGAAAGCTTTGGAATTCTGGCAAGACCATGTCCTAAAAGATTTACACCCATCGATATACGCAAAAGGAAATAAGCTGTATTTTTCATAATGTTTATTTTAAAATTAATTTTTAGAGAAAGAAAGCATGAAGAGGGAAATTATATGTCTGAAATTTAATTGACAATTCTTGATTGTTTATTTAGTTTTTACAGTGAGATATGTAAATAATTTTTGTCAAAAAGCCCATCGTAGCGCTCCTTTCATCTTCGTACTTTATATCTAATTATTATATTTTTCCTCACTGTTGTCTACCGGAGTTGCGGGATCATTCACTACCATTTTCGCAATATCATCCTTACGCATAAAAACAACTCCCTGTTTTTCTCTGGTGTATTTTATAAATTCATCCATAGCATGAACCATTGCCGGAGTTCCGCCAATCCTGTCATGGAAACTGATGCTCATCATTCTTCGCTTGGAAGCCCCTTCTTCATACAGGCGGTCAAACTCGAACTTCAGCTGAGCCAGAAACTGGTCCGGACTCCAGTGTTTACCTTCCATATTCACAATATCATTATTTCTTAGCGTATAAGGCATTACCACAAAGTTTTTACCGTTTACCTGGGTGATGAAAGGTTCATCATGGCTAAGATCATCTATATGATAAAGGAAACCAAGTTCCTGCAGAATTTTTAAAGTATTCGGACTTCTTCTGAGCCAGTTGCAGTTGTAGCCCACTGCTTTTTGTCCTGTAATTTTTTCCACTGCATCTACGCCATCTTTTACAAAGTGCAGTTCATCTGCGTAGTTTTTGTTCCACTGGCTGTCCCAGGAAATACCGTGCGCAGCTATTTCATGACCTCCGCCGGCAATGGCTCTGGCAATTTCAGGATATTTTTCAGCAGCAGTACCTACAACATGGGAGGTTACTTTTATATCATACTTTTTCCACAGATTCAGCATACGGTAAATTCCTTCATTCGCTCCATAACGATACCAGCTTTCTGCTGCCAGATCCGGCTGACCTTTGGGAAGCGGAGTTCCGCTGAAAGGGCTCTCAGCTCCTTCTGGCTGTCCTCCTGTTTCAAACTGCATTGATACTGAAATGACCAGCCGTGCACCATTGGGCCAGTATTTTTTAGACGCAGTTCCGGTTGCGGACTGTTTAGCTGTACTTTTCATATTCCCGTCAAAACAGGACACCAAAAGTATTGCAGATGCGATCAGGAAGACTGATTGTTTTAAATGCTTCATTTTAAAGAGTTTTTGTCTTACAAAATTGAAGAATAAACGGATGACTTATATTGTAAAAATTTATGCTAAATTTGTAAAAATCCATTCATTTATGAAGCGTATTGTCAATTTCAGTTCTTTCAATGTTTTCAGTATTGAGAAGGAGGTGTGGGATATTGAATACCATAATCATAACTTCTATGAACTGATTGTGATAGAAAGCGGAACAGGAACACATTATCTGAACGGCATTACATTTACCTATAAAAAAGGGGATGCTTTTCTGCTAAGGCCGAGCGATGCCCACGAATTTTCTATAAAAAACAAAACCAGGTTCATTTATATAAAATTTACAGAACATCATATCTGGGAAAGTCTGCAGACGGATAAAAAAGCTGAGCTTAATAAAGTAGTCCGGCTGATGCTCGAAGACAGCTCATTCGTTTATGAATCGGCAATTACGAATAAAGCAGACAGGAAACACCTGCTGCAGCTTGCAAGAATTCTTCTTTATGAATTCAGCAATAAAAGCATATACAGCAAAGAAACATCGGCAGATATTTTTTCGGCCATAATTACCATTCTGATCAGAAATACGATGAACAGCGGTGGCATGGAGCAGATCTCAAAAAGGATCAATCAGGCGGAAAGAATTCTCTATTATATCAATGTCAATGCAATGGATGCCAGCAAAATGAAGCTTGAAAATCTGGCAAAGGAATTTATGCTTTCCCGGAATTATATCAGCATTTATATTAAAAAGCAGACCGGATTTTCCATACAGCAGCATGTGATGCATCAGAAAATAAAAGCTGCCGAGAAGCTCCTGAAGCAGAGTAAATATAACATCAATGAAATTGCAGACCGCCTTGGATTTAATGATGCCAGCCATTTTAACAAGATCTTCCGGGGCTATAAAAATATGTCACCATCAGCATTCAGGAAAAACTGACAAACGCCTGTTGGTTGCATATTCTTTAAAAATTATTTTATCTTAAAGCTATGAAAACAAGCGCCGGTATTTTACTGTTTAAAAGAGAAAAAAATAGTCAGTATTATTTTCTGGTTCATCCGGGCGGTCCGTTCTGGAAAAATAAAGATGCAGGGGCATGGTCTATCCCAAAAGGTGAGTTTACGCCTGATGAAGATCCGCTGGAACGGGCTTTAACTGAGTTTAAAGAGGAAACAGGCCAAACGGTACAAGGAAAATTTACCGCTTTATCACCTGTAAAACAGAAAAGCGGTAAAACTGTTTATGCATGGGCACTGGAGGGTGATATTGAAACAACAGGACTTTACAGCAATACATTACAGGTTGAATGGCCGCCAAGATCGTCTAAAATGATTGAAATTCCTGAGGTGGACCAATGGAAATGGTTTGAATCAGAGGAAGCCAAAAGAAGGATCAATCCCGCGCAGGCCGCTTTTATAGCTCAACTGGAAAAAATCCTGAGTGATGAAAAATAAACCTTTATTTTTTGATCCCAATAGCTTTCAAAGCATTTGCCGTTAGATAAATGTCATTAAAAACCGTCAGTGATTCAATATCTGGAAATGCAGTTGACATCATATCACTTTTATTAAAAGAAAGCTCAACGGTCTCATCATAAGAAGCTACTATTCTCACTACGGAATAGCCATTGTAAGCTATGGTAAAGCCTTCAAACAGACAGTTCCGTTCTGCAGTCTGGTAGCCGGCATATTCCTCAAATCCTGCAGTATCGGTTCGTTTTACGGTATTGTGATCAAGCGATTTCCAGGAAGCGTAATTTTTGGGTTCTTTCAATACATTTCCTTTTGGATCCACAGGAACAAACATTCCAAGCGTCAAAGGCCTTCTTAGAAAATTAGCATAATTTTTCATCAGACGTAATGTCTGAAGATCGGCATATCCTTCGTTAGAGTAATACTCAATAACAAAATCTGTCATTGGAATCAGCTTGTGGGAAGCTTCGGTCGGCATAATTGGTGTTTTCTTTTATAAAAATAAAAATAATACTTTTATTTGCTTTACCAAACATTAATCTGCTTCAGGTACGGGAAAACCAATACTATGGCATTAAAAACATCCGGAAGCAAACAGATAATCTGGTGGCGCCTGTACAGATGTTACACTTTGGAACATTTCGGACATATCCCGCTCACTATAAAATTATATTCCTGTGCTATAAAAGCTGGCGGCAGACTGATATCAGGAATTACATTTTCAATACAGGTCACTGAATGGCATTCTTTACAGTTGAAATGAATGTGATTATGAAAATGTTTTTCCGTACTGCACTTTCCACTGCATTTCGCAAAATTGACAACTCCGTCGACATTAACAATTTTATGAATAAGCCCTTCATTTTCAAGTCTCTCAAGCACTCTATAAATCGTTACTCTATTGCATAGATCACCCAGCTGTTTCTGAATATCTGGCTGTGAAAGAGCTATATCAGAATGATTAATGATATTTAAAATTTCAGTTTTAGCCTGTGTATTTCTGGTTTGCTTCATTTTTAATGCAACAAAGTTGCGTTATTTAGAATATTATCTATACTTTTGCAACAAAGTTACAATAAGAAATTTAAATCTCCCTATTTATGAAATCGAAAATTCTTGATGCAGTAGGAATTTCTGCAGCGGTTCTGTGTCTTATCCATTGTATTGTTTTCCCTCTGTTAATGATCATTCCGTTGGGAATTTCCCACAATCCTTACATTGATCTTGCTTTTCTTATCATTGGTGCTGTAGTAGTTTATAGAGTGACAAAAAAAATAGCCAGCAACGGGCTTAAATTTCTGTTCTGGTTTTCTATTATCCTGATCTCAATTTCTGTTTTGGCAGATTTAATCTTTGAAATTCATATTCCTTTGATTTATGCAGGAGCAGCGGGATTAATTACAGGGCATATCATTAATTTTAAGAATCACAAGCATTAACCGTAATGGTTCTTAGGATCTGGGCTTGCTTACATATTTGTTGCCCCTGACATAAAACCGCCAAGGCAGCAGTGCATCTTCCTGGGCATAGGCAACTCCAATCCGTGGACCTGAAACAATATCATCAGGAGAGTATCTAATGCCGTGGTCTTCAATCCATATTTCGCCTCCGGTTAAATCTTTTTTATTAAAGGAACGGTCAATACCCAAAGCCTTAGCTGCTGAACCGGGTCCTGATGATATCGCGGGCTTAGAAGCCGGCATATTCCTTCTGAATTCCATAATTTCAGTTCCTATCAACGGTTCTACAGCCCTTACCAATACTGCATGGGGCTCGCCTTCAACGGAGCTTACGACATTAAAGAGATGATGGATTCCGTAACATAAATAAACATACGAAACACCGCCCTGGGTATATAATGTTTCGGTACGGCCGGTACGGCGGCCTCCATAGGCGTGGGAAGCTTTATCTATGACACCGAAATAAGCCTCGGTTTCTACAATGATCCCTGCAGTGATATCACCATTTATTTCTGTAAAAAGTACTTTTCCCAAAAGGTTTTTAGCCAGAAAAATAACATCCTGATTCAAATAATAAGAAAGTGGCAGCTTCAAATCTGTTTATTTATTTGCTGTTTTAAGATGAAACAAAGTTACACAACTGATAGTAATTATTGTTATAGCGATAGACTTAAAAACAGAATGGATATAAAAAATTATTATCTAAAATAATTAATTTCAAAGATGAATAATTTAACTTAGAAGATTATTGATTGGGAAAATTTAAACTTATGGACAATTACCATTTTTCAGAAACACCGGACCCGGACGCCGTAGCATTTGGAGAAAAGCTCGCCAATCTTGTAGCAGATAAATTGCAGACTGGTGCTATCCTGAGCTACAGTCACAGAGATTATTGCGGAATGGGGATGAAAGTAAACGAAAATCTGAAGTTTATGTACGGAGAAGTGTATGATGGTGATTTCAATTTTCCAAGAATCTTTGAAACCCGGAATTTATTTGTTACCTGGCTTTCAGCTCAGTCTACAGCTTCACTGGCACGTTTGGATGAAGAAGAATTCTATAAAGAAAACCAGGTGATCACAAAAAAGCGTCTGCTGGATTTTATCAGCTGATTTATTGTCTGGATCAATAATATAAAAAGAGACCTGTTTGAAGGTCTCTTTTTATATATTGAATTGAGTTTACTTTGCCTTGGTATTAATAGCAGTATCCGCTATTTTAGTGAGCAGTTCATCACATTTTTTTTCTTCGTTAAGAGTGGCCAAAAGGTTTTTCAGGCATACTTTTTCTTTAAGAACTTTAGCATAAGCAGCCAGTGATCCATAGGTGGCAATTTCATAATGTTCCACTTTCTGTGCAGCGGCAATTATGCCTGCATCTCTTACAGATCCCACTTCAGTTTCTTCCATGATACTTTTACCTTCATCTAATAACCCCTGCATGGCATCACATTTTTTGGCCTGGGCTTTTTTGCCGAGAGCGGCAAAACATTCTTCCAGCCTTTTCACATGAATTTCTGTCTCGTTAAGGTGCTGTTCAATAGCTGTTTTCAGTTTTTTGTCTGTTGCATTCTTATGCATTTTAGGAAGGGCTTTTACAAGGGCTTTTTCTGCCCAGTAAATGTCTTTCAGTGAATCTTCAAACAAATCTTTCAGCTGCTTGGCTGCATCTTTTTTAGCAGGAGTTTTTCCTGTTTTTTTGGCTGTGGTTTTCGGGGCTGTTTTTCTTGTTGTTTTTTTAGTTTCCATAATAATATATTTAGTGATTAATTATTTCGATGACGTAATATCTGCAATTATGAGACCAGCCTTTATTTCAGGGTATCTATGTGGCATACGATAGCATGTAATGGCCAGGGAAATTTATTCTTGGCAATGATCCAATAGGGAAGAGGTGATTAATCTTCCGTTTCTTTTTTAAAGCTCATCACTTCGTACTCATCATTCGAGCAGTATTTCTTACAGCTGCTGTCATTAAAGTCATCAGGATTTTTCGAAAAATCTTCAATGTATTTTGCGCTTTCTCCGGTATCGGCAGGTGCAATAATGATATGAAAATTCTGGAGTACAGATTTATCAGCTTTTTTTAAGGCTTCTTTTTTATATTCTAAGGCTTCACTGTATTTCATAATCTTGATTTTTATTTTTCAAAAATAAGTCTGCCGTCAAATGGCTCACTCCATTTTATAAAGATATGGTCATTCAGTCTGGTAATCATGGCCTGAACTGTTTCAAATTCTCCGTTTTCGTTTTTTCTTTCAACGATAAGGTTTGATCCCTGGCCAATCTCCTGAATGGTAAACTCTAACTGATACTGATTTTCATTATTCAATACGAATTCTGCTTTTGTAAAATTTCTATTTAACATGGGATAATGTTTTATTTTTATTGTAATGAATAAATTATGCCAATATAATTCCGAATTTTATTTTTAGTAAAAAACATTCCTGGTGATGGAATAATTATTGCCTCCTAAAACAAATAAGCAGTTCTAAATCATCTAACTATGAAAATAGCAACGTATAATGTAAACGGAATCAATGGCCGCCTGCCGGTATTGCTTCAGTGGCTGAAAGAAGCCGGACCAGATGTTGTCTGTCTTCAGGAACTAAAAGCTCCACAGGAACGTTTTCCTTTAAAAGAGATCAATGCAGCAGGATATGAAGCGATATGGAGTGGACAGAAAAGCTGGAATGGGGTAGCCATACTTTCCAAGGACCTGGAGATCACGGAAGTTCAGAGAGTCCTGCCCGGAAATCCTGAAGATGTGCAGAGCCGTTATATTGAAGCTATTATTGACCAGATGGTGATATGCTGCCTGTATCTTCCCAACGGGAATCCTTATCCGGGGCCAAAATTTGATTATAAGCTAGACTGGCTCAAACGCTTTAAAAAACGGACTAATGAGCTTATCAAGATGGAACTGCCTGCAGTACTCATCGGTGATTTTAATATTATTCCTGAGCCCCGGGACGTTTATAAACCTGAACGCTGGGAAAATGATGCATTATTCAGGACAGAAGTCAGAAAAGCCTACAAAGATCTGCTGAATAAAGGCTGGCTTGATTCCATCCGTACGCTGTATCCTGATGAGACTGTGTACACCTTCTGGGATTATCTGTACAAGGCATACGACCGTAATGCCGGCATAAGGCTGGATCATATTCTTTTAAGTCCGTATCTTCATTCAGGCTTACGGGCCGGCGGTGTCGACAGGCATGTCCGTGGCTGGACAAAAAGCAGTGATCATGCGCCTGTGTGGATTCAATTGGAGAAATAAATACGTATTGCTATATTTCATGAACCAGGCGGAAAGTAAGGTTGATCCGTGGCTTCATGGGTTTTGCAGATTTGGCAATACGGTGTTCCCAGTTTACCTGCAGATCTCCTTTCATGATCAGCAGGGACCCGTGCTGAAGCAGTAAGCTGTATTTATTACTGTGGTCATCTGCTTTCCGGAAATCAAAATTCCTAACCTGGCCGAGACTTACGGAAGCAATGACAGGGCGGTTTCCCAGCTCACTTTCTTTGTCACGATGCCATGCTACGGAATCGTTTCCGTCACGGTATAAATTCAGCAGTACAGAATTAAACTTGCAACCGGATGACTGTTCTATCTGCTGTTTTAAAGAGAATAATTCAGGCAGCCATGGATTAACGTTGAAAGAGTTGCCGCCCAGCTGATAAGTTCTGCCTGCATCCCCATACCATGCTGTGAGTCTCGGTGTCAGAACCATTTTATCATACATTTTCTGGGTTCTCTGTTTCCAGGGAGCCGTACGAAGCAAAAGCTCCTCAAGCTCCGAGGCTTCATCTTCCGGCAGAAAATGTTCGGTATATTCCAGCAATTCTTTAGGGAACCGGAAATATTCATCTGAATTAAATAAGCTTAACTGATCCATTACACTGTTTATATCAGCTTTATTTAGATTTACGGCGTCCGGAAACTTTTTTGTCCAGCTGCTTGATATCCTGCTTCAGTTCACGGAACATTTCTTTAAAATTATAATTATCATAGTCCCCGGGCTCGAAGTCTTCAGGAAAAATCCCTGATGCGTACTGCCAGATTTCCACAATTTCTTCAAAAGGGATATCATAGGGTTCGTAGAATGAATTATCGGCACTTACACAGATGGTATTTCCTTTTTTTTCTTTGAAACGTTTGTAGGTAATACCATCATTTAAGGTAATAAAAATATAGGTTTTCCCTGGTTTCAGCTCATCAATTCCTTCTACATATTTTCCTACAATATAAGATCCGTCCCGAAAAGGCGGCATTGAATCTCCATCGGCCGGAAAAGCCCTGTATTTTCCGTTGGTAAGAAAGGGGAGAGCTATTCTCTGCAGGCTTTCAATATAGCCAACATCACTGTAGCCTTCAAGATAACCCATTGAGGCTTTCTGCGGAATAATTTCAATGGTATCATTTCCCAGATCATCCACAGCTACCGGAAGGACAATTCTGTTGTCCGGAAGCTTCAGCATGTCTTCAACCGGATATTTACGAATATCTACGGAAACCAGAAGATCAATACTGACATGAAAATATTTAGATATTTTTATCAGAAGCTCAATAGGAGGTTCCGAGACTCCGTTTTCATATTTGGAATACCGTACACGGGAGATTGCCAGGTCATTGGCTACGAATTGTTGTGAGAGGTCTCTTTTATCCCTCAAAAAGCGAATATTGTTTGAAAAAATTGACATTGATACAAAATATATCAACAAAAATACAAATTCCGATTAAAAACCCTCTGGTTTTACAGTATAAAACTTATAAATTCCACGGAATCAATTTATTTTTTTTCTGTAAGTATTTATTCCGTTATTTTTCCTTAAGATCATTGCTGATCTGCTTTTCCGCATTTTTTGCTTTTTGTTCCTGAGCCCGTTTCTCTTTCCGCTGCTGGCGTCTTGTCTTTTTCTCGGCACGTCTTTCTTCGCGAATCACTTTATTGGACTTTTTATTATACAGGGCATCAATAATTCCCTGTCCCGTTTTACTGAAGATTTTAATTTTCGGGTGGGCATGGGTTCCTGTCACAACGACTGGGAAACCGATCCATCCGCCCGGCGGCAATCCAACTCTTATTCTTAAATCCAATAATCCGTTGAAGCTTGTTGTTCCGCTTATGGAAGGTCTCAGCACGGAAACTTTAAAGGTAAACGGATCAATATGGATCAGGTTGTTTTTGATATGAGATTCAATATTTACTCCTTTCATGTCAGGATTATCAAAAGCCCGGGCTCCAATATTATCACCAACAGCAGAGAGCATTTTTAAATTTTTCACCTCTACATCACGAAGATTAACAATCCCACCGCCTTCCAGTGAGGGATAAATGGGCTTCATATTCTTATCAAAATCCCCTTTCAGTTTATAGTCCAATGATACGATCCCTTTAACATTTTTTGCTGCAGTTACCATTTCACGCACCATCTCTATTTCTTTATAAGCACGCTGAACATCAAAGTCCTGAACTTTGAGAGCAATATCGTAATTAGCAGTCAGGGGAGACTCATCCTGGTAACGGGCATCAATGTTCATGCGGCTTCCGATGATGTCGAAGGAAGTATTTTTAAGATAAACCTGGCCTGTACTGACAGAAGCATTTCCTTTAAGATGATGAAACGCCAATCCTTTGAATTCAACTTTTTTTGCATTGGCTTCCAGGGAAACATCAAGGTTTTTCGGAATAATGACAACTCCGCTGCTGTGCGGATTTTCTACCTTTGCATATTCAACTTCTATGGACTTATCGGTATTATCTCCGCTTTTAAGAGCCATAAATTCATCAATCAGGATATAATTGGAGTTTAACCCGAATTTTCCGTGAAGGGTGCCTTTTCTTTCAATAAAATAGTTGATGGTATTCAAAAGATAACCGTTTAAAGCAAAATCGGATTTTCCATAGGTGGCCAAGAATTTTGTGAACCACATTTTTTCATTCTCAAACCGGAAGTTTCCCTCTCTGATAAAAAATGATTTTGGAAGATATTCTGTAGTCGCTTTAATATTCTTTAAAATCAGAGTTCCTTTGTTGTCAAGTTTACTGTACTGGCCTTTTGTGGCATAGCTTTGACGGCCATTGAGTGAGAGATCTGCCATAATAAGTCCGCTGACATCAAATCCTTCTTTGGCAAAGACTTTATAAATTCTTCCGACATTCAAAACCCCCTTTGCCCGTACTTTGTACAGCAGATCTTCAAAATCCTGCAGATCTGCGTTGACGAAAACAGGATTTCCTTCAAAATCAAAACTGAAAGGATCCAGCTTCACACCAAGGCTTCTGAAAGTACCGTCTGTATTGAGAATATTGGCTACCAAATTGATATTCTGTATCGGGTTGGGGTAGTATTTTGTTTTCACCAGACCATTTTTGAGATGAAGATAACCGTCGGTTTTCGGAAATAGTTTTTTATCCAGACTGAAAACTCCATTGGCTTTAATGTTGGTATCCATCAATCCTCTCATATCAATATCTTTCAGGCCTAAAGCCTGATCAAGCGTCTGAAGATCTACAGCGCCTCTTATATCAGCATTTACCTGCATTTCATTCAGTCCTTTGGTTTTCACGTAAGCACGGAAATTATTGTTCGGACCCAGGTCAAAGGTGAGCTTTTTTAAATCTACAGCAAGCTGGTCGGTATCTAATGACGGCAGATCTATATTCAGATCCATATTCAGATGGTTCATCGGGACAGGTGCTTTTCCGTTGGAGACAAATCCATTTTTAACCAAAAGACGTACTTTGACTCTTGGCTTGATATTTTTAGGCTCACTGAACCTTCCTTTGATATGAAAATACAGGTCACTGTTTCCTTCAATTTGGGTATCTTTTGCCCAGTCGAGATACTGTGGCGGCAATACAGAGATCATTTCACGGATGGTCGTTTTTTCCGAAGCGGCATTGATATCCATATTATATCCATCCCTGAGAATGGTTATAAAACCAATGAATTTTAAAGGAAGATCATTAATTCTCAATTCATTTTTCTTCAGGACAAAAGTTAAGGCATTGGTATTAATTCTTGTGATCAGGTCAGCATGCAGTTTTTTTTGTCTGGCATAATAAATCCTGTTGAGGCTAAAATCCACTTTATCAATATCAAGATTGGTCTGAAGGTCGAAAATATCTTCACTCAAGCCGCCTTTTCCGGTATAGTTCAGGCCTTTGGCATCTACCAGAACTCTTGCAGAGTGATCTCTGTATCTGATATTCCAGTTTCTGAACTTAATGAGGTCCAGTTTTACAGATGCACCTGTTTCTGTAGTGTCTTTGGGTTTTTCGGAAGGTTTTGAAATATAAACGTTGTAGTTTGCCTCTCCCTTACTGTTCACAAAAACATTGGCATTGGCATCGGTTACATATATTTCATCAATTCTTACTTCACGGTTGAAAATCAGATTTTTAAGATTAATTCCTACGGCAACCTCTTTCGCCGTCAGTAAGGTATCATTTTGAAAAGGTTTTGAACCCTGTAAAACAAGATCATCCACTGAAACCGTCAGGGAAGGGAAGTGCCGGAAAAAAGTAAGATGTGTTTTTTTATAGTCGAGTTGGCCCGCAAGATGTTTATTGGCAAATATTTTTACCTGCTGAGAAATTGTTCCCGGAAAGAGTAGGGGAATAATAAACATCAAAAACAAAATAGCTGCTATTGAAATTCCTGTCCACTTTAGAATTTTCAAAATTATTTTTTTAAACTTTTCCATAAATCCATAATTTTGATTGGCTACCGTTACAAATCCGATAACAATAATTAGTTATCGCAATCTAAAATCAAGCCATTTGATAAAAATTCTCATCCTAAAACAAAAAAGAAAAGGTTTCATGTTGGCCAATAAAAAACCTGACTGAATCAGCCAGGTGGTATTTAAGATTGAGAAGATTTTTAAGATCTCAGTTCATCGGTTTTTAATTGAGGTGATTTAAGTTTTTGGCAATGCTTTTTATATCACTTATTTTTATCAACGTTTTAAAGGGCTCATCATACTGATCCTTGATACATCCAATGATTTTGCTGTCTACATTATCATCGAACTTTCGTGCAAAAATAGGATTGCCAGTCTGCAGGAAATCCAGATCTGTTTCAGTGAAGGTTTTGGGTCTCAATTTAATATCCCCGTCGGGAATCCAGATAATTGCTCTTTTATCATCATCTACCAGGATACCATCAAAAGAAGTATTCATCAACACGGTCTGAAAGAAAGATTCATCCGCAATTAAGGTATTCAGGTAATAATCTTCAAATCTTTTCACTTCGGTGCTGTTGCAAAGAAACTCACAACAGCTTCTGGTGAGGATCATCCATTGCCCGCCAATATAGGGAATAACACCTTTCATGAAATCTCTTTTATGGGTTTCCTCCGAAATTTTATTTTCTGATTCTTCAAAGTAATTTTCAATCCTGTTCATAGTTTCAGGTCTGCTTTTCTTCTGATCGATAATTTTTATATAGTTCTTCCCATTGTTTTTTGACAGAAATTCTTTGATGATTTTTTGTGATTTCAAAGGATAATCCTGACCGCTCAGGTTGATAAAATAGTCCCATTCCATCTTCATGTCCAACAGATATTTTATTCCGTCCAGCTCTGCCTGAACCATGCTATAACCGCCCCAAACAACATTCTTGCTTTTAAGAATATGTACGTTGGGATATTTCTGCAAAAAGACGCTGATTTCCTCACCGATTTCCTGATTGGCTTTCTTATCGATGTGGATAAGATAAAAATTGGAAGGATCATAAAGGGCTTTGAAGAGTCGTTTGAATTGGCCAGGCAAACGATGTACTAAGATTAAGTACGCAATATTGATGGATTTCATCGGAATATTACCGATACTATGTCCATTACTGTCTTCAGGGTAAACATTTCGCATTTTATATTATTTAAAAATTATGAATGTTTACAACTTATTTTATAAAGTATTAATAGACATTTCCGTAAATATACAAAAAATCAATGATATTTTTTGTATAATAAGCAAATACAATGTATAGTTTGTCCTTAAAAGTAAATTGGCATAGTTTTTCTTATCATTTACTTAAAAAATGTATGAAAATAATTAAAACTATCGGAGCAGCTGTATTAATTGCATTATTTGTAGCTTCTTGTGCTCCCAGATTAAAACCTAATGGAAATCATGGACTTCCACCGGGACAGGTTAAAAAGGTAACTGGTGCAAAATCAGCCAAGCATTACGCACCAGGGCATTATAAAAAGTAAAATCAAACTCTCAATTTTAATTGGGAGTTTTTTTATTGTCTCCGCAGCTCAGTTTGTAGTGGGGAATATAAATACTATAGAAAGTGTTTTGCTGAATGTTTGGGGTGTTATTAATATTCTTTACAAATTATAAATTCTATTCGTGATGAATAAATTTCAAAAAACGATAATATGGAAACAAAAATGATACTATTTATGATGAGTATAATGTCTCAAAAAAAGCTAACATGACTTCTAGGAAATTTATCAGTTGAATTTTATTATAATTATGTTTTATATATATATTTGCTAAAATTTACAATATGAATTACAGACCGGAAATCGACGGTTTACGCACCATTGCTGTAATAGCTGTTATTATATTTCATCTTAATTCATATTTCTTAAAGGGAGGATTTTATGGCGTAGATGTTTTTTTTGTAATATCGGGTTATCTGATTACAAGCATACTGATTAAAAATATCGAAAAAAATAATTTCTCAATGTTAAATTTTTGGGTCAGACGCATTAAGCGATTAATCCCATTACTTTTAAGTGTTGTTATTGCTGTATTGATAATTGTTCCGCAGCTTGTTTTCAAGCCTTTTTTCAAAGATGTACTCTCAGATATCTTTCCTGCTGTATTTTCTTATTTTAATCTGCATGCTTATTTAAATTTCGGAGATTATTGGGGTCGTGGGGCTGAAAATTCTTACTTTTTACACACGTGGTCACTTTCAGTGGAAGAGCAGTTTTATTTGTTGTATCCTACTTTTTTAGTACTATCGTATAAGTATTTTAAAAATTTTCTGAAGCCCTTAATTGTGCTTACTTTGTTAAGTCTTGTTGTCTTTCTTTTATTAGTCAAAACTAACAGGGAATTTACATTCTATATGTTGCCGACAAGATTGTGGGAGTTATCTGCCGGCGGTATCTTGAGCTGTTTGCCGATAAAAAATATTCAAAACAGAATTATTCAAAATGGATTACCTTTACTGGGGCTTTTGCTTATCACAATCAGTTATTTTTTTAGCAAGTCTGCAATTGATTATTTTGCTCTTTTGCCTGTATCGGGTACTATGCTGATCATCTATTTTTGCAGTCCTAAAGATATCTTGGGTAAAATTCTCTCCACGAACATTTTTACTTTTATAGGAAGGCTTTCGTATTCATTATATCTGTGGCATTGGCCGGTTATTATTTTGTTCAAAAATTTAGATTTTCAGCTTCAAGGCTTGACTCATTTGCAGAAGTACATATGCATTCTAATCATCACCTTCCTATTATCCTGCACATCTTATTATTTAATTGAAAAAAAGACGAAAAACTATCAACATACACCTAAGGTTGTTCTTTCCGGCATTGTTGTAATCTTTTTGATGTTTTTTTATTTTAAATCAGATTTATTTAATATTTATTACAAAGATAAATTTAATAAAACTTCTTACTATTTAAGATATTATGACATTTCGCCGACACAAGTAAAGGTAGAAAAGGATAATCCCTTACTTTATAATATTAATATGCCTGAAAGGGCTGATTCTTTGTCAACAGCTTTCAAGAAAAATGGTTTTATAACAAAAGTAGCCAATAAAAATCCCGAAATAATGTTGATAGGGGACTCTCATGGAGTAATGTGGGCTAGGGTTGTTGATGAAATAGCTAACAGAAAAAATATATCTAGATCATTTTATACAACCAATGCTTCAAAGCCCTTTGTTTCAATCTCTAATATTAAAGATCAAATTTCAAATCCTTACTTCACAAAGAAGCAGAGAGTTGAATTTGCTATGTCTATGATTTCTAATATTAAAAAATGGAAGCCAAAAAAAATAATTCTGTCCTGTAGATGGAGTACCTTTGAAGATTATGAACGTCAGCATTTTGAAGAATTAATTGAGTTTTTAGGAAAAGAAAAGATAAATGTAATCCTTATAAATCAACCTCCAGTTTTACATTTATTCCAAGATCAGAATGCTTCACAATATTTTAACTATTTAAAATTTGAGCCATTTAATGGATATCATATAGTAAAAACAGAAGATACTTCTGCAAGAAAAGCAAACGAGTATCTGGAAAATCTAAAGGAAAAAAAAATATTTATAACTATTATTGATATATATAGCGATTTATATTCCAATGGAAAGGTGAAGGTAACTTATAAAGATGATGTAATTTATTTTGATGATGATCATTTATCTTACGCCGGAACCAAAATGTATGAAAAAAAACTTGAAAAATATATCTTTGAATAAGGTTTTAATAAACTCTTAAACTGTAATTATACTTTAAATTTCAGTTTCTAATTTTAATTAATAAATCTCACAAAACGATGATCGTTGAAGAATTTCTGCAACACTTTAATTAATATGAACAAATATTCAACCATATTCAATTTAACATAATATAAATTATAGGATAAATAATATTCCAACAGAACAGGAGTATTACCTCTTCAGATTCTGTTATTTTAAAATTTTTCTGTCAGATATTCTTTAACGGATTCTGAGAACTCTTTCGTTATTCATCAACTTCCAAAAAATTTTCCTTTTTCAATCTCGCCCAAAATAAATTTTGTTGTCGCTGATGTACTTGTTAGCCTTTTATTCTCTGTAAGCCGGTTAATTACTTTCTGATCAGCTGTGCATGGCTATACAGCATAAAAAATAATCAACGAAAAAATAATGGCCGTACGGCAGCTCATGGTCATAAAAATAATGCTTGGGCAGTTCTCCAAAAATTTTTCCTGTTATAAAAATGATTATTGAAACTGATGCTCTGTCAGCCCAACAAACATTTTTTCAGCACTTGTCACCTCTGTATTTGCTCCTGATTTATTTCTTTTTTATAATACCCGCTTACCTCATTTACTGGTGGACTTCTTTTTACCAATATATTATGTTAAATTGAATCTTAAATACAAAATCTTGCCACATGGCAATTTCAGTTATTCCAAAAAGCAATACTTTTATTCTAACCAAAAAATAAAATAATATGAAACCTAAAATGATCTGGGCCAATCTTGGGGTAACCAACCTTGAGCGTACTCAAAAATTTTATACAGAACTTGGATTTAAGCCGAATAATCCTAGCTCATCGAATGAACTGGTCAGCTTTTTTTTCGGCGAAAATGAATTGATTATCCACTTTTTCCTGAAAGAAATACTGGAAGCCAATGTAAAAAATGTAAAATTTGGTGACTCTCAGACACCCAATGAAATCATTTTCACCCTTTCAGCAGAAAGCAAAGAACAGGCAGATCAATGGGCTGAGGAAGTCGTAAAAGCCGGCGGCACCATTGTTTCGGAACCGGAAAGCTTCGGAGACCATTATTATGGTTTTGTCTTCGCAGATCCTGACGGGCATAAGTTTAATGTATTTCATATGTAATTATAAGTAAGGAAATAGATAGTATCTCTCGCAGATCAAGCCGATTTTGCAGATTTTCTATGCTTGCCAAAGTCTTAAATTAAAAATTTCTTACAAAAAATTTGCGTAGTCAAATAACTTCATTTAAATTTGTAGTCAAATAGCTACACAATGAATTTAAGAAGAGATGTATTCCAGGCAATAGCCGATCCTACCAGAAGATCTATCCTGATGCTGGTGGCCGCGCAGTCTATGACCGCCGGTGCTATCGCTTCCAATTTTGATACCGCCAGACCTACCGTTTCCAAACATCTTCAGATCCTTACCGAATGCGAGCTGCTGAGATCTGAACAGAACGGCCGTGAAATTATCTATCACCTAAATCCCAATAAAATGAAAGAAATAGCCGATTTCATAGAACCTTTCCGACAGATGTGGGACGAGCGCTTCAATAAGCTGGAAAGCGTGATGAAAGCCATCCAAAACATGAGTAATAAGTAATAGGCAATGAGTAATCTTTTTATACTCTAACACACTCAAACTCTCCCACTCTAATACTCTCAAACTCTCTAACCCAAAACACTTAAAATCATGGAATTAAAAACAAAAATTCAAGCCGAAGACGGCAAACAGGAAATATTCATCATCAGGGAATTCGATCTTCCGGTTGAACTTCTTTTCAAAGCCTATACCGAACCGGAAATTTTCGAACAATGGATGAGCACCAAAGTTCTGAAAATGGAGAACAGATCGCACGGAGGCTATCAGTTTCAGACCTCCAATTCTCAGGGCGATGTGGTTTTTAGCGCCAACGGAACCATCCATGAGTTTGTTCCCGGCCACAAGATCACAAGGACTTTCCAGATGGAAAATACGCCCTTCCCTGTTCAGATCGAATTTTTAGAATTTGAAAAACTCACAGACAGTACCAGCAAAATTACCATCCATACGGTTTATAAATCTGTTGATTTCAGGGACCAGATGCTGAAGCTTCCTTTCGCACAGGGCATTAATATGGCGCATAATCGTCTGCAGGAAATTTTTAAAGGAATTTGAGGTTAAAAGTTAGATACTGAACGTCAAATTTCTATATCCACCATTCTAATACACTCCAACCCTCCCACTCTAAAACTCAAAAACATGAATCCAAAAGTTGATTTTTTCTTTGATAACGCCAATCAATGGCAAAAGGAATTTGAAAAACTAAGAGCAATTGCCCTAAGCACCGAACTTGTGGAAGATTTAAAATGGGGCTGCCCCTGCTATACCTACGAAGGTAAAAATATTTTCTTAATTCACGGATTTAAAGAATATTGTGCGCTTCTCTTTTTTAAAGGTGCTTTGATGAAAGACCCTGATCATATTTTGATTCAACAGACTGAAAATGTACAGGCTGCAAGACAAATCCGTTTTACAGAGCTACAGCAAATTCTTGATTTGGAAAAAAATCTTCAAGCCTATATGTTTGAAGCCATTGAAATTGAAGAATCAGGAGCTAAAGTTGCAATGAAGAAAACCAGGGAATTTGAAATGCCTGAGGAATTACAGAATAGACTGGATGAAAATCCGGAACTCAAAGAAGCTTTTGAAGCTCTTACTCCCGGAAGACAGAGAGCTTACCTGCTCCATTTCTCTTCTCCAAAACAGTCCAAAACAAGAGAAGCCAGAATTGAAAAACACATTCCAAATATCCTTACAGGAAAAGGCATAAACGATTAATCTACAAAAAACTATTTTATGGAAACACAAAACAAATCACAAAAAAGGAACAGGATCATCTACTGGATCTTCACGCTCTGGATGGCTCTGGGAATGGGATCTACAGCTATTGTCCAGCTTATGAAAAATAAGGATGAACTTGAAAATTTTACGAATCTTGGTTATCCCGCTTACCTGATGATCATACTTGGAGTATGGAAACTGCTTGGCATTATTGCCGTACTGATCCCGAAACGTCCGCTACTGAAAGAATGGGCCTACGCCGGATTTTTCTTTGTCATGTCCGGAGCGCTTATCTCCCATATCATTGTGGGTGATACTTTTGGAAGGACTTTTCCGGCTCTGTTATTACTTATTTTAGTTATTATTTCATGGTATTTCAGACCTGCAGACAGAAAAACACCTGTAATAAATTATTCAGAGCATGTTTAAATGATCAATAAGAAGTAAACATTTAAAATCAAACATTAATAAAAACTGATATGAGCCAAAAGAAACTAACAGCCGAACAGAGCTCAGAGCTTTTAAAGGTATTAAAAAACCGTTTTGAGAAAAATATGAACCGTCACAAAGGCCTGAATTGGGAAAAAATCCAGGAAAAACTGGAAGTAGCTCCCGAAAAACTATGGTCACTGAACGAAATGGAAGAAACGGAAGGAGAACCTGATGTGGTAGCGTACGACAAAAAAACAGACAAATATATCTTTTTCGACTGCTCTCCGGAAAGCCCGAAACGCAGAAGTCTCTGCTACGATTACCAGGCCTGGGAGTCCCGGAAAGCCAATAAACCGGAAAGTAATGTTATTGACAAAGCCGCTGAAATGGGCATTGAATTATTAACAGAAGAGCAGTACAGACAGCTACAGGAACTCGGAAAATTTGATCTGAAAACTTCCAGCTGGGTAAAAACTCCGGCTAATATCAGGGAAATGGGCGGTGCTGTTTTCTGTGACCGTCGTTACAATACTGTTTTTATGTATCACAACGGAGCAGATTCTTATTATGCCGCAAGAGGATTTAGAGGGTTATTAAAGGTTTAGAATTTAATCATATCCTTCTATAGATGATTTTCCTGCCCGGGAAAATAAATTATCAATCATCATTCATTATTATCTAGAGAGAATGAATGATAAGAATATACTTCAATACCACTATAAAGTTTACTCATATCCTAAAAAAGAGAAAAAGTCCGAAATTTGTTCTTAAGACGAAATTCGGACTCTTTTAATAGTATTTTATTATTTGGGTTGATATTTATTATTCATTAAGGGCATTTTACTGCAGCAGTTGATGTCACACCTGCATCATTTACAGCTAATTTAAAACAATTCCCTCCAGGAGATTTAAGAATCATAATTTCACTCGCATTTTTCCATGTCAAATGTGTATCTGAGGAGGGACCTTCTTACAGTTTATAAAAACTGGGTAACCCATCCCTTTTCAGATATTTTAACCGTAATTTTTTTTCCATTCTGCCACAGTATTTCTGCTGAGTTTAAAATGATTAGCTACCTGACTATTACTTAAATTGTTGGTCTTTTGATAATCAAGAATCTTTTGTATAGTTTCATTATCATATGAACGGTGTCTCTGGTTGAGGGAAATATTTTTCGCATTATTCCCAAAAATAATACTATTAATTCTGATAATATCAATGCTGGATAACCGTTCTTTAGATAATATTGTTTTACATTTTTCCATCTTTTCAGGGTGTTTTAATTCTATAAGATCCAAGTAGATTCTTTTATAATCCGGCCTTAGTCTTTCCTGTATTTTTCTATCCATCTATATAATGTAGTTTTAGGAATTTTGTACTCATTTACAATTTGATATTTACTTTTTTTCCCAGTTTTAATGAGCTCTAGAATGAAGTCAATAATTTCTTTGGTATAAATATTTTTCCGAAATTCAGGCAGCGATGATTTCTCTTTACCAGAGTTTTCACCATACTTCATTGAGGACTGCGAAGAGTATAACATTAAATGATGGGAATAGATCCTAAAGAAATCGTATTCTAATAATTTGCACCATTTTAAAACTAAATCTGTCGAAAGATTTTTCTGTATCAACATTTCTTCCAAATCAGCTTCAGTACATTTAAAAAACTTGCAGATACGAGGGATTTCTATCTTACATTCTGCTATGCGCTGGTTGATAAGACTTCCTATATGTATTTCCTTGAAGTTCATTGCTTCTTTTTAATATCACAATAGACTTGATGGTTTAGCATTTTATTTATCATTTGTGTTTGTTATATAAAATCTGTGTTTTTACTTATATATTTATTGACATATTGTATGGCAAATCAGCAATTGCCGTATAAGACCTTCTGAGTCTAAACACAAGCTGAAGAATTATTTCCCATAACTAAAATTGTTCAGGATATATAAGATTACAAAGGTATCTTTTCTTCTATGGAAAAAATAGAATACTAAACGCAATCACTCATAAACAGCTGATAAACAATATATAATCTGATAATGAAATTCGGAATTTTATTAATTTCACTAAAAAAAGCCATATGATCAACGTTGTAATAGTTTTTAATCCTTTCCTATAGCATCGCCCTTTTGCACTTTACCATATATCTGATCTTAAAATGTTTTCTGGGAAATGCAGATTTTATATCATCTTCTGTAAAGTAAGCCAGGCAGGAATAAGACTGCCAGAATAGTTTGATGTATAAGAGGTTCTTCCTCCATAAATCCGTTTGTTATGAGGAATTTCTTGGTTTAGTAAAATTTGTCTTTAAGTGTTTTTTTTCTTTTCGGGTTAAACAGAAATACTAAAATTCGGAATTTGAGTATCACTGTCAATGCTGATTATCTTTATAGAATGATTTTATTATTAAATTTGTTTTATAAGGATGCCAACTAAAATAAAATCCTAAGAATAAAATAAAAAGAGGTGGTCCCCGTTTACTAAAGAAATATCCATCGGATAAAGTAAATTTGAAAAGTTATTACTCAATCATATTAAATTTAAACCAAAACCAAAACATTATGAAAGACAAGAATTTAAAAAAGAAGCCTTTTTTTGCATCATTCTTAGAAAAGCAAGTTAAAGATCCTAAAAAAGTGAAAGGAAGTGGGCCAAACTATACCACAAAATATCCATCAGACAATGATGAAGCTGTAAATTAAGACAGTTATAATACAAATCATACTCAAGGAAACTTACCACTAAGTTTCCTTTTTTAATAAAAGCCGACCAATGATTCTCTGCATTACCCATTCGAAGGATTTTTACAATATCGATATCTTTTTTGAATATCTTGCTTCTAAGGATATT